>Ga0315336_1000086_pt1 | contig 465046 bp, 382 predicted proteins | sample ASW5metaG_FD_204512 | JGI IMG/M metagenome (GOLD analysis project Ga0315336, IMG submission 204512) | Ammonia-oxidizing marine archaeal communities from Monterey Bay, California, United States - ASW #5 | ecosystem: Environmental > Aquatic > Marine > Intertidal zone | place: USA: California...
CGCCGCTCGTGCGCCAGATCCAGCGTCCCTCTTCGCCCTCGTCGGTCGCGCCGATCCACGCCAGGCTCTCGAGGCCGTCTTGGACGAAGGTGTTCTCCTCCTCGCTGTCGATGCTCACGAGCCGCCCCAGGCGCTGCAGGCCGCAGCGCGCGGCCGCGTCGTCGGCATTGAGGTTCACCCCGCAGAAGTAGTAGCGGTGGCCATCGAACTCGGCGCGCCGGCAGCCGGGATCGGGAAGACAGGGGCCATCGCGCCCCTCTTCGCGCTCGCAGCCGTCGGTGGCGTCGAGGTTGCAGTCGAGCCAGCCGGCCTCGCAGGTGGTGACCACGCAGGTCGCGGTGCCGCACTCGCTGTCGACCACGTGGGGCAGCCCTCGGCACGGCATGCTCTCGCCGAGTGCCGAGCACCCGCCGCAGTCGTCGAGCGTGTTGGTGGCGGTCTCGCAGCCGTTGTCGTCCAGGCCATCGCAGTTGCCGAAGGCGGGCGCGCACGTGGCGACCCCGCAGGTCGCGCCGGGAAGGCAGCTCCCGGTGGCGACGTTGTCGAGCACGCTTGCGCAGTCGTTGCCACAGGCACCGCAGTTGGCCGCGTCCTCGAGCACCGCGACCTCGCAGCCGTCCTCGACGAGCTGGTTGCAGTCCCGGTAGTTCGGCTCGCAATCCGTGATGATGCACGAGCCGGCGGCGCAGACCGCCCTCGAGTGGCCGTTGTCGCAGCGGTCGTCCGCCGCGGCCTCGTCTACGTCGCCATCGCAGTCGTCGTCGACCTCGTTGCAGACCTCCGCGCAGACGAACGGGCAGTCCACGTTCGTGGCGTCGGGGTTGGGCGTGCATTCCTGGTCGACCGCGTCCCCGTCGCCGTCGCCGCCGACGTCGGTGCCGCCCGTCGCCATGCTGCCACCGGCTGCGACCATGCCGCCCCCGCCCAGGGTGCCGCCGCCGCCGCCGCCGTTGCCCGCATCGCGGTTGCCGAGGTCGTCTTCGCCGGGGAGCCGCCCCTCGTCCACCGACGCGCAGCCCTGCAGGGCCAGCAGTGCGCCGAGCACTACAGCGACGGGTGTGTTGCGTGTGCGTGGGGTCATGGCAAGAGCATCGGGGCGGCGCGCGTCGGGGACGTCGCTACTCGACGAGCACCACGTCGCACGGGAAACTCGCGTGAAGGATGCCGCCTGCCATCAGTTCGTCGCAGGCGGTGCCGAACAGCTCCATCTGTGAGGCGCCGGTGACCTGGAAGCCATTTGTGGAATCGCAGGCGAGCTTGTTGGGGCCGAGCGTCACGTCGCCGCGCTCGCAGGCACCCTGCAGATCGCCCAGGGCGCCATCGGTGAGTGTGATGTCGCAGCTCGCGATCGACGCGGTCTTCTGCATGATCATCTGCATCGCGGCTTGCAGCTCGGCCTGGTTGCCCGGATTGATCGAGCTGCCCGTATTGCCGGCGGCGGCCACCTGATCGTTGAACATGGCGCCCGCGCCGCCCACGTTCGCGTTGACGTTGATCACGTAGGTATTGATGCCTTCCGCAGCCCACTGGCCGGCGAGCGCCTGCTCCGTCGTCGCGCCGTTGCACGTACCCTCGCCGTCGGTCACGAAGATGATGGCGGTGTTTCCATCCAGCGCGGGCATCCCGTTCTTGGCGGCCGCCAGGGCCCTGTCCGCGGTCTCGAACGCTGCGATGATCGGCGTTCCGAGCTCCAGCGCATGGTTGTTCCAGTAGGCCATCCACGCCGGTATCCAGTCGGTGGACTTCATCCAGCTGATGTGGTCGGGCGACCCGAGGTCCGGGATCATCGTGCACTGGCCGATCAGGCCGCTGCCGCCGTTCTGTGGGAACAGGATCGTCGCGACGGTCAGCGGATCGCTACAGGGCGTGCCGTCCGGATTGACCGCGCCGCCCTTGCAGGTGAAGGGGTCGATGGCCGTCAGCAGTGAGACATTGGCCGCATCGAAGCGGCTCATCCCATTGAAGTCGCTGTTCATGCTCAGCGAGCGGTCGAAGATCATGAGGATGTTGCCCGGCGAGAACTCCGCCATCGGGGTGATCTCGACGTTGCCGCAGTCTTCGCCGCCGCCGCCGCCTCCGCTGCCGTCGCCATCTCCGCCACCGGTGGCCCCGGTCCCGCCGCCGGTGGCCCCGGTCCCGCCGCCGAAGCCACCCGTGCCCGGGTTGCCCAGTCCGGCGCTGCCGTCACCGTCGCCGCCCTGCCCACGGCCATCGCCACCGTCGGAGGCGTCTCCGCACCCCATCGCCGCGATCGAGAGCGCGAGCGCACCGATGCCTATCTTCCTGCCCACCACGTCCATGCGATTACCCATCACCGCTCCTCCTCGTTTTCTCGCGCACCCAGGCGAGATAGATCACCGCCACAGGCGAGGATCGAATTGGCGACGTTCGCCGCCACGTTGCGCGTCAGCGTCTCCGCCGCGAGCTCCACATCCGGAAAGGCACCCCTGTGCAGCAGCTGGCCGGCCGCCGCGACCGACGCCATCATCAGCTCGGCCTGCAGGTGGAAGACAGGGAAGTGCTCCACGCCGACCCCGGCTCGCCGCGCGAGTCCCATCAGATCCTCGGCGACACCCGCGCTGGTGTGCTCGCCCATCGCGCGCACGGCCACACCCAGCGCGCTGCGGTCCCCTTCGAAGCGAGTGAAGGCCTTGAGGACCGGGCCGGTCTCGCGCGTGCTCTGCAGCCAGAGCGCGAACTCGCGTTGCATGGCCTCCATGTCGTAGGGGTCGCGTGACAGCCGCTTGCGTCGCTCGCTCCCGAGCCGTCCCAGCCGCTCGCTCGCCTCCTGCGCGGCCGCCAGCAGACACTCGTCGGCATTCTTGAAGTGGGCGTACATCGCGGGCTGCGAGATGCCCGCGGCGCGCGTGATGTTGACGCTGGACGGCTCGGCGCCGCTCGTCAGCACCCGCAGCGTCGCATCGATCAGCAGCTGCCGGGTCTCGGCCGCCTTCCGGCGACGCCCCGGCCGGCTGCTCCCGACTGTCCCCACCACACCCATGGTTAGTAGAGTATCGGGCGGCGTTTCAAAAGCAATAACAGCTACTTAGAAACCACAAATTAGAGGATTATCCACTAATGTCGGCGGCTTGGACCCTCCCTGTTTGGAGGGGCCCCGGCCACCGGCCACCGGCCACCGGCCAATGCGGCCTCGACTCAGCCTGGACCGGAGGGGCAGCCCTCGTCGGCGACTCCGTCGCAGTCGTTGTCCTCGTCGTCGCAGATCTCCGGCGCGAACTCGTCGCAGCACATCTCGTCGACCACTCCGTCGCAGTCGTTGTCGACGTCGTCGCAGATCTCGGCCGACTCGACGCAGACCATGCCGCAGCCCTCGTCGATGTTGCCGTCGCAGTCGTTGTCAACGCCGTCGCAGCTCTCGTTGGAGACCACGCAGTCGGGGCAGCCCTCATCGATGTTGCCGTCGCAGTCGTTGTCCACGTCGTCACAGACCTCCGGGCCGCCGTCGCAGACGTTGCAGCCCTCGTCGATCATGCCGTCGCAGTCGTTGTCCATGCCGTCGCAGATCTCGGGGCTTCCATCGCACTGCATGCCGCAGCCCTCGTCGATGGCGCCGTCGCAGTCGTTGTCGGAGCCATCGCAGCTCTCGGCCTCGGCGACGCAGCAACCCTCGTCGGTCACCCCGTCGCAGTTGTTGTCCATGCCGTCGCAGATCTCAGCCTCGGGCACGCACACGTTCGGCGGCGGGCAACCCTCGTCGACCAGCACGTCGCAGTCGTTGTTCATGCCGTCGCAGACCTCTTCGGGGCAGTCGCAGACAGCGTCTTCGTCGACAGTTCCGTCGCAGTCGTTGTCGACGTAGTCGCACTGCTCGCCGACCGGCTCGCAGGAGTTGCACGCGATGCGGACGGCGACGCCGACCGTCGAGCCCGCGCCGGCGGCGGCCTCCAGGTCGGTGCAGGCCTGGCCTAGCAGCTCGACCGTCTCCGCGTTCACGTCCAGGTTGTAGTTGGCGCGGTTGACGACGGTCTGGGTGCCGTCGATGTCGATCACGACCTCCATGAGGTCGGGGTCGATGTCCGCGAGCGACTGGCCGGGCAGCGGCTGGATGGCCACGGTGCAGCTGACCGAGTTGCTGGCGATCAGGTTGACCGCGTCCACCAGGTCCTGCGTGTTGTCCACGTCGAACCAGCGGTTCTGCGAGTTCGGGTTGTCGGTGCCGCCGGCGGCGGCGATGGCGTTGAGCACATCGGAGTTGACGCCGTTGCCGGTGAAGCCGATGACGTAGACGGGGATGCCCAGGTTGGCGAGCGCCTGGGCCTCACCGATGGCGGCCATCTCCTCCGAGGCGAACTGGCCGGAGCCGTAGCCCAGGTTGCATTCCGTCGGGTCACCGTCGGTGATCAGCACGACGACCTTCCCGCGCTGCGAGTTGAACTGGTCGCCGGCGAACTCGTAGTACGGCACTGCGCGGTTGTTGCCCCCGCCGTCGATGTGGGTTCCGCGGAACGCCGCGGCTGTTGGCGTCGCCCCGTTGGGGTTGCCAGCGTACGATGCGCGGAACGTTGCCGGTGTCGTGCCCGGCGCCAGCGGCAGCACATTGTTCGGCTGCGAGCCGCAGCTGCCGCCGCTGAACCGGCCCACGCCGACGTTGAAGTCGGTGGTGAGCGTCGTCGACAGGTTGTCGAGCGCTGCCGTCGCAGCGTTCCAGCAGACGCCGCCGCTGCTGACGGTGCAGTCGCCGTTGTCCATCGAGCCCGAGTAGTCGAGCAGGATGTACATGTTCGGCTTCAGGCGGGTGCCGTCCGCCGAGCCATCGACGCAGATCTCGGTCTCCGGCGGGAGAATGGGCTCGCACGCGTCGCCCGTCCCGTTGTTGTTGGCGTCGTCCTGGAAGTAGTTCGCAACCGCCGGGCAGTTGTCGCAGGCGCTGCCGATCGAGTCGCCGTCCGGGTCGACCTGGCTGCCGTTGGCGAGCATCGGGCAGTTATCGCTGATGTCCGGCGTGCCGTCGCCGTCGCTGTCCTGGGCCGGGTCGTAGCCGCCCATGCCGTCCTGGCAAGCGTCGCCCGTGTTGATCCCGGGCGGCCCCGCCTGATCCGCGTTCGCCACGTCGCCGCAGTTGTCGCAGACGTTGCCGACGCCATCCATGTCGGTGTCGGTCTGGGTGTTGTTGGCGCCGTCCGGGCAGTTGTCGACCAGGTCGATGACCGAGTCGCCGTCCGAGTCCTCGCAGACGTCGCCGGCGCCGCTGCCGTCGGCGTCCACCTGGTCGCTGTTGGCGACGTTGACGCAGTTGTCGCAGGCGTTGCCCACGCCATCGCTGTCGCTGTCCGTCTGGCTGCCGTTGGCAAGGCCGGGGCAGTTGTCGACCGCGTCCGCCACGGCGTCGCCGTCGCTGTCCGTGTCGAGCGGGTTGCAGGCCGCCGGGCTCTGGTTGGTGTTCGCGACGTTGGGGCAGTTGTCGCAGGCGTCGCCCACGAGGTCGTTGTCGGTGTCCGTCTGCGCCTGGTTGTCGTCGAAGGGGCAGTTGTCCATGGTGTCGATCCACGGGTCGCCGTCCGAGTTGCGGTTGGGGTCGTTATCGCCCTCGCACATGTCGCCGATGCCGCTCATGTCGGCGTCTTCCTGGCTCGAGTTCGCAACCGCGGGGCAGTTGTCACAGGCGTCGCCGACGAAGTCGAGGTCGCTGTCCGCCTGGCCGGGGTCGGCGTCTATCGGGCAGATGTCGGCGCCGTCGATGACGCCGTCGCCGTCGCTGTCACCGCAGAGGCTCGCGTCCTGAGTCGCGTTCGCGATCTGAGGGCAGTTGTCGCAGGCATCACCGACGCCGTCGCTGTCCTGATCCTCCTGGCCGTTGTTGGAGTCGATCGGGCAGTTGTCGACGCCCTCGGGGACGCTGTCGCCGTCGGGGTCGTTGCTGCCGTCGATGATCGGGTCGCAGGCGTCGCCCTCGTCGTTGCCGTCGGTGTCGACCTGGTCGTAGTTGGCGACGTCCGCGCAGTTGTCGCATGCGTCGCCGCGACCGTCGCCGTCGCTGTCGGCCTGGTCGGCGTTGTCGACGCTCTTGCAGTTGTCGACGTCGTTGGCAGCGCCGTCATCGTCGTCATCACCCGTCGGGTCCTCGACTCCCTCGCAGGCGTCGCCCGCGCCGTTGTCGTCCGCGTCTTCCTGGCGGAAGTTGGCGACCGTCGGGCAGTTGTCGCAGGCATCGCCGAAGCCATCGCCGTCCTGGTCTTCCTGATCCTCGTTCGCGTCGTTGGGGCAGTTGTCGGTGCCGACAAGGCCATCGCCGTCCGGGTCGTCCGGGTCGATGGGGCCGCCGTCCGGCAGGGTGCCACCGTCCGCCGAGCCGTTGTCACCGTCGCCAGCGTCGCCGTCGCCGTCGCGATCCTTCGTCCCATCGCCGCAGGCGCTCAGGGAGAGGATGAGGGAGAGAACCAGAAAGTATCGGATCATGAAGACGACTCCTGCCCCGCTAGGGGGTGAGGCAATGGCGGTGCTGCAAAATTCGAAGAAGCGCGAAGAAGCGCGAGGACGTAAGCGAGTGGCCGGCGGCCCGATGACGGTCGGACCACCCGGGTCTCAGCAGTGTGTCGCCGCAGCCGGCGATCTTTTCCGCGCCCCTCTCGATTACATTCATCAGCGACGCTCTGTATAGCGTGTTCGCCTGCGCTCGTCTGGGATGCATCGCTCGATCACGGGGTGGATGCGGTGCGGTGAACGTCGCTGTGTGCTCGCACGCACAGTGCGGGTGTTCGACCTTTGCACGATGGCTACTGCGCAATGCTCAGCGCACTTCGCGCGCGCAGTGCGAGAGGCCGAAGCCCATGCCGTAGCGCGCGTTGAGCTCGACCATCGGATTGAAGGCGACGCGTGCGCCCACCCGATAGCGAAAAGCATCGATCCCAAAGGGGCCGAAGTAGCCTGCGGCCGCGAGCGCGGCGCCGGCGCGCTCGGCGGCGCGCAGGAGACTCGTCCGCTCGTCGTCGCGCAGGCGCATCGTCCCCGCGTCGCCCTCGGCGACCGTGCGTTGCCACGCGCCCCTGTCGTCCACCACCTGTGCCAGCGGCCGGCCGAGCGCGATCGCGCCCCGTGGACCGACGCGACCGTGCTGCACGAAGTCCTGCTCGCGCTCTACCCACGGCTCGACCACCACCCCTCGGCCACCGCGCAGGGCGCCCTCGCACCAGCGCACGTCATCGGCGTCCAGTCGTCCACGGACGCGCCGCTGGCCGCGGCCGGCGAAGCTGAGCGCCCGCTTGAGCACCGCACCCGCGTCGCCGATGATGGCGACGTGCGCCCCGATGGCGTCGAGGTCGGACGCGTAGCGACTCTCGAGTGGCCCCGGGTCGATGCCCACGGCGAAGGCGCGGTCGTTGACGCGCTGCAGGATCTCGACCGCCGGCGCGGCGGGCACGACGGCGCCCGCGTGACGCAGCCGCTCGAGCGCGCGCGGGGTCGGGCACCACGCGTCCCCTACCAGGCCCCCGCATCTCGGCGGCGTGTCCGTGTCCAGCACGACGTCGCGATCGCTGACGAGGCCAACCACCCGCAGCGCGGCGGCGCGGACCTGCCTGTCCATCGCGTCGCTGCGCGTGTAGCCGCGGGGGTCCGCAAGCTCCTGCTCCGCATCCAGGTTCAGCACCCAGGCGGTGGGCGGCGGCGCGCCCTCGCCGTTCATGGCTCGGGCTTCCAGGCCGTCAGCGCGTCGACGAAGGCCGGCGGGTAGCTCGCCCGCAGCCGGGCCTCGCGGTTCAGCGGCTTGCCCCGCATCAGCATCGGCGACAGCGGCGGCGGCAGCGCATCGCGCCAGCGCTCGAAGCTCAGCGGGTGTCCGGTGAACTCGGCAAACCAATGCGCGCCGAAGCGCACGTGCGGGATCTCCTCCTCGCCCACGCGCAGCTGCAGCTCTGCCCCGGCCACGTCTCCGGCCTCACGGAAGCGCTCCGCGAAGCGACGCGTGTGATCGAGGTTCGCACCTTCGAACCCCAGCCCCATCACCGCAACGAACTGCGTGGGTGTGATGTGCGGCGGCAGTCGCGTCCAGAACCAGTCGTTGACCGGGTGGTCGCCGAAGCGGCAGCCCAGCGTCTCGAGGTGCTCGGCGTACATGCGCATGTGGCGCAGCTCGTCCAGGCAGATTCCGATCAGTCCGCGGCGGAAGGCGAGTGGCGTGTCGGGGTAGGCGAGTACGGCGCGGCACATCAGCTCCGCCGCCTGCAGCTCGTGGTGCAGGAAGGTGTGCAGCAGCTGCGCGCGCGCGTCCGGTCGCCGCAGCGCGCCGGGGCCCGGCGTGCGACGTCCCTTCGACTCCACGGTCAGCTCAGGGGGGCGGCCCGGCGCCTCGATCCGCAGTGCGCGTCCATCGTCGGCCCAGCGCTGTGGCGGGTCCGGTGGCTGCAGCTTGTGCGCGAGATCCCGGCCCGTCACGTAGCGGTACGCCCAGTGCTCGACCGTGCCGTCCGGTGGGGGCTGCATCGCCCGTTCATAGCATGCGCTGGCCAACGGTACGGGCCAGCGCTACAACCGCTGCGCCCGTGGACGACCAGCCCAGCGCCACCCATCGCGTCGAGGTCCGTGGGCTGCCCGCGTGGCTGGACGCCGACCCTCTGCTCGGGGTCGCCGGCGCGCGCTACCAGCCCGCCGCCGACGGACGCGCCGTGGCGCAGGCAGCGCTGTCCCTGCACGACGCCGCCGACCTGTCTGCGCGGCTGCGTGGCGTCGCCATCGACGGTCGCCTGCTCGAGGTGCTCGTCGAGCCGAAGCTGCCCCGCGCGGCCGTGCGTGCGGCGCGCACCACGGACGCCCGCCGGCGTCGCGACACGAGCGTCGGCTTCTCGCGACCCGGTGTGCGCATGGACGACGAGGGCCACCGCTCATTGACGCCGGAGGAGCTCGCGCTGCAGCTCGGCCGGCGCGCGGGCGCGCTGCACGTGGTGGATGCGGGGTGCGGCGTCGGCGGCAACGCGATCGGCTTCGCGCGCGCCGGCTGCCGCGTCACCGCCATCGAACACGACGCGGAGCGGCTCGCGATGGCGCGACACAACGCGCGCGTCTACGGCGTCGGGGATGCCATCACCTTCGTCCACGGGGATGCCCTGCAGCACGCGGCTGCGGCCGCCGCCGACCTGTGCTTCGTCGACCCGCCGTGGGGGCAGTGGGACAGGACGCGCGTCGAGCTTGCCGACCTGCCCCTGCTGCAGGCGCTCGCACGCGAGCCCGTGGCGCCGCGCCTGTGGGCGAAGCTGCCGCCTTCTTTCGCGGTCGAGTCGTTCCCAAACGCAGAAGCGGCGGCCATCTTCGGTGTTGCCGAAGGGGACCGCCGCCGGATCAAGTTCCTCCTGTTGGAGGTCGCGCGCGATTAGTCGAGGCCGCTAGGGCTTCTTCTTGGCGTCCTTCGCCGAGCCGGGCGCAACCTTCGTCCGCGAGGCCGCTTCGGCGGACTTGCCCGCCCCGGGCTTCGCGGGTGCCGGGTGTGCCTTCGGTGCGACGGGACCCGACTTCGGCTTGACCTTCACCTTGTCCGGCACGTCGGGCGTCTCAGCCTTCGGGTCCGGGGCGTCGGCCTCCTTCTTGGCGTCTTCGAGGATGCTCTGGAGGTCCTTTTCGACCTTCTCCATCGCCTTCTCTTCCTTGTCGTCCGCCTTGTCTGCCTTGGCCTTGTCTGCCGCGTCAGCCTTGGCGCGATCCGCGGCGATCTTGGCGAGACGCTCCTTGGCAGCCGCGGCGAGCTTCGCCTTCGCGGCCTCGAGCTTCTTGGCGATCTCGTCGCGCCGCTGCTTGAGGGCATCGGCGAGCTTCTTCTTGTGGGCCTCGAGCGCGGCGGCGAACGCCTTCTTCTTCGCTTCGAACGCCTCCTTCAGCTTCTTCTTTTCCGCGTCGTCCTTCGCCTTCTTCTCGTCGGCTGCGGCCTGCTTCTCGGCAGCCTTGGCTTCCTTCTCGGCCTTCTTCTCGGCGGCCTTGGCTTCCTTGTCGGCCTTCTTCTCGGCGGCCTTGGCCTCCTTCTCGGCCTTCTTGTCGGCGGCGGCGCGCGCCTTCTCGGCCTTCTTCTCTTCGGCGGCCTTGCGCTTGGCCTCCTTGGCAGCCGCGGCGACCTTCGAGGCCTCGCGCAGCTTCTTGATCTTCTCGCGGCGTGCATCGGCCTTCTTGCGAGCGGCCTGCAGCTTCTTGCGGGCCTTCTCGAGGGCCTTCTTCTTCTTCGCGAGCTTCTTCTTGCGCGTCTTGTCGGCCTTCGCCTCCTTGTCCGCGAGCTTCTTCTCCGCGTCGGCTGCGGCCTTCGCCAGGGCAGCTTGGCGGCCCTTGGTGGCGACCATCTTGGCCTCGGCAGCGGCCTTCGCCTTGATCGCGGCGTCCGCCTTCGCCTTCTTGTCGGCTGCCGCCTTCTCCTCGGCGGTCGGGGCCTTCACAGGCTTCGCCGCCGCCTTCTTGGGCTCTTCCTTCTTGGGCGCTGCCTTCGAGGGTTGGGGCGTGGCTTCCACGGTCTTCGCGGCCGGCTCGCCGTCGCCGCCCGAGCTCCCTGCCGATGCGCCCGCCTTGGCGTGCATCTTCACGCTGCATCCACCTAGGATCAGCGCCAGCGCGGTTGCGGTCAGCAGCCAGGTTGTCGATTTAGACATGTCGTTCTCCGTGGTTAAGTGACGCCGCAGCGGGGCGGCGAGGCGCAATATGGAACCGCCTGCAGGCCCCAAAAGCAAGACCGACCGCACTTCCCGGGGATTTCTCACCGTTGAAGGAATTGCGGTCGCTACGGTGAGGGACGGGGTCCGCAGGGCGCTATTCATGCGGGCAGCCCGCCGCGCGTGTCAGCGCGTGTGGGTGTGCGGGGGCCGGGGTCGGGCTCAGCCGCGTGCTTCGTCGACCATTTCGCCGATTCGAGACAGCGCCGTCTCCATGCGAGCGAGCTCCGGGCCGAACGAGAAGCGCGTGTGGTGGTCGAAGCGCGAGTAGCGCCCGACGCGGCGCTGCCCCGGGTCCACGTCGAAGAACGAGCCGGGCACGGTGATGACCTTGCGCTCGAGGGCTTGCTCGAAGAAGCGCTCGCCGGTGTTGATCGACTCCGGCAGCTCCGAGAGATCGCCCCATGCGTAGAACGTGCCCTCGGGCTCGGCGTCGAAGCGCACGCCCACATTTTTGAGCCCGTCGATCAGTAGGTCTCGCTTCTGCCGGAACGCGGTCCGCAGCGCCTGCGTCTCGCGGTTGACGTGGTCGACCGTGAGCAGGTCAGCCGCGGCGCGCTGCATCGGGGCCGACCCGCCGCCGTCCAGGAAGGAGGCTGCGCTCGTGATCGCCTCGATCACGCGCTGCGGCCCGACGGTCCACGTCACGCGCCAGCCCGGGTAGCGCCAGTTCTTCGTGAGCCCGTCGAAGATCACGACCGGATCCTTCTCGACGTCTTCGACGTACTGCGCCGCGCTGACGATCGGCTCGTCGCCCTTCCAGATGAAGTGCGAGTAGAACTCGTCCATCATCAGCGTGCAGTCGAACTCGCGCGCGGCCGCCACCCACTGAGCGAGGTCGTCGCCGGCCAGCAGCTTGCCTGTCGGGTTGCACGGGTTGCTCATTAGCAGCGCGCCGAGGCCACGGCCGAGGATCTCGCGGCGCAGCTGCTCGATGCTGAACTCGTAGCCGCTCTCCGGGTCGAGCAGGATCGGGATCGGCGTGAAGCGCCGAAAGATGTCGAGCAGCTCCTCGTAGGCCGTGTAGTCCGGCAGGAAGTGGCCGAGGTTGATCTGCCCGATGGCCGCGCACGCGCGCATCAGCGACACGCGGCCGCCGCCCGAGATGCAGACGTTCTCGGCGCTGTACTTCGAGCCCATGCCCTTGCGCAGCAGCTCGTTGTAGAGGCTCGCGACCGCCTCGCGTAGCTCCCAGGTGCCCGCGATCGGCGAGTAGTCCTGGTCCTGGTGCTCGATGTGCACCTCGGTGCGGCGCGGCGGTGCACCCGGCAGCTCGCCGGTGTCGGGCTGGCCCTGGCCGAGGTTGCACCAGTCGGGGTGGTGCATCTCGAAGCCGCGCCGCGCCGCCTCGGTCATTACGTAGATGACGCCGGTGCGGGGGACGGGGCGGAAGGCCCCGGGACCTTGCGGTGTGTCGGAGGCAGTCATGGCGCGCAGAGCCTAGCGTGGATGGCAAAGCGGGGCACGGGGAATCCCGCGCCCCGCGTGTGTGGGGCACACGACGGCGTCAGCGCCAGTTCTGAAAGTAGGGCAGGGTGTCGGCGGTCGTGCCGACCTCGCCTGCGCCGGCGAGCAGCTCGACCGTCGAGTCCCAGCGCCCGGAGCGCAGCTGCGCCCGCGCGCCGTCGGGCATCGTCACGGAGATCGAGACGTCGCCGCAGCTGGCCGTCAGCGCGTCGAGATCGACCGTGACGGCGGCGTCGGCCGAGGCCGCCTCGACGAGTCGTCCGACGTCCACTTCCGAGGCCGTCACGCAGGGGATGCCGAGGGCGACGCAGTTGCCGAAGAAGATCTCCGCGAACGACTCGCCGACGATCGCCTTGATGCCCTTGTGCCAGCGCATCAGCGACTGTGGTGCATGCTCTCGCGACGAGCCGCAGCCGAAGTTCTTCCTGACGAGCAGCACCTCGGCGTCGGCGCGGGCCGGGTCGTCGAAGGGATGGGTGCTGCCGCCCTGCGACAGCTGCTTGCGGTCGTCCTCGAACGCATGCTCGCCGAGCCCGTCGAAGGTGACGCAGCGCAGGAAGCGAGCGGGGATGATGCGGTCGGTGTCGATGTCGTTGCCATCGACCACGATCGACTTGCCGGTGATCGTCTCTCGTTTGGTGTCCGTCATGACTTGCTCCTGCACTACTGGATGGAAAACACGTTGCGGGCGTCGGCGACCTCGCCGCTGACAGCGGCGGCGGCAACCATCACGGGGGACATGAGCAGCGTGCGTCCCGTCGGCGAGCCCTGGCGGCCCTTGAAGTTGCGGTTGGACGACGAGGCGCACAGCTCTTCGCCGACGAGCTTGTCGGGGTTCATCGCAAGGCACATCGAGCAGCCCGCCTCGCGGAACTCGAAGCCGGCCGCCTCGAAGACCTTGTCGAGGCCAGCCTCGAGCAGGCGCACGCGCACCTTCTGCGAGCCGGGCACGACGAGTGCGCGCACGCTGGGCGCGACCTTCTTGCCGCTCGCCTTCAGGTACTTCGCGACCTCCTCGAAGTCTGAGAAGCGCCCGTTGGTGCATGAGCCGATGAAAGCGACGTCGACCTTCTGGCCAACCAGCGGCGCACCTGGAGTCAGCTGCATGTACTTGTAGGCCTCCTGCACGAGCGCCTGCTTGTCCGCGGCGAAGCTGGCGAGCTCGGGCACCGGGCTGCTGACGCCGATGCTCTGGTCGGGCGTGATGCCCCAGGTCACCACCGGCTCGATGTCGGCGGCGTCGATCTTCACCACGTCGTCGTACTGCGCGTCGGCATCGGACGCGACCGATCGCCAGTAGGCGACCGCACCGTCCCACGCCGCACCCTCGGGCGCGTACTGCCGACCCTTGATGTAGTCGTAGGTCGTCTCGTCCGGGTTGCAGTAGCCGCAGCGCGCGCCGCCCTCGATGGACATGTTGCAGACCGTCATGCGCTCCTCCATCGAGAAGCCGTCGATCACCGTGCCCCCGTACTCGTAGGCGTAGCCGACGCCGCCCTGGACGCCGAGCTTCTGGATCACGTGCAGCGTGACGTCCTTGGCGTAGACGCCGGGCCGCAGCGTGCCGCCAATCTCGATGCGCCGCACCTTCAGCTTGCCCATGGCAAGCGTCTGGGTGGCGAGCACGTCGCGCACCTGGGAGGTGCCGATGCCAAATGCGATCGCACCGAAGGCGCCGTGGGTGCTGGTGTGGCTGTCGCCGCAGCACATCGTCATGCCGGGCTGCGTCAGGCCGAGCTCGGGGCCGACCACGTGCACGACGCCCTGCTCACCGTCGGCGGGCGAGAGATAGCGGATGGAGAACTCCTCGCAGTTGTTCTCGAGCGCGACGAGCATCTCCTCCGCGAGCGTGTCCGCGAACGGACGCAGCTGGCTCTTGGTCGGGATGATGTGGTCGCACGTCGCGAACGTGCGCTGAGGGTGCGGCACCGACAACCCGCGCTCGCGCAGCATGGCGAAGGCCTGCGGTGAGGTGACCTCGTGGATGAGGTGCAGCCCCATGAGCAGCTGGTACTGCCCCGAGTCGAGCTGCCGCACGGTGTGTTGTTCGAAGACTTTTTCGTAGAGGCTCTTGCCCATGGCTCACTCCTTGTCGCTTTTGTCGCGTGTGTCGCCTGCGTAGTGTTCGATCCGCTCGATGAGCTGATCGGCAAATCCGCTGAACTGCTGCAGCTGTGCAGCGTCGAAGTCGGTCCAGATGCTGTCGATGGCGCGCTGCCGGTGCTGGCGCAGCTTCTTCATGAGCTGCTTGCCGCCGGTCGTCAGCTCGTACTGCCGCTGGCGGCCATCGGTCTCGGAGATGCGCGCCGCCACGAGCTGCTTGTCGATCAGCTGGCGCAGCACCTTGGAGACCGCCGCGGCGCTGCTGTGCTTCTCCCGGGCGAACATCGAGGGGATGAAGTGCTCGGTGGAGATCTCCTCGAGCACGCGCCACTGCTGCTCGGTGATGCCGACACGCTGGGCGAGCTGGGCGCGGCGATGCTGGAAGAGCTCCGTGAGTCGCTGGAGCTTCCCGATCGCGTCGTGCACTCCGGTGCTTCGCTTCGTGTCGGTCACGCTTGAATAGTTAACCATAGGCAACTATCGCGCAAGGAAAATATTTTCCGATAGGGAAGGCACTGAACTTGATTCCAGGTCTCGTCATTCGTACAGTGGCGCGATGGGTCAGATTATCGAGCATTCAGGGGCGCCCGGCGACGAAGACGATCAGGCGGAGGGGCTCGTGGCTGCGCGTCGTACGCCCTGGGGCAAGCCCGCGGGGATGGCCAGCGTGCTTGCGGACTGGCGCTCGGAGCGGCGGGTGGCGCGCAACGTCACGCTCGACGAACGCATGCCGGCGCGCGAGGCGAAGTACGCGGACATCCCGGACACGCTGCCGGGCAACGTCGTGGCGGCGCTCGAGAAGCGCGGCATCGAGCGGCTCTTCAGCCACCAGGCGCAGGCGTACTCGCTGATCGAGTCGGGGCGGGACGTGGTGATCGCCACGCCGACCGCCTCCGGCAAGAGCCTCTGCTACAACCTGCCGGTCCTGAAGGCGCTCAGCGAGGACACCGAGGCGCGTGCGCTCTACCTCTTCCCGACCAAGGCGCTGAGCCGCGATCAGGAAGCCGCGCTGCGCACCTTCATGCAGGACGCGGACCTGCACCACGGCGCGATCACCTATGACGGCGACACCCCGGGCGATGCGCGTCGTGCCGCGCGGCAGCGCAGCGGCGTGCTGCTGACCAACCCGGACATGCTGCATGCGGGCATCCTGCCGCACCACGCCAACTGGGCGCGCGTGTTTTCGAACCTGCGCTACGTCATCATCGATGAGCTGCACACGTACCGCGGTGTCTTCGGCTCGCACCTCGCCAACGTGCTTCGGCGTCTACAGCGCGTGGCCGAGTTCCATGGCGCGCGGCCGCAGTTCATCTTCGCCTCGGCGACCATCGGCAACCCCGACGAGCACGCCGGGCGCATGATCGGGCGCGAGGTCTCGCTGATCGAGGAGAGCGGCGCGCCCGCCGGCCCGCGGCGCGTGATGGTCTACAACCCGCCGGTCGTGAACGAGGAGCTGGGCATCCGCGCCAGCTACGTGAAGACGGCGGTTCGGCTCGCGGGCGACCTGGTTGCTAGCGGGGTGACGACGCTCGTGTTCGGGCAGTCGCGCAACAACGTCGAGGTGATGCTCAAGTACCTGCGCGAGCGGCTCGCGCGCCAGAAGATCCCCGCCGACGCCATCCACGCCTACCGCGGCGGCTACCTGCCCGACGTGCGCCGCCGCATCGAGCAGCAGCTGCGCGACGGGGAGATCCGGTGCGTCGTGGCGACGAGCGCGCTCGAGCTCGGCATCGACATCGGCGCGCTCGATGCGGTCGTGTGTGCGGGCTACCCGGGCACCGTGGCCGGGCTGTGGCAGCGCTTCGGCCGCGGTGGTCGGCGCGGTGGGGAGAGCCTCGCGCTGCTCGTCACCTCGAGCGCCCCGCTCGACCAGTACATGGCCCGCGACCCCGAGTACCTCGTGAGCGCGCCGGTCGAGCGCGCGCGCATCGACCCCGACAACGTCGAGATCCTCGTGCAGCACGTGAAGTGCGCGTCCTTCGAGCTGCCCTTCGAGGCCGGCGAGCGCTTCGGCGACGTGCCGCCGGACGTGGTGCAGGACGCGCTCGGCTACCTCGCCGAACACCGACTCGTGCATCGGGTCGAGGGCGCCAGTGGCAAGGTCGTCTACCACTGGGCGTCGGACGCCTACCCGGCCAACGACGTGTCGCTGCGCAGCGTGGGCTGGGACAACTTCGTCATCATCGACGTCGAGCACGACCGCACGATGGGCGAGATGGACTTCCGCTCGACCCACACGATGCTCCACGAGCAGGCCATCTATCAGCACGCGGGTGAGCAGTACCAGGTCGAGCGGCTCGACTTCGACAACCACAAGGCCTTCGTGCGCAAGGTCAAGAGCGACTACTTCACCGATGCGATGACGCACGTGAAGGTCTCGGTGCTCGAGCAGGAGAAGAAGTCCGCCGTTGCGGGGGTCGAACCTGCACCGGATGCCGCTGAGCTTGGCGCGGGCGACGTGAGCGTCGTGGAGAAGGTGGTGGGCTACAAGAAGATCAAGTACGGCAGCCACGAGAACGTCGGCTACGGCGACGTGCGGCTGCCGGAGATGCAGATGCACACGACCGCCTTCTGGATGATGGTGCCCGAGACGGTGGTGGCCGAGTTCTCGTACCCGCGGCCCGTGGTCATCGACGCCCTGCGGGGGCTCGCCCACGGGCTGCACACCGTCGCGGCGATCGGCCTCATGATCGACCCGCGCGACCTCGGCCAGACGCTCGGCGATCGCAAGGACCAGGAGCAGATGCCCGGCAAGGGGCAGGGCGGGGGGCCCGGCTTCGACCCGACGATCTTCCTCTACGATCGCATCCCGGGCGGCATCGGGCTGTCGCCGCGCATCTTCGACGAGCGCGACGAGGTGCTGCGGCGGGCGCGGGGGCTGATCGAGACCTGCGGCTGTCCGGACGGCTGCCCGGGCTGTGTGGGGCCGGTGGTGGGCACCGAGGAGGAGGTCGAGCAGTACCCGTCGCGCAAGCGCATCGCGCTCGCCGTGCTCGAGCGGATCGGCGTGGCGACGACGCACTGAGGTAGGCTGGGGCTGAAGACTCGACACCGGAGGGACCGCGAGGGTGGACTTCAAGCGCAAGCTCAGGGGACTGCGACCGATGCCCGGCAGCGGGTCGGGCGGTGAGCTGCGCACGCCGGCGGTGGATGACGAGCGCGACCGCATGGCTCCGTTGCCGGCGGCGCTCGATGCCGAGGACGAGGGCAAGGACGCGCGCATCGCACGCCTGCGCGGGCTGATCGGTGAGGTCGCCGAGCGACACGACCGTCGCTCGCGGCGCAGTGGCGCGCGCGCCTCGGAGCCCCAGCCGGTGCCCGTCGGCGAGCTGCAGGACACGCCCCACGGCGAGCTGCACGTGGTGGAGCGCTGGCTCGAGCCGGACGCCTGCCACGGCCGCGTGCCGGTCGCGGGTGCGCTGTCGGTCGACAGCTCGCTGATGGCGAAGCTCGCACTCGACACCGAGCTCGACGGGGTGGACCTGTCGCGCATGCTGATCCTCGACACGGAGACGACGGGCCTCGCGGGGGGCACGGGCACGGTGCCGTTTCTGATCGGGCTGTCGTTCTTCGACGAGGGCGTGCTGCGCGTCGAGCAGCTGTTCCTGCGCAACCTCGGCCAGGAGGTGCCGATGCTCCAGCGCCTCGCCGAGCGCATCCGCACGGCCAGCTGCATCGTCTCCTACAACGGCAAGAGCTTCGACTGGCCGCTGCTTCGCAGTCGCTTCATCCTCAACCGCGTGCCGGCGCCCGAGCTGCCGCCGCACCTCGACCTGCTGCACTGCAGCCGGCGCATCTTCAAGGGACGGCTCGACTCGGTGCGCCTGGTGGAGATGGAGCGCGAGGTGCTCGGCTTTCATCGCGAGGGGGATGTGGATGGCTCGCTCATCCCGGGGCTGTACACGGGCTACCTGCGCGGGGGCGACCCGGACGTCCTGCTGCCGATCCTCGAGCACAACGACATGGACGTGGTGGCGCTCGCGGCCCTGATCGCCGAGCTGGCGCGTCACTTCACCGAGGTGCAGCGCGAGGGCGACCCGCGCGACCACCTGGCGTACGCGCGGGTGGCCGCGCGCGCCGACGATGCGGAGCGGGCGCTGCACTTCGCGCGTGCGGCCGTCGATGGTGGTGGGGCGGAGGCAGTGGCGGTCGATGCCCTGTCGCTGATCGCACAGGTGCAGCGCAAGCGTGGCCAGCCGGGCGAGGCCGCCGAGGCCCTGCACCAGGCCCTGCCGCGCTCGAGCGACCCGGGCCAGCTCGCCGAGCTGCACTTCGCGCTCGCCAAGCTCTACGAGCACGGCCTGCGGGACTGGGGCCGGGCGCGCCATCACGCGCGCCACACGGAACCGGTGGAGGGGCCGCAGGCCCACGGCCGCAGGCTGGGGCGGCTCTCCCGACGGTTGCTCAGGGCTACGGCCCGACAAGACTGACGCCACGGCCCGACACGACTGACGCCGCTGCCCAAGAAAACTGAGGGGCGCGTGAAACAACCCCGCGCCCTCGTCGGTAGTACAGGGTGAGGCGCGAGAGAAAACGCGCCCCGCTGCATACCCAAGACCCCAGACATCCCAACGCCCCGGCGGCCCGACGCTTCCCCGATCGGACCGCCGGGGCACCTAATTTGGGGGGCAGCGAGCGGGGACGGGCGGGGTGAACGTCGCCCGCGACGGGTGTAGCCTGGGGGCATGGGGTGGACAGTGGTCGGGGTGCACTGTGCGGCGCGGGAGGACCGGCTGGGGCTGGTCCACGGCGAGCTGCATGCAGACGCCCGCCTCGAGGTCGTCCGGGCGACGCTCGGGACCGCTGGCGAGTCCCCCGCCCACACCATCGCATCCTGGCTTGGCTCGGCCGAGCAGCACCTCGTCGCGGTGGACGCTCCGCTCGGGTGGCCGGCCCAGCTCGGGCGGCATCTCGTCGCGCATCGGGCGGGCGATCCGCTCGATGCGACCGAGGGGCTGTTTCATCGACTCACCGATGACTTCGTCCACTCGGCCACCCGGCGTCGCCCACCGCCGGTGGCGGCCCACGCTGTTGCCCACACCACGCGCGCGGCGCTGGCGATGCTGCGTGAGGTGCGCGCACTGCCGGGCGCGCCTCCGTTGCCACTGGCGTGGACGCAGGGCGAGGACTGCGGTGTCGTCGAGGTCTACCCCTCCGCAACGCTTGCAGCCCGCGGCGTCCCGTCGTCGGGCTTCCGGGGCAACACGCAGGCAGCGCGTGTGCGGCGCGCCGAGATCCTCGAGTCGATCACCGAGGAGTTCGACATGGACATCCGGCGCGACCTGCTCACCGAGAACCCGGACATCTTCGATGCGCTCGTCGCGATGCTGGCCGGCGCCGACTTCATCCGCCGGCAGTGCCAGGAGCCCCCCGACCGCGACGTCGCGCAGCGGGAGGGCTGGATCTGGGTGCGCCTCTACGGCCAGGGTCGGCTGCTGTAGTCTCCGCGCGCGCTACGGGATCGAAGCGATCGCGTTGATGCCTTGGTACCCATAGGCGGGGCTGCCCCAGCAATGCATCGAACCGTTGCCGCGTCTGGCACACAGGCCATATCCGCCGGCGGCGATCTCGGTGATGTCCATGGTCGTGTCGCCCTCGATGCCGGTGATGCTGTTCGAGGTGTTAGGGCCCCAGCAGTTGACCGTTCCATCGCCGTGCAGGCCGCAGACCTGGTTGGCGGTGCTGACATCCACCTGGACATAGTCGCTCTGGCCGTTCGCGTTCGCGCCGATCACGTGGCTGGCGGCGGCGTCGCCCCAACATACGAGCGTGCCGTTGCTCCTGCGCGCGCACGTCGTGTAGTCGCCCGCGGCGACCTCGACGAAGTCGTTCGAGACGTCGCCGTTCGGCCCGGAGACCTCGTCATAGATGTTGCGCCCGAAGCACTCGATGTCGCCCGAACCGTCGCTGTTCGTGTCATAGACGACACACGAATGGCTCCGGCCAACGGCAAAATCGACGACGTTGGTCTTGCCGTTGGCACCGCTCACCTCGCCGTACGCGTTGCTCCCCCAGCACGCGAGCTCGGCGGTCGAGCGCAGTGCGCACCCGTGGTACCAACAAACCTCCGCGTCCACGAAGTTCTGCCCGGGATCGGCGGCTGCCCCGACGACGATGGCGTCCATGGGGTCGGTCGCCCAGCACGAGATCGCTCCTCCTTCGTGAACGACGCACACGACTGTAGCTGCCGATGTGATGTCGATCGCGTCGGTCACCCCGGCCGCCTCGGCCAGCGGACCACCGCCGTTGAGGGTGCCGAAGCAAGCGATCGTACCGTCCATTCGCCGGCCGCAGTTGGAGCCGTTGCGGCTGTCGATCTGCGCCCAGCGGTCGCTGCACGTCGGGGCGCCGCCGTCGTTGTTGGTGCAGTACCACTCGACCGGGTCGCCGCACTCACCGTTGTTCATGGCGCACTCGTCGATATCCGCGCAGACCTGGGCGCCCCCATCGACGTTGGTGCAGCTGTACCACATGGCATCGCCGCATCCGCCGTTGTCGCCGTCGTCGCACTCGTCGATGTCAGCGCAGTCGAAGCCTGCGACCGTGTCGGTGCAGCTGTACCACTGGGGGGCGCCGCATCCGCCGTTGTTGATCAGGCACTCGTTGACGGCGCAGTCCTGCGGAGCGCCGTCGTTGTTGAAGCAGGCGAAGATGCCCGGGTCACCACAGCCACCGTTATCGCCGTCGTCGCACTCGTCGATGTCCTCACAGATCTGTGAGCCGTTGTCGACGTTCTCGCAGCTGTAGTAGGTCGCGTCGCCGCATTCGCCGTTGTTGGTGACGCACTCGTCCTCGTCGCAGCCCGGTGCGCCGCCCACCACGTTGGTGCAGATGTACATCGGCTCGGCACCGCATCCGCCATTGTTGCCGTCCATGCACTCGTCGATGTCGGCGCAGCTGTGGCCGCCGAGCTCGTTGTCGCACGCGTACCACTGGGGGTCGCCGCATCCGCCGTGGTTGATCAGGCACTCGTTGACGTCGCAGTCCTGCACTGCCCCGTCGTTGTTGAAGCAGGCATAGACGGCCGGATCACCACAGCCACCGTTGTCGCCGTCATCGCACTCGTCGATGTCGGCGCACACGTGCGGGCCGTTGTCGACGTCGGTGCAGCTGTAATACGTGGCATTGCCGCATCCGCCGTTGTTGACGAGGCACTCGTCGATGTGCACGCAGCTGAAGCCGTTTTCGTCATCGATGCAGTTGACGTACTGGGCATCGCCGCACCCGCCGTTGCTCAGCGCGCACTCGTTGGCATCGCAGGCCGGGTCGTCCCCGTACTTCTCGAAGCATGCGAAGAAGGCCGGATCGCCGCATCCGCCGTTGTCGCCGTCATCGCACTCGAGGATGTCGTCGCAGTCCACCGGTGCGCCGTCGTTGTTGGTGCACGTCACGTGCTGCGGGTCGCCGCAGTCTCCGTTGTTGGTGACGCACTCGTCCTCGTCGCAGTCCGGCGCTGCCCCGACGTTGTCGGTGCAGATGAAGGTCGCCGGGGCGCCGCACCCGCCGTTGTTGTCGGCACACTCGTCGATGTCTTCGCAGACCGGGGCGTCGCCGCCGAGCTGGTTGACGCAGCGATTGTAGGTCGCGTCACCGCAGCCGCCGTTGCCGATCAGGCACTCGTCGAGGTCGCATGTGGGGTCCGCATCCACGTTGTTGATGCACGCGTAGTAGGCAGGGTCGCCGCAGCCGCCGTTGTCGCCGTCGGCGCACTCGTCGGAGTCGCATGTCGGCGCTGCAGCGTCGTTGTTGATGCACACGTACGTGGCGGGGTCACCGCATCCGCCGTTGTCGACCGCGCACTCGTCGACATCCTCGCAGACGTGGGGATCGTCGCCCGGAGGGTCGATGCAGTTGACGTAGATGGGGTCGCCGCATCCGCCGTTTTCGTCCGCACAAGCGCCGTTGCCACCGGCGCAGTCGAGGTTCTCGTCCGTCTCGCCGTCGCAGTCCTCGTCGCCGCCGCCGCACTGCTCTGCGGCCGCCGGATTGCTCGAGCCGTTGACCTCGTCGCAGTCGGTGTCCAGCAGTGACGCGCCCGGCACAAGCGAGCAGCTGGTGTCCTGGACCGTGGTGCCGCCAAAGCCGTCGCCGTCGTCGTCCGCGTACCAGTCGACCGAAACCGTGTTGTTGTCGATCATGCCGTCGCAGTCGTTGTCGACGTTGTCGCAGATCTCGAGCTGCAGGCTGCGCTTGTAGATGGTCGAGTCGTCGCAGTCGGAGCCGCAGTTCTGTCCGCCCGGTGAGGCATTGCAGCACGCGTCGGAGGTCTCGCCATCGCCGTCTGCGTCGAGCTCGCCGACCGTGTCCGGGTCGCAGTCCTCGTCGTGGTCGTCGCCGCCCTCGCCGCAGACCTCGATGTTGCCGGGGAAGCGGTTGCCGTCGGCGTCGTCGCAGTCGTCGCCCAGCGGGTTGGCGTCGAGGTCGACGCATGTGATGTCATCGTGGCCATCGCCGTCGCGGTCCGGGGGCACGAAGCTACAGGCCGCGGTGTCCTCGTCGCAGCTGTCCTCGGTGCAGTCGATGCCGTCGTCGCAGTCCACGACGGTGCCATCGGCGCAGGTCCCGTCCGCGCAGCGCTCATCACCGTTGCAGTAGACACCGTCGTCGCACTCGACGTCCTCGTCGCAGTCACGGGGCGGCGCGTCATCGCCGTCACCATCGCCATCCCCGTCGCCGTCCCCGTCACCGCTTCCGACGTCGTCGCCGTCGCCGTCGCCGTCGCCGTCGCCATCGCCCATGGGCTCGTCGGTCCCTGGGTCGTCACCGCAGCCCGCGGAGAACGTGGTGAACATCGCGATCAGAAAGAAAAGGACGAAACCGAAACGAGCCCGCATTGACACTCTCCCCTGGTGGCGCAAATGAGCGAACGACCAAGCTACAAGAGCGCCCCCGGCGGAGCAACCGGGTCGCAGCCTATTCGCTGGCCGATGCGACCGCGGCCGCGGGCTGTCGACGTGGGTAGGCCGGCCGCCTACCCGGGCGCGCTGCGCATGCTTCGCAGGCGGCGGATGAGCGGCTGCGTGAGCAGGCTCAGCATCTCGGGCATCAGCCTCCACACCCACCACGCGATTCGCGCCATCGCCGTCACCGTGATGATGCCGCGGTTGCGTCGCACGCCCTTCAGGATGACGCGTGCCGCGCGGTCCACCGGGTAGAGGCGGCTCTGCCCACCCGCGAGTGCCATGAGGTCATCCTTGTCGACGTTGTTGTACGTGCCGGTGTCGACCATGGGCGTGCCGATGACGCCCGGGCAGACCGCGCTGACATTGACCCCGAAGGCGCGCGCCTCCGCCCGCATTGCGATCGACAGGCACACGACGGCGTGCTTGGTCGCGCCATAGGCTCCCTCGCAGGGCGGCGGCACGAGGCCCGCGACCGATGCCGTGTTGATGATGTGTCCGTGGCCCTGCTCGCGCATGATCGCGTAGGCCTCGTGGGCGCCATAGACCACACCCTTGATGTTGACGTCGATGAGCGCGTCCCACTGCGCCATGGTCGTGTCGCGCAGCTCCCCGAAGACGTTGATGCCGGCGTTGTTGAACACGAGGTCGAGCGAGCCGAGCCGCTGTCGCACGTCGTGCAGCAGCGCGCTCACCGCATCGCGGTCTGTGACGTCGAGGCGGTGCATCTCGGCGCGTCCCCCGGCGTCGCGGATCGCGGCAGCGACCTGCTCCCCTAGCTCCTGCTGCACGTCCGCGAGCACGACCTGCGCGCCTTGCTTCGCGAGCAGCTCACCCACCGCGCGCCCGATCCCCGAGGCCCCCCCGGTGATCACGGCAACCCTGTCCTGGAACTGTCCCATGGGCCGATCCTCGCAGCTCGTGTGCGGGCTCGCCAGCCCCGGCTGCGCTCGCTAGCCCTGGACGATCGGAGCCGTGGCGTTGAACGTCCACTCGGGATTGTCGTCGGTGGCGCGCCGCAGCTCCCAGTCGTCGCGGAACAAACCCACCGCGCGACCGTCCTGATCGCTCACGCCCATCGCGATGCGCGCGGACTTCAGCGCCTGCGGACTCTCCGCGCCGCCGACCCAGCGCGCGTGCGCGAAGCCGAGCCGCTGCAGCTCGACCTTGGCGCCGTACTCGTGCTCCAGCCGGTAGGCGAGCACCTCGAATTGCAGCTCGCCCACCACCCCGAGGATCAGATCCTTCTCGCGCCCGGGCTCCTCGAAGAGCTGCATCGTGCCCTCCTCGGAGAGCTGCTCGATGCCCTTCTGCATCTGCTTGCGCTTCATCGGGTCGAGCAGAGTGAGGCGTGCGAAGTACTCCGGGCTGAAGCGCGGCACCGAGTCGAACGAGAGCTTCTTGCCCGTCGTCAGCGTGTCGCCGATGCGAAAGATGCCCGGGTCGTAGAGGCCGATGATGTCGCCCGCGTACGCCTCCTCGACGCTCTGCCGCTCCTTCGCCATCAGCTGCTCGGCGCGCGCGAGCCGGACCTCCTTGCCGAGGCGGTAGTGATGCACGCGCATCCCGCTCTCGTACTTGCCCGAGCACACGCGCAGAAATGCGATGCGGTCACGGTGCGACGGATCCATGTTCGCCTGCACCTTGAAGATGAAGCCGGAGAAGTCGTCCCCCCCCGGCTCGACCGTGCCCGTGCTCGCCTCGCGCGGCCCCGGCGCCGGGCACATGTCCGCGAAGGCTTTCAGGAACGGCTCGACGCCGAAGTTCGTCAGCGCGCTGCCGAAGAAGACGGGCGTGATCTTGCCGTTGAGGAACTTTTCCTGACTGTACTGCTCGCCCGCGCCGTCGAGCAGCTCCATCGCGTCACGCAGCTCGCCGGTCGGCCCATCGCCGAGCATCGACTCGAGCTGGGGGTCGTCGATGCCCGCGACCGTCACCGGCACCTGCGTCGCGTTCTTGTCGGTGCGCTCGAACTGCAGCACCGACTGCTGGCTGCGGTCGTAGACGCCCTGGAAGAGCTCGCCGCTGCCGATCGGCCAGGTGCACGGCACCGTGTCGAGACCCAGCACGTCCTCGACCTGGCTCATGAGGTCCAGCGGGTCGCGCGCAGGGCGGTCCAGCTTGTTGACGAAGGTCACGATCGGCGTGCCGCGGCGACGGCACACGTCGAAGAGCTTGCGCGTCTGCGTCTCGACACCCTTGGCCGCGTCGATCAGCATGATCGCGCAGTCAGCCGCCATCAGCGTGCGGTACGTGTCCTCGCTGAAGTCCTGGTGGCCCGGTGTGTCGAGCAGGTTGTAGCGGATGTCGCCGAACTCGAAGTGCATCACCGACGAGGTCACGGAGATGCCGCGCTTGCGCTCCAGGTCCATCCAGTCGCTGGTGGCCGCGCGCTGCGCGCGTCGGGCCTTGACGGTGCCGGCCGTGTGGATCGCGCCACCGTAGAGCAGCAGCTTCTCGGTCAGCGTCGTCTTGCCCGCATCGGGGTGCGAGATGATCGCGAAGGTCCGTCGGCGCTCGTAGGGTTTGGCCATGTTCGTTCCGTGCCGCCGAGCCGCTCGACGTGCCCGGGGACTACCCACAAAAGGGGGCACAGGCAAGCGGGCCGTGTGCTACAGCCGGGGGCGATGCTCTACCGCCTGCTGATTCGGCCGCTGCTCTATGCGCTGCCCGCCGAGACGGCCCACCGGCTGGTGATGCGGGGCATGCGCTGGGCCAGCCGCGTGCCGCTGCTGCTTCCGCTGTTGCGCGCGCTGCGCGGCGGTCGCGACGAGGCGCTGGCGGTCGATGCACTCGGGCTTCGGTTCGCGTCGCCGATCGGGCTCGCCGCGGGCCTCGACAAGGATGCCGAGGCGTACGAGGCGCTCGGCGCACTCGGCTTTGGCTTCGTCGAGGTCGGCACGTTGACGGGCCAGGCGCAGCCGGGCAACCCGCAGCCGCGCCTCTTCCGGCTGGTCGCCGACCGCGCGCTGGTCAACCGCATGGGCTTCAACAACCGCGGCGCGGACGTGGCGGCGGCGCACATCGCATCGGCCGGGGCGCGGCACACCATCCTCGGCATCAACATCGGCAAGACCAAGGCGGTGGCCGTCGACGACGCGGTCGAGGACTACGCCCACAGCACGCGTGCGCTCGCGGCCCTGGCCGACTACCTGGTGGTCAACGTCAGCTCACCGAACACACCGGGGCTGCGCGACTTGCAGGCGGTCGAGTCGCTGCGGCCGCTGCTGTCGCGCGTCCGGCAGGAGGCGGACGCCGCCTGCGGCGATCGCCGCGTGCCGCTGCTGGTGAAGATCGCACCCGACCTGTCGGACGAGGACGTCGACGCGGTGGCCGACCTCGCGCTCGAGCTCTCGCTCGACGGCATCATCGCGACCAACACGACGATCCGCCGCGACGGTCTCGGCACGCCGGAGGCCGAGGTCGAGGCCTGCGGCGCGGGCGGGCTCTCGGGACCGCCATTAAAGGAGCGGGCGCAAGCGGTGCTCGCACGACTGCGCGCGCGCGTCGGCAGTCGACTCGTGCTGGTGGCGGCCGGTGGCATCGAGACCGCCGACGACGCCTGGCAGCGCCTCGAGGCGGGCGCCGATCTCGTTCAGGTCTACACCGCGCTGATCTACGAGGGCCCCGGGCTACCGGCGCGAATGGCGGCCGGGCTGCGGGCCAGGCTCGCGGCGGCCGGGCTGCATAGCATCGCGGAGCTGCGGGGCCCGCGGGCTCCCGACGCTTGACGCACGGGGGCCTTTCACCCACCGTGGTCGACCATGTCCGCGAGCGCAGAGCCGCAGCAAGCCCACGCCGAAGTGCGGCAGAACGTGCGGCGCCTGATGGAGGGCTTCGGCACCGACTACTGGGCCGAGCGCGACCGCGCGGGCGAGTTCCCGGACGCCTTCTTCGCGGCGGTCGCCGAGGCGGGCTACTTCGGCACGCTGCTGCCCGAGGCCCATGGTGGCACCGATGCGGGCCCCGGCGTGGCGAGCGTCGTGGTCGAGGAGATCAACCGCGCCGGCGGTGATGCCACCGCCATCAACGCGCAGATGCTCATCCCGGGCACGCTGCTGCGCGACGGCAGCGACGCACAGCGGGCACGCTACCTGAGCGACGTGGCCAGCGGCGCCTGCCGCTTCCTGACGGTGGCCGCGACGGAGCCGGACAGCGGCGCCGACATGAGCTCGCTGCAGAGCTCCGCCAAGCGCGATGGCGACGGCTGGGTGCTCGACGCCAACAAGGTCTTCATCTCGATGGCCGAGCATACGCGCGTGATGCTGGTGCTGGTCACGACCGACGAGGGCCCCACGCTGTTTCTGCTCGACATGGACGAGCACCGCGGCGCCGTCGAGCTGCGCCCCATCGAGATGGTCACCAACCGCATGACGACGATGCTCTTCATCGACTCGCTGCGCGTGGGCGACGACGCTCGCCTCGGCCCCGTGGGTGGTGGCCTGAAGTGTCTGATGAAGGGCTTTGCGGTGCGGCGCGCGATGGCCGCCGCCGAGTGCATCGGCAACGCCCGGTTCATGCTCGACCGCAGCCTCGACCACGCCAAGCAGCGCGTCACCTACGGCCGTCCGATCGGGCAGAACCAGGGCGTGCAGTATCCGCTGGCACAGGCCTACGCCCGCGTGGAGGCGGCCGACCTCATGCGCTGGGATGCGCTGACGCGCGCCGAGGCCGGTCAGCCCGATGCGGCCGCCCGTGCGGCGATGGCCAAGGTGCTGGGCTCGGAGGCGTGCTGGGAGACCGCGCGCGCGGCGCTCACCACGTTCGGCGGCTGGGGCCTGACCACCGAGTACCAGGTGGAGCGCAAGCTGCGGGAGAGCATGGTCTACGTCTTCAACAACATGCTGCTGTCCTATCTCTCCCACAACGTCCTGGGCCTTCCGAAGGCGTTCTAGGGGGGCGCGCCGATCGCCCGTGCGGGGCCCGATCGCGCGGCCGAAGGCGGGTGCCGCGGCTGGCCGCCACTTCGTTCTGTGGTAGGCCACACCAGCCTGTGATTGGGGGGTGTCATACCCCCGCGGGCCGTGATATGCGGTCGACCCCCTTTCGGGCCATCACGCGAATCTGTTGGGGTAGTGCCGTTTGGTGGAACATCGATTTTGCCATTGAAAATTAGGCAAATTCGCTAGTTTTCCGAAATTGTCGTTTGACATCTGGCGATCTCGCCTCTAGATGAACGGCAGTCGGGGAGACGGATCTTTGTGAAACCACGCCGCGATAGCCAACGACCACGCCGCGACCGCCAGGGGCTCGATCCGATCGATCGTGAGATCCTCGCGGTGCTGCAGCAGGACTGCCGCATGTCGCTCAACAAGGTCGGCGAGCGGGTGGGTCTGTCGGCGCCATCTGTGATGGAGCGGATCCGCAAGCTCGAGGCCGAGGGCTTCATCAGTGGCTACCACGCGCAGCTCGACGCCCGCCGGCTGGGCCTCGACGTCGCAGCCTTCATCGGGGTGTGGGTTGGGCATCCGCGCGACATCGACTCACTCGAGACCGATCTCGAGCCGATCGAGGAGATCCTCGAGTGTCACCACGTGACCGGCGGCCCGACGCTCCTGCTCAAGATCAAGACGCGGAACACCGAGTCGCTCGAGCGGCTCATTAGCACCCTGCGCAGCCTCGAAGGGGTTGAGCGCACGGAAACCAACGTGGTGCTGTCGACGCGCGTCGAGCGCGTCGCCGTCGGCACCGCCGCACTGCTGACCGCGGCGTCGGACTCGACTCCGCCCACGCTCGCGGAAGCATGAACCTGCGCCGCTCGTGCGTGGGTGTCGGCGCTTCGCCGCCAGCCCCGCCGATCGGCGACGAGTGTCCGGAGACACGATGAGTCATCTCACCACAGAACAGAAAGCTCGACTCGCCAAGGATGCGGAGGCGCACGGGCTCTACAGCTCCGACTACGAGCACGACAACTGCGGCATGGGCTTCGTCGCCCACCTCAAGGGCACCGCGTCGCACTCGATCATCGAGAACGCCCTGACCGTTCTCGACAACTTGACCCACCGCGGCGCGGCGGGCGCCGATCCCGAGACCGGTGACGGCGCGGGCATCCTGATCCAGATCCCCGACGGCTTCTTCAGGGCCGAGGCCAAGAAGGCTGGCTTCGAGCTGCCCGCCACCGGGCGCTACGCGGTCGGCATGGTCTTCATGAACCGCGACGCCCGCAAGCGCGAGCAGAGCACGGCGCTGATCGAGAAGCTCATCGTCGACAGCGGCCAGAAGGTGCTCGGCTGGCGCGACGTGCCGGTCAACGCCGACGCCTGTGGCTGGCTCGCGCGCGAGTCGATGCCGGCGTTCAGGCAGGTCTTCATCGGGGTCGACGGCGACATCGACCAGGACGCCTTCGAGCGCAGACTGTTCGTGATCCGCCGCGCGATCGAGGCCGCGCACCTGGATGCCGGGCTGGCAGAGGGCGACGAGTTCTACATCTGCAGCATGTCCAGCCGCACGGTCGTCTACAAGGGCCTGCTGATGGCCTACCAGTTTCCGCGCTTCTTCCACGACCTCGCGGACCCGGCGACCCACAGCGCGATCGCGCTCGTGCACTCGCGCTTCAGCACCAACACCTTCCCCTCCTGGGGTCGCGCCCACCCGTTCCGGATGGTTGTGCACAACGGTGAGATCAACACCCTGCGTGGCAACGTCAACTGGATGAAGGCGCGCGAGCGGCAGTTCGTCTCCGAGAGCTTCGGCGACGACATCGAGAAGCTCATCCCGATCCACGGGCCCGGCGGCAGCGACTCGGAGCTCTTCGACAATGCGCTCGAGCTGCTCACCCACACCGGGCGCTCGCTGCCGCATGCCGCGATGATGATGATCCCGGAGGCGTGGCAGAAGCACCAGCAGATGCCCGACGAGAAGCGGGCGTTCTACGAGTACCACGCGTGCATGATGGAGCCGTGGGACGGCCCGGCCTCGATCGCCTTCAGCGACGGCACGGTCGTGGGTGCGGTGCTCGACCGCAACGGCCTGCGCCCCTCGCGCTTCGTCGTGACGAAGGACGACATCGTCATCATGGGCTCCGAGGTCGGCGTCCTCGACGTCGCCCCCGAGAACGTCGCCTTCAAGAGCCGGCTCCAGCCCGGCCGCATGTTCCTGGTCGACACCTCGCTCGGCCGCATCGTCGACGACCTCGAGCTGAAGGCGGACATCGCCGGTCGCCAGCCGTACCGGGCGTGGCTCGACGAGCACCAGCAGCGGCTCGAGGACCTGCCGGCACCGAAGCCGGAGAACCTGCCGAACGCGTACGACGCGCAGACCGTCATGCTGCGCCAGAAGGCGCATGGCTACACGCGCGAGGACGTGCGCATTCTGATCCGCCCCATGGCCGTCAACGGCGAGGAGGCGATCGGCTCGATGGGCAACGATGCGCCACTGGCCGTACTGTCCGACAAGGCGCAGCTGCTCTTCGCCTACTTCAAGCAGCTCTTCGCGCAGGTGACCAATCCGCCGGTCGACCCGCTGCGCGAGGACCTGGTGATGTCGGTCAAGACGAACCTCGGCGCCGAGAAGAATCTCTTCGAGGAGACGCCCGAGCACTGCAGGCAGCTGGTCGCCGAGCAGCCCGTGCTGAGCAACGAGGAGCTGCAGTCCATCAAGGAGATGGATCAGCCGGGCCTCAGGTGCGCGACGCTGCCGACGCTCTTCGCGATCGAGGAGCGAGGCGCGGGACTCGAGGCTGCGCTCGATGGACTCTGCGCGGCGGCGGAGAAGGCGGTCGATGACGGCGCCACCGTGTTGGTGCTCTCCGACCGCGGTCACGATCGAACGACGGCGCCGATCCCGAGCCTGCTGGCGACGGGCGCCGTGCACCACCATCTCATCCGTGTCGGCAAGCGCACCCTGTGCGGGCTGGTCGTGGAGGCCGGTGAGCCGCGTGAGATCATGCACTACGCGCTGTTGCTCGGCTACGGCGCAGGCGCGGTGAACCCGTACCTCGCGATCGAGACGATTCGCGGCCAGTACGAGCTGGGCTTGCTGCGCGGCCTGTCGGCCGATGAGGGCGTCGCCAACTACCGCAAGGCATGCGCCAAGGGGCTACGCAAGGTGATGTCGAAGATGGGCATCTCCACGCTTGCGAGCTACCGCGGGGCGCAGATCTTCGAGGCCATCGGTCTCAACAAGAGCGTCATCGACCGCTACTTCACCTGGACCTCGTCGCGCATCGAGGGCATCGGCCTCGAGGAGATCGCGGCCGAGGTCGCTGTGCGCCATCACGTCGCCCACGACGTGCCCGTGGTGATGAGCACGGAGCTCGATCCCGGTGGCCAGTACCAGTGGCGTCGCCGCGGTGAGCACCACGAGTACAACCCCGAGACCGTCGCGTCGCTGCAGCATGCGGTGCGCTCCGGCAACTACAAGCTCTTCAAGAAGTACAGCTCCGCTGTCAACCGCGCCAGCGAGGCGGCCCGGACGATCCGCGGCATGCTCAAGTTCAAGCCGGGCACGCCCGTCCCGCTCGACGAGGTCCAGCCGGCCCGCGAGATCGTGCAGCGCTTCAAGACCGGCGCCATGTCCTACGGCTCCATCTCGAAGGAAGCCCACGAGAACCTCGCGATCGCGATGAACCGCATCGGCGCGCGCTCCAACACGGGGGAGGGCGGCGAGGACTCGAAGCGCTTCACGCCCGATGAAAACGGTGACCTGCGGAGGTCGTCGATCAAGCAGGTGGCCTCCGGTCGTTTCGGAGTGACGAGTCACTACCTCGTGAACGCCGACGAGCTTCAGATCAAGATGGCCCAGGGTGCCAAGCCGGGTGAGGGTGGTCAGCTGCCCGGCCACAAGGTGAACGAGACGATCGCGAAGGTGCGCCACTCGACGCCCGGCGTCGGTCTCATCTCGCCCCCGCCGCACCACGACATCTACTCGATCGAGGATCTCGCACAGCTGATCCACGACCTGAAGAACGCCAACAACCAGGCCGCGATCACAGTCAAGCTGGTCTCGGAGGTCGGTGTCGGTACGGTCGCCGCGGGCGTCGCCAAGGCGAAGGCGGACCTCGTGCTCATCAGCTGCGGCTCGGGTGGCACCGGTGCCTCACCGCTGACGTCGATCAAGCACGCGGGCGCGCCGTGGGAGCTGGGCCTGGCGGAGACGCAGCAGACGCTGGTCATCAACGATCTACGCAGCCGCATCCGCGTCGAGACCGACGGGCAGCTCAAGACGGGACGCGACGTCGCCATCGCGGCGCTGCTTGGCGCCGAGGAATTCGGCTTCGGTACCAGCGCGCTGGTCGCGAGCGGCTGCATCCTGATGCGTGTGTGTCACCTCAACACGTGCCCCGTGGGCGTGGCCACGCAGGACGAGGAGCTGCGCAAGCGCTTCAAGGGCGAGCCCGATCACGTGGTCAACTACATGCTCTTCGTGGCCGAGGAGCTGCGCGAGGTCATGGCCGAGCTCGGGTTTCGCAAGCTCGAGGACATGGTCGGCCACGTGGAATTGCTCGAGGCCGACGACGCGATCGATCACTGGAAAGGGAAGGGCGTCGACCTCAGCGCGATCCTGCACAAGCCGGATGTCCCCGAAGGCACCGTCCTGCACTGCACCGAGAGCCAGGACCACGGCCTCGATGGCGCGCTCGACAACGACCTCATTCACCAGGCGCGGCCGGCGCTCGAGAGCGGCGAGCGGGTCGAGATCAGCTCGCCCATCCGCAACGTCAACCGCACGACCTGCACCATGCTGTCGGCGGAGATCTCGCGGCGCTACGGCCTCGAGGGACTCCCGGCCGACACGATCAACATCACCTTCACCGGCTCGGCGGGTCAGAGCTTCGGCGCCTTCCTCGCCTCCGGCATGAACGTGCGCGTCGAGGGCGACGCCAACGACTACCTCGCCAAGGGCATGTCGGCGGGCCGCGTCGTGGTGGTGCCGCCCGCGGCCTCGACCTTCGTCGCCGAGGACAACACCATCGCTGGCAACGTCGCGCTCTACGGTGCCACCGGAGGGGAGCTGTTCCTGCGCGGGAAGGCGGGCGAGCGCTTCTGCGTGCGCAACAGCGGTGCGACGGCGGTCGTCGAGGGCATCGGCGACCATGGCTGCGAGTACATGACGGGCGGGCGCATGCTGGTGCTCGGGCCCACCGGTCGCAACTTCGCGGCGGGCATGAGCGGCGGTATCGCGTACGTCTACAACCCGGATGGCGACTTCACCGAGCGATGCAACCTCGGCATGGTCGACCTCGAGGCATTGACCTCCGACGCCGACGACATCAAGGCGCTGCTCGAGCGGCACGTCGCATTCACCGACAGCGAGCTGGCCAAGCGTCTGCTGGCCGACTGGGATCGCACGCGCGCCCGGATCACGCGCGTGATGCCACGGGAGTTCAAGAAGGTGCTCGCGTCGGAGAAGTACGACAGCGAGTTCGGAGCGCTGGCCACCGGGCCATGACGCTGTAAGGGAAGACCAGGATGGGCAAGTTCAAAGGATTTCTGGAGATCGAGCGGCAGAAGCCCGTGCGGCGTCCCGTGGACGAGCGCATCCAGGACTGGAACGAGTTCGAAGGGGCGCTTCCGAACGAGGCGATCCGCGACCAGGGCGCACGCTGCATGGACTGCGGCATCCCGTTCTGCCACACGGGCTGCCCGCTCGGGAACATCATCCCCGACTGGAACGACCTCGTGTACCAGGACCGCTGGGAGCGGGCCTCGAAGCGTCTGCACTCGACCAACAACTTCCCCGAGTTCACTGGCCGTATCTGCCCCGCGCCCTGCGAAGAGGCGTGCACGCTGAACATCGACAACGAGCCCGTCACGATCAAGCAGATCGAGCGGCAGATCGTCGATCGCGCCGTCGAGGACGGCTATGGCCTCGAGCCCAAGATCGCGCGCGAGAAGACGGGCAAGAAGGTGGCGGTGGTCGGCTCGGGTCCCGCCGGCATGGCGTGCGCTCAGCAGCTCGCGCGTGCGGGACACGACGTGACGCTCTTCGAGCGCGCGGATCGGGTCGGTGGCCTGCTGCGCTATGGCATCCCGAACTTCAAGCTCGAGAAGCACCTCATCGACTCGCGCATGAAGCAGATGGAGGCCGAGGGCGTGACGTTCAGGACGAGCGTCAACGTCGGCGTCGACATCACCGCCGACGAGCTGCGCCGCGACTTCGACGCGGTTGCGCTCTCCGGTGGCGCTACCCATGCTCGCGACCTCCCGGTACCCGGCCGCGAGCTGGATGGCGTGCACCTGGCGATGGAGTTCCTCACGCAGCAGAACAAGGTCTGCGAGGGCGACACGGTCGACAACCAGATCAGCGCCAAGGGCAAACACGTGATCGTCATCGGCGGTGGCGACACCGGCTCGGACTGCGTCGGCACCTCGAACCGTCAGGGCGCCGCGTCCGTGCACCAGTTCGAGCTCCTGCCGCAGCCCCCGGATGTGCGCGACGAAGACATGCCATGGCCCTACTGGCCGATGATCATGCGCAGCTCGAGCTCGCACGAGGAGGGGGCGGACCGCGAGTGGAGCATCAACACGACGCGCTTCGAGGGCAGCGACGGCAAGCTCACGAAGCTGCACGGTGTGAAGCTGCAGTGGAGCACGACCGAGGACGGTCGTCGCAAGATGGAGCCGATGGCCGGCAGCGAGTTCGAGCTGGATGCCGACCTCGTGTTCTTCGCGATGGGCTTCCTCGGTCCCGAGAAGCCGGGCCTGCTGTCCGACCTGGGTATCGAGCTGACGGATCGCGGCAACGTCAAGGCCGACGAGAGCTACCAGACGACGGTCGAGGGCGTCTTCGCCTGCGGTGACATGCGCCGCGGTCAGTCGCTCGTCGTGTGGGCGATCTGGGAGGGCCGCGAGTGCGCACGCGGCGTCGACGCCTACCTGCGCGGCTACAGCGACCTGCAGGCCAGCCCCAACTCCGCCCAGCTCGTCCTGGGCTGAGCGGCGCTCACGCGCTGTCGGCTGTCGCCTCGTCGCCCGGGTCGACCGAATCGCTTGCGTCGCCGAGCGAGCGATCGTAGCGGTCGATCAGCGCGGCGGCCGTCGAGTCCGACCAGACATTGACCGTCGTGCGGCACATGTCGAGTACCCGGTCCACGCCCAGGATCAGCGCGACGGCGCTCGTCGGCAGCCCGACGGCCTCGAGCACGATCACCATCATCACGAGCCCCGCATGCGGGATGCCGGCGGCGCCAATGCTCGCGAGCAGGGCGGTGAACGCGACGATGATCTGTTGTGCGAGTCCCAGGTCGTGACCGTAGGCCTGCGCGATGAAGAGTACGGCGACCGCCTCGTAGAGCGCGGTGCCGTCCATGTTGATGGTTGCGCCCAGGGGAAGCACGAAGGCGCTCGTCTTCTGGCTGACGCCCGCCTCGTCCTCGACGCAGCGCATCGTGAGCGGCAGTGTCGCGTTGCTGCTGGCGGTGCTGAAGGCGGTCAGTAGCGCCTTCTGCATCGAGCGCGCGTAGTCCAGCGGCGAGCGACCACCGAGCACCCGCAGCAGGATCGGCAGCGTCACGAACGCGTGTACGCCAAGGGCGATCACCACAGTGATCATGTACATGGCGAGGATCGCGAAAACCTGCGCGCCCAGCGTTGCGGTCGTGTAGAGGATGAAGCCGAACACGCCGTAGGGGGCCAGGTCGATGATCCACATGGTGATGCGCATCATCACGTCGAAGCCGACCTTCACGAGCTTTGCCAGCTGCTTGGCGCCGTCGTGCTTGCTGAGGCTGAGTCCGACGCCGAAGACGATCGAGAAGAAGATCATCGGCAGCATGTCGCCGTCTGCGGCCGCCTTGATCGGATTGGTCGGCACCATACGGAGGATCTGATCCCACAGGATGGTCATGATGCTGCGGTCGCTCTCGACCACCGACGGCTTCTTGCCCGACTCCTCGACGGTCGCCTGCAGTGCGGCCAGGTCGACGCCGACGCCCGGCTGCAGCAGGTTGACTACGAGGATGCCCGTGGCGATCGCGAGCAGGCTCGTCGCCATGTAGAACACGAAGGTGCGTCCGCCGAGCTTGCCGAGGCGATCCAGGTCGCCCATGCCGGTGACACCCGAGATGAGCGAGCACACGATCAGCGGGACCACCACCATCTTGAGCAGGCGCAGAAAGAGCGTGCCGGCCTGTTTGCCGCCGTAGGCGATGTTGTCCACGATCGTCGGGTCGAGCGCACCGCTCGCGCCGAGGCGGTTGAGCACCATGCCGAGGGTTGCCCCCAGCACGAGCGCGATCAGGATGCGGTGATGAAGCTCTAGTTTGGGCATCGGGGGCTCGCTTTGGCCAACGCGGCCAAATGATATATGTGACGGCCGTGGACGAGTCAAAAGACGCCGCCGATCTGGAGCGCCTGCGCAAGCGCATCGACGAGGTCGACACCCGACTCGTCGAGCTGTTGGCCGAGCGGATGGACATCGTCTCGCGGGTGGCGGCCTACAAGCGCCGCTCCGGCGCGCAGATCCGCGATGTCGACCGCGAGCAGGCACTGCTGAACGCCCGCCGAGACCAGGCCGAGTCACTGGGGCTGTCACCCGACCCAGTCGAGTCGATCTACCGCCTGATACTGCTGGCGAGCCGCGACCACCAGGCGTCGACCGGCGCCGCGGCGCCCCGGCCGATCACACCCGCGAAGGTGGCGATCATCGGGGGCAATGGGGCCATGGGCAGCGTACTGCAGCGGCTGTTTGGTGACCTCGGTCACTCGATCACCGTGGCCGACCACGAGACGGCCCTCTCGGTCGAGGATGCCGCGGCGGCCGCCGATGTGGTGGTGCTGTCGGTGCCGATCGCGGAGACCGGCGCGGTCATCCGGCAGGTGGGCCCCCACGTTCGGCCCGACGCGATTCTCATGGACGTGACGTCGATCAAGGCGCAGCCGCTGTCGGCGATGCTCGACGCCACCGAGGCGCAGGTCGTCGGCACGCACCCGATGTTCGGCCCGGGCGTGCACAGCCTGATCGGCCAGCGCGTGGTGCTGTGCGAGGGGCGCGGGGATCGCGCGATGGCCTGGGCGCGCGAGATGTTCTCCGCGCGCGGGCTGGTGATCACCGAGGCGGCTGCCGACGAGCACGACCGCGCGATGGCGCTGGTCCAGGTGCTGACCCATTTCCAGACGCAGGTGCTCGGTCTGTCGCTCGCGCGCTGCGGCGTGTCGCTCGACGAGTCGCTGCGCTTCACTTCGCCCGCGTACCTGATGGAGCTGTACGTGGCGGCGCGGCACTTCGCGCAGGCGCCCGACCTCTACGGGCCGATCGAGATGCTCAACCCGGGCACCGAGCGCGTGACCGCCGCGTTCCGCGATGCGGCCTCCGAGATCTCGGACATCCTCGCCTCGGGCGACCAGGTTCGGTTCGATGCACTGTTCGAAGAGGTCCGACGGTACTTCGGGGAGTTCACCGAGGAGGCCGTCTATCAGTCGAGCTTCCTGGTAGATCGCCTGGTGGAACGCTCGCTGGGGTAATTGCGCCGCCAGGCCCCGGATCGCGGGAGGCGACGCCCGGAGGCGGCGCATTTTGCCGGCCCCCGGGGCCAAACCGCGGGGGATTCTTTGGTAGACTCCGCCCCGAGCCATGCCCGGAGACAAATTCCCCTGCCCGCACTGCAGCGAGCCCATCACGGACGCTGACCGCTTCTGCCCGCACTGCGGCAAGGGGGTCGACGTGCCCGCGCCCGCGGCCTCTGCGGCCCCGACGGCCTCTGCGGTGCCCGCGCCCGCGGCCTCGAAGGCACCGATGAAGACGATGGTCTCTTTCGCGCCGGCCGAGCCGCCGCGCGCGTCCGGTGCGCCGGCGCCTGCCGCGTCCGGTGCGCCGCCTCCCGCCGCATCCGGTGCGCCGCCTCCCGCCGCGTCGGCCCCGCCTGCCGCGGCTCCCCCCCCGGCGGCGACCTCGGCCGCACCGAAGGCGCAGAAGAAGCCGGTCATGCGAACGATGATGGGGGTCTCCGCCGGCGACCTCCAGAACCTCGACGCAGCGGTCAAGGACGCGACCGCGAAAGCCGAGGCCGCCGCGACCGAGGCGTCCGCCGCGTCGCCGGTTGCCTCGTCGCTGCCCGAGCACCGGGCGAGCGTGCCCGATGGCAAGAAGGACGACCCGCTCGCGAACACGATGCCGTCGTCGATTCCTCCGCCGGACGCGAACGCGCCCGCGGTGGAGGTGCCCAAGGCGCCCGCGAAGCCAAACATGGGTGGCGGTCGCACGATGATCGGAGGGCCCGCCGCCGGGATGGCGCTACCGACGCCGGTCAAGAAGCCCGCACCCGCGATGGCAGGCGGTGGCCGCACGATGATCGGTGGCCCCGGTCCAGCCCAGCTCCCGGGCATGGGCGCCGCACCGGCACCGGCGGCCGCGCAGGCGCCCGCCGCCGCGCAGCCGCCCGAACAGATGCAGCCCCAGGCAGCCGAGCCGTTCGAGCCCTCGGTCCCCACCGGTGGCAGCTCGAAGATCGGTGTCGTCATCGCGGCGCTCGGCCTGGTCGCCGCCGGCATCGCGGCGATGATGCTGTCGAAGGAGCAGGTGCAGGTCACGGCCAGCATCGTCGGCATCGACAGCGGTGAGGCCATCCTCTTCGAGGTCCCCGATGCGCCGATCGGCGCCAAGCTCCAGTTCGGCGAGCAGAAGAAGCTGCTCAAGGCCGGCAGGGCGACCTTCCCGCTCGCGGACGGCGCGCTCAAGGTGGGCGAGAACGTGGTCATCGCCGAGGTCGTGGAGAAGGACGGCGACCACACCAAGGTGAAGCTCAAGCTGGCGGTCGAGTACCGCATCGCCGTGGACACCGGTCCGCTCGAGGCCGGCAAGTCGTCGGTCGACGTGGTGATCTCGGCGCTGCCCGGCACCAAGGTTCAGCTCGACGGCAAGGACCTCAAGCTCGACGACGAGGGCCGCGGCGTGCAGTCCTATCCGCTCGACATGGCGAAAGCGACGGGCGGTGCGCTCGAACACAAGGTCAAGTACCGGATACAGCCGCCCTCCGGTGAGGCCGTCGTCGACGAGCTGCTGACGCAGATCACCGTCACGCGTCTCGACATCGACTCGCCGGGTGATGCGCTCGTGACGGACGCGACGTCCGTGCAGATCGCGGGCGCGGTCGACGAGGGGACCGTCGTGACCATCGATGGCCAGAGCGTCCCGGTGAAGGCCGGCCGCTTCCTGCAGGCGTTTCCGCTGGCGAAGGAGGGCATCTTCAAGCCCAAGGTCTCCGCCCAGTTGCCCGGCCGCGCACCGAAGTCGGTGGAGCTGAAGATCACCCGGGTTGCCGATCTCGCGACCGCGGCCGAAGACTTCCGCCCCAACCCGGACCTCGACTACGCCAAGGTCTCGCAGAACGCCGCGACCTACAGGGGACAGAAGGCGCAGTTCGAGGGACGCGTGATCAACGTGATGGTCCAGGGCCAAAAGAGCGTCCTGCAGATGCTCGTGCGCACGTGCCCCACCGGCTGGGACTGCTCGCTGTGGGTGAACTTCCCGGCAGGCATCAAGGTGGAGACGGACACCTGGGTGCGCGTGCTCGGCACGCTCAACGGCGAGCAGCAGTTCCGGTCCGAGAAGAACGAGGTCGTCTCGGTGCCGAAGCTCACGGCGGCGTTCGTGCTGCCCAGCAAGCCCTAGCAGGTCGGTGAAGAAGTCATTGGGCCCATCGCGCCGCGCCTTGGGCCCCTCCGGTCGCCCCGGTCGCCCCGGTCGTCTACAGCCTCCGCTCGTCGCGGCCGGCGTTGCGCTCGGTCTGGCGGTCGTCGCGACCCTGGCGGCGGCCGAGCGCGTGTCGATCGGCCCCTTCGTCGCGCTCGGTACCGAGAGCTCGCGCCGTGGCAACTACGCGGAGCCCGGCGGCGGGCCCGCCCGACGAGGGCGCGTGCGCGGGCTCGCGCCAACATCCGCGCCCAAGCCGCAGTGGACCCTGCAGCTGCGACAGCGCAACCTCGCAGCGCCCGTCCTCGCCGCCGACGGTACGCTCTACGTCGCCGGCGATCGTGGCGTGTCGGCGATCGACTCCGCGGGCAAGCTGCTGTGGTTCGCGCGGGCGGGCAAGGTCGGGCAGTCGCCGACGCTCGAGCCGGGCGGTGGCTTGCTCGTGGTGGCGGGTACGCGGCTGCTGCGCGTCACCGGGCGCGACCGCTGGTCGGAGCTGGAGAGCGGCCTGGTCGCCGCGGGGCCGCCGCTTCGCCTCTCGGGGGGGGCGATTGCAATTGCATCGCCGGCGGGCCGCGTCCACGTGCTCGACCCGGCGGGCGTCCACCTTGCACGCACACCGCTGCCGCCGTCACGGCGCTATCGCATGGCGCAGCTCGAGGGCGGGTCGTTCGTCGTCAGCGGTCCGCCGCGCCGGATGAGCGTGGTCTCGGTGCGCGGGGGGCTGCGCGGGCGCTTCGAGCAGCCGCACGACGTGGTCGCCGGACCGGTGATCGGCGCGTCCTCGACGGTGTGGACGGTCGGCGACAACGGCGTGCTGCTCGGTCAGAGCCCGCGTGGTCGGCAGCGCGCGCGCGTCCCGCTGGGGCCGGGGCGCATCCAGGCGCCGCCGGCGGTCGGGCGCGATGGTCTGCTGCGCGTCGGTGCCGAGCCGCCGGTGCTGCTGGGGCTCGGCCCGGGTGGCCGCCGTCGCTTTGGACTCACACTCGACGGCCGGCCGGGGCCGATCACGCTCGACGAGCGCGACGCGGCCCTGCTGGTCACGGACCGCGGCTACCTGTACGTGGTCGAGCCCGACGGCAGCCTGCGCTTCCGCCACGGCGTGCATGCCCGCGGTGCGCCGCGCCCGGTGCTCGGGGCCGACGGGCGCGTGTTCATCGCCGATCGCGCCGGCCGCGTCACCGCCTGGCGCTGAGCGTCGTGGACGCGCGCGACTCCGTGTTACAAGGCGCTGCGCACCCCCTGTGATGTGGCCATGGATGCAAGCGAACTCGACTACGAGCTTCCCCAGGAGCTGATCGCCCAGCACCCGCCCGCCGAGCGGACCGGGGCGCGGCTGCTGCGCCTCCACGGGCCGGTTGCTGCGCCGACCCACCACGGCATCGCCGAGCTGCCGCAGCTTCTGCAGCCCTCGCTGCTGGTCCTCAATGACACGCGCGTGCTGCCCGCGCGGCTGATCGGTCGCAAGTCGACCGGCGGGCGCGTCGAGTTTCTCCTGCTCGAGGAGCTGCCCCGGTCACCGGGGTCACCGGGTTCGCCGGGGGAGGGAGGCGGTCGCTGGATCGCGATGGCCCGGCCCGCCAAGTCGCTCAAGCAGGACGTGGCGATCCCGATCGGCGACGGGCTAGCGGTCGTGCCACGGCGGCGCACGGAGGATGGACATCTCGAGGTCGAGCTCGTCTGCGACGGCCCGGTGCACGACGCGCTCGCGGCCCACGGTCGCATGCCGCTGCCGCCCTACATCGCGCGCGACGCCCAGGCCGCCGACCTCGAGCGCTACCAGACTGTCTACGCTCGGCAGCCGGGCGCGGTCGCTGCACCCACCGCCGGGCTGCATTTCACGACGGAGCTGCTGGCTGCGCTGTGCGATGCGGGACACGAGCTCGCCTACGTGACGCTTCACGTGGGGCCCGGGACGTTCACGCCGCTGCGCGCCGAGCAGCTCTCCGACCACGCGATGCACGCCGAGCGCTACGAAGTGCCGCAGGCGACCGCCGACGCGATCGCCTCGGCGCGCACTGACGGCCGCAGGGTGGTCGCGGTGGGCACGACCGTGGTGCGCACGCTCGAGGCCGCGGCCGACGAGCACGGGCAGGTCATCGCCGGGCAGGGGCGCACCGACCTCTTCATCTATCCACCCCGCCGGCTGCGCGTTGTCGATGCGCTGCTCACGAACTTCCACCTGCCGCGCTCGACGCTGCTCGCACTCGTGATGGCGGCTGGCGGTATCGAGCCCGTCCGCGCCGCCTACGCAGCCGCGGTGGAGGCGCGCTATCGCTTCTTCAGCTACGGTGACGCCATGCTGCTCGACGTCGAAGGCGGCGCGCCATGAGGGCCCCCGGCTTCGGCCTGCGGGTGGATGGGCGTAGCGGCGAGGCACGCGCCACGACGCTCACGACGCCGCGCGCCGTCGTGCAGACGCCCGTCTTCATGCCGGTCGGAACGCAGGCGACCGTCAAGTCCCAGACCTCCGCCGAGGTCGCCGCGACCGGCGCGCGCCTGATCCTCGCCAACACCTACCATCTCATGCTGCGTCCGGGCTCCGAGCTCGTGCAGTCGATGGGCGGGGTGCAGCGCTTCATGGGCTGGCCGCACGCGCTGCTGACCGACAGCGGCGGCTTCCAGGTGTTCTCCCTCGCGAAGCTGCGCAAGGTCGATGACGACGGGGTGGTCTTCCACTCGCACCTCGACGGCGCGCGCCACCACCTCACGCCCGAGCGCTCGATGCAGGTGCAGGCCGAGCTCGGCTCCGACATCGCGATGGTGCTCGACGAGTGCCCGCCGGGCGGTGCCGAGCGCGGCGAGCTCGAGCGGGCGGTTGCGCGCACGACGCGCTGGGCCCAGCGCAGCCTCGAGGCCTGCCCACCGCACCAGGCCTGCTTCGGCATCGTGCAGGGGTCGACCGACATCGCGTTGCGCCGCGCGCACCTGGATGAGATCGCGGCGATGGACTTCGATGGCCTCGCCCTGGGCGGCTTCTCGGTGGGCGAGCCGATCGAGGACATGTACGCGGCGCTCGAGCAGCTCGGGCCGGCGATGCCCGATGAGCGACCGCGCTATCTGATGGGTGTCGGCAAGCCGATCGACCTGCTGCGCGCCATCGGTTCGGGCATCGACATGTTCGATTGCGTGCTTCCGACGCGCAACGCGCGCAACGGGCAGGCGCTGACCTGGCAGGGGCGGGTCAACCTCAGGCAGGGCCGCCACTCGCGCGACGGGGACCCGCTGGACCCGGGGTGCGGCTGTCCGGTCTGCGCGACCCACAGCCGGGCCTACTTGCGGCACCTGATCGCGGCCAAGGAGATGCTGGGTCCGCGGCTGGTGACGCAGCACAACCTGCACTTCTATGCGGAGCTGACCGGGCGCGCCCGCGAGGCCATCCTGGAGGACCGCTACGCAGCCTTCGCCCGGGAAGCCGAGGCCCGCATGCTCGAGGGGGACGAGATCGGGGAGCCCGACGACTGAAGGCTGAGGCCGCAGCTGACGGCTCCTTTGACAGCAGCCTGCGCCCTGATCCACAATTGCCGCCGGAGGAACCATGGCGCTCATCGAGACCGAAGAAGCAGCACGCCGCCTCGCGCGGGCCATCGCCAGCGACCTGTCGCTGTACAACGAGGAGAAGGTGGTCGAGGGCATCGGCAACGACACCCTCTACGACGCGATGGCGGAGGAGCTCGAGGAGGGTCGTGCCCTGTTCCAGAGCCGGGTGACCCCCGAGCTGTACGCGAAGAACTACTACGACCGCGCCATCATCGACATCCTCGTCCGCTCGAAGGCGCACATCGAATCCAAGATGTGGTGAGCGACGCGCCGCCGGCTGCCGAGCCGGCCATCGAGCAAACGGTCGAGCCCGCAGTCGAGATAAGGGTCGAGGCATCCGAGGCTGGCAAGCGGCTGGACCGCATCCTGTCGGACCGCGAGCTCGGTCACTCGCGTGCGACCCTGCAGCGCTGGATCGACGAGGAGCGGGTGCGCGTGGATGGCGAGCCCGCCAAGCGCAAGGTGCGGCCGCCCTTCGGTGCGCTCATCGAGGTGTGGCCAGCGCCGCCGCCGCTGTCGGCCGCGCAGCCGCAGGCGATGGACCTCGACGTCGTGTTCGAGGATGAACACCTGCTCGTGATCGACAAGCCCTCGGGGCTGGTCGTGCATCCCGGCGCGGGGCACCCCGATGGCACGCTCGTCAACGGGCTGCTGCACCACACGATGCTGGCCGACGGCGGCGACCCGGTGCGGCCGGGGATCGTCCATCGGCTCGACAAGGACACGAGTGGCGTGATGGTGGTGGCGAAGCAGCCGCCCGCGCGTGACGGTCTCGTCGAGCTGTTTCAAGCCCACGACATCGAGCGCGCGTACGTCGCCATCGCGGTCGGGCACCCGCCCGAGCAGATCACCCACGAGACGCTGCACGGACGCCACCCGCACGATCGCAAGCGCTTCAGCTCGCGCGTCGAGCGTGGCAAGCGCGCGGTGACGCACATGGTGGTCGAGCAGCGGCTGCACGCCGCGAGCCTCGTGCGCTGCACGCTGGAGACCGGGCGCACGCACCAGATCCGGGTGCACCTCGCGGACACCGGCCACCCCGTGCTCGGCGACGTGCTCTACGGCAGCACCCCGCGCGACCCGCGTCTGTCGGCGGCCCTGGCGCAGCTCGGACGGCTGGCGCTGCACGCGCGGGTGCTGGGCTTCGTGCACCCCGTCACCGGGGAGGCACTGCGGTTCGAGCGGCCGCCGCCCGCTCCATTCTTGGCCGCCGTGGACGCGCTCGCGGTGGATCAGGCGCCCCCGCCTCGCTGATAGCGAACTCACTGGAGCATACCATATGGCGAGTTGTGAAGCGGACTGTGCAGCCTGCGAGCTCCGTTGAAAATGGATAGCTTTCAATCAGGATCTGCCCGCGCATGCGCGGGACGGTGTTGTGGGTGCCTCCCGTGGGTGCCGGTGGTGTGCTTCGAGAATCGATGTTGGGAGGTAGTGTGATGGTGCACGAGGGACTGGTTTTCACGCGTTTGACGTGCGTGCTGCTCGCAAGCAGCTCGCTCGTACTCGGGGCCTGCGGCTCGTCGGAGGACGACCCCGAGGAGATGGACGGGGCCGAGGCCGCGACGGCAGAGCAGAGCGCCGAGCGCGACTGCAAGCACCTGATCGGCGGCCACTGCATCGAGATGGAGCTCGAGGACACGTGCGGTCTCGACACCGGCTACGAGGGCGACATCATGTGCCTCAAGGCCCCGGCCGAGGACGAGGGCTTCCAGATGCACATCGGCCCCGACGAGTACACCGAGGAGGCGATGGCGCAGTACGTGCTGCCGCCCGGTGAGGAGGGCATCCGCTGCGTCTGGTACGAGACCACGAACGAGGGCCTGCAGTACTACTACGAGCGCGCGGTCCATATGCGCCCCGTCTCCCATCACTTGATCACGTCGGTGATGCCGCTGTCGGAGAGGCCTGAAGGCTACGAAGGAGGCTGGGCCGGCTGCGGCGACACCAGCGCGCGCTCGGGGTCGCTCGGAGGCTCCGAGACCGTCCAGGCGATCTACCCGGCCAACGGTGTCTACCCTCCCGAGTTCTCGAACGTCGGCCGCACGCTTCCCAGCAACACGGTCATTCGGCTGGAGCTCCACTACATCAACGCCACCGACAAGGACCTGCTGCGCGAGATGTGGATGAACGTCTACTACAAGCCGATCGACACGATCGAGGACTGGGTGGCGGACGTCAACGTCATCGGCGGCTACGGCGCCAACACCGGGCCCGGCGAGCACACGGTCAACCTCAACAGCATCACGCTGACGTCCGGCGCCCGCATCGTGAGCTACTTCGGTCACTACCACGCGCACACCACGCGCATCAGCATCTACCGCGAGCGCGATGGCGAGCGCACGCTGGCCCTCGAGGACTACGACTGGTTCGACCCGAAGACCTTCAACTACGACACGATCACCGACAACCCGGTGCCCGATCGCGGTCTACTGCTGCCCGGCGCCTCCACCGGCATCCTCGACTACGAGGCGGGCGACAAGCTCTACTGGGAGTGCGAGGTGGTCAACGACAGCGAGTACACGCTGAAGTTCGCCGACCTCGCGCTGACCGGTGAGATGTGCAACGTCTTCGGCGAGTACATCGGAGGCTCGTTGGCGCAGGCGTGGTCGGTCGGCAACGAGGTCTCGATCGAAGAGTACGAGGCGATGTAGCCCCGCCGCAGCGTGGTCGACGACCCGGGCCGGGGTTGGCAGCTGCCGACCGCCGGCCCGCTTCGTTTCGCGTTCGCGTCAGTCGCCGATCTGCTGCAGTCGCAGCAGGCCGCCGGCGTCCGAGTCGCCCAGCTCGCTCGTCTCCGACAGGTCAACCACCGCTTCGAGACGCCAGTCGTGTGCCTCATCCGGGTCGCAGAGGATCTGTTGGACGCGGTAGACCCGTGGACTGACCTCGTCGATGAGCGTGCGGTCCGCGAGCCGCGCGCGCGCGTCGAACGGGGGATGACCGTGCGCCTCCACGAAGGGCGCGAGCGCGGCCTCGATGCGGTCCGCGTCCCAGACGCCGCCCTCCGATTCCACGCCCTCGGGGATCCGGACGCAGTGGGCCGCCTCCTCGTAGTCGCCCGCGGACAGTGCCCGCAGTAGCAGGTGCATCTCGGCGCGAAGGCGCGTCGTCAGCGCCTTGGGGTCGCGCGTGATGTCGTAGGCGCGCGGCTCCGCGTCGCCCTTGTCACGCCCGCCGCCCTCGGCCATCTGCTCCCACTCGCTCACGAGGCTGCTGTCGACGCGCTGGAGCGTCGCGCGCAGGAACGCGATCACCTCAAGCAGGCCCTCGGTGCGGTAGCCCTCCGGCACGCTCTGGATGAGCACCTTGTACGCCTGGCCGAGGTAGCGCAGCAGCACACCCTCCGCGGTCTTGAGCCCGTACTGCTTGATGTACTCGGAGAACGTCGCGAAGCGCTCGAACATGTCGCGGGCGATCGACTTGGGCCGAATGTTGTCGTCGCTCAGCCACGGGTGGCGCTCCCGGTAGGCGTTGAAGCTGTCGTAGATCACCTCGGCATCCGGCTTCGGGTAGGTGACCTTCTCGAGCTTCTCCATGCGCTCCTCGTACTCGGCGCCCTCCGCCTTCATGCGCGCCATCAGCTCGTCCTTGAGCTTGCGCTCCTGGGCGTAGAGCACGACGCGCGGATGCTCGAGGATCGCCTCGACCAAACTCAGCGCATGCAGGTGGAACTCCTCATCGTCGATGTCGAGCTCCGACAGCGCCTCGACCAGGAAGAGCGACAGCGAGTTGTGCAGCGAAAATTCGGCCTGCAGGTCCTCCGCGACGCACACCCGCGCCCCGGCGGCGTCGGGCACGCGCTCGATCTCGATTAGCTCGGCCTGCAGAAGCGACCGGAACACGAGCTTGCTCTCGCGGCGGAGCCGACGCTTGTCGTGGGCGCGCTCGTCGCAGTCGCCGATCAGCCCGATCAGCGCCCGGTAGCCGCCGCCGCGCTCGGGGTGACTCTGCAGCAGCGTGACGAGCATCCCGTGGCCTACGACGAAGCGGCTCTTGAGCGGCTCGGGCTCGCGCTCGATCAGCTGCTCGAAGACCTCCTGGTCCCAGTGCACGTAGCCGCGATCGGGCGGCTGCTTGTACTTGAGCTTGCGGCGCTTCTTGGGGTCGGTGCCCGCCTTGTTCTCGAGGATGCGGTTGTCGATGACGTGCGCGGGCGCCTGGCAGCAGACCGTGCCGCGATCATCGAAGCCCTTGCGTCCCGCGCGTCCTGCGATCTGCTTGAACTGGCGCGCGGTCAGGCGGCCTACCTTCTGGCCGTCGAACTTGCACAGCTTCGTGAAGAGCACGGTGCGGATGGGCACGTTGACGCCGACGCCGAGCGTGTCGGTCCCGCAGATGACCTTCAGCAGTCCGGCCTGGGCGAGCTTCTCGACGACGCGGCGGTACTTGGGAAGTAGGCCCGCGTGGTGCAGCCCGATGCCGTTGCTCAGCACCCGCTTGATGTCGGCGCCGTAGGGACTGTCGAAGCGGGTGGTGCCGAGCTCGCTGCGGATCGCAGCACGCCCCTCGCGCGTGCTGAGGTTGAAGCTCGACAGTCCCTGGGCGAGCTCCGCGCACTCGCGCTGTGTGAAGCTGACCACGTAGACCGGCGCGCGCTCGCCGTCGACCAGGTCGATCACGGTCTCGTGCAGCGGCACCTCGCGGTACTCGAAGTCGAGTGGTACCGGTCGCTCGACCGAGCTCACCAGCTTCACTTCGCGATTCGTTCGCGCCTCGATGCCGCGCGCGATGTGCGACGTGTCGCCTAGCGTCGCGCTCATGAGCAGGAAGCGGACGTGGGGCAGCGTCAGCAGCGGTAGCTGCCACGCGATGCCGCGCTCGGCATCGCCGTAGTAGTGGAACTCGTCCATCACCACCTGGTCGACGTCCGCCGCATCGCCGTCGCGCAGGGCGATGTTCGAGAGGATCTCGGCGGTGCAGCATACGATCGGTGCGTCGCGGTTGATGCTCGCGTCGCCGGTCAGCATGCCCACCTGCTCAGCCCCGAAGAGCTCGCAGAGGTCGAAGAACTTCTCGCTCACGAGCGCCTTGATCGGACACGTGTAGAAGACCCGTTCGTCGCGGGCCATCGCCCCAAAGCACATCGCGGTGGCGACCAGCGACTTGCCGGAGCCCGTGGGCGTGTTGAGGATCACGTGCTGGCCGGCCAGCAGCTCGAGGATCGCCTCCTCCTGCGCGTCGTAGAGGGTCAGCTGTTGCGCCTCGACCCAGCCGAGGAAGGCATCGAGGACGGCGTCGGCGTCGGCGTCGCGGTCCGGCAGGGCGGCCATCAGCGGTGGGAGTGGTTCGGACATCGTCGAGTGGGCCGTCAGTCGAAGACCACGGTCTTGTTGCCGCACACGAGCACTCGGTCGTCGAGGTGCAGGCGCACCGCGCGCGACAGCACGAGGCGCTCGAGGTCCCTGCCCTTGCGGATCAGGTCCTTGACCGAGTCGCGGTGGGAGACCCGCATCACGTCCTGCTCGATGATCGGTCCCTCGTCGAGGCTCTCGGTGACGTAATGCGCGGTGGCGCCCACGACCTTCACACCCCGCGCGTGCGCCTGGTGGTAGGGCTTGCCGCCGATGAACGCGGGCAAAAACGAGTGGTGGATGTTGATGATGCGGTCCCCGAAGCGGGCGCAGAACTCGGGAGTGAGGATCTGCATGTAGCGCGCGAGCACGATTAGATCGATGCCGTGCTCGTCGAGCAGCGAGGCCAGCGCCGCCTCCTGTTCTACCTTGCTCCGCGCGTCGCCCGCGGTGATCGACAGCTCGTGGAACTCGACGCCATGGGCGGTCGCGACCGGCTCCAGCGTCGGGTGGTTGCTCACGACCAGCGGGATGTCGCAGCTCAGCTCGCCGGCCCGGTGCCGCAACAGCAGATCGTGCAGGCAGTGGTCGGCCTTCGAGACCAGCACCGCCACGCGCCTGCGCCGGTCGCCGTAGGAGAGCTGCACGCGCATCGAGAAGCGCTCTGCGACCTCGTCGATGGCCTGCTCCATCGTGTGCCGGTCGCCATGCATCTCGCTCATGTCGCAGTGGATGCGTTGGAAGAACTGCCCGACGCTGTCGTCGGTGTGCTGGTCCGCGTCGAGGATGTTGACGCCGTGTCCGTAGAGCAGCTGGGCGAGGGCCGCAACCAGGCCCCTGCGGTCGGGGCAGGAGACGAGCAGCGTCACGAGATCGCTTGCAGATGCTTTCGCCATCGGTGTCGGTCGAGTGTAGCAGCTATGCGAGCGGGTCGATCCCGTCCAGCGCGTCCACTGGGATCGCGCCCGCGCGGACGATGCGCAGCCGACCGTCCTCGAATACGACAACCGTCGACGGCGCACCTCCTGGGGCGTCCGCGGGCACCACGGGCAGCCCATCGCCGAACGCCGCGCGCGCCTCGTCGGCCGTCACGGCGGCGGGCTCGCCGGAGAGGTTTGCGCTCGTCGCCGTCAGGGGCCCGCCGAACGCCTTCACCAGCTGCAGTGCGGCGCTGTCACCGGGAACGCGCACCCCGACGCGTCCGTCTCGCTGCAGGCGCCTCGACAGCTCTGGCCGCGCGCGCACCAGCACCGTCAGCGGCCCGGGCCAGTGCTCATGGCAGAGCTTGAGCGCGGCCGGTGACACCGCAACCGCCACGTCCGCGAGTGCGCCCGCGTTGGGGAGCAGCAGCGCGATCGGGCTTTCGTCCGACCGTCCCTTGAGCGCTGCGACGCGCTCGACGGCATCGGCATCGAGCCCGTTTGCGAGCAGTCCGATCTGCGTCTCGGTCGCGCACGCCACGACCTGACCTTCGCGAAGCGCCGTGAGGTAGGGCTCGAGGTCCAGCTCGGAATCGTCACCGCGGCTCATCGCCGGTCGCTGCGCGCCCAGTGGCCGATGTCGCGGCGATAGTGGGCGCCCTCGAAGCCGATCGCCTCGACCCCCGCATAGGCGCGGCGAGCCACCTCGTCGATCGTATCGCCGACCGCAGTCACACCGAGCACGCGGCCGCCGCTGCTGACGACGCCGTCGCCCTCGCGGCGCGTGCCCGCGTGGATGATCTCGATGCCCTCCATGGCGGCGACCTCGTCGAGGCCAGTCAACGCGATGCCCTTGGGGTAGCTCCCGGGGTAGCCCGGCGCGGCCATCACGACGCACATCGCGGCCGGCGCCTTCCAGCTCGGCTGCAGCTGCGCGAGCGTGCCCCGGGCCGAGCTGAGCAGCAGCTCCATGACGTCGCCGCCGTAGCGCGCCATGAGCACCTGCGTCTCCGGGTCGCCGAAGCGCACGTTGTACTCGATCACCTTTGGGGCGCCGTCGACGATCATCAAGCCGATGAAGAGCGCCCCCTTGAAGACGACGCCGTCGGCGCGGAAGCCCGCCATGGTTGGCTCGACGACCTCTGACAGGATGCGCTGCTCGACGTCCGGCGTGACGACCGGAGGCGGCGAGTAGGCGCCCATCCCGCCGGTGTTCGGGCCGCGGTCGCCGTCGTTGACCGCCTTGTGGTCCTGGGCTGCGGCGAGCGGCACGTAGTGCTCGCCGTCGCACACGACGTGGTAGCTGACCTCCTGGCCGCGCAGCCGCTCCTCGATCACGACCGTCGATCCGGACTCGCCGAAGGCGCGCTTGCGCATCGTGTCATCGATCGCGGCGATGGCCTCCTCGAGGCTCTCGGGCACGACCACACCCTTGCCGGCCGCAAGGCCGTCAGCCTTCACCACGATCTCGTGCTTCGCCGAGCGCACGTAGGCCTCGGCCGCGTCCGCATCGTCGAAGACCTCGAAGGCTCCCGTGGGGATGCCGTGGCGTGCCATGAAGTGCTTGGAGAAGGTCTTGGAGCCCTCCATCTGCGCCGCCTCGCGGGTGGGCCCGAAGCACTCGATGCCAGCGGCCTGCAGCGCGTCGATGGCGCCCGCCACCAGCGGTGCCTCCGGTCCGACCACGACGAAGTCCGCGGCCTCGGCACGTGCCGCCTCGACGATCGACCCGGGTGAGTCGTCGGTCAGCGCGACCGAACGGGCAAACGCTGCCGTGCCACCGTTGCCAGGTGCGCAGACGATCTCGTCGACCTGCGGCGAGCCGGCGATCCGCGTCGCGAGCGCGTGTTCGCGCGCCCCGCTGCCCACGACCATGACCTTCATACGCGCCCTCGCCCTTCCGAACCCTCGCGGCTTCGCCGCCGGATTACATCGCGTGCCGCGGCGGCGTCAACGCCCCCCGCGTCGACGGCGCCACAGGGGCCGAGCCGTCCGCGCTCCGTCGGCGGGCTGGCCCGTTTTCGCCGTCCACCGCGTGATGAAGGTCCGAATCGCACCAATACATACCGCCACGCGTCCAGATGGGGTACACCTCCCGTGGCACTCGGCCACGCGGTCGACGTCTCCTTAGCATGAGTACCGAATCGTCCAAGAAGCGCCTCGCCCTCGAGTTGTGGCGAGATGACCAGAACCCGATCTCCCTCGCCTACCGCGCCGTCTCGGGCGTCGTGCAGGCGCCGTTCTACGAGGCGTACGAGCGCTACCTGGAGGCGACCGCGCATTCGTGGGCGCAGCCGAAGCACATCGGCATCATCATGGACGGCAACCGGCGGTTCGCGCGCATGAGCGGCGCCGCCGAGGTCGCGATCGGCCACGAGCTGGGCGCCGACAAGCTGCGCGAGACGCTCAACTGGTGCTTCGAGGCGGAGATCCCGGTCGTCACGGTCTGGGGCTTCTCGATCGACAACTTCGAGCGCGACAGCGACGAGGTCCGCCAGCTGCTCGCCCTCTTCGAGCGCAAGACGCTGGAGATGGTGGACAGTCCCGACCTGCACGACAACGAGGTGCGCGTGCGCTTCATCGGGAAGCTCGACCTGCTGCCCGACAGCCTGCGCGAGGCGATCCGCAAGGTCGAGCGCGCCACCGGTCACTACCAGCGCTTCGTGATCAACATCGCGCTCGCCTACGGCGGTCGCGAGGAGATCACGGATGCGTTCCAGGAGTACCTCAACCACGAGAAGGCGACTGGCAAGAGCCTCGACGAGGCGATCGCCGACTTCAATCCGAAGGCGATCGAGCGCTACCTGTACACGTCCGGGCTGCCCGAGCCCGACCTGATCATCAGGACGAGCGGAGAGGTGCGGCTCAGCGGCTTCATGCTGTGGCAGAGCGCGAACTCCGAGTACTACTTCTGCGACACCAACTGGCCGGCGTTCCGCAAGATCGATTTCCTGCGCGCGCTGCGCTCCTACGACCAACGCGTCCGGCGCTTCGGCCGGTAAGCGGCGCCCGATGCGGGGGGTGCTCGCATGCGTCGTCTGCCTGGGCCTGTCCGCCGGCGCGGCTGCGCAGCCTGCCCTGGACCCACAGCTGATCGAGCCATCCGCCGGTCGCGTCGCCGGCGTCTCACTGCCCGATCCTGCGCTCCTGTCCCACGGCGCGATCGCGTGGGGCGCGCACTTTGGCTACGCGCGTCGAACGCTGCGTCTTGCGTGCCTACAGCCCGGTGAGTGTCCACAGGACGCCGGCGGGCTCGGCACGGTGTTGCACTCGCAGACGGCGCTGTCCCTGTCGCTGGCGGTGGGTCTAGCCGACGTGTTCGAGCTCGGCGTGGTCGCCGGCGGTGGGCTGACGCGCGCAGCGGGTGACGCGACGATGTGGCGCGACCCGCGGTGGGCGATCGGCCTCGGTGACGTGCGCCTGCTGGGCAAGCTACGGGTGCTGGACGTCGCGGCCGGCGGGCTCGAAGTGGCAGCGCTCGCCGAGCTCACGATCCCGACCGGCGCCGAGGAGGACTACCTTGGCGCGCGCGGCTGGGGGGTCGCGCCGGGCCTGGTCGCGGGTGCGCGCATCGGTGTCCTGAGCGCCACATCCCTGGTCGCCTACGACATGCGTCAGGCGACGACCCTCGGCGGTCTCGAGCTCGACGACGAGCTACGTGCGGCCGTGGCCTTCGACGTTGCGTTGACCGCAACGCTGGGGCTGCTGTTGGAGACCCAGCTGCGCGCCGGTCTCGGTGGCGACACGCGGGATGCCGACGAGCACCCGGTGGAGAGCCAGCTGGGCGCGCGCATCGATCTCGGTTCTGCGCTGCGCCTGCGGGTCGCGCTCGGGACGGGCGTCTGGCCCGCCCCCGAGGGCTACGGGACCAGCGACTACCGCGTCGTCGTCGATCTGCGTGGTGTGCGCGACGCCGCGGCATGCGCGCTGGGCCCGGAGGACGTCGATGGCTACCGGGACGGCGACCGCTGCGCGGACCCCGACAACGACGGCGATGGGATCCTGGACGGGCGCGACGTGTGCCCCAACGACGCGGAGGATGTGGACGGCTTCGCCGACGCCGACGGCTGCCCTGACCTCGACAACGACGCCGACGGCGTGCTCGATGCGGTCGATCGATGCCCGGAGCAATCCGAGGACGGCGATGGCCACCAGGACGCCGACGGTTGTCCCGAGCCCGACAACGACTCGGACGGCATCGCCGACGTCGACGATGCGTGCCCGATGGATCCCGAGGACCGCGACGACTACCAGGACGGCGACGGTTGCCCGGAGCCCGGGCCGCAGCGGCTGGCGATCACCGTGACAGACACGCGCATCCTCGTCTCCGAGCGCGTCTACTTCGAGTACGACTCTGAGGTGATCCGCCCGGTGAGCATGCCGACCCTCGACGAGGTTGCCCGCGCTATCCTCGCGCTTGGCGGCGAGCGCGGAGTGCGCATCGAGGGGCACACCGACGCGGCGGGCGACGCCAACTACAACCTCGACCTGAGCTTCCGCCGCGCCAGGTCCGTGCTCGAGTATCTGGTGAGTCGGGGGGTCACCAGGCAGCGGCTCTCCCACATCGGCCACGGGGGGCAGCGCCCCCTCGCGGAGGGCGCCAGCCCGGAAGCCCGGGCGCTCAACCGGCGTGTGGAGTTCGCGATTTCGACCGATTCACCACCCCGACGGCTTGATAATTCACCGAATTCCGGCGAATAATCGCATCCTCGGCGTATGGGTCTGCGTCGTGGGCCGTGGCGGAAGCACTCAAGTTGCAGCCACGGCGAGAAAGGCCCGACCAGAACGTGTGTGGCCCGCCACTTGTAGGCGAGAAGTGGTCACGGAGGAGAGTTCGAATGCGCATCATCCCCATCCAACTCGTCATCTCGCTCACGCTGGCCCTGGGCCTGGCGCAGGGCTGTGGCATGCGGTCCACCCTCGAGGACGAGACGCTGGCGGGGTCCGTCGGCGGACCCAACGGCAACACCGGCGACGGTGACGACAGCTCGGGCGGAGCCTGTAGCGATGGCGACCCGGACACGGACTGCTCCACGGGCGTCGGCGACTCGGGCGACGACCCGGCCTGCTCGGACGGCGACGAGAGCAGCGAGTGCCCGGACGAGTCCGGAGGGGACGGCGATGGTGAGGACGAGGAGATGCCCCCCTGCGGCGCGGGCGTGAAGCCCTGCAACCTGTCCGAGTTCAACGGCGCAACGTGCGAGAGCCTCGGCTACGAAGGGGGCGAGCTGTACTGCGATCCCGTGAGCTGCCTCTACGACACGGAGCTGTGTGACGGCGGTGGAGACACCGGCGGTGACGGCGACTACGGCGGCGGTGACAACCCGTTCGGCGGCGGCGACAACCCGTTCGGCGGCGGTGGCGGTGACAACCCGTTCGGCGGCGGTGGCGGTGACAACCCGTTCGGCGGTGGTGGCGGCGGCCCGTTCGGCGGTGGCGGCGGCAACAACCCGTTCGGCGGCTAGCGCGAACAGCCCGCCTCGCGCGCGGCGATTGCTTCGCTACTTCGGTTCAACGCCGAGTCCAATCACGGGCTCGGCGTTGCTGTTTTGTGGGCGCCATTCGGGTGCGATCTCCACGCACCGATGCCCACATTGTGCGATCGGTGGCAGGTTTTTGCCGCGGAGAAACACTGGTGAAACATAGCCCCGGCAGATTCTCGTCAGTCCGATGGGCCGGGGCGTTGTGCGTCCCAGCCGGCACACCGGGGTGGAACCTAGACGTTGGCGGCCCGGGCCTCACGCCAACGCGGAGAGTCAAATGAGCAAGAACTTTTGGTTACCTCTGCTGGCCACGCTCATGGTGCCGGCCGTCGCATTCGCCGACGAGGAAATGGCGCGGGGCGAGTTCGTCGCCAACAACGTCTGGATGATGGTCTGCGCCGGCTTGGTGTTCATCATGCACCTCGGCTTCGCGGCCCTCGAGTCCGGGATGACGCAGGCCAAGAACACGGTCAACATCCTGTTCAAGAACGTGTTCATCATCTGCATCGGCCTGCTCACGTACTACGTGGTCGGCTTCGGCCTGATGTACCCGGGCGAGTTCGGCGGCTACTTCGGCTTCGCCGGCTTCGGCCTGCCGGTCCCCGACAACGGGAACACCACGGGCTACGCGAGCGGCGGCTACACGTACTACACGGACTTCCTGTTCCAGGGCATGTTCGCCGCCACCGCGGCGACGATCGTCTCCGGCGCGGTGGCCGAGCGCATCAAGCTCGGCACGTTCATGGTCTTCTCCACCATCTTCGTCGCGACGGTCTACACCATCGCCGGATCCTGGAAGTGGGGCGGCGGCTGGCTCGACCAGGCTGGCTTCTACGACTTCGCCGGCTCCACGCTCGTGCACTCGGTCGGCGGCTGGGGCGCGCTGGTCGGCGCTGCGATGCTCGGCGCCCGCGCCGGCAAGTACGACAAGGACGGCAACGTCCGGCCCATCCCCGGCAGCAACATGCCGCTGGCGGCCATTGGCGTGTTCCTCCTGTGGCTTGGCTGGTTCGGCTTCAACGGTGGCTCGGTGCTCTCCGCGGACCCGGCGGCGACCTCCTGGACGCTCGTCACCACCTGCCTGGCGGCAGCGTCGGGCGGCATCGGCGCGATGGTTGGCTACAGCTTCGTCTCCAACAAGCCCGACCTCTCGATGGCCCTCAACGGCATCCTGGCCGGCCTCGTCGGCATCACCGCCGGCGCGGACGTCATCACGCCCATCAACGCATGCCTCGTCGGCGCCATCGCCGGCGTCCTGGTTGTCTACTCGGTCCTCTTCTTCGACAAGATCAAGATCGATGACCCGGTCGGCGCCATCTCCGTGCACCTCGTGTGCGGCATCTGGGGCACGCTGGCCGTCGGCATCTTCTCGACCAATGCGGACCACAACATCGTCGCCCAGGTGAAGGGCGTCCTCGCCTATGGCGTCTTCACGGTCACCTGCGCTGGCATCCTGTTCGGCACGCTCAAGGCCGTCATGGGCCTGCGCGTCTCCGACGAGGAGGAGCGCGAGGGTCTCGATTACACGGAGCACGGCATGCACGGCTACAATCTGGGCCGTTCGTCGAGCAAGACGGCCATCGGCGAGCCCGCGGAGGGCGGCGGCGCGTCGGCCGAGTTGGCCAGCAGCGAGGGCTGAAGCAGCCTTCGCGAAGTGACGACCGGCGAGCGGGCCTGCCCTGCTCGCCGGTTTTCTTTTCCGTCGCCGCGCCCGGGGCCCGCGGCTATGCTCTGCGCCCATGGACCTCCGGTGGGCGGCGACAGTGTGCATTGCTTGGCTTGGCTGCACCGGGCCCTCGAACGACCTGGGCGATGCCCAGCTCAACGCCGTCATCGATGAGATGCGGCCGACGCTACAGGTCTGCTACCAGGCGGCGCTCGACCGCGAGTCCTACGACGGCGAGGTCAAGATGCAGGCCACCCTGCACGTGCGAGCCACCGGTGAGGTCTCGCAGGTCGAGCTGGGGGAGGGTGGACTGCCGGGCATGCGCCCGTGCCTCGAGCAGGCGATCATGAAGTGGCGCTTCCCCGCGGCGGGCGATGAGACACGCGCCAGCCTGCCGCTGATCTTTCAGCCTGAGAAGCCCTGACGGCGCTTACTCGGGGTCTTCGATCTTCCAGACGCCACCCTCGCGCAGGAACTGGACGCGCATGTGGTCGCCGTAGGGCATCGTCGCGTGGTCGCCGACCACCTCGATGGGCGCATCGACGTGGTTGCGCAGGTTGGCCAGCATTCGCTCGACCTCCTCGCGGGCCTCGCCCGACCATGCTTCGCGCATGCGCTCGGTCGTGATGCCCTCCTTGTCCGCGGTGGGCACCAGGCGCGTGACCACGTCGTAGCGTCGCCGCTCCATCGCGAGCAGGAACGAGCGCAGCGCGGCGCGCGGGGTGGACTGGTCGTAGAAGTTGATCACGTCGCTCGCGATCAGCCAGTGTCCGTCTGTCCGCTGCAGTCGGATCTCCGAGTCCTCGTCGTACCGAATGACAGCGATCTGCGGCGCGGTGTGTCGCGGCCGCGAGAGCGCCTCGATCATCGAGGCCGTCTCCTCGGCGTTCTCCTTGAGCAGCTGCTCGAACTGCTTCATCGACACGCGCTTGCGGTACGCCTGGGACATCATCGCGTAGGCGAGCTCGCGGTCGCCGCGGTTGAGCGCCTGGCTGAAGGCCTTGATCGTGTGCTCGGGGCTGTGCGGCCTCACGGGGGGCGTGGCGCAGCCGGTTGCGGTGGCGATCAGGAGGGTCGCCAGCACGCGCCGAGAGCGCCTGGAAGATCTTCCCCCGAGCAGCTGTTGCTCGCGGTCCCCTGGGCGGTGCGTCTTCGGGCCCAAGCCCCGATAATGAAGGGATTTTTCGTACACCGCGGCACCGTTCTATGCCGCCGGCGTGGGGCGGTCAACGCCGCCGCCGGCCGACCACTGCACAAAATTTTACGAACCTGCGCAGTCGTTTAGCTTCGGGATATGGACGAGCACACCGATATCTCCGCGCACGCGCTCAACGCAAGGGTCCTGAGGTTCCGCTCCGAGAGTGACGGTGAGCCTGCCGTCCCGCTGGCACGCCAGCTGATGGCGGCCGGTCGCTACGGCGATGCCCGTGGCGTGCTCATCCTCGCGCAGGACCGCTGTGACGCGGCAGCCCTCGACCCGACCCTGTGGCTGATCGAGGGCGACGCCTGGATGGCCGAGGGCGACCACGGCCGTGCGGTGGCCTGCTACATGCGCGTGGCGCGCATCGCACCGCGCGACGCACGTGGCTTCCTCGCGATGGCCGGCGCGCTGCTCGAGCGCAACGACCTGCTGCGCGCGGACAAGGCGCTGGAGCGGTGCCTCGCGCTGACTCCCGAGGATGATGAGGCGCTCGCCCTCAAGGTGCGCATCGACGCGGCGCGTGCGGCGAAGGCGGATGCTGCGGCGCCGGCCGACGTCGACGAGCCGATCGAGATCGAGGTCGACCTCGACATCGTCGCGGCCGAGCCCGAGCCGGCAGCGGTCGAGGCCGCCTCCGCGCAGCAGGACGCTGAACCCTATGCAGTGCCGCTCGAGCCCGGCGCCTCGTCGGCCCCTGCCGAGCCGTCGGTGGTCGGGGACACCAGCCCCGGTCTGGGCATCGCGCCCTCCGGTGCCCCGCCCGCCAGCCTGCTGCCGATCGACATCGGTGCGCCTGCGCCCATCGGCGCCGCCATCGCTTCCGGATCCTCGGCGGGTCTGTTGGCCGCGGTCGGCGAGCTGTCGCCCTCGACGGCCGGCGCCATCGACGCCATGACCCCGCTTTCCACCGGCACGCTCGGGGGCGAGACACCCTCGTCGGCGGGCACGGTCGAGGCGGTCTCACCGTCCAGCGCCGGTATTCTGGCGGCCCCCAGCCTCGAGTCGTCGCCGGGGACGCTCTCCGCCATGGGTTCGCTCGATGCGCCCACGCCGATCACGAGCGCCGGCCTGGAGTCGTCGCCTGGGCTGCTCTCCTCGCCCGGCACGATGGCCTCGGTCGGACAGCTCGGTGCGAGCACCGCGGCCGCGGCCACCTGGCTGGAGCAGGATCTGCACCCGGCCGCCGACGGCTCCGACGACGAGACCAGCGGTGTCAACGAGCTGCCGCAGGACCCGGGCGCGGACGCCGGGACCCAGGCCCGCGGACCGGTCGACCTCGAGCCCGAGGCGATCGAGGAGATCGCCGATTCGATGGACCAGGCGTTCGCAGCCTATGAGCGGACCTCCACGCCACCGCCGATCCCCCCCGAGGCACTCGCCACGAGCCCCGGCGAGGACCTGCTCGAGGACGAGTCACCCGAGGCGGACGGTGGCGTCGAAGCCGCGAGCGTCGAGGATCTGGTCGCTGACGAGCTCGCAGATGCTCCGGCCCCCGAGGTCGGCTCCGAGGCGATCTGGGTGCCCACGCCGATGGACCTTGCGGCCGCCGAAGCCGCCCCGTCCCTGCGCCTCGACCCGGAGATCTCGGGCCCCGACGTGATCACCAAGGCGCCCGTCGCGCCGGCCTCCTCGCCCTGGGCGACGGTCGCCATCATGGCGCTGCTCGGCGCTGCCGGCTACTTCGGCTTCGTCCAGTGGCAGGTGCACGGCGAGACGTGGGCCGGCCAGGCCCGCGCCGCCGTCGAGCGGGCGGAGCTGCCGACCGCATGGCTGGGCACGCTGGTTGCCGGCACCAAGGCCGAGCCCGCACCCGAGCCGGTGGCCGCAGCCAAGCCCGCACCCGAGCCGACTGCGGTGGCACCCGAGGCGGCCGAGCCGGTCGCGAAGGCACCCGAGGCGGCCGAGCCGGTCGCGAAGGCACCCGAGGCGGTCGCGCCAGTCGTGCCAGAGGCGCCGGTCGTACAAGCACCGGCAGCGCCCGCGGAGCCGCGCGGCGGCGACCGCGCATCGCTGGCGCAGCTACGACAAGCCGCAGCCGGTGGCAAGGACGCGACCGCCCTCGTCCGCTACGGCGACGCGCTGTACCGAACCGATCGCGTGAACAAGGCTGCCGGCGTCTACGACGCGGCCCTGGCGATCGACGCGACGCACGTGGGCGCGCTGATCGGCCGGGCGGAGGTCCACCTTCGCGCTGAGCGGCCCTCCGACGCGCTGGCGCTGCTGAAGCAGGCCAACAGCGTTGCGGGTGCTCGTCTCGCATCGCAGCCGCGCGCGAGGCTGCTCGGCTTGCTCGGCCACGCCCACCTTCAGCGTGGCCAGGCCGGCGATCGACGCGCCGCCCGCAGGGCCCTCGAGAAGGCGGTCGAGCTACCGACCGCGAACATCGACTCGTTCTTCTGGTTGGGCGAGAGCCTCGCCGGCCGCCACACGTCCCGCGCCGCCGATGCCTACCAACGGTATCTGCAGAAGGCGCCCCACGGCAAGTACGCCACGCGTGCCAAGCGCGCCCTCGGTCCGCTACTCTAGCGCCGCGGTCGGTGGTTGCCGGCCCCGGACCGGCCCCGCGTAGTCAGGGGCCGCGGAGGCGTGAGCATGTGGGTCATGGGTAGGTTGCGAGTTGGGCTCGTCGGACTGGTCGCGTTTTGCCACGCGTGCGGCGGCTCCGATCCGGTTGTGGAGGAGTCGCCCGACTTCGAGGCGGCATCGGGCTCCGAGATCCGCGGGAGGAATCAGGGCGTGCAGATCCAGGGGACCCTGGGGACGATCCCAGCGCGTAAGATCGACTCGCGCATGCAGGCCAAGCTGCGCAAGCTCAGCCGCTGCTTCATGGTCGGCATGGAGGACGTCGAGTTCGTGGGGGGCAGCGTCACGCTCTCGTTCCGCGTGGACAACTCCGGTGGGGTCGAGTGGGTGTTCGTGCAGGAGTCGAACATCGGTCATCGCGGGACCGAGCGCTGCATCGTCACCGAGGCCGCGCGCACCGCATTCCCGATGCCGCGGGGCGGCAGTGGCGCGGAGTTCACCTGGGGCTTCGCGATGGACCCGGCGGGCGATCTGCGGCCCCCGGTGGACTGGGGTGCCGACCGGGTCGCCGAGAGCATCGCGGCGGCCGCCGATCTGCAGGCGTGCCCCGGGGCGGGGCACCGCGTCACGGCCTACGTCGCGCCGGGCGGTGCCGTCCTGGCCGCGGGCGTAGCGAGCGACTCGGAGCAGGCCGCGCAGGGCGCCGATTGCGTCGCGGAGGCAGTGAAGGCGCTGACGCTTCCGGACCCCGGATCCTACGCGGCGAAGGTCACGTTCCCGCTCGATTGAGCGGTCGGTTCCGGCGGCGTCCAGGGCACGATTGCCCCTGTTGCCAAGCGCATGATCGGGCTACGCTAGCCGCCTGGTCGGCAAGGGGAGGCCCATGAACCGAATTTGCTTAGCATTGCTCGCCGTGTGTGTGCTTCACACACAAGCGTTTGCCCAGGGTGGCAGCGACGGGCGCTACAAGATGCTCGTCGAAGAAGCTGTGATGGAGTTTGGCGAGGGACGCTACGCCGAGGCGCGTGCGCTGTTCGGACAGGCCCATGCCATCAAGCCCAATGCACGGACCCTGCGCGGTCTGGGCATGACCGCGTTCGAGCTGCGCAACTACACGGTCGCGCTCCGGATGCTCCAGGACTCGTTGGCATCGCGGGTGAACCCGCTGACGCCGAAGCAGCAGGAGCATGCCCAGGGGCTCATCTCCCGCTCGCAGGTGTTCGTCGGCACGTTCAAGATCACGATGCCCGCGGGCGCGAAGATCAAGGTGGACGGCCACGACGCGGAGCTGAGCTCGGACAACAGCTTGATGCTCGATACGGGCAAGCACTCGGTGGTCGCGGTGTTCGCCTCCGGCGCCCGCGAGGAGCGGTCGGTGGACGTCAAGGGCAACGAGCAGGGCGCGCTGGAGTTCGGCGCATCCGGGGCCGCTGCGGCACCCGCCGTGGTGCCGCCGCCGGAACAGGTCGCCGAGCAAGCGCAGGAGGGTCAGCCCGCCGAGGAGCAGCCCGCCGAGGAGGCCGCCGCCGACGACGGTGGCGAAGATGAGCTCGACATCGTGCCGCTCGCGTTGATGGGCGGCGGCGCCGTGCTTCTCGTCGGTGCGGTCGTGACCGGGTCGATGGCCATGCAGGCTGGCCTGGTGCTCGACGATCGCTGCCCCAAGGGCGAGCCCTGCCACGACTCGCTGCAGGAGGTGAAAGACCGCATGGAGACGATGGCCCTCGTGACCGACGTCCTGTGGATCAGTGGCGCGATCGCCGGCGGCATCGGTGCCTATCTCTTCTTCTTTGCCGACGACGAGAGCGACGGCTCGGTCAGCGCGACGATCGCCGCGAGCCACGACGGCGGCGGTGTCATCGTCCAAGGAGCGTTCTGATGAGGCGCACTCTCCCTTTGGCCTGCAGTCTCGTGCTGGCCCTCACGTGCGGCGGCTGCACGCTCATCATGGGCGGTCTCGACGACCGCGAGCCCGGCTCCGGCGACCAGAATCCGGGCGGCGGCGTGCCGTCGAACGTGAACGTCGACAGTAGCGGGCTAGCGAGCTTTCTCGATGGTCTCTGGATGACCGAGTGCATCCCGGGCAGCGATGACAGTGGCCGTCGCTACACGCTCGCCGTGGTCGACAACGGCGACAACGACATCGACGTCCAGCTGGACCGCGAGGAGATCCCGGGCTGCGAGGACGATGGCGAGATCTGGGCTGAGTTCATGTCCGGCAGCGTGCGTGCGATCGACCCGGGCGCCCTCGGCCACGGACCTGATGCCTTTGGCGTCGCCTTCCGTGTCGACAGCCAAGCGATGCAGTTCTACGACGCCGACGCGGCAGAGCAGGCGAGCGCGGACGCGTTGTTCGGCAAGCGCGACTGGGAGTCGGGCACCGACGTCGACCTCATCAATGACGTGGATGTGGGCGAGGGCGCACTGTCCGAGGGCGACCTGCTGGGTGTCTTCATCTTCCTGGACGCCCAAAACGAGCTGCGCATGTCGCGGCCCGCTGAGGAGCCGCCGCTCGACGACGAGAACGACGGGCTCGAGCTGGCGGGTGCCGACATGGCGCTCATCGGCGGCACGTTCACCAAGCAGTAGCGCTTCGACACGGCGCGCCCTAGCGGCTGCGCCGTAGCTTGCGCTGCTGGGCGTGGCGCTGCTGCGCGCGCGCGATCAGGCGATCGAGCAGCTGCCCGTAGGGCAGGCCCGAGGCCTCCCACATCTCCGGGTACATGCTGATGGTCGTGAAGCCGGGGATGGTGTTGGCCTCGTTGAACAACCACCGTCCGCTGCCGCGCTCGAGGAAGAGATCGATGCGCGCCATGCCATCGCACTCCAGCGTGACGAAGACCTTTCGGGCCATCTCGCGCGCCGCCCCGGTCTGCGCATCCGACAGGTCCGCGGGGATGTGACGCCGGGCCCCGTCGCTGTCGAGGTACTTGCGCTCGTAGTCGTAGAAGCCTCCCTGCGCGACGATCTCGCCGGGCACCGACACATCGGGGGGGTCGCCGGGTCGCTCGGGCGAGAGCACCGCAAGCTCGATCTCGCGGGCATCGATGGCGGTCTCGACCAGGCACTTCTCGTCGAAGCCCAGCGCCGTCTCGATCGCCTCTGCGAGTCCCCGCCCATCCTCGACGCGCGTGATGCCGACGCTCGAGCCGAGGTTGGCCGGCTTCACGAACGCCGGCAGCCCGGGCCCCTCGGCGACGAGCCGCTCGATGTCGGCGCGCACGCCGGGCCACTGGGCCGCGCGCACGCGCAGGTAGGGCGCGGACGGGATGTCGGCGGCCGTCGTCAGGCGCTTGGCCACGTCCTTGTCCATGCACACGGCCGAGCCGAGCACGCCGGTGCCGACGTAGGGGACGTCCGCGAGTTCGAAGAGCCCCTGGATTGTGCCGTCCTCGCACAGCGGCCCGTGCATCACCGGGAAGAACACATCGATCGCCTCGCCGCCAAGCACCGCCGGCCCCTGCACGGGGTGCGGGGCGAGCACGAGGTCGCTGGTCTCGGCGCCGCCGTCGGCATCGGCTGTCAGCGCGGGGCGCGCGGGCAGCGCCGGCGAGCCGTCAGCGCGCAACCTCCCGGCGTCGAGACGGTGCCAGCGTCCCTCGGGATCGACCGCCACCGGCAGCACCTCATAGCGATCCGGGTCGAGGTGGTCGAAGACGTGGCGGGCCGACTGCAGCGCCACCTCGTGCTCTGTGGACCGTCCGCCGTAGACGAGCGCCACGCGGATCCTGTCGCTGCTGCCGCGCTTGCCGCCGTCGTCCATGGGCTCGCTACTTCGGCCTCAGTGCCGTCGGCGCCGGCCGGTGCCCTTGGCGGCGCCCGGCGGGCCCTTCAGCCGCTCGCCGACCGCACGCTTGAGCTCGGAGGCGAAGATGCTCCGCAGGGCGTCGCCCAGGTTCGGGAACAGCGCCTCGAGCGACTGCTTGACGTCCTTGGGATCTTCGCTGCGGCCAAAGCCGTGGCCGAGCCGCTCGCCCGCGTACTTCACGACCTCGTCGGCGGCGCGCGCGAGGCGCTTCTCCAGGATGTCGTGCATGTCGATGGCGACGTCGACGTCGATGCCGGCCGCCTCGAGCTGTCCCGCGATGCGCAGCAGCTGCTGGTCATTGACGAGGTAGCGCGTCTGCGCACCCTCTCCGCGCACCTCCACGGCCTCGCGCCGGATGAGCTTGCCGATGGTGCCCGACGAGGGATCGGCGAGCAGATCGCGAAGCTGCTCCTCGGTCATCAGCTGCGGCGTGTTCATCGTCAGGCCGCTGACGTGATCGCCGAGCCCAAGCCACTCGTGGATGCTCTCCGCATCCTGGTCCGTGCGCGTCACCAGGTCGCGGATCGCGCGCAGACGCAGGCCCTTGTCCTGCAGGTCCGACACGACGCGCAGCCGCTCGATGTGGGCGCTGCCGTAGACCGCGACGCGGCCACGCTTACCCGGCGCCGGCAGTACGCCCTTGGCCTGGTAGAAGCGAATCGTGCGGCTAGGGACGCCGGTCTTCGCGGCCAGCTCGTCGATCGTGTAGTGCACGTCATCGCCGAGCGAGTCCTCTTCGACAAAGGAATCTGGTGCTTCAGGCATAATCCACTGTGACAGTAACTGGTGTAATCGTCAAGAGCCGTTCTCCAGAAAGTGAGCTATCAGTTGGCCAGCGAGCGAGTAGGGCGGGGGCACGAAAAAGCCCTCGATACCCGCGGATTCAGGATTGCGCAGCTGCTCGCGGGAGAACCAGCGCACGTCCTCCAGCTCGTCGTCCGGCGCGGGCGCCTGCTCGCCGTGGGCGGTGGCCGTGTAGCCCAACATGAGCGACTGCGGGAAGGGCCAGGGCTGGGAGCGAAAGTACGCGACGTCCACGACGCGGACGCCGGACTCCTCGTGCACCTCGCGGACGACGGCCTCCTCGACCGACTCGCCGGTCTCCACGAAGCCGGCGAGCGTCGAGTACATCCCGGCCGGCCACACCCTCTGGCGCCCCAGCAGGCACACATCGCCGCGCCGCACGAGCACGATGATCGCCGGGTCGGTGCGCGGAAAGGTCTCGGCCCCGCATCCCTCGTTGCCGCAGCGCCGCATGTGCCCACCGCTGCGCGGACGCGTCTCGCCGCCACAGCGGCCGCAGTGCGCGTTGTGGTTGTGCCAGTAGAGCACCCCGCGCGCGTACGCAGCCAGCTGGGCCTCCCAGGGCGGCAGCTGGCCGCCGATGAAGCGCAGGTCGACGCATGACAGCCCTCCGCCGCCGTGCTCCGCCGCGCGGCTGGTGTCGACCGCGAAGCAGGCCCGATCGTCGAGCATGCCCAGGAAGGCGATCTCGCCGCCCGCGTCGAGCAGCGAGGCGGCGTCCTGCACCGTCGGCAGGTAGAGGCGCGGGCGCTCGCCGCGCTCCACCACGGTCTGCTCGCGCCAGACCGGCAGAAGCACGCTGCGCGGGTCATCCAGGCTGGATTCGAGGAACTCCAGGTCGTCGCGGCGCTCCGCGGCGCGGTCGAACGTGGGCGCGTCGGACATCGTGCGGCGGAGGCTACCAACAGCCGCGCGGGTGCGCTAATTGACCCGGCCATGTCCGAAGAAATGTCAGAGGACCACTGGGAGAGCGCGCAGGAAGGCGCGGAGCTGCTCGCAGAGGGTGAGTTCGACCATGCGCTGCAGGTGCTGGGCGCGGTGCTCGAGGCCGAGCCCGACAACGAGTACGCGCACTTCTTCGTCGGCAACGTGCACTTCGAGCGCGAGGAGCACGTCCAGGCACTGCGCGCCTTCCTGACGGCGCTCGAGCTGGCGCCCCGCTTCCTTGGCGCGATGATCAACACTGGCCAGACCCTGCGCATGCTCGGCCGCTACGGGGAGGCGATCCGCATGGGCAAGCAGGCGCTGTCGGTCTCCGAGCAGGACGCCGATGCGCTCTACCTGATCGGCGTGTGTCACTTCGCGCGCGGCGACAACGAGAACGCGACGAGCTTCCTGCGCCGCTTCCTCGACACGCGCCCGGAGCCCGAGCTGGTCTCGGAGGTCGAGGGTATGCTCCAGGTGATCGCCGGACAGATCGTACCGATCGAGCCGGAGAGCTGACGCGCTAGCGCTTGCTGCGCGTCGGCCGCGCCTTCACCTTCACGACGTCGATCTCGCCGCCGCAGTAGACGTCCAGATCGCACGCTGCCTCGACGGCGCGCGCCGCGATGCGCTCGCCGCTGCCCCGCGGGTCGTACATGGCGTGAAGTGCCCCGAGCCCGTACGGACCTCCGGACCCGATCGCGTAGTACTGGTCGAAGCGCGTCACGCTCATGTCGCAGGCCACGTAGAAGATGCCGTTGGGCGTGATCAACAGGAACGACGCGTCGAGATCGCCGAAGGGCGAGTCCTCGCCTCCACTCTGCTCGTTGACCAGCGAGTAGTGCTCCCGCAGCTGCCCCCACAGGCCGCGGAAGAACGTGAAGATCTGCCGACTGTCGTTGACGCGGACGGTCTTCTTCTTGGCCAGGTAGTCGTCGAGGATGTTGCCGTAGAGCCCCCATCCCGTGGTCGCCATGTAGGCGCCACCGACCTTGCGGATCTTCACGTCCCTGAGGTTCTTCTCGGACACCGACCCGCCTCCGAAGGTGCGCTTGGAGTCTGCGGCGAGGACGTAGTGTTGTCGGCACTTGATGGCGACGGCGATTGACATGACCGCCCATTGTAGCCGCAGGAATCGGCCATCGGGTGCGCATTTTTGCCGGGTGGGTTGCGCGCGCGTATTCTTGGTTCGGCTCCATGGCGACGCGAACCTCAGTCATACCGCCGGCCGATCGCACGAGCACTGCGATCGTCCTCTCAGGCGGTGGCGCCCGCGGCGCCTACGAGGCCGGTGTCGTCGCCGGCATCATGGAGGTGCTCAAGCCGCGCTCAGCGCCCTTCGATGTCTTCTGTGGCACCTCCGTGGGTGCGCTCAACGCGGCCTACCTCGCAGCGCACGCGACGATGCCGGACCTCAACGCGCCCGGGTTGATCTCCCAGTGGCAGAGCGTGGACGTCAACCGCCACCTGCGTCTGGACATGCGCGGCGTGCTGGGCTGGAAGCGCGACTGGTCACTCAAGTCCGACGGCAGCAAGTCGTCGCGGCGCATCGCCGGCCGCTCCCTGCTCGACACGCGCGCGCTCGAGCGCCTCGCCACGGAGTTCGTGCCGTGGCAGCAGCTTCACGACAACATCGACAGTGGCGTCGTGCGCGCGCTGCTGGTTGCCGCGCTTCACATCGGCACTGGCAAGACGACGCTGTTCGCGGAACTCGCCTCGGGGGTCGAGTTCACCCCGTCACGCGACCCCCGGCGGCGTCCGAGCACCGAGCGCATCACCGCCGATCACGTGCTCGCGTCGGCGGCCATCCCGCTGCTCTTCCCGGCGCGGCAAGTGGGTGACGAGTTCTACTGCGACGGAGGCGTGCGCTTCAACACGCCGGTCTCGCCCGCCATCCGCTGCGGTGCGCGCAAGCTGGTGGTCGTCTCGCTGATGATGGATGACGACGCCGAGGAGCCGGCGATGACCGATGCGACGGAGGCCTATGGCAGTCCGATCTTCTTGCTCGGCAAGGTGCTCGATGCGCTGCTCATGGACCCGCTGCGCTACGACCTGCAGGTGCTCGACCGCTTCAACCGGCTGGTCGACGCCATGTCCGGCGCGCTCGCACCCGATGAGCTGGCGAAGGTCCAACGCGTCATCCGCGAGGCGCGCGGGCTGCCCTACCGCAAGCTGGACACGCTGGTGTTCAAGCCGTCCAAGGACATCGGCCGGATGGCCCGCGAGTGCGCCAATGACATCCAGGCGTCGCGCTTCTCCTCGTGGCTGCTGGCGCGGACGGCGTCGCTGGGGGCGATCTGGGAGTCGGACCTGCTGTCCTTCATCCTCTTCGATGCCGACTTCGCAACCGAGCTCATCCAGCTGGGGCGCAAGGACGCGCTGCGGCGTGCGGACGAGATCGACGCGTTCTTCAACGGCCCGCCCGAGCGGGACTGAGCGAGCTGCTAGTGGGCGACTGCGCCTTCCTCTTCGCCGGGCACCGGCATCCCGGCCCGCCGGCAGGCACCCGTGGAGCCGAGCACGCACGCCTTCTTGAGCAGCCCCCGTGCGAACGCGCGGTTTGCCTCGACCCCTCGACCCTCGCGGTACATCACCGCCAGTGACGTGCAGCTGTCGGCGTGGTTGTTGTCGCAGGCCTGGGCGTAGTTCTTGGCGGCCCTTGCCTGGTCGGCCATCACGTGGCCCATGCCCGTCTCGTAGGCCTCGCCCAGGCCCGCGCAGCCCTCGGTGATGCCGGCGGTGCAGCTGCGCTCGAACCAGCGCGCGACCCTGGACTCGTCCTGCAGGCTCGACAGGTTGTCGCGCTGAAGCAGACCGAGCCGCGCACATCCCGCGAGCACGCGCGCATCGCACGCCTGCTTGTAGAGCTTCGCCGCCTTCGCCTTGCTCTCCCGGACCTCGGCGCCGCGCTCGTAGAGCCCCCCGAGGAAGGCGCAGGCCAGCGGCTCGCTCTGCTTGCATGCACGCTTGTACATGCGTGCCGCCGTCCTCACGTTCTGCTCGATGCCCCTGCCCTGCTCGCGCATACGGCCGTAGTGCGTGCATGCCTTGAGGTCGCTCTCGCCCTGGCAGCCGCTCTTGAAGATCTTGGCGGCCTTGCCGTAGGACTGCTTGGTGCCCTCGCCGTTGAGGTAGCAGCTGGCGACGTTGCGGCAGCCCGTCGAGGAGCCCGCGTCGCACGCGAGCTTGTAGAGGCCGAAGGCGCGCTCCCAGTTCTGCGATGCGCCCTCACCGTTGGCGAACATGCCGCCCAGGTTGACGCACGCCACCATCTCCTTGCCGCGGCACGCCTCGTTGTACAGCTCGTAGGCCTTGGCATTGCTCGCCTTGACGCCGTAGCCGTCCTGGTAGAGGCCTGCCAGGTTGTTGCAGCCGAGCATGATGCCGCCATCGCAGGCCTGCCTGTACAGCTCCGCCGCCCGCGGGCCGCTGCGTCGCACGCCACGCCCGTCCTCGTGCATGACCCCGAGGTTCTTGCACGACTCGTGGTGCTTCGCCTGGCAGCCGCGCTCGTAGAGCTGCGCGAGTCGCTCGTCGGCGATCGGCTCACCGATCCCCGCCTCGGCCAGAGTCGCCTGTGAGCCGCAGGCGCGATGGTCGCCGCGGTCGCAGGCGATGCCGTACAGCTTGGCCGCCCGGCCGAGGTCGGCGTCAACCGGGTCACCCGTCTCGAGCATCGTCGCAAACGCCCCGCAGGCGCTCGGGTCGTCGCCCTCGCAGCTCTGCTCGTACAACCTCGCCGCCTCCTTGCGGTCCTGCTTCACGCCCTTGCCGATATCGAGCAGCTGAGCCAGGTGCGTACAGCCCTTTGCAGCCTGCTGCTGGCAGGCCATCCGATAGAGCTGGGCCGCCTTCTCGGTGTTTGGCTCGAAGCCCTCGCCATGTTCGTAGAGCTTGCCCAGTGCCGTGCAGCCGCGTGCGTCGCCGGTGCGGCAAGCGGTCTTGAACAGCTCGACGGCCTTCTCGACGTTGGCGGGGAGCCCGTCGCCGCGCAGCGTCAGCAGGCCGAGGCCGTAGCAGGCCTGCGCGTCCTCCCCGTCGCAGGCGATGCCATAGAGCGTGGCCGCTCGCAGCGGCTCGCGCTCGACCCCGGCGCCGACCGCGAAGAGCGTCGCGAGGTTACGGCAGGCGGCCATGTCGCCCTGGTTGCACGCCTCGCGGAAGGCCTTCGGATCGACCTCCTGGGCGTTTGCGGTGCCGGCGTGAAGTCCGACGATGAGTAGCAGTGCCGCGGAAACCAGGTGGGCGGCGCTCGAGACGCGTACCATGCGCGAATCCCCAAGGATAAGGTCAGGCCCCTGATTTACCCGACCTGTCGGCCGGGTCAAGTTGGTGCCCGTAGGTTCCATGCTCCCTGAGACTGCCAAAAACGCCCAGGATTCAATGCCATGCGCTGCCAGGTAGGCACCAGCGGCTACCAGTACCGGGCGTGGCGCGGCAGCTTCTACAGCGAGCGCTGCCGCGAGGCGGACATGCTCGCGGAGTACGGGCGCTTGCTGCCGACGGTCGAGGTCAACAGCAGCTTCTATCGGATGCCCAAGCCCGACGTGCTTTCGCGCTGGCGCACGGCGGTGCCGGAGCACTTCCGCTTCGCGATCAAGGCATCGCAGCGCATCTCCCATCGCAAGCGCCTGAAGGACTGCGCCGAGCCGGTGGAGTATCTGCTGTCCGTGCTGCGGAGTCTTGGCGAGAAGCTCGGGACGGTGCTCGTGCAGCTACCCCCGACCATGCGGCGCGACGACGAGCGGCTGGCCACGTTTCTGTCGCTATGGCCCGACGATGTGCGCGTCGCGATGGAGTTTCGTCACGAGAGCTGGTTTGACGAGGGGGTCTTCGAGCGGCTGCGGGAGCACCGTGCAGCGCTGTGCATCGCCGACGTCGAGGGCGAGGAGCTGGCCGCACGGCTCGTCGCGACCGCGGACCACGGCTACCTGCGTCTGCGCCGCGACACGTACGATGACGCAGGGCTCGACGCGATCGCCGCCCTCACTCGTGCGCAGTCGTGGGACGACGTGTCCGCCTATCTGAAGCACGAGGACGTGGGCCCGGCGCTGGCCGCGGGGTTGCTCAGCCGGCTGTCTGCATGAACGCGACGGCGCGCTCCACGGCCTCCGCCATCGCCTGCTCGAGCGTGCGCCCCGACTTCTTGCGCGGCTTCAGCGAGTGGTCGCCATCCTCGAGCCACGACAGCTCGATGCGGCGCGGCAGCCCGTAGTCGGCCACCTCTTCCCTGCTGCCCATCGTGTCGCGGGTGCCCTGCAGAAAGAGTGCGGGCGTCTTGAGCTTCATCAGGTGATCGACGCGCAGCTTGTCGGGGCGGCCCGGCGGGTGGAAGGGGTAGCCGAGGCAGATGAGGCCGCGCACGCCGAGCTCGTCGGCGACCATGCTGGCGATCCGACCGCCCATGGACTTGCCGCCGATGAAGAGCCCCTCGCCACCGCCGAGCTCGTCGACCACCGCGCGCCACGTGTCGAGCAGCACCGGCGGCCGGTCCGGTCCGCGCTTCTTGCCGGTCGTGCGGCGCCCGGCCATGTACGGGAACTCGAAGCGCACCACGCGGACCCCGTGGGCGGCCACACCCGCGGCAATGTCCGCCATGAATGGGCTGTCCATGGGCGCCCCCGCCCCGTGGGCGAGCACGAGCGTCTGCTTCGCCCGCTTCGGACCGTCGGTCAGCAGATCCATGCGCGCGACGGTAGCACGCGCCTTTCCACGGGCGATCAACTCTGCTTTAACGTGGGCATGCGACCGATGCAGCTATCCGGAAAGTGGGTCCTGGTGACCGGCGCCTCGTCTGGGCTTGGCAGTGAGGTCGCCCGGGCGCTAGCGCGCGATCACGGGGCCAACCCGATACTGGTCGCGCGCCGCCGCGAGCGGTTGGAGGACCTGGCCACCGAGCTGCGCGACAAGCATGGCGTTGAGGCCATCACCATCGCGGCCGACCTCTCGCGTCCCGAGGACGTGGACCGTGTCTTCGACGAGTCGACCGAAGGGCGCGAAGTGCACGCCGCGGTGCTCAACGCGGGCGTCACACACTTCGGTGACAACCGCGAGCTCGACTGGGAGACGTTCGAGACGCTGCTCGCCACGAACGTCACCAGCAGCGTCCGTCTCAGCTCGAGGTTCGTGCCGTACCTGGTCGATCGCGACGGCGGCGGAGCGATCATGTTCGTGACGAGCCTCGCAGGCCTGGTGCCCGTGCCGTACCAGACCGCCTACTCCGCGACGAAGGCGTTCATGACGACCTACGGGCAGGGCCTCTACCACGAGCTGTCGAAGGAGAACGTCTCGGTCACCACGTTTGCGCCCGGGGGCATCGCCACCGCCATGGCCGAACCCCTCAACTTCGAGGGGCCGTTTGCGGACCTCCAGACGCAGTCCGCCGAGGAGGTCGCGCGCGTTGCGCTGCGGGCGATGATCGGGCGCGAGTACCTGCGTGTGCCAGGCCTCGTCAACCGCCTCCAGTTGTTTCTTCCGCGGCTCGTACCACGCCGACTCGCCACCGCTATTGTGGCCAAGACCTACCGCAAGCTGCTTAGCTGAGACGTCGCAACGGGCGCGGTCGGCCGTGGCTGCTATCGTGTGCCTCGTGCGCGAGACCCTCATCGTCGGCGGCCTGCTACTGCTGTTTGCACTCTCGGGCGGCGCTACGCTGGCCGTGCCGTGGCAGTGGCTCATGCTAGGCGGTGCTGCGCTGCTGCTGATCGGAGGGCTTGTGGGCCTGCCGGCCGGGCTCTACTACCACGTGGTCCTGCGGCGTCACCTCGCGCGGCGCGGTGCGCTGCCGCAGCGGTGGTGGGTGCAGCCGACGCAGTACCACCCGCAGTTCGAGGACTGGGAGCGCCGCCAGATGATGCCGTACTTTCGCGCGGGCGCGGTTGGCTTCGTCGTGATGATGCTCGGCTGTCTGGTGGCAGCGCTCGGCGTCATGATGGCGTGACCCCGGCGCGCGCTCAGGGGGCGCTGCTGCTGCAACATCGGAAGCCCATGTTGTTGAGGCGGATGTTGGTGCTGGCGGTCGTGAAGTCGAAGTCGCAGCGCATGCCCGCCGGGATGTTGTCGTAGGCTCCGCCGCGCACGGGGTTGTTCACGCCGTCGCTGGGGTCGCGCGTCAGTTCACGGGCGTTGCCGGAGAGGTCGAAGATCGGGCCGCCCTCGTTGGGGCTGTAGCAGTTGTTGTGGATGCCCGTCTCCTTGAGCACGTCGTTGTCGGGGTCGCCCGGCTGCGCGCCCATGTCGTGCCCGTTGCACGCCGCGCGGCCGACGGGTGCAGCCGGATAGGGCACGCAGTCGTTGGCGTTGTTGGGGTCGACGTAGCTCCACTGGCAGCTGTCGTTGCCGCGGCACGCCGTCAACCACTCGTCCACGGTGCACAGCCGCATGTCCGCGGCCTGGCACGCCGCGCTGGCGTCGGCATAGCTGGCGTTGGTCCAGGGCAGGACGCTGCGGCGCGAGCAGGCGCGTGCCTGCAGCCGACCCTGGTTGCCGCTGTTGGCGTCGGGCTTGGACGCCTCGTACTGGTACATCCACAGGCCGTTGTTGACCTTGACCACCGCGTCCTGAACGTAGCTGGCGTGGCTGTCGTTCTCCGACTGGGGCTCGTCGGTGAAGCCGTCGCAGTCGTTGTCGACGCCGTCGCATTGCTCGGGGTCCGCTGCACCCGGTGAGGCGTTGCAGGCGACGCTCTTCTTGTCCGGCGCGCAGACCATGTTTCCGGAACGTGCGCACTCCCCCTGACCCGCAGTGCAGCCGGTCCCGAGGGCGATGAACGCCTCGTCGATCTTGCCGTCGCAGTCGTTGTCCTGGTTGTCGCAGAGCGTCTCGTCGCCCTGCTCGTAGTCCACGATGCCGTCGTAGCGACACGCCCAGTTGCCGCCGAGGCACCGCGGCTCGGTACCTGCGCACACACCGATCTGGATGCAGTCGTTGGTGTCCGGCACGACGTCGTTGTCGGCGATCAGGTCGCAGTCGTTGTCCAGGCCGTCACAGATCTCTTCCTCGGGTCGACAGCTCGAAAGGGGGTCACCGCCGTCGGTCGTTGGACCCATGCCCGCGTCCCCGACGACGCCTCCGCCGGTGCCACCCGTGCCGCCGTCGCGCGCGTTGTTCGCCTGAAAGCCAGCGTCCAGGGCGCCGGCGCTCTCGTCCGCCCCGCAGTCGAGGCAGAACGTCTTGACCTGGCAGCCGCCGACCAGCAGCGCGACCACCGCGAGCGTGGCCACGACGGCCGCGCGGCGTCCGATTCGCCTGCGGCGCAGTGCGACGAGCACGAGGCCGAGGGCCACGAGGCCGCCCAGCGGCGTCCCGCCCGAGCGCTGGGACGCGCCGGCCACGTGGCAGGCGCAGCCACCGGCCACTGTCACCCGATCCTGATCATCGCGTCCGCGCGAGGAGCGGCCGGGCCCGTCCGTACCCGTGCCGAAGGGGTCGACGACGCCGCCGACCAGGCACTCGCCGTCGAAGCAGCTCTCGGCATCGGGGCACACGACGTTCCAACACGGGTCGGCGATGCACTCGCCGGTGGGTGGGTCGCAGATCTGTCCAACCTTGCACGGCACGCCCAGGCACTGGTTGTCGACGCAGTCGCCGCTCGATGGGTCGCAGGCTTCGGTCGCTGTGCAGGTCGCCGACGCGCACGGGTCGTCCTCGCAGCCGCCGGCGCGGCAGCGCTCCCCCGCCGCGCAGACCACGGTCCCGCAGCTGTCCTCGCAGCCGCCGTTGCGACACACCTGGCCGTCGGCGCAACTCGCGCTCGCGCACAGGTCGACCCTGCACTCGCCGCTGCCGGGGTCGCAGATCTGGCCGTCGTCGCAGCCCAGCCCGCGGCAGTTGTTCTCTGCGCATACGCCGCGCCGCGGGTCGCACGCCTCGTCGTCGCCGCAGGTGATGCCATCGCAGCGCGCCACGCAGGTGCCCGCCCGGCACAGGCACGCTCCGACCAGGTCGCTCTCCGGTGCGCAGGCCACCTCGTCGTCGCGCTCGATGGTGCTCTCTGCGCACTCGGCGACGTTGCAGTTGTCCTCGACGCACACGCACTCGCCGCTGTCCTGGAACTGGGTGGTCAGCCCATCGGGGCAGATGACGTCGAACTCGTTGATTCGCTCACAGCGCCCGACGCACATGCAGCCCAGGCAGGGCACGCCGCCAGGGCACAGCGAGCCGTCGGGGTCCTCGTCGATCGCCCCGTCGCAGTCATCATCGATGCAGTTGCAGTCTTCGCCGACGCCGCCGACCTCGCCCACGCACTCCTCGACCCCGCCGGTGCATGCCAGCACGCCCGCCTCGCAGCGTCCCTCGTCGGTGCCGCACTCCACGTCGGTGATCGCGTCCTCGTCGGTCTTCTGGTCGCAGTCGCCGTCGATGCCGTCACACAGGTCGTCCCCGAGGTCGCCGCAGACGCCGCAGCTGTTCTTGACCCCCTCGTCGATCAGGCCGTCGCAGTCGTCGTCTGCGCCGTCGCAGATCGACTCGCCGGGCGAGGTGCAGAGCGTGCGGTTGTTGGGGTTGCCGTCGCTGCAGTAGAGCTGGAACCCCTCGTCGACCAGGCCGTCGCAGTCGTCGTCCGACCCGTTGCACACCTCCTGGGGTGGCTGCGCGTCGGCGATGATCTGCGTCAGTGCGGTGGAGAGGCCGCCGTCGCCCGGTCGGTAGAGCGTCGTGTTGCCGCCGGCCACGGCGATGTCGCGCTGGTTCTGCTCGGTGCCGCCGAAGCCGATCACGTACGTCTTGATCGGTTTGTCGGCCATGCTCGTGCCGTTCGGGTTGTTGCCGAGCAGCGCGGCCGCGGCCGCCGGCGGGTTGCCGCCGCAGAACTCGTCGCCGTCGGTGAGCAGGATGACCGAGACGGAGCGGCAGGCGAGGTCCTGGTCGTTCGCCAGCGGGGAGGGCGGCGCGAGGTTGCCGCCCGTCGGGAAGTTATCCCACGCGCCGCCGACGCCGTTGGGATAGTCCTGCCGAAGGTACTCGCGCGCCACGTTGAGCGACTCGGCCAGTGGCGTGTAGCCGCGCGCCGTCAGCTCGCGTGTGAAGCCATCCTGTCCGCAGGTGCCCTGGCACTGGCCGTCGACCCACTGCGACATCAGCGGGGCGTTGTTGTTCTCGATCTCGACCAGCAGGTGCGCGTCGCACGTGGAGTTGTCTTGGGTGCCCGTGTTGCTGCAGTCGTTGGTGCAGTCGTGCTTGAATTGCATCAGGCCGAAGGTGGCGTCGCCCGTGGAGTTGATGATCTCCTGCAGTGCGCACTTCGCCTGCCCGACTCGGTTGCTCGGAAAGCCGCAGGCGGTGTCGGGGCCGCAGCTGCCGCCGCTGCCGTCGAAGCAGTCCTGCATCGACCCGGACGTGTCGAAGACGACGAGGAAGTACGGTTTGATCTTGCGCGCCTGGGCGTCTGCGCCACCGGGCAGCGCGGCGAGGCTTGCGACAAGGGCGGTCAGTAGGCCAATCGTGCGCATGGTATCAGTCCCCAACCGCCCCTATGTACCGCCAGTGTGCGACCGTGGGAAGCGTCGCACACCGGCGCGCTGACGATTGTGTCAATGTGCGCTAGCCGTCGACAGACGCACACCCGGGGACCCACACCCGCCCGATGGAGAGACCCACCGAATGATCACGTTCTACGGATATGACCGCTGCAGTACCTGCCGCAAGGCGAAAAAGGCCCTCGACGGCTGGAACGTCGAGTATCGCGACATAGACATCACCGAGAAGCCGCCGACGAAGAAGGTGTTGCGCGCCCTGCTCGCGTCCGGCGACTACAGGCTCGCCGACCTCTTCAACCGCAGCGGCGTGCAGTACCGCGAGCTGAACATGAAGGAGAAGCTCAAGGCGATGTCGGACGCGGAGGCCATCGAGCTGCTCGCGGGCAACGGGCGGCTGTGCAAGCGCCCCATCGTCACCGACGGTTCGAAGCACTCGGTGGGCTTCAAGGAGGACGTATTCCGTGCGGCGTGGAAGTAGCCGATGTAGGCGGTAATTTTCCACCGGTCGGCACGGGCGGTGGGCTATCCTAGGACGTCATGTCCCAGGAGACACGGATTCCACAGGCCGCTGCTGTCGTGATCGTCGTGGGTGGAACCGAAGCAGTGATCGCAGCCACGCGGAGCGCAGCCGGGGTCGCGCTTGCCGCGCGCGTCGAGGAGGTCTCGCTGTCGAGCGCGGCGACCGCGGTGTCGACCTTCCGCCCGATCGCGATCGTCATGACGCAGGACGTCTATGGCTTCGACGCCGACGAGTTCGACGCGCTCGCACGCGACGTGGGCGCAACCGTGGTCCGCGTCGACGGCTCGCTGGATCGCGGCCGGCTGGAGCGCAAGCTCATGCCGAAGCTCGGCCAGATCGCACGCGAGCGAGGCTAGGGCGCAATACCGGCTCAGCGCCGCCCCAGCCGGTCCACGAGCACGTAGGAGCCGAGCTGGGCAGGGTCGGTGAAGAGCGCGCGGCCGCGGTTGATCTCGGTCATGCGCTCCACGAAGCCCACGAGCTCGGGCGAGTCGTGCAGCATGAAGGTGTTGATGGTGATGCCGCGCTGCGTGACGCGCTTGACCTGCTTGAGCGTCTCGGCCACCGCGCGCGGCGAGATACCGCCGTAGCCGCTGGGCCACTCCACGTGCAGCTCCCCGTCGACGAAGTAGGCCGTCGGCTGCCCGTCTGTGATGACGAGGATCTGCGGTGAGCTGGCGGGGTGGCGGGCGATCAGCCGCTCCGCGACCATCAAGCCCTCCTGCAGGTTCGTGAACGGCTCACCGGCGTCCCAGCTCACCTCCGGCAGCTCGCGCACCTGCAGCTCCCGGGCGCGCGTCGAGAAGCCGACGATGAAGAAGTGGTCACGTGGGTAGCGCGTGCGGATGAGCTGGTCCATCGCCAGCGCGACGCGCTTGGCCGCCGGGAAGCGCCCCTCGAAGGACATCGACCACGAGAGGTCCAGCAGCAACACCGTCGTGGTCTCTGTGGCGTGGTCCATCTCGGCGACCTCGAGGTCGTCCACCGAGAGCTTCAACCGCTGACCCGACGCGCCCGCCCCGGCGCCCACGCCGGAGCGTCTCAGGGAGTTCATGATCGAGCGGCTGATGTCGACATTCAGCGAGTCGCCGAACTGGTAGGGCCTCGACTCGTCGGGCCGGATCGTCGCGGCGCCCCGCTCGCGCGTGTCGTGGTTGCCCGGCTTGCCCTTGCGCAGCATGCGGTAGACCTCGGCAAGCGCCTGGGCGCCGATGCGCCGCACGGCCTTGGGCGTCAGCTCGTTGCCGCCCGCGTCCTCGCGCAGGAAGCCTTCGTCGCGCATCGCGGACTCGAGGTCACGCAGGATGATCAGCGACTGCGACGCGTCGTCGCCCAGCGCCTCCGCGAGCTGCCGCGGGTCGAGGTCGCTCAGCCGGCCCTCGCGCAGCGCATCGGCGGCCTGCTGCATGGCCTCCATCTTGCGCCGGATCTCCTGGGCGGTCTCGTAGTCGGCGGCCTGCGGGCCGTCGAAGCTGTCGCCCATCTTGCCGATGAAGTCCTCGAGCGAGCGCAGCTCGTCGAGCTCCCCCTTGAGCTCGGCATACTGCTCGGCCGCCTCGGCGTTTTGGAACTCGTAGTCCTCGAACTTCGCGATCGCCTCCGACAGTCGCTTGTGGTCGGCGTGGCGGCGCTGCATGAAGTCGTTCATCGCCTGCGACTCGAAGCCGGACTGCTCGCGCAGCGTCTGTTGTTCGGCGTCGAGCAGGTCCTCGAGGCGCTGCTGCAGATCCGTGGTCGCCTCGTCGAGGCGGTACTGCTCCGACAGCTCGCGCGCCCGCTGTTGCAGCTCGTGCAGCAGCTCGCCGAGGCCCATCACACGGAAGTCGCGCCCGGCCATCTCGAAGCCGTACTGGCGCATGTGCTGCAGCGCCTGCTCCGCCGTCAGGCCGTGCATCATGTGGTCCGCCAGCGCGTCGAGGGCCTCGTCGGCATCCAGCGAGAAGGCCTCCTGGCTGCCATCCCATCGACTGTAGCGGTGGACCTTCATGCGCGCCGAGCCCGCCTCATCCCGCGGCCCGCTTGCCGTAGACCGAGCCGCGCTGCTCGGTCTGCTTGTTGAGGCGCCCCCGCAGGTGCAGCCCCTCGAGCAGGAACTCGATCGTCGCGGCCACGCGCGCGGGCGCGTCCGTGGGATCGAACTTGCCGACGAGGTCGGAGAGCCCGGGGATCTTCGCCAGGCCCTCCATGAACTCGGAGGCTGGCGTGTCATCGCTGACCTCGACCATCCACCCCTGGTCGAACGCGTCGACCACCGCGTTGCCGGCCTCGGGGTCGCCCACCAGCTCGTCGAAGAGCTCGTCGAACACCACAGCCGTCGCGCGCTTGACCAGACCGTCGACGATCTCCTCCTCGCCGCGGTCCGCGGCCGCGTACTCGAGCTCGATCTTGCCGCTGATCGAGCCGTGCAGTGCGCCCAGGTCCGACACGCGCGGCACGGCCTCACCGTTGCCGTGCGACAGCGCCCGGCGCAACGCGTTGGCGACCAGCGTCTCGTAGTTGGCGATCGACAGCCGCACCGAGACGCCCGACGCCTGGTTGATGTCCGGGCTCGCGCGGGCCTGCAGCGTGACCTCGGCGACGATGCGCTTCATGAACTCGGGCATGAAGACGGTCACGCCCTCGACGCTGAACACTTTCGCCTCCTGCTCGACGACCGAGAGCTCCAGCTCGCGGGTGGGCGGGTAGTGCGTGCGGATCTGCGCGGCGTAGCGGTCCTTGAGCGGCGTGACGATGCGACCGCGGCTGGTGTAGTCCTCGGGGTTGGCGCTGGCGACGACCATCACGTCGAGCGGCAGTCGCACCCGGTGGCCCTTGATCTGGAAGTCCCGCTCCTGCATCACGTTGAAGAGCGCCACCTGGATCTTCTCGGTCAGATCGGGCAGCTCGTTGATGCAGAAGATGCCGCGGTTGGTGCGGGGTAGCAGACCGAAGTGGATGGTCTCCTCATCCGACAGCGACCTGCCCTCGACGACCTTCATCGGATCGATGTCGCCGATCAGATCGGCGGTGGCGACGTCGGGCGTCGCGAGCTTCTCGCCGTAGCGCTCGCTTCGGTTGACCCAGCGCACCTGCGCATCGTCGCCGGCCTCGCTCAGGTGCCGCTTGCCCCACGCGGAGATCGGCGCCAGCGGATCGTCACGCACCTCGCTGCCGTCGAGCTCCGGCATCCACTCATCGAGCAGTCCGACGAGCTGGCGGATCAGCCGGGTCTTGCCCTGGCCGCGCTCGCCGAGCAGCAGGATGTCGTGACCGGAGAGCAGCGCGTTGTACATCGCAGGCATCACGCTGTCGTCGAAGCCGTGTATGCCCTCGAAGACCGGTTGCCGCGTCCTCAGCTTGGACAGCAGGTTGAGGCGGATCTCGTCGCGCACGGTGCGCCGGGCATAGCCGGTCTCGCGCAGGGCACCGACGGTGGTGGGTTTCGGCGAATCGGACACGACCGGCTCCTCGGGGGATGGGTGAACGAGCCTGCGATCTGCGGCCGCGGGCGGTGATCTCGATGTCCACCTTAGCCCGGACGGATGCCCCGCGAAACGCCCAAAACCGCGGCTATCGGGCCCGCTGAGGAGTGGCCTCCCCAATTCGCCCCGGCAGCTTTGCTCAGCCGCTCCACTCCTGGACGTGGTCGGCGGAGCTCGGGCGGCGAATGTCCGGTGCTGGGCGTGCCGGCGTGCCGGCGTAGATGAAGCCCACGATCTGATCATCCGCCGCGAGGCCGAGCGCGGCCCGCACGTGTGCATCGTAGGTGGGCGGGCCCGTGCGCCACAAGCCGGCGAAGCCCCGTGCCTGGAGCACGAGCAGGATGTTCTGGGCGGCCGCACCGGCCGAGAGCACCTGCTCGATCGCCGGCACCTTCGGGTGCTCCACGTGGCGAGTCGACACGACGATGATCAGCGGTGCGCGCAACGGCTTGCCGCGCGCCTTGTCGAGGTCCTGCTGCGTGGCGTCGGGCTCGCGCTTCGCGAGCGCCTCGGCGAACACATCGCCGAGGCGAGCCCGTGCATCGCCGCGCACCATCTGCAGCCGCCACGGCCTCAGGCTCGCGTGGTCCGGAGCGCGCAGGGCGGCGTCGACGGCGAGTGAAACGGTCTCCTCGTCGGGCTGCGGATCCGTCAGCTTGCCGTTGCTGCTGCGCGTGGTGAGTAGTTCGATCGCGTCCATGGTGTGTGGTCCGGTGTCGTGCACGTCACTGCATGTGCATGTAGTCGCAGGGGCGACTTGGGTCACGCCATGTTCGCACGACGGCCGCGACTTGCGTGTGTGCGCATGCATGCGGATGTGTATGTGGAGTGAACAAAGCGCATGCGTGTACGGTGATGGGAGCGGGGGTCGTCGCGTTGCCGAATCACTCCCGTGCTGCACTGTTACAGCGAGAATTCGTGAGCCTTGTGCTAGGATACTCTCTGTATCGGGTGATTTTTTCGAGGGCTAACAAGACTATCGAAAGAGCACAGACGTCACCACGTTGAAACAGACGCGCGGACATGCGCGTTGGACATACGAGGTGGCGTGCGGAGCCGTCGGTAGGAGGTTGAGTGGGAGCGGCTGAGGTTACATCGGGGCAGGGGCGGGGGCTCGCACCAGGCCGGCAGCTAGGACGCTACGAGATCCTCGCCAGGTTGGCGGCGGGTGGCATGGCTGTCGTTTACGTTGCGCGCGCCCAGGGTGTGGCCGGCTTCGAGCGTCTCGTTGCGGTCAAGGTTCTTCACGCAAACCTTGCGCACGAAGAGCAGTTCATCTCGATGTTCCTCGACGAGGCGCGCCTTGCCGCGCGCATCCGGCATCCCAACGTCGTACCGACGATCGACATCAGCGACTCGCCGCAGACCGGCTACTACCTCGTGATGGATTACATCGAGGGCGACCATCTTGGTCAGCTCCTCGTCGGCGCGCATCAGGCAGAGGAGCGACTGCCCGTGAGCGTCGTGCTCCGCGTCGTCGTGGACGCGCTGTCCGGCCTCGGCGCTGCACACGATCTGTGTGATGACGACGGCAAGCATCTGAAGCTCGTGCATCGCGATGTGTCGCCGCACAACATCATGGTCGGCACCGACGGTGTTGCGCGCCTGACGGACTTTGGCGTGGCGAAGGCGGAGGATCGCCTCACGCACACACGCGATGGACAGGTGAAGGGCAAGCTCGCGTACATGGCGCCGGAGCAGGCGTCTACGGGTGAGGCCGACCCCCGCTCCGATCTGTTTGCGATGGGCGTCATCCTCTGGGAGTGCCTGGCGGGGCGGCGGCTGTTCCGCGGCGAGAGCACCGCCGCGACCCTCAACAAGCTGCTCAACGAGGACATCCCACTCGTCTCCACGATCGATCCTTCGCTCAAGCCGCTCGACCCGGTGCTCCAGAAGGCGCTGCAGCGCGATGCCGAGCAGCGCTACCAGAGCGTCGACGACTTCATCACTGCGCTCGAGGAGGTCGCCAGCGAGTTCGGTGGGCTGGCGTCGCTGCGCAACATCGGCAAGGCGGTCAAGCAGTACGCCGGCGACAAGCTCCAGAAGGACCGCAAGCTCATCAAGGACGCGATCCACCAGATCAAGCACACCGAGGCCGCGGCCCAGGGTCGTGATCTGCAGGAGCTGTCCGAGCCGTCGGGCCTGGCGCTGGACGACATCTCGGTGTCGAGCGCGTCGTTGTCCGTGTCGAAGCTGAGCGGTGTCTTCAGCCAGAACCAGACCGCCGCGGGCACGCCCAGCGCGCTCGCCGGGCAGGAGCAACTCTACGACGCCGCCGAGGTCGCAGCGGTGGCCTCCAGGGGCCGCGCAGCGCGGGTCGCGGTCCTCGTGCTGGGGCTGATGGCGGTCGGCGCGGTCGCCTACCTCGCTACCGCGGGGCAGCAGGGCGGCGAGCTCAAGGTGCTACAGCTGGCGCCCGATGCGCCGCCGATTCCCGAGGTGGTCGAGCCCCCGAAGCCCGAGCCGCCGCCTCCGCCGGTCGCGGTCGCGGTCGAGCCCGAGGTCTTCGAGCTGCCCCCGGAGCCCGAGGTCCCGAAGGTGGCACCGAAGGCGAAGAAGAAGTTCACCAAGAAGAAGTCGGCTGCGAAGAAGGCAGTGGCCAAGAAGGTCGTCACGGCGCCGAAGCCGCCCGCCAATGAGGAGCCGCCCAAGAAGGCCGCACCGCCCAAGAAGAAGAAGTCCGACAGCTTCGACGACATGATGATCAACAACCCCTACGCCCACTGATCCAGGCATCGGGGCGTGGCCGCGCGGGATTGGCCCGAATACGGCCCTTGTGGGGGTCCGCGTGGGCTGTGGTATGCTCTCGCGCGCTGCGATGAATAACAGCGACTGGGACGAGAAAACGGTCGTCGCGACCGGCCTGGTGCCCGCCACGGCGGAGACCACCAAGCGCGCGCAACTGGTGATTATCGCCGGCGCCAACCAGGGTCAGCTGTACCCGCTCGACGGTCACATGACGATCGGCCGCGGACGCCAGGCAGACATCTCGCTCGTCGGCGACGGCATCTCACGCGAGCACGTGGTCATCGAGTGCGAGGGCGAGGTCGTCACGCTGCGAGATCTGGGGTCGACCAACGGGTGCTTCGTCAATGGCGACAAGATCAAGCTGCACGTCCTGCAGGACGGCGACCGCATCCAGCTCGGCACCAAGACGATCCTCCGCTTCACCTACGCGGACTCGATGGACGAGGACTTCCAGCGTCAGATGTTCGTGTCCGCCTCGCGCGACGCGATGACTGGCGTGTACAACAAGCGCTTCTTCCTGGAGCGCCTGATGGGCGAGTTCGCGTACGCCGAGCGCCACGGCGCGCCCCTTGCACTCATGATCTTCGATCTCGACCACTTCAAGCAGGTCAACGACGTCCACGGGCACCTTGCCGGTGACTACGTGCTGACGAAGGTCTGCAAGGACGTCACGCCGAAGATCCGCAACGAGGACGTGTTCGCGCGCTACGGCGGCGAGGAGTTCGTGATTCTGTGCCGTGCCACGCCGATCGAGGCATGCACCACGCTGGCGGAGCGCATCCGCGCGACCGTGGATGACCAGAAGTACGAGTACGACAATCGCGAGATCCCCGTGACCATCAGCATCGGTATCGCCGCGATGCCCCGCGACGGAGTCGCAACCTCCGAGGACCTGGTGGCGCTCGCTGACGGAGCGCTCTACGAGGCCAAGAAGGGCGGTCGCAATTGCGTCCGCACCGCCAAGGGCTAGGGCCGCCGGCCCCGCGCTAGCGTCCGCCGTACTCGGCTCGGTACTCCAGCATGCGCTTGCGCAGCTCGTCGGTCAGCAGGACGCTGCCGTCGATGCGGCGCCCGTGCAGGTGCTCGATGATCTCGTCCACGGTGGTGATCGCGAAGGTGTCCATCGCATAGCTCTCGCTGAGCTCTTCGAGCGTGTTGCGCTCGCCGCTGCCGCGCTCCATTCGGTCCACCGAGACGACCAGCCCGGCGAGCTTCACGTCGGCGGCGGCGCGCAGGATCGGGACGGTCTCGCGGATCGACGTGCCCGCGGTGGTGACATCTTCGATGATGAGCACCCGGTCGCCATCATGCAGCTCGTGACCCACCAGCACGCCGCCCTCGCCGTGGTCTTTCGCTTCCTTGCGGTTGAAGCAGAAGCCCACGTCGATGCCGTGGTCGTCGTGCAGTGCCATGGCGGTCGCCACACACAGCGGGATACCCTTGTAGGCCGGGCCGAAGAGCACGTCGAACTCGACGCCGCGCGAGCGGATCGCGTCCGCGTAGAAGCGCGCGAGCCGTGCGATCTGTGCGCCCGACCGATAGCGCCCGGCGTTGATGAAGTAGGGCGTCTTGCGGCCGCTCTTGGCCGTGAAGTCGCCGAAGGTCAGCACCTCGCAGCGGACCATGAACTCGATGAATGCAGCTTTGTAATCGTCGGTCATTGCGGCTGCGCAGCATAGCACCGCCGGGCCTCATCGCTGCGGCTTTATCGGGTGGGGCAGTGCGCCGGGTCGATGCCCAGTGCGGCGCAGACGCGCGCGACGTCGAGCGTGCGTCCCGCACCCGCCGACAGCTCCTTCAGGTACCAGCCCGCGGGCAGCCCGGCGGCCGCCGGGGTCGGGCGCTCGACGAAGAGCGGTGTGCGCTCAGGGGGGGCATCGCTGGCCTCGAGCTGGCCCACGGCCTCGCTCTCGAGGCACTGCTGCAGGCAGTGCAGGGCCGTCCGCGCATCGCTGCCCTCGACGTCGCAGCTCGAGGTCGTCGCCTCGCTGCGCGGCGTGAAGCGCAGCAGCAGGTCGACGCGCCTGGCGTCGACGCAGTCCTTCTCCTCGCTGGGCGACTTGCCGGTGCTCGGGCACGCGCCGCCCGGCTGGGAGCCGAGCCAGCTGGTGCCCACGCCGAGCACCGCGAGCGACAGCGGAAGACCGTCTTCCTCGGGGGCGGCGTCCTTCGCCTTGGTATCGCCGCGCATGCCGCCGCGCAGCGCGTCCGCGACGCTGGCCGCGCGGCACCACGCAAGCTGGTTGTTCGCGTACAGGCGCTCCTCCTCGGTGGCCTCCGCCGGGACCGCCGACCACGCCGGCTCGGGTGCGTAGCCGAGGCCCCGCTGCAGCTCGGTGCACACGTGTGAGTCGCTCTCCGGTCGCAGCGGCCGCATGTCCACGTGGCCGAGCACGGCGGCGTCCATGCGCAGCAACGAGCTGGGCTGCTTCGGGTCGAGCAGCCCCGCGAGCACGGCGCCCACGCAGCGCCAGGAGGACACCTTGCGCTTGCCGAGCTCGGCGCAGCGCGTGGGTCGCGCCGACAGCGCGTACTGGCCGCTCTTGAAGAGCGCGTCGCTACGGCAGCGCAGCCGCCAGTGCAGCGGGTCATGGTCGACCGTCTCGAGGTCACAGCTCGAGCCGAGCACCTCGTGCACGCGGTCCAGGGCGGCGATGGACGCCGCGGCCGAGCGTCCGGAGAGCCGTGCGCGGCACGCGGCCTCGAGCGACCGCATGCGCGCCGCATCGCCGCCGTCCTCGCCCTCGAGCACGGGGCCATCGAGCGGTGGCACGCTGCGCGGGGGCGGCGCGGGGTAGGGCCCCGCGTGCTGGCAGGCGGCCACCGCCGCTACCAGCAGCCCTGCGATGACGGCACCGAGTGCACGCCGCATGCTGCTGCCGGGCCGGCTCACCGCCCCCCCGCGAGGTCGAGCAGTGTCGACACGTTGAGCGCAGTGTAGAGGCTCGCGATGGGCGGGTCGCTGTGGGTCGCGGCCGCCGCATGCAGCATCACGCCGATCGACAGCAGCGCCGGTGCTTGCGCTTCGGGTCCCCAGTACAGTGCGCCGGAGAGGCCGAGGCCGGCACGCGAGATCTCGGGGCCGTCGATGCTGGCGGCCACCGTGAGCGATGCCGAGGCGTCGATGCCGAAGCCGTGGAAGAGCCTCTGGCGCGCGTAGGCGACGGGCACCGCAACACCGAGCGCTGCGCGCGGCATCACGAACATCACGGCCTGGACGTCGCCCAGCAGGCCGAGCCGCAGGTCGTCGCCGGCGCGCCTCGACCAGCGCGGTGTCACACGCATCGACGCCGTCGCGATGCAGCGATAGGGGGCGTCGGCTCGCTCGAACTGCGCCAGGTGCACGTGGAAGCGCTCCCCCACGAGCGCGCGGTCCGGGTCGACCAGGTCGTCCGGCTGCAGGGCCCCGGCGGGGCTCTCGGGGCAGCTGTCGCCGCGCGTGACGAGTGCGACGAAGGTGCTCTCGTCGGGGGCGCCGAAGCCACCGTCCACCCGCGCACCGATCGGCAGGTGCCTCGACAGCTTCGAGCCGCGCTCGGCGCCGTTGAATGCGGTGACCAGGGCCGGCGACAGTGACATGCGGAAGTCCATGCGCTGCTCACGCCGCACGTAGGCGAAGGTGTCGGGCGCGTCGTGGTCCAGCTGGCCCCAGGGCAGCGCGCTGCCATCGCCCTTCGCCGCGCCCTCTTCATCCGCCTCCGGACGCAGCAGCCCCACCGGGTGCCACTCGCGGGCCGGATCGATCACGCCGATGCGCAGCAGCGACAGTCCACGCGCCGAGCCCACCCGCGAGGCCACGGGCGCGTGTCTGACCTCCATGAGCCCGGGCTTGACGAGTACCTGCCACTGCCCGGCGGTCGGCATCGGCGCGCACGTGTTGTCGATGCAGAGCTGCACCCCCGCGCTGTCGCCGCCCGAGTAGAGCAGCTGATCGCCCACGGCGGCGATCGGGAAGGCGCTCGGCGCGCCCGACGGCTCCGTCGGCAGGTCGATGCAATGCTCTCCGATCGGCTCGCCCACGCTGTCGCCGTCGATGGTGAGCGTGTGGCGGTGACGCTTGATGCAGATCCTCGCCGGGGCGATCGGCTCGCCGCCCCTTGCCTGCAGCGGCGCGGTCAGCTTGCCGAGGGCCGCGCACACCGCGCCGGTCGGCAGCGTGCTGCCCGCGACGACCTTCGCGTTGGCCGAGGTGTAGCGCTGCGCGACGCACAGGCGGACCGCGTCGTGCACGCCGTCCCAGTCGTCCCACGTCGGCACCAGGCTTGCCCCCTGCGACCCGTAGCGCGCTCGCATGCGCTCGCGCAGCGGTGCCTCGGGCAGCGCGATGCGCGCGCCGCCTGCGCCGATCCGGACGGGCTCGAGGATCGTCGCGGGCCCCTCACCCTCACCGGGCGACTGTGCGAACCAGAGCGCGCCCGCCGCGGCGGCGGTTCGCAACTCGGCCCACAGCTCGCCGTCCGTGACGGCACCGCTCGCGGCCTCCAGCTGCATGTGGCCGGACGCCCAGGAAGGCCGGAACCACCGCGCGGGGTCCGCTGACACGTCCGCTGCACGGGACAGGGCGCTGCGCAGGCCTGACTCGGAGCGACCGCTCTGCAGCCTGCCGACGAGCATTCCAGCATCACCCACGCCCGCGTAGATCGCCCAGCGCCCCGGCTCGAGCGCCAGCTGTCCCTGGCCCGCGGGGAGCGTCGCCTCCCACGGTCCAGCGCGCAGCCCGGCTCGCGTGTCGTCGTCGCGCACGAAGCCGAGCGTGAGCGCGTCACCGCCGCAGTCGTTGCCCGCGGCGGTCGGCGTGCGCGTCACCGTCGGGCGCTGCGTGTCGACCGGCACCGACAGCGCGAAGCCGCTGCCGGGCCCCATCAGGTAGTCCGTGCAGCCTGCCAGGAAGATCGACTGCATCCCGCTGTCGGCCGCACCGACCCTGCGTCGCTTGCCCGCACGCGCCCGGGCGAAGAGGCTCGAGGGTCGTGCGTCGAGCGCTGACTTGGCCGCATGGGCACTCTCGCCCACGCCGGGGGCAACGGGCTTTGCGGCCGGGGCATCTTTGGTGGCGGCTTTGGCGGCGCTTTTGGCGGCATCGTCGGGTGTCGATGGCGGCCGGGTCTGCGCCAGCGCCAGCGCGATGCTGGTGAAGTCGCCCTCGGGCAGCGGCCGCGCACGCCACGGTCCCTGCGGCGACAGCCCGTAGTCACAGCGATCCGAGAGCTTCAGCTGCGTCGTGAGCGTGACGCGCTGCGAAGAGCTCTTGGCCCTGGCGCCGCCGCGCGCCGTGAAGCAGCCGCCCGCCGCGGCCACCGGGGCGGGCGCTGCGAGCGCGGCGGTCAGGGCGAGCAGCAGCGCGGCCGCGTGCGTCCGCAGCGGGCGCTCGAGCGCGCGTCTGGTTGTGGGTCTCATGGGCAACATGTTGCGCTGGACCATAGACACTCCCGCGTGGTGCTCAAGGGATGGCGGCGACATAGGGTGCAACCGCCGTCCCAGCGTCCGCATTCCCGTCGGCGCGCCGTTCGGAACGTGCTGAGCGGAAGATCTCCCGGCACGCGCTGCCTAGCGCGACATTCGCTCATCGAGCTCTGTCAGCGTGCGCGGCCAGTCCTTCTTGAGCAGCTTCGACATCGAGCGGTCCGCCAGCAGCCTGCCGCCCGTCTGGCACGTCGCGCAGTAGTTCGTCTCGTTCTTGGCGTAGACGATGCGTTGCACGGGGTCGTCGCAGTCCGGGCACGGCTTGCCGTAGCGGCCGTGGACCGCCATCGCGTCGTGAAATGCCGTCACCTTGTCCGGGAAGCCGTCGCCCACCTCGTCGCGCAGCCGCGAACGCCAGCGCAGTAGGACTTCCTTACAGCACCCGTGCAGCCGCGCGATTTCCTCCGGCGAGAGCTTCTGCGATAGCTTGATTGGCGACAGCCGCGCGGCGTGCAGGATCTCGTCCGAGTAGGCGTTGCCGATGCCGCTCAGGAGCCGCGGGTCGGCCAGCGTGCGCTTGAGCGTGTGGTTCTCGCGCGTGACGGCCTCGGTGAATGCCTCGAGCGTCGCGTCATGGACCTCGAGTCCGCCGCGGTCGTGCTGCTGCAGCGCCGCCTCGCCGCGCTCGACGTGCAGCGAGGCGCGCTTGTGTGAGCTCGCCTCGGTCAGCACGAGGCTCCCGTCGGGGAAGTCGAACGCCGCGAGCCCCATCTTCCCGGGAATGGCTGCGCCGCGCTTCTTCCAGCGGATGCGCCCGGCGATCATGAGATGCAGCACGAGGAACAGGTCGTCTTCCAGTTGCAGCACGATGCGCTTGCCGAGCCTGCGGACGCCGAGGACCTGCTTGCCGTGGCACTCGCTGAGTGGCGGCTCCGCGGTACGCAACAGGAAGGGGCTCTTGAGCCGCACCGATTCGAGGGGAGCACCGACCACGCGCGCATCGAGGCACTCGACGTAGACCTCGATGTCGGGGAACTCCGGCACGTCGACGAGTGTAGCCGAGACCACCCGCGCGCCTCTCCGATGGTGTGTGAAGGTGTGTGCATGTAAACGCGCAGCTAACTTTTTTCGAGCGCGCATCGTGTACGGGCGATTCCTGCGCGACACGAATGTCGGGCAACCGCACTGCACCGTGACAGGGCGCCTGTACTCGACCGCACGTCATCACACGACAACCTCGCAAGGCTGACACTGCAGGGTGTCACCCGTTGGGGATTCGCGTGCACCGCGACAGGGGTGTCGTTCTTGCCAGCGCTTTGGACCGGTGAGAATATGCTGCGGCCTGCCCCCGTCATGGGGCAAATGTACTTGCGCGTTCCGCGCAGAAACGGATTGGGGAGGAACATCCACCATGCGTCTTAATTTCAAACAGATTGGTATCTACGCCCTGTCGGCCGGCCTCATCACCGGCGTGTCCGGTTGCGGTGAGGACAGCCCGCTCGGCAACCTCGCCGAGGAGTGCGGCCTCGTCTGCGCGTCCGAAGGCATCGTCGAGGGCAACGCCTCCATCTCCGGCCTGCGGAGCGTAGACGCGTTCTTCGGCGCGGTCGTCAGCTTCTCCAGCGTCGCCGGTGAGCTCAGCGGCGAGGTCGAAGCGGTCAACAACAAGATCGCCGTGTCCGTCGGCCTCGAGCCTGGCGCCGGTGGTGCGGAGATCGCAGCCGCGATCGACGCGAAGATCGCTGCCAACGTCGAGGGCGACCTGACGGTCAACATCGTGGAGCCGAAGTGCTCGGCCTCCGCCGAGGTCGCCATCGAGGCGTCCGCCAAGTGCGACGTCGACGTCGACCCCGGCAGTGTCGAAGTCATGTGCATGGGCTCCTGTAGCGTCGAGGCCTCTGCGAGCGCCGGCTGTGAAGCCGACGTCGAGGTGGTCTGCACCGGCACCGCGCCAGCACTCAAGTGTGCCGGCAGCTGCAAGGGCGAGTGCAAGTTCGAGGCGGCCGCGAGCTGCGAGGGCAAGTGCATGGGCAGCTGCGACGCCGAGTGCAGTGTCACCATCAGCGGTGGCACCTGCGAGGGCACCTGCGAGGGTGATTGCACCGTCGATGGCAGCACCGAGACCGGCGTCAACGGCGAGTGCACGGGCGAATGCTCCGGCAGTTGCAAGAAGCCCGCCGGCGAGGTCGAGTGTGGCGGAAGCTGCGCCGGCGAGTGCACCGGCGAGTGCATGGCTGACGTCAGCGGCGGGTGTTCGGGCAGCTGTGAGGGCGAGTGTGAGTACACGCCCCCGAGCGCCGAGTGCAGCGGCAGCGCGAGCGTGGAGTGCAAGGCTGAGGTCATGGCCGGTGCGATGTGCTCCGGCAAGTGCGAGGGCGACGTTCAGCCCCCGAGCGCCAAGGCGGAGTGCTCAGCGAGCGCCAAGGCCGAGGCTGACCTTCGCGTCTCCTGCGACCCGCCGTCGGTGGACATCAAGTTCGCCTTCAGCGCGGAGCTGCAGGCCGACGTCCAGGCACAGGCCGAGTTCAACGCCTGGGTCAGCGGCTTCAAGGGCAACATCGGCGCACTTGCCAACCTGGAGGCCCGCGCGAGCTCGGTTCTCAAGGCTGGCGCGGACCTCACCGGCGCTGCCGAGGGTGCCGTCACGGGCGCCGTCGAGGAGCTGAGCGGCGAGGCTGACCTCAAGGCCAGCATCGGCGCCGTCTGCGCACTCGAGCAGCTGCCGCTCGTGGCCGGTCTCATCACCGACGCAGCCGGCGAGCTGGAGGCCAGCATCTCCACGGCCGCCGAGATCAGCGGCTCCATCTAGTAGCAGCACCTGCTGCAAACGGCTGACCGCCGGTTCCCGCAGGGGGCCGGCGGTTTGTCGTTTAAACGCGCCCGGCTAGCGGCGGCGCCAGTCGCCGGAGGCGATGACGGCCGCGCCGACCGCGTGGACCTCCGGCAGCACGTAGAGCTCGACCGCGTGGCCCGCGACGCTCGCGGCGACGCGCCGGTAGAACTCCGGCGCCTCCTCGAGGATGTCGAGGCGCGCCAGCGTCGGCGTGTCGACCTCGTAGAGCTCGCCGACGATGGCCGTGGCTCCCCCCTCGACGAGTGCCGGATAGCCGCCCATGTCGACCATGCGATAGACCGGCTCCGTGACCGCCGTCGACAGCGGCATGCGCCCGCCCATCAGGTGGTGGTTGTGCTCGCCGTGCAGCAGCGTGCCGTAGATGAAGAGGCGCGTCACGTCCAGCCGTAGAGCGGACACAGGATGCGCAGCATGATGAAGATCACGATGCCGCCCAGCACGTTGAGCAGCGTGCCGATGCGGATCATGTCGGGCAGCGCGATCTCGCCAGTGCCATAGACGATCGCGTTGGGGCCGGTGGCGATCGGCATCATGAAGGCACAGCTAGCGGCCAGCCCCACGCCGAGCGCCGGCGGGACCGGTGAGATCCCCAGCTCGGTGGCCACGCCGATGATCAGCGGCACGACCATGCTCGACGTCGCCGTGTTCGAGCACACCTCGGTGAAGAAGATGGTGAAGGCGATGGCGACGGCGGTGAGCGTCCACATGTCCGAGACGCCCGTGAGCTCGATGAAGCCCTGCCCCAGCGTCTTGGCGAGGCCCGTCTTGAACATCTGCCCGCCGAGCGAGATGCCGCCGCCGAAGAGCATGATCAGGCCCCAGTCGATGTTGCGCGCCTCCGGCCACGGCAGCACGGGCTTGCCGCGCTCGTCGCGGACGGCGAAGAGCACCGATGCCGCCAGGATCGCGACGCCCCCGGCGGGTAGCGCCTTGGCGACCAGCGGCGCCGACTCCGTGCCGAGTGCCTTGAGCACGCCGGGGACCACCCAGCCTGTGATCGCGAGCACGAACGACAGCGCCGTCACGAGCTCACCGCGCGACAATGGACCGAACTCGGTCTGCTCCGCGCGTGCGGGCGCCGGCGGGGGTGGGTAGCGCCGCGCGAACACCAGGTAGATGACCAGCACGAGCGCGACGGCGGTGGGCACGCCGATGCTTGCCCACTCGAAAAACGTCAGCTCGATGCCGACCTCCGCAAGCAGTCCGACGGTGATCAGGTTTGGCGGCGTCCCGACGAGCGTCCCCATGCCCCCCATCGAGCAGGCGTAGGCGATCGCGAGCAGGCCACCGGTCGTGGCGATGCGCTTGCCGTCGTCCGACATGCCCGTCAGTGCGCCACCACCGAGTGTGGCCAGCAGGATCGGCACCAGGATGGCGGTCGATGCGGTGTTGGAGATCCACATCGAGAGCATCATCCCGGCGACCATCATCGCTGCGCGCGTACGCCACGGCACCCCGTCGACGAGGGGCGAGCTCACCAGCGCCTGCGCGAGCCGTCGGTCGAGGCCGTGGCGCTGCAGGGCCATGGCGATGAAGAAGCTGCCGTAGAAGAGGAACAGCAGTGGCGCTGCGTAGGGCGCGAAGGCGGTCTTGGCATCGGTGATGCCCGCCGCCACCATCGCCGGCGCGATCAGCAGGGCGGTGACCGGGATCGGCAGCGCCTCGCTCACCCACAGCGCGACCACGGCGAGCAGGATCGCCAGCAGCCGGTGTTGGTCGGCGGGCAGGTCGAGCGGCCACAGCAGGCAGCCGACGAAGAGAATCGCCGCCGCGCTACCCCCGAACCGCCTGCGCAGTCCCTCGCTATCCGGCGCGTCTTCCATCGCTGGGCCGCGGTGTACCACGCGGTCGGGGATGAATGCGGCCCCGCCGCGATCGGCGCATGGCACAAACTTGCGCCCCGGAGCGTTCTAGCGAATGTTCAGTAAATGCGTGCTCGAATGAACAGGTGGGGGGCGGTGGCCGCAGTGCTCGCGCTGGTCGTGACGGGCTGTGAGCCGCCCCAGCAAACGCAGTCCTCCGAGGCGAAGCCCGCGCCGGCGCCGAAGCCGGCCGTGAGCGCGGTGGCCGCCAAGCCGGCCAAGGACAAGCCGGCCCCGATGGTCGCACCCGTACCGCTGTGGGCTGGCGGCGAGACCAAGCGCGAGGTCGACGCCGCGTCCGCCACACTCCACGGGCACATCGTGTTGGATCTGGGTGAGGCGTGGACCCCGTACCTCTTCACCGAGGGCAACGACGCCGACGGAAACCTGCTGACCAACGCCTACCGACAGACCTACCTCTCGCTGGCGCGGCAGGAGTGGCCGAAGGATCACCACGGCGAGCGGGCCGAGGATGACAAGTACCTGGAGCTGTACGGCATCCTGCCCACCCTCAGCGTCCTGCGCGAGCGAATCCACGCGGTCGACAACCTCGCCTGTCGCAGCGAGCTCGACCTCGAGCCCCTGCGCTCGTTCTCGGGGCTGGTCACCTATCGCTCCAACGACACGGCCAAGAAGAAGGCGCGCGACTTCATCTGGTACCGCAACCACGTCCGCAAGATCCTGCGCAAGCAGGGGGTCGAGGACATCGAGGATCTCAACGTCGAGCTGCTCGAGGACAAGGACAAGGGCGCGGTACGGCGCTACAAGCGCGTCGCGCCGCCGTGGTTCGCGGTCGAGGCCACGCAGGCGCGGCTCAAGTGCGAGGGCTACTACAAGACGCGCGGCCGCTATGTCCGCGGCGCGATGGACTGGTCGACCCACGATGCGCTCGCCGAGTTCGAGCGTCGCCACCGCATCTACAGCTGGGGCTACCTCGGCCGCGACACGCTCAAGGTGCTGCGCATGGCGCCCATGGAGGCGGAGCGTGAGGCGCTGCTGCGCGTACTCACGGAGCGTGCGGTCCACGCGGCCGGCATCATCGAGGATGGCAGCTCGGTCAACTCGAAGGGTGAGCCGCGCACGTTCCTCGGCGCGGACGGCGAGCGACACCCGGTGCCCAACCTGGTTGCGGATGTGCGGGCGCGCATCGTCGAGGCCTTCGGCTTGCAGACGCCGGAGCGCGCGATGGCCTTCCTCGACACCCTCGGCGAGCTGACAGCTGGCGAGCACCGCCTGGTAGCCATCGAGGGCCCGCAGCTGCCGGAGTACTACGACGGCGACATGGTGTTGACGCTCGAGTACGACCGCGGCGACGTCTGGTACGACTTCCCGTACAGCGGCGAGGGCAAGGAGCTGGCCCAGCCGGTCACGCGCCGCCCGCGCGTCACGCTGTACACGCGCTACAACGAAAAGCGCGTCACGCTCGCGCGCTTCGGCACCACCATCGGCGGGTGGCGCAGCGAGTTCATCGACGAGAGCGTGATGTGGAAGTACAAGGGCTCCCCCGTGGGACCGCGCGTCTGGAAGCGCATCGTCGCGGCGCCCGTCTGGCTGCCGCCCGAGAGCACACCGCCGCGCGACATGCTCAAGCGCAAGAGCAAGCGCAAGAAGGGCGACCCGGAATTCGAGGTCAACTACCACGAGACCGGACCCAGCTATGCGTCGGCCTACGGCCTGGTCGCGGCCTACCACCGCAAGTACCAGAAGGGGAAGGACGGTGCGATCCTGGTCGGCGGCGACGAGGGCATCCGCACCCATGGCTCGGTGGACTACATGAGCATCATGCGCCGGCACTCCCACGGCTGTCACCGACTGCACAACCACATCGCCGTGCGGATGATGTCCTTCGTGCTGGCGCATCGGCCGCACAAGCGCATCGGGCAGCAGCCGGTCGCGTTCAAGCGCGAGCTCGTGCACGACGAGCAGACCTACCAGCTCGACATCAAGCGCGGCGGCTACATCTACGAGTTGGACACGCCGCTGCACGTGAAGATCCTCGAGGGTCGTATCCGCGGCAAGCTCGAGGACCCCCTCGAGCTGGCGGTTCCGAAGTTCGACGACGAGATCGGGCGGTACATGACGTCGGACGGACGCGCGGTGGAGCTTCAGGGGCGCGAGCTCGTCGACGTCCCGCTACCCGCGGATGCCGGGCTGCCGATGTTCGACGACCCCGCCTTCACCGACGCGCTGGCCCCCGCGCCGCTGTAGCGCCCCATTGTGAGGCCGAGGGCGAGGCCAATGGCGATGCCCAGGCACAGCGCCAGCCCGATGGCAGCGAGTGGCTGTCGCGCGGGTGAGCCCGCCTCGAGGGGAAACTCCACCTCGTGTACGCGGCCGCGCTCCATGTCGACGAGCAGCACGCCGTCGGTCGCATAGGCGAGCCGATACTCCAGCAGCTGACGGCGTGTGGCCGCCGTGCGTAGGCTCGGCGCGCTCTCTCCTGTCTTGACCTCGGCCGCGTAGCGCTTGCCGTTGCGCGTCACGAGGTAGTCGGCCCGCACGCCCACCGACAGCGGCTCCCCATCCACCGCGATGGTCCAGCGCTGCGTCGCCTGTGCGTCCTCGAGCGTGTAGCCCAGGCCGCGCAGCAGGTCTGCGGCCGCCTCCTCCCCCGAGCGCGCGCGTGCGGAGCGCCGTAGCAGCCGCAGCCGAGGCCACGCGCGGCTCCACCACATGCGCAGCGTCTGGAGTCCCAGCAGCGCCGCCAGCGCGATCGCCACGAGCGCCCAGGGTCGCGTCTGCAGCAGTTCCATGCCTGATCACGCTGCCGAACACCGGGGCCCGCGGTCAAAAAAAGCCCAGCAAACCGACAGCAGAAGCGGCCGATAGGGCCGGTCATGACCCATTCCCGACTCGCATTTCCCACCGTCCCCAGGTCGCTGCTACCCGATTCGGCCGGCTTTCCACGGCCCCTGCGCGATCTCGAAGATCCTCCGAATTCCCTGCGTGTCGTCGGGTCCTGGCCCCTGCCCGAAGGCCCGCGCGTCGGCATTGTCGGGACGCGCCACGCGGACCCGGATGCGCTCGATTTCGCGACCGATGTCGCGGCCCAGGTCGCCGCCGCCGGGGCGATCGTCATCTCGGGGGGCGCACGCGGCATCGACACCTGCGCACACCGCGGCGCGTTGTCGGTGGGGGCGCCGACCGTGGCGGTCCTCGCGACGGGCCTGGCGTGGGCCTATCCACCTGAAAACAAACAGCTATTCGAGCAGATTGCCGGATGCGGAGCGCTCCTGTCGGAGGCCGACGACGGCTGGTCGCCACGGGCCGGCCTGTTCCTCGCGCGCAACCGTCTGATCGCCGCGCTGAGCGACGTTCTGGTGGTCGTCCAGGCCCCCGCGCGCTCGGGTGCGCTGTCGACGGCGCGTCATGCGCTGGCCCTGGGCCGACGGGTCCTGGCGGTCCCCGATGCCCCCTGGCGGCCACGCGCCGCCGGGTGCCTGGCCCTGCTCGACGCGGGCTGCGGCATTTGCACTTCGGGGCGAGATATCCTATCCCAACGCCCCGCCAGCCGGCGGCAGGTCTCCGTGGCCACCGCCCAAAAGGGGAAAAGGGTAAATGATTACAGCCATCTTGATGGGTTGGGGAGGCGCGTCGTCGAGCTGCTCGCGGCCGGTCCCCTCGACGCTGAGCAGGTTGGCAGTCAATTGGACATTCCGATCAATCGTGTCCAAGAAGTGCTCCTGACACTCGAACTTGCCGGGGCCGTGGAGCACCGGATCGACGGCAGGTATGCCCACGCCCAAGCGGCACAGGGCTGATCGAACAAAGACCAAACATGGCGGCGAAGAAGAAAACGGCGACCAAGAAGACGGCCCCCAAGAAGGCCGCAAAGGCGTCCAAGAAGGCTGCCTCCAAGAAGGCTGCCCCCAAGAAGGCGTCCAAGAAGAAGGCGCCCAAGAAGAAGGCGCCCAAGAAGAAGGCCGCCAAGAAGAAGGCCGCTGTCGACGCGGTCGCAGGTGCCGAGGGGTCGCCCGCTCCCCGTCGCCGCGGGCCCCGTACCCAGGCTCACACGCTGCTGATCGTCGAGTCGCCCGCGAAGGCCAAGACGATCCAGAAGTACCTCGGCAACGAGTACATCGTCATGGCCTCGAAGGGGCACGTGAAGGACCTGCCGAAGCGAGGCGGCGTCGACGTCGAAAACGGCTTCCAGGAGACCTACGAGGTCATCGCGGAGAAGGGCAAGGACGAGGTCCTCAAGGTGATCAAGCAGAACGCACGCAGCGTGAAGCGCGTCCTGCTGGCCACCGACCCCGACCGCGAGGGCGAGGCGATCGCGTTCCACATCATGGAGGAGATCCTCACCGACGAGCCCGAGCTCGAGGTGCGTCGCGTGCTCTTCAACGAGATCACCAAGCGCGGCGTCGCCGAGGGCATCGACGAGCCACGCGACCTCGACAACAGTCTCTACGAGGCGCAGCGGACGCGCCGTGTGCTCGACCGCATCGGCGGCTACCCGCTGTCGAGCCTGCTGTGGAAGAAGCTCACCTTTGGGTTGTCGGCGGGGCGCGTTCAGACGCCGGCCCTACGCATCCTGGTGGACCGTCAGCAGCTGATCGACTCGTTCGAGCCCGTTCCGTACTGGCTGATCGAAGCGGACGTCGAGGGCGAGCGCCCGCCGCAGTTCACCGCCAACCTCGACTCCGTCAATGGCGAGAAGCTCGAGAAGGTGTCCTCGCGTCCCGCGGCGACCAGCGAGCTGGACGCGCGACGTTTTGAGGAGGACCTCAAGACGGCCGACTTCAGCGTTGGCAAGATCACCCGCAAGGAGCGGCGCGCCAAGGCCCCCGCGCCATACACGACCTCCAAGCTGCAGCAGGACGCCTCGACGCGGCTCGGGATGCAGCCCAAGCGCACGATGCGCATCGCCCAGGCGCTCTACGAGGGCATCGCCCTCGGCAAGGGCAAGGCGGACGAGACGGTTGGCCTCATCACCTACATGCGTACAGACAGCGTCCGGCTGTCCCCGGATGCGGTTACCGAGGCCCGCACTTTCATCGACAAGACCTACGGTGCGGCCGCCGTGCCGGAGCAGCCCAACGAGTTCAAGACCAAGCGCGCCGTGCAGGCGCAGGACGCGCACGAAGCGGTACGCCCGACACGCGTCGACCTGCCGCCCGAGGCCGTGCGCAAGCACCTCAACGATGAGCGCTTCAAGCTCTACAAGCTCATCTGGGACCGGTTCATCGCCTCGCAGATGACGCCGGCCGTCTACGACCAGACCGGCATCGACATCTCCGCCAAGAGCGGGTCGCGCGCCTACGGTCTGCGCGCGAGTGGCAGTGTGCTCAAGGTGCCAGGTTGGAAGGCCGTGTACGGCGCGACCGCCAGCGTGGAGCTCGCAGGTGAGGAGGGCGTGCAGCCCGACGACACCGAGCGCAATCTCCCACGTCTCGAGGAGGGCGAGGCGCTGACGTTGCGCCCCGATGGCGTGCGCGTGTTGGCCAAGCATACCGAGCCCCCCCCCTACTTCAACGAAGCATCGCTCGTGAAGAAGCTCGAGGAGGAGGGCATCGGCCGGCCCAGTACGTACGCCGAGATCATCAGCAAGGTGCAGGCGCGCGACTACGTCAAGAAGGTCAACAACAAGCTCGTGCCGAGCGACCTCGGGCGCCTCGTCATCGAGAAGCTCGTCGGTGACAACTTCGACCTCGCCGACCTCGCCTTCACGCGCCGCCTCGAGCAGGGCCTCGATGACGTTGCGGAGGCGCGCACCAAGCGCCTCGACATCCTCGCGCCCTTCCACGAGCGTCTACAGGCGCAGATCGCGATCAGTCTCGAAGACGAAGGCAAGTGGTGGCCGGAGCCCGAGTCGATCGACGAGGCGTGCCCGGAGTGCGGCAAGCCACTCATGAAGCGCTGGGGTCGCAACGGCGTGTTCATCGGCTGCGATGGCTACCCGGAGTGCAAGTACACGCGGCCGATCCCCGTCGAGGGCGAGGAGGACATCGACCGGCAGCCGGTGATGACCGACCTCCCGTGCGAAGAGTGCGGTAAGCCGATGATGAAGCGCTGGGGCCGCAACGGCTTCTTCATGGGCTGCTCCGGGTACCCGAAGTGCAAGTCCACCCGCAGCCTCCCGCTGGGTGTTGACTGCCCGAAGTGCGGCGGCGAGATCACAGAGATCCGCGCCCGCGGTCGTCAGCGGCCCTTCTACGGGTGTCGCAACTACCAGAACGAGGCGATCAAGTGCGACTTCCGCGTCTGGCAGCGGCCCGTCGCCGAGGCGTGCAAGAAGTGCGATGCGAAGATCCTCGTGCGCGCCGCCAAGAAGGGCGAGCAGCTACTGCGGTGCCTGACCGATGGCTGCGACTACACGCGCGAGGTGGACGAGAGCGAGACGTTCCCGGGCCCGTACGACGCGCCGCCGGCTGCCGCGGTACCCGAGGCACCTGCGGGTGAAGAGGCCGTAGCCTCGGCCACCGACACCAACAGCCCGGGCGTCTGAGACTACCGGCGTGGGTGAGCCGGTGACGATCGTGGGGGCCGGGCTTGCGGGCACGGAGTGCGCCTACCAGCTGGCTGAGCGTGGCATCGAGGTCCGCCTGCTCGAGCAGAAGCCGATCGCGCGCACGCCAGCACAGACCGGCGACGGCCTGGCGGAGCTGGTGTGCTCGAACTCCTTCCGCGGTGCGGCCCTGGTCAACGCGGTCGGCCTGCTCAAGGAGGAGATGCGCCAGTGCGGCTCGCTGACGATGGCGGTGGGCGACGAGGTCCGCGTACCGGCCGGTGGCGCGATGGCCGTCGACCGCGAGCGCTTCTCGGCGGAGGTCACACGCCGTATCCACGCGCATCCGCGGGTCGAGGTCGTCGCGGGCGTGATCGAGCGAGTCGGTGGGGAGCGACCGCTGGTGATCGCGACCGGCCCGCTCACCGGCGATGCCCTCGCCCAGGACCTCGCCCGCGTCGTCGGCGCCGAGCATCTGGCGTACTACGACAGCATCGCGCCCATCATCAGCGCTGAGTCGATCGACTGGGACCTCGTCTTCGAAGCATCGCGCTACGACAAGGGTGGCGACGATGCTTACGTCAACTGCCCGCTCAATCGCGAGCAGTACGATGCCTTCATCGCGGCCCTGCTCTCCGCCGACAAGGTCACCCCGCATGCCTTCGAGCAGCCGCGCTACTTCGAGGGCTGCCTGCCGATCGAGGTGATGGCGGAGCGTGGCCCCCAGACGCTCTCGTTTGGGCCGATGAAACCCGTCGGCTTGACCGATCCGCGCACCGGCCGCCGCCCGCATGCGGTCGTGCAGCTGCGTCGCGAGGATGCGGACGGCAGCGCGTTCAACATGGTCGGCTTCCAAACACGCATGACGCACCCGGCCCAGAAGGCGGTCTTCGGGATGATCCCTGGCCTCGGGTCTGCGCGCTACGAGCGCTTCGGGACCATCCACCGCAACACGTTCGTCGACGCGCCGCGCGCGCTCGACGAGCGGCTGCAGCTGCGCGCGGCCCCCGGCGTGTACCTCGCCGGTCAGGTGTGTGGCGTGGAGGGCTACGTCGAGAGTGCCGCCTGCGGCCTCTACCTCGGGATGTCGCTCGCCGCGGCGCTGCACGGGCAGGACGTGCCGCCGCCGCCAGTAACCACCGCGCTCGGCGGGTTGCTGTCTCACCTGCGCAGTGACAGCAAGGACTTCCAGCCGTCGAACGTGATGTGGAGCATGTTCCCCGCCATCGAGGGCCTGCCCCGCGGACGCCGGGGGCGACGTGAGCGGCGCGAGGCCCTGGTCGCGCGAGCGCAGGTCGATCTCGCGCAGTGGCCGCTGCTGCCACCGAGGCAGTCCGCCCCCGCACCGGTCGCGGGATGACCGAGCAGGGCGACGACGGACCGGTGGACGATGCGCCGGGTTCCAACTGGGCGCTGCCCCGCTGGGCGATCTTCGCGATGATCCCGGGCATCGCCGCGCCGCTGGTGATCCTCGCGTTCATCCTGCGCATGGAGTACGCGCACGACGAGCAGCGCTGCCCCTTCAGCCCGGTCGACACACGCAGGCTCGAGGGTGGCATCGTCGTTCGTGAAGAGGCGCGCACGTGCTTGGCCGATGTGGAGGAGCGGCGCTTCATCGTGGAGCGCGCTGGGGCATCGACGCTGCTTGGCAGCCGTCGCTTCGCCCCCGCTGCGTTCGGCCCCGGCTACAGCTGGCGCGCCGAGCTGAGCGAGGCCGGCGAGGTCAGCGTGACCATCCGCAACCCTGGCCACGGAGAGCGCGCATACCGCGAGGGGACGGCCGAGGACGAAGAGGCCTGGCAGGGCAAATAGCCGGAATTTCGGGTACCTGTCCCCCGGCCACCCGCAAAACTTTGGCGCCGGCGCCGCAGGAGTCGACAATTGGCGTGATGGCCGATGCCAGGGACGACGGCGATGCCGACGCGCGCGATCCGTTTGCGCGCCAGGCACGGGACTTCGCGCGCTACCTCGAGGTGGAGCGTCGCAGCTCCGTGCTCACCGTGCGCACCTACGGCCGTGACGTCGAGTCGCTGCGTCGCTTCGCGATGGAGGGCGGCATCGAGGACGCCGCGCTGATCGACCTGCGCCTGCTGCGGCGCTTCCTCTCGAAGCTCGTGAAGGAGGGCATCGCGTCCAGCACCATCGCGCGCAAGATCGCCGCGCTGCGCACCTTCTACCGGTTCTTGATGCGCAGCGGTGAGGCCGCGGGCAACCCGGCCGCCAACCTGCGGTTGCCGCGCACGACCCGGCCGCTGCCCAAGTTCATTTCAGTCGAGGACGCGGGCGACCTGATGCAGACGCCGCCGGGCGACGAGATCCTCGGCCTGCGCGATCGGGCGATGCTGGAGGTGCTCTACACCGCGGGGCTGCGCGTCAGCGAGCTGGTCGGGCTCGACCTGCAGCGGGTGGACATGACGCAGGCGACGGCGCGCGTGATCGGCAAGGGCAACAAGGAGCGCGAGGTGCCGCTCGGGGCGCCCGCGCTCGATGCGCTGCACGCGTACCTCCGTCTGCGCGGCGAGCTGCGCGATCCACGCACGGGCGCGCAGGACGCGGACGCCGTCTTCCTCGGCCGTCACGGCCGTCGCCTCAGTGCGCGGCGCGTCCAGCAGACGGTGCGACGTGATGGGCGCCGCGGCGTGCAGCGGCCCGACCTCCACCCCCACGTGCTGCGCCACACCTGCGCGACGCACCTGCTCGACGCGGGTGCCGACCTGCGCAGTATCCAGGAGCTGCTCGGCCACGCCAGCCTCTCGACGACCCAGCGCTACACCCATGTCAGCGTTGACCGTCTGATGGAGGTCCACGCGAGCGCCCACCCCCTGGCGCGCGCATCCGCCGAGCCGCCGGAGTCCGACGACTGAAATCGCCGTGCGGCGCGCGTCCGCACGCCTTGACAGCCGCGCCGGGTGGCTTACGTTGCCCGTTTCCCTTGATCGATATCGCCATGAACACCCCGGAATCACAGCATTTTCGCTCCACCACCATCGTTGCCGTCCGGCGCGGATCCGTCTGTGCGATGGCCGGCGACGGCCAGGTCTCGCTAGGGCAGACCGTCATGAAGGACCAGGCCAAGAAGGTGCGGGTGGTGGCCGACGGGCGTGTCGTCGTCGGTTTCGCCGGCGCCACCGCCGATGCCTTCACGCTGCTCGAGCGCTTCGAGGGTCAACTCAAGGCCCACGGCCACAAGCTGGCCAAGGCGTCCGTCGAGCTCGCGAAGGACTGGCGCACGGACCGCTACCTGCGCCGGCTCGAGGCGATGATGATCGTGATGGACAGCGAGACGACCCTGCTGCTGTCCGGCACCGGCGACGTGATCGAGCCCGACGAGGGCGTGATTGCGATCGGCTCGGGCGGGGGCTACGCGCTGTCGTCCGCACGTGCGCTCATGCGCCACACGGAGCTGGGTGCGCGCGAGATCGCCGAGGCGTCGCTCAAGCTCGCGTCGGAGATCTGCGTGTACACGAACGACCGGATCATCGTCGAGGAGCTGGCCTCGTCATGACCACGGTTACGAACTTCACGCCGCGGGAGATCGTCGGCGAGCTCGACCGCTACATCGTCGGTCAGCACAAGGCCAAGCGCGCGGTCGCCATCGCGATGCGCAACCGCTGGCGCAGGCAGCAGGTCGAGCCGGACCTACGCGACGAGATCGCACCCAAGAACATCATCATGATCGGCCCGACCGGCGTCGGGAAGACCGAGATCGCACGGCGCCTGTCCAAGCTCTCGCAGGCGCCCTTCGTCAAGGTCGAGGCCTCCAAGTTCACCGAGGTCGGCTACGTGGGACGCGACGTCGAGTCGATCGTGCGCGACCTGGTAGAGGTCGCGATCCAGATGGTGCGCACCGAGCATCTCGACGAGGTACGCACGCGTGCACAGGAGCGTGCCGAAGAGCGGTTGGTGGAGCTGCTCAGCGAGCCGCCGGCGCCTGAGGTCGGCGCAGGTGCCCATCAGCACGGACCCTTCGTGGTCTCCGCCACCGGCGCTGTGAGCCCGCCGTCGGCTGACCGGCTGGCCACGTCCGATCAGGCTCAGGTACGCGCCCGGCTCCGCGCCGGCGAGCTCGACGACCAGCTCGTCGAGCTGGAGGTGACGGACAGCGGCAACCCGCTGGTGTCGATCTTCGGCGGCCAGGGCATGGAGGACATGGAGATCCAGCTCAAGGACATGCTGGGGCAGGTGCCGGGCTTCAAGGGCAAGACGCAGCAGCGCAAGGCCAAGGTCCCCGAGGCGCGCAAGCTGCTCGAGGAGGAGGAGGCCCAGAAGCTGATCGACATGGAGCAGGTCAAGCGCGACGCCATCGAGCGAACCGAGCAGGGCGGCATCGTCTTCCTCGACGAGATCGACAAGGTCGCGGGCAAGCGCAGCCAGCAGGGCGGCCCCGATGTGTCGCGCGAAGGCGTGCAGCGCGACCTGCTGCCGATCGTCGAGGGCTCGACGGTCAATACCAAGCACGGGCCGATCCGCACCGACCACGTGCTCTTCATCGCCGCCGGCGCCTTCCATGTCTCCGCCGTGTCGGACCTGATCCCGGAGCTGCAGGGGCGCTTCCCGATCCGCGTGGAGCTCGAGTCGCTCGAGCAGGCCGACTTCATCCGCATCCTGACGGAGCCGCGCAACTCGCTGACCCGGCAGTACGCCGCGCTGATGGGCGCGGAGGGGCTGCAGCTGAGCTTCACCGACGCTGCGCTCGAGGCGATCGCGCGCTACGCGGCCGAGGCCAACCAGCGCGCGGAGAACATCGGCGCCCGGCGGCTGCACACGGTGCTCGAGGCGCTGCTCGAGGAGCTGTCCTTCTCGGCGCCGGAGCGCACCGACAAGCGCGTCGAGATCGGCGAAGACGAGGTCAAGCAGGTACTCGACCCCATCATCGCCGACGGCGACCTCGCCAAGTACATCCTGTAGCTGCACGGACTCACCATGGAAGAACTCGTCAACAAGGCTGGCGCACTGCTCGAGGCGATGCCGTACATCCGCCGCTTCCGCGGCCGGACGTTCGTGATCAAATACGGCGGCCACGCGATGATCGATCCCCAGCTGTGCGAGGGCTTCGCGCGCGACCTGGTCTTGCTGCACTATGTCGGCGTCCGCCCAATCGTCGTGCACGGCGGCGGCCCGCAGATCGACGAGGTGCTCGAGCGCTTCGGTATCGAAACGCAGCGCGTCGATGGGCTACGCATCACCGACGAGCAGACGATGGATGTCGTGTCGATGGTGCTGCGTGGCAAGGTCAACCGCGACATCGTCTCGATGGTGCAGCGCGAGGGTGTCAACGCGGTCGGCCTCAGTGGGGTCGACGCTGGCCTGCTGCGTGCCGAGAAGCTACCCGCACGCAGGACGGCGGACGGCACCGAGGTCGACGTCGGCCGCGTCGGTCAGGTGACGAGCGTCGACGTGACGGTGCTGACCGCGCTCGAGGACGCGGGCATCGTCCCGATCATCGCGCCGATGGCAGCCGACCGGGATGGTAAGCCGCTCAACATCAACGCCGACACGGTGGCGGGCGAGATCGCCGCCGCCACCCGCGCCGAGAAGCTCGTCCTGATGACCGACACGCCGGGCGTGGTCGGCGGCGACGGTGAGCTGCTCAAGTCGTTGACGCCGCCCGAGGTCAAGGAGCTGAAGGCCGAGGGCGTGATCGCAGGCGGCATGATTCCGAAGGTCGAGTGTGGCGTTGCAGCGCTCCACGGCGGCGTGCGCAAGTGCCACATCATCGATGGGCGGCAGCCGCATGCCATCCTGCTCGAGATCTTCACGGACGCGGGCATTGGCACCGAGATCGTGCGCACGCGCCGCGAGTCGCCGCCCGCCTGAGCCAGAGGACAGTCCATGGACAACCGATCGATCGTCGAGACCGCCAACCGCGTCTTCCTCGCCAACTACAGGCCCGCACCGATCGTGCTGGAGTCGGGCCGGGGCTGCCGCGTAACGGATGTAGAGGGCAACAGCTTCCTGGACCTGTGCGCGGGCATCGCCGTCGTCGCGGTCGGGCACAGCCATCCCACCGTCGTGCAGGCGATCGCGGAGCAGGCTGCCAAGCTGATGCACGTGTCCAATCTCTTCTACAACCGGCCGGCGGTGGAGTTCGCCGAGCAGCTGGCGGAGCGCACCGTCTACGACCGCTTCTACTTCTGCAACAGCGGCGCCGAGGCCAACGAGTCGCTGCTCAAGCTCGCTCGCCGCTACCACTTCGAGCAGGGCGACACGGCGCGCACCGAGGTCGTCTCGATGGTCGACAGCTTCCACGGGCGCAGCATGGGAGCGCTGACACTGACCGGCCAGCCCAAGTACCACGAGGGCATGGGGCCGATGGTCGGCGGGATCCGGCACGTGCCCTTCGGCGACATCGACGCGCTGCGCGCCGCCGTGGGTAGCCGCACCGCCGCCGTCCTGATGGAGCCCGTTCAGGGTGAAGGCGGCATCGTCGTCGGCGAACCCGCATACTTCGCGGCCGCGCGCGCGCTCTGCGACGAGGCCGGTGCGCTACTGATGTTCGACGAGGTGCAGACGGGCTTCGGCCGCACCGGCACGTTCATGGCGCAGGAGTGGAGCGGCGTGAAGCCCGACGCCTGTGCGCTGGCCAAGGGCATCGCGGGCGGCTTTCCGCTCGGCGCCATCGGTGTGCGCGAGACGCTCGTCGATGCGCTGCCGCCCGGCACGCACGCGACCACCTACGGCGGCAACCCGCTCGCCTGCGCCGCTGCCCTCGCTGTGCTGCGCGTTCTCGACGAGGAGGACGTCGTCGCTACGGCGGCGCGAACCGGCAGCTACCTGGCCGAGCGACTCGCCGGGCTCGCGGCCGACGACGCAGTGGTGCAAGCCAGCGGTACGCGTGGACGGGGACTGCTGCAGGGCATCGTGCTCGCGGACGGTAGCGACCCCGGCGGCGTGCTGGGCGCCATCCGCGACCGGGGTGTGCTGCTGACGCTCGCCGGTGGCAACGTGCTTCGCTTCTCACCCCCACTGGTGGTCACCGAGGCCGAACTCGATGAGGGCCTTGCAGTGGTGAAGGACGTCCTCTCGACGGAGCAGGGAACATGACACGTCATTTACTGAGCTTGATGGACCTGGGCGCCGACGGTCTGGCGCATGTGCTCGATCGCGCGGCCGTCCTGAAGACGCTGCGGGGCAGTCCCGATCATCCGCGCCCGCTCACTGGCAAGAGCGTGGGCTTGCTGATGGAGAAGGCGTCGACGCGCACGCGCATCTCGTTCGAGGTGGGGATTGGCGAACTCGGCGGGCACGTGGTCGCGCTGGCCGGGAGGGACCTGCAGATCGCGCGCGACGAACCCCTCGAGGACACCTCCAGGGTGCTGTCACGCTATCTGCACGCAGTCGTGGTCCGCACGCACGGACAGGACCGACTCGAGCAGCTGGCCCGCGGGGCCCAGGTCCCCTTCATCAATGCGCTCACCGACCTCTATCATCCGTGCCAGCTGCTGGCCGATCTCCAGACCATCGCTGAGCACCGGAGCGCGGGCCTGGACTCCCTGAAGGTGGCCTGGGTCGGTGACGGAAACAACATGGCGCACTCCTGGATGCTCGCGTCTGCGCTCGTCGGTTTTGAGCTGCACATCGCCTGCCCTGACGGCTATCGGCCCGAGCCCGATGTGCTCTCGATCGCCGAGGCGCAGGGACGCGGCAGCATCGTGATCGTCGACGACCCGGCCGCTGCCGTTCGGGGAGCCCACGTCGTGACGACCGACGTCTGGGCGTCGATGGGTCAGGAGGAGGAAGCTGCGGCGCGGCGCGAGGCGTTCGACGGCTACTGCGTGACTCCGCAGCTCATGGCGCTTGCGCATACCGACGCCCGCTTTTTGCACTGCCTACCCGCACACCGTGGCGAGGAAGTGGCGGCCGAGGTCATCGATGGCCCTGCGTCCGTGGTTTGGGACGAGGCCGAGAATCGCCTCCACGCGCAGAAGGCGCTGCTGGAGTACCTGCTCTAGCTATTCCGCAACTCGCGCAGCGCTTTGCCGGCGTGTGGGACATGGACGGACCCATGGGTGCGCATCCGACAACGACGGCGTTGCCAGCCGTGACCGCGCCCTACGGATTCGTCCCGCGCTGAGCGGGATGGTACACTGCCGACCCCCCCGGACCGTGCGGACTCGCACGCTGCGGGGACCGAGATCCGATGCGCATCGCGTGGACATTCCAGAGCTTACGGTCGCACGCGTGTGCGCCGGGTGTGTGCTGACGCATGGGTGCGAAGGTTCCCGTGCCGGTGGGCGGTGTCGACATCTACAAGCTGCCCCTCACGACGATGGAGGGCTTCGTTCTGTCGCGCGTTGACGGCAGCGCGACCTGCGACGACATCGCGATGATGACGAGCGTTCAGAGCACGGAGCTCGACGCGATCCTCGACCGCCTCGAGGAGCTCGGTGCGCTCAAGCAACCGTGGAAGGCCGCGCGTGCACGTCGCGGTGGTGGCCCGCCACAGCCAGCTCCCAGCGGGCCGCCACCCGAGCAGCTCTACGATGAGCCCGAGTCGCCGCCGGACTACGAGCTGTCCGAGCTCGACGACCCTGCCGAGATCAATCTAGAGGCGCGCAGGCGCATCCTCAACGCCTTTCACATGGTCGACGACCTCAGCCTCTATCAAGTACTGGGGCTCACGCAGAAGGCCGACAAGAAGAAGATCCGCGCGGCCTACTTTGCGCTCTCCAAGCGCTTTCACCCCGACGCCTTCTTCGGCAAAGACATGGGCGCGTACGAGGCCAAGATCGAGCACGTATTCAAGCGCCTGACCGAAGCGTACGAGACGCTCGGCCGCGCGAAGCGGCGTGAGGAGTACGATCAGTACCTGGCCACCACTTCGGCAACGCTCGAGGTGACCGAGGTGCTGGCGCAGGCGCAGAAGGAAGCGGAGGAGATCCGTGCGGCACCCGAGAGCGTGCTGCTCGACACCGGCATGCCGTCGAGCGATGCGCTGCGCCCGCCGAAGGTGCCCGACGTGGCGAGGCAGCGCCCCAAGCGCAAGGTGCGAGAGCGCGGGGTCTCGTCGCCCGATCAGCGACGCAAGGCCGCCGCGGCCCGTCTGCGGCGCGGCCTCGACTCTATGATTCCGCCGGCCGCATCGTCGCGGCCTCCGCCGGTGGTGTCGCCTGCGCCGCCCCCACCGCCGAGCGCCCCGCCCCAGAGCAAGCGCGAGAAGCGCGAGAGCGTCATCAAGGAGCTGGCACGGACGCTCACCTCGTCACCCACTGGCATGCCCTCGTCACCGACGAAGATCGGGCAGTACCTGGAGCAGGCCAAGACGTCGGAGGAGCGCGGCGACGTCGTGGGCGCCTCCAATGCACTGCAGCTGGCGCTTGCGATGCAGCCCGACAACGAAGAGGTCAAGGCGGAGTACGACCGGGTGACTGCCGGTGTCGCAGCTGCGCTCGCGGGCAACTACGAGAAGCAGGCGCGATACGAGGAGCGGGTCGGAAAGTGGACTGAGGCGGCCGAGTCGTGGGCACGTGTTGTCGAGGGCCGCCCCGAAGACGCCACGGCGAATCGCAGTGCGGCGCTCTGCCTGCTGAGGTCGAGCGGTGACCTACATCTCGCGCAAAGGTGTGCCGAAACCGCCGTGCGCCTACAGCCTGATAAGGTCGAAAGCCTGGTCGCGCTCGCTGAGGTCTACCTCGGTGCGGGCCTGAAATTAAATGCGCGTCGCGAGCTGGAAAAGGCTGTAAAATTAGACGAGGACAACGACGTCGCGAAGAACCTACTTCGCGAAGCCAAATAGAGGTCGACCTGCGTGGAAACCGTCATCGGCATAGATCTGGGTACTACTAACTCCTGCGTTGCAGTCGTGGAGGGCGGTCAGCCTTCGGTGATCGCCAACCGTGGAGGCTACAAGACGACTCCCTCGATGCTTGCCATCACGGAAGCGGGCAAGCGTCTTGTCGGACACATCGCCAAGCGTCAGGCGGTCACGAACGCCGAGCACACGGTGTACGCGGCGAAGCGCTTGATCGGGCGTAAGTGGGACAGCCAACAGGTGCAGAACGCTGTCGTCAATTGCCCCTACACGATCGTGCAGGGGCCGCACGACGACACGCGCATCCAGCTGCGGGGCAAGGTCTATAGCGTGCCCGAGGTCAGCGCGATGATTCTTCAGGAGATGAAGATGACCGCGGAGGATTACCTCGGCAACGCGGTCGAGAAGGTGGTCATCACGGTGCCCGCCTACTTCAACGACAACCAGCGGCAGGCGACCAAGGACGCGGGGCGCATCGCGGGTCTCGACGTGATTCGCATCATCAACGAGCCGACGGCGGCAGCGCTTGCCTACGGATACGGTAAGACAGATGACAAGACGGTGGCCGTCTACGATCTCGGCGGCGGCACGTTCGACATCTCCGTGTTGGAGATCAGCGGCACGGGTGTCTTCAAGGTCGTCAGTACGGCCGGCGACACGTTCCTCGGCGGGGAAGACTTCGACCTGCGGATCATCCAGTGGCTTGTCGACAGCTTCAACGAGGAGCACAGCATCGACCTGCGCGAGGACCGCATGGCCCTCCAGCGTCTGAAGGACGCGGCCGAGAAGGCGAAGTGCGAGCTGTCGAGTGTGGAGCAGACCGAGGTCAACCTCCCTTTCATCATCTCGAACTCACGTAACGAGGCGCTGCACCTGCAGCGCGTTCTCAGCCGCTCGCAGCTCGAGGAGCTGACCCGCGATCTCGTCGAGCGCACGGTCGACACCTGCGCCCAGACGCTCAAGGAGGCGGGGCTCGAGAAGGGCGAGATCGAGGAGGTCATCCTGGTCGGCGGCATGACGCGCATGCCCAGCGTGCAGCGCGCCGTTGCGGGCTTCTTCGAGCGCGAGCCGTCGAAGGGTGTGCACCCGGACGAGGTCGTCGGGCTCGGCGCAGCGATTCAGGGGCTGGCGCTGACGGTCGACACGACGGACATGATCCTGCTCGACGTCACGCCGCACACACTCGGAATCATGGTGGCCGGCGGGTACTTCGAGGACCTGATCCCGCTCAACACGACGGTCCCCACTTCACGTTCCAAGGTGTTCACGACCATCCGGGAGAACCAGACGGCGGTGAAGATCCTCGTCATGCAGGGCGAGTCGAAGCGCGCGGACGAAAACGAGTTGCTCGGCGAGTTCATCCTGACGGGCCTGCGCAACGCGCCTCCCGGCCAGGTCGAGGTCGAGGTGACCTTCGAGATTAACGCCGACGGCATCGTCAGCGTACACGCGAAGGATCTCGAGACAGGTCAGCAGCAGTCGATCACCGTGACCGCGACCAGCGGTCTCACTGCCGACGAGATCCAGAACATGGTCGAGGAGGCGAAGGACTTCGCCGTCACGCGACGCGACGCAGACGAGGCCGAGGGGGCGACCCAGGAGGCGGAGAAGCTGATCGCGCAGATTGAGCAGCTCTTCCCGGAGGTTGAGCAGGTCGTCGCGGGGAGCGACTTTGGGCGTGACGCGATCGAGAAGGCGCGAGGGGTCGTCAGCAAGGCGCGCGCTCTGATCGAGAGCGGCAACACCGCCGAACTAGGGGAGCAGATCGACGCACTTGCCCGCACCCAGCGCATGTTTAGGGGTGTCGTCGGCAAGGTGACCTAGTCAGAGGCGGGGCATTGGCCGGAGAGAAGAACAAACCGCCGACCCGGAGCCCGCAGGGCGCATTCTCCAGCGCCAAGCGTGCCGGTGGGGACAGGTCACGTCGTCCGTCCGCGCAGTCGATACCGCGCGGGCTGATCTCCAATGCGCCCGAGGCGCCGGACGAACCGGTGCTCGACGACATCGCCGCCAACGAGTCGCTGCGTGAAGACGAGTCGGGTACGGAGGGCCACGATGCCTGGTCGGCGCACTCCAGCAGTGGAACCGGCGGCAGCACCATCCCACCGCCGCGTAGCGGGGAGGTGGAGCGACTTCGTGAGCTGTCCGCTCAGCGCATCAGCGACGTTCCGGGCGACGCGGACGCCGCGGGCGCGCTCGATCTGGTCGATCACTCGCGGCCGTCGCGTGAGCTGGATCTGCACGGCGAGATGCAGGACTGCTACGCGCTCGACGACCTCACCGGCGCGCTTCGCTTCGCGGACCTGATCCTCGGGCGCGATCCCGACAACGTCGAGGCCAGGACCGTGGCCGAGGACTGTCGGGTACGGCTTCGCAGCCTGTACACGTCGAAGATCGGTGACATGACGCGCGTCGTCGAGGTCGCCCTCAGCGAGGCGGAGCTGCGGTGGCTGGGGCTCGACCACCGGTCGGGCTTCCTGCTGTCCCGCGTGGACGGGGAGGCGAGCGTCGATGAGCTGCTCGACATCTGCGGGATGCCCACGCTGGAGGCGCTCAAGACACTGACCGAGCTCGTCGACCGCGGTGCGATCAAGCTGCGGGAGCGCTGAAAAACCAGGGCTTGCACCGGCTGCCCTCCCGGCTATGCTCCGCCGGTCATGGGCAAGAGCATCAAAAAAGTCGTCCTGGCCTACAGTGGAGGCCTCGACACCTCGGTCATCCTGGCCTGGCTCCGCGAGACCTACGATTGTGAGGTCGTGGCCTTCTGCGCCGACGTGGGCCAGGCGGAGGAACTCGACGTCGTCCCCGGCAAGGCCGAGCAGTCGGGCGCCATCGATTGCATCATCGCCGACCTCCGCGAGGAGTTCGTCCGCGACTTCTGCTTTCCGATGTTCCGCGCCAACGCCGTCTACGAGGGTGAGTACCTACTCGGCACCTCGATCGCGCGGCCGGTGATCGCCAAGGCGATGATGGATGTCGCCCGAGAGCATGGCGCTGACGCCATCGCCCACGGTGCAACGGGCAAGGGCAACGATCAGGTTCGCTTCGAGCTGGCAGCGATGGCCATCGAGCCGCGGATCCGCGTGATCGCACCATGGCGCGAGTGGGACCTGCGGTCGCGTACCGACTGCATCGCCTACGCCGAGAAGCGCGGTATCGCCACGGGTGTCACCAAGGACAAGCCCTACTCGATGGACCGCAACCTCCTGCACATCAGCTTCGAGGGCGGCATCCTCGAGGACCCATGGGCCGAGCCGCGCGAGGATATGTTCGTGCTCACGTGCAGCCCAGCGGATGCACCCGACGAGCCACGCTACGTGACGATTCGCTACGAGGCCGGCAACCCGGTTGCGGTCGACGGCCAGGAGATGTCGCCGGCGGCACTGCTGCAGCATCTCAACGAGGTGGGCGGAGCGCACGGGGTCGGCCGCGCCGACATCGTCGAAAACCGTTTCGTCGGTATGAAGTCCCGCGGTGTGTACGAGACGCCGGGCGGCACCATCCTGCACAAGGCGCATCGCGCAATGGAGTCCATCACGATGGACCGCGAGGTGATGCGCATCCGCGACGGGCTGATTCCGGAGTACGCCGAGCTCGTCTACCGCGGCTTCTGGTTTGCACCCGAGCGCCTGATGCTGCAGGCGCTAGTCGACGAATCGCAGCGCGACGTCACGGGCGAAGTCCGCATCAAGTTGTTCAAGGGCGGCGCGTACGTCGTGGGCCGGCGGAGCGACAAGTCCCTGTACGATGAGGACTACGCGACCTTCGAGCAGGACGAGGTCTACGACCAGTCGGATGCCACGGGCTTCATCAGGCTCAACGCGTTGCGCCTTCGGATCCGCTCGCTGCGGGACCGCGGCGAGTAGGACGCGCTGCGGGCCGCCTCTCGCGAAGTCATTTTGTTCTGTAATTACAATTACTTGGGCTGCAGTCGGATGCATGCCCGTCAACTTGCCGCTGCCCGTGGCGGGCGATAAGATGTGGGTGTTGTGTGGCGACAGCCAGGCTGCAGGGCCCGTTGTGATCGGCGCGGGCCTCGTGGGGGGATGGATTCGCTTAGCGTGTCGGTCGCATGCGAACAGCGATGCGTCGACGGTGAAACCTAGGAACGCGCAGTTGTCGGGAATGTGTTCGAGTTGAACGACTCGCTAGACGGTCCAAGTACCAAGCTGGTGGCCCTGCTCACGTGCATCGTGGTGGGGGCTATCTTGGCAGCGGTCGACGAGGCTCTGATGGCCTTGGGCGAGCCGCGTGCGCGCGCTGCGCGTGACGAGGACGGGCCCGACGCGGTGACCGCAGCGCGCTACCTCGACAGCGAGCAGCTGATCCAGATCCGCCTGCTGACCGGCCGCGTGCTCTCGCTCGGCGCCACCTCGGTGCTCGGGTTCGAGTTCGCCGTGGGCTTCCCCGACATCGGGGTGAAGCTCGCCATTCTGATGAGTGTGATGTTGTTCTATGCGTCGCTCGTGGGGATCGCCACCACGCTGGCCTCTCGCCGAGCGAGCGGTCTGGCGCTGCCGCTGTTGCGCTGGGCCCGACCGCTCGAGCTGCTCTTCGCGCTGCCCGCGATTCCGCTCTACTGGGCGAGCGTCTTCACCGACAAGCTGTATCCGCCGCGCCCCGAGGACGATCCCGAGCGCGTGACGGAGACCGTCGTCGAGCACATGATCGAGCAGGGCGAGGAGCTGGGCTCGATCGACGGGCAGCATGCCGAGATGCTCAAGAGCGTCCTCGAGTTTGCCGACACCGTCACGCGCGAGATCATGGTGCCGCGCACCTCGATGGTCACCATCGAGGTAGGCACGCCGTTGCGAGACGTGATCCGCCTGACGGTCGAGAAGGGTCACAGTCGTTACCCCGTCTACCGGGAGCGCATCGATCAGCTCGAGGGCATCCTGTATGCGAAGGACATCTTCAGGTGCATCGACAGCGGCACGGAGAGCACGGCCGCGCTCGCCTCGCTGATCCGCGGCCCGGTCTTCTACACGACGGAGAACCAGAAGATCAGTGAGCTGTTGCGCGAGATGCAGCTGCGCCGTGTGCACGTCGCGATCGTCGCCGACGAGTACGGTGGAACCAGCGGCATGGTCACGCTCGAGGACATCATCGAGGAGATCGTCGGCGAGATTCGAGACGAGCACGATGTGGGGGAGGCGCCTGTGCAGGAGCTCTCGCCCGGTCGCTACGTGGCGCGCGCGGATGTCTCGGTACACGACCTCGCCGACATCACCGGCCTCGAGCCGCCACAGGACGCCGGAACCTATGATTCGGTGGGTGGCATGTTGGTCGAGCTCGCCGGCGAGGTGCCCAAGCGCGGCTTCAAGGTCGACATGGGCGACTACAGCCTGATCGTGCGAGCCGCCGACGAGCGGCACGTCGTGCGCGTCGAGGTCGTACACCGCCCGACGATGAGCGGCGCGGCGGAGTAGGGCGCCGCGCCGGCTCAGTACTCGGCGTAGCCCTGGTAGACGTCCGCCCCGTTGACCTTCGGCGAGACCACCAGGAAGTGCGCGAACCGGCCCTCCGGCGCCTGCCCGACCGAGCCGGCGTTGTAGACCTCGATGCCTGCGACCGTGCGGGCGAACGGCACGTGGCTTCCGCCGCAGATGATGATGTCCGCCGGGTCGTCGGCGATCAGCGCGTCGAGCTCCTCGTCGGACATGTCGTCCGACATGCTCGTCAGCGCGTCTGCAGGGCTGCCATGCACCATCAGCACCTCGCGTCCATCGATCATCGGCAGCCTCAGGTGATGCGGTAGCTCGGAGAGCTGCTTGCGGATCAGCTCGCCGATGGCCTCGTGCGTCTCCGCGAACGCCTCCGCCCGTCCGGCATCTTGTCCAGGGGGTAGCGAGCCGGGTGCGATCGCCGCCAGCGCCAGGTCGCTCGGCCCCTGCGTGCAGCGGGCGCCGATGTGCTGCAGCCTGCGCCAGACATCGACGGGCTCCGCGCCGCCTAGCAGGTGGTCCCCGGTGACGCAGACGTCGACCACGGCGCGCTGGGCGAGCTCCGCGAGCACGGCTTCGAGGGCCTCGAGGTTGCCGTGCACGTCGGAGAGGAACGCGATCGGCTGCGAGATCGGACGGGCGACGGGGGGCATCGGGGCGTCGGGTGTAGCCCCAATCGATCGCGCTTTCACGGTCGGGTCGGCGGACCGCGTCAAATTGGTGGGATAGAGTAGGTCTATGTAGGATACATCTGGAGTCACCCATGACCGGCGGACGGATCAAACCCCTCGCCCGTGCGACGCGCGGGCCAGCGATGCTTCGACGTGGCTACGCGGCGCTCAGCCGCGAGCTCGAGGAGGCGCTGTTCCGCCATTCGGACGTGCTGTCGGAGGGCTACTGCCGGACCTCCGCTCCCGGCGGCGAGACCTACTACGGCAGCACCATGATCTCCTGCGACCTCGAGAAGGTCGCCGAGCACTTCCGTGGCGGGCTCGATGCCGAGGGGCGCGACCAGCTGGCGCTGGCGATCGACGGATCGGTCCGCGTCCGCTTGCGCGCGATGCGGTTGGGATGTGCCGAGGCGGCGCGCCGCGTGCAACACCGCGCGCTCGGGACTGCGCTTGTGGAGGTGCGGGTGCGGATGGCCGAGCTGCAGCTGCACATCGACGTCGACCTCGAGGTTCCCTTGGGCGTATCCTCCGGCTCGGGTCGCAATGAGTGACGACAACATCATTCATGTGGACTTCGCCTCCGGCGACATCCGCCCTGGAGGCAAGCCCGCCACGCCACCCGACGTCGCACCGGAGGCCAAGCCGCGAGCGCGCGATCCCCTGGGGGACCTCTACAGCGCCCGTGACGCCGCCAAGCTTTTCGGCATCGGCGAGGGCAAGCTGCGCTACTGGGAGCGCACCGGTCTGGTCGTACGTACCGGGACGCGCGGAAAGAGGCGCTTCTACACCTTCCAGGATCTGATCGGGATCCGCGCAGCCAAGGCGCTGATCGACTCCGGCGCGCCGCTGCGCGCCGTGCGCCAGAGCGTCGAGGCGCTGAAGGTCTCGCTGCCGCGCGTGTCTCGTCCGCTGAGCACGCTCAGGATCCTCGCCGATGGCCAGAGCGTGGTCGTGCGCGACGACGACGGCGCCTACGATCCCACCACCGGGCAGGCATCGCTCGAGTTCGACGTGCGCTCGCTGCGTGACGATGTGGTGCGCGTGCTGCGTCGCAACGGCGAGCCCAACTCGCACCGCGTTGCCTATGAGCACTACCTCGACGGCTGCCGGCTCGACGAGGACGACAGTACTTACGCGGAGGCGGAGGCCGCGTACCGCCGCGCCGTCGCGCTCGACCCCTCGCTGGCCAACGCGATCACCAATCTGGGCAACCTGCTCTTTCGCAAGGGCGAGAGTACCGAGGCCGAGCAGCTCTACGTGCGCGCCCTGCGCATCGATCCCGACCAGCCCGAGGCGTTCTACAACCTGGGCTTCCTGCGCTACGAGCAGGGCGACCTGTCGGCGGCGGTGCTCAACTTCAAGCGCGCGATCGACAGCGATCCGGCGTTCTCCGATGCGCACTTCAATCTCGCGATGGCGCTCCACGACCTGGGCCGGCCCGACGAGGCGCGCAGCCACTGGCAGATCTACCTGGAGCTCGACCCCGAGAGTGCCTGGGCGGAGATTGCCCGCCGCCACCTGCGCCCGCAGCGCTGACGTCGTGCGCCCGCAGCGCTGACGTCGTGCGCCGCAGCGCTGGCGTCGTTGGCCTCGTTGCCGCGCGGCGCCGACCTTCGGACCGTGGTGGGCCGCGCTCAGCTCTTGCGGGGCGGCAGCGGCGGCGGACCCGACGCGCCGGTGCGCGGGGGTGACGAGGTGGGTCGCGGGGGTGGTGGTGGCACCGAGGCGCCAGAGGCCCTCGACGGGCCGGGCGGCGGTGGCGGCGGCGGCACCGAGCGGGCGGGCGGCGAGGAGCCGGAGACCTCGCGCTTGGGCGGGGGGGGCGGCAGCGAGGGGCTGGCCGACACCGGCTCCTCGACGAACTCGATGTCGTCGCCCAGCTCGGCCTCGTCGTCTGCCAGCATGTCCAGGTCGTCGAGCGGGTTGCCCTCCTGGCTGATGTCGGCATCGAGGTCCGCGAGGCTCACGCCCTCGTCGTCGTCCGACACCTCCATCACGTCGTCGTCTGCATTGTAGGCGGCGCCTTCGCCTGCGCTGTGGTCGTCCTGCGCATCGGCGAGCTGCGGCGGCACCGCGTCCACATCCGTCTCGTCAGCCACCTCCATGGGCGCTGCCTGGATGTCGACCGACGACTCGCCGGCCGCGGCGATATCCGGCTCGTCGGCCTCGTCGGCCCCGTCGTCGGTGCTCGGGTCGCTCTGCTCGGGTGCCGGGTCGTCTTCGTCGTCCCAGAGATCCTCGTCGTCGGAGGTGTTGTCGCTTTCCTCGGCGGCGGGAGGCTCGTCCGCGCCCTCGGCCTCGGCGCCAGGTTCGTCTTCGGTCTCGTCGCTGTCCGCCTCGCTCGCGGCCTCACCGTCCCGCGGCTCGTCGTCCGCGTCGGTCTCGTCCGAGTCGGTCTCGTCCGCGTCGGTCTGGTCCGAGTCGGTCTCGCCCGAGTCGGTCTCGCCCGAGTCGGTCTCGTCCGCGTCGGTCTCGTCCGCGTCGGTCTCGCCCGAGTCGGTCTCGCCCGAGTCGGTCTCGTCCGAGTCGGTCTGGTCCGCGTCGGTCTCGCCCGCGTCGGTCTCGTCCTGGTCCGCGGTCGCGTCCTGTCGCGTGTCCTCCGGCGCACCGAAGCCGCCATCGTCATCCTCACTGCCATCGTCCGCGAAGGGATCCGGCGGGGGCATCGACTGACGCGCGTTGAGGCGACCAAACGCCTCGGTGGCCTCCTCGTCATCGGGCGCCTCGTCGAGCACCTTGCGCCAGGAGTCGAGTGCCTCCCACTGGTTGCCCAGGTCGGTCTCCCAGACCTGCGCGTTCTCACGCAGGAGCTTGAGCCGTACGTCCGGATCGTCGGTCTTCTTGAGCTGCTTGCCGATGGCCAGCTGCAGGTCCTGGAAGCGCCCCGCCCTGCGCAGGCATCCCCGGAGCCGGTCGGCCACCGAGTCGTCCTCGGGTCGCAGCTGAAGCAGCTTCGAGTAGACCTGCGCGGCTTCGGGCAGGCGCTCCAGCGGACCCTCGAGCAGGGCGCCGCGCCGCTCGAGTAGCGCGAGCGTGACGTCCGCCTCGATCGCGTCATCGATGCAGTGCGACAGGTGCGCGTCGAGCGCATCCAGGCGCTTGAGTGCCTCGGCGGCGGTCAGCAGGTGTTCGTAGATGGACTCGTCGAGGGGCAGCAGGACGAGCCCCTGGCGCAGCATGTCGAACGCCGCGCGCTCGTCCTCGAGGTCTTCGCGCAGCAGCGAGGTCGCGCGCAGGATCAGCACGGCGCCCAGCGCGGGCTCCGCGCGTTCCGCCAGATCCCGGTGCGCCTTCACGAGGCTGCGCCGGGCATCGTCGGAGCCCAGCTCCGGGCGCGCCTCGTCGAACTCGTTGGCCGCTCGCACGACCAGACCCGCAAGCTCGTCGTCATCGGCGGCTGCTGACAGGCCCTGCTTCAGGTAGTCGCTGGCGCGTGCACGGTCGGACAGCGTGCTGTCGCACAGACGTGCGCCACGGATCAGGTACTCGACCTGGACCGCGTCGTCGGCGCCCTTACGGCGTCGGTCGTAGACCATCAGCATCTCGTCGACCCGCTCTGCGCGGCCGGCCAGCTCCTCAGCCCGTGCGAGCAGCGCTTCGTCGCTGGGGTCGAGCGCGCAGCACCGCAGGATCCGGTCGAGGGCCTCCGAGGCGTCGGAGCCCTCGAGCAGCGTGGCCTGACGGCTCAGCAGCGCGATCTTGTCCTGCGGCTCGGTGGCCTGCTTCAGCAGTCGGTCGTAGACCTGCGACAGTCGCTGCCACGCACCGAGCGTGCTCGCGAGACCGTCCACCGTGTCGAGCGCCTGCTTGTTGCCCATGTCGGCTGCGAGCAACCGCAGCGAGGCCTCGAATGCGCGCTCATTCTGCTGCAGGTCGTCGCGCAGGATTCGGGTGGCGGCCATCCAGTGGTGGGCCTGAGCGTCATTGTCCTCGGCCTCCTGCGCCATGGCGACGTGCATATTGGCCAGCCGCTCAGAGCGGTCGCCGCGCTTGCAGTACTCGTGGAGAATCGCTTCCGCCTCGAGGTGCCCCTCCTGTACCAGGGGAAGCAGGCGCTCCCACGCGGCGTCCACGTCGTCGAGCTTCTCGTACGCGATCTCGGCGGCATGCAGCGTGGCGTTCTCGCGAGCCTCGAAGTCATCCTCCCACGTCGCCAGGCCGTCGAGCACCGGGAGCAGCGATTTGTGGTCCTCGCTTTTCTCGAAGTACTTCGAGAGCCGGCGCAGCGGCTCCGGGTCGTGCTCGTCGGCGACGCTCCAGACCTTGAGCACGCGCATCGCCTTCTCGTCTTCGGCCAGCTCACCGCCGTAGAGGTCCGCCAGGCGCCGCGCGACGGCGGCCTGCTCGATGGCGTCATGGGCGTTGGCGAGGCCGGGCTCGAGGGCCGCGGCCAGGCCGGCGTTGTCGCCGACCTGCTCGCACAGCTCGACGAGCGTGGTCAGTGCCGGCTCGAACTCCGGGTCGAGCTCGTCCACGATCTTTTGCAGCGTCCCGATGGCATCGGTCGGCTTCTCGAGCGCGCCGCGCTGCAGCTCGGCGAGGTCGAAGAGCAGAGTGCGCTTCTCGTCCTTGTCCTCGACCACGCCGGTGAGCGTGCTCAGGTGCTTGGCCTGGACGGCGTTGTCGCCCGCCTTCTCGGCCTGCACGAGCACGGCGCGCAGCGCCTCCTCGTCGGTCGGCTCGATGCCGAGCAGCTGCTCGTAGCAGTCGGCTGCGGCGACCTCGTCTTGCAGGTGCATCGACAGCACGCCTGCGGTGCGGCGCAGCAGCTCCTTGCGTCCGCCGGCGTCCTTCTCGAGCATCGTGCGCTCGCGCAGCAGCTCCACCAGCTCCTCGAAGCGCCCGGCCTCCTCGAACATGCCGGTCAGAACGGAGAGCGCGTCCTTGTTCTCCGGCTGCAGGTCGAGCGCGTTGCCGTAGTACTCCGCGGCCCGCTCGATGTCGGCCAGCTCACCCTGGGCGATGCGTCCCATGCGCATCATGAGATCGGGCTGCTCGCCCCGCGCGATGTACTTGGCCCGCCGCTCGAGCGTGTCGAGCATGCGGTCGAAGTTGCCCGCCTGCTCGTCGATGCGCTCCATGCGACCGAGCGCGTCCAGGTCATCGGCCTTGATGTCGAGGATGCGCTCCGACAGGCGGAAGGCCTTCTGCGGGTCGTCGAGCTTGTCGCCGTGGAGCTCGGCGAGCTTCTGGAGGATCCGCAGCTTATCCGGCTCGGCGGTCGCCGCCTCCAGCTGCTCCTCGAGCAGCGGCGCGGCCTCGACGTACTGCTCCGCGTCGAGCAGCAAGCGACACAGGTCGTCGCGGAGCTTGTCGTCATCCGGCGTGAGCTCGCGCAGCTGCAGCAGGGCGTCGGCCGCGTCTCCAGGGTCTTCGCGCTTGTCGCGGTGCAGCGCCACGAGCGCCTGCAACAGCTCGATGCGCGGCTCGGGCTCGGTGATCGACAGCAGCTCCGACTCGAGCACGCCGGCCAGCGCGTCCCAGCGCTTCTCCTTGCGCAGCAGCCGCTTGAGGTTGCGCGTGCTGTCGGGCTCCCCGGGTGCGGAGGCGAGCAGCTGCTGCCACGCGTAGATCGCGCCCTCCACGTCCTTGAGCTTCGTCTCGCTCAGCGTTGCGGCTTGCTTGAGGCGGACGCGCTTGATGTCGCTCCCCGCCTCGAGCGCCTCGCCGCTGCTGAGCAGCAGGTCGCGCAGGGCCTGGTGGTCGCGGCTCTTGCGGTAGTAGCCCTCGAGGAAGTTGAAGCCCTCGGGGTCGGCGGGATCCATCTGCAGGATCTGCTGCGCGACGGTGGCCGCGTCATCGTGTCGACGGGCGGCAACGTACTCGTGGATCTGCGCGCGCAGCGCACTGATTCCCGACGGGTCGACGGGTTGCTGTGGCGCTGCGGCTTCGAGATCGTGCGCAGAAGCCGGTGCGGGGTACTCGGCCGACGGTTCGGCTGCCGCGGCACTCGGCATCTCGTGGCTCGGTTCGGCCGCCTGCATGGGGCGTGAGGGCTCCGGGTCCTGTGCACGCCGCTGCGCCGCGCGTCGTGGTGGCGGCACCGTCTCCGGCGACTCGCCGCGCCGGACGCTCTCGAGCATGCGAGCGGCGTCCGACGAGGTCGCCTGCTCGAGACTGTAGATCGCGTCGTCCACCTGGCCTGCAACGATGTAAGCCTGGGCGAGCAGCATGCGGCGGCGGTCCGCGTCCACGCCGCTCTGGACCTGCTCGATGAACGCGATCCAGTACTGCGGCAGCAAGTCGTCGCGTCCGACCTGCTCGGCGGTCGACTCCAGCAGGCTCAGGGCCGCCTCGTGCGAGGGCAGGGCGCCGAGCGCTGCTTCGAGGTAGGCGACCGCCTGGTCACTCTCGACGGCCTGCGCGATCTGGTAATACAGCTCGGCCGCCCGCTGCAGGTCGCGCGACGGGTCGTCGCCGCCGTCCGCGCGACGCAGCAGGTACTCGCCGAGCGAGTGCATCACCTCGAGGTCGCCCGGCGCGGCTTTGAGCGCGACCCGGAGCGTCGCGACCGCGCCGTCGAGGTCGTCGAGCTCATTGGCCCGGAGCTCCGCGAGCTTCGAGCACAGCTGCAGCTTGCGCTCCACGTCCTGCTCGGCCCTCGCCTCGAACTCGTAGAACTGCGCGGCGCCTGCAATGTCGCCCGAGGCCTCCGCGATGGAGCGCGCGGCGTAGGCAGCCTGCGAGTGGTTGGGGTCCAGCTCGATCGCGCGCACGTACTGGGTCGTCGCCACGTCGGCGCGCTCGAACTGCTCTGCCCAGATGTTACCGAGCGCGAAGTAGAGGTCCGCCTTGTACTCCTGCAACCCCTCGATGGCCTCCAGCGACTGCAGGTAGCCGTCGAGGAACTCGGACAGCTGCGCCCAGTCGCCGTCCTCTTCCATCAGCGTCTGCAGGCGCTCGGCGGCGCCGTGGTTGACCGCGTTGCGGTGGATGGCGTGCTGCAGAAGCACCTTGGCGCGCGCGCGATCGCCCACGCTCAACGCGGCCTCCGCAGCCTCCGCGAACGCGGTACTGGCGGCACCGGCGTCCTGGCTGTTACCCGCCCAACCCTCGAGCAGAGCTGCGAGCGCCGCGTGGTCGCCAGCTGCCAGATGATGGGCTTTGAGCTGGTCCAGAGCCGCCAGGTCGTCAGGGTTCTGCCGCAGCCTGGCGGTGAGCTGCTGTGCGATGTCGTCCACGACGGTGTGACCTTACCAGACTGGTCTGGCGTTCGCGCGATCAGATGAACGGGCTTTGCGCACTTTATGGGTCCCATCGCGTCGTGGCCCGGTCGTGGAATTGTGGTCGCGCGAGGTGCTGCACCGACCACGGCAGCTGCGGCGGCCACGAGCTGCCTGGTGACTGCATGGGAGGCCACCCATCACGCCCTGGCGCAGTGTGTGTAGATGAACGCGAATCACCCCTGTGTGGGGTCTTGACATATACGATCGGCCGGGTGCGCGGTCACCGATTCGCTGGCCCGCTAACGCTCTGAAATGACGCTCCGATGACTGCGGACCGCCCCCGCTCGGGCGACCAAGCACTGGGGTTGAAGGCGTGCGTGGGAGGTGTGTTGGAATGGATCACACACCCTCACATCGATGCTTGTCACGTGTCGCGTCGAGTGTGCTCTGGCACGCAAAAACACCTTGTTTTCAAGGGTCAAAAAGCTCATGAGCGCGCGGTGAAAACCCTTGACTCGAATGTCGCGGACCGTATCTTCGTGCGTTGAAGTTCTCGGGGAGGGAACAGGGGGAGCGGCGTCTCGGTGTTCGAGAGACGACGCACAACACGGACAGAGTTCGTTGCCGCTGGGCGTTGGTTTGCCCGGCGGTCGCACGTGTCAGATGGAAGAGGGCAGTCGCGGGGGCTGCCAATGGGAGGAAGTAGAAATGGCTCTAGGTACGGTCAAGTGGTTCAATGACGCCAAGGGCTTCGGATTCATCAAGCAAGATGATGAGTCCGATGTCTTCGTGCACTATTCGCAGATTGTGGGGGACGGTTTCAGGACGCTCGAGGAGGGCCAGCAGGTGCAGTTCGACCTGAAGGAGGGCCCCAAGGGTTTGTTCGCGGAGAACGTGAGCAAGGTCGACGACTAGGCCTGCTCACACGGGTCATCAGGCCCGCGTTCGAAAATCCAAAGGGGTCACGCACATGCTGCGTGGCCCTTTTTTCTGCGGTCTTGCGCGCTCAGCTGGTCACGCAGCGCGGCAATGCGAGGGCCCAGCGCAGGTGGTCGTGCAGCTGCTCCTCTTCGACCTGCCGCGAGAACGTCACCTCGTGCCACACGTCGAGAACGTTGCCCTGCTCGCTCGGGTGCATGATGTCGCGACTCTCGGCCGCGGACTCGGCGAAGCCGCGCTCGGCCACCGTCGCGGCAACCGCGCTGCGAACCCGATCCAGCATCGTGGCGGCGTCGTCCCCCGGGTGGTCGGTGCGTTGTGTGCGCACGCAGACCGTGATCTGCAGTTCGCTGCCGGTGACGAGGCTGACGCCCGACTCCATGAGGTGCATGCGGACGCGCTCGGCCAGCACGATCGATCCTCCGTCGGCCCGGTAGATCTCGAAGCCCGCGTCGACGAGGGCTTGCCTGAGGCGCTCCGCGTCGGGTGCATCGTTGTTGGTTTGGCTGCCGCTCACGGGCATGCAGCGTAGCATCGGGCCAGTTTTTGCGGCAATGCTCTTTGAAACCGCCCCCCGGCAGGATCTGCGGAAGCAAAGTTGCCGCGGCGTGCTGCTTGCCTAGAATGGGGTGGCGGGTCGAGGGCCCCCGCAGGTTCGCGAAAGGACCGAGTCGCATGCCATCCGGAAGCCACTCACCGTCGGATCACCCGGGACGCCGCGGCACGGATCGTTATCCGATCGATGCGGACGTCGAGATCGGTGAGCCCTACGGCGCCCATGGCGTGGTGATCAACGCCAGCGACGGCGGGCTGCGGGTCGCTGTCGACAAGGCCCTTCCCGCGGGCGTCGTCTGCGTCGCCGAGATCAGCACCGATGCGGGCGTCAGCGTCGAGCTCGTGAAGGTCGCGTGGATCCGCGAGCACCCCGACGGCTATCTCGTCGGCCTGTCGTTCACCAAGGAGTAGGCCGACGGCCGACGGCCGAGCCGCGTCACGGTGGCGGGCATGCTTTCGGTACGCGCAGGTAGACGGACTCATGCCCGCCGGCGACGATGCGTCCGCAGGTCCAGGGACACGCGATCACCGTGGTCGGTGTGCTGGGGTCGTCGTAGTAGAAGCCCGACGTGCTGGCGCCACATGCGCCTTCGCCGTCGACGGGATCGACAGGACTCGTGCGGTAGTTCAGCACAAGCGTCGTCTCGTCCGCGACCGTCGGGTCGGGGATGGCGTACTCGCACGGCTGCGCCTCGGTGCGGATCTGGTGCAGCGTCTCCTCCATCGAGTTCGCCTGCGTGAGGCTGGCGATGCGCACGGTGACTGTGCCGCCTGCCTGCGCCGTGGCATCGAGCGGCGTGTCGGGCAAGATCGGAATGCCGGGCCCCTCGACGCTGAGCTGCACGACGTAAACTGGTATCGATGGTGTGCCCTCGAACGCATCGAGCGCGATCGCTTCCAGGTTGTCGTCGAGCAAGCCGCACGACGACACGCCGAAGGACAGCGGGTCCGACACCAGGACGATGATCTGCTTGCGCTCGGGGTTGGCGCGAGCGCGAGCCCGAGCCTGTGCGACAGCCGATGCGACCGCGGGCGCCATCGGCGCAAAAGTCGCCGCGTTCGAGCCAGGAAACGAGCTCTTGATTGCCGCAGCGTGTCCCGGCAGCAGGTCGACGCGCGCGTCCGGCGGATCGTAGGCGTCGGGGTCGCACTCGCTTCGCACGAAGATCGTGCCCGCGCCGGTTCCCGCCGAGCGCGAGTCGTCCACGTAGCTCGCGATACCGTCCAGCGCCCGGTCCAGTGAGCCCGTCAGCGGCAAGGTGATGTACGTGTCGACGACAAACCCCACGTCGATGCGCCCGGGTGAGGCCGGGTGGTCGCAGACGCCTGTCTCACCGGGCACGTCGACGGGTACCGGGTCGGTGTCCACCGGTCCCGTGTCCACGTTGCCCGCTTCGCCGCCCGGCGTCCCACCGCTGCCGCCGACGCCGTCACCGTCGCCGCCGCCCTGGCCCGACTGCATCTGCTGCCCGTCCAGCGGTGCCACGAAGCCACTCGGGACGGTCGCGACCGTGTGCGTCGCATCGCTGCAAGAAAGCGCGAGCGGGCAGCCCGCAAACGCGAGCAATCCGAGCATCGCGCGCGCCCCGGGGGCCGCGCACACGCCAAGAGAACGCACCGATAACACCCTACATTCTGTATGCTACCGGGCAGGCGCTCGCAACCATGCCGCATCGAAACCCAGTGGCGCGACCGTGGCTGTCGCTGCCCGCGGCGGTCGCTTGGATGGCACTCGGCGCAGCCGGGGCAGCACGTGCGCAGGACGCCGATGGCGTGCAGGCGCTGCGGCCCCTGTCGGAGTCGATCAAGGTCTCGCCCGGGGAGACGTGCCTCGACGAGGCGAGGCTCGAGCGGCGCATCGCGCGCTGGCTCGAGCGCGACTCGATCGACGGGCGCATCGGCATTCTGGTCTCGGGCGGGCCGGGGGCGACCGACGTGCGCTTCGTGGTGAGTCGGCGCGGTGAGGCGCCGGCGGAGCGCATCCTCGACGCTGTGCCCGAGCCGTGCGACCAGCTGCACGCCGCGGTGGCGCTCTCCATCGCGCTGTCGATCGATGCGACCCTGCTCGGGCAGGCGGACGTCAGCGATGACGAGGCGCTGGGCCCCGAGGATGACTTCGAGCAGGAGCCCCAGGACCCGGGCATCGAGCTACCGCAGCCGCCCGACGAGGCGCTCACCTTCGCGCCCGAGGTCTCCGTCCTGCTGTCCGCCGGCATCGCGTCGGGCCTGGTGGTGGGGGAGGCGCCCGTGGCGCGCCTCTTCGTGGGCTTCAGCCCATTCCCGTGGGTCGACGTGCGGCTGGGCGCGCTTGGCGTGCTGGCACGCGGGCGACGCTTCGAGCGCGTCGTCGGCAGCTACGACACCAGCCTCTACGGTGGCCGCCTCGACCTCTGCCTCGTCACGCGTGTGGCCGGTGCAATGCGCCTGTCCGGCTGCCTGGGCGCGGAGGTCGGCAGCTTCTCGACCGACGGCGACGGGGACTTCCCCGGCGGAGGCGAGGTGCAGCGGTCGGTCTGGGCAGCGGCGCTGGCCGGGGTGGCCGTCGAGGTGGCGATCGTCGGCCCGGTGGGTTTGGGGCTCGACCTCGACCTCAACGCGCCGCTGCAGTCCCGTCGCGTCCAGGTGGCCGATGACAACGGCCGCAGCATCGCCTTCGAGGAGCTACCGCCGCTCGCGTTCGCCGCGACGCTCGGTCCCGTGCTGCGATTCGATTGAGGTCTGACCGGTCTGGTATGCCAATACACTGAAATTATGTTCATGTGGTCGATTGGGGTCAGGTATGTACGAAAATGGGCATCTGTCGGTGGCTGATTTTGGCTGATCCGATAAGCACTTGTTTTTGCTCCCATTGGCGCCAACCCCGCGATTTTCTCGGATATTCTTGCCCGTAGCGTGACGGTTCGACGAGCGCCTCGCATTAACCCGGACAGGAGCAACACCCGATTGGCTGAGGATGGACACCTCGACTCCGCCGAACTGTTTCGTCGGTACGCGCGGTTCGTCGCCAGCTTTCTTTTGCGGATGGGCGTGCCCCGCTCCGAACTGGATGATCTCATGCAGGAAGTCTTCCTCGTAGCTCACAAGAATGGCGGGTACACCCCGGGCGCGGCCAAGCCGACGACCTACCTCGCCAACATCGCCTTCAAGGCGACTGTGACGCAGCGCCGGAAGGCGAAGACGCGGGGCTTCGTGTCGGCCAACGACGAGCTGGTCGGTCGCAGTGGTGGCGACGAGCTCGACCCGGAGCGGTTGCTCGAGCAGCAGCAGCGGGTCGCGTTCTTCTACGAGGCGCTCGAGGCCCTCGACGATGATAAGCGCGCCGTCTTCGTGATGGCCGAGCTCGAGGGCGAGACGGTCGTGTCGATCGCCGCTGGGCTCGGCATCCCCGTCGACACCGCCTATTCCAGACTACGCGCCGCGCGCAAGCTGTTCCGGGAGGCCGCGACGCGGCTGTCGGCAGCGGGTGACGCGACGCTCTCTCACTCAGTGCAAGGGGCAGGATCATGAAGCCGCTCAAGCCAATGTGGGATGATCCGAGCGAAGCTGAGAGCGTGCGAGAGCTGCTGGAGGCGGGGCGAGGGTTGTCGGCAGGCGACTACGATTTCGACAAGGGGCTGTCCGATCACATGGCGCACGTGGCTGCGGGTACACCCGCGCCCGAGTGGGCCAAGGAGATCATCGAGGGCGGCGCGGGCAACACCGGTACCGGCGCGACGGCGGCGGGCGCGACCAGCAGCGCTGTCATCGCGGCGTGGATCGCGGTTCCGATCATCGCGGCTGGCGTGGCCGCCGGCGTGTGGGTCGCTGGCGACAGGGCCCCCGCTCCCGCTCCGCAGCAGGCCCCCGTCGCGTCGGTCGAGGCCGTCGAGGCACCGGGGCCGCTGGGGCAGCCGGGCGCCGAGATGCAGGCCGTGCCCAGCGCGGCTGTCGAGGTGGACTTTGCGCCGCCGGCGCCCGAGGTGGGTGCGGATGAGCTCGCAGGCGTGAAGGCGCCTGTCGGTGAGCCACGCGCCCGCAAGCGTGCTGCCAGGGTCAGTGGGGCCAGTGGAGCCAAGGCGCTGGCACCCAAGACAGGTGTCGATGGCTTCGTGTCACGCTCCGCACCGAAGCGCGCGGCCGTCCGGCCGTCGGGAGGCGCGGTCGAGCAGCGTGACCAGCCCGTGCAGCAGGCATACGCCCGCGGTGACGAGGCCGCCCAGGACGACGCGCAGGCTGCACCCGCTGAGGACCTGCACGCCAAGTGGGCCCGGGGCGTCAATGCCGACCGGGACGTGGGCGCCGACGCCAACGATGCCCGGCTCGAGCGCGAGATGCGCATGCTCAAGGTCGCCCAGGCGGCGCTTGCGCAGAACCCGAAGCGCGCCCTGCAGCTCGCTCGCCGCGGCGAGCGCGAGTACGGCGCGAGCATGTTCCAGGCCGAGCGGCAGCACGTGGTCATCCTCGCGCTGGTCCAGCTCGGGCGGATGGGCGAAGCGCGCAAGCTCGCCAAGCCCTACCTGGCGAAGTACCCCAACGGTCCCTTCAGTGCTCGCGTTCGCAAGGCGCTCGCGGCCGCTCGCGCGCAGGACTGAGCGCCACGCGCTCGCTCCCGAGCGGGGGGCGGCGCCGAGCAGGCCGGTGAAAAAGTCATTCCGCCCATCGCACCGCGCCTTGGGCCCGCGCACGGCCGTCCAAGTTCGCTGCGAAAGCATTCATGCTTCCTCGGCACTCGGACGCCGTCCGCGAACCCAAATCACGGCACGCTGAATCGAAAGCCCTTCTTCACCGACCTGCTAGGTGATCCGGTTCTGCTCGCGCAGCGTGTCGACCTCGCGCCGTGCGATCCCTTTCCACACATCGAACAGGCGGCTGCGTGCCGCGTCGTCGCGCTTGAGAATGCGCTGCAGCGCCATGCCGCGCAGCATGTGGAGCGTGAGCATCACCAGGTCGTCGACGCGCGCACGCTGGACCGGTGACAGCGATGCCTCCAGCTCCTCGCTCGACCACAGCTGCGTGATGCCCTGGCCCATCCGGCGCTCGACCGGGACGAGCGCCCGCATGAGTTCCTGGTCGCAGCGCGCCGCGACCCACAGCTCGAGGGCCGCATGGAAGAGCCGATCGGAGAACGCCTCCCAGAGCACATCGAAGATGACAGCGAGCGGATCATCGGAGGACACCTCTTCGCCGCGCTCGCTCGCGATCTCCTCGCCGCGCAGGTTGGCCAGGTGGACGACCGCATGGATGACCAGCTCGGCCTTGGTCGGAAAATGGTGCAGGAGCGCGCCGCGCGACATGCTGGCGCGCCGGCAGACCTCGGGCGTGGAGGTGCCCGCGTAGCCGAGCTCCACGAGGCAGTCGATCGTCGCATCGAGGATCTTCGTGCGCGTCCGGGCGCTGCGTTCCTCCTGCGTCCGTCTGTCGGGGGTGCGCTTGGGCATGGCTGGCGCGGGGCCGTGAATGCAGTCCTGGGCCCGTGGACCCGCGAATTCGAGGCTCCGCACGACCCGTGTCCGATCCTAGGGGAGGCGTCTACTCCGATCAAGGCTGATCGTTTTTGATGTACTTGGCCTGAAGGGCCGCGCCAAACCTGCTAAGTTTGCAAACCAGAATGCGAAGACCACTCGTCATCGCCAGTGTGCTCGTGCCTTTGCTTGCCACCGCGTGCTTCGTCGTCGACGAGGATCTGCTCGCTGAGCCGGTCAGTGAAGTCGTCGACGATCCGGACGCGGCCGCTCCGGTCGACGACAGTGGCACTCCCGACTCGGGTCCCGGCTGCGTCCCGGAAGCCGAGATCTGCAATGGCGTCGACGACGACTGCGACGGCACGGCCGACGAGGCTGCAGCGGCCGACGCGAACTGCGAGAGCCGCATCGTGAACGCGGTGACGTTCTGTGACGACGGCAAGGGCGTGTGCGTACCGGTCAAGTGCAACGCCGGCTTCGCGCAGTGTGACGGCGATCCCGGCAACGGCTGCGAGCCCGAGTGCCAGTGCGATGGCGTGGGCTGCATCGACCCGACGGACTCGGACGCGGGCGCGGAGACCGACGCCGGTAGCTGAGGTAGCTGAGGTAGCTGAGCTAGCTGCGCTGGCTGACCGGGGACGCCTTGTCGCGGTGCGCCAGGCGTCGTACGCAGGGCCATGCCTCGACCCTGGAAGAAGCTCAGCTCCAGGCAGGTCCTCTCACTGAGGATCTTCCAGGTGCTGCAGGAGAAGCTCGTGTCGCCGCGGACCGGCAAGGAGCTCGACGCGGTCGTGATCGACTCCAGTGACTGGGTCAACGTGATCGCCCTGACCGACGATGAGCAGGTCGTCATGGTGCGGCAGTATCGCTTCGGCACGGACACGATCACGCTGGAGGTCCCCGGCGGGCTCGTCGACCCGGGCGAGGCCCCCGAGGCGGCGGCCGCGCGCGAGCTACGCGAGGAGACGGGCTACGAGGCTGCGCGCTGGACTCCGCTCGGCGTCATCCACCCCAACCCCGCGTTCATGCGCAACCGCCTGCATGCGTTCCTCGCGGAGGGCGCGCACAGGGTCGGCGAGCTGCTGCAGGACGACGGCGAGGACATCGAGGTCGAGACGCGGCCGCTCGGGGACATCGACGCGATGATCGCGTCGGGCGAGATTACGCACAGTCTGGTGACCTTCGCGTTCCACAAGCTCGACCTGTTGCGCCGGGGCCATCGCCTCGGGTAGCAAGGGCGGATGGCAACACGACTCGAAGGCGTACGCGTCCTGCTCACGCAGGCGGATGACTACATGGGCCCGGCGATCGGCGAGCTCTTCAGCGCCGAGGGCGCGAAGGTGCACGCCTCGACCGCCAAGCTGGCCGATCAGGCGGCGGTCGATGCCGTGCTCGCGGAGGCCGGCGAGCTCGACGTCCTCGTCGCGAACCTCGCGCTGCCGCCGTTGCCCGCCGCCGTCGAGGAGATCAGGGACGAGGACTGGTTCGCGCTGCACGACGCGCTGGTGCATCCGCTGATGCGCCTGGTGCGCGGCGTGGTGCCTGCCATGAAGGCGCGCGGCAAGGGCAAGGTCGTCGCGGTCACGAGCGCTGCGCCGCTGCGCGGTATCGCGGCGGTGAGCGCTTACTGCAGCGCGCGCGGCGCGCAGAATGCCTTCGTGCGCGCGGCCGGCCTCGACCTGGCGCGGCACAACATTCAGTGCAACGCCATCGCACAGAACTACGTGAACAACCCGACCTATTACCCGAAGGGCCTGGTCGAGTCGGAGCAGTTCAAGAAGCACCTCAGCCGCAACGTGCCGCTGGGGCGCACCGCCGAGTCCTCGGAGACCGCCGAGCTCGCGCTCTTCCTGGCCTCGCCCAACAGCGACTTCCTCGTCGGTCAGGTCATCCCGTTCGCAGGCGGCTGGGCCTGAGGCTGGGCGTGCAGCTGGGCCTGACGCAGGCTCAGTGGTGGAAGAGGCGCACGCCGGTGTGCGCCATCGCCATGCCGTAGCGCTTGCAGGCCGTCTCGATGTCCTCGTCGCGGATCGAGCCGCCCGGCTGCGCGACGAAGCGCACGCCATGCTTGGCCGCGTGGTCGATGTTGTCGGCGAATGGCAGGAAGGCATCGGACGCGAGGCACACGCCATCGAGCTCGTCGCGGATCCAGGCGGCCTTCTCCTCCGCGCTCATCAGCTCCAGCGGCTCGTCGAGCGCTGCCTGAAGCTCCTGCCGCTCCGAGTCGACGAGGTCACCCTCGATGAAGCGCACGCGGAAGTTGATCCGCTGCTGGCGCTTGACCTTGTCGTTGAACTTCAGGCCGAGCACCTTGGGGTGGCGCATCAGGTGCCAGACGTCGGCCTTGCCGCCGGCCAGCTTGGTGCAGTCCACGCGCGACTGCTGGCCGGCGCCGATGCCGATCATCTGGCCGTCCAGCGCGTAGCCCACCGAGTTGGACTGGGTGTACTTGAGTGTGATGAGCCCCAGCAGCAGGTCGCGGCGTGCCGCGTCCGTCAGCTCGCCGCAGACGACGTTGTCGAGCTGCGACGGCGTCACCGGGTCGTTGTTGCGCGTCTGGGTCAGCCGCATCCCGAACATCTCGCGCGACTCGAGCTCCGGCGGCGTGAAGTCGGGGCTCGCCTGCATCACCGTGAAGGCGCCCTTCTTCTTCTTCTTGAGGATCTCGAGCGCCTCGGGCTCGTACGACGGTGCGATGATACCGTCGGAGACGAGCGGCTTGAGGAACTTCGCGGTCGCGACGTCGACCTCGTCCGAGAGCGCCACGAAGTCGCCGAAGCTACTCTTCGGGTCGGCACCGCGGGCGCGGACATAGGCGGTCGCGGCGGGCGTCAGCTCCTTGCCTTCGACCTCGTAGGAGCGGACGAGGTCTTCGCTCAGCGGCACTGCGACGGCGGCACCGGCCGGCGAGACGTGCTTGAAGCTCGCGGCCGCCGGCAGCGTCAGCGCCGCACGCGCCTCCGCCACGAGCTGCCACGCGTTGATGGCGTCGAGGAAGTTGATGAAGCCGGGGTTGCCGTTGAGGATCTCGATCGGCGGGTTGTCACCCGAGAGTGGGACGACCTCGGCGAACGGCTGGTTGGGATTGCATCCATACTTGAGTTTCATCGGCTCACCTCGGCAGCGCCGTACCGCACTGGGCCGGCACGATCAACGGGCTTGGGCGCCGGCTCGCGTATTCGCACACTTGCGCACACGGGGCGTTTGGCCACAATGGCGCGATGGCCAGCCCGACGCCCCACGATCGCGAGAAGTACATCAGCCTGCGCAGCTACCGTAAGAACGGGACGGCCGCCGATACGCCTGTCTGGATCGCCCCGCTCGACGGCAAGCTCATGGTGTTCACGCTCGACGACTCGTACAAGGTCCCGCGGATCGCCCGCAATCCGAAGGTGCAGGTGGCGAAGTGCGACGTCCGCGGCAAGATCCTCGGCGACTGGCACGACGGGACCTGCGTGGCGGTGGAGCGCGGCAGCGACGAGGAGAAGCGCGCCTACGATAGCTTCAACCGCAAGTACGGCCTGACGATGCGTATCGGCACGCTCATGTCGACCATGATAGGCCGCGCGCGCAAGCGGCTGGTGCTTGCGATCACCCTCGACTGAAGGGCCACGCTACTCCGCGGCGGCGGCTGCGGGGGTCGCACCGAGGGCGAGCGGCTGGTCGAGTTCGAAGCCCTTGAGCACCTCGCGCCCGAGTGCCTTCCCCGACGTGGGCTTCAGCGGGTACTTGCGGCTCACCTTGCGCTCGTCGAGCAGCAGGACCCTGCGGATCCCGAGGCCGGCGGCACGCGTGAGCAGGTCCTTGCCGTCCTGGGCGCTGCCGACGATGGCAGCGGCGGTCGCGTCGTCCACGCGGTCGAGGCGGATCGTCATCTCCGTGCGGCGGCTGCCGTCAAACTCGATGGTCGTCGCATGCCCGCCGGCGCGCAGCTCGTTTTCGAACGTCGAGGCGAGCTGCAGTCGCTGCTGCACGCGGGCCTCCTCGGCGCCACGCGAGAAGGTCTTCTCGACGCGCCGCCGGCAGCGCTCGAGCCCGGGGAGGAGCTTGGCGATCGGCGTGTACTGCTCGTCGTCGCCGCGCACCTGGCGAATCTTGCGCCACGCCTCCGACACCGAGTTCGCCGAGTCGCAGCGAAGCGGGTCCTTGATGATCCGGCGGGCGAGCCCGAGGCCCTCACGCACTGCACGCTGGCGCGCCGCTTCGGCCTCTGCCTCGAGCTTCGGTGCGAGCCGCTGCTTCAGCGACTCGAGCGCGGTGGACTCCGGCGCGATCGCCTCGGCTTGCTTGATCATCGTCTGCGCCTCGGAGATGCGCCCGCCGTCGACCGCCTTGTCGATGGTCGTGAGCAGCTCCGAGATCGCGGCGGTGCGCTTCGCCTCTTCCGCGCTCTGCTTCTCCGCCGCCAGCGCGTTGGCGGCCGCGACGGAAGCCTGCTCACGCGCTGCGATCGCCTCCACCGCCGCGACCTGACCGGCGTGCAGTACGCCGAAGGCCGAGGCCACCAGCATCATCGCGGGTGCGCCATAGGCCAGCACCCAGCCCCGCGCCCGCGTGAAGTTGTTGATTCCCGCCATCCATTGCGGCGGTGGCTGCAGCACACGCGCAGCAGCCGCTGCCATCAGATACGGCAGTGCGACGACGACGATGGCATAGCCGACGGCCGCGGCGGTGCTCGCGGCGAAGTAGAGAGCCACGGCAATCACGATTGCCCCGACGAACTGCAGGCCCATGAGCTTGCGCTCCGGCGTCATCTCCGCTTGCAGCTGCTGCGCGGGGGTCGGCGCCTTCTCGATCATGTCGACCCGGCCCACCAGCTGCTCCAGCGACAGGGCGAAGGGCATGAGATCGTCGCCCTCCGTGCTGAGCGTCCACGTGACGCCGTCCACGAAGTGCAGGGCCATGCGGCGTCCGCGGTGATCCTCGAACACCATGCGGTGCAGCTCGGACACCGGCCCCAGCAGGCGTCCGCGGACGGGCCCCTGCACCATGAGCTGGTGGTCGACCACGCTGATCTGACCGCCGCCTGCGTCGGCTGTTCCCACGCGCTCGGCATGGACCCGCGGGCCCCGCATACCACCCTCGCTATCCGCCATAGGTTGCCCCCGAAGTTGCCGGTCCCCAACGCATTGCCGCCATTGTGCGCTAAGATGCCCTCCGCCGTCCAACCACCTACATGCACGGCCAAGGAGCTGCGCGATCGCATGATCCATGACCGATGATCCGACCATGAAACGGGGCCGCGAGCTCGTCGCTGCGGCGCAGGATGTCGTCGTGATGACGGGGGCGGGTATCTCCACGGACTCGGGAATCCCCGACTTCCGCGGCCCGCAGGGCGTCTGGACGAAGAACCCCGCCGCGGAGAAGCAGTCGACCTTCCAGAACTACGTCGCCGACGGGGAGGTCCGCAAGCGCGCCTGGCAGGGGAGGCTTGCGATGCGCGCCTGGGAGCGCGAGGCCAACGACGGCCACCGCGCGCTGCTCGCGCTCGAGAGGGCGGGCAAGCTGCACACGCTGGTGACCCAGAACGTCGACGGCCTACACCAGAAGGCTGGCATCTCCGACGACAAGATGGTCGAGATCCACGGCACGGTGCTCGATGTGGTGTGCCTGCAGTGCGACGCGCGTGGGCCGATGCTCGAGACGCTCCGGCGTGTCGAGGCGGGCGAGGAGGACCCGGCGTGCCTGGCCTGCGGCGGCATGCTCAAGTCGGCGACCATCTCGTTTGGTCAGGGGCTGATCGCCGAGGACCTTCGGCGCGCCGAGCAGGCGGCCCTGGGCTGTGACCTGATGATCGCCATCGGCAGCACGCTGTCGGTCTTTCCGGCCGCGGCCGTCGTGCCGCTCGCGAAGCAGGCCGGAGCCGCCGTCATCATCATCAATGGCGAGCCGACGGAGATGGACGAGCTCGCCGACGTGCTGCTGCGCGGTCCGATCGGGGAGCTGGTGCCGGCGCTACTCAGCTAGCTCGACAGGACTGGGCGCGGGCACTCAGCGCTCGGCGAGCTTTTCGACCTCGAAGCGGTGCACCGCCCACGGCTCGTCGCGCGGCAGCCCACCCTTGTCGCCGGCGATGCGCAGCTGGTCCTCGACGGTGTCCACGCCCTGGATGTCTGGCAGCAGCACGCCCCGACGGCCGCCGTGGGAGACGAGCACGCCGTAGCGTCGCGCGTCGAGCGTGGAGAGATCGTGAACGCGCTCCGGTGCCGCCAGCAGGCTGATCTCGATCGACAGCTGCGGGAGCTCCTCGATGCTCACGGGCGGGAAGCGCGGATCGCTCGACGCAGCGGAGCGCGCGCAGTCCGCCACCTCGGCCGCGAGCGTTGCGTGCTGCGCCTGCATGTGGCCGATGCAGCCGCGTAGCGCGCCACTCGACTCGCGCAGCGTGACGAAGACGCCGCAGCTGTCGGCCAGCGGCGGCGGCAGGGTGGGTGCGACGTAGTTCGCCCTGCGCGTCTGCGCATCGACCGCCTCGCGCGCCACCGCCAGCAGGGCGCGCTTGCCGCGTTCGACGGAGCCGTCAGCGCCTTCGCGCTGCGCGTCCTGCGCGTCCTGCGCGTCCTGGGTCCCGGGCGCCTCGTGGTCGTGCAGGATCGCCTCGCAGTAGCCCACGCCAAAGGGCCCCTCGTAGTGGACCACGCGCATCCCCCGCTGCAGGTAGCCGCTGGCCGCCGCCGCGACCCTCGTCGAGTCGACGACGTCCTCGGCCGCGAGCTCCTGCAGCTCGGGCGGCGGCGAGCACGCGAGCCGCAGGTCGCCGCCCTCGAGGCTCTTCACGAAGCCCGCATCGAACTCCCGCGCCCGCGGGTCGAAGCCCGCCGGGGCCCCCTCCTGCAGTCGGTGGCTCATGTCGCCCGATGCGAGCACCGCCCAGCGCTCGTCGCCCGAAGCCTCGGTGATAGCCTCGCCGAAGCGCTCCTCGGTGTCACTGCCCGGGTAGGGCAGGCAGACCAGCAGGGTGGGGCCTGCGTACCCCGCCTCCGCCACGAAGTGCAGCGGCACGGCGGTGCCGTGGTCGAGCGCGCGGTGCGCGTCCGCCTCGGGCGACCAGGTCCCCAGACCGCGTCGCTGGGCTGCCTCGGTGAGCTTCGCGGACGCGGCGGGTGCGCCCGGAAGATCCACACTGACGCCGGGCTGGCCGAAGCGCGAGAAGTCGCCGTGCAGCGCCGCACCGTCCGCGATGCCCCAGTGCTGCGGGTGGCGGGGAGCGTGGGGGCTGATGATGACGAGCACATCGGGCCGCCGCGCGGCGATCGACGCGGCGACCGTCCGCATCGCCTGCGTGGTTGAGGCGCACTGTGCCGCCCTCGCTCCAGCGATGGCGGGAATGACGATCGGCGCGTGGCACATCAGCGATGCGTGGCAGATACTCACGGGCCGATCCTACACCCTCACCGGTAGTCGCCGCGGCCCCCAGCCGCCGGGACGCGCCCCGAAGCGGCCCGCAAGCGCGTGGCCACACGCGCGGCACTTCGCGTCGTCGGTCAGCTCGTAGCGACCGAGCTTGTACCAGTCGCGCTCGATCAGCAGCTCCCCGCAGCCGGCGCAGTAGGTCGACTGCCCGGCGGCGTCGTGGACGTTGCCGGTGTAGACGTGGTGCAGCCCGGCGGCGCGGGCGATGCCGCGCGCGCGCACGAGCGTGGACATCGGCGTGGCGGGGACGTCGTTCATCTTGAAGTCGGGGTGGAAGGCGCTGAAGTGCAGCGGGGTCGCCGTCCCCAGCTCCTTCGCCACCCAGTCCGACAGCCGCCGCAGCTCGTCGTCGCTGTCGTTGTGTCCGGGGATGATCAGCGTGGTCAGCTCGAGCCACACCCCGGTCTCACGCCGCAACCACCGCATCGTGTCCAGCACGGGTGGCAGCTCGGCGAAGCAGAGCTTGCGGTAGAACTCCGGGTCGAACGCCTTGAGGTCGACGTTGACGGCGTCGATGTGCTCGAAGAACGCTGGCCGTGCCTCGGGCGTGATGTAGCCCGCCGACACCGCGACAGTCGCGATGCCCGCGCGCCGCGCCTCCCGTGCCGTGTCGATGGCGTACTCGGCGAAGATGACCGGGTCGTTGTAGGTGAACGCGACGCTGGCGCAGTCCCGCTCGGCGGCGGCTGCAACGATCGCATCCGGCATGGCCACGTCGGTGAGACGGTCGCTGGCCCGGGCCTTCGAGATGCTCCAGTTCTGGCAGAAGCGGCAGCCCAGGTTGCAGCCGGCCGTCCCGAACGACAGCACGGCGCTGCCGGGGAGAAAGTGGTTGAGTGGCTTCTTCTCGATGGGGTCGATGCAGAACCCCGATGCGCGCCCGTAGCTCGTCAGCAGGACACCGTCGTCGTCGGCCTCGCGCACGAAGCAGAAGCCGCGCTGGCCGGGCTGCAGCCTGCAGCGCCGCGGGCACAGGTCGCACTGGAAGCGTCCGTCGGGTCGGCGGCTGTGGTAGTCGCCGCGCACCACGCCCGCTCTCAGCAGGGGCCTGCCCGTCGCCGTGCCGGTGGGATCGCTCACCCATGAGGTATAGCAGCCTCGCCGCGTCGATCTTTGTCGTGCGGGCCGGGCGAAGTGCGCTATCGTGGCCGACTCGCTTCTTTCACTTCGCTTGTCGGGGGACACCATGAAACACCTTACCAAGAGCTCCTTGGGCAGCCTGCTGCTCGGCTACACCGCTGGCACTGCCTTCGTGCTCACGCACATCGCCCTACATGGCGTGCGGCACGCGCGGAAGCTGCCGCGCTGAGCCCCGTCATCACCTAGCGCCGTGGACTACCTGCCGATCTGCGTGGACGTCCGTGGCCGTCGCTGCCTCGTGGTCGGCGGCGGCGCGGTGGCGTCGCGCAAGGCATCGATGCTGGTGCGCGCCGGCGCCGCGGTCGTCGTGGTCGCGCCCGAGCTCGGCGACGCGGTGCGGCAGCTCGGCCAGCAGGGCGATGCCGAGGTTGCCGAGCGCGTCTTCGACGAGGGCGACCTCGATGGTGTCCGGCTCGTGGTCGCGGCCACCGACGAGGCGTCCGCCAACCGCTCGATCGCGGCGGCTGCTCAGCTGCGGGGCCTGTGGGTCAACGTCGTCGACGACCCGGCGCACTGTAACTTCGTGATGCCAGCGATCGTTGACCGCGATCCGGTGCTGATCGCCGTCTCGAGCAGCGGCCGCTCGCCCGTACTCGCACGCACCACGCGGGCTCGCATCGAGGCCATGCTGCCGCCTCGCCTCGGTGAGCTTGCCGTGTTGCTGGGGAGCTACCGCGATCGCGTCAAGGCGCAGCTCTCGACGACCGGGGCACGCCGTCGCTTCTGGGAGGGCGTGGTCGAGGGCCCGGTGGCCGAGCTGGTGCAGGCGGGTCGCAGTGCGGACGCGGTGACCGCGCTCGAGGAGTCACTCGCGGCCGCCGGGCAGGGTGAGGCCGCCGGCGCGATCTTCGTCGTGCATCCCGCTGGTGAGGACCCGGACCTGCTGACGCTGCGCATGTTGCGACTGATGCAGCGCGCGGAGGTGGTCGCGCACCCGGCAGGATTCCCCGAGGCGCTGCTGGAGCTGTGTCGCAGGGATGCGGGCCGCGTGCAGGTGCCGTCCGATGATGCGGACGCCACGGCCCAGCGTCTGGTCGAGCTGTCGGCTGATGGCCAGCGCGTCTGCTACGTCTGCCTGTCGTCGCCGGCGGCGGTCGTCGAGCGGCTCGCCGGTGGGCCGGTGCCGACCGTCGAGGCGTGAGCGCGGCTGCCGTGCGCTGTGCATGTGCTAGGCTGCCCGCCAGGAGAATCGAGTGACAGACACAACGAAACCCGGAAGCCTCAGCGACGAGATGGAGCGCGCCTTTTTGGAGCAGCGCCGCATCTTCTTCTCCGATGACGTCAACCAAGAGTCCGCCGCCGAGGCGATCCGCAAGCTGTGGTTCCTCGACTACCAGGACCGTGGCAAGCCGATCACGATGGTGATCAATTCCCCCGGCGGCTCGGTCGACGCCGGTTTCGCGGTGTGGGACCAGGCCAAGATGATCAAGGCGCCCATCACCACGCTGGTGACGGGTCTCGCGGCCTCGATGGGCTCCATCCTCGCCCAGTGTGCCGACCCCAAGCGGCGGTTTTCCACGCGCAACTGCCGCATCCTGATTCACCAGCCCGCGATCCACGGGGCCGTGCGTGGGCAGGCGACAGACCTCGAGATCCAGGCCCGCGAGATCCTCAAGACGCGCGAACGCATAGTCGACCTCTATGTGGCGGCCACCGGTAAGGACGTCGAGGAGATCAGGTCCGCCATCGAGCGCGACCGCTGGTTCGATGCGGCGGCGGCGCAGGACTTCGGGCTCATCGACGGCATCGTCGACACCTTTGCGGAGCTCGAGTAGCGAAGCGGGCGCCCGGATGGTGCCGCAGGACAGCGACGCGCCGCGCGGCGAGGGAACACACGTTCCGCGGCTCGAGACCGTGCGGCTGCTGCTGCGGCCCATCACCCGACAGGACGCGCCGGCCATCCAGGCGCACTTCGGCCGCTGGGAGATCATCAGCAACCTGGCCAAGGCGGTGCCGTGGCCGTATCCGGGCGACGGCGCGGTGCGCTTCATCGAGGACGTGGTGCTGCCGGGCGAGCAGGACGGCACGAAGCTGTGCTGGGCCATCACCGAGAAGGCCCGTCCCGATGCGCTGATCGGGATCATCGACTACCGGGTCGACGACGAGCGCGACAACCGCGGCTTCTGGCTGGCGGAGCCGTTTCAGGGGCGTGGCTACATGACCGAGGCCGTCGAGGCGTTCCAGGACCACGTCCTGCTCGAGCTGGGGGTGGAGCGCATCTACGTGATGAACAGCATCACCAACACGCGCTCGCGGCGCATCAAGGAGAAGACCGGCGCGCGGCTGCTCGGAGAGATCGAGGTGGACCACCACAGCGGCTCCTCGCGCACCGAGCGCTGGGAGGTCACGCGCGAGGCGTGGGCGAAGATCCGCGGCCGGACGCTGTAGCTAGTACGCCTTCGCCCAGATGACGCGCTGCGGCGACGGGTCGCCGGAGAACGGGCACGTGCCCGCGCCGCCTCCACCCTCGAGCGGGATGCAGCGCACGGTCACGCCCAGCTCGTCCTTGATCCGCTGCTCGACGGCTGCATCGCCGGACCAGTGCGTCAGCGCGAAGCCACCGTGGATCTCCGGTGACTCCTTGTTGTCCGGCGTGAAGTACGCACGGAACTCGGCCTCGTCGTCGATCTCCCGCGTGTTGTCGGTTTGGCAGGCGCGCGCACGGGCGAGCAGCGCGTCCTGGATCTCGTCGAGCGTATCCGCGACGGTCTCGATGAAGCGCACGCGTCCGACGCCGCTCTTCTGGTTCGGCGGCAGGTCGCGGCGTGCCATGAACACGCTGTCATCGGCCATGTCGCGCGGGCCGACCTCGAGCCGGATCGGGATGCCCTTCTTGACCCACTGCCAGGTCTTCTCGCCGCCGCGCAGATCGCGCACGTCGAGCTCCACCTCGACGGGCCTGCCGTCGTAGCTCTGCGCGCGCAGGTCATCGGCGAGCTTGCGGCAGTAGGCGAGCACCGCCTCCGGGTCGTCCGCGCGCGCGGTGATCGGCAGGATGACCACGTGCGAAGGCGCCAGCCGCGGCGGCACGATCAGCCCGTCGTCGTCGCTGTGCGTCATCACGAGGCCGCCGAGCAGCCGCGTCGAGACCCCCCACGACGTCGTCCATGCGTGCTGAAGCGTGCCTTCCGCGTCGAGGTATTTGATGTCGGATGCCTTCGCGAAGTTCTGCCCGAGGAAGTGCGAGGTGCCGGCCTGCAGCGCCTTGCGGTCCTGCATCATCGCCTCGATCGACCAGGTCTTCACCGCACCCGGGAAGCGCTCCGCGTCGGACTTCTCACCCTTGATGACCGGCATCGCCATCTGCTGCTCGGCGAACTCGGCGTAGATGTCGAGCATCTGCCGCGCCTCATCGACGGCCTCCTTCTCGTCGGCGTGGGCGGTGTGGCCCTCCTGCCAGAGGAACTCCGTCGTGCGCAGGAACATCCGTGTCCGCATCTCCCAGCGCACGACGTTCGCCCACTGGTTGATCAGCAGCGGCAGGTCCCGGTACGACTCGATCCACTTGGCGAAGCTCGCGCCGATGATCGTCTCCGACGTCGGCCGCACGATCAGCGGCTCATCGAGCTCGCCCGCGGGCACGAGGCCGCCGTCCGGACCCTTCTCCAGGCGGTGGTGCGTGACGACCGCGCACTCCTTCGCGAAGCCCTCGACGTGCTCGGCTTCCTTCTCGAGGAAGCTCTTGGGGATGAAGATCGGGAAGTAGGCGTTCTTGTGCCCGGTCGCCTTGAAGCGCGCATCGAGCTTGCGCTGGATGTTCTCCCACATCGCGTAGCCCCACGGCTTGATGACCATGCAGCCGCGCACGGGCGACTGCTCGGCGAGGTCGGAGGCGCGGACCACCTGCTGGTACCACTCGGGATAGTCCTCGCTGCGCGTGGGCGAGATTGCGTTTTTCGGCTTCTTGGCCATGGCGGCGGGAGCATAGCCCCAATCAGCGCGGCGGGCCGCTACTTCTTGCGGCGCTTGGGCTTGGGCTTGGCCTTCTTCTTCTTCTTCTTCCTGTCCGTCGGGCCCTCAGCCGCGGCGTGCTTCGCTTCGTCGGCGTGCTCGTCCGGCGGCGGCGCCCCGTGCAGGTAGAGCTCCGGCGTGGGGTGATGGCGCGCGTAGAGGTAGATGCCGATGGCGGTCGCCACCATCATGAACGACCAGTACTGCCCGGGGGTGAGGTCGCCGTAGCGGACGTCGCCGCCGGCGTCCTTGGTCTCCCGCAGGAAGTCGAGGAAGAAGCGGATGGGAGCGTAGAGCACGAAGACGAGGGCCATCGTGTAGCCGGGCTTCATGCTCTTGTGGTTTCCCACCACCCACAGGATGGCGAACGCACCGACACACCAGATCACCTCGTAGAGGCCGAGGTCGTGGCGGGCGACGCCGTGGCCGTTGTAGTTCTCGACCGCGAGGAAGAAGTCGCTGGGGATGCCCGGGTGATCGTGCACCGTGAAGCAGCCCATGCGTCCGAAGAACCAGGCGACCGGAAAGGCGAAGGCGGCATCGGACAGCCGCAGCAGCGACAGGCCCCGCTTCTGGCGGAAGTAGATGGCTGCCATGAACGCGCCGAAGAAGCCGCCGTAGGACGAGAGCCCCGGGTAGGTGAAGTCGCCGCGGAAGTAGCCGGCGAGCTTCTCGGGCTCGTAGAACACCATGTTGAGCAGCATCGCCGAGCCCAGCCCGATCATGATCGTGTAGAGCAGGACGTCGGCGGTGGCCTGGCGCGGTATGCCGCGCCGCTCGCCGTGCCACTCGGCGACGCGTGTGCCGATCAGGATGCCGGTCGCGACGAGCACGCCGAAGGGCTGGATCTTCAGGTCGCCGACGACCGTCCAGGGCTGCAGCTTGAACCAGGGGATAGTCAGGAACTCATGCACGGGGCGCGGACTATAGCAGTCGGCTCGTCGACGGAAGGCCCGCCGGAAACCTCGCCGTGCGCCCGGATGTGGCAATCGCCACACCACACCTTGCGCTTGGTGGTATTTATGTAATATTCTCGTATATCTATTCTAAAGGCGCACTGATGCGCTAAATTCCTGCGTTTTCCATGGGGGTGGAGTCGTGAGTCCAGCCCGTGAGAGAACCCGGAACTAGCCTCAAGAGCCGCCTGCTCGGTGCCATGGGCGGCGTCTTCCTGCTCGTGTGGGTCGGCACCCTGGTCGCCGTCGCCGCCACCCACTACCCGGCCGCCGAAGCGATGCGCACCTCGGTGCAGCAGGTGCTGGGTGCCAGCGCGGATGCGCCCACCCGGGATGCGGTGTTGTCGCAGCTCGAGACGCGCTCGGAGGCCGACCTGCGTCGCGTACTCGGTGTGGTCGCCCTCACGCTGAGCATCGTCATGGCGCTCGGACTGGTGTTGCTCGGCCGCATGACCTCGCGCATCACCCACCCGCTCGAGCGGCTGAGCCGCGCCGCGCGCGACGTCTCCACCGGCGGTCGGCACGTGCCTGTGGAGGTGCGGACCGGCGACGAGCTGCAGGTGCTCGCGGACGCGTTCAACAACATGCGGGCCGCCAACGACGAGGCCTTCGACCGGCTCGGCGACGAGCGTACACACGCGCTCGATGAGGCGCGGCAAAAGACCGAGTTCCTCGCGAACATGAGCCACGAGATCCGCACGTCGATGAACGGCATCGTCGGGGTCAACCGCATCATGCTCGGCATGCCTCTCGACCCGAAGATGCGTCGCTACGCCGAGACCGTCGAGGCCTCGGCGAGCTCGCTGTTGGCGATCGTCAACGACATCCTCGACTTCTCGAAGATCGAGGCGGGCAAGTACGAGATCCGCGCGGTCGCCTTCGACCCGCGCCTGCTGTTGCAGGAGGTGGTCGAGCTTCAAGCCCCGCGCGCGCATGCCAAGGGTCTCGAGCTCGTGCAGCGCGTGGCGCCGTCGCTGCCTTCGCTGGTCGAGGCCGATCCCGACCGCATTCGGCAGGTGCTGTCGAACCTGATCGGCAACGCGATCAAGTACACGGACGAGGGCGAGGTCTATGTTCACGTCACAAGCACCGACAAGCAGCAGGATCGTTCGACGATGCGCGTCGAGGTCCACGACACCGGGCACGGCATCTCGGAGGCGGATCGCGAGACGCTCTTCGAGGCATTCTCGCGCGCCGACGATGTCCGCGTTCGACGGGTGGGCGGCACCGGGCTCGGCCTGTCGATCTCGAGGCGCATCGTAGAGCTGATGGGCGGCGAGCTCGGCGTGGACAGTCAGCCGGGGGAGGGCTCGGTCTTCTGGTTTGCGCTCACCGTCGAGCACGCGGACGCCAGCAGCCTGCGCCCCACGGCCGTGGACCCCATCGGTCGACGCGCGCTGATCATCGAGGACAACGCCCGCTGGCGCGCCGTGCTGCAGGAGCACCTCGATGCGTGGGAGCTCGAGCACGAGAGCGCGCGCAGTCTTGCAGGTGCCATCGGCCTGCTCGAGGTCGCGTCGACCGAGGGTGCGCCCTTCGACGTCGTGCTCGTGGGGTCTCTCTCCGATGCCTCGACCGACGACGTCGTGCATGCCGTGCGCCGCGACCCGAGCCGGTCGCAGACGCCGATCATCGCACTGTCGCAGCTCGGTACGGCGGCGACCGCGAGCGAGATCGATCGCGAGATCGCTGCCCAGCTTCCCAAGCCCCTGCGCGTCTCGGATCTCTACGACACGCTCATCGGCGTCTTCCGCGGGCAGCGGTCGGTCCGCCCGGTGGCGACGCCCTCCATCCACGTCGACGCCGGGGAGGGGCTGCGCATCCTGGTGGTCGAGGACAACCTCATCAACCAGTTCGTCGCCAAGGAGCAGCTCGAGCAGTTCGGCTACTCCGTGCGGCTCGCGGACGACGGCCAGCAGGGCGTCGACCTGATCGGACGGGAGCACTTCGATGCCGTGCTGATGGACTGCCAGATGCCGGTGCTCGACGGCTATGAGGCGACGCGCGAGATCCGCCGTCGCGAGCAGGGCACCGATCGCCACGTACCGATCATCGCGCTGACAGCGCATGCGCTGGCCGGTGAGCGCGACCGTGTGCTCGACGCGGGCATGGACGACTACCTGACCAAGCCGATCCGTGAGCAGTCGCTGCGCAAGGCGCTCGAGCGCCACGCCGGGCCCGTCACCGCGCCGGCGACGGCGGCCGCGACTGCGGCGGCGGACCGGGCGCCCATGCGCGTGGTGGGCGGCGCGCCGTGCCTCGACCCGGACACACCACGCTCCGCGGCGGTGCTCGAAGTTGCACTTCGCACGCTGCCGCAGCAGCTCGCCGCGCTGGGACGGGTGATCGTCGACGGCGACGCGGACGCCGTGGGTGGAGCCGCCCATCGTCTCAAGGCGAGCTGTCGCAGTGTGGGAGCGCTGGAGCTTCTGTCGCTCGTGCAGCGTCTCGAGCAGGCGCCTGCGGCCGGCGACCGCTCCAATTGCGTGCCGCTCATGCTCGAGCTCGAGTCGCTCTACGACCAGGTCCACGCAGCGCTGCTCGCGGAGCTGCGCGCCGCGCGGGGCAACACGGCGAGGGTCGGCGTGGTCTAGCGCGCAGCTGGTGAACCACGCGCGCTCGGGTATGCTCCGGTCATGGCTGGAGGTCTGCCCCCGATGGCGCGCTATGGCATGTGGCTGATGGCGGCCACGCTGCTGCTCCTGTTGGTGCAGACCCAGATGCAGCAGCGCGAGATCCGCGCGCTCGAGGGCCGCATCGATTCCGTGGCCGGCGCGGCCGCCACCCGTGAGTACCCGCGTGCCGCCGCACCGCGGGGCGGCATCGAGCGTGCGGCGCGGGACCCGCTGAACGTGCCTGATGACCTCGAGGTGCCACCGCAGCACGAGCGGAGCGTGCGCGGTGCGGTGCCCATCACCGATCGCTATGCGCCCGCGGCCGCGATCGATCAGCAGGAGTTTGCGGCGCGCGTCGGCGGTGACCGAACGCTCGAGCGCTCGAAGCGCACGGCGGGGCTTCGCGACGCGCTCGTCGAGGTGCTGGAGGCGCAGGATCCGGAGCTGCAGGATCGGCTTCGTGCGGTCGTGAAGGATCAGCGCGAGCTGGAGCGCGATTCGCGGCGCGAGAAACGTCAGACGCGCTGGGAGGAGGACACGCTGTCGAGGCTCGGCACGCTCTCGCAGCAGGTCGGCCTCGACCAGTCGCAGCAGGACTCCCTGTTCGCGATCCTGTCGCGGGCGCGCGACCTCACCGGTGAGGCGTTTCGTGCTGCGCGCGAGGACCACAGCTTCGGCGAGGCGCGCGAGAAGGCCAGCAGCCTGCGGCAGGAGGCCGATGGCGAGGCGCGCGAGCTGCTCTCCGACAAGCAGTACGCAGCGTACGAGCAGATGCGCGACGAGGAGATGGACCGCCGCGGGACCCGGCGCCGCCACTAGGACTCGCCGGCGATCTTCCGCGGCCCGATCCGAGTGGATCAAGCTTGCTCCCATCGACAATTGAGCGTGGCTCAAAAGCGCGGAGATCGGGCTTGGCGGGTGGCGAAACGTGCCGGCCACCTTGCGTGCCCAGCGAGGGATGGCTGACAACGGAGGCAAGCACGTGCCGATGCCGGGTCGTGCGGGGAGGCGCGATGGACAAACGCTACTGGAACCGCCGCGCACGGGACTACGACGAAGAGGTCCTGAACTCGATCAAGTCCGACCGCCGCGGAGTCATCGCGAGACGTCTGCGCCAGTATGCGCAGGCGAGCAAGATTGCGACCGACTTCGGGTGCGGTGCGGGCAAGTATGTCCCCGCCCTCGCCGCGCGCTTCGACAGGGTTTACGCCATCGACTTCGCTGCCAAGCTCCTCGAGTCAGCGCGTGAACACTGCACCGGCATCGGCAACGTGCGTTTTCTGCAGGGGGACCTGGCGAAGGGGAAGTTTCCGATCCGCAAGGCGCACTTCGGCGTCTGCCAGAACGTGCTGATCTCGCCAGAGCGCGGCCAGGCGAAGGCGATCCTTCGCAACGTCTCGCGGCACATCGTCCGCGGTGGACACCTGATGGTGCTCGTTCCGTCGACCGAGTCGGCGCTCTACTGCAGTCAGCGGCACGTCGAGTGGAACCGCCGCGAGGGCAAGCGGGGCAAGGCGCTGACCGAGGACGTCGAGGTGCCGCGGCGCGCGCTCGATCTCATCGAGGGCGTGTTCGAGCGCGAGGGCGTGCCGACGAAGCACTACCTGCGCGAGGAAGCGGAATCGCTGCTGGGCGCCGAGGGTTTCGAGCTGCGCAGCATGGACAAGGTCGAGTACGGCTGGGACTCGGAGTTCGCGCAGCCGCCGAGGTGGCTTGGCGATCCGCATCCGTGGGATTGGATGATGGTCGCCCAGAAGGCTGCCTAAATAACCTAGTGGAAGTTGCGGGTGGCGGTGCCGTCGGGGTCGAAGCGCATGTTGGGTTCCCATAGCTCCTCGGCGACCAGGTGCACCACACCACTCTCCGACTGCACCTTGCCGCGCACGCCCATGAGCAGGGCGGTGCGGGCGACCACCGAGTGGCGGTCGAAGATGTCGCGCCACACCACGAGGTTTACGAAGCCGGTCTCGTCCTCGAGTGTGTAGAAGGTCACGCCGGTCGCCGTGCCCGGACGCTGGCGGCAGATCGTCATGCCGACGTAGCGCGCGCGCGCGCCGTCCTTCATCGTGTTGAGCTGCACCGCCGTAGGCAGCCGCTCCCTGTAGAGCCTGCGCCGCAGTGCCTGCATCGGATGCCCGCGGGTGGAGTGCTGCGTGGTGCGGTAGTCCCAGCCGACCTCGTCGCCCTTCGATAGCCGCGCAAAGAGCGGCCCGTCGTCGCACTGCGTCTGCAGTGTCAGGCTGTCGTCGCGCCGCGAGATCACCTCGCGCAGCGCCCAGATCGCATCGCGGCGCCCGGGTACCATGCGTGACAGTGCGCCAGACTCGGCCAGCCGCTGGTAGGCGTTCTGGGGTAGGCGTGTACGGGAGACCAGGTCCTCGAGGTCGCGCAGCGGCTTGCCGCTATCGGCGATTGCCCGAAACGCTTCCTCCTCACGTGTGCCGAAGCCGTTCACGTGGCGCAGCCCCATTCGCACGGCGTAGCCGCCCGTGCTCTTCGGCGAGGGTTCGAGCGTGCAGTCCCACTCGCTCTCCTTGATGTCGATCGGGTGCACCTCGACCCCGTGGCGCTTGGCGTCCTCGACGAGTGTCGCCGCCGAGTAGAAGCCCATCGGCTGCGCGTTGAGCAGCGAGCATGTGAACGCGGCCGGGTAGTGGCAGCGCAGCCACGAGGTGATGTAGGCGATCAGCGCGAAGCTCGCCGCGTGGCTCTCCGGGAAGCCGTACTCACCGAAGCCGCGGATCTGGGAGAAGATGCGCTCGGCGAACTCCGGCTCGATGCCGTTTTGCACCATGCGCCCGACGAGCCGTGCATGGTGCCGCTCGATGCGCCCGCTCGACTTCCACGCGGCCATGTCGCGCCGTAGCTGGTCGGCCTCGCCGGGCGTGTAGCCACCGACGAGCACGGCGATCTTCATCACCTGCTCCTGGAAGATCGGCACACCGAGCGTCTTCTGCAGTACGCGCCGCAGGGCAGGGTGCGGATAGTGGGGCGTGTCCTGCCCCGAGCGTCGCCGCAGGTACGGGTGCACCATGTCACCCTGGATCGGCCCGGGCCGCACGATCGCCACCTCGATCACCAGGTCGTAGAACTTCTCGGGTCGCAGCCGCGGCAGCATCGACATCTGTGCGCGCGACTCGATCTGGAAGACGCCGACCGTGTCGCCGGCCGAGATCATGTCGTAGGTGGCGCGGTCGTCGTGGGGGATGGCGGCCATGTCGAGCGAGATGCGCTCGTGCTTCTCGAGTAGCTCGAAGCAGCCGTGCACCTGCGTCAGCGCGCCGAGGCCGAGCAGGTCCACCTTGAAGAGCCCGAGGTCGTCGATCGCGTACTTGTCCCACTGGACGACCGTGCGTCCCTCCATCGTCGCCGGCTCGATCGGCACGAGCGTATCGACCGGCTCGTGCCCGAGCAGAAAGCCGCCCGGGTGCACCGAGAGGTGGCGCGGGAAGTCCTGGATCTCGTCGACAAGTCGCAGGAAGAATTGGTGCACGGGCGCCGCCGCATCGAGCCCTGCGTACTCGAGCGCCTCGGTGCCGAGGTCGTTGAAGCGGCCGCCGAGCAGCTTCGAGAGCCGGTCGATCGACGTCGCTGGCAGTCCCAGCACCTTGCCCACCTCGCGCATCGCCGAGCGCATGCGGTAGCGGATGATGTTGGCGACCATCGCCGCGTGCCGGCGTCCGTAGCGCTTGTAGACCCATTGAATGACCTCCTCGCGGCGCTGGTGCTCGATGTCGAGATCGATGTCGGGCGGCTCGGCGCGTTCCGGGCTGAGGAAGCGCTCGAAGAGCAGGTCGAGCTTGATCGGATCGACCGCCGTGATGCCGAGGCTGTAGCAGACCACGCTGTTGGCCGCGCTGCCGCGCCCCTGGCAGAGGATCCCCTCGCGCCGGCAGAACTGAACGATCTCCCACATCGTCAGGAAGTAGCCGCCGTACTCGAGCTTCGCGATCAGCGACAGCTCCTTGTCGATCTGCGTCTGCACCTCGTCGGTGATGCCGCCCCCGCTGGGGGGATAGCGGCGCGCGGCGCCCTCCATCGTCAGCTGCCGCAGCCACTGGCCCTCGCTGGTGCCGTCCGGGAGCTTCTCGCCCGGGTAGCGGTAGCGCAGCTGGTCGAGGCTGAAGCGGCAGCGCTCCGCGATGTCGAGCGTGCGTGCGAGTGCGGAGGGGTCGTCGGCGAAGCGCTCGCGCAGCAGGTGGGGCTCCTTGAGATCATGCTCGGCGTTGCCGCGGATGTGATGGCCAGCCTCCGACAGCGCGACGCCGTGGCGGATGCACGACAGCACGTCCTGCAGCGGCTGGCGCGCAGCGCTGTGGTAGAGCACCTCGTTGCCCGCCACCGTGGGCACCCCCAGCTCGGCGGCGGCCCTGCGCAGCGCATCCTCGATCGGCGCCTGCTCCGCCCGCAGATGCCGCGTGACCAGTGCGTACAGCCGTTGTCCGAAGGTGCCGTGCAGCGGTGACAGCAGCGGCGCGGTCGGACAGAGCGCGATCAACCCATCGGCAAATTCGCACACGTCCTCGGGGGTGACGCGGGAGCTTCCCTTGTCGCTGCCAAGCCTTCCGCGGGACAGTAGCTGGCACAAATTGCCGTATCCCAGGCGGCTCTCGCAGAGCAACACCACACTGTGGATGTCGTCCTCGCGTGCGCTCAGCCCGACCGTCACCTCGGCGCCGATGACCAGGCGCAGGCCGAGCTCCTTGGCGCGCATGTGCGCGCGCACCAGCCCGTGGACGCCGTCGCGGTCGGTGATGGCCAGCGCCGGAAGGCCCATCGCGTGGGCCTGCTCGACCAGCTCATCGGGATGGCTGGCCCCCTCGAGGAAGCTGAAGTTGGTCTTTACCCAGAGGGGGGCGTAGGTGGTCATCGTTTTTTGAAGGCGTCTTCGCCACAGAGGTTAATGACAAAGGGGGCTGTGCCCCCTTCGCGGTCCGCAGTGCTGCGCACTGCGGCCGCTACAACCCCCCAGGGGACGCACGCGCGTCCCCTCTCCAACAGTGCGCACCGCGCACTATTGCATTCACCCCAGCGGGTCACGCCACGGGCGCTCCGGGTGCTGAGCTGCAAGCACGACATGGTCGGTGCTCGTACGGCACAGCTGGGTGTTCGGTTCGGCACCCGGAGCAGAGCGAAGCGCGCGACCCGCTGGGGTGAATGTTGGTGTGTCCGGTGGACACACCAACAGAGGGGACGCGCGTGCGTCCCCTGGGGGGTTGTAGGGATTCGCGGGGCCCAGGCCCCGCGAACTCCCGAAGGGGGCGCAGCCCCCTTTGTCATTAACCCCTGTGGCGAAGACCCTTGCACCCCGCACCACCACTCAGTTCACGAAACCGTGCAGGAACCACCTGCGCCTTGGGCGGTCGTAGAACGCCCACAGGACTTCGCCGCGCTGGGTCTCGATGAAGTAGTAGTCGCGCTCCCGTCTTCGGGTCCACCAGCCGCCGGAGGTGCGGTAGGGGCCGAGCATCTGCTGCACGGTGCCGTGGTGGCCGAGCCACGCCTCCGGTTCATGGGCGGGCAGCGGGGGCAACGCGACGGGTGGGTGCAGCACCCGGCGCACCAGCGGCATGCGCGCGGCCGGATCGCTGGCCGCATCCTCACCACCCGGGGGCTGTGGCAAGCGCGTCTGCGTGATCGGTTCGAAGCGGAAGCTCGCCTCGGGAAGATAGGCGTCGCGCAGCTGAGCACGCGTCACAGCCTGTGGCCCGAAGCTCGCACGCAGCCGCGCCAGCGCCCGCCCGGCTGCAGCGAGATCGCGCCGCCTGCGCTGCTGCAGCAGCTCCACCTGCCGCGGGTGCACGCGCGTGTGCTCGAAGGTGATGTCGATCTGCTCGACGGCCGCCGCGAGCGGGAGCGCGCTCAGCCGCAGGCGCACGAGGTCGATGATCTGCACCACGTCGAGCGTCGGGGCCGCCGTCTCGATACGCTGCAGCTCGCTGTCCTCGTGGTCGAGGTGCAGCGTGAGGTCCAGCGCCGTGATCGCATCGCTCTGCGCACCGAGCTTCTCGATCGCACCGTGCAGCATGTTCTTGATGCCGAAGAGCAGCCGCGTGTGGTCGTCGTCCGCCGGCTCGATCTGCAGCGACAGCGTCAGCGGTGGGCTGGGGATGCGCGGCTGCAGTGGTGTCCACGTGCGGCCGTTGAGGAAGTCGTGCAGCGAGGCGGTCTCGTGCCCGTAGCGAACGCGCAGCTGCCCCGCGGGCAATCGCATGAAGCGCCCCACCGTCTCGACGCCGAGCAGCGCCATCTGGTTGCGCACGTCCGGTGAGGCCAAGAGCCGCTCGAGCGGCACCTGCTCGGCGACGGTGCGCTCCTCGTCCGGGTCGTCGATCACCTGGGCTCCCGTCCGCTGGCACGCCACCGCATAGAGGAAGGGCCGCTTGAAGCCCACCGCCACGCAGCCGATGTAACGCTCGGCCTCGAGCACGGCATGCACACGCTGCGCCCATGTGCGCAGGTCCCCGAACAGGCCGCCGAGTCCGCTCGGGTCGAGCCAGAAGAGCCCCGGCTGGCTTGCCGCTGGCTCCACGTGAGGCGAGTACGACAGCAGCTGATCGAAGAGCGCGTCCACCGCCGTCTCGATGTCCTCGTTGGGCACCACCGCGGCGCGCAGCTTCGACGACAGCGCCTTGGCCTGCCCGAACTTCACGCCACTGACGATCTTGTGCGCGCGCGCATGGCGGTTGGCAAAGAGGATCTTCGCGAGCGGCCGGTCGTCCTCGACCACCACCACCGGCAGCTGCTCCCAGTCCGGGTGTGCGCGCAAGAGCAGCTGCAGCGGCATCGCCGGCATGTGCACGCAAGCGATGCTGCGGCCGTCATCATCGAGCGACAGCTGACTCACGAAAACCCCCACGGACCGCGCCGCAGCTCACCCGCGATGGGGCCGAGCGTGCCGGACTTGTTCTTGAGCACGTCGGTCGAGACGCTGAAGACGCCGGCCGTCTGCCGGGTGCGCTGCGGCTGCAGCTGCAGATTGACGAGCGGTCCAAGTGATCCACGTGCTTGCTCACTGCGATCGGTTAGCAGTAGCAGCCACACATCGTGTTCGCGCGCGAGGCCGAGCAGCCGCCCCTGCCACGCGGTGTCGCGTCGCACGGGTGTGAGCGTGAGGTCGACGACCAACATGCCGAAGCCGCCCGAGCGCAGCAGCAGCTCGGCCGCCTTGGGCAGCCCGTAGCCGCCGGCACTCCTGGGCACGTGCACGACGACCAGCGACGACAGATCGATGCCGCTGTCAGCCAGGTCCGGCGGAAACAGCGGGCCGCGCTCCGGCTGCACCCACGCGGTCGTCTCGCCGAGCGACTGTGCGTAGCGAAGGCATGCGACGGCCGACGTGAAGTGCGCGCTGCTGCGGTCCCCCGTCAGCTCGATCAGCCGCCCCTTCGGAAGCTGTGCCGGCAGCGGCAGCGACCGCTCGATGGAGGGGGAGGGCAGCCTGCGTGCGCCGGGCGCCGGGGCGGCTGCGGCGACGGGTGCTGGAGGCAAGGGGAGGCTGACGACTGACGCGGGCACGGCAGATCAGGATACTGTTTGGGTGTTCAGTGTAAAGAAGATCTGACGGGGAAGTCAGAACATCAATGATTTCAGACCCGATCGCCGGCGAGGCGGGAAGATCGCCGAGTGCGCGAGGACGCCGCGGGCGACGTCCGTCGGGGTCCGCCGCTGGCCGCCACGGATGCTGCAAGCGTCGACCCCGTGATGGGCTTCGATGTGATCGAGCACCTCACGAACGAAGAAGTGCTGCGCTTGTTCGGGGGTACGCTGCGTGTGTGGACGCCGCGGACATCGAACCCCTGCAGTCGGGGACCACGTTTGGTCGCTATCGCATCGTGCGCATGCTGGGGCGCGGCGGCATGGGGGAGGTCTACGAGGCGGTCCACACCGAGCTGGACAAGCGCGTGGCGCTCAAGACGATGCGCCGCCATGTGGAGCTGGGCGAGTCGAGCATCTCGCGCTTCATACGCGAAGGACAGGCCGCGGCGCGTGTCCATCACCCGAACGTCGTGGAGATCTTCGATGTTGGATCGGAGGGTGACGTTCGCTTCCTGGTCATGCAGTACGTGGAGGGCGAGACGCTGGCCGCCCGCTACCGGCGCGGCTTCTCGAGCATCGCGGAGCTGGTCGATCTCTTCCTGCCCATCCTGAGCGCGGTCGCCACAGCGCATGACGCCGGCGTGATCCACCGCGACCTGAAGCCCGACAACGTGATGCTCGCCCGCTTCCCCCACGGCGAGGAGCGCCCGATGGTGCTGGACTTCGGCATCTCCAAGCTGATCGGTGGCGACACACCCGACAGCGACCTCACTGCGACCTCCGACATGATGGGCACGCCCTACTACATGTCGCCGGAGCAGGCGCGCGGTGCCAAGGAGGTCGATGCGCGTGCGGACCAGTACACGCTGGGGGTCATGCTCTACGAGGGGCTCACGGGACAGCGGCCCTTCCTCGGCGACCAGGTGCTCGAGGTGCTGTTCAAGATCACCAGCCACGACTTCGTCGCGCCACGGCAGGTGCGCGCGGACCTGCCAGAGGCGCTCGAGGCAGTGATCCTTCGCGCGATGGCGCTGGACCGGGACGCGCGCTATCCGGACCTGCTCGGCCTCGCGCAGGCGCTGCTGCCCTTCGCAGGGGAGGCGGCGCGCAGCCGCTGGGGCCAGAGCGTGTCGCGCGAGCCGATGCTCGACCAGCCGACGCTGATGGGCGCGGCCGATACGTTGCCGAGTGGACAGGCGCCGGTCGTCGACGGCTCGCCTACGACCACGCTCAGCTCGCAGGCGCGCGAGCGGGAGTCGGATCCCGTGGAGCTGCCCGGTGCGGGGAAGGGTGGGCGGCTGGCCCTGATCGGCGGGGGGATCGTGGGACTGGCCATGCTCGGCGGCGTCCTGCTGACGGCCGAGCCCGAGCCGGCTGCGCCGCAGCCCGTGTCCGCGGTCAGCGAGCTGCGGCAGCCGGTGGTGGGTCACCGTCAGATCGCGAGCTACCGGAGCCGTCGTGACTACGTTCCCTCCGAGTCGGCGTGGCAGGCTGCTGCGCGGGACCTCGAGCAGGCATCGGAGCAGCTCGACGCGCCCGTGAGGTGGAAGGCGGAGGCGTCGTTTGCGCAGGGCATGGAGGCGCTGGCCCAGGGGCACGCGCCGCTCGCACTCGAGGCCTTCGACGCGGCCGTCATGCTCGAACCCAACCTGGCGGTCGGCCACGTGGGCAGGGCGGCGGCGCTGTCACAGCTCCGGCGTCCGGACGAAGCGGTCCAGGCTGCGCAGACCGCGGAGCGCATCGAACCGAACTTCTGGCTTGCCATCGCGGCGGGCGCGTCCGCGTTGTCGGCCAACGATCGCGTCGACGATGCGATCCAGGAGTACCGACGCGCGCTCACGATTGCACCGAGCGAGCCCGAGCTCCTGTCATCACTCGCGCTCACCTACCACGTGGCCAGGCTCGACAGTGAGGCCGTCCGATACGCCGAGCTCGCGCTGAAGGCCGATCCGGAGCGCGTCTCGGCGCGGCTGCTGTTGGCCGAGCGCGCCCTCGAGCGATCGGACGGCAAGCTGGCGCTCGAGCACGCCGATCGCGCGGTCGCCGTCTCGACCTCGAGCACCGCGGCCCGCCTCGCCCAGGCGGACGCGCTCGCACTGCTCGGGCGCAAGGCCGATGCGCGCGCGGCCTACGACAGGACGCTCGAGCTGGCCGAGAAGTTTCCCGACAGCGGCGCGCCGAAGGAGCGGCTCGAGCAGGTCCGCTCGGCCATTGCCAAGGACCGCATGCCGGCGCCGCGCGTAACGCGCGATGAGGGTCGTCCGGCCCGCGCCCGCAGCAAGAAGCCCACGGGGCGGTCGGCCCCCCGCTCGCGTCGCTCGGGCCGCTCGAGTGCGGGTGACCCACTTCAGGCCCTCGACTTCTGACGCAGCGGCGAAAAATACTCGCGCACGCCATCGCGCGGTGCAGGCCTTCACTGTGTGGCACCACACACGCTATGCTGGCGTTGGGTGACGGTAGATGACTGAGCGGAAGCAGCCGACGCGCCTCGGGGCCCTCCTCGATGGCCTCGCGGACGTCGTGCTGGAGCTCGACCTGGAGGGCCGCATTCACTTCGCCAGCCTCTCCATCGAGGAGCAGCTGGGGTACCCCCGGGACACGATCATGGACGGCGAGGCCCACTGGGATCTGTTCCACCCCGATGACCTGCCCACCGTGCTGGAGCTGGCGGTGCGGGTCTTCGACGGCGATGCCTTCACCCATCTCGTCTCACGTATTCGACACGCATCGGGCGAGTACCTGACCTTCGAGTCGAGCGCCCAGCGCTTCGATAGCACCGGGGGCGAGGGCCGCCTTGCGATCCTGATGCGCAACGTGTCGACGCGCAGACAGACGGAGTCCGCGGTCGAGGTGCTCCCCGACGTGCTCGCCCGCGCGCAGCACGCCGACAGCCTGCAGATCCTCGCGGGAGGCGTTGCGCACGACTTCGGCAATCTGCTGCAGGGCATTCTCGCAAACGCGGAGGTCGCGCGGGCGCACCTCGACGCGCCGGATACCCTCGATAAGCGCCTGGCGGACGTGACCGCAGCCGCCGCTCGGGCGGCCGAGCTGTGCCGACAGATGCTCGCCTACACGGGGCGGGGCCGGCCGCAGGTCGAGCTCATCGATCTGCACGCGATCATCCGCGACCTCGTTCCGCTGCTACGGGCATCGGTCTCGAAGAAGGTCGTGATCGAGCCGCGCGTCCCCGAGGACAGCGCGTGGCTGATGGCCGACGCCACACAGCTTCGGCAGCTGCTGATGAACCTCGTGATCAACGCCGGCCAGGCCATCGGAGACCGCACCGGCCACGTGACCGTCGGCTCGAGCGAGGACCAGGATACGACGCCGCCGACGCTCATCGTCGTCGTGGAGGATGACGGCTGTGGCATGAGCGCCGCGACGCAGGCCCAGCTCTTCGACCCCTTCTTCACGACCAAGGCTGGCGGACGCGGCCTGGGCCTCGCTGCGGTTCGCGACGTCCTGTCGGCCCACGGCGGTAGCATCGACGTCGACAGCACGCCGGACGAGGGGAGTCGCTTCATGGTGCGTCTCCCGCTTCAGCGGGAGCGTGCACGCAGGCCCACCACGCGCGAGACCACGCCTCGCCTGGCGGCGGGGGGGCGGGCCCTGTTCGTCGACGACGAGGAGGCCATCCGCGTGGTCGGAAAGAGCATCCTGGTCGACGCGGGCTTCGAGGTCACGCTCGCGAGCGACGGCGCCGACGCCGTGCAGCGTTTCGAGGCGGGTCCAGCGGCCTACGACGTCGTCGTGCTCGACATGACGATGCCCGTGATGGACGGCCGAGAGGCACTCGAGGCCATCCGCGTGCTCGCGCCCAGTGTACCCATCGTGCTCTCGAGTGGTTACACGACCCACGAGCTGGGTCCGCTCGTCGATGACGACCCGCACACCACGTTCCTCGCCAAGCCCTACGCCCCCCGACACCTCATCATGACGCTCAATCAGCTGATGGGCGGCGACGCCCCGTAGCGCTGTCGTAGCGTTGGGCTGTCCGGCCCATGAACCACGCGCTGTGCGTGCTATCCTTGCACCGAAGCCGATGCGGGCGCGCCGCCTGCCACGGCCCTTGCCGGAGTGAGCCCATGCTGGTGTGTCGACTTCAAGAGGCTGGTTCGGTTGCGCTCGCGCTCGCTGCCGTACTGGTGGTCGCGGCATGCGGCGATGACGCTTCCAACGCCGGTGAGGCTGCGGCGTCGGACGCCGGGGTCGACGCGGGCCGCCGAGCGATTCCCGTCTCCGACTGCAGCACTGACATCGACTGCGATGACGGACTGCACTGCACTGGGGTCGAGACGTGCGAGCTCTTCGATGGCTACAAGCTCTGTCGGTCAGGTACGCCCATCGACTGCGACGACGGGGTCGACTGCACCGATGACATTTGCTCGGACGAGCAGGGGAGCTGCGTGTCGACGCCGCCGGATCTCGACGGCGATGGGCACTTTGACCAGAGCTGCGTGGACGTCGGCGGCGTGACCCTCGGTGACGACTGCGACGACGCCGATGCCCTACGCTATCCTGGCAACGTCGAGGTCTGTGACGTGGAGGGGCACGACGAGGACTGCCGTCTCGACACCTTCGGCGAGCGGGATGTGGACGCCGACGGTTCGTTCGACGCCCGCTGCTGCAACGTGGACGGCGAGACGAGCGTCTGTGGCGACGACTGCGACGATTTCAATGCCGCAACCCGCCCGGGCCAGGTCGAGGTGTGCGACGCACTCGACAACGACTGCGACGGGATGCCCGACGAGGGCGTGCAGGTGGCGGGCTTTGCCGACCTCGACGGAGACCAGCACGGCGATCCCGGCGCTGCGCTGCTCGCGTGCCCGGGGGCGAGCAAGTTCAGCCTGAGTGGTGACGACTGCGACGACGACGACGTGGCGCGCTTCCGCGGCCACCCGGAGGTGTGCGACGCGGTCGACAACGACTGCGACGACGTCGTGGACGAGTACACGCTCGACGTCACCTGGTACGTCGATGCCGACGGGGACGGCTTCGGGGACCCGAAGCAGGACACCGTGATCGCCTGCGCGCCCCCGAATGGCCACGCGTTGCTGCCGCTCGACTGCGATGATGCGGCCGCGGGGAACAACCCGGCGGCGGCGGAGCGCTGCGATGGCATCGACAACGACTGCAATGGCATCGCCGACTACGTCATCGGACCCAACGACCGCGAGGATGACGACCGCGACGGGCATGTAGACGCAGCGTGCGGCGGGCTGGGCGACGACTGCGACGACAGCAATCCCAATGTCTACGTCGGAGCGCCCACGCTGTGTGATGGGCTCGACAACGACTGCGACGGCGTCGTGGACGGAAGTGACGAGGACCGCGTCTGGTACGAGGATGCGGACGGCGACGGCTACGGGGCGGACGCGAGCATGCAGCAGGCCTGCGCCGCGCCCGCCGGCCACGTGGCCCTCGCCGGCGACTGCGACGACAGTACGCCCACGCGTCGACCGGGTCTGCTCGACGACTGCGGCAGCGGCGACGAGGACTGCGACGGGACCGTGGACGAAAACGCGCTGCGCACAGCGTACTACGCGGACGCGGATGGGGACGGCGCAGGCGGCGGTGACCCCGTGCTCGAGTGCGCACAGCCTGATGGCTACGGTCCACTGCCGACCGACTGCGACGACGCCGAGCCCGCCCGCTTCGAGGGCAACCCGGAGCGCTGCGACAACATCGACAACGATTGCGACGGGATGGCGGACAACGCGGTGGGCTTGTGCGACTTCGAAAACACGCAGGGCGCATGCAACGCCGGCGTGTGCTCGGTCGTCTCCTGCGACGGGAGCTTCGGCGACTGCGATGGTGATGCTGACAACGGCTGCGAGACTGACACGGACCTGGATGCGGAGCATTGCGGCGGATGCGAGGTCGCCTGCCAGTTCGGCGACAACGCGAGCGCGTCCTGCGACGGTGGACAGTGCGTGCTCAGCTGTGAGGCGGGCTTCGTCGACTGCGACATGAGCCCTTTCAACGGCTGCGAAGCGAGCTTCCTCGACGACCCCGACAATTGCGGTGGCTGCGACATGCGCTGCGACGGTGGTCCGCAGTCACCGGCCACTTGCATCGACGGGGCCTGCGCCCTGTCCTGCGAGGCCGGCTACGAAAACTGCGATGGCGACTGGCAGACGGGTTGCGAGGCGCGCCTCGAGGACGATGTGCAGCACTGTGGAGGCTGCGGCAACACGTGCGAAGCGCCGGGGCTGTGCGTACGAGGGCAGTGCCAGCCGGATGCCTTCCCGAGTGACGGGTCCGATGGTGCCTTCCACCCGGTGGTCGACACCGTGCTCGAGTCGCGCGCGTGGCACTTCACGACGATTACGATCCCGCAGGGAGTGACTGTCAGCACCGACATCGACGGTGTGCTCGAACTCTACGCCAGCGGTGATGTGCGTATCGACGGGACCCTCACGGCGTCCGGGTCGGCGGGTGGCAACGCGGGCGGTGTCGGCCTGAGCTGCTCCTGCGGCGGCGACACGCGCGTCTACACCAACGGTGGTGGCGGTGACACCGGCCACCCGAACGGCCCCGGCGGCAATGCGGGGGGTAGCGGCACCTGCGGTGTCGGCGGCGAGGGGGGCGTCGGCGGCGAGGGCAACGGCGGAGAAGGCTGCTGCGGTGATGGAGGTACCAAGGGGGGCGGCTCCGGTGGCGTCTGTGTCGCCGGCGGCGGCGGCGGAGGCGGCTATGCCGGCGGCGCCGGCGGCGGCCACGAAGGCGGTCGCGCTGGCGGCAACGGCGGGTCCAAGACCGGCGAGGCGACTGGCGGCCTCGCACGTCCGGGCGACGGCGGCCTCGGAGGCGAGACCGGGCTGCCGATCTACGCGGGCGGCGATGGCACCGTACGCTGCGGTGGCGGCGGGTCGATCGGCCTCGCTCCTTCGCTCGACCTCGAGGTGGCGCAGTACTTCATTCCCGGCTCAGGCGGCGGCGGCGGCTCGGGCTCGGCGGACTACCTCGTGTCTTCGGGTGCGGGCGGCGGCGGCGGCGGTGGCGCGGTGCGCATCGCCGTGTCGGGCATCCTCGAGATCGGCCAAGAGGGTAGCGTCCTCGCCATCGGTGGCGCAGGCGGGGCGGGCAGCGCCCGCGCAGGTGCGGGTGGCGGCGGCAGCGGCGGAGTCGTCTACCTCGCAGCGCGGGAATTGCTCGTGCAGGGCGCTGTGATGGCCCACGGTGGAGCAGCCGGTGGCAACGGAGCGTGCACCGCCGGCACCGGAGGTCCGGGGCGCATCCGGTTGTCGATCCTGCCAGAGCGCTGCGACATCACCGGCACCTTCGACCCGCCGCTAGCCAACGCGTGCGACGTGACCGCACCGGCCGCCGAGGGCAAGACGTACATCGACACCTATCCGTTTTGACCCACGCCTCCGCTGCCTTCGCGCTAGTCGGGGGGACGGGTCTGTGCGGACCGGGGACAACCAAGGAGAGGCGAGCCATGATCTTCGCCACGGAGTACAGGTCGAAACTCAAGGTCATGCCGCCAACGGAGGGGGCGCTGCCGATGGTTGCCCAGCAGGTCGAGTGAGCCAGCCCAAGCACGAGCTGAACACGGACTTCGTGTGGAGGCGGCGAGAAGGTTCGGCCCCTCGACGTCTGAGTCGCCGGCAGATCGACAGCTACCATGCCGAGGGCTTCCTGGTGATCGAGGATGTCTTCGACGCCGAGACGCTGAGGCAGGTCACGGCGGAGATCGACCCATGGGAGGAGAAGGTCACGCGCTTCTTGCAGACCCAGGAGGATGGCAGGTTCTTCATCGCACGCGCTGATGAGATCACCTTCACGACGCACCTCGTTGCGAGGTCGCAGCACCTGCGTGAGTTCTGCGCGAGCATGCCGTTCCAGGAGCTCGCCCATGATCTGATAGGTCCCGACGTGCGCCTCTACTGGGACCAGGCCGTGTACAAGAAGCCCGGCACCGCGGCCCCGTTTCCATGGCATCAGGACAACGGCTACACGTACGTCGAGCCGCAGCAGTACCTCACGTGCTGGGTGGCGCTGACGGGCGCGACCGTCGACAACGGATGCCCGTGGGTCGTGCCGGGGTTGCACACCGAGGGCACGCTGGCTCACACGATGACGGACCTCGGCTGGAACTGCTTCGACGGTGAGCCGCCCGGCAAGGTCGCGGCGCCGGTTCGCGCAGGGGGCATCGTGGTGTTTTCGTCGCTCACGCCGCACGCCACCGGGCCCAACACGACGGACCAGACGCGCAAGTCCTACATCGTGCAGTTCGCGCCGGACGGCGCGGTGGTGCGTGAGAAGGGCAAGGACTCGGACGTGTGGCAGCGGGTCGCCGCCGACGCCTCGGATAGACAGTTCCACGTACTGCGCGACGGCGAGGCACCGGGCGCGTGATGGCATGGGCCGATAGTGGTTCGACGATCCGTGGGTCCGGCGGGCGCATCGCCCTGTGGGTTGTCCTGTCGCTGGGCGCGTGCGGCGACGACTCGAGCCGCGCCGAGCCGGACCCGACCGACGGCGGCGGTGACGGTGACCTCACCGGCGCGGGTGACGGTGCCGGTGATGGCGACGGTGATGGCGACGGTGATGGCGACGGTGATGGCGACGGAGATGGCGACGGTGATGGCGACGGTGATGGCGACGGTGACGGCAACGGTGACGGCGACGGCGACGGCGACGGCGACGGCGACGGTGACGGTGACTCGCCGGCCTTCGTGCCGGGCATCCCCATCGATGTGACCCCGATGGAGTGGACGTACGTGCACTTTCCGGGCGCCAAGTGCCGCGACGCCGCCGAGACCGGCCTTGGCATCTACGTCGAGCCCGGTGTTGACAAGCTCGTCATCTACCTCCAGCCCGGCGGCGCATGCTTCAACTCCCCGACGTGCATCGGCAACCCCTCCAGCTGGGGCGAGGCGGACCTCGGCACACCCGGCGGCATCCTCTCGCGAGGCGACGCGAGCCCCTTTGGCGAGTGGAACATGGTCCTGCTGCCGTATTGCTCCGGTGACGTGTTCACCGGCGCGGCGGTGGACGGCACCGGTCACGAGGGCGAGACGATGCAGGGCTACGTCAACATCGGCGAGTACCTCAAGCGCATCGTGCCCACGTTCCCGGGCATCGATGAGGTCGTCCTGATGGGCGTCAGCGCGGGGGGCTTCGGCGCCTGGTTCAACTGGCTCAGAGTGCAGGACGCCTTCGGCGACGTGCCGGTGCACGTGCTCGACGACTCGGCGCCACCGCTGTCCCAGCCGTACATGCCCGCCTGCTGGCAGCAGCGTGTCGGCGCGACGTGGAACTGGCCCGACAGTGTCTACGCCGACTGCGCGGACTGCGATATCGCAGGCGGCGACGTGCTGCTGCCGCTCTTCGACCTCGCGCTCCAGCGACTGGGCGTCGAGGCCGGCCAGCGGCTCGGGCTGATCTCGTACACCGAGGACACCACGGTCAAGAGCTTCCTCGCCTACGGTCAAGACGACTGCGCCGACTACGACGTCCCCCTGGCCGCGCCCGCGCTGCCCCTCGGGCTCTATCCCCAGGCGCTCATCGATCTGAGGGACCACACCGCGGGCAACCCGGGTTTCGCGATGTTCCAGGTCGACGGCGAGGGACACATCCTCCTGGGCGGCGACCTCGAAGCGGTCACCGTCGGCAATACGACGCTCCTGGACTTCGTACTCGCGGTGCGCGACGGCGGCCCCGCCTTCCAGAACCACGTGCAGCCCTAGCAGGCGAGGCGGCGGAGGCTCACTGGCCGGGGTTCGGCAGGCCCCAGGTGCTGAGTGAGACGTCGCTCCAGTCGGCCGCGCTGTCCGTGTCGACCACGCCCGTTCGCTGCAGCGAGATGCCGTCCTCCAGCGTGCCGGTGTCATCCATGTCCGCGATGGCGTGGTCGCAGAACGCCTCGTCGACGAAGCCATCCATCGGCGTGCCGCCGCCGTCGGCGGGGCGCATCTGCCACTGTCCGAGGTCGGCGAGGAAGCCCACCCGTCGCTCGGATGCCAGGCTCGAGTTGAAGCCCACGCAGTCCGTCTCGCTGACCATCGCCACGCCGTCCTGCGTGACCACGTCGGCGTCCTGCACGTAGACCACGTTGTCGACCTGCGTGATGCCATCGGCGACGTTCCAGAAGTCGTGGGCGTGGTCGTAGTGCCGCGGGTGATCGGCCTGCGCCTCGGACGCCATCCCGTCGAACTCGCCGAGCGCGCCGTTGGAGTTGCAGTCCCCGCTGTCGAGGTGGAGCACGATGTACTCGCCGGTCTTCACGTAGACCTCCGGCCAGGAGATGAGGGTGTAGGCGCTGTTGCCGCCCTTGGAGCGCATGCGCATGCCCTCGAGGTTGCCTCCCTGCAGGACCACCAGCTCGATCAGGTCGCAGCGCATCTCGTTGCCCTCGTAGATGTTGGCGTTGACCTCGTTGATCCTCAGCACCGCACTGCCGGAGAAGCCGATGAACGGCTTGGCCCGCTCCTCGATCGGCAGAGGGCTTGCGCCGATGTCGAGCACCGTGTCTGCGATGTTCAGCACGTAGCGCTCGCCGCCCACCTGCAGTTCCGTCTCCAGGGTGATCGTGTCGCCAACCACGGTCGCCGAGATCACGGCGATGTCCACTGCACCGGTGATCGTGAACTGGTTGGGTGCGTCCACGAGGCTGCTCGCATCCCAGTCGCCGTTCAGCGTCAGGACCACGCCCGTCGGTTGACTGGATACGACGCGTACCACTGAGCCCGGCACGCTGCCCTGGGAGGCGTTGGGCGCGGCCCAGGTGCTCGCGTTCAGGTCCGTCCAGTCGAGCTTCGTGTTCGTGTCGCTGTCGCCAATGCGCTGCAGCGAGGTGCCGGCGGGATCGAGCGAGGTTGCATCCGAGTCCGCCACCGCGTGCTCGCAGAACGCCTCGTCGACGAAGCCGCCCACCGGTACGCCGCCGCCGTCCATCTCCCACTGCTGCTGGTCGGCGATGAAGCCCAGCCGCGTCTCCGAGACGCCGCTGGCGGCGAACAGGGTGCAGTCGGTCTCGCTCACGATCGGGACCGCGTCCATGATCACGGCGTCCGCGTTGCGCAGGTAGATGACGTTGTCAGACGCCGTCAGCCCGCCCGTGCCGCCGTTCCAGAAGTCGCGCGCCGTGTCGAAGTTGCGCGGGTAGTCGGCCTGTGGGAGCTCGTCCGGCGCATCGCGCTCGTCCACCGCCGGCAGCGGGTCGCCGACACCATCGACGGAGTCGTTGCAGTCGCTGTCCATGTGGACCACGAGCAGGTCGCCCGCCTGGACGTGGACGTCGTCGAAGCCCTTGATGACGTAGGCGCCCGAGTTGGTGCCGCGTGAGCGCAGTTGGACGCCATCAAGCGTGCCGGCGGTCAGCGCCCGTAGCTCGATCAGATCGCAGTCGAAGCCGTCCTGCTCCGCGAGCGTGGCGCTGAGCTCGTTGACCATTAGCCACGCGGGCAGGGCGAATCCACGGAACTGCTTGATGCGCTCGTCGACGTGCAGCGAGTGCCCCGCGGTGTCGAGCACCATGCGGTCGACGTTCAGCGTGTACACCTGGCCGGGAACCTGGAGCTCCGTCTGCAGCGTGATCACGGCGCCGTCGACTGACCCGCCCACCACCACGAGGCCGTCGATGGTGAAGTGCGTGGCGTAGTCGATGATCGAGTCCGGGTCCCAGTCACGGCTGAGCGTCAGGGTCACCTCGGTGCGGCTGGGGGCGTCCACCACGAGGCTCGAGTCGCCGCAGCTTCCCACCGCCACATCATCGGCCGTCCAGGCTGAGTAGTAGATCACGTTGCCCCGTGGCCACAGCGGGGTCGGGCCCACCTCGATCGTGCAGCCGTTGCGGATACCCGTCGCAGCGCGCAGCGCGGTCGGCAGACGCATGCGCACGTTGCTGCCGAGGCTCACGCCGGGCGTACCGAACCATGCGGCCTCGAAGTCGACTCCGGAGTTGCCAAAGATGGTCGTCACGCGGCCGGTCACGCGTACGAACTCGTGCAGGTAGTCCGCGCGGTTCGTCCACGTCTGCGGCGTGAGCGTCAGCGCCTGCACCAGATGATCGACGGCGCCGCTTCCAAGCACCTGCCAGTCGCTCAGGGCGGTGACGGCGCCATCCGTCAGCTCGGTGACGCGCAGCGACACCTGGTCGCCCTGCTTCGGCACGGGGGACAGCGACTGGGGATCGATGGCGACGAAGAGGGCGGGGCCGAGTCGCTCGGTCTGCAGCCAGAAGGCGGTCAGGTCATCGCCGATCGTCGGGCGCACGTAGGTGACGGTCGCGAACGGGAGCTCGACGTCGACCTCGCCATCGGCGATCGCCTCGATCGCGAGCTGCCCCTCCTCCTCGAGCGTGAGCTGGGGTCCAGCGTCCATCATGGATGCGTCGCCGTCGCCATCGCCGTCGCCGTCGCCATCGCCATCGCCATCGCCGTCGCCGTCGCCGTCGCCGTCACCGTCGCCGTCGCCGTCGCCGTCGCCTCCGTCGTCGCGCATGGCTGCGTCGCCGCCGGGGTCTGTCGTGTCTGCCGCGTCGTCGCCGCCACAGCCCGAGCCCATCGCAATCGCGGTGAGCGCACAAATCACGCTGAAATACCTCATTGAGCCCTCTCGTGAGCCGCGGATCTTCGCACAGGGTCGGCGGCTCACCCAAGGCATTTGGCCCCGATTGCCACGCAGGGGTCGTTGTCGGCGGGCGGGCGCCGCGTAGCCTGGGCCCATGTCTTATCGACCGATCCACGCAATCGCACTGCTACTCATGCTGCCAACATTGCCGGCGTGCGGGGGCTCGTCTTAATGATGGACGGGCCGCGGGTGGCGGCGCTGGCGGCCCCGGAGACGGGGCGTTCGGCGGAGGTGCTGGCTCCGGGCTGTCCGGTGACGGCATGGGCTTCGCCAACAGCGACGGCCCCGGCCCCTCGGTGGCCGTTACGGACGGCGCTGGCGACCAGGGGGGCGCTCCGCTGAGCAACGGCACCGACTGCGAAGAGCAGCTGCTCGTGACGGTCCGCGACTTCACGGAAATGCACCCCGACTTCGAGAGCTTCGATGGCCAGGTCGATGGCCTGGTCGCGTTCGAGCTCGGTATGGACAACACACCGACCTACGCGCATGCCGCGGGCACGTCGGTGACCACCGGTCCCACTGAGTTCAGCCAGTGGTACCACGACGTCGCGGGGGTCAACATGCGCATCCCCGGCGTCGGGATCGACTTCGTGGAGACCAGCCCCGGCGTCTTCCTCTTCGAGAGCGACGCGTTCTTTCCCATCGACGGCCAGGGCTTTGGCAACGGACCGCTGAGCCCCGTCCCGGGCCTGCCGATCCCCATCTTCGAGGATCACAACTACCTGTTCACGACCGAGGTGCACACGCAGTTCACCTACGCCGGCGGCGAGCAGTTCACGTTCACCGGCGACGACGACCTGTGGATTTTCGTCAACCGCCGGCTTGCCATCGACATCGGCGGAGTGCACGGCTCGCGGCCCGAGACCCTCGACATGGACGCGCGTGCCGCGGAGCTGGGGATCGAGCTAGGCCAGACCTATTCGATGGACATCTTCCATGCGGAGCGCCACACCGACGGCTCCAACTTTCGCATCGAGACGACGATCGACTTCAGCTGCATCGTCAACATCCCGCCGCTCGAATAGACCTCGGATCGCCACGACCGGGCTGCGGGCAGGTGAGGCGGCGGGTCATCCCGGTCGACCAGCGAGCGGGGCACCGAGCGGTCACCGGCACCAGCGGTGGGCTCGCACGCACTCGCAGATGGCCACGGAATACTCGGCGTAGAAGCGCTCGCGGGCGAGCTCCTGGACTTCCAGGTGCCGGGGGTGGGCGCGCCAGGCCTGCTGCGCCTCGGTGCTTTCGAACACGACGATCGCCAGCCGCTCTCCGTCGTCCGAGGTGAAGTCCTCGATGCTGACGAAGCCCGGCATGCTGGAGGCGATGCCGAACATCTCTGCGGCGACGACCGCGTAGTCGGCCTCCACGCCCGGGTTGAGACGCGAACGGAACACAGTGATGACGTGACCGGGCTGGGGATCGCTCATCGATTTCGGATAGCAGCCGGTCGCGGGCGCGTCGATGGGCGGCCAACCGGGTCGCGAATTGCGGTGACGGTGCGTTGTCGCTGCCAGACGAGGTATCCTGTGGTGGTGTCGGCATTTCGCATGGATACGACCGGCTGGCCCATGATTCACCTGGAGGTCGGCGCCGGGTTCGACAGGGCCGAGCTACGGGCGCTGCTCGCGCGCTTCGATGCGGTCCACGAGCGGGACGAGCCCTTCGTCATTCTCATCGATCTGAGCAACCTGAAGGTGAACCCCGGCGCCTCGATGCGCCGCTGCGCCGTCGACTGGATGCGAGAACACAAGGCGCAGGGCGAGCGCCTCAACCGGGGCACCGCGATCGTGTTCGAGTCCGTCGTGATCCGTCAGGCCCTGACTGCGATCTTCTGGGTCTGGAAGCCGCCCGTGCCCCTGGGCACGTTCCGGGATGGGGCGGCGGCCCGAGCCTTCCTGACAAAGAAGGCAGCCGAAGCCGGAATCACTCTGCCTCCCGCCTGAGGTTCGGCGAGCGAGGAGCCGCTCAGGGCATCGTCAGCGGTAGCTGCAGCGCGCTGCCGACGGCTGGCAGCGTGATCGCCACGCTGCGTAGCGCGCGACCGTCATGCACGACCGCAACCCACTGCACCGGCGCGTCCTCGAGTCGTCCCGCCTTCGGCCATGACAACAGCACGCTGCGCGGGCGCCCATCGGCGGTCACCTCCTCGACGATCAGGTTCGCTTCGCCGACCGCGAAGTGGCGGCCCCGCCGCAGCGGACGGTCCGGCCTGCGGTAGCCGCGACTGCCCGGCTCCAGCAGGTAGCCGTGCTCGGTGCGCAGCCGCAGGGCATGCGGCGCCACGCGCCACAGCACGACCGGTTCGGTGCTTGCGCCCAGCAGCAAGTGCGCGCCGGGCGCCAGGAATTGATCGCTGCTGAGCAGCAGTGCGAACAGGGTCGGGATGGTCTGCGGGGTGTTCAGCACGATGCGTGTGGGCGCACCGGGGGTGTGGGGAGGAAGGCTCTCGGCCAGCGTGGCGATGGCACCGTCCGCCTGCGCCCGCGCGCTGCCACTGCCGGGCACCAGAGAGGCGCCCAACAGGACGTGCACGACCAGCCAGGTCGCGACCAGGGGTCTGCCGAGCCACGCGACGCGGCCCTCGGCGGACCACAGCCGCACACTCGCCTCGCCGAGCGCGGCACACAGGCAGAGCCCCGGCCACAGCAGCATCCGATCGCTCGGCACGGCCGCGCACAACGGCACCAGCGCGATGACGCCTGACGTCAACCACATGCGCAGGCGCCGGTCGACGCGCGACAGCGCCAGCAGCGACAGCGCGGTGACCACGGCGAGCGTCGCGCCGACCATCGGGTAGGCATCAGCGGTGGGCGTCGGGAGTCCGAGCAGATGGGAGAGCATCTGCCCCATGCGCGCAGGGACGACGGCCGCGAAGCCGAGCGGATCACCGACGGGGTCGACGTAGAGGGTCCCGCCGCGTGCACCGAAGCCGGCGACCCTGTAGTGGACGAGCCATGCGAGCGTGACCGCCGCCATCGGCACGAGCGCGATCAGCCGTGCGCGCACCGCCCCGCGATCCACCCACAGGGCATGGGCGAGCAGTGCGCCCCACACGCACACGCCACCCTCGCTGGACCACAGCGACATCAGCAGGCACAGCGCCGAGAGCGCGCGCCCCGGCCCCCAGCCGTCGCGCCGCGCGCGGTCGTGACAGTAGAGCGCCAGGGCCGCGAAGGCCGGCATCATCACCGAGTTGCGCGTCGCCAGCCAGCCCACGACCTCACCGTTGCGCGCGGCGAAGCCGCACAGCACCAGCGCCCACAGTGCCACGCCCGGCCCCGAGCACAGGCGCCGGTACAGCAACCAGGCCGACAGCAGCAGCACGCCCTGCCACAGCAGGTTGTGCGCGTGCATCAGCTGGGGCGCATCGGGCCACAGCAGCATGTCGGCGTAGTGCGTGACGATGGCGACGGGCCTGAACATCGCCCAGCCCGCCTCCGGGTCGGTCCACCACGGCAGCTGCCCGGCGGTGATGTTGCGTGCGACGCCGGCCGCACCCCCGTGGTTGACGACCCCCGCCAGCTCGTACCACCGCGTGTCCATCGGCTGACCCGAGAGGTGCGCGGCGATCAGGCGCGTGTAGAGGCGGTCGTCGAGCTGCAGGCCGTCGCCCAGGCTGCCCACGTGAAGCGCGACTGCCAGGGCGATGCACACCGCCGGAAGCCACGGCGCGCGCGCTAGCAGCCCGGGGGTGGCGCGTTGTTCCGGCACGACGTCACCGTGCCGCACCGCGACCGCCCGTGGCAAGCGCTGCTCAGGCGGCCTGTGCCTCGGCGAAGGGCCCGAGCTTGCGCGCCTTCAGCTCCGCGGTGGCGATCTCCTGGAAGCGCTCGTTGCGCATCACGACCGTACACACCATCGAGAGGTAGCCGCCCGGGTACTTCGCGCTCTGCTCGAAGTGGCGCAGCTTCTGGTACGGGCGCGAGGCGTAGGCGTGGTGATCGGCGTGCCGCGACAGGCCCACCAGGCCGAAGCGGGTGAAGCTCGACTCCGTGTCCCACGAGTCGACCGGCTGCACCTTGCGGCCCTGCCGCTGCAGACCCCAGTGCTCGAAGTAGTTGACCGCCTCGAGCAGACGCACCGACCAATAGGCCTGGGCGAAGAACATGACGACGCCGCCGATGCCGAACAGCGCGCCCATGCTGGCGGCGAAGGCGAGCTCGCCGAGGATGCCCTGCACCACACGGTTGTGGAGCTGCCGGGCGTGCAGCACCGGCACGCCCTCGAGTCCGTTGCGCTTGACCTCGATGTTCCAGGCGCTGCGGAACTGGGCCGGCACCGTGCGCAGCCAGAACTCCTTGAACGTCTCGCCGTAGCGGGCAGTCGCACCGTCCTCGTGCTTGCCGATGTTCACGTGATGGCCGCGGATGTGCTCGGTGAAGAAGTGCTCGTAGAACACGCTGCCCATGATGAAGCGGCTGAGCAGCTGCTTGCCGGCCTGCGGGCGGTGCATCAGCTCGTGGGCGACCACGATGCCGGAGAGGCCCGAGGACGTGCCCACGAGCACGGTCGCCGCGATGAGGTCGAGCGCGCCTGCGGCGGTGGTCAGCTCGACCATGCCTATCATGCGGCAGACGAGCACGACGTTGACTAGCTGCAGGATGCCCAGGAGGTTGAGCAGGCCGTCGTAGAGCCAGGCCGGCTCGCCCTCGATCGGGGCTTCCCGGGATACCGGGGCGAAGCGATCCGCCAGCACGTGGGCGACGACGAGCGCGATGAAGGCCGAGGACGCCTGCCAGCTGTGCGGTCCGGTCAGCGAGAACGTCGCGGCGGCGGCCGGCACGGTGAGCGTCAGCAGGTAGCGAGCGAAGCGGCTGGCGACCGGCGCAAAGGCCATCGAATGGGTCGTGACGGGCTGAACAATCTCTTGCATGTTGCTGACGATAGCAGTGCATGGTGTCAACATCAACAACTATGACACTAGACGGTGTGATAATCGGTTAGATCAGTAATTCTAATGATTTGACTCGCCCCACCTCGCCTGCACCCGGCGCCTGCGGAACCCCGTCGGTTGTCCCGAGGACGGACGGGAGGATAGTTTCGGCCCATGAACGCCCCCGCAACGCTGCTCGTATTCGTCCTGTCTCTTCTGTGTCTCGCCTGCGGCGACGACGACTCCGCTGCGGGAGGGGCGGGGGGCCCGGGCGGAACGCTCGCTGCGCTGGATCAGAGCAAGCTCGAGGTGGCGCGTGAGCGCTGCCGCTGCGACCTGACCTTTGGCGGCGAGGGCACCGCGACGACCGCCGAGGACTGCGCCCAGTCGGAGGTCTACTGGACCGACGAACCGCCGGAGCAGGACGCGTGCAGGGACCAGGCGGCCATGGCCGACCCGAACTTCGCCAGCCTGGTCGGCTGCCAGGCCGCGCTCAACCGTGAGATCGCGGCGTGCTACCGCACGAACACCGCCTGCGCCGAGGCCAGCTGGGAGCAGTGCTGGGTCGGCAAGGACGACGACGACTGCTTCGAGATGTACCCGCTGTCCGACGCGACTCAGCAGATGATCCGCGCGTGCTCGGGCGAGGACGGCGAAGAGGACTTCTAGTCACACCCCTTCGCCGGCCCAGCCGCTCGAGCACCCGCCGGTGAGCTACGGCATCCCGGAGAAGTACACCGCGTTGATGTACAGCTGCAGCGCTTCGTCCTCGATGGGGTCCGTCGTGTAGATGGTGTCGTGGTTGAGGTGAACGGTCGTCCCGCCGTGCTCGGTCGTGTAGCTCACGATGGGCTGACCCGTGTCGTTGGTGATGACCGCCACGCCGGCGCCGATGAGCGACACGTCGCACGCGGCCGCCTCCGATACGAACGGGACCACCACGTCACGCGCGAGCGGATGGCCAGGCACGTCGATGGTCGTCCAGGTCGAGCCGTAGTTGTAGTCGTCGTCATAGGCCACGGGCATGAGCGGGGTGCCGAAGTCGATGTAGTCCTCCTCGAGGCCCCACTCCGTGCGGATGAACCCGCCGCCCGCGGCGACGAACGCAGCGATCGCCGCGTAGGCTCCGTCGGTGTACTCGTAGCCGTAGTTGTATCCCTCGAGGGACAGGATGGTGTCGACGCCCGTCAGTGACGGCGATGCGCCATCCCAGTTGTAATACAGCGGGCCCTGGATCACGTCGAAGCCGGCGCCTCTCAGGGCGTCCAGGACGCTGACATTGCCGTCGACCTCATCGACGTCGTCCAGCACCAGCACGGTGATCTGGCGGCATGCGCCGTCATCCACGTGCGGGTACTCGCACGTGCACACGATCTGCTCGTTCGGATACGTGCAGGTCTCGAACTCCAGGCAGCTGTTCTGCACGGCCACGCCGTCCGTGTCGTCGCAGTCGTCCGCGGTCTGAAGGCCGTCGCAGTCCTCGTCCTCGGCGACCGAGTTCGAGCTGTCGTCGAGGTCGTCGCAGTCGTCGGCGGTCAGGTAACCGTCGCAGTCCGCGTCGTCGGCGATGGCGACCAGGTCCTCGTCGCTGTCATCGCAGTCGTCCGCGGTCAGCGCCCCGTCGCAGTCGGCGTCGTTCGCGATGTCACCCACGGAGGGGTCGGTGTCGTCGCAGTCGTCGGCAATGAGCGCGCCGTCGCAGTCCTCGTCGCCCACGATCAGGCCGATGGCGTCGTCGTTGTCATTGCAGTCCACGTCCGACAGCACGCGGTCGCAGTCCGCATCCAGCGCAATCGCGCCCAGGGTGTCGTCGGCGTCGTCACAGTCGTCGGCCGTCAGGACGCCATCGCAGTCGGCGTCGTCGGCGAACGCGCCCAGGAGCTCGTTGTCGTCATCGCAGTCGTCGGCGGTCAGCGCACCGTCGCAGTCGGCGTCGGCCGCGGCATCGCCGAGCGCGGGATCCGAGTCGTCACAGTCGTCCGCGATGAGCACACCGTCGCAGTCGGCGTCGCCGGGCAGCAGCCCGATGCCGTTGTCGTTGTCGTTGCAGTCCACGTCCGAGAGCACGCGGTCGCAGTCCGCGTCCAGCGCGATCGCGCCCAGGGTGTCGTCCCCATCGTCGCAGTCGTCGGCGGTCAGCGAACCATCGCAGTCGGCGTCGGCCGCAACGGCGCCGAGGCTGTTGTCGGCGTCGTCGCAGTCGTCTGCGGTCAGTACACCGTCGCAGTCCGCGTCCCCGGACATGACGCCCAGGCCGTTATCGGCATCGTCGCAGTCGTCTGCGGTCAGCACACCGTCGCAGTCCGCGTCCGCGGCGACCGAGGTGGACGCATCGTCTGCGTCGTCACAGTCGTCGGCGGTGAGCAGGCCGTCGCAGTCGCCGTCTTCCGCGACGGAACTGGAGGTGTCGTCTGCGTCGTCACAGTCGTCGGCGGTGAGCAGGCCGTCGCAGTCGCCGTCTTCCGCGACGGAACTGGAGGTGTCGTCTGCGTCGTCACAGTCGTCAGCGGTGAGCAGGCCATCGCAGTCGCCGTCTTCCGCGACGGAGGCGGAGGTGTCGTCTGCGTCGTCGCAGTCGTCGTCGGTGAGCAGACCGTCGCAGTCGCCATCGTTCGCGTTGCTGCCGACCTCGCTGTCCTCGTCATCGCAGTCGTCGGCGGTGAGTACGCCGTCGCAGTCCGAGTCCGTAGCGGTGTCGCAGCTGTCCTCGTCCACACATGTGGCCGCTTCTCCCGCCGCCTGCGCACACGCCTGGTCGGCGTCCGCGCAATCGACATCCGCGGCCCATGCGAGACACCCGTCGGTTGCGGCGCGGCAGACCTCGATCTGCGCGTCGGCGCACTGCGTGTCGTCTGCGGTGCACTCATCCGCGCACATGCTGGACCCGGTGCCGCTGTCGGTGCCGCTGTCGGTGCTGCTGTCGCTGGCGGCGTCGTCGTCGCAGGCGCCCAGGGCGCCGGTCAGCAGTAGGAGGAAGGAAGTGATCGTCAGTCTATGGGTCATGAAGTGAAGGCCGTCCGTGTGGGTGGGGCACCGATCGTACGGCGAGCCTGCGGCCCGCATCAAGGTGCGCTCCCAACCACAGTGGCCGAGCCTGTGGGTCGTCGTGCGCCCAAGCCGCGACCGCGGCCGAGACTCAGGCCCGCTGCGCGAACGTCTCAACCGCATACGTATTCGTACCAAGTTGGGTGCGGGTACCGCGGGAGCCAATGCTCGCTGCTACAATTTGTGGATGACGTGGGGTCGCTTCTGGTCCCGCGATTCCGGGATCGTCGTGGTGTCGCGCGAAGTACGCCTCATTCTTTTCTCGCTGCCCGTGATGGCCGTATTGGCTCTTGCCGCGGGCTGCGCGTCTGTCGACGAGAAGCTGCTCGACGATCAGGTCGACGACCGCGTGTCCGACTCGGGCAGCGGGGACTCGGATGCGGGCGGTCAGCCGGACTCCGGCCCTGGCATGATGGTCGTCGATTGGATCCCCGACGCGATGACGCCGGATGTGGTCGACGAGGGCTGCTACACGAATCCGAATACGGCCAACGAGATCTGCACCGAGATTTGCCCGGAGTCGTGCAACGGCCTCGACGACGACTGCGATCTCATGATCGACGAGGCCCCGGCGGACGCCACCTGCGAGATGCCGAACACCGATAGCCTGTGCGCGGGCGGAAGCTGCGTCGTGCTGTCGTGCGGCGACGGCTTCCGCGACTGCGATGGCGACGCGGACAACGGCTGCGAGGTGTCGCTGGCCGATGACGCGTACAACTGCGGTGCCTGCAATCGCAGCTGCGCGGGCGAGCTTGCGAACGTCGACGTCGGCATCTGCCTCGTCGGTCAGGACTGCGGCATCGAGACCTGCACAGCTCCATTCGCGGACTGCGATGGGATGGAAGCGACGGGCTGCGAGACGCCGATCAACACGCTGCTCGACTGTGGCGGCTGCAGCGTCGCCGGCGACGCCATGGCCTGCGAGGGTCTGCCACACACGGCCGGAACGGACTGCTCGAGCGGCACCTGCGAGGTGGTGACCTGCGAGGCCGACTTCCTCGACTGCGACTTCGACGCTGAAAACGGCTGTGAGCGCCAGCAGAGCCTCGACGGTCCCTGTGCCCCGCACCCGAGCTGCAACTCCGTGGACTTCGAGGGCCGCAGCTATTTCTTCTGCTCGCAGGAGGTCACCTGGGCCGATGCGCGCGCCCTGTGCACCTCGATGACCGGCGGCGGTCTGGTCGCGATCGAAGACGTGGACGAGGACATGTTCGTGCAGGTGAACCTCGAGTGGGAGGCATGGATCGGTGCTGCCGACGCGGACATCGAGGGGCTGTGGAGCTGGTCCAGCGATGGCGTGCCCTTCTCGCAGGGCGCAGCCGCGATCGCGTCGCGCTACAGCCACTGGCGGATGGACGAGCCGCTCGACGACGACGGCGCCGACTGCGGGCAGCTGGGCCCCATCGACGGCGGCTGGGCGGCCGTCGACTGCGCCCTCGCACTCGGCTTCGTCTGCGAGGTGCGCAACGACGACGAGTGCCCCGACGATCCCGCCAAGGACGCGCCCGGCCAGTGCGGCTGCGACAGCCCGGACACCGACATGGACGGCGATGGCTACGCGGTGTGCGCGGACCTGTGCCCCTCGGACGCGGCGAAGATCGCACCGGGCATCTGCGACTGCGGCGCGCCGGACGACGACGAGGACGGCGACGGCTTCCCCGCCTGCCAGGACCCGTGCCCGCAGGACCCGGACAAGACCGAGCCGCTGCTGTGCGGCTGCGGCACGCCCGACGAGGATCGCGATGCCGACGGTGCGCTCGACTGCAACGACGGCTGCCCCGACGATGGCGACAAGATCGATCCCGGGCTGTGCGACTGCGGCACGGCCGACACCGACAGCGACGGGGACCAGACGCCGGACTGCAACGATGGCTGCGCGGACGACCCCGACAAGAGCGACCCCGGCATGTGCGGCTGCGGCACGGCGGACACGGACAGTGACGCGGACGCGACGCCCGACTGCCTCGACGGCTGCGTGGACGACCCCGGCAAGAGTGACGCGGGCGTCTGTGGCTGTGGCATCGCCGACCTCGACACCGACGCCGACGGTACGCTCGACTGCAACGACGGCTGCCCCAACGATGAGAACAAGCTCGCCGCAGGGCTGTGCGGTTGCGGCACGCCGGACGATGACGCGGACGGCGACAACACGCCGGACTGCAGCGACGGCTGCCCGGCCGACGGGACCAAGCAGGACCCGGGCGTCTGCGGCTGTGGCACGCCGGATGCGGACCGCGACGGCGATGGGGCCCAGGACTGCAACGACGGCTGTCCGGACGACGCGCAGAAGACCGCCGGCGGCGTCTGCGGCTGCGGCGTTAGCGACGTCGACCGGGACAGCGACGGCACCCCCGACTGCACCGACGGCTGCCCCGATGACATGCAGAAGACCACCGGCGGCGCCTGCGGTTGCGGCACCCCCGACTTCGACACGGACGCCGACGGAACGGCCGACTGCATCGACGGCTGCGACGACGACCCCGGCAAGACCGACCCGGGCGTGTGCGGCTGCGGCACCGCGGACACCGACAGCGACCTGGACGGCACGGCCAACTGCCTCGACGCCTGCCCGGCCGACGGCAACAAGACCGACCCCGGGGCGTGCGGTTGCGGCGTCTCGGACGTCGACAGCGACGGCGACGGCAACCCGGACTGCGACGAGAGCTGCCCCAATGATCCGATCAAGGACGACCCGGGCGTGTGTGGCTGCGGCAACCCCGACGACGATACGGACGGCGACGGCACGGAGGATTGCATCGATCCCTGCCCGGCCGACGGTGGCAAGACCGACCCGGGCGTGTGCGGCTGCGGTATCTCGGATGTGGACGGCGACGGTGACGGGACGTCGGACTGCAACGACGGCTGCCCCCTCGACGCACTCAAGACCGATGCCGGCGTGTGCGGTTGCGGCGTCGCGGATACCGACGGTGACTTCGACGGTACCCCGGACTGCAACGACGGCTGTCCGGGCGACCCGAACAAGCTGGCGGCGGGCGTGTGCGGCTGCGGCCTCGCCGACACGGACACCGACGGTGACGGCACCCGTGACTGCAACGACGGCTGCCCGGCGGACGCCGCCAAGGTCGACCCCGGCGTGTGCGACTGCGGCGTCTCGGACGTCGACAGCGATGCCGACGGAGTCGCCGACTGCAACGACGGCTGTCCCGGCGACGCGCTGAAGGCTGCGCCCGGCACCTGCGGCTGCGGCGCGCCGGACACCGACAGCGATGGCGACGGATCGCCCAACTGCATCGATGCGTGCCCCGCGGACGGTGGGAAGATCGTGCCAGGCATCTGTGGCTGCGGGATCGCGGACACCGACAGCGACGGCGACGGGAGCGCCAACTGCAACGACCTGTGCTCCGCAGACCCGAACAAGGTGGCCCCCGGCCTGTGCGGCTGCGGCGTCGCCGACGCCGACGGCGATGCCGACGGGACGCCCGACTGCAGCGACTCCTGCCCCAATGACGGCGGCAAGACCTCACCCGGCCTGTGCGGCTGCGGCGTCGCCGACACCGACAGCGATGCCGACGGCACACCCGACTGCAGCGACTCCTGCCCCAACGACGGTAGCAAGACCGCCCCCGGCCTGTGCGGCTGCGGGGTCACCGACGCCGATGCCGATGCCGATGGCACGCCCGACTGCAGCGACGGCTGCCCCGACGACGCCTCGAAGATCGCCCCCGGGGTCTGTGGCTGCGGCACCTCGGATGCGGACAACGACGGCGACGGTACGCTCAACTGCAACGATGGCTGCAACAACGACCCGGACAAGATCACCCCGGGCGTGTGCGGCTGCGGCGTCTCGGATGTCGACACCGACAGCGACGGCACACCGAACTGCAACGACAACTGCCTGTCGGATCCGGGCAAGACCGAGCCGGGGATCTGCGGCTGCGGCAACGCGGACACAGACACCGACGGCGACGGCTCGGCGGACTGCGACGACGGCTGCCCCGCCGACGCGAACAAGACCGCGGCGGGGGTGTGTGGCTGCGGTGTCGCGGACACCGACGGCGATGGCGACGGGACGCCCAACTGCAACGACGGCTGCCCCGCCGACGCCGACAAGACCGCGCCGGGCGCGTGCGGCTGCGGCGTCTCGGACGCGGACAGTGACGGCGACGGCGCCCGCGACTGTGAGGAGGTCTGTGACGCCGACCCGGCCAAAACCGACCCGGGTGCCTGCGGCTGCGGCACGGCCGACACCGACGGTGACGGCGACGGGACGCCCAACTGCAACGACGGCTGCCCGGCCGACCCGGCCAAGACCGACGCGGGCGCCTGCGGGTGCGGCACCGCCGACACCGACACCGATGCAGACGGGACGCCCAACTGCAACGACGGCTGCGACAACGACGCGGCCAAGACGGCACCCGGCGTTTGCGGGTGCGGAACGTCCGACGTGGACACGGACGGCGACGGTTCGCCGGACTGCAACGACGGCTGCCCGCTCGACGCAAACAAGACCGCACCCCAGGTGTGTGGTTGCGGTCTGTCCGAGGAAGACGCCGACATGAACGGCTCGCCGGACTGCCTCAACAACTGTCCCGGGGACCCCAACAAGGACAACCCCGGCGTCTGCGGCTGCGGCACGCCCGACGATGACATGGACGGCGATGGCACCGAGGACTGCATCGATCCGTGTCCGAGCGACAACACGAAGACAGACCCGCTGGTGTGCGGCTGCGGCGTCGCCGAGACCGATGGCGACGGTGACGGCACGCCCAACTGCAATGACGGCTGCCCGGCGGACGCGGGCAAGATCACCGCAGGGGTGTGCGGCTGCGGCACCGCGGACACCGACAACGACGCCGACGGCACGCCCAACTGCAACGACGGCTGCATCAACGACCCCAACAAGGTGGCCGTGGGGATGTGTGGCTGCGGCGTGTCGGATGCGGACGCCGACGGCGACGGTGCGGCCAACTGCGTCGATGGCTGCCCCAACGACCCGGGCAAGACGAGCGCGGGCGCCTGTGGGTGTGGCGTGTCGGACGTGGACGGCGACGGCGACGGGACCCGCGACTGCGACGAGATCTGCGACGCCGACCCGGCCAAGACCGACCCGGGCGCCTGTGGCTGCGGCACGCCCGACACCGACACCGACGGCGACGGCGAGCCGGACTGCAACGACGGCTGCCCGAGCGACGCCAGCAAGACCGCGCCCGGCACCTGCGGCTGCGGCACCGCGGACACGGACACCGACGGCGACGGCAGCGCCGACTGCAATGACGGCTGCGACAACGACCCGTCCAAGACGGCCCCCGGAGCCTGCGGGTGTGGCGTGGCGGACACCGACACGGATGGCGACGGCACCCCCGACTGCACCGATGGCTGCGACAACGACGCCAACAAGATCGCGGCGGGCATCTGCGGCTGTGGCAACTCCGACGTCGACAGCGACGGTGACGGCACGGCCGACTGCAACGACGGCTGCCCCAATGACGGCGGCAAGCTCGCCGCCGGCGTGTGCGGCTGCGGCGTGTCGGACGCGGACAGCGATGGCGACGGCTACGAGGACTGCCTCGAGACCTGCGATGGCGACCCGGCCAAGCAGGACCCGGGCGGCTGCGGGTGTGGCGTGGCGGACACCGACAGCGACGGCGACGGCTTCGAGGACTGCAACGAGACCTGCGACGCCGACCCGAACAAGACGGCCCCGGGCGGCTGCGGGTGCGGCGTGGCGGACACCGACAGCGACGGCGACGGCTTCGAGGACTGCAACGAGACCTGCGACGCCGATGGCAACAAGCAGGCCCCGGGCATCTGCGGCTGCGGCGTCTCCGACGACGACAGCGACAGTGATGGCACCCTCGACTGCAACGACGGGTGCCCGTTCGACGCGGGCGTCCTTTCGCCGGGCGACTGCGGCTGCCCCTCGAGCCCGGTGGCGGCAGGGTCGCTCTGTGATGACGGGCAGTGCAGCGACAACGTGCAGTGCGACGGCGCGGGCAGCTGCGGCGCGCCCTCCGAGTGCATCGCGCCGACGCAGATCAGCACCGGTCAGACTCACGCGTGCGCGATCACGGAGGGTGGCCGCGTACTGTGCTGGGGCGACGGCGGCGTCGGCCAGCTGGGCTTCGGAGACAGCGTCAACTACCGACGCGGCGCGGTCTTCGTCAACGATCTCTACGACGCGGTGACCCTCTCGGTGGCCGACCGCGGCGATCACGCCTGCGCGGTCCGGGCCACGGGCTCGGTCGTGTGCTGGGGCCAGGGCGCCAACGGTCGACTCGGTGACGACGGCACCGGTGACCACCACGCGCCGACCACGGTCAGCGGCATCACCACGGCGATCTACGTGAGCTGCGGCGAGCAGTTCAGCTGCGCGCTCCTCGACAGTGGCGAGGTGCGCTGCTGGGGCTACGGGGCCGCCGGCCGGCTCGGCTACGACGCCACCGGAACCTCCCACACGCCGGTCGCGGTGGTCGCGGGCGAGACGGGCTCGGGCAACCTCCAGGACGTCGTTCACATCGCAAGCGGCGAGGAGCACACCTGTGCGGTGCTCGGCGATGGACACCTGGTGTGCTGGGGGCAGAACAGCAATGGACCGCTGGGCGACGACACCCAGAGCAACCGCCACATCCCCGTCTACGTGCACGGCGTGGACAACGTGGGTACCTGCACCTCGGGGGACCAGAGTGGCTGCCTGAAGAACGTGACCTTCGTCGCCGCCGGCGAGGACGTGACCGTCGCCATCCACGACGGCGGGCTCGCCTCGTCGTGGGGCAAGGACAGCAACAGCGAAAACGGCAACCCGTCCGGGGAGGTGCACACGCCGCGCCGCATGACCGGCATGGATGGCGTTGGCACGCTCGACGACGTGGTCTGGGTGTCGCAGGGGCTGGACCACGGCTGCGCGGTGCGGCAGAGCGGTCAGGCCGTCTGCTGGGGCGAGGACGACAACGGGCGGCTCGGTGACAACGACGGCGGCAACGGCGACGAGGCCGCCGCGGTGCCCGTCGTCGGCGTGACGGACTACATCCAGGTCGACGCCGGCAACCAGTTCGGTTGCGGGATGCGGGTCGACGGCACCGTCCGCTGCTGGGGCGACAACGGCCAGGGGCAGGTCGGCGATGGCACGGGCACGACGCGCAATACGCCGACCATCCTGTCCGGCTCGCTCGAGGTCTTCGTGGACGTCGCCGGCGGTCACAAGACGAGCTGCGGTGTGACGGCCCTGGGCAGCATCTACTGTTGGGGCGAGGGCAACAACGGTGAGGTGGGCCAGGGCGACACCGTCAGCCACCACTCGCCACGCCGTGTGCCGGGCATCAACAACGGTGACGACGTCGCGATCGGCCAGGACAGCGTCTGTGCGCTGCTCACGGACGGCACGGTCAAGTGCTGGGGCTACAACGGGAACGGCCAGATGGGCGACGGCACCACCACCCAGCGTACCTCGCCGGTGAGTGTGAGCGGCCTGACCGGGGCGGTGGAGATCGCTGGCGGGCAGGACCACTTCTGCGCGCTCAAGGACGACGGCACGGTCTGGTGCTGGGGCTACAACGGATGGGGCCAGCTCGGCGACAACAGCGTCACCCAGAGGACCACCCCGGTCCAGGTGCACGGCGTGGGCAACGAGGGCATGCTCACCGACGCGGTCGCGCTCGGCGGCAGCGCCCACCACAAGTGCGCCGTGCACGGCAGCCCCGAGGTGGTCCTGTGGGTGAAGGCGCCGCTCGATGCGGGCACGACCAAGGACATCTACATCGAGTACGGCGACTCCTCGCTCAGTAGCCTGAGCGACATCGACGCCACGATGGTCTTCGGCGACGACTTCGACGATGGCAGCGTCGACGCGAGCAAGTGGAACGCCGCCCAGGCCGTCAACTTCAGCGAGTCAGGCGGCCAGCTCCTGCTGAGCGACACGGGCACGGATGCGACCAACAGCGGCCGACTGCTGTCGAGTACGAACTTCACTGCGCCGCTCGTCTTCGAGAGCAGCTACGTCACCGTGGACGACGCCACCAACGGCGTGATGACGGGCGGCTTCTTCCTGGCCACCAACAACAACTACGGCGTGCTCGCCCACGAGGTGACCGACTACATTCGCGACGATGGTGGCTGGGACAGCAGCGGCTACAACGCCACGCCGGACGTCGACGACGAGATCCATATCCAGATCATCGCCGACGGCGCGAACAACGTGACGACGAACCGCTTCAACTGGACCGACGGCCAGCGGGGCGTTTCCCGCACCTGGCAGGAGGTCGACACCAACACGATCAGCGGCGAGCCGATCGCGCTGGGCCAGCGCTACGCCAACGACGGCGACAACCAGGCCAACGACACGCGCTGGAACTGGCTGTTCGTGCGCAAGTACGCGGCCGTCGAGCCCGTGGTCAGCGCCGGGTCCAGCGACGCGGGAAACGGCGGCTGCCAGAGCTGCTTCACCAAGACCGTCACCCTCGACAACTCCGGCGGCGCGGCCGATGGCGGCTTCCAGGTCAAGATCACGATCAAGGGCGACGACGACTTCTTCGACAACGTCACCTCCGACCTGCGCGACGTGCGCGTCTTCGACTCCGACGGCGTGACGCCGCTGTCCTTCTGGGTGCAGGCCGCCGACACGAGCGGGGCGAAGAAGGTCGCGTGCTGGGGTCTGAACGACCTCTACCAGCTGGGCGACAACACGGTGACTGCCCGGCGCTACCCCGTCGAGGTCGGCGGCGGCCAGACCGGCTTCGCCTCCGGACGCAACGTGCTCGACGGCGGCCGCTACCACAGCTGCGGGCTGAAGGACAACGGCGAGATCTGGTGCTGGGGCTACGGCGCCTACGGCAAGCTCGGCGATGGGGCGACGTCGAACAACAAGGTGGCCGACGCCAAGGTGGCCGGTGGACTCGACGACTTCGTGCAGGTGTCCGCGGGCAGCGAAAACCTCGGTTCGAGCTGCGGGTTGCGACAGAACGGCGAGGTCTGGTGCTGGGGCTACAACAACCACGGTGAGGTCGGCGACGGAACCAACTCGCAGCGCAGCTCGCCGGTGCGCGTGCACGCCACCGAGGCCGGGACGTACTACGGCAACACCAGCCTGGCCCTTCCGGTCACCGCGATCAGTGTCGGCGACAACCACGTCCTGGCGGTACAGCAGGACGGGACCCTCAGTGCCTGGGGCTACAACGGCACCGGCGCGCTCGGCACCGGGTTCACGACCAACAGCAACCAGCCCAAGGCCGTGGCCAGCCCACCGGGTGTCCCATGAGGGTCCGCGGTAGCTGCGCCGGCGGCGTCTGCTGGCACTCGTCTGCCGTGCTCTGAGTCTGCTTTCTGCCGATCGCTCCCGCGGGTACGAACACGTATGCGTCTGGGACGTCGGCACATGGTGCGACCCTCCCGTCGGCGCTAGCCTCGTACGCGGTGATTGACTTGGGGGGAGCTTGGCAGACGGAAGGCACGCCTTGTCTCCGGGGATCGGGTCCCCGTGGGGTGGCTGCACTCGTCGCGATGGGCGTCCTCGTGACGACGCTGGGCGCGTGTGCGACCTCCGATCCCCGGGCGTCGAGCGATCCCGGCACCGACGGCGCCGGCGGATCGGCCGACGGGCAAGGCAGCGGTGGCAACGACACGCAGAGCGGTGATGGCGACGGCGACGGTGACGGTGACGGTGACAGGGTCCAGCCTGACGCGGCGACGGGCTGTCAGCCCAATCCCGATGCCGACCCCGGGTGTCCGGAGATCTGCCCCGAGGTGTGCAACGACACGGACGACGACTGCGACGGCCTCGTCGATGAGGGCGCGGACGACACCGACTGCGCGGCGGACCAGGCAACCAGCATCTGCACGGGCGGCCGGTGCATCCTCACGTCCTGCGACGACGGCTTCCGCGACTGCGACGGTGCGCAGGAAAACGGCTGCGAGGTTGACCTCGGAACGGTCGACAACTGCGGCTCCTGCGGTGACGCGTGCGAGTTCGACAACACCGCCGCGGCGTGTGTGGACGGCGTGTGCGAGCCAGGGGAGTGCGTGCAGCCCTACCTCGACTGCGCCGGCGACGATGGCCTGTGCGAGACCTTCGGCGGGACGCTGACCGACTGCGGTGGGTGCGGCGAGGTGTGCGGGATGCCAGACCGCGCAACGCCGGCGTGCCTCGGCGGCAACTGTGTGGTCGACGAGTGCCTGGGCAACTTCGGCGACTGCAACGACGACGTCTCCGATGGCTGCGAGCTGCGGCTCAACACGCCCGAGCACTGCGGCGGCTGCGGCATCCCCTGCGCCTTCGCTGGCAGCGCGACGACCTGCGACAACGGCGCGTGCATCATCGATGCCTGCAGCCCGGGGTACGCGGACTGCGACGGCAGCTCGCTGACCGCCTGCGATGCCCTCGATAGCGACGAGCACTGCGGCGGCTGTGGGCGGCAGTGCACGGTGGACGCGCTCGAGAACGTCGCCGTGGCAGGCTGTCTCGATCGCAGCTGCGACATCGACTGTGAGGCCGGCTTTGGGGACTGCGACGACGAGCCGACCAACGGCTGCGAGACGCCGCTCGACGGCGTCAACAACTGCACCGGCTGCGGCGTCGTGTGCGGCCCGGAGCACGCGATCGGCGACTGCGGCGACGGCAGCTGCGAGGTTGGCGTGTGCGACAGCGGCTGGGCGGACTGCGATGGCGATCCGGTCAACGGCTGTGAGACCGACACGGGCCGACCAGAGAATTGCGGCGGCTGCGGCATCCAGTGCCAGGTCGCCCCGCCCATCGGCTGCAACGGTGTCGTCTGCACCGGCATCCTGTGCCCGGAGGGCGAGGCCGACTGCGACGGCAACGACACCTGCGAGGCCGACCTGTCCACGGACGCGACCTGCGGCGGCTGCGGCGTGACGTGCGCCTTCGACAACAACGTCGATGGACACGGCAGCGTCACGTGCGTGGTGGAAGACTCCGTGCCCGGGCAGATGGCCTGGGGCTGCGAGGTGACGTGCACCGACGGGTTCGCGGACTGCGACGGCGACTACCACAACGGCTGCGAGGTCGACCTCACCGAGGTCGACAACTGCGGTGGCTGCGGCAGCGTCTGCACCAAGACGCATGCCACGCCGACGTGTGAAAACCGCGTCTGCGAGGTCGACACCTGCGATCTGGACTGGGGCGACTGCGATGGCGACGACCTCGACTGCGAGACGCAGCTCAACAGTGCGGGTGACTGCGGCAGCTGCGGCAACGACTGCGACTTCCCGTTTGCGGCGGGGCTGTGCGGTGGCAGTCCCGGCGATCGGCAGTGCATGATCTCGCAGTGCGTGCCGGTGGAGCACGACAACTGCGACGGGCAGCCGGGCAACGGCTGCGAGGTCGACACGCGCAGCGATGCCCTCAACTGCAACGGGTGTGGCAACGACTGTACGATGGGGCCGCAGGTGCAGGGCGGTAGCTGCGTCGACAGCAGCTGCAGCTACAACTGCGCGCCGAACTACCGCGACTGCACCGGATCCGCAGGCTGCGAGACGAACCTGCTAGCGGCGGGCAGCTGCGGTAGCTGCAACAACGACTGCCTCGCACTGCCCGCGGTGGCTGCGGCGACCTGCCAGCCGGGTGGCGGCAACCCCGTGTGCGAGGTCACGGGGTGCAACGGTGGCTACGGCGACTGCAACGGCGACCCGAGCGACGGCTGCGAGGTGGTCACCGACACGAGCGAGGTGCACTGCGGCGCATGCAGTGGTGACGTGGGGCACCAGACCTGCATGAACCTGCCCGGCGTCGACAGCAGCCTCTGCAACGCCGGCCGGTGCGTCATCGGTGACTGCACGGGCAACCTCGAGGACTGCAACCGCACGAGCGCCGATGGCTGCGAGTGGGACCCGGCGGTCGACGGGATGTGCTGCGACCCAGAGATGGACGAAGACAACGACGGTAGTGACGACTGCGCTGACGGCTGCCCGACCGACCCGGGCAAGGTAGCGCCTGGCGTCTGCGGCTGCTTCGTCGCCGACGCGGACAGCGACGGTGACGGCGCCGAGAACTGCATCGAGCAGTGCGACAACGACCCCGCCAAGACGGTCCCCGGCACGTGTGGCTGCGGCACGCCGGACCTCGACGTCGACGGCGACGGCTTCCTCGTGTGCCAGGAGAGCTGCGACGACGACCCGCTCAAGCAGGACCCGGGATTGTGCGGCTGCGACGTCAGCGACGCGGACACCGACGGGGACGGCTTCGCGGACTGCAACGAGACCTGCGACCTCGACCCCGACAAGCAGGACGCCGGCATGTGCGGCTGCGGGGCCAGCGACGTCGACACGGACGGGGACGGCTTCGCGGACTGCAACGAGACCTGCGATGACGACGGCAACAAGCAGGACCCCGGCGTCTGCGGCTGCGGCGTCCCGGACGACGACAGCGACGGTGACGGTGCGCTCGACTGCAACGACGGGTGTCCCTTCGACGCGGACGACCTGGCGCCCGGCGACTGCGGCTGCCCCACCGCGCCGGTGGCCGCGGGCTCGTTGTGCGACGACGGGCAGTGCGACGCCAACGTGCAGTGCAACGGCGCGGGCACTTGCGGCTCGAGCCTCGAGTGCTCCACTCCCGAGGGAACGATCGTGTCGGCGGGCTTCTACCACACCTGCTCGGCGCAGCCCGACGGACGGGCTCACTGCTGGGGCTACCAGCTGTACGGCCGAGTCGGTGACGGCACCAGCACCACCCGTCACACGCCCGTGCCGGTGCTCAACCTGACCGACGTGATCCAGGTCAGCACCCACGGCTACGACACGCTGGCGACCAGCTGCGCGGCGACGGCGTCCGGCACCGTGTGGTGTTGGGGATACGGCGGGGCCGGTCAGCTGGGCAACGACTCCATCACCGCCACCAACAGGACGCCGGTGCAGGTCAGCGGACTGACCGATGCGGTGCAGGTCGCCGTGGGCAGCGGGCATGCCTGCGCGGTGCGCACGGGCGGTGGTGTGGTCTGCTGGGGGTACGGGAGTCTTGGACGACTCGGCAACGGATCGCTCTCCAACTCCCACGTGCCGGTCGCCGTGTCGAACCTGGACGACGCCGTTCAGGTGTCGGCGGGCGACTTCCACTCGTGTGCCGTACGCGAGTCGGGTCAGGTGGCCTGCTGGGGATACCGTCTGAACGGCCGGCTCGGGGACGGTGGCTCCACCGCGGGCAACACGTCGACGCACGTGACGGTCAGCGGCATCGACGATGCCGTGCAGGTTTCCAGCGGCTGGGCCCACACCTGCGCCGTGCGCAGCTCGGGGAAGGTCGAGTGTTGGGGCGATCGCGGCCACGGTCGGCTCGGCAACGGTGGCTCCACCGCAGGCAACGAGGCAGCCCCCGTCGAGGTCACGGGGATCAGCGACGCCGTTGCCGTGTCCGCCGGTTTCCAGCACACCTGCGCGGTCCGCGCGACGGGTGAGGTGCTGTGTTGGGGCAACCGACTGTACGGGCGCATCGGCAATGGCGGGAGCACGGCGGGCAACGAGATGACTCCCGTGTCCGTTGTCGGCGTCTCCAACATCGTGCAGGTCTCAGCGGGCTACTGGACTACTTGCGCCGGCACCGCAGCGGGAGCAGTCTCCTGCTGGGGTTACAATGTGTTCGGGATGCTAGGCGACGACAGCACGACCCAGCGCTTGTCGCCCGTTGCGGCCGTGGGCCTTCCATGAGGACAGGTCCCGCCCGCGGCCTCTGGTGCGCACTCGTCCTCTCGACGCTGGCCGGGTGCGCCGAGGGCGTCGACGAGCCGCTGCAGTTCTTCCTCGGTGACGGGGCCGTCGGTGACGGGTCTGTCGGCGACGGGTCTGTCGGCGACGGGTCTGTCGGTGACGACGACGATGCGGGCGGCGTGGCCCAGGGTGGCGACGGCGGCCTGGGTTTCCTGGCAGATGGCGCCGTCGACATGGGCGGCGATCCCGCCGGCGACCGCACGGCCGAGGGCGCGGTCGTGTCGGCGGGCTTCTACCACAGCTGTTCGGCGCAGCCCGATGGCCGCGCCCACTGCTGGGGCTACCAGCTGTTCGGTCGGGTCGGGGACGGCACCAGCGACACCCGCCATGCGCCGGTCCCCGTACTCAACCTGACCGACGTGTTGCAGGTCAGCAATCACGGCTACGACGACCTCGCAGTCAGCTGTGCGGCCACGTCGTCCGGCAAGGTGTGGTGCTGGGGGTACGGCGCGGCGGGCCGCCTGGGCAATGGTGCATCGACCGCGACCAACCGGACGCCGGTGGAGGTCAGCGGGCTGAGCGACGCGGTGCAGGTGGCCGTGGGCGGAGGGCACTCGTGCGCACTGCGCTCCGGTGGCAGCGTCGTCTGCTGGGGCACAGGGGCGCTGGGCCGGCTGGGCAACGGCTCGACCTCCAACTCCGACGTGCCGGTCGACGTGATGAACCTGAGCGATGCCGTGCAGGTGTCGGCGGGCGATTCCCATGCATGTGCCGTACGCGCCACGGGCGAGGTGGTCTGCTGGGGATACCGCCTCAACGGTCGCCTCGGCGACGGCGGCGCCACCGCGGGCAACGAGCAGACCCCGGTCACCGTCAGCGGCATCGACGACGCCGTGCAGGTCTCCAGCGGCTTCGCCCACACCTGCGCGGTCAGGAGCTCCGGAGCGATCGCGTGCTGGGGGGACCGCGGCTACGGTCGCCTCGGCGACGGCGGCGGCACCGCAGGCAACGAGGCGTCGCCCGTCGTGGTCGCGGGCATCAGCGACGCCGCGCAGGTGTCGGCCGGCTATCACCACACGTGCGCGGTGCGCGCGACGGGGGACGTGCTGTGCTGGGGCGACCGCGGCCACGGTCGCCTGGGCGACGGCGGTGGCGTTGCGGGCAACGAAGAGACCCCGGTACCGCTCACCGGACTCAGCGACGTCGTTCAAGTCTCCGCGGGCTACTGGACCACCTGCGCGGGGACCGGTAGCGGCGCCGTCCACTGCTGGGGTTACAACGTGTTCGGCATGCTCGGCGACGACAGCACCACGCAGCGCGTGTCGCCCGTCGCAGCTGTCGGCCTGCCCTGAGCACTGCGGTATCCGCCCACAGTCGACTGGTGCGATGCTAGGATCGCCACCAGCCACACCAAGGAGTCCTCCGTGAAGCACAGCCTGTCCGTTCTCTCCATTCTTCTATCGATGTCGCTGATGACCGTCGCCTGTGGCGACAGCGGGGGTGGCACGTCCGACGGGCCCGATGGTGCGGTCTCGCAGTCAGGCGACGGCGACGGTGACGGTGACGGTGATGGTGACGGCGATGGTGACGGCGATGGCGATGGCGACGGCGACGGCGACGGCGACGGCGACGGCAGCGGCAGCGGCACGGGCAAGCTGATCGTGGCCGGCTTCAAGTGGGTCACGATCGACATCGCGACAGGAACCGCCACCGTCCTCGAGGACAACACGGGTATCCCGTTGCCCAGCCGGGACGGTGAGAGCTGGGACGTGTCTCCCGACGGCAGCACGATCGTGCTGAGTGAAGGGCTGGGTGACGACCTGCTGGCGATAGGCCCCGCAGACTTCTCCGCGCCGGTGACCGCGCTGTTCCGCGATGAGGCCCAGACGACGAAGTTCATCCGCGCGCCCTACTTCAGCGCGGACGGCTCCAAGGTGATGTTCATTGCCGGCGGCAAGGTCTGGAGTGTCGATGTGGACGGCGGCGCCGACCAGGCGGCGACCGAGGTGTCGACGCTCCAGCTCGACACTGGCCTGGAGGGGTTCAACGCGCGCTGGAATCCATCGGGAACCCACGTGGTGGCCCGCGCCTTCGGTTGCAGCTCCTCGGGCTGCAACCCGACGCATGTGGGCATCCTCGATGCCAGCACCGGGCTCGTCGAGCAGCTCTCGGATGACGACCAGGGGTGGTCCATCTCGCAGCTCCCCAACGAGCCGAACTGCAACGCGATGTCGTGCAACCGCAAGGCCTTCAATGGCGGCCCGCGGGCGGATCGTGAGTACGAGTGGATCAGCGATCGCGTCGCGGTCTACACGTCGACGCGGGACGAGTGGAACAGCTTCGAGGGCGGCATGTCCGTCCAGCACGGTGAGCCGGCGATCCTCGAGTACGACCTCGACAACCCGAAGGCCTTTGCCGATCAGGATCGGAACGGGGACCTGGAGCTGCCCATACCGCGCTTTCTGTCGCGGGACGGCACCCACTACGCGTCCCTGCTTCCGGTTGGTTTCGGCGTGCGCGTGTACTCGAGCGACGGCACGATGGTGCTCGAGCACACCGAGTCGTTCAACGTGGCGCAGCCGCCGCGGACGATGCGCCTGACGCCCTGAGCGAAGCGCCGGCCGTCAGGGTCTCGAACAGACGCTGATGGAGTGGGCCGAGCCGTCCGGCAGCGTCATGTTGGCGGACCCGCAGCTGCTGAACGGGTTGCCGTTTACGGCACCCTGCGTGCAGTCCGCCGTGGGGTCGCCGCCGTCGTCCGAGGCATCGCACAGGCGGGTGCAGGCCCGGACCGCGCACTGGCTGCCGCCGCCCCGTGGCAGGCACTCCGGGAAGACCGGGTTGACGCAGTCTCCGTTGTCCGCGCAGCTCACGCCGTTGTAGCTGCTCAGGCACAGCCCGCTCATGCAGGTGCCGCCGCCGGTGCAGCTGGCGCCCAGGCTGTCGGGGCCGGTGGGCGCCTCGCAGACCGTGTCCAGGTCCCACGCCCCGCCGGCGGTCTCGAAGCTGGCTGTGCTGCACACCTTGGGGCCGTCGCCGAGACCGACGCAGTCGTCGTCGTCCTGGCACGCATACATGCACTGCCTGATGTACGTGGGCCCCGGGCTGCGCGCGTAGCCGGTGCAGGTGATGGACTCCTGCCCGCCCACGTACACGTCGCAGTCGCTGTCCTGGCTGCAGTAGACCGAGCACTCCTGCGAGGCCCGGGCGCAGACGTTGTCCTCGCAGGTGCTGCCGTTGCTGCACACCGAGCCGAAGCCGTCCTGCCCCTCGTTGCGAAAGACGCAGACAGCCTCGAGCCCGGTCCCGTTGCCATCGGTGCGCGTTCCTCCGCACACGCGCAACGCGACCTCGTCCTGGGCCTCGCACTGAGCCGTGCCACCTGGAACCGTGGAGCACACCACGTCGAGGCGCGGGTCGCCGACGTCGCACAGTCCATTGTCGTTCCAGTCGACACCGTCGTTGGCAGGGTCCGCATCCACGCCGTCGTCGGCCAGGTCCCCGGTGACCGCGCAGTCGTCGCAGTCGTCCGCATCGGCGTCGCCGCACCGCCGCTCGTCGAGCGGGTCCGTCTGCGCGGCGAGCTCATCGCTGTCGCTGACGCCGTCGTTGTCGTCGTCGTCGTCGCCGGTGTCGCAAAGGCCGTCGCCGTCGTAGTCAGCGCCGTCCGCGGCTGCGTCCCTCGAGCCACCGCTGCAGTCGTCGCATCCGTCTCCGTCGTCGTCGGCGCACACGAGGGGGTCGAGGGGGTCGGAGTCGTCCTGGTCGAGTACGCCCTCACCGTCGTCGTCGTCGTCGGTGCAGTCGGGGGTGAGGTCGCCGTCGGTGTCGACGAACTCGTCCACCAGGGAGCCGTCGCAGTCCGAGTCGGTGTCGTCGCAGCTCTCCGGGGCGCCGGGGAAGATCGTGTCGTCACCGTCGTTGCAGTCCACGTCCTCGAGGGCTCCATCGTTGTCGTCGTCGATCTGCACGGCGTCGCCGTCGCCGCCGGGGTCCGGCACGGCGTCTCCGTCTCCGTCTCCCGCGGCATCTCCGTCGCCATCTCCGTTCCCGTCGCCGTCGCCGTCGCCGTCGCCGTCTCCCGCAGCATCCCCGTCGCCATCGCCGCTTCCGTCTCCGTCGCCGTCTCCGGTGTTCCCCTGGGAACCGGACTGATTGTCGTCGCCGTCATCAGACATCGATCCGTCGACCTCGACGAGCTTGTCCGCCTCACCCTGCTCCTGGCAGCCGGCCGCGGCCAGCAGACACACGGTGATGAGGGCGAAGCAGGGAAGCGGGCGCGGTGGCAAGCAAGACCTCCGAGGCGTGGCGGCGGTGCGCTCGCCGATGGCCATCGTACGTCGTTGTCGAACGCCGGTCGCTGTAGGTGCAGGAGAATTGCGGCTCGCGCCGGCCAGGGCCGTGATCAGCCGCAGCAGCGCTTGTGCTTCTTGCCGCTGCCACAGGGGCAGGCATCGTTGCGGCCGACCTTGGGTGGGGTGCTCGCTTCGGCCGCGAGCTGGGTGCAGCGGTAGTCATAGGACACGACCGTGTCGTCCGAGTGCTCGGCCTTCGGCCCTATCGCAAGCGTCACCTCGAGGTAGTCGCCGCGCACGACCTCGATGGGTGTCCGAAACGGAAAGAACGCTTGCTGCCAGTGGGTGGGTGCGTCGTCCGGGGCGGTGGAGATGGCGACGCCCTCGCACAGCGTCGCCCGGAACCAGCCGCCGAGGCCGTGCAGGGTGCCCTTGCGCTCGAGCTCGAACAGCAGCTTGCCTTGCAGCGCCGCGGCATCGTGGCAGCCCAGGTCGACATCCGCGTAGGACAGCGCCCTGGCGAGCAGTGCACGCGGCGCGATGGTGGACAGGCTCATGCGGCTCTGCAGCTCGTCGATGGCCGGCGAGAAGTCGAAGCCCTCGACCTCGCGCCAGAAGTCGACGCTCGCATGGGCCTCGGGGAGCTCCACCGGTGCCAGGAACAACTGCAAGCCCAGCGGGATCATGGCGCCGCCGGGCTTGAGCAGACGCTGCCGCGCGTCGAGCGTGAAGTCGAGTGTGTTCTCGTCGACCGCGAAGCTGCCCAGCGTCTCCGACAGCAGCACGTCCGCCGGCTGCGGAAGCGTGACCTGCTTGGAGTTGTCCTCGATCAGCTCGATCCGGTCGGACAGACCGTTGTGCTCGATCAGCCGCCGCGCCAGTCCGGCGGCGTCGCCCTGCTCGATCGCCCACACCTTCGAGGCACCCGCGCGCACCGCGAGCATGCTCAGGATGCCGAGGCCCGCCCCGAGGTCGACCACCGTGTCGCCTGGCTGGACCACCGACGCGATCGCGCGCCGATACGCATCCATGCGCACGCGGTCTGACAACATCGAGCGGTAGTCATCAAACCGCGTCAGGACCTTGCGGAACCTGGCCATCTCGCAGGGCTACCGCGGGCAGCACGGCGCGTCCACCCTCGCGTTGCGCGTGGCGGTTGCCATGCTCGACTGCCGCTGCCCTACAGGCAGACGGCGGGGTTGAGCACGCAGAGGCCCGGGCACTCACACTGTGCCGAGACGCAGTCTACGGCGTCGTTGCACAGCAGACCCGTCGTGCAGGCGGGACAGTCGGGGCCGCCGCAGTCGATGTCGGTCTCGGCCTCGTTCACCTCGCCGTCCGAGCAGGTGGCGGGCAGCGGCAGGCATGTGCTGTCGAGACAGACGGTGCCCATCGGACAGCCCTGCCCACCGGGGCACGCCAGCGCGCAGGCATCGAGGCCCGCAAGCTCGGCGCAGTAGGGCAACGCGCTTCCTTCACTCGCTGCCGGGCAGTCCGTCGTGTCCGTGCACGACTCGGAGCAGAGGAACCTGCCACTGAGCTCGATGCAGGCCCCCGAGGCGCAGTCGGCGTCCAAAGTACAACCCGCATAGAGGTCGCCGGGGGAGAGTGGCTGACCGCCGCCGGGTACGCTCGCGTCTGGGAGGGCCGCGTCCGGGACGGCCGCATCCGCAGAAGCCGGAGGCGCACCGCCGTCGGTGCCGGAGTCCGCGGCAGCAGCGTCACCCAGGGTTGGCGCATAGCCATAGCCGCCCTCGTCGTCGCCGCAGCCCGTGCACATCGCCACGAGACCTAGCGAACAGTACGCCGACGCCCGAACACACCCTCGCCACCCATCGAACCGAATCATCGAAAAGACCTCCAACCGACAGCGCCTGGCACCCGAGCACACGCGGTCGACGGACGACCTACCCCCCACGCACCCTCTGCGCAACGCCGCACTTCCCATCGATGGACGCGTCCACAGGTGGCTGGCACGAAGTCCCGGTCATGCCCCTGGGGCCAGGTTGGACTCACTTCGGGCCAGGCGCATATGCGGGCAGCTGAGTGGGCCAGTCGGCTTGACGCGAACCATCTGGTGAGGCTACGGGGTAGGTGGGTGTGCGCGGTGGGTGCCGCGTCCTTTGGGTGAACACGGGTGAGGTGTGCGATGGACAGGTGCTATTTGACTGGATCGGTGGGCTCTGGGGTTGGCCGGTGGGTGGCGGCGTTCGTGTTGATGCTCGCCGGTTGCGAGGAGAGCTCGGACTCCGGCGGCGGCGGCGGTGCCTACGTGGGCGGCGATAACGGCACCGGTGGCGTCGCGACACCGGGGACCGGCGGCAGCTTCGCCGGGACCGGCGGCATGTTCGGCGGCACCGGAGGCCAGAGCGTCGGGCAGGGTACCGGCGGTGTGGTCGGCACCGGCGGCACGGTTGGCACCGGCGGCACGGTTGGCACCGGCGGCATGGTTGGCACCGGCGGCATGGTCGGCACGGGCGGCATGGTCGGCACCGGCGGCATGGTTGGCAGTGGCGGCATGGTTGGCAGCGGCGGCGTGGAGCCGCCGCCGGTGGACAACGGTGAAGCCGTGCCGAGCGCCGGTTGCGGCGGGGGCAGCTCGCCGGGCGGCGGCGACTTCAGCCTGAACGTCGACGGCACCCAGCGCACGTACATCGTGGCGGCGCCGGCGGGTTACGACGCGAACCGTCCCTACAGGCTGATCTTCACCTGGCACTACCTCAACGGCAGCGCATCGGGGATCGCGCGCGGCGGTTACTACGGAATGGAGTCACGCGCGGGCGACACCGCGATCCTGGTCTCGCCGGAGGGCATCGGCGCCGCCTGGCCGAACACGGGCGGCCGCGACGTTGCCTTCGCCTCGGCGATGCTCGACTGGTTCAAGGAGAACTACTGCATCGACGAGTCGCGCATCTTCTCCACGGGCTTCAGCTACGGCGCGATCATGAGCAACACCGTCGGGTGCGCGCTCGGCGATCAGTTCCGCGCCATCGCGCCCATGTCGGGCAGCGGACCCCGCGGCGGGGGCTGCACCGGCCAGGTGGCGGCGTGGCTCTCCCACGGCGACACCGACTCGATCGTGAGCTTCGCGGGCGGGCAGGGCAGTCGCGATCACTGGAAGTCCGCGAACGGCTGCGGGGACCAGAGCACGACCGTCGGCGACTGCGTCGCCTACGACGGCTGCGACGCGGGCTATCCGGTGCACTGGTGCGAGTACTCCGGTGGCCACACGCAGCCGCGATTTGCGCCCGATGCGATCTGGGCATTTTTTGAGCAGTTCTAGTAGGTATTCAGGAAGCGTTCGGCAACAGTTAGGATGTGCAGATGAACCGCAATCGATCGTCATTCTCCGTCGCGTGGCTTGGGCTCGTTCTACCACTGGCGCTCGCCATGCCAGCGTGCAGCGAGGACATTGAGGACACCGAGGACGGGGCAGTCGAGGATGCGGCTGTCACGCCCGAAGACTTCGACTCGTGCATCGCGGCGGTGGAGCAGACGTGCAACGTCGGCGCCACGGACACCGCAGAGGCGTTTGACACCGCGTGCTTCGACCTGACCGTCATTCCTATACCTCTCACGGACGGCAGCACCTACGGCCCCATGACGGTCGAGGGAGGCCCCCACGGGGGGAAGATCGACTGGAACCAGGGTGCCGACACGGAGTTCGTGAATCCGGTCAGCACTCTGAATGAAGGGATCTGTCTTCCGATTGGTGTCGAGACGTTCAACGAGCCCGACGAGGTCAACGCCCCGCTCCTGAATACCCGCGACATCGACTACGCGCTCTACACCATCTTCCGGCCCGCATGCATGCGCGAGGGTGAGACCTATCCGGTCATCACCTGGGCCAACGGAACCTGCGGGCTGACCCACGGGTACGCACCGCTGCTCGCGACCCTCGCATCCCACGGCTTCGTCATCATCGCGTCGAACTCGACCTGGACGAACACCTCCCCCACCAACATGGTTCAGGTCCGAACGATCGACTACGCCGAGGCGCTCAACGACGACCCGGACAGCGTCCTGTACCAGCGTCTCGACCTCGACAGGATCGGCGCCATGGGGCACTCGCAGGGCGCGGCGGCGACTGTGAGCACCGCGAGCGACCCGCGCGTGAAGTCGCTCATCCTGTGGAACGGCGCCACATCGGAGGACAAGCCATTCCTGTACGTCTCGGGAGAGCGCGACATCGGCAATGACATCACGCCGACGACCATGGCCGACGATACCGAAGCCGCATCTCAGCCGGGGGCGTGGGTCTACTACAACCAGGTCCTCGAGACCGGGGGCGACTCGACCGGGCACCTGGTGCTCATGATGCAGCCCGAGCGTGTGACGGCCCTGACGGTGGCCTGGTGGAAGTACATGCTGAACGACGACGCCGAGGCCGAGGCGATGTTCGTCGGGCCCGACTGCGGCTTCTGCGACAGCGCCGACGAGTTCGACTACGGGGTCAACAGCCTCTTCGAGTGAGGCCGCGACGTCGTGCGAACAGGCTGACAGCATCGGCATCGGCAGGCGCGTGAGTCCCTCGCGGGCGCGCGCCAGTCGACGTCGGTCGACCCGGCCGTTGCTCCAGCAGACCCGGGTCGCCGAGCGCGTGGAACACCACCCCGTGTGCGGCGACGACCCGGTCGCCCCGCCCGCGCCTCGGGAGCTCCGAGGGTCAGGCGGTGTAGAGCGCTGAGGGCCGCGCGCGCCCGAAAGGCGACCTCAGCAGAGCAATTCCGGCCACTTTGGGGCCAGGAGGGCGTCCGGCCGGCGGGATCCCGCTAGCCGCCGGGGCGCCCCCGTGGCTGGCCCCGAATACCCATGAAACGCCCGCAGATTGCCCGCACTAGTGCGATTTCCGCCAACCGCGGGCCGCTCGCGAGCCCGCGATTGATCGGATGAGCGAAATTCCCGGGCCATCAAACCGGACAACGGGCCGATGACGGTGTAGTAAGGGCTCATCCCGGGGCGATCTCCGCCCTCATGGGATAGACGAGACGACGTCTCAGAGGCAGGAATACAATGGCTGAAGGTACAATCAAGCGGCTCACAGATCGCGGTTTCGGATTCATCGAGACCGGTTCGGGCGAAGACATCTTTTTCCACATGTCCGGTGTGGAAGGCACAACCTTTGACGAGCTTCGCGAGGGCCAGCAGGTCTCTTTCGAAGAAGGTCAGGGACCGAAGGGCAAGCGCGCCGAGAAGGTTCGCCCCCTCTAAGATGTAAGATGCCCTAGGGCCGCGCGGGGAGTTGACGGATGCAAATCGGTCGGCTCCCCGTTGTCGTTAAACGCCCGGGCGTTGCCACCCTTCGCGTCAGAACAGACCCATGCACGTTCGGGTCGGCGCGGCGTCACGGGACTCGGTCGATCCCCTTGGCTTGTCCGACCCCGACGGCTTGTCGGGCTTCGTCGGTGCGTCGGGGGCCGCAGGCGTTTCAGCCGGCGGGCAGCGCGGCCGTGAGGTGCCGCTCCTGCCGGTCGTCTTCGCACCCTGCACGGGCGACAGCTCCTTCACCTCGCGGCTCTTCACGTCGAGCGTGAAGCGTCCGCCGCCCTCGGCCTCGATCAACAGCAGCCCGTCCGTCTGCTGCGAGATCGACGTGACGAAGCGGTCCTGCACGTCGCCCTCGAGTCCGGCGATGGGCACCACGCGGTAGAGCTCGACCCACCACAGCAGGGCGGCTCCCGTCGTGCGGCTGGCCTCGAGGATGCCGCCGTTGCCCTCGGTGCAATAGAGCGTGCGCGAGAAGTGCGGCGCCGCGTAGCGCATGTCGCCCACCACGAGGCTGGCGTCCGTCGGCGCCCGGCGCTTCGCGGTTGCGGGCACGCCGACCAGGCACAGGAGCACGACGAGCGCCCCGCCGTTTCGCAGGATCATCCTGCGCCGCGTTCGCGCCCTCGAGCGGCTGCTGTTCGTCTGCGAGCTCACGGTCGTCGACACGAGCGTAGGGCGTCGCCGTCAATCCCGTCAATCGACGCGACCGGGCTCATCCCCACGACCGCAGTGCCAGCACCCAGGCACCGGCCACGATCGCAACGGCGCAGCAGCCGGTCGTCAGCTGCGATGCGAGGCCGGGCCTGCGTCCTCGCAGACGAGACGCGAGGACGACACCGATGGCGACGCCCGCGAGCAGACCGAAGGCATGCGCACCGAAGTCGGTCCGGCCGCCGGGTGCGCCGAGCATCGCGAGCACACCGAGGCCGCCGGCGAGGGGGTACCAGCTGCCGCGCCAGCGCTGCTTCAGGCGATTCCTGCGCCACGCCTCCATGCCCGACAGGATGCCCACGGTCGCGAACACGGCCGTCGATGCGCCGATCGAGCTGTGGTGGCTCTGGTGGTAGAGCGCGTTGACCACGTTGCCCATCGCGCCGGTCACGACCGCGGCGAGCAGGCCGATGCCGGGTCCGACGTAGCGCGTGAGGGCGCCCAGAAAGAAGCCGCCGATGACGACGTTGCCGACCACGTGGGCCTGGTTGCTGTGGAGCGTCAGCGCCGTGACGGCGCGGAAAAACTCACCATCCAGGATCCGCTCGGCACGCGCGGCGCCCGCATTGCGAAGCCCCGGGTAGGCGAGCAGGCGAGTCATCCACAGGTGCGTGAGCAGGAGGCTCGCCGCGGCACCGTAGCTAAACAGCACCGCCATCGGATGCGCGCGCGCGGGCAGGGCGGTGCCCTCGCTCACGGGCTCGGGCTGATTCTCCTCGGTCCAGGCGGCCAGCGCTGCTCGCGCGCGCTCCTGCTCATCCGATGAGACCGTCAGCACGAAGGCGCCGCGGACGCGGTGCACGCGCGAGCCGATGCCCTCGGCGGTCAGTACCAGCGCGGACTCGTCGATGGGCCGCCGCCTGCGCCCATGGGCGACCGCCACTTCCTCCGCTGGCTCATCGAGACCCGCCATGGACGGAGCCTATCCCGGATCGCTGAAGGTGGGATGCACAGCCGGGCGCGCGCACGCAACGGGAGCCTCGGGCGTCATCCACCGCCGTGGAGCGTCCAGATCTCGCGACCGGTCTTCAGTGTCTTCTTGTCGATTCGCATCCCGTCCGCGCCTTCGCTCTCGGCCAGCGCTTGCAGCTCCGCGAGATCGGCATCCGTCCCGTCGCAGAAGCCCATCGGACGCGTGTTGTTGGGGAGGTTGAGCTGGACCTTGAAGTCGCCGTGGTCCCAGCGCGTCTGCGTCTCGTTGCTGTACGGGTGGATCATCGTGCCCGGGAGCTTACACCGGGCCGGGCGGTTGCTGCGCGGGCTCTCGATTCGGCGGCGCGTGTCCGGATGGGGGTTGTGCGGTGGGACGTGATACTAGGGGCCATGGCAAGCATGGTCGGTGAGACTGTCGTCGCGTTTGGGCGACTGCTCCGCTTCGCGCCGACCGGCCTGGCCGCCCTGCTTCGCTTTGCGCTGCGCTTTCGGCCGCGTCATCGCCGTGCCTTCCGCGAGGCGCTCGGCGCCCTGTCCGGCGGGGTACCGAGCGAGCACGGCGAGCCCTTCGAGCAGATCCATCCGAATGTGCTCGAGATCCGGCGCGACTACCTCCGCGAGCTGGGGCTGCCCGAGCAGCAGCCGTCACCCCTCACAGTCATCCACCTCAACGGCACCGGTGAGCCACTGCACGCCATCCTGCCGGGCTTGCAGACCGTGTTTTCCCTGCAGCCGCAGCTCGCGGCGCATCGCCATCTGCTGATCGACGTCCCGGATGCGGTCAATGCGTTCGATGGTGCGGAGGAATTCCGCAACGCGCTGCGCGACATCCTCGCCCCCGTCCTCGAGGGGACCCATGGCGGCCTGCTCCTCATCGGCCTGAGCCGCGGTGGCGTGGCCGCGATGGACCTGGGCGCGACGTGGGTGCGGACGAGCCGTCGCGCGGTGGGCGTGCTGGCGCTGTCGCCGCCGCTGATCGGCGACTACGAGCGCCCCCAGACCGTCCGCGACATCGCGTGCCTCGAGCCCATGATGGCGCAGCTGGCGCAGCTGGCGAAGGTCCTGCCGCGCTGGTTGCTGCGCGGCCAGGACTGGCTGCTGCGCCGCTCCTACCTCGCGCTCACGAGCTTCACGCTCGCCGAGTTCGAGATGGACTCGGTCCCGGTCCTGCGATGGGCGGCCTGGGACCTGCGCCACCAGGATCCGATCGGCTCGATTCTTCGCGCCAACCGCGAGTTCGCCATGCTGTTGCGCGTCAGCGACCGGGTGCTGCACGACGGCTGCGATCACGTCGCACGCACGGCTGCGAGCCACGATGGCCTGTCCGTGTACATGCTGTGGGGCGAGCGGGACAAGTGGGTGCCCGCCGACCGCTGTGCCGAGCGCGCGCGGGCGAGCTTCGCAGCGGCGGACGTTCCCGCGGAGCGTGTGAAGGTCGACGTGCTGCCCGGCTGGGGACATGCCCTGTCGCGGCAGCATGCACCGGACTCGACGCAGCTTGCCGAGTGCGTGGCGCAGCTTGCCGCGCGCGTGGCCACGCTGGAGGATCGGTAGGCGACGACCGCCGGCCGACTCGATGCCGTCTCCGCATCGCGTCCCCGCGCGCGTGGCCACGACGGGTGGCAGACGAGCACGCAGAAGGCTCAGGGCATGGACGGCACGGCCATGCAGGGTGCGTACGACTATGCGTTCGGCCCGGGGATGAACACGCAGGGCATCGTCATCATCCGCAACGCGCAGACCGTGGGCGAGCGGTACGCCGAGGGCCGTGACGACAGCAGCTGGGCGGCGAGCCGGTCGACGGGGAAGAGCCTCGCGGCGACCGCCGTGGGCGTGGCTGTCCATGAGGGCCTCATCGAGTGCGACCACGAGAGCTTCCTGCGCCCCATCCTCGACTCGATTCAGTAGCGCGCGCTGCGGGGCGGCACCGCCGTCGAACCGCTAGAACTCAAAACACGCGCAGGCCGAGCGGTGTTGCCCGTCGGGACGCGGCTCGCATCTGTCGAGAGCCAGCGTCACAGGTACTCCCGGCGCCTGTAGGGGTGTGTACGCCTGCGAGTGTTCCGCAGCTTCGCGAAGGTGGCTCGCGACGGCATGATTGTGTAAACTTCCGATCCGGTCGGATCAAAATTCCCATCCGCTTCGATACGCACACTGGAGAGACTACTCATGAAATGCGCCATTCACACCAAGCTGTTCCTCATCAGCGCGCTCGCGCTGGGTGGATGCACTGACAACACGGGCGGGGGCTCGAGCGGTCCCATCACGACCGCCTCGGACATCGAGGCCGGCGGAGCCTGTGCGGCGGGCGGCGTGGCGATCACGACCGGGGTCGACGCCAACGGCGACGGCACACTCGACGAGGCCGAGGTGACCGAGACGTTCAATGTCTGCCACGGCGAAGAGGGTGCCACCGGGCTCGGCACCTCCGGTGCGGACGGGGCGGACGGCGTCAGCACGCTGTCCGAGACCACTGCGGCGGACGGCGACAACTGCCCCGCTGGCGGCACGGTGGTCTCCTTTGGCGCAGATGCGAATGGCAATGGCTCACTCGACGGCGACGAGGTCGACAGCTCCGCCATGATCTGCGCGAGTGAGGACGGCGCGGACGGCGCGGACGGCGCGGATGGCTGCCCGCCCGTGGTCACGGTCGATGTCGTCGCAGCCGGGCCGGAGTGTGCCGCGGGCGGCATCCTCGTCACCGTGGGCGCCGACGGCCAGCCCGCCGCCGACTTCGATGAGGACGCCGGCGTCGGCGACCTCGTCTGCGACGGCATTCTCAGCGTTGACGAGGACAGCTCGTCGCATGTGGTGTGCAACGGTGTCGACGGGAGCGACGGTCAGGACGGCGCCGACGGTATGGATGGCGCCGACGGTATGGATGGCGCCAACGGCATGGATGGCGTCGACGGCCAGGACGGCAGCGACGGCCAGGACGGCAGCGACGGCCAGGACGGTGTCGACGGTCAGCCCGGGACCGATGGCCACAACAGCCTCGTCAGAGTCACCCGGACGAACGTGTGCGGTGGCGGTGTACTGATCGAGTCGGGAGTCGACGACAACGACAACGGCGTGCTCGACAACCCCGAGGTCGATGACTCGGCGACGATCTGCGACGGCGGGGGCTTCGAGGGCACCGCGCGCCTGACCGACGGAACCTGGTTCCCCGTCAGCTACGAGCTCTGCGGGGACGGCAGCCCCGGTGGATGCACAGCCGATGTCGCCAAGGCGTCGTGCGGCGGCGCCAAGGTGCTCAGCCATGCCAGCGACGGCACGGTCGACGTGCTCTCACTGGGGGCTTCCGTTTCATGCTTCTGGGACATCTCGTACTTCACCGTCGGCTCGAATGCCCCGGCCGGCAGCTGCCTGGTTGGCGTTTCAAACCTCGAGTGGTCGAGTTGCTGTGGCGTAACGCAGTGGCATGGAAACACGGTCGCGTTTGGGGCCCCTGGCGCCATCTTCGGATACGTGCGCAGCGGCGACTCGGGTTACGACGGTGCCAATGCGAATGTGAGCGGCACGACGTGGGGCTGTAACTCGGAGGCGACCCCCGCTGCCAACCTGGGTGGCTGCACGGAGCAGTACGTCGCCTGTGAGCTGTAGGGCGAAGACCACTCGAGCATAGACAGCGAGTCCACACGGCGGCGGCGTGCATTGCACGTCGTCGCCGTGATGGTTAACCGCGACGTCGCAGGCCGCCGCGGCCGCGTCAGACCATCGCCTCGAGCTCGTCTCGACTGCAGCCGAGCTGCTCGCCCGTCGCCAGCAGGCTGGCCCACGTGCCATCCGCGAGCGGGATACCATCGCGGCCGCGCTGCACGCGTGACGCGCGCTCCGGGTCGCCGGGCACCAGCACCTGCTCCACGCCCTCGGCGGGCTTGGCATCGTGCATGCTGTCCACTAGCGAGCGGAAGTGCGCGTGGACCTCCTCGCTGTTTCCCACGGCGTCCGGACGCAGCACGATCGCCAACATGTGATTGAATACGGTCGGCGGTCCGTCGTACTCGCGGTTGACCGGCCAGCTACCCGCGAGCGCGCCGCCCAGCAGGTCGCATATCAGCGACAGCCCGTAGCCCTTGTGCAACCCGAAGGTCGTCAGTGCGCCCTTCGCCGAGCCGGGATCACCCACGAGCACGCCGGGGTCGGTGGTCGGCTGGCCGCGGGCGTCGACGAGGGCGCCCTCGGGTACCTGGTCGCCGCGCGCGTGGGCCTCGCGCACCTTGCCCAGCGCGATGAAGCTGGTCGCCATGTCGAGCACGATCGGCTCGCCGCCCTCCACAGGCACGCCACAGCAGTAGGGGTTGGTGTTGAGCCGTCCCTCGGCTGCGCCGAACGGTGCCACCGTGGGCGGATGGCCCACGACGTTGACGTAGTGCATGGAGATCATGCCCGCGGCCACCGCCTGCTCCGCGTAGTGCCCTATGCGCCCGAGGTGGTGAGCGTTGCGCAGGGCCAGGGCCGCGACCCCGTGCTCGCGCGCACGCTCGATGACGATCTCCATCGCCTCGGGCCCCACGACCTGGCCGAAACCGAATTGCCCGTCGACGACCACCACGGCGCCGTTGTCCGTGACCAGCTGGGCGTGTGCGTCGCCCTTGCACGCGCCGCAACCCAGCCCCCAGGTGTAGGTCGGCACCATGCCGACACCGTGGGAGTCGTGCCCCGCGAGGTTCGCGTCCACCAGGTGATCGGCCACCACGCTGGCCTCGGCCTCCGGCGCACCGCCGGCGATCAGGATCCTGCGCGCGAGGGCGCGTAGCGGCTGGGCCTGGACGAGCTTGGACATGGTGAGTACCTCCGCGGGCTTGGCGGCGCCGGCGATCGGGCATGCGGCCGGGTGAAGCCCATGGGTTACCGCTCCGACGTGCCTCAGGGCAAGGCTCACGGGCGGGCGCACCACGCGGGTCGTCGAGGAACAGCCACCCGAACGAGGCGCGGAGGCCTCGACCTGAGTGCGTCGCGCCGTCATGGCCCTCGCCCGTCGGGCCCAAGACGGGCTAACGTACGGCTCCGAACGACCACATGCACAAAAGGGGGTCGCTGTTGCGATTCACGATTCGCCACATCATCGAGACCGACGTGGACAGCTTCTGGGAGATGTACTTCGACGAGGCTTACAACGATGCGATGTACAAGGACGAGCTGAAGTTCTCGATCTACGAGCTGCTGTCGTTGACGCGTCAGGACGACGGAAGCGTTCTACGCCGCACCAACAACGGGCCGCCGATCGAGCTGCCGGCTGCGATCAAGAGGGTCGGCGCGTTCACCTCGTACATCGAAGAGGGCCGCTACGATCCCCGTGTCGGGCGCTGGATTGCCGACTTCGTGCCTGCATCGATGGGCGAGAAGACGAAGACACATGCCGAGGTGTGGGTCGAGCCCCGCGGTGACAAGCGCTGCGAGCGTTTCGCGGAGGTCGATGTCCGCGTGAAGATCTTCGGCGTCGGCAAGCTGGTGGAGAAGTTCGTCGAGCAGCAGACGTGTCGGCTGTACGAGGATGCGGCACGCTTCACGAACCAGTGGATCGCCGACAAGGGACTCTAGCGCGCGCCCATGCCCGCACCGGCGGCGCACGCGCAAGGATTTCGGTACGGCCCGCGTGGCCGCAAATGTTTCACGGGTCCACGCACAACCCCTGAACTACTCTGGTGCACATCGCGCAGGAGTAGACATGGCCGACGACAGCACGCTCACGACGTTCCAACAGGTGATCGAACACCAGGCCGCGACCATCGGCGACAAGCCGTACGTTCTGTTCGAGGACGACACGGTCACCTTCGCCGAGTTCGCCCGGCAGACGCGGTGCGTCGCCAACGGTCTCACGGCGCAGGGGGCCGAAGGCGGCGATGGCGTGGCGATGTTCATGGCCAACTGCCCCGCCTATCTCGCCCTGTTCTACGGGCTGGGCCGCGGAGGCATCTACCGCGTGCCGATCAACACAGGACTCAAGGGCGATGGCCTGCGCCACATCCTCGAAAACTCGGATGTGAAGTACCTGATCATCGACTCCGATCTGTACCACCGCTACGAGAAGCTCGATGGACCCGTGGGCGCCATCGAGCAGGTGTTCGTCCGCCGGGTCGACGAGGATGCGGTCCCAGACGGCGCCACCGACCTGCAGGTCCTGTTCGACGCGTCGGATGAGGCGCCGGATCACGAGCCCGACCCCGAGGGCCTGAGCTACCTGATGTACACCTCCGGCACGACCGGGCTACCCAAGGGCGTGGTGACGCGCAACGCCCGGGGCGACGACGCCCGCGGCATCCGCGCGGGCGCCCAGGCGCTGTACAAGCCGACCGATACGCTGTTCACCTGCCTGCCGCTCTTCCACGCCAACGCGCTGTTTCTCACGTCCGGCATGGCGCTGGCGGGCGGCTTCACGATGGGGCTGTCGCGACGCTTCTCCGCCTCGCGTTTCTGGGAGCAGATCCGCAAGTACGGCGCCACGACGTTCAACGGTCTGGGCGCGATGATGCCTATACTGATGAAGCAGCCACCACGTGACGACGACGGGGACAACCCCGTGCGATTCGTCATTTCGGCGGCCTGTCCCGCGAGTATCTGGGTGGCGTTCGAGGAGCGCTTCGGACTCAAGATCTGCGAGGCCTACGGCGCCGTCGATGGTGGCGGCGTGAGCACCTTCAACTTCGGCAATGCGCCCGTCGGATCGGTCGGCAAGATCAACGGCCGGGAGTGGAAGCTCGTGGACGACGAGGGCAACGCCGTGCCGCAGGGCGGGGTCGGCGAGCTGGTCACGAAGGTCGTCGACAGGAGCACCAGCTCGGTCGAGTACTACAAGAACCCGGAGGCGTCGGCGAAGAAGGTCAGGGGCGACTGGATCCACTCGGGCGACTTCTTCTACGCGGATGCGGAGGACAACCTCTACTTCACCGACCGCAAGACCGACTCGATGCGGCGCAGGGGCGAGAATATTTCGTCGTTCGAGGTCGAGAGCGTCGTGGAGAAGTTCCCCCAGGTCGCACAGAGCGCGGCGTTCGGCGTGCCGTCGGAGCTCGGCGAGGACGACGTGATGATCTACGTCATTCCGAAGGAGGGGCAGCACGTCGATCTGCCCGGTCTGATGCAACACTGCGCGGACAACATGGCGGCCTTCATGCTGCCGCGTTTCGTCGACGTCGTGAGTGAGATCCCGCGCACAGGCACACTGCGCGTGCAGAAGTCCGAGATGAAGAAGCGAGGCGTGACCTCGCGGACCTGGGACCGCGACAGAGAGATGCGCGACTTCAAAGCGTAGCCCCCCGGGCGGGCCCTCCCAGGCCCCCTGCCTTCGCCGCCGAGCGGGCCCGCATCCCTGGGCGGCACGAATCCTGCATTTCTGAGGTTCTCACGGACTATTAAACAAGATTCAGTTGTCTATTGAATCTTATTCAGTACCGGAAGCCACGGCTTCAGGGAGGTTCAGCAATGGCCACAGAGGCGCGGCTCTTCGACCCGATCGTGATCAACGGCATGCGGCTCAAAAACCGCATCGGCCAGGCGCCCATCCTCGAGGCGCCCGACCTGCTCACGAAGTTCACCATCACCGACGACACGGTGGAGTGGTTCGAGTGCAGGGCGCGCGGAGGGGCGGGACTCGTGATGACGGGCTGCCTGTTCCCGATGATCCTGGACCTGCCGCACATCCAGGACGGCATCGCCCGGATCGCCGAGGCCGTGCAGAAGCACGACGCGAAGCTCGGCGTGCAGATCGGCATGTGGGGACCCATCCTCGGGCAGGGCCCCTCGCTGCCGCCCTATCCGGATGAGATCGGCGACAAGCAGGGCTACTTCGAGCTCGTGCGAAAGGCGTCGAAGCAGCCGAGCGGCGCTGGCCAGGCGCCCAAGGCGCTGTCGGTGGAGGAGATCATCACGATCGAGGACCAGCTGACGGCGTGCACCAAGATGCTCAAGGAGCGCGGCGTCGACTGCGTCGAGCTGCACTGCTCGCATGGTGCAGCCACGATCTGCTGCTCCTTCATCTCGCCGTACTACAACAGGCGCACCGACGACTACGGCGGAAGTTGGGACAACCGCCTTCGCTTTCCCACGGACACGCTCAAGAAGATGCGTGCCGCGGTTGGCCCCGACTACCCGCTACTCGTCCGCATGAATGCCAACGAGATGCTGGGCGAGGCCGGGATCACGCCCAAGGATGCGGCCGAGCACATCGCCCCTGCGTTCGTGGCGGCCGGCGCGGACTGCCTCGACGTCTCGCAGGGCTCGATCACGCACACCTCGGAGGGGATCCTCACGCCGATGTACTACGCGGAGGGCTGCTTCATCGACTACGCCGCGGCCGTGAAGGAGGCGGTCGACGTCCCCGTCATCGGCGTCGGTCGCTTCGTGCACCTCGACAAGGCCGACGAGGCCGTACGGGCAGGCAAGGCCGACATCATCCACTTCGGCCGACAGCTGATCGCCGACCCCGACACGCCAAAGAAGTACCTGGCAGGTGCCGCCGACGAGGTGCGGCCCTGCGTTGCGTGCAACGAGGGCTGCGGGATGCCCTGCTCGGTCAACTACGACATCGGCGCGGACCGCATGCCGCTGACCGTCGTGGACGAGCCCAAGCGCGTGGTCGTCGTAGGCGGTGGGGTGGCGGGCATGGAGGCCGCGCGTGTCGCACGCCTGCGGGGACACGAGGTCATCCTGCTAGAGCGACGCGACACCCTCGGGGGAACGGTCGGCGTACTGAAGAACGAGCCGCTGTGCGGGCCGCTCGGCGAGTTCGCAGACTACCTGATCACCCAGATGGAGCGACGCGGCGTCGACGTGCGTCTGCAGTGCGCGGCGACCGCCGATGACATCCTCGCACTGCGACCGGACGTCGTGCTGCTGGCGACCGGCTCGACACCGACGATTCCGCCGAAGGCCGCCGACAACCCCAAGGTCCTCGACATTCTCCAGGCGCTGCGGGAGCGGGACAAGATCGGCCAGCGGGTCATCATCTGGGGCCATGCGTACGGCTCGGAGACCGCGGTCTCGCTGGGCGAGGAGGGCAAGGACGTCACGCTCTTCGACAACGGCGGCAAGGACACGTTGCTGGGCTTCGCGTCGGACGCACGGCGCTTCTGGTTGATGAAGAAGCTCGCGGACGTGGACCCGGTGCGCGTCCACGAGGGCTCGCGCAAGGCTGACAACGTCACGGCCTACTTCAACACGAAGGTGGGAGAGATCACCGAGGAGTCGGTGGAGCTCAAGCACAAGGACGGAACGACGCAGCGGCTGGCCTACGACACGCTGATCATCGCCCGCGCGCGCAAGCGTGACAACGAGCTGTCCGCGCAGCTCGAGGGCAAGGTGCCGCAGCTACACGAGATCGGTGACTGCAAGGAGGTCCGCACGATTCACAGGGCGGTCTTCGGTGCCAACGAAGTGGTGAGAGCGATCTGAACGGGCAGTCCCGAAGGGAGAGAAGATGAGCGACGTCTACATTCTCGGTGTCGGCATGATCAAGTTCGGCAAGTACCTCGATTCGACGATCAAGGGCCTGACCGGCGACGCGCTCGAGCGGGTGCTCGAGGACGCGGAGCTGGCGCGCTCCGACATCCAGGCCGCGTGGTTCGCGAACAGCTACTGGGGCATGTACACGATGCAGCACGGCATTCGTGGCCAGGTCGCGCTGTCCGCAAACGGCCTGGACGGCGTCGCGATCACCAACGTGGAAAACGCGTGCGGTGGCGGGAGCTCGGCCTTCCACGGCGCGTGGATGGGGGTCAAGGCCGGCGTCTACGACTGCGTGCTGGCGCTGGGCGCCGAGAAGATTCATGACGCCGATCGCGGCAAGGTGATGATGAGCTTTGCCACGGGCTCCGATGTCGACGACTGGGCCAAGATGGCAAAATCCTACGCCGACAACGCGCCCAAGGATGATGCTTCCGAGTCCAAGGGCTCCGCAAAGGGCAAGAGCCACTCGCCGGCGATGGACATGTATGCGTCGGGCGCGCGCAGGCACATGGAGCGCCATGGCCTGACACAGCGGCAGCTCGCGGTCGTGGCGGCCAAGGCGCACAACAACTCCACGCACAACCCGCTGGCCCAGTACACGTTTCCGATGTCGGTCGAGGACGTGCTCGCGGACCGGGAGGTGGCCCATCCGCTGACGCGCGCGATGTGCGCGCCCGTCGGTGACGGCGCGGCCGCGGCGATCCTGTGTAGCGAGCGCTTTGCCAAGCAGCATGGCGCCGGTCGCGCGGTGAAGGTGCGGGCCTCGATCCTGCGCTCCGGCAAGCGGGAGGGTGGTAACGACACGACCTCCCGGGCAGCCAAGGCAGCCTATGAGGCCGCCGGCATCGGCCCGCGGGACGTCGACCTCGCGGAGGTGCATGACGCCACCGCATATGGCGAGATAGCGGTGCTCGAGGAGATGGGCTTCGCACCGGTCGGCGAGGGTGGTGTGTTCTCCGAGCAGGGCCACACGGCGATCGGCGGTTCACTCCCCGTCAACACGGGGGGCGGTCTGATCGCGCGCGGGCATCCCGTGGGCGCCTCGGGGCTTGCCCAGATGCACGAGCTCACCACGCAGCTGCGGGGCGAGGCCGGCGCGCGCCAGGTCGACAACCCGCGCATCGCGGCCGCCGAAAACGGAGGCGGCGCCCTGGGCCGCGGTCCGGCCTCGATGTGCATCCACGTGCTGGAGGCCCCCAGCCGCTAACGAACAATCGCTGCGCGTCATCACGGTGCACAAGGTCTTCTAAAGGAGTCGAGTCATGGACAATCTGGAACAGGAAGTCGAGCTGTCGTCCGACGAGCGCGAGATTCGAGACACCATTCACAAGTTCGCCGAGGAGGTCATACGGCCGGCAGGTGTTGCGCTCGACGCGCTCGCGGACCCGCAGGACGTCGTCGCGAAGGACTCGATCCTGTGGGACGTCTTCAAGCGCTACGACGAGCTGGGCCTGGACGTGCTGTCCGATCCGAACAGCGGCCTGACACCTGTGCAGAGAGCGCGGCTGCAGTCGATCCTCGGCGAGGAGCGCGGCTGGGGCGACACGGGGCTGGCGATCAGCTTCAGCGTGAGTGGCTTTCCCCGTGCGCTGGCGACGGCGTCCGGCAATCCATCCCTGATCGAGCGCTACTGCGCGCCCGGGAGCATCGGCTGCTGGGCGATTACGGAGCCCGACCACGGCAGCGACCAGATCAACTTCACCGCGATGCCCGGCGACGGCATGGCGGCTAGCCCCAACTGTGTTGCGCGCAAGGACGGTGACTCCTGGGTGATCTCGGGCCAGAAGTCAGCGTGGGTGTCCAACGGTACGATCGCGACCGCGGCCGCACTCTTCTGCGCCGTCGACGAGGGCGATGGTATCAAGGGCATGGGCGGATTTCTGGCGCCGCTCGACGGTCCGAACGTGCGCAAGGGCAAGCCCCTGAACAAGCTGGGCCAGCGTGCGCTCAACCAGGGCGAGATCTACTTCGAGGACCTGCGCATCCCGGCCGACCACTACATCGTCACCCCGGAGCTGTACGCGCTCGGCGGCGCGGCCGGGCTGTTCCAGGCGAACGCGGGCATGGGCGCGACGTTCGTTGGCCTGGCGCAGGCCGCGTTCGATGCGGCCCTCGCGTACACCAAGGAGCGCAAGCAGGGTGGCGTGCCGATCATTCAACACCAGAGCGTCCGAAGGCGCATCTTCGAGATGTTCCGCAAGGTCGAGTCCGCGCGCGCACTGAGCCGACGCACGCTCATCAGCGGCGCGGTCAACGGGCCCAAGCTCGAGTACGCGATCGCATCGAAGGTGACCTCCACGCAAACCGCCTTCGAGGTGGCGAGCGACGCGCTGCAGCTTTTTGGCGGCGCGGGCACGAGCAAGGAGTACCCAATCGAGAAGCTCTTTCGCGATGCCCGCGTCTCGATGATAGAGGACGGATGCAACGAGGTCCTCGGAATCGCCGCCGCCGCGCGGCTCTAGACGGGAGCGAACCATGCGCAGGGTTGCAGTCATCGGTGTGGGGATGCACCCCTACGGCAAGTTCCCCGATCGCAAGCCGAAGGAGCTGGTCGCGACAGCTGTCGGCGCAGCGCTGAAGGGTGCGTCGCTGCAGTGGAGTGACATCCAGAGCGGCTGGTGCGGTCACACGTCGCTGGGCATGACCGCGGGCGCGCGCCTCTTCGCGCCGCTGGGACAGACGGGACTGTCGATCACCAACGTGGAGAATGCGTCGGCGACGGGCTCCTACGCCTTTCGAGGTGCCTACCAGGAGGTGGCGCTGGGGGAGTTCGACATCGCGCTGGCGGTCGGTGTCGACATGCTATCGAAGCTCGGCTCGCCACTTGGCAAGGCGAGCAAACCGTCCGCGGATGCCTCGTCATCGAGTGGCTCGTCATCGAGCGATGAGAAGCCCAAGGCGCGGCCGCCCTCGGGACCGATGGTCGCCTTCGCGCAGCAGGCCCAGGACCACATGCAGCGCTATGGAACCACGCTCGACCAGCTGGCACAGGTCAGCGTCAAGCAGCACTACAACGCGTCGCTCAACCCGTACGCGCAGTTCCAGAAGGAGGTGACCCTCGAGGAGGTCCACGGCGCGCGGGTGGTGGCGCCGCCCTTGACCGTGCTGCACTGCTGTCCCTTCGGCGATGGCGCGGCGGCGGCCGTGCTCGTCAGTGAGGACGTGGTGCGTCGCATGGGCATCGACAATCCGGTGTGGGTCGCAGCCTCCGTGTCCGCGAGCACCGACGCGAGCGAGCCGACGCTCACGGACCTCACCGCGCGGACGGCCTCCGCCGCCTACGAGCGCAGCGGCATCGGCCCGGACGAGATAGGCATGATCGAGCTGCACGACGCCGCCACGATCGAGGAGATCCAGTACGCGGAGAGTCTGGGCCTGTGCGCCGAAGGCGAGGGCGGTGCGCTCGTCGAGCGCGGCGTCACGGCGCTCACTGGACGCACGCCGATCAACAGCAGCGGCGGACTGCTCGCCATGGGGCACCCCTTCGGGCCGACGGGGCTGGGACAGATCGCCGAGATCTACTGGCAGCTCCGCGGCGAAGCGGGCAAGCGCCAGATCCCATCGCACCCCACGAGCGGGCTGGCCCACATGATCGGCCTGGGCGGAACCTGCATCGTGCACGTCCTTCAGCGCTAAGCGCAGCCGCCAAGCACCGCGCGCACCCCCCGGTGATGGCTTCCAGGTGCACCTGTGCTAACAGGCTCCGCGATGGTGGACATCGGCCGCTACAACGAGCTGACGGTGGAGGGAGAGGGGCGCGACGGCCTGCTCCTGGGTCGGCCTCCGCAGGAGGTGGTGCTGCCCCGCGACGAGTGCCCCGAGGGCACGACGGTCGGAGATCGTCTGCGCGTGTTCGTGTACACAGACTCGAAGGAGCGGCTGATCGGCAGCATGCGCGAGGCGAAGGTGCAGGTCGGGGAGTTCGCCCTGCTGCGCTGCGTGCACGTCGATGGGCACGGCGCGTTCCTCGACTGGGGGATGCCGAAGGATCTGTTCGTGCCCTTCGCGGAGCAGCATTGGCGGATGGAGGAGGGACGGTCCTACGTCGTGGCGGTCTGCCTCGACAAGCACGTCGACAGGCCGATGGCGTCGACCAAGCTCGGCCCGTTCTTCGACTACGACCTCCGCGGGCTCGCTGTCGGCGACGAGCTTGCCGTGCTCGTCTTCGGGCACAACGACGCGGGGGCGCAGGTCGTCGTGGACCAGCGCTACGTGGGGCTGGTCTACACCGATGCGACGTTTCGCGTGCTGCCGGTGGGCACCGAGGTCACCGGCTACGTCGCAGCGCTGCGCGGCGACAACCGCATCGACATCTCACTGACGCGGCCCGACACGCGCGCTTCATCGGAGGGCAGAGGCGCAGCCCAGGACGCCATCCTCGCGGCGTTGCGCCGCGGTGACGGCTTCCTACCCCTCCACGACAAGAGTACGCCCGCGGAGATCCAGCAGCGCCTCGGTTTGAGCAAGACGGTCTTCAAGCGCAGCGCGGGCGCGCTCTACAAGGCGAGGCTGATCCGCATCGAAGACGACGGGCTCCACCTGGTCGAGTCCATGGAGGACTGAGCGGCCGGCCGCGGACGTCGCTCAGCGGTCGCCGGTCTGCGCGTTCGAAGGCCCACCGCCGTGGCCACCGCCACCACCGCTGACCGAACCGGAGCCGCCGGCGCCGTGTTTCTGACCGGTGGCATCGGAGACCTCGATGTCGCCCGCGTCGATCAGCTTCTTCACGGGCGGGTGCTCGAGTGCCTCATCGCGCAGCTTTGCCTGGCGTGTCGCACCCAGGAATAGGGTCTTGCCACCGGGGAGGCGCACCTTGATCGGCTTGCGTGTCTTGTTGGTGATGGTCTTCATCGTTCCTCTGGCAGCAGCGGGGCTGTCTGAATGCATACTAGCCTTCGATCGACGGAGGTCAAAGCGCCTTGGGTGGCACCTGCCTCGGTCCCGTAGCTGGAAAATGACCGAGGAATCGGCGGTGATCCGCCCCAGCCGCCGTCGACATCGACCTGCGGCGCACCGGCCGCGGCGGGTTGCGATGCATCTTGGCCCTGGCTACGCTGCGCGCACGGCAACAGCCGATTGGGGGGGCGACATGGCGGGCGATTTTCCTACGACGGGTGATGCGATCACCCCACAGTGGCTGACCGGTGTACTTCGCGAGGCCGGCGTGCTCGACGATGGGCAGGTGAGCACCATCCAGCGGGTTGGCGTCGACGAGCAGGGTCAGACGGGGGAGTGTGTTGTCCTGTCGCTGAGCTACGACGGCAGCTGCGGGGATGCGCCCGCCGCGCTGGTCGCCAAGGTGTCTCCTCCACACGAAGAGGTCCGCGGTCAGATGCACGCGATGGGTCTGTACGAGCGCGAGGTGCGCTTCTACCAGCACCTCGCGGCGGATGTGGGTATGCCCGTGCCCCGGAGCTACTTCGCGGACATCACGGCGGAGACGGGCGAGTTCTTGCTGTTGCTCGAGGACCTGTCGGCGTGCCGAAACGGCGACGGGTGGGTCACGCCGCTGGAGGATCAGCACGTCGCGATCGATGCGCTAGCAAAGATGCACAGCCGGTGGTGGTGTAGCCCGCGCATACGGGAGACCAAGTGGCTCCCTCAGCACGACGATGCGGCCTACAACGAGACGCTGATCGCCGCGGTGCTGCGCGGCGTGCTGCCGGTGGCCGAGCAGAAGTACCCGGAGCACCTCAGGGGCTACCTGCTCGAGTGCGCGCGTAAGCTGACGGCCCAGTGGGAGAGCTTCGCGCACCACGACGAGGGCGACGTGTTCACGCTGTGCCACGGCGACTACCATCCCAAGCAGCTCTTCTTTCCGACCGAGCGTGACGATCGGTTTGCCGCCTTCGATTGGCAGACCGTTGCGTCGGGTAGGCCAGGCACTGACCTCGCGCGCATCGTCGCGACGGGCCTGACGCCGGCGCAGATGCGAGACCGGAGTGGTGAGCTCGTGTCGCGGTATCACGAGGGGCTCGCGGCGGCAGGCGTGCAATGGGAGCGCACGCGCCTGGATGAGGCCGTGCGGCAAGGGTTGCTCGCAGCCCTGGCTGTCGTCGTGTTTGCGGTGGCGACGACCGATACGGCGATCATTGACGCCGCCGCCAGCCAGCGCGGCATGGACTGGCGTCAGCGCATGTTCACGGAATTCTCGGAGGTGCTCGAGGACTTCGGGGCCATCGATCTGCTCGACGCCTGAGGCCGATCACCGGTCACGTGGTTCGACCCACACGCGGCTACCGAATACCCGCGGTCATGCCCGTGCTACCGTCGTTGCATGAAAAATCGGGGGGAGAGTGCAATCGGCCTGGGGCTGCTGTGTGCGCTGGCTGTCGGCGCATGTGTCGGCGGTGGCGGTGGTTCGGGTGGTTCCGGTGGCGGGACCGGAGGCGACCGCGGCGGCGACGGTGGAGCCGGCGATGCGTGCGCCGCCGGTGACACCCGCGCGTGCCTGGGACCGGGCGCCTGCGACGGCGCCCAGAGCTGCAAGGACGACGGTAGCGGATGGGATTCGTGCGACTGCGGGGGCGGTGACGGCGACGGCGACGGTGATGGCGACGATCCAGCAGCCGACGCCTCGGTGAGTGGGCCGGATGCCGCCGTGGTCGACGACCGCGAGATGCGCCTGCTGTTCGGTGGCGATGCGCTGCGCTCCGCGCGCGTCACACAGGCGGGCGTGCAGTTCGAGATCCACCCCGTGTCGGTCCTACAGGCCGGCCAGCGCATCGACGACGTCGCCTGGGCGGACGAGCGCTTCGTCGCGATCGGCGACTTCGGCGTGGCCACGTCCCCCGACCTCGTGGACTGGTCGCTGACCGCCGAGGCCTTCGCGGCCGACGAGGCGGTCGGGCTGCTCCACTGCGACGGGACCTTCCTGGTGCAGTTCCGGCCCGCGGCGGGCGGCAACGACTACGTCGCGTCGTCCAGCGATGGCTCGACCGGCTGGGTCGCGGGCCCACCGTCGCCGGTGCAGTTCACCTTGACCGACGCATGGAACGGGGTCGCCTGCGGTGGCGGCGCGATCGTGAACGGCTCGTCGGTGAGCGTCGACGGCGGCATGACCTGGGTGCAGCACGCTGGCTACGGCACCGTCGTATTCGGCAACGGCCACTTCATCGGCTATCGCGGCGGCAATGGGGATACCTACACCTCGCTCGACGGCGTCACCTGGGACGATGTGCCCGTGACGAGCAACGCATCCGGTCCGGTGCTGCTGTCCTACAGCGGCGGCCGCTTCTATTCCTACGCGTGGCTTGGCGTCGGGGAGCCGACCATCAACGTGAGCGACGACGCAATCGATTGGACCGCAGTCGGGCTGACCGCGTCCGCCTGTCCCAGCCCGGCCGTCGTGGCGTTCGACGAGCGAGTCGGCGGGCTGGCGTTCGTCGCGGGCGGTTCCTACACGGGCCCCGTATGCAACCTGTCGCCTCCGCACTTCTTCCTCAGCTCTCTCGACGGCAACGTGTGGACCGCGCACTCGGCGGGGGAGTACCCCAGCGGGACAGGCCGGGAGTGGACGGTCGGTCCGGTCGCACCGACGCCCTAGCCGCGCGAAGTACGCGACGCACGCGGCCGCGGTGACCCGCCGCGACCCTGGCGTTTCCAGGGCGGCGGTAGGGCCCGCGCGCATCGATCAGCGGGTCGGCCTCAGAGCTCGCAGGCCACGTACTGTTGGGTGCAGCCGCTGAGGTTGGTGGCGGCCGTCGCGTTCGAATTGCAGCCCCAGGTCGTCTCCGACACGTTGTTGAGGCCTGCGTCGTAGCCGGTGTTGCTGTTCAAGACATACCCGAACTGCGTGCCCGGGCTCGGGATGGCAACCGTGTTTCCGTGCCAGGATCCCAGGTTGCAACAGCTGCTCCACTCGAGGTTCGATATCCCGACGAGACACGAGTTCGGCGCGACCGCGGCGTTGATCGTGAAGTACGAGATCGACCAATTGCACGAGGTGACCGCACCGAGGGACAGGACGTCGACGGTGCCATCGCTGGCGTGACTCACGACCTTGTTCCCGGTTGCTGAGCATGTCGCCTTGGCGGTGGCTGCATCGCAGCCACCCGGCGCGCCCGTGTTGCCGCAGAGGCGGTACTCGATCGGGATGACCGTGCCATCCGTGTGGCGGACCGTGCCGCTCGTGCCCTCGCCCTGGCAGTTGTGGTCGCAGCCGTCGCCATCGTCGTTGCGGCCGTCATCGCACTGCTCACCGGCGGTCCTGTTGAGGACGCCGTCGCCGCACTGCGCCGGCGTACAGTCGAGGTCGCAGGCGGCGGTCTCGCTGCCCGGGTCGCAGGTCTCGCCTGCGCTCGAGTTGACGAAGCCGTCGCCGCAGACGCGGTCGGTGCAGTCGGAGTCGCAGTCCGTGCTGTTGCCGCCGTCATCGCAGTCCTCGCCGGCGGTGGCGTTCACCGTGCCATCGCCGCACTGCTGTGCGGTGCAGTCGAGGTCGCACTCCGCGGTCTCCGCGCCACCGGTATCGCAGTCCTCGGCGCTCGAGTTGACGTAGCTGTCGCCGCAGACGCGGTCGGTGCAGTCGGCGTCGCAGTCCGTGCTGTCTCCGCCGTCGTCGCAGGCCTCGCCGGCGGTGGAGTTCAGCCTGCCATCACCGCACTGCTGTGCGGTGCAGTCGAGGTCGCAGCTAGCGGTCTCGCCGCCGGGGTCGCAGGTCTCGCCGGCGGTCGCGTTGATCTTGAGGTCACCGCAGAGGAGCGCCGTGCAGTCGATGTTGCAGCTCGAGCTCTCGCCGCCGCCGTCGCACGTCTCGCCGTCCGTGCTGTTGAGCCTCGCGTCGCCGCAGAAGCTGGCGGTGCAGTTGTCGTTGCAGAATGCGGACTCGCCGCCGTCGTCGCAGGCCTCGTCGTCGTCGATCACGCCGTCTCCGCAGTTGGCGCTGATGTCGCCATCGCCGTCGCCATCGCCGTCGCCGTCGCCGTTGTCGCCGTCACCGTCACCGGTGTCGCCGTCACCGTCACCGTCGCCGTTGTCACCATCGCCATCGCCATCGCCGTCGCCGTCACCCCCGCCGTCGCTTTCGCAGACCTCGTCGCTGCTGCAAGCGAACCCGTCCGGACAGTCGTCGTCCGTCGTGCACGCGTCCCCGCCATCAGTGCCGCCCGAGCCGGCCTGGCCACCGCCGCCAAGGCAGCCGACGAGTCCGCCGAGCGCCAATGCCAGCAGCAGGTGATCGAAGGAGAGCCGCAGCGATGCGGCACGGGATGTCGTTGCGTTCATGACCAAGCTCCAGCCGGGCACAGAGATGCCCATCAAGAATTCAAGAGAGGGTGTTCGGCTTAGGCAGCAATTCTAACACGTGATGAGGGCAGGTCCCGCGCGCGACTGCTGTGGCGCACCGCCAGTTGCCACACGGGTCCGAAGATCGACGGCGCCCACAGTCAGCTACACGTGCGACGCCAAAGCCAACTGCGTTCTTCAAGGACGTCCTCGGACTGCCCAGCATCGACGCGGGCGACGGCTGGCTTGTCTTCGGCCTGCGAGTGTCGGACGTGCGACGACGTCGGCTCCCACCCCGGCGAGCGTTTTGCGCCGGGCCGAGCGCGCGGCCGTGGGGAGCCCGGCCGCTGTTGGAGGGTGGATGCTCCGGGCCCCTGGTCTACAGCCCGATGCCGGTTGAGAGCTGAACAGATAAGCAGTATCTTGTTCGACCGGTATCCAGTCCATGCCCCTGGCCGCACCCCGCATTAGCTGCCTCGACCTCGACACGTTCTTCGTCTCGGTCGAGCGGGTGCTCGATCCATCCCTCGAGGGCAAGCCGGTGGTGGTCGGTGGGCGCCCCGGGCAGCGTGGGGTGGTCACCGCCTGCAGCTACGAGGTGCGTGCGCTCGGCGTGCGCTCGGGCATGTCGCTGAGGGACGCCGGCAAGCTCGCGCCCGACGCGGTCTACCTGCCGACCCGTGGCGGCACGTACGGCGAGTATGCGCAGCAGGTGCGTGACATCGCCGCGCGCTACTCGCCGGTCATCCGCATCGCGAGCATCGACGAATTCTACATGGACTTCCGCGGCTGCGAGAGCCTCTACCACCGCGCCGGTGACGACTCACCGGACGCCACCATCCTGCGCGTCGTGCGCGAGCTGACCGCGACCATCAAGAACGAGCTCTCGCTACCCGCCAGCGCGGGCATCGCGACGAGCAAGTCACTGGCCAAGATCGCCAGCGGGCTGGCCAAGCCCGCCGGCGTGTTGTTGGTCCCCGCCGGCGAGGAGACGCGGGTGCTGTCGCCGCTGCCCGTCCGCAAGCTGCCGGGCATCGGTCCGGTCGCCGAGGCCAAGCTCGCCCGCCTCGGCATCACACACCTCGGCCACGTCGCGGACACGCCGCTGCCGGTGCTGCGCCGCGTCTTCGGTGCGTGGGCCGAGCAGGTCAGGCGTGGCGCGACCGGCCAGGGCACGGGCGAGCTCGGCCGCGAGCGTCCGGCCTTTCGGGAGCACGACCCCGAGGGCGAGGTCATGGGCAGCATCTCCAACGAGCGCACCTTTCGCGAGGACGTCAACGACAGCCGCACGATCGATCGCCAGCTCTGCGGCCTCACCGAGCGTGTCTGCTGGCGTGCCCGCAGCCGCGGCGTCAAGGCGCGCACGGTCACGCTCAAGCTCCGCTACGCCGACTTCCACACCCTCTCGCGCTCGCGCACCATCGCCCCGACCGACTCGGAGCTCGAACTCTACGCGGTCGTCCAGGAGCTCTACCGCAAGGGGCGTACGCGCCGCACCGCCATCAGGCTCCTGGGCATCAGCCTGTCCAACCTCGGTCTCTACGACGCGCAGCTGCCGCTCTTTCCCCGCGACGAGCGGCTGCACGAGACGGTCGACTCGATCCGCGCCAGGTACGGCTTCGACGCGCTGCGGCTGGCGGAGGGGTTGAAGTGATGCATCGCGACGCGCTCCTGTCGTAATGGACGGCTCGTCACGGCACGCCAAATCGAGAGCACTTCTTCACCGACCTGCTAGGCTCGCCGCCGACGTGTGTGCGTGTCTGGACTGGGCCAGAAGGGATAAGTGCGATGAAGATCAGTGTCGGTATCGGTGACATAGCGGGCAAGCCCGCCGATGTGGCGGAGCTTGCGAGCCAAGCGCGTGCGGCGGAGGACGATGGCTTCGCAAGCGTCTACCTCGCAAACATCTTCGGGGTGGACGCGCTGACGGCCCTGACCGTGTGCGGGCTAGCAACCAGTCGGATCAACCTGGGTACGGGCGTCGTCCCCACCTATCCGCGCCACCCCCACGCACTCGCGCAGCAAGCTGCCACCGTCAACGCAGCGGTTGGCCATCGTCTGACGCTCGGCATCGGTCTGTCTCACCAGGTCGTGATCGAGCAGATGTTTGGGATGTCGTACAAGAAGTCGTACTCGCACATGCGCGAGTACCTCGGCGTCTTGATGCCGCTGGTCAACGACGGCGCGGCGAAGTTCAGCGGCGAGACGTATCAGGTCAACGCCCCGCTCGACGTTCCGGGGGCGAAGCCCTTCCCGGTGCTCATCGCAGCGCTGGCTCCCAAGATGCTCGGACTCGCCGGAAGCGTCGCCGCCGGCACGGTCACGTGGATGACCGGCCCCAAGACGCTCGCGTCCCACACGGTGCCGACCATCCGCAGAGCTGCCGCGGAGGCGTCGCGCCCTGACCCCCAGGTCGTGGCGGGCCTACCGATCGCGGTGTGCGACGACGTGGATGCTGCACGCGCCGCGGTTGCAAAGCAGTTTGCAGTCTACGGAGGGCTACCCTCCTACCGCGCCATGCTCGACCGGGAAGGCGCAGCGGGCCCGGCTGATGTGGCGATCGTGGGCACTGCCAGCGAGGTCAACGGTCAGCTCGATGCGCTTGCGGAGGCGGGCGTGACCGAGTTCCTGGGGGCCGCCTTCTCGATCGAGAGGGGCGACGACACCATGGCACGCACCCGTGAGCTCCTGAAGGCGCGCGCACGGGCCTAGCGACCGGATGGCGGCGAGGCACTAGGGCCGTATCAGGCTCTGGACCTCGCTGCGGCTCAGGGGCCAGGCGAACAGGCGCAGGTCGTCGATGTCCCCGTCCATCGAGAAGTCGTACGTGTCGTCGTGCCAGCCGCCCACCGAGACCTCCCGTGCGGTGGTCTCGACGGGCACGAACTGCGTGGCGTCCGTGCAGCCGCCGTTGCGGTAGAACGTGAGCTGGTCCCCGTTGACGACCAGCGTGAGGGTCGTCCACACACCGAGGTCCGGGGCGGCGCCCAGGTTGATGACATGGTCGACCCCGTTTCCGGTTTCGGTCTTCAGCGTGAGCGCACCCGCATCTTCCTGCAGGCGGATCTGGTTGCCGGCGAGGTTCTCGCCGGTCCCGCCGAGCATGAAGAAGATCGAATAGGCCGAGCCCGGGTACGTGATGGGGCGCACGCGCATGTGAAGGGTGAAGCTGTCGAGCGTGGCGAACAGGGCATCGCCCACGGCCGAGAGGTTCACCCGCTCGCTGACGCCGCCAAAGCTCGCGTAGGTGTACCCGCCACCGGATGCGATCACGGCGCCTCCTTGCAGCACTCCGTCGTATCCATTGCCGGAGCTGTCCGTTGCGTCGCCGTCGAAATGCCAGCTTCCCAATCCCGCCGGCAGGCAGAGCCCCTGCTCGCAGCTGTGGTTCGCCACGCACGCGAGGGCGCTGCACGAGCACCCCGGGTCGCCGAGGCCGCCGGTGCACAGTGGGACGGGCTCACCTCCTGTGCAGACGAGGTCGCTTGGGACGCAGGTCGTCGGGCGCGGGACCACGGACCCATCGGGCGCGCAGTAGCTCAGGTCGTCCATCGCGGTACACGCGAGCCCGTTCGGGACGCACGCGCAGTCGTTGGCGGGGTCGGCGTCGCAGACGCCACACAGGTCGACGGTCGCCATGCCGCCCCAGGCCCCGGCGCAGTCCTGTACGCATGTCGAATTGTCATTGCCGGGATCCGCGTCGCACGTCCCGCAGTCGTCGGGGTAGGCGGCACCAGCCCACTGGCCGAGGCAGTCCTGCGTACACGTGGAGTCGTCGTTGTCCACCTCGGCATCGCAGACTCCGCAGTTGTCGACGCTGGCGGGGCCGCCACGCTCGCCGGCGCAGTCAGGCTCGCCGTCCGGCGGCGGGCAGTCGTCGCCTTCGCAGCCCGGCTCCACCACGCACGTGCCGTCGACCGCGCAGACGCAGCCCGGTTCACCGTCGGCGCAGGGCGCGGTCGCACCGTCCGGCTCGGCTCCCGCGTCGGGGCGCCCCACGTTGCCGCCATCGGCCAGGTCGTTGTCGCCGGGCTCGTCGGACGATGTGTCGCCGTCCCTCGCGTCCCCGTCGCCCCGGGTCGCATCGAGCGCGTCGTATCCGGACAGGGCGCAGGCCGAGCAGCCCAGCGACACGACCGCGATCAATCCAATCTGCCTGCCAACGCTCAACAGCACGCTCCAAAGTCTCTCGAAGCCGCGGGTCGCCCCCCAACAGGCAGCGCGGGTGGGTGTCATCGAACGGACGCCCAACGGTGCCCAGTATGGCGGGCGGAGCCGCCCATGGCCAATCCGCTCCGCGGGTGCGATGGGCGACTACATGCGCTTCTACGCATGCGAGGCCGCCAGGCGTCGTCGCGTAGCCTCAGCCCGTGGGGGAGGGCGGGTCGGAGTCGGGGTCGGAGTCCGGAGCGGACTCCGCGTCGGGCGTCGTGCTCTGCGCGCCCTCGGACGTCCCGGCTGTCACGACGGCTGTTTCGTCCGCCGAGCGCCAGATGCCGCCGACCGTGAACGCGTCGATCGCCCAGCCGCGGAGTTGAAACAGCGTCCAGCCGAGCCAGGCCGCCCAGGCCGTCACCACTACCTTCCACGTCCAGCCGGGCAGGCTGAACATTCCGAGCGCGGGAAGCTCACCGTACTCGGCGTGCGCGCGGTGCGCCCGTCCGACATTCGGCGCTGCACGCAGCAGCTCGGGCAGCCCCTCCAGCAGGGCGGCGCAGGCGAGCGCGGCGACGCCCACGATGAGTATCTGAAACAGCACGCGTGCCCAGCGCCCCGGGGGCACCCAGCTGCGACGCGCCGTCAGCAGACCGAGCAGCAGCAGCGGCGAAAGGAGCAGGCCAGGCGCGATCTGGGAGCTGCCAGCGATGGCCGGTGCGGACACGATCAGCATGAGCGCGCGCGCGTCGAGAGGCAGCAGTCCAAGGCTACCGAGCAGCCAGGCCAGCCCCAGCCACGCCGCCAGGCGCATCAGCGCCGACAACGGTAGCCGGTCTTCGCCCCAGCCCCACAGCCACATCCGCGTGGCGCCGCCCCGCAGCTCCACGTCGAGTTCGGTCGATGCGTTGACGATGATGCCGTCGATCTCGACCTTCGGCGTCTGCACGATGGCGCCCATCGGCTTGGCGCGCTCCATCTCGACGACGACCTTGTGCGCGCCCGGCTCGAGCGCCAGGGTGAGCTTCCCGTCGGCTGCGGTCGGTGGCCGCTCGCTGCCGTCGACGGTGACCTTGCGGATGGTGGTGTCAGCCGTCGGCAACGTAAAGGTGCGACTGCCTGCGAGTGCCTGCCGCAGCTCGACGGTCAGGCGCACGCCCTGCGAACGCTCGCGCTGTGTGACATCGAGCTCGGCGGAGTCCACCGTCTGCTCGATGCCCCCGAGGGCCTTGGGCTGCGCGAACGTTAGCAGCAGCTTCTCGCCGGGCCACGGCTCGAAGCGCATTCGGTCACCGCGTGCGACCGGCGGTAGGCCGTCGCTCGCACACTGCCACAGCGCGCTGCAGTGCAGCGACCAGGTCTCGTTCCACGGCCGCCCGTCCGCGGCCTCGAGCTCGAGCTTGTCCGTGGCGTCGAGCCGCGACCAGAACACGACGCGCTCCTCGCCCGGCGCAAAGGACAGGAGCGCCTCGCCCGCCTTGACCTCCACGTTCGCACTCGTCACCCGCTCTGCCTTCAGGAGCGGATAGCGCACCGCGAAGGGCTGCTCGATCTTCTCGGAGCGCGAGACCGTGGTCTTCATCTTCCAGCTGAGGTCCACGTCGAGATCGCGCGCCACCCGGATCCAGCTCGGGAGCGTGGGGCCGGTGTCGGCCATGACGGCTTGCGCATCCTCCGGCTCGGCGCCCTCATCGCCCCGGACCTCGACGCCGTCCGTCGCCCCGGCCCCGGCCGCCATGTCGTCACCGGAGCGCCACAGGCGGACGACCTCGATCGGTGGCTCCGCGTCCGTGCCATCGACCCGCCAGCCCGGCGCGTGCATCGTGATCCGTTTCGGTGCGACCTTGAACTGGATCGAGACGTCGTCCGTGCGCAGCGGGCCCCGCAGCTGGACGCGGTGGCGCCCCGCCGGCAGTCGCAGCAACATCAGGCTGCCGTCCAGGGCGATCGCCGTGGCCGGCCTGCCGTCGACGCGGATCGCCTCGGGGCGCCACGTGTCGACCGGTCCGGGTAGAGGGTAGCCATCGCCGTCCGTGACGTGCACCTCGAGTGCGAGCTCCAGCACGCCACCCGTCACGCGACCGCTCGCGGAGGTCACGCTCGTGCAGCCCGGCTGGCAGTCGGCGCCCCGCGTCAGCCGCTGCCGCATGTCGTCGAGCACCTCGGAGGAGGGCTCCGCGCGGGCGGGCGCGTGGGCGGCGAGCAGGCCCAGCACGAGCGCGGCCGTCGCGCCACCGCGGCCACCACCGCCCCGCCCGCCGCCATCCGGTCGCTTGCCGTACTCCGCGAGCACCGACAGCGCGATGCGCCCGGCGCCCGCAAGCAACATGAAGATCACCCACAGCATCAGCCCGCCGGCGAGCAGGCCGAATGCGCGCAGCACCCCGGTCCCCACCAGCCAGACGCGGAAGCGCTCCTGGTCGCCGGTCTCACCCTGCCACTCGAGCCCGGCGACGGAGATGTAGTAGCCGCTGGGGGTGCCAAAGCCCGTGGGTGCGATGGCGGGGGCCTCGTCTGGCTCATCCGGGGGCGGCGGTTCGTCCGATGCGATGGCCGCGCCATCGGCCCCGACGCGCGACAGCACGATGCCGTGCGTCACGACCGCGATGCCACCTCCCTGTGGCTTCGGGAACGACCATCCGCGCACGGCCTCGCCGATGCACTTCTCCGCGTCCGCGTTGCCGAGCGTGCTCTTGGGCACAGCTGCGGTCTTGACGCCGCCATCGGCGCCGACGACGAACTTCACCGTCACGCGCCCCGCCTGCTTGCCGCCGCCGGACGCGCGCCGGACGCATCGCTCCACCTGGGCCGCGTTGCCCCGTACGACCCTGCGGATGACCGTCTTGCTGAGGGCGCCGCGCACCTGCGTGTCGCCGTGCCGCGACTTGACCGCGGGCCCTGCAGGCGGTGGTGGCGACCCCAGCCCCGGTGAGCCCGGCGCGCCCATGCCGCCCCCGCCGCCCCCGCCGAATCCTTGCTTGCCGCTGAGGATGCCGAGGATGCCGGCGTTCATCGCCATCTCCTTGGCCTCCTCGCGCGCCATGTGCGGGTCTTCGTTGTCGTCGGGGCCCTCGATGCCGAACTTGTTCTTGGACGCTCGCCGCGCCCGGCGACCCATGGCGCCTTCCTCGTCCTTGTGACGCTTGCCCTTGCCGCCCTCGTCCTCCTCGACGTCCGTGAGCCACTCGGGCGTCTCCTCCTCGACCGTCTCGTAGGCGCTGGACGAGTGACCGCCGGTCAGCTCGGGACTGGACACCGTCGCGTCGAAGAACTCCAGCCCGGCCACACCGGCCAGGAGCGCGATGGGGATGTATGCGAATGACGCCAGCACGCGGATGCCACGGGGGGAGGCCCACTTGAGTGTCGCTGCGACGGCTAGCAGCGCCCCGAAGATGAAGCTCAGCTCCTCGCGATGGCGCACCTCGAGGCACAGCCCCAGCAGTAGCGCGAGCAGGCACGCGGCGCCCACGCGCAGCGTGGTCAGCCGCCAGACGACGAGCGCGAGCAGGATGGCCACGATGACGTGCTCGAGCGGAATCGAGTCGTGCCACAGCCGGGGGGGTGAATCGACACCGTCGAGGTGGAGCAGCATCACGTCCGGCGGCAGCTGCAGCTCGGTGCGCACGGCCCGCACCGTCTGGTTCCAACCCGAGACCGGCAGCTCCGTACTCGCGGGCATGCGCCACTCCGCGGTGGCCGTGAGGTAGCCGCCGTCGCCGGCCCGTAGCTCGATGCCCGGTCGCTCGTCCCCGCGCGCGGCGGTCAGGACCTGATCGGAGCCCGCGCCATGGCCGAGCGTGAAGCGCCCGAGCTCGCCCGCCGACAGCTCGAGGCGGCCGTCGTGTCCCAGCATCCCGGAGAACATGTCGCGGACGACCCACCGGCTGCCGTCCTCGACGAGCCACAGCGTTCGATCGAGCGACAGCTCGTTGGGCGACGGGTCGGGCGCGCCTCGGCGGGTGGTCTGCAGCGAGAGCACCTCGCCCGGTGGCATCACGTAGGCGGAGAGGTGTCGCCACTCGCCGGGCAGCTCGGTGCGGGCCGAGTCGATGCCGCTCGGGCCCGCGAGCGTGACGTCGCGCAGCGACTGCGCCGGCTCCCAGACCCAGATCTCGCGCTGAGGCCAGCCGTCGCCGCCCGTCGGTGCCTGGAACGCGTCGACGCGCCCGCGCACGCGCGCGAACGTCTCGATGCTGTAGCGGCCCGGCCGCGCCTGCATGAAGAGCACACCATCGTCATCGAAGCGCGTGGCCAGGTCCGACTCGATGTGATGGATCTCCGTGCCCTCGACACCCGGGCGACCGAGGCTCAGCTCGCGGGGCTTGCCCGCGACGGTCACCTCGAGCCGGGTGGTCAGCGTCGGTGGCATGCCGTCCGTGAGCCGGCGGAAGACCTTGAGCTCGACGGACTCGGGCGCCTCCGCGAGCAGTGCAGCCTCGCCGGCCGGCGGCGGCTCGACGTCGGCCGCTGCCTGCTCCGGCTCCTCGGCCTGCGCGAAGGCCGCCAGGTTGAGCATGTCGGCGGACTGACGCAGACCTCCGACGGGACGACCGCCGATGCGAACGCGCACCTGGCCGACGTCCTCGGGAACGCTCAGCTGGGCGGGTGTCGTCGTCCACTCGAAGCGCCCCGTCACGGTGTGCTTGCCCGCGCCGAGCTCGACGAACGGAGCCGAGCCGATGTCCCGCACGACGAGCGCGCGCGGGCCGCTCTGCACATTCTCGGGCCAGTGCTCGATGCCGCCGGGCAGTGAGACCCAGCGGGTCTGCTCGACGGTCACCGTGAGCCGGAAGCCGGCGCCGGCGCCGGAGACGTCGAGCGACAGCTCCCCCGGCCACACGCAGCGTCGCGAGTCCTGCCCCGTGGCGGTGCAGGCCTCGTCGCCGAGCTCGTCGAGCACCCACGGCGCCCAGTCCTGCAGCTCCCTCGGTAGCTCGCGCGGATCGAACGGTGCGGCCGCCAGCGGCGAGGCCGCCAGCATGGAGGCGAGCAGCAGCAGACCACAGATGGCGGGACGGGCGGCCGCTCCCCGATACGCGCGCTTCAGCATGGACACAACCTCCCCCGGGTTTGCCCATTGGTAACACGCCCTGTCGGTCCCGAGCTACCGGGCACCGGGCACCGCGCACCGCGCGCCGTGGCGGCCCGGCCGTCTCTCGACTCCATCGCGAGCTGCGCGTGGTGTACCCTTGGCCCGCGCCGGGGTCCGCGAGTGTGCGTTCGCCCGTGCCGCCATCTTGGAGCGGTCACATGAATGCCAAGTCCACCGCAGCTGTCACGTCCACCGCGCTGAGCGTGCTTCTGTCGCTGGCGCCGGGTTGCTCCTTCGCGGTCGACTTCGACCGCGGCCTGATCGATGCCGGTCCAGGTGACCCGGGCGAGGGCGGGGACGGTGATGCTGGCCTCACCGGAGATGGGGACGGTGACGGTGACATCGACCTCGCCGGTGACGGTGACGGCGACGGTGACGGCGACGGCGACCTCAACGGAGATGGGGACGCGGGCGTCAGCGGTGACGGTGACGGTGACGGCGTCAGCGGCGACGGTGACGGTGACGGCGACGGCGACGGCGACGGTGACGTCATCCATTGCGGTGACGGCGCGGTCGAGGGCGGCGAGGTCTGCGACGACGGCGTCAACGACGGTGGCGAGGGCGAGTGCCTGAGCTGCGCGGGCCTGCAGAGCTGTGGCGACGGCGCGGCCGAGGGCGACGAGGCGTGCGACGACGGCGTCAACGACGGTGGCGAGGGCGAGTGCCTGAGCTGCGCGGGCCTGCAGGGCTGCGGTGACGGTGCGGTCGATGGCGACGAGGTGTGCGACGACGGCGTCAACGACGGTGGCGAGGGCGAGTGCCTGAGCTGCGCGGGCCTGCAGAGCTGTGGCGACGGCGCGGTCGAGGGCGACGAGGCGTGCGACGACGGTGTCAACGACGGGGGCGAGGGCGAGTGCCTGAGCTGCGCGGGCCTGCAGAGCTGCGGCGACAGCGCGGTCGAGGGCGACGAGGCCTGCGACGATGGCGTCAACGACGGTGGCGAGGGCGAGTGCCTGAGCTGCGCGGGGCTGCAGAGCTGCGGGGACAGCGCGGTCGAGGGCGACGAGGCCTGCGACGACGGCGTCAACGACGGTGGCGAGGGCGAGTGCCTGAGCTGCGCGGGGCTGCAGAGCTGCGGTGACAGCACGGTCGAGGGCGACGAGATCTGCGACGACGGCGCAAACGTCAATGGGGATGGCTGCAGCGCCTCGTGCCGGAACGAGCCGAGGATCGCCCTCGGCAGCGCGCATGGGTGCGCGACCCGGAGCGACGGCTCCATGAAGTGCTGGGGCTACAACGCCGACGGCCGGCTCGGCGTCGGCGACGTCGAGCACCGCGGCGATGGACCGAACGAGATGGGCGACGACCTTCCGGTTGTGAACCTCGGCAGCGGCCGCAGGGCCGTGGCGATCAGCACACGGCGTTCCCACACCTGTGCGCTGCTCGACGACGCCACCGTGAAGTGCTGGGGACTCAACGACTTCGGGCAGCTGGGGCTCGGCGACACCGGCAGCCGCGGCGACGCGCCGGGTGAGATGGGTGACAGCCTGCCGGTGGTCGACCTCGGCGTGGGCCGGACGGCGTTGGCGTTGGCGGCGGGCCGGCACTTCACCTGTGCCCTCCTCGACGACGCGTCGGTGAAGTGCTGGGGTGAGAACGGCGACGGCCAGCTTGGACTCGGCGACACCGCGGCCCGTGGCAACGAAGCCAACGAGATGGGTGATGACCTGCTCGCGGTCGACCTCGGGAGCGGCCGAACCGCAGTGGCGATAGCGGCTGGCGCCTACCATGCGTGCGCACTGCTCGACAACGACGCGCTCAAGTGCTGGGGACGCGGTTCGGACGGTGCGCTCGGGCAGGGCGACGCGAGCAACCGCGGCAACGGTGCAGGCGAGATGGGCGACAACCTGCTCGCGATCGACCTGGGCAGCGGGCGGACCGCGGTCGCCATGGAGGCGGGGGCGGGGCACGTGTGTGCCCGACTCGACGACAACTCGTTCAAGTGCTGGGGGCTGAACGCCGATGGTCAGCTCGGCCTTGGCATCAACACCAACCGAGGTGCCGGTGCGGGCGAGATGGGGGACAACCTGCTCCCGCTCACCCTCGGTGCCGGTCGCTCGAGCTATCCCTTCCCCGAGGGTCGCTACCACTCGTGCTCGATCTTGGATAACCGGACCGTCAAGTGCTGGGGCCTCAACGGCGATGGGCAGCTCGGCCAGGGTGATGTCGCATCACGCGGCGACGGCGCGGGCGAGATGGGTGACAACCTGCTCGCGGTCGACCTCGGCTCCGGCCGAACGGCGCGGGCGCTCGCTTCCGGGTGGTACCACGCCTGCGCGGTGCTGGATGACGGCTCGATCAAGTGCTGGGGCATCAACGACGTCGGCCAGCTCGGGCTCGGGGTCGGCGGAAGCCGGGGCGATGAGGCAAACGAGATGGGCGACGACCTGCCCGTGGTCGACCTCGGCACCTGAGCGGAGCAACGCGCGACCAGTACGTGGGCTCGTAGCCATCGCGCCCCATGGGCAGCCCGCGTAGTCAGGACCAACGCCACGCGGCGCGGCGCAGGCGATAGTGTTGTACGCTGCTGCATGCACCGGTCTCTGGGCGTTGTCGCGACACTGGTCGCGTTGATCGCGGGCTGCGACGAGGGGAGCGCCGCGCCGGCCGTCACGCTGGAGATGCGCGACGACCAGTGCACGCGCCCGGCGTGCTTCTGCGACATCGAGCTACCCGAGTGTCAGCAACACCTCTTCGAGGTGACCGCGGAGCTCCGAGGTGACGAGGCGGGCGAGCTGCCGGTGATCCGGAGTCTCGGCGTCGATGTGGTCCGCGCGGAGCTGCTGGAGATGCTCGCGGCGGACGGCCTGCTCGAGCCGACTCCCTGGGACGCACCCCTGCAGATGCTCAAGCTGGTGCCCGCGGACCAGACGATCGCCGAGACGCTCGTCGATGACTTGCTCGTGGGAGTCGCTGCCTTCTACTCGTGGGACACGGGCGAGGTCACGATCATCGAGGGCAACACGCCGGACGACAACACCATCGGCAGCACCGTGCTCTCCCACGAGTTCGTCCACGCCCTGCAGGACCGCGACCAGGGCCTGCAGGCGCTGCGCGACATGTGGGTCGAGTCGACGGATACGTCGACCGCCCTGCGGCATGCCTTCGAGGGCGAGGCGGACGTGCTCTCCACCATCGTGCTGATCCTCGCAAGCGGTGGACGCGACGAGGACGACTTCCCCTGGGACGACTACTACGACGCCTTTCTCGATGCGATGCTGCAGGCGATCGGGGACACGGCCTCGCCGTTCCTGTCGGCGCCCTACAATCTGCCGTATCCCCAGGGTGGTCGCGTCGTTCACGCGATCCGGCGCGACGGGGGGCAGGCGGCGGTCGAGCAGCTCTACGTGGACGGTCCTGGCGGGGCGGTGGACTGGATCGGCGAGCAGGCGCCCGCGGGTCGCTCTACCCTCGTTCGTGAGCCGACCTGCGTGCCCGTGCTTCCCGGCGGTGAGCGCAGCGCGCTCGATGCGGACAGCCTCGGCGCACTGGGGTTGTTCGGCTTGCTGATGGGGCAGGGGATGGCCGGCTTCGATGCGCTCGAGCTCTCCGCGGCCCTGCGCGCGGACGTCATCGTCGTCTTGGGCGATGCATCGGCGCCGACGGCGGCCGACACCGCGAGCGTCGAGTGGCGCATGGAGTTCGCGACCGCCGGCGACGCACTGGAGGTTCAGCGCGCGTTGAGGTCCCCGTCGATCGGTGTGCGCACGGAGGGGGAGGCGCTGCGGATGTGGGCGGCCGGCACCGATGTGGACCTCGATGCGCTCGCGACGCGCGATGGCTGCGGTGACCCGGGCGCGCTCGCGGACGCCCTCGGCGACAGCGAGGTCAGGCGTCCGAAGGATGCGCTCGATCGGATGCGGCGTCTCACGGCTTCGCCCAGCCGCCATGCCATCCTGCCCGACTGAACCGAGCCGCGGTTCCACGGCCGCCGCCTGTGCACTACGATCGCCATCGGCCACCCGGGGTGCCCGCGGGCGCGCGGGTTCTGCGGGCGCGACTGCCTCGGGAGCCGTCGGGCATCGTAGAAGTGCCCTGCAGTCACGGAATCCTCTCGCGGGGGCACATAGGTTCGGTTAGCCTCTGCCCGATCGCACGCGTCTCGGATCGGTAGCCAACCCATGATGAGTATCCTGAGCACGACCATGCTGATCTTCGGGTCGCTCGGCGTCTTCCTCTACGGGATGAAGGTGATGGGCGAGGGGCTGCAGAAGGCCTCGGGCTCCAAGCTGCGGGGAATCCTCGCGAAGGCGACGGGCAATCGCTTCATGGGAACCCTGTCGGGGTTCGTGATCACCTGCGCCGTGCAGTCGTCGAGCGTGACGACCGTCATGGTCGTCGCCTTCTCGAGCGCGGGCCTGCTGACGCTGCAGCAGAGCCTCGGCGTGATCTTCGGCGCCAACATCGGCACGACGACGACGGCGTGGATCGTGAGTCTGCTGGGGTTCAAGGTGAAGATCGCCTCCTTCGCCGTTCCGCTCATCGGGATCGGGTTCTTCTCGCAGCTCATCACGCGCTGGCGCACCCCGCACCGCGTCGGACAGGTGCTCGTGGGGTTCGGGCTGCTGTTCCTGGGCTTGGGCCTGCTCAAGGACTCCATCCCCGACGTGAGGGAATCACCGGCCGTCACGGAGTGGCTGAGCCGTCTCGACCCCACCAGCGTCCAGGGGCTGGCCATGGCGATCGCCGTGGGCGCGGTGATCACGGTGCTCGTGCAGTCGTCGAGCGCCTCGATGGCGATCACCCTGACGGCGGCTGCGAAGGGCTACATCGACTTCCCGACCGCCTGTGCGATCGCCCTCGGCCAGAACATCGGTACGACCGTCACCGCTGCGCTTGCAGCGATCGGCGCGCCGCTCGTCGCGAGGCGGGCTGCGCTGGCGCACTTTCTGTTCAACCTGCTCGGCTCCATCTGGCCGGTGCTGCTCCTGCATCCGTTGTTGAGCTTCGTCGATGCGATCTTGCCGGGTGATCCCTACGGCAGCGGAGAGGACGCGCTGCTGGTGGCGATACCGACCCACATCGCGGCGTTCCACACGGCGTTCAACATCATCAACACGGCGATCTTCCTGCCATTCACGGCGCAGTTCGAGCGCGTGGTCGTCTCGCTGATGCCCGACGACGGGGACGAGGAGGCGCAGGAGCACGAGCTCATCTACCTGACCACCGCGCTCGGCGGGACCCCCGAGCTCGCCCTGAGCGCCGCCCAGAAGGAGGTCGACCGCATGGCGGGCGTCACGATCAAGATGATCGCGAGGATCCGGCAGGCGCTCGAGTCCGCGCCGAAGGACCTGCCACGCCTGGTGGAGAAGATCCGCAACCACGAGAGCTCGACCGACGTGCTCGAGCACAGGATCAACGAGTTTCTCGCGTCCCTGGTGCATGGGCAGCTCTCATCGGAGGCGAGCAAGGAGACGCTGTCGTTGATGAGCATGATCAACGACTTCGAGCGGATCGGTGATCACGGAGAGAAGCTCGCACTCTTGATGAGTCGTGCGCAGGACGACGGCATCCCCATCTCCGACGAGGCGCGCGGTGAGCTCATCGAGATATCGGGCACGGTGGATCGCCTGCTGCGCGAGACCCGGAAGCTAATCCTGGAGCGAGACGCAGACCCCATGCCGGCGGCGCGGCAGCGCGAAGATGAGCTCAACACGCAGCGCAACCAATTCCGAACCTCGCACCTCGAGCGCATGAAGGCCCAGCGCTGCAGCCCCTCCGCCGGCCTGCTGTTCAACGACATGCTCACCAGCTTCGAGAAGATCGGCGACCACGCCTACAACGTCGTGGAAGCAACCGCCGGCATCAAGTAGCGGACCGCTGCGGCGGCTCAGTTCATCACCCAGCCGGCGTACCACTCACCGTCGCCGCCCGCGTTGCCGCCGGCCATGACGCTGATGGGCTCGCTGACCGCCCATGTTCCGTCGAAGAACTGGTCGTTGGCCGAGTCGAAGGACGCCTCGATGGTGCCCTCGTAGAAGTATTCCAGCCCGAGGAAAATGTACTTGCCATTCTGCAGCTCGCCGACGAAGGCGCCGGCGCCACAGTCGAGCTCACCTACGAGCTGCATCTCGAATGGAACGGTCCCGGCGGCCATGCCCTTGGCGAGCCCTCCCTCGACCTTGAAGTCGAAGCAGAACTCCTGATCTTCGGAGCACTCGGCGACGCCCTCCGACGCCACCAGCCAGAACTCGAACCCGGGCGTGTCCGGACCGCCGGCGAGGTCGGCGACGTCCTCGGTCTCGAAGTCCTGCGACAGTTCGAACAGGACGGGAGTCCGGTACATGCCGCCGAGCGTGCCTACGTAGTGTCCCGCCTTGCAGTCGCCGCCCGCCGAGATGGCCAGGTTCGACGCCGGCGGCGGAGGCTGTGTGGCGTCCGAGTTGCCGAACTCCAGGTTGCTATCGCCGGCGCCGGTGCCGCTGCCCGCGCTGCCGTCGCCGTCGCCGGCGGAGCCGCGCCCATCGTTGCTGTCATCGCCATCGGAGGCACAGCCGCCGAGCACCAGTCCAGCCACACACATCCATCCGAAGAGGACCCTCATCACATCACCCAGTCCAGCCGTCTTCCAACGATCGTCCCCATCGACCATCGCCCCCCATGCTGGGGAGACGGTGTGGGGCAAATAGAACGCGTTTCACCGTCGTGCAAGTGCTGACAGCCGAAACGAGGCTCGCCCGGCGTCGTGTGCGCCATTGCGATCGCCGCGCTCCTCCAACACAGTGGTCCGCGGACGCATGGTATCGAGCGACAAAACGTTCTGGTGCGGGTTCCGGACGGGGAAGCTGACCGCCGCCCTCGCAGTTTTTGCGTTGCTTGCGTGCGGATGTGGCACCGGCGTCGGTGGACAGCGGGAATCGGCCGGGGGGCAAGCCGCGTCGGCCGGAGCCGAGGCGCCCATCGTGGCGCCGGGTGGCGAGCCGGCCTCGGTGGAAGATCACGACAGCGGTGCAGCCGCCGTCGCCGCTGAGGGTTGTCCCACGGCCGAGCGCCTGCGCGAGGCCGAGACGCAGTTCGCGCAGGGGGTCGAGCTGGTCAAGGGCTGTGGCGAGAGGTGCATGAAGAGCCGCGACTCGGGCGAGCGGCGTAGGCGGGGGCTGTCGCTGCTTCGGGAGGCCGCCATAGGCGGGTATCCGCCGGCGATGGCGCGCTACGGCAACACGAGCTTCGGTGACCTGATGACGACCGGGTCCGGGCCCGAGCTGGAAGGTGAGTACGTGGAGGCCATCGCCTTTCTACGGGTCACCGCGCTGCGCGAGCGTACCGGCGAGGACGGGTTCATCCCGAACCTGGAGAGTGTCCGGCTGCAGGAAGACGGCAGCTTCTCCGCGCCGCTCGAGCCACCCCTGTCCGGCCTTCCCGAGCCCTGGGTGCGCCAAGGTATTGCCGAGGGGGATCGGTTGTTCGACTGTGGCCGTCAGTGATGCGTAGCGTCCGTCACAGCGCTCGCCGTCGATGACCGCCGCGGCCCGGCCGCTGGACTGGTAGGGTCCGGTGGGAGGATCGACGCAGATGAGCTCGACTCGAGACCGCTCCATGCAGCTCGCGCCCGCGAGCGTGTCCGATTACCGCGAGCTGGCGCGCAGGCGCCTCCCGCGCCAGCTATTCGACTACCTCGAGGGCGGCGCCTACGACGAGCGCACGATGGCCGACAACCTCGGCGCGCTCCAGCAGCTGCAGCTACGGCAGCGCGTGCTACGCGACGTCTCCGACATCGACCTCAGCGTGGAGGTGCTTGGGCGACGCTGGTCGTTGCCGGTCGCGCTGGGGCCGGTCGGTCTGCTCGGCATGTTCGCGCGTCGCGGTGAGGTGCAGGCAGCGCGGGCGGCGGCCGCGGCGGGCGTGCCATTCTGTGAGTCGACCGTGTCGATCTGCTCGGTGGAGGAGGTGCGGCAGGCGACCGCGGGCGAGCTGTGGTTTCAGCTCTACGTGATGCGCGACCGGGGCTACGCGGAGTCGCTCATGGAGCGTGCGCGCGCCGCGGGCTGCGAGGTGCTGGTGCTCACGGTGGATCTGGCTGTGATGGGCGCGCGCTATCGGGACACCCGCAACGGCATGACCGGCTCGGTCCCACTCTCGGGCCGGCTGGCGCGCGCGTGGGATCTCATCAGCCACCTGGGCTGGGTCGGCGACGTGGCGCTGCGCGGTCGACCGCTCACCTTCGGCAACCTCGAGGACGCCGTGCCGGGTGCCCGCAGTCCGGCGGCCTTCCGCGAGTGGGTGGACGCGCAGTTCGATCCGTCGGTGACGTGGGACGACCTCGCGTGGGTGCGTGAGCACTGGCCGGGCCAGGTCGTGCTCAAGGGCATCCTCGACCCGGAGGATGCGAAGCTCGCGGCGGGCATCGGCGCCGACGCGATCGTGGTGTCCAACCACGGAGGCCGGCAGCTGGACGGTGTGCGCGCAACCGCGGACGCGCTGCCGCGCGTGGTGGACGCGGTGGGCGACTCGGTGGAGGTGCTCGTCGACGGCGGCGTCCGCAGCGGCCTCGACGTGGTGAAGATGCTCTCGCTCGGGGCACGCGCGTGCCTGCTCGGACGTGCCTGGGGCTACGCGGTCGCCGGTGGCGGCGAGGCGGGCGTCGCCCACGTGCTGCAGGTGATCGAGCAGGAGATGCAGGTGGCGATGGCGCTCACCGGGCACCGGACCGTCGGCGCGCTTGGCGGCGACGCCCTCGAGTGATCCATCCGGCGGTCGAACGCGACCCGCTGCCGCTCGGCTAGCGGCTCGTCAGGCAGTAGGCGACCTGCACGGTCGCCTCCACGCACTGCCCGCCCTTGCAGAAGAGTGACGTGCAGTGGTTCGCCTGGCTGCAGCTTGCGCCGAGGTCGAGCCGCGGCTCGCAGCTCGCGGTCAGGACGTTCTCGTAGTCGGGGTTGTCGCAGTACAGCCCGTCCGCGCAGTTTGCATCGGTGAAGCAAACGCCGCCGGAGGCCGAAAGCGGCTCGCACCGCGACATGGCTCGCGGAATGGGGAGCAGCAGCGGGTCCGCCGGCAAGCAGGCATGCGTCGCGGGGCTGATGCAGCTCGAAAGCGCAGCCAGGCCCTGCAGCCGGGTCGGGGTGGGTAGACCGGCGGGTGAGCAGTTGCCGCCCTGCAGCACGGTCCCGCCGAAGATGCCGGGGAGCCCCTCGAGGCTCACGCCCCAGCTCGTGATCGCCGGGTCGCAGTCGCTGGCCATCTGCTCGAACTGTGTGAACGCGAGCTCGGCGTGCGCCGCGTCGAAGCCGGTGATGGGCTGCATGGCGACCGCGTCGAGCTGCAGCCCATCGAGGCAGCCCTCCAGCATGATCGCCTTGCACGTGGGCTGGGAGCGCCCCGGATTGTCGCAGCACCACGCCTCGCCGGCGCACTGAATCGTGCTCAACCGGTCGCAGAGCTCGCCGGGGGTCACCATGTTGCGGTTGGGATCTCCATCATCGATCGGGAATCGACCGCCGTCTCCGTCCCCGTCTCCGTCTCCGTCTCCGTCGCCATCGCCATCGCCGTCACCGTCGCCGTCGCCGGTCGCGGCCACGCATGTGCCCGAGACGCAGGCCAGGTTGGCGTCGCAGTCGCCGTCCGCCGTGCAGTCGCAGGACTCGGAGCCCTCGTCGCACTGCGGACCACCGTCACCGGACGCCGACTCACCATCCCCACCCGCGCACGCGAACAGCAGAAACGACCCAATGAGGAGTATCGATCGGAGCATGTGGCAGCGTGGCACGCGGGTCGCTTCGAGACAACGCGAGGTCCCGGCTCGTCCCCCACGGCCGCCGGGCGTTCGTTCCGACTAAACCAAACCGCATCTTCCGAGTAGGATGCGGGTGGCCGAGCACGCAGCCGTGCCGGAGTCGACAACCACTGCCTCGCTTCACGGAAGGACCCGTCGATGAAGACCTTACTCACCACGCTCGTTGGAGTCGCAGTCACCGTGTACCCGCAGCTCGCGGCGGCACAGGAGCCTGCGCCCGCGGCCGCGCCCGCGCCTGCACCTGCTGTCGATGCGCCACCCGCCGCACCCGCCGCGACACCGACGCCCGCACCGGCTCCCGGAGCCGAGGCCGATGCGCCGGCGCCGACGGCTGACCCCGCGCCGGCCGAGACCGAGCCGCCGCTGCCCCCGGCTCCCGAGTACCCGGCGACCGAGCAGGGTGCGGCCCGACCGCTGCAGGCACCACCGCCGCCGCCGCCGCCGCCGGCTGACGGCGCCTACGACCCGTACAACGTGGGGGCCAGGACGCACGATGGCTTCTACCTGCGCCTGGCGCTCGGGCTCGGCGGCTCGACCGTGACCACTACGGCTGCCGGAGCGGACCTCGAGTTGGACTACAGCGGCACCGGCGGCACGTTCAACTTCGCGCTCGGCGGTACGCTCGGCGCTGGCTTCGTGCTTGGCGTGATGCTGACCGACACCACCATGTCGGACCCCAAGGTGGAGGCGAGCGCCGGGTCGATGAGCGTCTTCGCCGGCGAGGTGGATGGCAACCTCGGCATCACCCAGTTCGAGCTCATGGTGGACTGGTTCTTCGACGAGCAGGCCGGGGGGCACATCGGTCTCGGTCTTGGCTTCGGAGCCATCGGCCTCGAGGACGACTCGGAGGAGCTAGCCGGCGGAGGCTCAGGCTCGCTCTTCGGCGGCTACGACTTCTGGGTCTCCGATGAGTGGTCGCTCGGCGTGCTGGGCCAGGTCGGCGCGGTCTGGGCGGAGCGCAAATTCGACAATGCGGGCGGCGACTCGTTCACGACGGACGACACCGCGAACACGTTCTCGATCGCGTTCACGGCGCTCTACCACTGAGACCGTTCGCGCAGGAAACGCTAACGATTACAGGAACAAACGGGGTTCCAGCGCCTCCAAGCCCGGCGGTCGTCCCCGGGCGCCCCTCTCACGACTTGTAGCGGGACAGCTCCATGCGCGCGACCACGCCGCGGTGCACCTCGTCCGGACCGTCGGCGATGCGCAGCACGCGCGCGGTCGCCATGAACATGCTCAGCTGGGGATGCGCGACGCCGGCGCCGCCGAACATCTGTATCGCGGCGTCCGCGACCAGCTCGAGGCAGCGCGGGGCGACGACCTTGATCTGCGAGATGTACGTGTAGGCGCCCGCCAGGCCGTTTACGTCCAGCTCGTAGGCGGCCTTGAGCGTCAGCAGGCGGGCCTGCTCGATCGACATCCGACACTCCGCCATCACGTCCCGGTTGCCGCCCAGGTTCGCCAGCGGCTTGCCGAAGGCGACGCGATCCAGGGAGCGGCGCATCATCAGGTCGTAGCACTGCTCGGCGCCGCCGATGGCGCGCATGCAGTGGTGGATGCGTCCCGGGCCCAGGCGGCCCTGTGCGATCTCGAATCCGCGTCCGGGCCCCAGCAGCATGCACGAGGCGGGCACGCGGACGTTGTCGAAGTTGATCTGCGCGTGACCGTGGGGCTCACCCAGGTGCCCGAAGACGGGCAGCATGGCCTCGATCTCGACGCCCGGCGTGTCGAGCGGGACGAGCACCATCGAGTGGCGGCTGTGACGTGCGGCGTCGGGATCCGTCACGCCCATGAAGATGACGAATTTGCAGCGCGGGTCACCGGCGCCGGAGGTCCACCACTTGCGGCCGTTGATGACGATCTCGTCGCCATCCACCTTCGCGGTCGCCTCCATGTTGGTCGCGTCGGAGGAGGCCACCGCGGGCTCCGTCATCGCAAAGCCCGAGCGGATGGAGCCGTCGAGCAGCGGCTGCAGCCACTGCTCCTTCTGTTCGTCGGAGCCGTACTGGACCAGCACCTCCATGTTGCCGGTGTCGGGGGCGGCGCAGTTGAAGACCTCCGAGGCGATGAACGAGCGACCCATCAGCTCCGCGAGCGGCGCATAGTCGCGGTTGTCGAGGCCCGCGCCGTGCTCTCCGGGGAGGAAGAGATTCCACAGCCCCTCGGACTTCGCCTTCGCCTTCAGCTCCTCCATGATCGGCGGGATGGTCCACTGCCGAAAGTCGTTGCTTCCGCCGAGCTGCTCGAAGTAGGTCGGCTCCGCGGGCAGCACCTCCTTCCACATGAAGTCCCAGACGCGCTTGATGTAGTCCTGCGCTTTTTCTGAGTGTGCGAAGTGCATGCTGTGCTCCTTTTGGGCGCTCTCAATATCCGGCTGTCCGGGTGTCCGGACATCCCGGGGTGGCCGGGCGCGCGATGATCTGACCGTACCGACACACTACGGTCGCGCGGCGGGGCCGGCTTTGCACGCCGGACCTCCATTGTTACCATTTTTTGTCCATGAAGCTCAGCCTCCAGCCCGACCTCGTCCCTCCACACATCGATGGCTTCATTCTGGAGAGCGATGCCCGCGGCAGTCGCTTCTCGAGCGTGGGCGCACCGGCGATGTCCGTGGGGGGCCCCGCGGCCGCGCGCGACCGGCGACCGGAGTACGAGCTCCACGTGGCCACGCGCGGGCGTGCGCGGCTGCTCGTGGACGACGCGCCGGTCGTCCTCGACGCACAGGACATGCTCTTCATCCGGCCGCAGCAGACCCGTCTCGTGATCGATGCCACCGACGACTACCTCTCCTGGGTGCTCGTCTTTCGCCCCCGCGTGCTGAGGCGTGCCTGCACGACCGCCGCAAGCGAGCCCCTGCGCTACCGGGGCAAGTCGGGACCACCGCTGCACCGCCACCTCACGCGGCTGACCGTGAGGCGGCTAGTGCAGACGTACCGCACGGTGCCGGTGGGGCTCGGCCGCGACCCCTTCAACACGGGGCTCGCCTTTGCAGTCAGCTACAGCTGGCTGGCGTACACCAGCGCGAGCCTACCGCTGCTACCGGAGGCCGTGCATCCCGGCGTTCGCCGGGCGGCGTGGCTGACGATGGACTCGGCGACACTCAGCGGGCCCGAGCTCGCCGCGGCCTGCAACATGAGCTCGAGTCGACTCAGCCGCATGTTCAAGCAGCAGATGGGCCTGCCGCTGAGCGAGTTCCGCAACCGCTGTCGCATGCAGTACTTCCTGAGTCTCGTCCAGGACGATGCCGAGATCACGCTGCTCGATGCCGCGATGACCGCAGGCTTCGGCAGCTACACGCAGTTCCACAGGGTCTTCAAGCGGACGATGCAGCAATCGCCCGCGCAGTACGCGCGTGAGCAACGCGGCGAGTAACTCGCCGGTGACGGGCACATCGCGCAGGGGGCGTCATCTGTGTTGCCGTCCCACGGCATGTGAGTACCATCGCGGCCATGCCCAATCTCGCCTCAGTTCTCAAGGACGAAATCCGGCGCCTCGCCAAGAAGGAGGCGAAGGCGCTCACCGCTTCGCTCAAGACCTCGAGCGCGCAGCACCGCCGTGACATCTCGGCGCTCAAGCGCCAAAACACCGAGCTGGTGAGGAAGGTCGCGCAGCTCGAGCGCGCACTGGCGAAGCGCCCGGAGGCCCAGGCCACGCCCCAGTCCGGCCGCCAGGTCCGCTTCGCCCCCGAGTGGGTGGTGAACCACCGCAAGAAGGTGGGAATGTCGCAGGCCGACTACGGCCGGTTGATCGGCGTGTCGGCGATGACGATCTACAACTGGGAGGCCGGCAACTCTCGGCCCAAGGCGCAGCTGCTGTCGAAGTGGGGCGGCGTGAAGAAGCTCGGCAAGCGAGAGGCCGTGCGCGAGCTCGAGCGCCAGGCGTAGGCCTCCGGGCGGCGCCGGCCTGCGGTTACGCCTTGAGCTGTCGGCGCCGCCACCAAAGAAGCCCGAGTACCGCGACGCACCCTGCGGCTGCTGCCGCGGTCACGGCGGGGCTGCGCTCCGGGTCCGCCGGGGCCTGGGGGGCTTCGTCGGTACCGGCCCTGTGCTGGACGAACTGCTCCCACGTATGCGTGATGGGGCTCACCTCCGGCTCGGCATCCGACACCGCGTGCCCGCCTTTGCGGGACCAGCGGCCGTTGCGGCTGCCCTCGAAGTGCTCGCAGAGGTACTGCGGCAAGGGCCCGCCGTCGGCGCACGCTGTCATGCCTGCCAGCGGCGTGTCGGCAAGCCACAGGTACTGCAGCCGCTCGAGCTTCTCGATGGTCGACGGGATCTGGGCGATGGGCTGACCACTGAGGTCGAGCGATCGCAGCTCGGTCAGCCTACCGAGCGCGTCTGGATTCAGCTCCTTCGGGTCCTGCACATTCGGCGCTGTGCCCGCATCGGCAACCGAGGCATCGCCGCGTATTCCCAGCAGTCCATCCAGATCGGCCGGGCCGGCGCTGGTGGAGCGTGCTCCGGCCCGCTGCAGATCGAGCTCCACGATGCGTCTGCGATCGTCGTGGACGATCATGTCGGACAGCGGTCGCTGGGCTGCGCCGAGCGACTCGACGATGCGACGGGCGGCATGGAGATCCGACTGAAACGTGTCCGCGGTGGGCAATGCCGCCGCGGGGTCGTACCCCTCGAGCAGCGCCGCGGCATCCTGGCGCGGTCCGAACACGGCGTCGATCGCGGCCTGGTCGTACGCTTCGTTGCGAAGCGCACGCAGGATGGTGTGGGCGCGATCACGGGTATCGTATGCATCCGCGACGACCTCGCGGAACATCCCCTCGGCACCGAACGTGAGCGGCTCATCATCGGCCGTCGAGACGAAGATGAAGCGCGCGCCGGAGACCCCGCGTGCTGGACTGTCCGCATACTTGCGAAGGATGGGCGACACGCTCCGGCCGCGCTCGACGTAGTCGCGACGCATGTCGAGGTCGCGGTGGACGCTCGAGCTCAGAACGCCGAGCGCCTGGCCCTTCCTTGCGGAGCAGGCCTCCCCGCCGGGGGGCCTGGCCCGGTTGTCGACCACCTGCAGCACACGGTAGCGAGAGACGACGTAGCTGAAGGTGTAGGCCTCGCGATTGCCCGGGGTGATGAGGAGCTCATGACGCTCGAGCGCCGGCTCGTCCGGCTCGACGAAGAGCACACAGGGCGCCCCCGAGAGCACAGCCTCGAGGCTCACCTTCTCGTAGTTGATCATGCTGGCCATGGCTGACGAGGCGTGCAGCCACGCCGCCAGCCCGAACCAACAATACCGGTACCCCGCCCACACGACGGCCGATCCTAGCAGCATGCGGCCGGCCCGATCCAGACTGGAGCCATTCCTCCCGCATGGCCAAACGTGAGATCCTGCACCGGTTGGCTCCCCTGGAGTCGGGCCCCGCGAATCGGGTAACATGATGCCCATGGGCTGTCTGACCGAGCCGGTGACCGTCTTGATGTCACGCCACGTCGTGTCGGTGCTCGACTCCACCAGCGTGGCGGTCGCGTTCGAGCAGATGAAGGGCAACCACATCCGCCACCTCCCGGTGCTCGATGGCGGTGGTTCGCTCGTGGGGCTGGTGAGCGACCGGGACGTGCTGTCGATGCTCGGTGTCGAGCATGCGGGTCAGCAGCCGGTTGCCAACATCATGCACCGCGACATCCAGGTCGTGGGACCGGGCTGCTGTGTGGAGGCGGCCGCCCGCTTCATGCTGCACTCCAAGAAGGGCTGCCTTCCGGTGCTCGACGAGGATGGCCAGCTGCTTGGAATCGTGACCGAGGCCGACTTTCTCCTGCACCTGCTGGGCGGTGGTCAGGGCTGTGACTGCGAGCCGCTGACGTTCCTTGGCGCGGAGTAGGGCGCTCCCCCGTCGCTGCGACCGAGTCGCCACCGCCTCCTCGAGGTGGCACACACGACTGCTGTGATGGGTGGCAGCCCGCGGTACCATTGCATCCAACTGTACGGAGGTGGCGTGTGCGACTCGTTTATTGGTTTGCGTTGATGTTGGTGGGTTTGACGGCGTGTGGGGACGACTCATCCAGCTCGGGTGGCGACGGCGACGGCGACATGGTCGGCGACGGCGACGCGACTGGCGACGGTGACGGTGACGGCGACGGCGATGGCGATGGCGATGGCGATGGCGATGGTGACGCGGCGGGCGATGGCGACGGTGACGCGACCGGCAATGGCGACGGTGACGGCGACGCGACCGGCGACGGCGACGGCGACGGCGACGGCGACGGTGACATGGACGCCGGAATGGACGATGGCGACCGCGACGACGACGGCACTCCCAATGACACCGACGCGTTTCCCGACGATCCGAACGAAGACACCGACACGGACGGCGACGGCACGGGTGACAACGCTGACACCGACGACGACGACGACACGGTCGCCGACATCGACGACAACTGTCCGCTGATCGACAACCCCAACCAGGACAACTCCGACGGAGATGGACTCGGGGACCTCTGCGACAACTGCATCTTGGTCGACAACGCCGACCAGGTCGACCAGGACGGCGATGGCGTGGGCGATGACTGCGACTCCACGATGTGTGGCGAGGTCAACCTGCTCGCGAGCAACGACCCGCTGGCGGGACCGCGCGTGGTCGCAATGGAGACGATCGGTGGTGCGGGCAGCGTCTACGAGGACGATCTCAGCGTCGGCTGCGACGACTCGTGGTACCCCCAGGGCGGCCTGTGCGATGAGGCCCCCAACATGCACTCGCCGCACGTCAGCAGCAAGAGCAACGATGACAGCGGGCCCACCTGGAACAACGACTTCGCGAGCACGGGTGTGCTCGTCATCGACATCGGTCAGCTGACCGAGTTCGATCAGTTCCGCGTCTTCCAGATGTACAGCGACGGTAAGACGACGCACATCCAGATCTTCGTGCACGCGGAGACCGGCGACGCGCCGCCGGCCTTCGATGACGGAGGCTGGATCTCGCTAGGCGCCGAGGTGGTCATGTCCGCAGGCTTCGACGAGGACGACGACTACGCGGACATCACGATGCCGACGGTCATCCCCACGCCCGACAGCAGCTCCCGCTACATCCGCGTCTACCTGAGGAACGACGGTAGCCTCGGCGACGAGGACTACATCGAGCTACGCTCGCTGAAGATGTTCGAGGAGACGAACTTCGACTCCGACGGCGACGGGATGTGCAACTAGACGGTCGGGCGCACGGCCCGTGGCGACGGGTCTGGGTGCCGAGAAGAAGGGCCTCGAGGGCAGCGGCTGCTAGTGAGCGGGTAGGGCGCACGCGTTACGCCGTGCGTTGCTCGACAGCTGAGGAATGTGATTCGGCGCGGCTGTGGCATGCTTGCGGCGTGACGCAACCCGATGGCGATCAGGCGCGCTGGAACCGGCGCTACGCGCGCGGGCAGGCCGAGCACCGCGAGCCGTCGTCCGTGCTCGTGGGTCTCGACCCGCAGCTGCGGCGCGAGGGCTGCGCGCTCGATCTGGCCGGGGGCAGCGGGCGCAACGCGCTGTGGCTCGCCGAGCGCGGGCTGGACGTGACCCTCAGCGACGTCTCCGACGTGGCGCTCGGTCATGCGCGTCAGCTCGCGAAGAGCCGCGGCGTGGGCCTCACGACGGTGCAGCGGGACGTGGTCGTCGCCGGGGTCCCCGCCGCGTCGGACGCGCAGCCCCTGTGGGATCTCATCGTGTGCTTCAACTTCATCGACCGGGCGCTCTACTCGCGGCTGCCGGAGCATCTACAGCCCGGCGGGCAGCTGCTGATCGCTCATCCCACAGTCCGAAACACCGAGCGGCACGCGCGGCCGTCGGCGCGCTTCCTGCTCGACGAGGGCGAGCTGCCGACGCTGGTATCGGGGCTGCAGGTGCTGCGATGCGACGAGGGGTGGCTCGATGGCGAGCATCATCTGGCGCTACTGCTAGCCGTCAAGTCGGCGACGGAGGCGCCCGCTTGATGGCGGAGCTGATTCAGATCCGCGACACCCGACAGCAGCCGGAGGGCACGGCGCTGTTCGATGTGGGGCTGCGGCCGTTCTTCCTCGGTGCCGGCCTCTTTGCGACCCTGAGCCTGCTGTGGTGGATCGCGGTGTACGGCGGCGTGCTCTCGAGCGCATCCGGCTGGCCCCCCCACTGGCAGCACGCGCACGAGATGGTCTTCGGCTTCGGTGCCGCAGCGGTCGCCGGCTTTCTACTCACCGCGAGCGCCAACTGGACCAGCACCGCGCCCCTGTCCGGCGCGCCGCTGTCTGCGCTCTTCGTCACGTGGGTCCTGGGTCGCCTTGCGTTCGTCGTGCCGGGGCTGCCGGTGATGCTGGTTGCCGTCGTCGACAGCGCGTTCCTGCCCGCGCTGCTGCTGGCGCTGTGGCCGGCGCTGCGGGCGGGCAAGCGCAAGAACCTCGTGTTCGCGTTCTGGCTGCTCGAGCTTTCGGTGGCGAACGTCGTCTGTCACCTCGAGGTCGTCGGGCACGTCGCCGGCGTGATGGGGGTGGCCCTGCGCGCAGGTGTCTACGGCCTCGTAATGATGGTCGCCATCCTGTCGGGCCGCGTCGTCCCGGGGTTCACGCAGAATGCCCTGCGCCGCGCCGGCCGGCCGGCGGAGACGCGGACCCATCCGTGGATCGAGCTGGGGGCGAAGGCCGCGACCCTGTGCGCGTTTGCCGCCGACGTCTTCGGCTTGCCCGCGCCCGTCGTCGCCGCGCTCGCACTGCTGGCCGGGCTGCTGCTCGCCGCGCGCATGATCGGGTGGCGAACGTGGCAGATCCTCGACGAGCCGATCGTCTGGATCCTGCACGTGGCCCACGGCCTGCTGGTGCTCGCGATGTTCTGCATGGCGCTCGAGCACGTGACCGATCTGTTCGCCGGATCCACGGCGCTGCACCTCTTCACCGCGGGCGTCGTGGGCACGATGGTGCTGGGCATCATGAGCCGGGCGTCCCTGGGGCACACCGGGCGGCCGCTGCGCGTGTCGCGCGTGACGGTGCTCTCCTACCTGCTCGTCATCGGCGGTGCGCTGCTTCGCGCTGTGGGACCGTTGGCGGCGCCCGAGGCGTACCAGGGGCTGGCGCTGGCGGGCGGCGCGTCCTGGGCGCTGGGCTACGGGATCTTCACGGCCGTCTACGCGCCCATCCTGCTGGGCCCGCGCGCGGATGCCGAAGCGCTCTGACGGGCGCCGTCGCGCTCACAGCACGGAGGTGTAGCCCTCGCGCACGTGGATGCGCGTGTCCGGGAATGCGGCCCGGACCTCCTCGACGGCGGGCAGCGTCCGCTGCAGCGCGGCCACGCACTGCGGGTCGAAGAGCTTTCCCGACTGATCGGCGACGTAGTCCAGCGTCCGACGAATCGTCCAGGGTCCCTTGTAGGGCCGGTCGCTCGTGAGCGCGTCGAAGACGTCGGCCACCGTGACGATGCGCGCCTCGATCGGGATCTGCTCGCCGATGCGACCGTGGGGGTAGCCGCTGCCGTCCCAGGCCTCGTGGTGGCACTGGATGATGTTGCGCAGCATGTCGACGTGGGGCAGCGCGCGCATGCCCAGCGACTCGAGCAGCTCGTCGATCAGCTGCACGCCCTTGTCGACGTGGCTGCGCATCACGATGAACTCCTCCGGGGTCAGCGGCCCGCTCTTGAGCAGCACCGCATCGGGTACGCCGACCTTGCCGACGTCGTGCAGCGGCGCGAACGTGAGAAGGTGCTCGATGAAGGCCGCGCCCAGGTTGTGGGTGTCGTTGAGCTCCAGCGCGATCAAGCGCGCGTACCTCGCCATGCGCTCGAGGTGTGCGCCCGTCTCCGGGTCGCGTGTGTGGCTGACATACGTCGCGGCGTGTACCGCCGAGCGCAGCATCCGCGCCGGGAAGAAGGTCGAGCTCAGGAGTAGGGCGATCAGGTCCGAGAAGACCTGCAGTCGGTGCACCGTGATCGGAGAGAAGTAGTCCTTCTCGTTTGCGTCGTAGAAGAGAAAGCCGCGCAGGTGGCTGCCATCGTAGAGCGGCCGCGTGTAGCTCGAGGCGTAGCTGCCCGCGATCGCCTGGCTGTGTACGGTGGTCGAGTCCGACAGCGCGCCGAGGTCGTTGATGACGCGGTCCGCGCGCGACTCGGCCAGCTGCTGCAGCGACGGCACGGTGTGCAGCTTCGCCTCGTGCATCCCGAGCGGCGACTTGTCCACATCGCTGCTGGTGAACGTCTTGAGCAGGTCGGTCTGGCTGTCGTAGACGGCGATCGCCACGCGCACGATCGCTGGCATGTCCTCGCGGAGCTGCGCGTGGAGCTCCGCCAGGCGCTGTTCGATCGGCGGCGGCGGGGGGACCGAGGAGTGCTGCACTCGCGTCGTCACCCCTCGATTGTATCCCGGTCCGCGCGCTTCGGGCCGCGGAATTCGACGCGTGGAGGGCGGGGCTAGCGCTCGAGCACGGGGTCCGAGAACAGCCCCATCAGGGTCGCGATGACGATCGGGCCGGCGAGGCAGGCGGTCAGCGTGAAGAGCGCCTGCTGGTTCATGACATTCAGCGCGACAATCGTCGTGCCCAGCGAGAGGCCGCCGCCGAAGGTCAGTCCGAGGAACGCCGTCACGCGGCCGCGCTCGATCTGGACCATCACCCTGAAGAGGTAGATCGACACGAACGAGGCGGCGGCGCCGAGCAGGCAGGCGGTTCGGACGAGGAACACGACCATCTCGACGAGCTGCGGGTCGAGGGACGCCGGGTCCTTGCCCAGGTAGCCGTTGAGTGCCTCAGCAGCGTACGCCTGGTCGAAAAAGAGCCCTCCGATTTGCAGGACGAACAACACCGATGCCGACCCGACGAACATCACGTACTTGACCATCGTCTCGGCTCCTTCAGCTCGGCGCGGGCTCGGGTTCGGGCTCGCGTGCCTCGGACAGCTCCGCCGTCGTCGAGCCGGGGGTGTCCATGAGGCGGTTGACCTCGGCGAGTGCGGGCTTCATCGACAATCCGCCGATCGCCCCGCGGCATGCGAGCCGTGCGATGGGTACGAAGAGGGTCAGCGCGGCGATCGACTCGACCGAGCCGTAGTCGCTGAAGAAGGTCATCCAGGCCAGCGTCATCGTGCCGAACCCGCCGAAGGCGATCGGCAGGTCCATGATCACGAAGGCGAACGGCAGCGCCACCATCGCCTCGATGAACGGCACGTGGATGCCGAACGCGAGGTTCAGCATGTGAAACGCGAGGATCGAAAGCAGGTACTGCGGCAGGAAGAGCGCCCACAGGATGAGCCACCGCCGTGGCGTGGACTGGTCGAAGGCCGTCCAGAACTCCGCCTTGCGGTCGCGCACCAAGACCCTTCCCAGGCCCGTGAGATCGCGGCCGCGAAACCAGTAGTTCCAGTTGCTGAGCAGGAACAGGAAGCCGGGCACGATCAGGATCGTCCACCACACGTGCAGTGAGGTGTCGGAGCTGAAGACCTTGCGCGCCAGTCCCTGCTGGTGCAGCAGCAGCGTGGCGGGGATCATCACCAGCCCGATGCCCCAGAAGCTCACGCCGACGCGAAAGAGTGTGATGCCCAGCAGCTTCGGCCAGCTGATCTCGGCGCGCGTCTTCTGGTAGAGCATCAGCCCGCCGCCGCCTATGGCGTTGTTGATGAACGCCAGCAGGTAGGCGCCGCCGCGGACCCAGAAGTAGGTCCGCAGGGGGAAGGGCCCGTGGAACCAGTTGATCGTCCGCTCGACCATCACCGCGCCGAGGAACCACGAGACGAGCTGCGGGAGCAGCACCGCCGCCGCCGCCAGCGGGAGGTTCGCGTGGGACGCTGCCTCGACCAGCTGGCTCCACGCGATGTCGCGCACGTAGTAGGCGATCATCAGGCCGCTCACGAGGAACGGCAGCGCCTTGCGGTCCCACTCCGAGATGTGCCAACGGTCGTCGGCGGGCCGTGGCTTCGCTGTGTCCGCTCCCATGACCTGACTACCAATAACTGTGACAGTCGCTGGTGTCAAGCTGTGATCGATCCACGCCTGCGCTACTGCGCGGCGTCGCACCCGTCTCCCGGCACGTCGTCTGGCCGCACCTCGACGACGCGGCTGTCGCTTCCCCAGCGGCCGTCCTGGGCCACCACCGTGACCTCGAGCTGCAGTGGGTAGTCGCCTGCGCACCGAGGCAGCGAGAGCTGTGCAGGCCAACCGGAATACTCGGCGCCGCCGGGTGCGGTGATCGTGGACACCCTGCCGCGGCCCTCGAGCACACCGTCCTCGAGCCCGAGCAGCTCGGCGTTCACCGTCAGCGTGACGAGCCCGGGATCGGCGTCGATGCGGAAGCTCGCCCACACATGATGGCCGCCTTGGGTACCCGCGCTGAGCGGCAGCACGTCACCCTCCGCGAGTGGTTCGAAGTCGCGCTCGCCCGTGCCCAGCTCCACCGCCAGCGTTGGCGACCCGGCATCGGCCGAACCTCCGGGATCGCATCCGCACAGCGCGGCGAGCAGCAGCGCGGCCTGTCGCATGGGCGCTGTGCCCGTCAGCGCTGCCCGCGTCGTCGTCGCATCCGGGCGACGACGGCGAGCGCAGCGAGGGCGATGAGGCCACCGGAACCGGCAGAGCCACGCGCTGGCCGGATGGAGACACTGCACAGGCCCACGCTCGAGTCCCCGCCGCCCGACTCACCTTCCGTCGCGACGGTCGGGTCGTCCTGTCGCGGGTCGGCGATCGGGACGTCGAGCAGGTCGCTCGGCTCGGGCATCGCATCCGGCACGCCGCGTCCGCCGGAGAAGCCCGCCGGTAGCGAGGGCAACAGCCGCTGGTAGTGCGCTGCGGGCACCTCCTGCAGGGGCGCCACGCAGCGCGTGGAGCGCAGGCCCGCGTCGTCGATGTCGCCGACGGCCACGTAGCCCTGGTTGCACACGCAGGTCGGCGTCAGGTTCATGGTGACGCAGTGCCCCTGGTCGCCGCAGTCGTAGCCTGCGCACGTGTCGGGCAGCGCGTCGGTGCCCTCTGCGGTCTGGTCGCCCGGGTTCAGGAACGACATGCGCATGTCCTGGCAGATCACCGTCGCGCTGCCGTCGGGTGCGAAGGTCGTGCGGGCGGTGGCGCCGGGCACGCACGCGCAGCCCACCTCTTCCGTCTCGGCACTGTCGCCCTCGACACTCACGCGGCACAGGCCGCCCACGCCGCAGGTGGTGAACTCGCACGGGTCGGGCGGCTGCTCGCACATCGTCGGGTCGTAGGGGATGTCGTGGAAGTTGCTCACGTCGCCCCCGGAGTCGCGCCTGAAGACGGGATCGCTGTGCATCTCCTCGGCCGACAGCCGCGTGTACATGCGCGTGATGTAGGGCCGGCCCTCGAGCAGGTTCACCAGGTCGTCGATGGCGGCCTGCGTCTCGGGGTCGCCCGCCGGCGAGTTGCGCGCACGCTCGAGCAGGTCGACGCTGGTCTGCGCCAGCTCGGTGACGAAGCCCTGTCCGCCCGCCTCGTCCACGCCCTTGGCCACCAGCGACGTCCAGTTGGTGCGCATGGGGAAGGTGCGGTCGTCGAGCACGATGTCCGCGTCGTCGATCGTCACGTCCGGCCAGTTGGCGGGGGCAAAGCGCTCCTGGCCGACGATCATCACGAGGATGCCCATCTCGGGCTCGGCCGCGATGGCGGTCATGCGCAGCGGTACCGACGGCGAGGTGCCGGGCACGGTGAACATGAAGGGCTGGATGTCCGACGTCTCCTGGTCGTCCTGCAGGCGCAGCGCCAGGAACTTCATGCCCTCGGCCGTGTACGCAGCGATGTACGGCTCCATCGGCTCGCCGATGCGGTAGCGGTTGTCGCGCAGCCACTGCAGCAGCGCCTGCGGGTCGTCGCTCTCCACGACCGCGACGTCGTAGGGGCCGACCTCGGCACGGATGTGCACCTCCACGTCGCTGGGCGGAGCAGACGGATCGCCTCCCCCGCTCCCCGCGTCGGCGGACGCTTCGTACAGCACCTGGCAGCCGCCCCAGAACTGCGGCGCCGTGTTGGCATCGAGCTGCGTCATCGCCGCCTGCGAGAACGTCCCGAGGCTCTCGACGTCCGGGACCTCACTGAGCGGCAGCACCCAGGCGAAGTCCTCCGAGCTCCCCATGTAGGCGATCTGCGCGATCATCGTCACGGAGTCCTCGTCGACCGCGAAAACGATTCGCTCCGCGCTCTGGTCGACCGGGGTCTGACCACAGAAGAAGCTCCCGCACGCCGACGCGCGCGGCGCCTGCAACCAACCCGCCGTGGCGGCAAAGACCAATGCGAACAAGACACGCTGCATGACACCCTCCAGTCTGCACACCCAGCCTGGCCCATCGGCCGGGGCCCCGCAAGGGCTGGCCGGGCGGCGTCACGTGCTGCTGGGCGACAACGGCGCACCGTCTGTGCTGTCTGCCGCCGAGGCCGTGCCGCGCATGCGCCGCCGCAACGAATCGCGTAGCCAGACTACGCCGAGGCTCACGGCCATCAGGCACAGCAACCATGCGCTCGCCTCCGCCAAGCCGAGCCGTCCCTTCAGCGGGTCGCCGAAGCGGCCGTAGCAGAACGGAATGTGGAACACGTAGACGAGCAGCGAGCCGCGTCCCAGGCGCGTCAGGGGCGAGCGGAGTGCGGCGGGAAGCCGGGTACTGATCCACACGCACAGGCCGGTCAGGAGCAGGGCGCGGCCGGTCAGATCGATCACGTTCATGTAGATCGCCGGATGACTGCGGTCGAAGGTGCCGCCGAGCGCCGCCGCTAGCCGCGGCGTGGCCCACGTCCCGCCCACCGCCAGCAGCAGTCCCATCGCCGCGAGCCGCAGCGCCGTGCTGTCGGGTGCCCCGGCCTGCGCCGCCCGCATGCTGTCCGGGTGATGACTGCGAGCCCGCTGCATCACGTGGGCTGCAACGACGCCGGCCCCGAACCAGCCGAGCAGCGGAAGCAGCGGCATGCGAGTCACGCCGGGGACGTCGACGAACAGCGCCACCAGGAAGCGAGCCGGACCCTCGACGTGCTGTCCCAGGTCGTTGATGAGTGGACCCGCGATGACGCATGCGACCGAGAGCCATGCCGCGCGCAGGGCGAAGCGCCGCGGGTCGATCGAATTGCCGTCGGGGTTGCCGCGATCCGATCGCAGGCAAGTGAAGGACACGACCGCGATGCTCAGCCCGATCACATGCAAGACGTCCGCCCGCAGCAGCGTGGACAGCCCATGCCCACCGTCGAGCACGTGGTAGGCGGCGCTGGCCGCGTAGCCCCAGGCCATCACCTGCAGCCCTCGCGACGCGAGCTCGTGTCGCAGGGCCCGTGTTGCCGGCGCGTCGGTCGGCGTGTTGCCGATCGCGTGCGCTGCGGCGAGCTGGACGCGGAGCATCACCGCGGCCCCCGCGAGCAGGAGGAAGGCCGGCAGCGGAAGCGTGCCCAGCAGGCGCGTGATGCCGTAGCCGACGGTGCCGTGGAGCTCGGGCGCGACCCACGCGTGATAGGCGTGGGTCTGCAGCATGAGCAGGGTCGCCACGCCTCGCGCGACGTCGATACCGACGACCCGTTGACCCATCGGTCGACCCTACCAAAGTGCGCGGTGAAACGCGCGTCGCGCCCGGTGTGGGCGCCCACACCGCGGTCGCGAACGGGCGCCGTCGAGCTTCACATGCCGCCGGCGGGCGGCATCGATCCGTCGCAATTGATCGGTGCGAGCGTCACCAGCGGAACGGTGTCCCGTGCAACGCAGCCGGAGTTGGTGATCGTGTCGACGACGCCGCACTTTACACCGTCCGCGCAGCACCCCTCGGCGACGTTGCCGGCGATCATCTCGTCAGGGCAGCTGGAGTTGTCCTGTCCGGTGACCTCCGAGCACTGCGTGTTGGCCGCCGAGTTGCGCGTACCGCACGTGTTGTTCGCCGTGCAGCACGTCACGGTGCAGATCATGGCCAGCTGGTCGGAGACCACCGGGCAGGGGCCCGCACAGTTTGTGACGGGGCTGGGGTTGTCGGGGCACATCCCCATGTTCCCGCCGGAGCCACCGCCCGTCGCGCCCGTGCCCATCGCACCGCCCGAGCCTTCGTCGTCGCTGCCGCCGTCGTCGCCGCACGCGGCCACGGCCAGCATCACGCACCCACCGAGTATCAAGAGTCTGCCCATCGTCTACGCTCCTTCCGAAGAGCGGCGCCCCCGCGCCACCGAAACCAACACCCGGACCCATCGGTAGTCGCGGCGCACCAGCGCGTCAACCGATGTCGAGGCGGAACCTGGCGGGCCTGCTGGGCTGCGCTTCGGGTTTTGCGCCTTTCGCCCGGACTCGGCCGCCCCGGGGGAGTACCGGTGCGTCCCGGCACGCGCTACAATCGCTGCACCGATGGCCAGAGCCGACATCCCAATGCTCGTACGTGACGCGGCCGCTGGCGGACTGATCCGGGTCAACCGGACCTTCGCCGAACACCTTCGATACAGCGCCGACGAGCTATCGGCGAAGCCGCTGCTCGACTGGATCGAGCCGGGCGACCGGGCCGCACTCGAGCAGGCGCTCGAGCGAGGCGAGGGGACGGTGGTCGCACGGCATCGGAGCGAGTCGGGCGACTGGGTCGAGTTCGACTGGCGCGTGAAGTCCCTGCCGACCGGCGCCGTGGTGTTCGGTACGCTCCACCAGCCTGGCCACGATCTCTCGTGGCACCCCCGGCGACGGTCGCTGGCGGGCACCGGCACGATGGGCGACATCCTCGCGTCGATGGCGTTGATCATCGAGAGCGAGCGTCCGGGCATGAAGTGCTCCGTGCTGCTCGTCGATGACGATGGCCTGCGGGTTAGCGTCGGCGCCGGGCCTAGCTTGCCGGACCGCTACAACGCCAAGGTGCAGGGGCTTGCGATCGGGCCCGGCGTGGGCTCCTGCGGTACGGCCGCGTTCTGGAATGAGCGCGTGGTCGTGGAGGACATCCAGAAGGATCCCCTCTGGGCCGACCTGAAGGAGCTCGCCGCCGATGCGGGCGTTGCGGCCTGTTGGTCCCATCCGATCACGTCGAAGGACGGAGAGGTACTCGGCGCGGCCGCACTCTATGACCCGAGTCCACGTGCACCTACGCAGCAGGAACTCGACGGTCTGCAGACGGCGGCTCGGATGTTCGGCCTTGCGATCGAGCGTGGTCGCGCGGAGGAGCGCGAGTCCGCGATGGAGCAGAAGCTCAGTCAGGCGGCCAAGCTGGAGGCGCTCGGCGTGCTCGCCGGCGGCCTGGCGCACGACTTCAACAACGTGCTGGCCGCGATCATGGGCAACGCCGAGCTGGCGATGAAGCGCTCGGGCGAGGACTCGGTCGCCTACCCGATGCTGCGCGAGATCACCAAGGCCACGCGCAGCGCAGCCGACCTGTGCAAGCAGATGCTGGCGTTCGCCGGACGCGCTGAACTCTCGATGGAGACCGTGGAGTGCAACGCACTGATCGAGGAATTCGGTTCGCTACTTCGCGTTGCGCTCTCCAAGAAGGCGACCCTCGAGTACGTGCTGTCGGACGGGCCGCTGTTTGTCGAGGGCGACAGGACGCAGCTCGGCCAGGTGATGATGAATCTCATCACCAACGCGGCCGAGGCGATCGGCGATGGGGCGGGCGCCATCACCGCGACGACCGACGTGAAGCATTACGACGCGGAGGAGCTGCTGTGGTTGCAATCGGGCGAACAGCTCCCCGAGGGCGACTACGTGCGGATCCGGGTTTCCGACAGCGGCGAAGGCATGGACGCCGAGACGCAGACGAAGATCTTCGACCCCTTCTTCACGACCAAGTTCACCGGCCGCGGTCTCGGCCTCGCGGCCGTGCAGGGCGTCGTCAATCGACACCGGGGTGGTCTCGGTCTGCAAAGCGCGCCGGGCGAGGGCACCACGTTCACGATCGTGCTGCCCCGCGCCGAGGCGTCGAAGCCATCCAAGCAGGAGTCGGGCCCGAGCTCGCAGGAGGGTGGCCGCAGGCGTGTGATGGTGGTGGACGACGAGGAGCAGGTGCGCACGGTTGCGGGCTGGATCCTCGAGGACGCGGGCTTCGAGGTGGTGATGGCGTCGGACGGGCGGGAGGCGGTGCAGCTGTTCGAGCGCCTGGGGGGTGCCGTCGATTGCGTGCTGCTGGACCTCTGCATGCCCGAGCTCGATGGCGAAGAGACACTGCGCGCGCTTCGGGAGATCGAGTCCGACGTACGCGTCGTGCTCACGAGCGGCTTCACGGAGGATGAGATGCTGCGGCGCATCGAAGGCGCTGGCGCCAATGCGGTCCTGCAGAAGCCGACTCCGATGGCCCTGCTGGTCGACAAGATCAACGAGGCGATGCGCTAGACGCTACTGCTCGGTGAGCGCGTCGAGATCCGCCTCGAGGTCTCGACCGGGTGGCGCCCGCCTTTTTTTCGCGCGGAATGCGGCGCGATGAAGATTTTGCACGGCTTCACCAACCTCTTCGTCCTCGGGCTGACCCAGGCGGGCAACCTGTTTTCGAGCATCACGCACGACCTCACGGAGGCGGGCACGTCCATCGCGGCGGTGGTCGCCCCACCGGCCCGCCCTCGTTGCTATGATAAGCTGACAAGCCACTGCCCCGGTGGGCACAGACGACAGGAGCGCCAGTCATGGCCGACAACAAGCTTCAGGTGAGGGACGGCGCTGCGGTGGCGATTGCGGACGTGGATGCGTCGCAGGGCCCCATGGAGCGCGTCGAAGATCTGGTAGCGGGCACGCTCGCGCAGCTGCACAGTGCGCTCGACACGACGCAGGTGGTCGGCGACCCGATCAAGATAGGCGACACGACCGTGATCCCATTGCTGAGCGTGGGCATGGGCTTCGGCGCGGGGCGTGGCGGCGCGAGCGTGGCCGGGAAGAACGGCGGTCAGGTCGGCGTCGGGGCCGGCGGCGGAGGCGTCAGGCCCATCGCCATGCTCATCGCCGGACCCGATGGCGTTCGAATCGAGCCGGTGGGTGGGCAGCCCGCGCTCGAGCGACTCGTGTCTGTCGTCGACGAGAAGCTGAGCGAGCGGGACAAGTCCAAGGAGAAGTAGGAGCGGGCCGGTGGTCACCGCACTCATCCTGCTGTCGTTGCTCGGGACGTTCGCTGCGTCGCTCTACATGCGCGTCGACCTCGAGCTCGAGGCGCAGGCGGGCGAGGAGACGTGGGCGCGCCTGCGCGTCCGGTGGCTCCGCGGGTCGGTGGGCTACGAGTTCGCAACCGATGCACCCAAGAAGGAGAAGGTCGCAAAGGAGGAGAAGCCCGAGGACCCCGAGTCCGATCCGCTGGCGCCGGCGCACAACGCCATGAGCGTGTGGGAGTCGAGCCTGCGCGACAAGATCGAGACGCTCCTGAAGGAGCTCTATCAGCGGGTCACGCTGCAGGCCCTCTCGGTCCACGGACGGATCGGGCTGGGCGATCCCGCCGACACGGGCATTGCGATGGCTGCCATCCTCCCGATCGCCGACCTCGCCGACCAGCTGTCGATGTGCGACGTCGACATCGAGCCCTGCTACGAGCAGGCGGAGCTCACCGGTGAGGCTAACGCGAACCTCAGCCTCATCCCTGCGGAGCTGCTGCCACCGCTGCTCAGCTTCGGCCTGTCCCGCGAGAACCTGCGTGAGATGCGTGCGCTGTGGAAGAACCGTGCCCGCTGAGGAGCAGCTCGCAGCGAGCCTGGAGGCCGGCGGCTTTACGCTCACGCCGGTCGTCGAGGTCAGCGCCAGCGCGCGTATGCTCGGTGGCCTCGTCTACGCGCGGGGCAGCAAGCGCGTGGTCGCGGTGCTCGTGCGCAAGGGCGAGCAGCAGTGGCGCATCGAGGTCCCTCGGTCGCCTGGATGAGCCTTGGTGCTTCCTATCCTCGCGGCTGGTAGGCTCACCGCATGCTCCAGGAACACACGCACACGCGAACACGCCGCGCCTCCCGGCTCGCCGTCGTCCTGATCGCCAGCACCCTGCCGGGCGTCGCACTGGCGCAAGCGGATGACGAGAGGCCGCCGGGCATGGCGGCAGGTGGGTCGTCGTCGGACTCAGACGACGTTCGCTACGTCGACGCCAATGTGGACCGGACGATCATGTTCACCAGTGGTGAGACGCATCCCAAGGGCACGTTCTACTTCTCCAACTACGAGCTCTTTCTCTTCCAGTTTGGCTACGCGTTCACGGACGTGCTGCAGGGCTCGGTCACCACGCTGCCGCCCTATGTGGAGGAGCAGCCGTACTTCTTCGACCTGGCGCTGAAGCTGAACGTTGCGCGCACCGACGAGGCCCGAGTGGCACTCTTCGGCGCGCTGGACATCCTGTTCGACGACGACGGACACTCCTTCGTCGGTGGCAGGGTGGGCGGCGCGGCGCAGTTTTGCTTCGAGCCGAGGTGCTGGTCGAGCCTGACCCTCGGCGCGGGCACCTTCCTCAGCGGCGAGGTCCAGGACTTCTTTCCCATCACCTTCACCGCCGGGCTCACCGGGCGCGTCTCGAGGGTGGTGGCGCTGCTGCTCGAGCCGACGTTTCTCGCAGCGGTCAATGACACGGAGGTCCAGACAGCGAGCGTCATGCTGTTGAACTACGGCATCCGCCTGTCGGAGGCCCACTGGGGGCTGGACATCTCGTTCATCCGTCCCGTGGTCTTCGGCGAGGACGTGGACCTGCCGTTCATCCTGGGCATCCCGTTCGTGAGCTTCACTTACCGGTCTGACTGGGAGGCCCCGGGCGGTGGCAGCACGTCAGCCGCCCACACTGCGGCGCCATCGCGGGCCAGCGAGATGTTCGTCGGACTCTGACCGGCTGGCGTTTCTGAGCTCGACCTCCGGCTGCGCGGCGACCACCCACCCCCCTCGAGACGCGAGGGGGGCGATGGTCCAGGGGCCACGCGTTCGGGTCGACTACTCGACGCCGGCGTCCGAGCCGTCGCATGCCGTGGGCGTGCCGCCGCCCATGGCCGAGAGGTCGAAGCAGGCGCTGCCCTGGAAGGACACGCCACAGTTTCCATTGTCGAGGCAGCAGCCGATGCCGGGGCCCATGGACGGGCAGCGATCGTCCGCTTCGGCGGGCTCCATGCAGTCGCCGAAGCCGGCCTGGACCGCCATCTCGCTCGTGTTCCTCTGGCCGCACACGTCGTCGCCCGTGCAGCAGGTCACCTGGCAGCTGTCCAGGCTCTGCTGGCTCGGTTGCTCGCAGGTCGTTCCGCCGCAGGCGTCGACGCCCTGGGCCGTGTCGTCGCAGACGAACATCGGCATGCCGTCGCCGTCGCCGTCGCCATCGCCGTCGCCGTCGCCGTCACCGTCGCCGTCGCCGTCACCAGTGTCGCCATCGCCATCACCATCGCCGCCGGCATCGCCCGAATCCGTCGAGTCCTCACCACAGCCCGCCAGCGCGAAGCCTCCACAGAGACACAAGATCAAAAATCGATTCCACATGACACAATCCTCCAGCCGCTCGAGACCCGATGCGGGCGCGGTCGTCGGGCAAGCTACTTGCCGAGCCGCCGCCGGGCAATGAGTTGTGGTTTGCACAGCCCATTCTTCGTGGCGAGAGCCCAAAAAGGCGTCCTCACGCCCCTGGCAGCCGTGTCACGCTGCACGCATGCGATGTCGTTCCGTCGGACCGGGCTGGGTGCTGCTGCTGGTGCTGAGCGCGTGCTCGGGTAACGACGTCCGCGATTCGCCGGACGGGGGGCAGGGCGCCGACGCCTCGCAGTCCGATGCCGCGGCGCTCTGGGATCCGGGCCCCAACCCCTATGCGATGGACGACGTGCTGCGGGTCAATCACATCCAGGCGCGCGCGACGCACAACAGCTACCACATGGAGCCGGCGTCTCCGGTCGCCGACAGCCATCGCTACACCCACGCTCCGCTCGACGTGCAGCTCGACGCGCAGGGCGTGCGCGGGCTCGAGCTCGACCTGCACTACCGCTCGACGCCGGAGTTCGAGGGTTTCGAGGTCTTCCACTTGCCGGCGTTCGACGACCAGTCGACCTGCCAGCGCTTCGTCGACTGCCTGCAGCTGCTCAAGGCCTGGTCCGACAGTCACCCCTGGCATCTGCCGCTGATGGTCTGGCTCGAGCCGAAGGACGAGGACGCCGACGCGTTCGATGACACGCTGCTGCCCATCGAGGGTCGCTACGACGCGCTCGAGGCGGAGATTCTGGAGGTCTGGCCGCGCTCACGAATTCTCGCGCCCGACGACGTCCGCGGTGACCACGTCGACCTGCCGTCGGCGCTGGCATCCGATGGCTGGCCGACGCTCGGCGACGCCCGCAACAAGATCATGTTCGCGCTGCTCGACAGCGGCACCCACCGCGACGCGTACGTGTCCACCGAGGACAACCTCGCCGGCAAGCTGCTCTTCGTCGACGCCTCCGACCCGGCCGATGCCTATGCGGCGATGTTCAAGGATGCCAATCCGCAGGACGGTCGCGCGCTCGTCGAGGCGGGCTTCCTCGTCACGACGAACGTGGCCGGCGCCGACACGCCGGACGCCGATGCGCAGGCCGAGCTCGAGGCGACGCTTCCGTCGGGGATGCACTTCCTGGCCGATGACACGCCCGCGCCGGTGGAGGATCGCAGCTACTTCCTCGACATTCCGGACGGCCAGCCTGCCCGCTGCAACCCCGTGACGGCACCCGCCGGTTGCACGAGCGTCGACGTCGAGGATCTCTGAGCGCCGCGCTCCGCCGCTCGGTTGTCCATCGGGGCGCGGATCCGATAAATTGGTGTAGATGGCCGAGGGTGACGACCAGGGCGAGACCGACGTGCTTCGACTGCGACTCGCGGCCGCCGAGCGCGAGCTCGAGGGGCTGCGCCGGATCCTGGACCTCGCACCGCTGGCCGTGAGTGCGCGCGACGCGAGCGGGCGCATCCTGATGGTCAACCAAGCCATGGCGGCCGCGTTCGGATCGACGCCGGAGCAGCTCGTCGGAAAGCAGCAGTCCGACCTGTTCCGGGACGAGGCGCAGCTCGAGCAGTTCCGTACGATCGACCGGGAGGTCCTGGCATCGGGCGAGAGTGTGGTCGTTCCCGAGCTGCCCTTTCAGCTCCCCGACGGCTCCATCGCGCATCTGCAGCTGACCAACGTGCGGATCGAGATCGACACTCGTCCCGCCGTGCTCACCATGGCCGTCAACATGACCGAGCAGTACGAGACCATGGAAGTGCAGAAGCGCATGCTCGAGACCCAGCGCCTCGAGAGCCTCGGTCTGCTCGCCGGGGGCATCGCCCACGACTACAACAACCTCCTCATGGGCGTGATCGGTCATGCCGAGCTGGCTGCCTCGGAGCTGCCCGATGGCTCGCCGGCCCATGAGCGCCTCGCGGAGCTGCGGGATGCGGCCAGCCAGCTCGCAGGGCTCACGCGGCAGGTGCTCGCCTACTCGGGCAAGGGCAAGCTGTCCACGGGTCGCGTTGCGCTGTCGGATGTGGTGCGACAGACCGCGAAGCTGGTCGCCCCTACGCTGCCTTCGGGGGTCGCGCTCGTGGTCGATCCGTCCTCCGATGCTGTCGCGGTCGACGCGGACCGGGGGCAGATGCAGCAGATCGTGGTCAACCTGATCACGAACGCGGTGGATGCGGTCGCGCCACGGGGTGGGCGCGTCGAGATCGGCACCTTCGCGCGCGAGCAACCCGACGGCGTCCGGTCGGTGGAGCTGCGGGTGCGCGACGACGGGCCCGGCATCGACGCCGATTCGCGGCAGCGGATCTTCGAGCCCTACTTCTCATCCAAGGGTTCTGGGCGAGGCCTGGGCCTGGCTGCGGTCGCCGGGATCGTGCGCGGCCACCAGGCGCGGTTGGAGCTGGACTGCGAGCCGGGCGAAGGCACCACGTTCCGGATCTACTTCTCACCCGCCGAGGGGCCGGTCACCGTCGAAGAGGCGGCGTCCGTCGTCGGCATCGCATCGCCGCGCGCGATTCTGCTCGTCGACGACGAGCCGGTCGTACGCCGCAGTGTCCGCGCGATGCTCGAGTACAGCGGCTACCGGGTGTACTCTGCGGCCGACGGAGCCAGCGCGATGGAGCTCGTCCGCGACGGCGCGGCATTCGATGCGGCCGTGCTGGACATGACGATGCCCGGGATGTCGACCGCCGCGCTTCACACCGGCCTGCGGCGACACCGGCCGGGGCTGCCTGTCATCCTGAGCAGTGGCTATCACGAGGGCGAGGCCATCGCGTCACTGCTCGAGCGCCCGAACACGACCTTCCTTCAGAAGCCCTTCTCGACTCGCGAGCTGGTGCAGCAATTGCAGCTCGCGTGGCAGGCGGACGGATCCGACAACGACGACGCGCCGTAGTCGCGAGCTGGCTCTGTGCTTCCCGACAGTGCGTGGCGTCAGCTGCGGGCGCGCCGCCGCCACCGACGCACGCCGAACACTACGGCGACCACGAGGCCCAGCAGCAGCAGCACGGGTGAGAGCACCCCCGCGGTCGTGACGACGCTCGAGAGCATCGATGGGGGCCTGATCTGCCGCAGCGCACCACCCGGCATCACCTCGTGGACCGAGCCGTCGACGTAGCCCGAGATGAAGAGACGGCCGCTCGAGTCGAACGCGAGGTTGTCGATTCCCGCCTCGTAGACGCCGACCACCTCGCGCCCTCCGCTCTCCAGGTCGACGCGGACCACGCGCCCCGGCTGCGCCTGAACGACGTGGAGGCGGCCCTGGCGATCGAACTTCACGGCGTGGAGGCGGTCATCGAAGCGCGCCACCGTGGTCGTCTCGCCGGTGGCAGGGTTGATGCGAACGACGATCGACTTGGTGTAGACGGGACCGTAGAGCTGGCCGTCGGGGCCGAAGTCCATGGCGTTGATCCAGCCGGGCGACTCGATCACGGTCCTGGGCGCACGCTTCCCGGTCGGGTCGAGCTCGTAGAGGCCGTCACCGAGGAAGTCGCGCCCGACCCAGACGCGGCCGTCGTCCTGAAGCGTGATCGAGTTGACCCCCCAGCCGAGGTCGGCGAGCACCCTCACCTCGCCCAAGGGCGACAGCGACGAGACTGTGCCGTGGAGGATGTTCGTGAAGTACGCGGTGCCGTCGGCTCCGATGGTCACGTCATCAGGCGACAGTACGCCCTGGGCCTCGCCGAGCTTCCGGAGCGTCTTGCCGCTGTCGCGATCGATCACGAACACGGTCCCGCTCGACACGCTCGCGACGTGCAGGCGGTCCTCGGCGTCGAAGAACATCCCGTTGGCCCCGAGGATCACCTCGTGCTCCGAGCCATCGCCGCCGCAACCCACCGCGAGGATGAACAGCACCCCGCTCGCGAAATTGCGCCCCATGGGCCCGGATACTATGACGGCTCTCCTGGATTGTCTGGGTCGATCGCTACCGCCGGGGCAGCAGCGGGCGCGCAGCGCATGCGCGCAGGCACGTGGGGCGGCGCAGACGATGGGGCGCGTCCACGCCCAGTGGTGCTATCGTGCGTCCCAAACGCGATTCCGTCGTGGCACGCGCCCTGCGTTGCGTGTTGCCGGCGACATCCCACCTGGAGACTCATCACGATGTACCGATTCACTGTCCTGTGTGCCCTGACCACGATGCTCGGATGCGGCTCCGAGCCGGCGGCCCCCGCGCCTGCGCCCGAGCCCGCCGCTCCGCCACCACCTGCCGCGGAGGCCGAGCCTGCTGCGCCTGCCGCCCCTGCCGAGGAGGCACCGGCTGCCGCCGCGGCCGTCGGGGCCGCCACGCCCGACGCCGAGGGCGTCGTCCGCATCACCGGCAACGACATGATGCAGTTCAGTCACAAGCGCATCGAGGTCAAGGCCGGCGGGCAGATCAAGCTCGAGCTCAAGCACGTCGGCAAGATGCCGAAGACGGCCATGGGCCACAACTTCGTGCTGCTCAAGGCCGACGCCGACCTCACCGCGTTCGCCACCAAGGCCGCCACGGCGGCGGACACCGACTACATCCCTGCAGACCTGGCCGGCCAGGTCATCGTGAGCACCAAGACGCTTGGGGGTGGTGAGTCGGAGACGATCGAGTTCGCCGCGCCGGCCGCCGGGACGTACAAATTCCTGTGCTCCTTTCCGGGCCACTTCGCGATGATGCAGGGCGACTTCGTCGTCGAGTAGCGGCCCGCATTCGCGCGGGCGGATGCGAGGAGAGCTGGCGGCCGTCGCGCGGGCTACTGCGTGCGACGATGCGTGCAGCTCGCGCGCCCGTCCGCGCTCTTGCCGTGTCGCGTGACCTCGCAGCGCGCGCCCGGGCCCGATGCGGACGTCAGCCGGATCGCCGTGCCGTCGTCGCAGTGCACGGTGCCCGGGCCGATGGCATCCGCCGCGGCGCAGTGGCTGCCGTGGGTAACGATGGCCGCCACGACCTCCCCGTCCGCTTCGCCGCCGCAGGCGATGAAGCGTGCGGGGGCGCCCTCGGGTGTTGCGATGGCGCAGCCCTCCAGGGCCGGCGCGCTGGCGTGGGTTGCGGCGGCGAACACCGCGATCGCTCCGACCGACAGCACGCCGGCGGCGATCACGACCTCGCGTAGGCGAAGGCCCATGGCTAGAGGCCGATCCGGCTCTGCACGTCGGACCAGTCCGACGCGTCCAGCACGTCGGCCGCCAGCGCGCACATGCCCTCGAGTACGGGCGGCGGCGCCTCGGCCTTGAGGCCCATGAACATCTGCGAGCGCTCCTCGACGTTCATCGCGGGAAGCATGAAAGCGATGTACTCGGCGAGTCGCGGAGGCTCGATCGATCCGCGCAGCTGGGCGCTCACCTCGAGTAGCTGCGCGTCGGTCATCGCGGCCTGCAGGACGGGCATCGCCTCGTCCTCCTCGCGGCTCATGTGGCTGAGGTACTGGCCGACGAAGGACGCCAGGTGGCCGTGGACCAGTTGCCCGCAGCGCAGCTGGTCCGCGTCGCCGGCCTGCTCCCATCGAACGAAGGCCGCCGCCACCTCTGCCATCAGCGGATCGAGGCGCGCGTGGTCGGCCTCGAGGTCGGCCGCCATGTCCGGCCGCAGCTCGACCAGCAGCGGGTGCACCCAGCGCTCCTCGTGCCCGGCGTGCTCCTCGAGAATCGCAAGCAGGTGGCGAAAGCGCACCGCGATGCCCTCGACGGCCCCGGCGTGTCGCGGGTCGGTGCGCGCACAGTCGGTCAGCAGCGACAGCAGCTGGCTGCGCAGGCCCTTGTGGATCTCGTTGTACAGGCTCACTCGCTGGGTCATGGTCTCGTCCTTGGTCATCCGCCGCCCTGCATGAGCGGCGATGGGTTCAAGCTAGGTGAGCGCGCCGTCGCCCGTTCCTAAATGCCCCCTACCGACTTCCTAAATGATTCCTAACGGGCCGCGGTAGCCGCCCGGACTGGGGTTGTCCCGCGCATTTTGGTAACTTCCGGGGGTGACGAGCCCACGCACATTCGCCATCGACGACGAGCTCGCAGCCTTCCTGCGGGACCCGGTCGCGACCGTGGTGGCCGCCCGCGATGCGCACAATCGACCCCAGGTGGTCCGCGGATACGCCGCGTGTCTCGCGCAGGACGGGGAGAGGCTGCACGTGCACGTGCCGACGATGCACGCGAGCCCGGTGCTCGAGGCCCTGGCTGACAATGGGCAGATCGCCGTCGTCTTCAGCCGCGTCCACGACTACCTGACCTATCAGCTCAAGGGCGGTGATGCGGAGCGCGGCCCGGAGCTAGCGGTCGCCACGCCGGACCTGGCGAGCTATCGCGACGGTTTTGCAGATGCGCTCGAGGCCGTGGGCATGGCGAGGGCGTGCACCGATGGCTTCGCGTTCGAGCGCTACACGCGCGTGACCTTCACGCCGACCTCCGCGTTCGTGCAGACCCCCGGACCGAACGCCGGGCTGCCGCTGGGGGGCGCGGATGAGTGACGTGCTCGCAGCGGCGCGCGCAAGCCTCGATGCGGCTCTTCCCGCGACCATCTCGACCGTCGACGACGGCGGCGTGCCGAACGTGTCGTACCTGTCGAGGGTGCTCTACATCGACGACGGGCACGTCGCGCTGACCAACCAGTTCTTCCGCAAGACGCGGGCGAACCTGGGCAGCAACCCGCACGCGCTTGTGATGGTCGTGGACCCCGCCGACGGCTCGCAGTACCAGCTGCAGCTCGAGTTCGAGGCGAGTCACACCGAGGGTCCGCTCTTCGAGCAGCTGAAGGCCGAGCTCGACACGATCGCGACGATGTTCGGCATGGGAGACGTCTTTCGGCTCGCGAGTGCCGACGTCTTCCGCGTGCACGGCTGTCGACATCTCCCCGCGTGCCCGCCCGCGTCGCCATGAGCTCCGACCTCGACGCTGTGGCGACACTCTCGGGGCGGCTGGCGGCCGCCGAGGACCTCGACGCGCTGCTGGACGTGGCGCTCGCATCGATGGAGCAGCTGTGGGGGTTCGAACACGCGATGATGCTCGTGGTGGAGGAGGACAGCGACCGGCTGGTGACGCTCGCGAGCCGCGGCTACGACCGCGGGGGTGTCGGCTCGGAGGTCGTGGTCGGTGCGGGCATCATCGGCGTGGTGGCCGAGCGCCGCACGCCGGTCCGCATCGGCAACGTGAGCTACGCCATGCGCTACGCAAGGGCGACCCGCGACGAGGCGGCGCGCGACGGTGGCACGGAGGGCGCGCGTGAGATACCGCTGCCCGGCCTCGCGAAGGTCGACAGCCAGCTGGCGGTGCCGATGCTCGCGCAGGGTCGTCTCATCGGCGTCATCTGCGTGGAGAGCCCGGCCCAGGCTGCGTTCGATGGGCGCGCCGAGCAGTGCCTCAGCATCGCGGCCAATCAGATCGGGGCGGGCATCGCGCTGAGTGCGCCCGAGCGGGACAGGGCTTCACCCGCAGCCGCGGCGACCCCCGTACCCACCCCCGGGCCCCAGGGGCAGCCGATCAAGGTGCGCTACTACCGCGAGGACTGCAGCGTCTTTCTCGACGGCGACTACCTCATCAAGAGCCTGCCGGGCAGGATCCTCTGGCGCCTGCTCGTCCAGCTGCGCGACGAGGGGCGAAGCGAGTTCACCAACAAGGAGCTGCGCCTCGACGCCGCGCTCGGACTGCCGCCGGTCAAGGACAACCTCGAGACGCGCCTGATCCTGTTGCGTCGCCGCCTCGAGGAGCGCTGCGGTGCGATCCGGATGGTGAAGGCGGGGCGGGGCCGATTCCGGCTGGAGGTCGCGCGCGCATTCGAGATCGAAGAGATCGGCGCCTGAGCGATGCGGCGCGCGTGACCCGAGCTACACGCTTCCGCCGCGGCCCGGACCGGTGGGACTCGGCTGGTGGCCGGCCGCCTCCATCCGCCGTCGAAAGTCCGCGACCATGCGATCCATCTCTGTGGCGAAGTACGCGTCGTAGTCGTCGATCCATCCCAGGCGCCCCGCGGCGTGCAGCGCGATGAGTCCGTGCATCTGGGCCCACATCGAGACCGACTCCTGGGTGGCGATCTCGCGCGGCGCGCCGCAGTCGCGTGCCGCGCGGCGTGAGAAGAAGAACGTCGCCGCCATCGTCTGCGCGCCCTCGGGCGTCAGCATCTTGAGCGTCTTGACGTCGTCGGTGGCCATGAACATGAGCTCGAAGTACGACGGGTTGTCCTCGGCGAAGCGGCGGTAGTTGTCGCAGCCGGCGCGCACGCGCTCGTACGGATCGGACAGCTCGAGCAGCCGCTGCTGGCTCTGCCCGAAGAGGGCGAAGCCGTGGACCACGAGCTCGTGCAGGATGTGGTCCTTGTCGGGGAAGTGCCGGTAGCTGGCCATCGTCGACAGGCCCGCCTCCTTGGCGACCTTGCGCATCGAGAAGCCGGCGTAGCCCTCACTCGCGTAGACGCGCTGGGCTGCGGCGAGGATGCGCTCGCGGGCGCCTTCCGTTCCGGCGCCTTCCGTTCCGGCGCCGGCTCCGGTCTTGGCCGGCTCGGAAGCGAGGACCACCTTCGGCCCGTCGTGTCCGGGCCGCTTTGTCGCGGATTTACGTGCCGCCTTGTTGGCGCGGCGAGGGGAGGGCTTCTTTTTCGGGGTCGTCATGGTTGACAGTTCGCTGTGTACACCGTACACAAGCTGGCGTGTACACCGTACACGTAAAGACTAACACGGCGCATGGGCGCCGCCACACCAAAGGCTACCGATCATGACCCTGCAAGGAACCCACATCCTGCTTCCCCTGCCTTCCGAGGGCTTCGAGGCCACCGAGGCCGCCGTTCCGTGGCAGGCCCTGACCCGCGCCGGCGTCCGGGTGACGATCTCGACGCCCGATGGCCAGGCCCCGTCCGCCGATGGGTTCACCGCCGACGGCGCCCGCGGACCGCTGCTGGCCAACCTGATGTTCAAGGCCGACAAGCCCGCCCTCGAGGCCTACCGGCAGCTGCAGGCGGACGCCTCGTTCCAGGCGCCGCTGCCGTGGTCCGCGATCGATGCAGGCGACTACGACGGCATCGTCCTGCCCGGCGGTCACGCCCCGGGCATGGTCGAGTTCCTCGGCTCGGCGCAGCTTCAGCGGGTCGTGTCGGCGCTCGATGCCAGCGGCAAGCTGGTCGCGTCGATCTGCCACGGCGTGTTGCTCGCGGCCCGCAGCCAGCGCGCTGACGGACGCTCGGTGCTCCACGGTCGTCGCATCACCACCGTGCCCGCGCGCGTGGAGAACATGCTGTGGCGGATGTTCAATCGCCGCATCGATCCGCTCTACGGCCGACCCTGTGCCGTGGCCGCCGAAGAGGAGATGCGGTCGCTGCTGCGCGCAGAGGACTTCGACATCAGGATGCCGCCGCTGCGCAAGGACGCGCCCGGCAAGCACCGCGGCCTGTGCATCGTCGACGGGCACATTGTGACGGCGCGCATGCCGCACGATGCCTACACGTTCGCCGCGGGCGTGGTGGAGACACTGCAGGCGCTGGTCGAGCAGCGGGCCGCCGGCGGTGCCGAGGTCCACAGGTTGGCGGTCTAGGGCCGCGGTGGCTCGCCATCCCTTCACTGGAGAACGCAGATGACTCAGCACTCGAAGACTTCGCTCGTTCATGAACTCCGCGCCCCCGCCGTGTGGCTCGCGCTGCTCGCGGTGGTCGGGTCGGGCTGCGGTGGCCTGGATACCGTCACAGACTCACCCGAGCACGCCGCGACGCAAGACGGATCGCTCGGCGACGGGGACACCGGCGCGTGGCGCGACGTGAGGGCACTCGACCCGGCGGCCGACGTGCCCGGCGACGCGCCGTACCGCGTTGCCGTCACCGACACGTGGGCTGACATGTGGACGCGTGGCGCGGCCGACCACCGCGCGGCGATGCTCGACACGCTGACGACCCCGGACGTCGTCTACTGGGGCATGCGACCGGCGGCGCGCGGGCGGGATGCCATGTTGACGTTGATCGCGGTCGACGTGGGGCTCGAGATCATCGACATGGCTCCGGTCCAGGGCGCGGGCAGCGTCGTCTCGACGCAGTGGTCGATGCCGGGGGTCGAGCTGCGGGGAGAGGATCTCTTCGAGCTGACACCGGATGGCGTCGTGGAGCGCATCATCACGTTTACTGCGCCCTACACGGACGGCGCGCCGAGCGATGTCGAGGCGGCCCTCGTCGCGGCATGGAATGCGCAGGACGTGGATGGGGCGTCGTCGCGACTCGGGGCGAGTGTCTCGCCGGACGTGCGCCTGACCATCGGGACCGACGACGTGCGCGGCGACGCGCAGCTGGCTCAGTACCTCGGCGGCGATGCGTTCCTCGGCCAGCTGACGCTGGTGGTCGACGGCGTCCATCGACACCCCGTGGTCGCCGCGGCGAGCCGCGCGGCCGTGCACTGGGTCGACGGGCGGGGCGAGCGGGTGATGCGCGGACGGCTCTACCTGCGGCTCGACGCGGACGGCAGGATCGTACGAATCGCGGGCTTTCCACTACCCAGCCAGGTGCCCTGAGCGCCGCCGCGCTTTGCTCGCCGCCGCCCTTTCATGACCTGCGGGCCAGCGCTACGGTCCGCTGTGGGGACACGAAAGGCGAGCGGATGAATCGCGATCAACTCAAGGGCAACTGGCTGCAGATCAAGGGCCGCGCAAAGCGCATCTGGGGTGACCTCACCGACGACGACATCAAGCGTGCGGAGGGCGACGTCGACAAGCTGCACGGCGTCATCCAGGAGAAGTTCGGCGACACCAAGGAAGTCATCAAGGACAAGCTCGACAAGTTCCGGCTTCCCGGAGACCGCTGAGGCGGTCGCGCTGGCCTACTGGCAGGGTGTGCCGCGTGCACGGGCGGTGGCCTGGTAGGCGCTGAGGGCGGCAGCGCATGCCGGGCCCGCCAGCTCGCCACTCGCGAATCCCGCGCACGAGGCGGCACCTGCCTTGCCCATGACGCGCAGGCAGCAGGCGGTGGTGGCGATGCAGACGGGGTCAGTCGGTGCGGCGGCCGAGGGGTCGGGGGCTGCGGCATCGTCAGGCTTCGCGGCGGCGGTCCCCGCGGTAGGTGGCGCAAGCGTCGGCGGCAGGCTCCCGCCCGTCGACATGACGACGATCTTCTGCGGGTCCGCACGGTCGAAGCGGACCGTCGCAGCGCCGCCCTGGCGCAGGTTCGGCACGTGGATGACCGAGAAGGGCTGCGAGACCTTGGCCCAGTACGGCTTGCCTCCCTCGGGGTGGACCTCGAGCTCGAGCTCGAACACCCAGTCCTCGTTGAAGCGGCTGCGCGTCTGCACGACCTCAAGGATCTTTGCGGGCGCCTCCACCCCCTCGGTGCGCAGCGCGTTCTGATCGCTCATGCCCTGGAACATCGGAAGCAGCGTCGACCCAAAGCCGACGACCGCAACCGCCCCCACGACGATGATCGCGAGCACCCACCCCACGCCTGACCCTGAAGACGACTCGCCCATGCGCGGAGTGTAGCCCCCATCCGCGACGCGAGGGCTCCGAACTGGGTCCGCGTCAGAGCCCGGCGTCGTCGCCGCTGCCGCCGCATCCGGGACAGCCGCAGTCGGTCGCGGGCTCGCAGCCGTTGTTGGGATCCCCGTCGCACTGGGCGAACCCGCTCAGGCACTTGACCGGCACGCAGGTGCCCTTGGTGTCGTCGCAGAAGGTGACGGCGTTGAGCATGCGCGACTCGCAGTCGGCGTCGGCCGCGGCGGCCTCGTCGCTCACGCCGTCGCAGTCGTCGTCCACGCCGTTGCAGGTCTCGGTGGATGGCTCGCAGGTCATCGCCGGGTCCTGGCCGCCGGCGTCCCCGGTTGTCCCGGGCGATGGGTCGTCGAGCTTCGCGACACGTCCCCCCACGGCGTCCTCGCAGTACCCATCATCGTTACAGCGGATCGCCTCGGGGTGCGCGCTGCAGTCGACGTCCAGCGCGCAGGTCATCCAGTCACTGCCGTCGTCGGCCCCGTCGCTGGCCCCGTTGCTGGTGTTTTCATCGGCGCAGCCGAGCGGGCTGAGCAGTGCCAGCAGGAGCAGCACGCGCGCGCAGTTGTCTCGACCCATCGTAACCCCCTGTCGCAATAGGATGACCCAATGCGGAGGTACGTGCATCCCTGGTCCGCATGAGACCTGCTCGCACATCGGTCGGGACGGCTGGCAAACCGATCGAGGCCGGTGGTGGCGGGCACGAGAATGCGCTAGCAAGGTGGCTCTGATTCGTTGCCTGCCCGTCCTTGCCCTGGGAGCCGTCCATGCCATCGCCCGATTTTCCCGAACCCCCCGCCGCCCTCGATCCCACGCCACTGCCGGAGGTCGACGCGCGTGTCGACAAGCTGCACGGGCAGAAGGACGCCTGGCTGCAGGTGAGCATCGACGATCGCATCGCCTACCTGCGCAAGTGCATGGCCGGCGTCCGTGGGGTCGCACCCGCATGGGTCGACTCGCTGTGTCAGCTCAAGGGCGTCGACCCGAAGTCGCCCGTCGCGGGCGAGGAGTGGCTTGCGGGCTGCGCGACGACCGTGCGCAACATCCGGCTGCTGATCGAGTCGCTGCAGGCCGGCGGTCAGAAGAAGCCGCCGTCGATGCGCACGCGCGCCGATGGCCAGCAGGTCGCGCAGGTGGTCCCCGACGGCATCCGCGACAAGCTCATGTTCGGTGGGATGACGGGTGAGGTCTGGATCGAGCCCGGCAAGGAGGCGAGCCAGGGCCGCATCTACCGCGAGCCCAAGGGCGAGGGGCGGGTGGGGTTGATCCTCGGTGCGGGCAACGTCGCGTCGATCCCCCCGATGGACCTGCTCTACAAGCTCTTCGTCGAGGACGAGGTCGTCATCCTCAAGATGAACCCGGTCAACGAGGTCCTCGGTCCGCACCTCGAGCAGGCGTTTGCATGCCTTATCGAGGATGGCTTCCTGTCGATCGTCTACGGCGGCGCCGAGGTCGGCGGTCACCTCGCCAACCACGACAAGGTCGGCAGCCTGCACGTCACGGGGTCCAACCGCACCTACGACGCAATCGTCTGGGGCTCCGACCCCGATGAGCAGGCGCGTCGCAAGGCTTCGGGGGAGCCGATCAACGATCGGCCGTTCAGCGCCGAGCTCGGCGCGGTGACGCCGATCCTGGTCGTGCCCGGCGACTGGAACAAGAAGCAGGTCGACTTCCAGGCGCGGCACGTCGCCGCGATGGTCGCGCAGAACGCGAGCTTCAACTGCAACGCGGGCAAGGTGCTCGTGTTGGCGAAGGGCTGGAACCTGCGCGAGCAGTTCCTCGAGGCCGTGCACGGAGCGATGGCCGCGACCGCGCCGCGCAAGGCGTACTACCCGGGCGCGCAGCAGCGCTACGACGGGTTCGTGGAGCACTACCCGCAGGCCGAGGTGCTCGGCGAGCAGGGGCCGGACATCGTGCCGTGGACGGCTATCCCCGATGTGTCCGCCGAGCCCGGCGAGTACGCGCTGACCAACGAGGCGTTCTGTGGCGTGCTGGCCGAGGTCTCCCTCGAAGCATCGGGCCCCACGGACTTCATGCAGAAGGCGGTGCCCTTCGCCAACGACGCGTGCTTCGGGACGCTGTCGTGCGTGATGATCGTCGATGAGCGCACGCAGAAGCAGCACGCGGCGGAGGTCGACGAGATGATCGCCGGTCTTCGCTACGGCGGCGTGGGCGTCAACGTGTGGCCGGGCATGATCTACGCGCTGTGCTCCACCACCTGGGGCGCCTTCCCCGGTCACCCCAAGTCCGACATCAGCTCCGGCTGCGGGGTCGTCCACAACACCTTTCTCTTCGACCATCCACAGAAGTCCGTACTGCGTGGCCCCTTCGTGCCGCCGATGACGCCGGGCTACTTCGCGGACCACAAGCACCTGCGCCAGCTGGGCATGGCGCTGGTCGACATGGAAGCGAAGCCGAACGCCGGCGCGCTGCTCAGCCTCAGCATGGCCGGCATCCGCGGCTGAACGCCCAGCGCATCTGGCGGCCGTCCGCCGCCTAGCTCCCATTGCAACGCGAGAAAAGTGATGGGGGATCGTGTGTGCAACCGGACTCCGCGGCGCGCACGCGTGGCCGGCGGCCTTCTGTCGCGGCTTGCTCTTCGCTACCCTGGTGAGCGTTCATGGCGCGCTCGAGAGGGAAGACGGTCGGATTGGGTGCGGGCGTGCTGCTGCTCGTGGCAAGCGCGTGTGAATCCGACGACAAGCCCGAGCCGATCGTGCTCAGCCGCGACGTGGATGCGTCCGTGGACGCGGGCCCCGAGCTGCCGATCATCTGTATCCTCGAGGGGCCCGACGCGGATGTCGACCGCGACGGCTACTCCGAGGCGCAGGGAGACTGCAACGACTGCACCGCGCACATCGGGCCGGGCGGCATCGACCTACCCGGCAACGGCATCGACGAGGACTGCGACGGTGAGGACGCACAGGCCTTCGAGGCCTGCGATACGGATCTCGCCATGGAGGGCGAGGACGCGTTCGACGGTGCGCGCGCCATCGGGCTGTGCACCTTCACCGAGCCGGACAGCGGTCGCTGGGGCGTCCTCGACGCCGCGTGGGTCACGGCGGACGGCTCGCGCTGGCTCGGTGACAAGCTGCAGCGCGGCATCCTCCCGGACTTCGGCGCGGTCAGTCCGCGTGCGGGTGGCCGCATGCTGGCGCTCTCGACGGGCGTCGCCAGGGCACCGGACCAGCCGGCGTACACCACGGAGTGCGACATGTTCTGGCCGTCCCTGCTCGACGAGCACACGCCGCCCGCCGGCTTTCCAAAGCCGTCACCGGCGTGCCCCCAGGTCGACTCGGGCGCCGTCTTCGACCCGGCCGCATTCGAGGTACGCATCCGCATCCCGCACAACGTCAACGGGATCTCCTTCGACTCGAACTTCCACACCTACGAGTACCCGCAGTTCATCTGCACGCCGTTCAACGACTACTTCGTGGCGATTCTGGAGCCGATCCCCGAGAACCTCGAGGACGGCAACATCGTCTTCGACCAGGACGGAAACACCGTCAGCGTGAACAACACGCTGCTGCAGGTGTGCAAGTCCGGCTACCACGGTGGAAGGGAGTTCGCGTGCCCGCTCGGTCCCGGCGAGCTCGCGGGCACGTCCTTCGACGGCACCTCGGTGTGTGGCGCCAAGGACAGCAACGCGGCCACGGGTTGGCTGACGACGACGGTGCCGGTCATTCCCGGCAGCGTGATCACCCTGCGCTTCGCCATCTGGGACTCCGGCGACTCGGACCTCGACTCGCTGGTCCTGGTCGACAACTTCCAGTGGGTCGGCGAGACGGTCGAGGTCATCGAGACCATTCCCATTCGGCCGGAGTGACGGCCCCGGCGGGACTCGGCTAGGCGCCCGCGCTCAGAGCGCGACCTCCTCGATGGGCGGTAGCTCGTCGACGGTCAGCGGTTCGCCCACGATGATCCACGTGGTCTGCCACTCGGCGGGGATGCACTCGCCGGTTGGCAGGGTGAACCACACGGGCCCGTCGTGCTCCGCGCCGGCGGCGAAGAGCGCATGCGTATGGAGGTCATAGACCGGAGCCGCGTTGTCCAGACCGGAGCAGTCGCGCAGCTCGGCCAGCCGGTTGCCGTCACACGTGTCGTTGTCGAACGCGGGCGGACCGAAGTTCGCGTTGTCGGTGATGCGTGGACCGCGTGCGGGGGCGCAGCGCATCTGCCCGTCGATCTCGACGATCGAGCAGCCGGTGTTCCACCCCGAGTGCCACAGTCCGAGATCGCCCATGGGCGCGCCGTCGGCATCGTGCACCCGCCGCACGCCGAGCGATGACGGGTCGCCGGACTCGATCACCAGCTCGATGGCGGGAAGCTCGGATGCCACCAGCTCCGGGCCGCGCCGGTACACGCCGGCGGCCTGGGGAGCCTCGACGCACATCAGTCCATCGCCCACGTAGCCCGTCGCGAGCTCGTCGCCGACCTCGTAGTACGTGCGGACGAAGGTGCACTGCTGAGGCTCGGTCGTGTGTTCCACTGCAAGCGGCGGGCAGTGCGGGTCGCCCCCGCCCCGGATGCCTGGGGTCGTGCACGTGTCGTCGCCGAAGAAGCTGTAGTCCTCGAACCCGAGGTTTTGAGGCGTGCAACGACCCTGGTCCGGGGTGAGCTGGCACCGAAAGCCCGCGTCCGTGTCGCGGTAGCCCGCCGGAACGCGCGAGCCGTCTTCGCCAATGTGGTGGTCCCACGACAGGCCCTGTGCCTGCGCCGCCCCTTCGAGCGCTCCTTCGACGAACTCCGACGCCGCGACGTGGCTGACGGCGAAGACCTCGGAACCCGGGGGCAGGAAGCTGTCCTGGCAGGTGCCGCCGATGGGGCGGTAGAGCCCGGCTGCCGGCGTGATCGGCGAGTCGCGCTCCACGCGGTAGACCGTGTACAGCGACATCGCGTCGCAGGCGTAGTCCTTCGTGCGGCTGTAGGCGTACTGGAAGTCGTCGACCTCTCCGCCGTCGAGGTAGGCCGCTTCGGTGCACTGCGGATCGGTGTAGACGAGGTCGAGGTAGAACACGGGCAGGCAGCGCATGACGCCGTCCTCGGCCCCGCGATACGTGCACGCGGTATCCCGCTGCGTGTCGAAGATGCGTGAGAACGCTGCGACCGCGTCGGGGCCAGCCGAGTGGTAGCGCGCCTCGAGGCGGCTGCCGCTGTGGCCGACGTCGCCATCGCCATCGCCATCGCCATCGCCATCGCCATCGCCACCGCCATCGCCATCGCCATCGCCGTCGCCGTCGCCACCCCCGTCCCCATCACCGCCCCCGTCGGGGCCGCTGGAAGAGCTGCTGGAGGATCCGACGCAGGCCGCGCACAGCATGCAGGCGAAGACGATGAGTCCGATGAGCGGGTGCGTCGGTCGAACGCGAGGCATGCATGCAGGCTACCACCCGCTGACCGGGCGCAGGTGGCAGCATGCGGGGTTCGCCCCCGCCGCGATGGCGCGTCTGCCTAGGGCGCGACCTGGATGGTCACGGTGCTGCCCGTGGCGTCCAGCACGCCGACTTCATATGTGAAGTTGCCCGGGCCCAGGGGTGTCTCGCCCAGGAAGTCGATCGGCTGCAGCAGGAAGGGCATGCCGTCGATCTCCAGGCTCACGTAGTTGTAGTCATACGCCACGCCGAAGTCGCGGTACTCGGTGCGCTCCCCGGAGCGCAGCGTGCCGTAGCTCTCCTCGCCGACCACGAGGTTGTCGTAGTCGTAGTCGCTGATGTTATGGACCTCGATCATCGTCGGACCCGTGGCGCCCCACTCGTAGAGTACGCTGCAGCCGCCGACCATGCCGTCGCTGATGCAGCCGCTGAAGCTGATCGAGGCCGCGCCGTCCTCGGTCTGGTACGCGTCGCGGTACGCGTCCTTGAACGGCGTGAGGTCGAAGCTCAGCTGCGCGCTCTCCTCGGCCTCGCAGGCGTCGCCCATCGCGTCGTGCAAGACCTCGAAGCCGAGCTGGATCGGGAAGCTCTCGGCCCAGCTCTCGCTGAAGCACAGGCCGTAGCTGTGCATCGCACACCCGCCGCTGTGGCTCACCCCGATGTTCATGGTGTCACCGTCGATGTCGAGGTCGGTGATCGTGAGCGGGTCCCTTGGGTCCCCCGGGTCGCAGGCGTGTAGCTTCATCCACTCTCCGGGGTCGCCGGGGTCGGTTGGATCGATCGGCACTCCATTCGGATGCAGATCACCCGGGTCGGACGTCCCGTTGTCGTTGCTCGCGATCACCTCGTAGTCGTCGTCGAGGGTTCCCGGGAGCGTGGCCGAGAACGACCCGTCCTCGGACACATCGACCGTCACCTCCTCCCCACTGCTCGCATTGCGCACGGTGACCTGCCCGCCGCCCGGTGCGACTGCGCCGGGCTCGCCGCTCACCTCGACCGAGTCGGCACCTGCCGCTTGCACGGACAGCAGCGCCTCGGTTAGCACCGGTGGATTGCCTGTCTCGGTGCCGGTGTGTGCGTCGACGCAGCCGGTCGCGCCAGCGGCCAATACGAGGCCCAAGATGAGTGTCCGTGTCTTCATGGCGAGTCTCCCTCGGCCGTCCCCGCATCGCGTGCAGACGGCGTGTCTTCGTCAGCCCCTGAGATGGTCAGGGGAAAGAGCTGCAGGTTGAGCTGGAGCACCTGGTCGGCGTCGACCTCTTCGCTCTCCATCTCCAGCAGCTCGCGCCGAAAGCGCGTGAGCCGCTCCTTGAGCCGGTCCATCGAGTCACCGCGCATTCGCAGCGTGAGCGAGGACAGGTCCCGCCGCCACGCCGGGACGCGTTCGATGGCGTCGGCGGCCTGCTGCATCATCGCTCGGTGGTAGTTTCCGATGTGCATGCTCGCGGTCTGCGGGCCGGTCGAGACGACTGCGGATGTCTGCTGCAGCACGCCGTCGTCGTCGCGCTCGAGCAGGCCGAGCTCGAGCAGCAGCTTGACCGCGCGTGCGGCCTCGCGCGGCTGGATCGCGGGCAGAAGCCTTGCGGCGATCCACGCGGCGTCCTCCTCGAAGTCCGGGCTACCAACCAGCTCGCGGATGGCGGGCATGTACCAGTTGGCGTGGTACGCGGCGTGGGCCAGCTCGATGCGCTGCGCGCGCCGGTAGCGCTGGAAGCCCGCCATGCGCATGTAGACGGCGTCGCGACTGGCGTCGTCGCGCGCCTGGTCGAACTGCACGAGCTCGCGGAAGTAGTCGGCGCCCTCGCCGTGCAGGCCGCATGCCTCCGCGAAGCGCGTCGCCATGGCGGCGGTCAGGTTGCGCTCGCCATCGATAACGAGCTTGAGGTAGTTCGGCGACTTCAGGCCGGCCGCGCGCGAGAACACCCGGTAGGAGAAGCCGCGCGGCTTGCGCGCCTGGTAGTAGTCCGCCAGGTAGCGCCGGTAGTCCAGGTACCGAAAGACATCGATGACCGATCGTCGAGCCATGCCCACAGCTTGCTGCCGATCCGCCGAGACACAACGGGTATTTTTCTAAAATTGTATTCTGCAGTATACGGCCCGGCCCGTACGCGTGGGCGTATGCTACTGAAAATACAAGGTATTATAGAATGCGATCCAGTGGCTCCGTGCAACCCGCGTCAGGGTACGGCGACCGTCTGGATGCGGTTGCTCTGGGCGTTGAAGTAGAACTGGCCAGACGCATCGAACTGCAGATCGTTGAACGTCACCGCCATCTCGATGGTGTCGACGGGCACCTGGTCGAGGATCGGTCCGCCGCCCTCGCCCACGAGCACCTGGACCATGCCGTTGCCGTCCACGTAGCGAATGTAGCCCCGTGAGTTGATGTACTCGCTGAAGTAGACGGTGCCATCGGGCGACACGGTCACGGGCGGTGATGCGCGCACCAGGTTGCTCGAGGCTGGAACGCCTCCCAAGGACGTCACGCCATTATACTGGCCGACCACCTGCGACCAGCCGTTGCCGTCGAAGTGCACGACGCCGTAGGCGCCGTTGCCGCCGACGGTTCCGAACATCGATCCACAGAACAGTCCGCCGAAGTAGTAGCCGCCGGCGCCGTCGGGCGCGATGTCCCTGACGGTGTGGAGGTAGAGCACCTCGGAGCTGGTGCAGACGCTGCCGACACTGTCCGTGAGGATCGGCGTGACCGCGAGCGTGTCCGGGTCGACCCCGTAGATCCGCGGGTTGCCGGTTCCCTCGTGGTAGACGAGCCACAGCAGTCCATCGACGAACTCCATGTCGATGAGCGTCGTGATCCCGAGGTTCGGCAGCGTGTCGAGGGTGTCGATGAGTCCGGTCTGCAGATCGACGACCCGTATGACGTCGGTCTGCTTGATGAACAGCCGGTTTCCGGGGTCGAGGGCGAGGTCACGCGGAGAGGAGAGCGAGGCCACCGCGGCGGCGCCACCGTCGCCCACTGTGGCGGTGGTGCCGGTGCCGGCGATGTGATGCGCCACGCCATCCGTGTCGAAATACACGATCTTCGTCGTCTCGGAGGCATACACGCCCCCGTCGGGCGCCACGATCATGTTGTAGATCGGGCGGCTGTACTGCACCGCGGGCCGGGTCAACACGCTGGAGCTCACGCTGCCACTGCCCGCGAACTCCGCGTGGTGCAAGGGATGGACGATGCCGGGCTGTGGCGGCGTCACGGTGATGTCGACGCTCGCGTTGCCGCTCGACGATTGGTGCGGGCCGAGCATGTCGAGTGTCAGGGTGAAGTCGCCGGCGAGGCGGCCGACGAAGCCGGTGATGCCTGTCACCCCACTGAGGTCCGTTCGCATTTCGGCGAGCATCCAGCCACCCGGGTGGTCGAAGTCCAGCACGAGATCGGCACCGCCCAGCGGCGTGCCGCCCGCGATAATCTCGACGCCAACGGCCTCGATCCGTGCGTTCGGCCCGCGGCTCTGCGTGCCGCCCTGTGTGACGTTCACGGTGACCTGCTCACCGGGCCGCTCGACACCGACGACGCGGCGGATCGCCCGGCCACCCCCGTCGATGACGTAGAGGTCGCCCGCCGGCGACACCCACACACCCTTGCCGATGTTCGTGAGTGTGGCGTCGAGCGCGGTGCCGAAGTCGCCTCGTGCTCCGCCTCCACCCGTGTCGCTCACGAGCTGCGTTGCGCGCCCGCTGGTCCCATCGACGCGGATGATGCCCCAGTTGGGGTTCCACTCGGGGGCGACGTAGAAGTTGCCCTGTGAGTCCATCGCCAGTCCGGCGACCAGTCCCAGACTGTTGTCGTCCACGTGCCAGTTGTCGATGAATGGCTCGACGTGTGTCCGCCCGCCTGCGTGTTGGGGCGGCTCGAACCCGGTGATCTTCCCGTTGATGTCCGTGATAGGCACCATGCGCAGCAGGTGAAACTGATTGCTGCCGGGGCAGGCATACGTTCCCATGAACAGGACGTCGTCCGGCGAGAACGCCAGCGCGACGTAAGTCGAGGTGTTCTGAGGCCCGACCTGGCTGCAGTCCTGGAAGTAGTAGACCGCGTCGACGACCTGCGTTTGCGGATCGATGCGTCGGATCTGACCCGCCACGTTGTCCCACAGGTACAGGGCGCCGTCGGGGCCCGCTTCGAGGTCGATTATGGAGAGCTTGGCGCTGCGCGCGGGGCCTCCGTTGCCGGTGGAGGGGCCACCGCCTGCGTAGAGTTCCATCTGTCCCGTCGCGAGATCGATCCGCTGGATGGTGGTGGCGTCCGCGACGAAGACGGCGTTGCCAGGGCCGTCGTAGGCGATCAGGTCTGCGTTCGCGGCCGTGCTGATGCGCCTGAAGTGCCCGTCCGGGTCGATCTCACTGACGCCGCGGTAGCCCATCGCCACATACAGCGTGCCGTCGGGCGCGCCGTCGATGTCCTCGGGTATGTAGTCGGTACTGCGTATCACCGCCGGGCCCTGCCCCACGACGAGCGCGCTCACGTGGGTGGTGTTGAACACGGTCACGATCGACTCGTCCGGCGGGTCGAGTGAGGTCGCCGTGAACACCAGGGGCATGTAGCCGACCGAGCTGACCGTGAAGTCGTGGTCGCCTGCTCGGCGACCGAACTGCAGCTGCATCGCGACCTGGCCGTTGCCATCCGTCACCGGGTCGGCGGCCGTCAGCACGGCACCGCGCGGCGGGCCGAACGTCAACGTCGCGCCCACCACGGGTGCGCCGACCTCGTCGCGCAGCGTCACCATGACCGGGTCGATCACCTGGGTCACGAACCCGCCCGGAGGCGAGTTGACGAGTGTGATGCCGAAGCCGCCACCGCAGTCGTCGCCGTTCCAGCAGTCCGGGTCGTCGCAGTCCGTCGCGCCATCGCAGTCGTTGTCGATCCCGTCCGGCGTTGCGCACAGCTCATCGGCGCCGGGGTGGATGTCCGGGTCAACCTCGTCGCAGTCGCCCGCGTCCGCCACGAAGCCGTCTGGCGGCGCACAGCCGCTGATGATCTCACCGGCACCGAAGCCATCGCCGTCATCGTCGCGGTAGAAGTCCACCAGCACGATCGCCTCGTCGACGTTGCCGTCGCAGTTGTCGTCCACGTCCGGCAAGCCGCTGCAGTCGTCGAGCACCGCCGGATTAAGCAGACCGTCCATGTCGTCGCAGTCGCCGCCCTGCTGGGCCACGCCGGCGGGCAGGGTGCATGCGGACAGCTCGGTGCCCGCGCCGTACCCGTCCGCGTCCTCGTCGATGTAGAACGTCAGGTGCTGCTCGGCCTCGTCGGAGCTTCCGTCGCAGTCGTCGTCCACGCCCGCTTCTCCGCTGCAGTCGTCCGCCACGGATGGGCTCTGCGCCGGTGATGCATCGTTGCAGTCGCCGCCCTCGAGCGCCCAGCCGGGCTGCAGCTCGCAGGAGAGCTTCGTGTCCCCGTCCTGCCCGTAGCCGTCGCCGTCGTCGTCGCGGAACCACGTGAAGTCCTCGTCGAGCGAGTCGATGATGCCGTTGCAGTCGTTGTCGACGCCGTCGCACAGCTCGCGCGCGCCGGGGTAGATGGTGTCGTCGTTCTCGGCGCAGTCCACGCGCGGCAGCCCGCACCACGGATCGGGCGCCCCGTCGCGGTCGTCGTCCTCGAAGTTGTCCGGGCCGATGATGAAGTCCATGTCGCCGTCGCAGTCGTCGTCGATGGCGTTGCAGCGCTCCGGTGCGGCCGGGTTGATGCGGTCGTCGGCGTCGTTGCAGTCGGTCGTGTGCAGCGAGAAGCCTGGCTGGACCTCGCAGCTGGCGAGCTCGCCGCCGGCCATGTCGCCAAAGCCGTCGCCGTCGAAGTCCCGGTACCAGGTGGCAGGCTGGTTTTCGGCCTCGTCGACCTCACCGTCGCAGTCGTTGTCCTGTCCGTCGGCGCACAGCTCGAAGAGCCCCGGCGAGCGCTGCAGGTTGCCGTCGTCGCAGTCGCCGTCCGACTCGGCGAAGCCGCCGAGCGACGGGCAGACGTCCTGTGCGTCGGTGCCCTCGGCACCGTAGCCGTCTCCGTCCGCGTCCACGTACTTCGGTGTCGTCAGTCCCTCGTCGATCAGCACGTCGCAGTCGTTGTCGAAGCCGTCGCAGGTCTCGCCCGCATCCGGGTGGATGCCGCGTCGCGCGTCGTCGCAGTCGAGCCCGCAGTTGTCGCCGTTGCAGCAGACCGCGTCGACGTAGCCATCGAGGTCGAAGTCGAGCGTTCCGAAGGTGGCCGTGTCGCAGTCCTCGTCGACACCGAGCATGTCGCAGACCTCGATGTTGCCGGGGAAGCGCGCCGGGTCTCCGTCGTCGCAGTCGTCACCCAGGGCCACGCCGTCCGCGTCCTCGCAGGTCGCGTCGATGTGCCCGTCTCCGTCCGCGTCCGTGCCGACGAACTCGCAGCCCTGGGTCGCCTCCGAGCAGGCGTCGCGCGTGCACTCGACGCCGTCGTCGCAGGTGACGAGCTCGCCCTGCGCGCACAGCCCGTCGTTGCACGTCTCGGCGCCGTCGCAGTAGACGCCGTTGTCGCAGTCGACGTCCTCCTCGCACTGCGCGGGCGTGACGAGGACACCGCCGTCGGGTGAGATGACGGTCGTCTCGGTGATGTTCTTGACCGTCTCGCCGCCGCAGGCAACGAGGGTGATTGCGGTCGTGTAGACCAGGACCAGAGCGCGCGAAGTCATAGTGAAGAGCCTCCCTGGCGGCGACCTTGCCACACCCAATCCGGGGACACAGCAGATAAGCGACGGCATGCGTGTTTGCGCAGGGATTGCGCCTGGGGTGGGGCACCGCCGTCCGTGCGGGCACTGTGGGCTTGGTTTTGGGTATCGCGCTCGACGACACGTGTTGCGAGCCTACCGGGCAGGCGACGGCGACCGCGCTTCGGTCTAGACTGCTGCCCCACAGGTGACCATGCCAGAACTCGACTACGATCCCCGATCCCCCGCGGTGCTTCGCGACCCCTATCCGTACTACCGGAGGCTCCGCGACGAGGCGCCGGTGTTCCACATCGACGACGGCGACAAGGACTTCTATGTCGTGTCCCGGTTCGCCGACATCTACGGGGCGGCCCGCACGCCGGAGGTCTTCTCGTCCGCGAGCGGTCTGACGTTCGAGGACGACGAGATTGCGAAGCTGGGCATTCCGCCGACCATCGTCATGATGGACGCGCCACAGCACACAGCCTTCCGTCGACTGATCAGCAAGGGTTTCACCCCGCGGCAGGTGCTGCGGCTCGAGGATGGGATCCGCGCCTTCGTCGTCGACCGGGTCGAGCGCCTGCGCCGCGGCGAGGCCACCGACCTCATCGAGACCCTCGCGGGTCCCACGCCGACCCACGTGCTCGCGATGCTCATGGACATTCCCGAGGCTGACCAGCCGCGCTTCGACCAGTGGAGCAACTCCATCGTCACCGCCAACGCCGAGGGCACCGGAGTGATCGAGAAGGCGGCCGAGGCGATTGGCGGCATGTTCGAGTACTTCAGCACGTTGCTTCCGCAGCGACGCGACAACCCCGGTGAGGACCTGCTGTCGACGCTCACCCACGCGGAGGTCGACGGCCAGCGGCTGACCGACTTCGAGATAGTCGGCTTCTGCTTCGTCATGGTCGCCGGGGGCAACGACACCTCCACCGGGCTGATCGGAGGCGCGATGGAGCTGCTGCAGCGCTACCCGGACCAGCAGGCGCTGCTGCGCGCGGACCGGGAGCTGATGGGCGGCGCGATCGAGGAGTTCCTGCGGCTCACCACCCCGGTGCAGGGCCTGTGTCGGACGACGATGTCCGAGGTGGACATTGCCGGTACGACAATCGCGGAGGGCAAGAAGGTCATGCTGCTCTACGGCTCGGGCAACCGGGACGAGCGCGAGTTCGGCGAGAGCGCAGACGCGCTCGACGTTCGTCGTGAGGTTCCTCGGCAGCTGGCGTTCTCGAGTGGCCCGCACTTTTGCCTCGGCGCATCGGTCGCGCGGATGCAGGGCTCGATCGCGCTTACCGAGCTGCTCGACCGCATCCCGCGCTTCGAGATCGACCTCGAGGGTGCGGAGCTCGCGCCCGGACACTTCGTGCGTCGCTACGCCAAGCTACCGTTTCGCGCGCTGGCTTGACGCCCGTGCGCGGCGTGGCGGCTGCGGCGAGTGCGCTCGGCCGCGTTCAGGGACCGAACGCGGCGCACGTGTAGTCGCAGCTGACGATCCCGTTCTGGGCGAGGGTGCTCTCGCACGCGCTCTGGTTCAGATCCTCCTCGCATCCGTCGAGGCACTCGCCCCCGGCCTCGCTGCCCGCCTCCGCCCCTACACACTGGCAGACGTCCGCGCAGCGTGCGCCTCCGCCGCTGCTGCCGCCGCTGTTGCCGCCCGACCCCGGGCTGTCGCCGCCCGAGTAGTCGGGGGTGGTCGAGAACCCTTCGCACTGGGAGTCGCACGAGAAGACCCCGTTTTCAGCGAGCGTCGATCGACACTCCGCCGGAGTGCCGATGGAGGTGCAGTCGGACATGCAAGCTTGCTTGCCCTCGCTCCCAGCCTCGTCTCCAACGCAGTTGCAGACGGCCTGGCAGGGGTTGGCGCTGCCCCCGCCGCCTCCGCCCCCGATGCATGCGCTGGCCAGCGTCAGCAGGCCGATCCAAGCTGCGACTTCGACGGTCGATCGTACGTTCATGGCAAACCTCCTGCCGATGATCGTACGCCGTTGTCGTGACCGTCGGAAGGTGGTCCAGCGCGGCACACGGACACACGCGTTCGCCCCTGGTCCGCGCGGCCCCGCGCAATGCTGGCCCGGTCGTGGTGATTCACCCGCGCGCGGTCGTCAGCCGGCGGGCGCGGACGCGTCCAGCGATTGCGCGGGGCTGCTCGTGCGCTCGTCGGCGTCGTCGAGTGCCCGCATCAGCTCGTCGCATCGCTTGCGCACGAAGCCCCGGACCTCGGGGTGCGACAGGATGTAGAAATCGCCGCGCAGCACCCCGTCGAGGGCGATGCGACCGGTCTCGTCCGGCTTCTGCGCGTCCTGCAGGACCGTTGCGAACTCGGCCGGCGCGCTGCGGGCGCCGCCGTAGCGCGGCTGGCGGTTACGCGCGCAGTCCCACACGCCCGTGTCCACCGGTCCCGGGCACAGCAGGCTGACACCGACGTTCGCGGGAGCGAAGTCGCGCCGCATCGCCTCGGTCATTCCAAGGACCGCGTGTTTGGAGGCGGTGTAGACGCTCATCGGGCCGGTCGCGGGTAGACCCAGGGCGTGCTCCGAGGCCGTGTTGAGCACGTGCGCGAAGCCGCCCGCCTCGGCAGTGGCCTTCAGGTGTGGCGCGAAGGCGCGCACGCCGTTGTAGACGCCGGTCACGTTGACCGCGAAGATCCACTCGAAGTCGCTTGGCCGTGTCTGGTCGATGCGGCCTGTGCGCCCGACGCCCGCGTTGTTGCACAGCACGTTGATCGTATCCAGCTCGCGCAGACTGAAGGCGGCCAGCGCCTCGACGGCCTCGAGCTCGGCCACGTCGCACACGAAGGGCAGCGCGCGCGTGTCGTAGTCGCGCTCGAGCTGCAGTGCGACCGCCTCGGCGTCCTGCCGGCAGATGTCCGCGACGACCACGTGGGCACCCTCGCTCGCGAAGGCCCGCGCGATCCCTCGGCCGATGCCGCTGCCGGCTCCGGTGACGACGACGCCCAGGCCTGCAAGCTCTACCTGTTCGCGTTCTGTCATGACGACTCCCGTCCGCTTCGGGCCCTTGTGGGGCGACTGATCGCCGACGCGGGGGATCCGTTTGGACGGCCCAGCTTCGAGCAACTCAAATCTACGTGGCCGGTGGCCTGTCTGCACCGGCGCGTCCGGCCAGTTGCGTGGGTTCGGCGGCCAGCGCACGCGGGCACGTCATCGCGTCAGCCTTGCTTGCGATAGGCGGCCGGGGTCTTGCCGGTCCAGCGTTTGAAGTTGCGGTAGAACGTGCGCGAGTCGACGTAGCCCAGCAGCGCGGCGACCTCTTCGAATCCGTGATCGGAGTTCAGCACGTACCGACACCCGAGCTCCTTGCGCAGCTCGTCGAGCAGCTCCTTGTAGCTCGTGCCGTGATCCTGCAGACGTCTTCGCAGCGTGCGGGTGCTGACGCCGAGCCGCGTCGCGAGCGCGTCGAGGCTGGGGCCGCCGTCGGCGATGTCGTCCAGCAGTGCTCGCCTCGCGCGCAGCACGAACGGATCTGCGACGGGCAGCTCGTCGAGCATCTTCGTCGCGTGCTCCTCGAGGATACGCCCGAGCGCGAGGTCCACCCGCCGCAGCGGCGCATCGAGCGTACCAGCCGCGCAACGAATCTCGTTGTGGTCGGCGCCGAAGACCACCTCGCAGGGGAAGAAGTCCTCGTAGGTCTCGAGCGGCCCCTTGCGCCGGTGCACGAAGCGGATCTGCAGGGGCGTGTAGCCCGGGAGCTTGGTCGCGCACAGCATCACGATCGTGGCGAAGAGGCACTCGACGTCGGGCTGTGGAAAGCCACCGTCGCGCGACACCCGCACGGACTCGCCCTCACCCTCCCCGGCGCTGTCGGCCTGTGCGGAGAAGCGAGGGTCGAGCAGGGCGCCGAATCGTTGCATCTGCTCGAGCGCCCCACGCAGGGTGCTCTGGTGCCGCAGCATGTAGTCGACCGTGCCGAACGAGCCGGGCCGCATCGCGCGGGCCATGTGCAGGCCGAGGCAGGGGTCGCCCGTGACCTCGAGGGCCGCGTTCCAGAGCGCGTACTCGAGGGCGGGGTCGAAGCGCGCTTCGGGCTCCTGGAGTTCGGCCTCGATGACTCCGGCGCGCTCGAGGATGGTCGCCACATCGGCGTCGAGCGCGCGCAGACCCTCGACCACCCAGCTGAGCTGTTGAGCGGAGATCGTTACGGTGGAACCCTGCGTGCTCGCCACGGTTCGAGGTTAGGCCAGGCCACCTTCGAGGTCGAGCACTGCCGACCGTGCGCGGGTGGGAGACGCATGCCGCGCCGGCGGGCTCTCTGCCATCATCGATCGGCAGTCGGCACCGGTCCGATGCCCCCGAACGGGGTCCGTGGCCGCGTGGGGTATCGGGGTGCCCAGGGGCCGCTTCGTGGCGGGAAACCGCGCTTGGCCCGCGGGCTCCGCGGTGGGACAATGGGCTTGCTGTCGTGTCCTTGCCGTACCGCTTCACTCAGCTGGCCGCCGTGCTCGGCGCAGCGCTCTTCGCCGCCACCTCGCTGCCCGCGTGCGTGCTCGAAGACATCGGGCTCGCGGGTAGGCCCTGCCCATGCACCGAGGGGTACGAGTGCGATGACGCGTCCAGGACGTGTGTCGAGACGCGGCTCGGTGACCTACCCGCGGGGGACGGTGACGTGGCCGGTGACGGTGACGTGGGCGGTGACGGCGACATGGGCGGTGACGGCGACGTGGGCGGTGACGGCGACGTGGGCGGTGACGGCGACGTGGGCGGTGACGGCGACGCCATGTCGAGCCGCGACGACTTCCCGTCGGTGATCTCCCCCGATGCAGGCTTCGACATGCTCGACGACGGCACGCTGACGCCCTCGATCGCCGAGTGCCCCGCGCTTCCACCGCCCGGCGCCTGCCCCCCCGAGTGCAGCCACTGCGACGGCGGCGTGTGCACCTTCGTCTGCCTGATCCCCGGCGTCCAGTGCACCCTGCCGCAGGTGTGCCCGCCCGGCTGGCCCTGCTTGATGGACTGCGCGGGCACCGCGGGGGGCTGCAACGCGGGCTCGCTGATCTGCGCCGACGGTCCCTGTCAGGTGAACTGCAACCTCAGCACGTGCATGGGGCTGACGGTGACGTGCGGCACCGGGCCGTGCCACGCCTTCTGCTCTGCTGTGACCAACATCAATTGTGGCGACTCGTGCGACTGCCCGGGCGTCTGCGAGCGCTAGCGCGCGTCGACGGCCGGGCGACTCTGAATCACTCGGGCGCGAGCAGGTCGCAGCCGGTCGCGCCGCCCACGATGGTGCGCAGCGTGTCGACCAGGGCGTCCTTGTTGTCCGGCACGAATGGCATGGTGCCCGTGCCGCCGGCGTTGGCGACGTCGGTCAGGTGGGCGGTCAGGTTGGCGTCGCCGCCCGCGAGGCTGATGACGAACGTCTGGATGCCCTCGTTGAGCGCCATCGTGGTCTGCTGGATCACCTCGGCAGCCGCGTCGGGTGCACCGTCGCACAGCGCGTTCGGCGCGCCATCGGTGGCCAGGATGATGTACTGCGAGCGCGAGAGGGCGTCGGGGTTGGCCAGGGTGGCGGCGATCTCCATGCGTGCCGCCTCCATGCCCTGGTGCGTGGGCGTCGAGCCACCGAGGGGCTGCTGCGGGTAGGCGGTGCTCATCGCGCCGTGGTTCATCTTCGCCACCGGTACCGTGACCAGCTGCGGGCAGAGGCCTGGCGTGGGCACTCCCAAGAAGGCGCCGATGTCGATCGGCCCGTCGTAGATCACCAGGCCGAAGTCGACCACGTCCTGCAGCCGGGCGACCGCGCCGTCCGGGTCCATCAGGGCCGCGCGCAGTGTGGTCCAGCGGTCGGAGGCGCCGAAGCCGTCGGACATGCTGCCGGAGCCGTCGACGACGAACCACATCGTGGCGTCCTTGGGCGCGCAGCCGTCGTAGAAGGTCGGGTCGCCGCCGTTCGAGCCGCCCCCGTTGCCGGCGCCGCCGACGTTCGACCCGCCGCCATTGTCGAAGCCGCCGCCGAGGTTCGAGCCGTCGCCGCTGCCGTTACCGGTTTGACCACGGCCGCCGGTGTCGTCGCTGCTGCTGTCGCTGCACGCGACCAACAGGCACGCCGCCAATGAAAGGAGAACTCGCCCAGTCTTCAACATGTTGCACACACCTTGCTACACCCAGTGGATGAACTGTGGCACGAGATCGGGAAGCGCCCAAGGGGGGACGTCGAATGGGCTCGCGGCCCCGCAAAACATGGGTTTCGGTCCGGCGGTGTGCAATGCGTTGCCCATTGCCGCCGCCAAGCCAGTCGCGGCGCTCATGCGCCATAGGTCGATGCCTCGAGCGCGAACGCGAGCCCGCTGAGCGCGTCTCCGCGCGCGCGTCGAGCCGCGTTGTCGCGCGCGATCTCTGCGTACAGGGAGAGGGCCCCGCGATCGTCGAGGTCCGAGGTGTCCCGGCCCAGGTGCTCGGCGAGCAGCTCGACCCGGAACGCGCGCACGGCCTTCGTGCACCAGAAGGACGCGTTGAGCTCCGTATCCCCATGGAAGGAGCGCGCGGCGATGTTGGTCGACCCCACGGTGCACCAGTGGTCGTCGACCAGCGCGATCTTGGCGTGGACGTAGATGTTCTGCAGCTCGCCGTCTTCACGCGGGCTCGCGATGCCCACGAGCGTGAAGTGCGCATGGTCGTCGAGGGCGGTCAGCGAATCGAAGAACGCCTTGGCCTTGGGGTCCGTTCGGGCCTTGACCATGTCCTGATTGGGTTCGGCCGGGACCAGGAAGACCACCTGCACCCCGCGCCGTAGCGCGTCGTGCAGCGCGTCGACCACCGGTGCATAGCCGATGGCCTGGTCCTCCACGTAGATCGTGTGCTTGGCGGCCTGCAGCGCGGCCAGGTACTGCGCCAGGATCGTCTTGTCGCCCCGCTCGATGGCAAAGGGCTCCCCGCCGGGCGTGGCGGTGTCGTCGGTGTAGCGCCCGGCCCGGACCGTGCGCTGGATCTGGACGGGCACCTCCCCGCGGGGCTCGCTCGGGCGGGTCGGGAATGCGAGCAGTCCAGGCTCGACGTCCGCGGGAAAGCGGCCGTCGGGCTGCTGCCGGTCGCTTGCCCCGTTCCAGCGCTGCACGAAGTTGTGATGCACATCGGTGCCGGACGGGCCCTGAAGCTCGAGATAGACGTCGTGCACGTTCCCGCCGTCCGTCGCCGGGTGGCCCACCGGCACCGTGGAGTCCTGGCCGAGATTGATGCCACCCACGAAGGCGATCTCGCCCTCGGTGCCCGCATCCACCAGCCAGCTCTTCTGGTGCTGGCAGTAGTTGCCATCGGCCTGGTCCCAGACCGCGTGGAAGCGGGAGCCGCGATCCGCGAGTGCCTGGCGCTCCGGCTCGGTTCCGGAGTAGTGCGTGCCCGGCTTGATCTGCTCGAGCAGCGTGTGGCGCCAGAAGATCACGCGTACGTCGAGGCCCCTCGCCACCGCGGCGTCGAGCACGTCGAAGAGGCTGCCGCGGCCGTCTGGCATCGCGAAGTCCCTCGACATGAAGGCGACGGTGACCCAGACGCTGTCGCTCGCCGCCTCCACCGCCTCGCAGATCCGCCGAAAGGCCGGCTCTCCGTCGACCAGGGGCCGCACTCGATTGCCGTGCCTGAGGGGGTAGGGACCGGAGGATATGGAGGGAACGTGGTGTCCGGCGGGAAGCATGGACTGACCCATAGCACCCTTCGATCGACGGCGGCGTTCCGTGCTAGCTCGGGTGGGCTTCGAGGCCCGGCGGATGCGAACCCGCGGGCCTGTACCCGGGGGTAGGGCCACCGTCCCGGGCGGGGTGAGGCGTGACCGGCGCTGGACGACCGTGCTACTATTCAGGGTGACGTGACCGTCATGCGCCAGTTTCGAGTGGTCTCGGGTGACCGCGACGTTCTGCTCCGCCCCGGGGTGTTCATCATCGGCCGCGGACGCACGGCTGATCTGACTCTCTACAGCTCGAGCGTGTCGCGAAAGCACGCCATGCTCCGCATCTCGAGCGACCGCCTGTTCGTCGAGGACATCGGCAGCCGCAACGGCGTGCTGGTCAACGGTGAGCGCATCGAGGAGCCCACCGATCTGAAGGACGGCGACAGCCTGGTCATCGGCGGCGAGCGCATCCACGTGGTGGAAGGTGCCCAGTCGTCGTCGAAATTCGCCCGTCCCACCGGGCCACCGACCAGCGAGTTCTACCCGGACGACGACATCCTGGGCCCCGACGAGCGCACGACGCGCGTTGCACCCATGGACGTCGACACGTACGCCGAGACGGACGACAGGGAGACCATCGCCCCGCCTGGGTTCGTGAGCAGCGCCCCCGAGCAGGTGACCAGCGATGAGCTGCCGCAGGCTGCGGACGCCGCCGGCGAGCCCGCGCCCGCCGACGAGCCCGACCAGGACTGAGCTGGGGCCACCGTGCCGTCACGGGCCGGCGCGCGGTGCTGTTGGGGGCTCGACATGTAGGTATCCGCGGGGGCCCGGCCTGCCGTGGCGATGCATTCGTTGCTACCCTCTGGGTACAGAACTTCACCTGCGAGGCACGGCATGGCGCGACGACTGCACACCTGGTTTCTGATTGCGCTGGCCGGCCTGCTGGCGGGCTGCGTGTCGTCGGGGGGAGACGGTTCGTCGGACGCTGGAGCGGGTCCGGGTGACGGCGACGCCGCCGGCGATGGCGACGGTGACACGGGCGATGGTGACGGCGACACCAACACCGGGGATGGCGATGGCGACTCGGCCCTCGACGACGAGGGCAGCACGGCGGCGACCATCGACGAGGCCGCCGGCGTCGTCGCACCTCCCGGCGCCCTGGTGCGAGGTGTCACGATGGCCGTTGCGCGGGCGGGCGACGGTGGCCCCGACGAGTCATCGCTGCTCGGGCCGGCCTACGAGTTCACCCCTGAGGGGACCGAGTTCGCCATCCCGGCGACGATCTCGCTGCGGGTGCCCGACACCGCGCCGCCCGGACCACTCGTGCTCGTGACCTACGACGACGCCAGCGCGCGCTGGGTCGAGGTGCCCGCCTCCATTCGCATGAACGACCGCGTCTATGCCCAGACCGCCCACTTCAGCTTCTTCGGCGTCTCGGTCCCGCTCGGTCCTGTGGACGCTTGCCGCGAAGCCGCCGCACTGCCGCCCGGGAGCGTCCATCCGATGGCCACGCCCAATGGCATCGCGGTCAGCGGCGCGACCAAGACGGCATCACAGGCCGGTGGCTTCTCGGGCCCCAATCCCCTCGAGCTCGGCTCGACATGGGTTGCCGACCAGCGCTGGGTCACCGTGAGCGGCAACGCGCAGGTCCAGGGCAGCGGCGCTTGGATCGACTGGAGCAACGCGAGCGGCGGGACCTTCGAGGTGGGCGCGGGCGGCGCGTTCAGCCTCGTGATCGATGCCCAAAGCAGCGGGCCGTTCTTCGGGCTCACCGATCCGTGCAACGCCCCTTACGCGGACGAGCGGGGCGGCTGGATCCACAACCTCAACATCCACTGCAGCCAGGCCTGCGAGGATGACCCGACCCCGGCGCCCCCCACGGGCGGTAGCTGCGGCAAGACCGAGCTGTGCGAGCGGACCATCGGCGAGTGCGCCATCATGATGACGCAGCCCGGCTGCGAGAGCTGGTACGACAGCCCGGCCAACTGCACCGACATGGACGGCTATACGACGTGCAACTGCGACTGCGTGCAGATGCCGACCTGCGACGACTACTTCACGTGTGGCGAGAGCTGCTTCGCCAGCTTCTGCAACTGACCGCCGCGCCTGACCGCGTGCACGCCCGGCGACCCAGCTAGAGCGTGCAGGCGATCGGGCTGGCGGTACAGAATTCCTCGTCCGCTCCGTCGAGGCAGTCGGCCCGGCCGTTGCACCAGACCTCTGCGCGCATCGTGACGCCGTCGCACTGCTGGAAGCACGAGAACTCGTCGTCGTCGCAGTCGTTGGCCGTGTCGCAGACCTTGTCCCACGTCAGCACGGTGCCGTCGGCGCACTCATACATGTCGCAGAACTTCTCGTCGGATCCATCCGCGCAGTCGTCCGCGCCGTCGCACAGATGTCCGTGCGGAATCGATGCGGCGCCGTCGTCGCAGCCCCACCAGTCGGCGCACCCGCGCTCGTCGCTGGCGTCGTTGCACTGCGGCGTGCCGTCGCACTGCTCTTTGTAGGTGGCGACCTCCGAGTCCTGCGCGAAGGGGTCGCAGAGGAGCACGAAGCACGCCTCGTCGCTGCCGTCGGAGCACTGCTCGACCTCGTCGCAGAGACAGCCTTCGGGGATCAGCTCGCCGTTGTCGCACTCGAAGGAGTCACCGTCGCCATCGCCGTCGCCATCACCGTCGCCATCGCCGTCGCCATCGCCGTCGCCATTGCCATCGCCGTCACCATCGCCGTCACCGTCGCCATCACCGTCGCCGTCGCCATCGCCGTCTCCGTCTCCGTCTCCGTCGCCATCACCGCCACCCTCGTCGCCGTCGCCGTCGCCACCGCTGGAGCCCCCGGAGTCGGTGCAACCGGTGCCAAGTGTCATCGCCATGGCGATCATGAGTGAGAGAAGGGTGCGCAGTGCCATTGGGATCTCCTGGCTGGTGCCAACGATGCGTGGTCTCGGTGTCCGATCGTATCAGGGCGCCGCGTCGATCGCATCGCCGCCCGGCGACATGCGCTGTCCGGCAGGCGTCGCACGGGTGGCGGCGTGAACGGGTTCGCCGAGGGGGGGCTGTCCGCGTGTGGGGGGAAAAGTGGTATGGGTGACACTGCGGGTCCCGCACAGGAGGCATCGACATGGCGATCAAGCGCATGCCGGTGGAGGCGTCGCACATCATGATGTTCGCGCGCTCCATCGGTGACTACAACCCAACCTATTACGACGAGGAGCAGGCGTCGGCCGGAGAAGCCGGCGGCATCATCGCGCCGCCGACCTTCATCCAGTCGAGTGCCCAGTTCGATCCGGACTATCCACTGCGTCCGAGTCCCGACACGCCATGGTTCGGCTCCGGGAAGAACCCCTCGGGGCGAGTACGGGAGCAGCCCAAGGATGACAGCGCCGACGGTGGCGACGCCGCCAAGAAGAAGGACGACGGCGGTGACGGCGCCAAGAAGAAGGACGGCGGTAGCGGCGGTGGTCTGCACGCGGAGCAGCACTTCGAGTACCACCGCCACCCGCGGCCCGGTGACGTGCTGACCGCCAAGATCAAGGCCGGCAGGACTTGGGAGAAGCAGAGCAAGCGCGCCGGGAAGCTGAGCTTCTCCGAGGGCATCACCGAGTACTACGACCAGCACGGCGAGCTGGTCATCACGGCGCGCGGCGTAGGTGTTCGCACCGAGCGCGTGATCGACGAGGGATAGCGCCATGGCATTGTCAGCGAGTTCACTGTCGGTCGGCGACACCCACGCGGAGGTCGTCGTCGAGGACCTCAAGCGGACGCAGATCGTGATGTATGCCGGCGCGTCCGGCGACTACAACCCCATCCACACCGACGAGGTCTTCGCCACGAAGGTCGCGGGCTACCCCACCGTATTTGCCCACGGCATGCTCACCATGGGCCTGTCGGGCAAGATGCTGACGAACTACGTCGGCGACGGTCGTCTCACGAAGTTCGGGGTGCGCTTTACCTCGCAGGTGTGGCCCGGGGACACGCTCACCTCCACCGCGACGGTGGAGGCGCTTCGCCAGGAGGACGGCCAGCACCTGGTCGACCTCTCGGTGTCGACGACCAACCAGGAGGGTCGTCAGGTGGTGAGCGGCTCGGCGACCGCGCGTATCGACCCCTGAGCCCGCGCCGCCGAGCGCATCGCCCACGGCCGCCAGCGGCGATGCGTGGGGGCTCGGAACAAAGGGCCCACGTGCCGTGTCTATTCAGGTAGACGCGGGCGCGGGGCCCGTGCTGTTCATCCGGAGGCGGCATGTACTGGCCGACGAAGCATGTGCTCATGTTGCTGGGCTGGTCGGCCCTCAACCTCAGCGTCGCCTACGAGCGTCTCGATCACGGGTCGGCGTTCGTGAACGACTTCTGGTCGATCGTGATCTCGCATTCGCTCGTCGTCGCCGTGCCCTGGGGGCTCTGGTGGTGGGCGCGGCCGCACCGCCGGCTCAGGTCGGCTGCCGCGGTTGCGATCAGCAACATCCGCCGTGAGGCGATCCTGCTCGGCCCAGCCTTCGACGAGCTCGCCGTCGAAGCGGAGTGCCTCTGGCAGGAGTGCGGCGTACCTGGCCTGCGCCAGCACCGGATGGTGGAGAGGGAGCTGTCGCAGGGCGCGATCGAGGGGCTGCGCGATGGCCGGGGGCGCGACGTGCTCGAGGCCGCCCGCGACGAGGCGCTCGCCAACGTCGAGCGTACGGTGACCGCACTCGAGCTGCTGAGCGTTCACCTGGCGGGCACCCGCCTGTGCCAGGTCGAGCGCGAGGTGGTCACGGTGCAGATCGACCGCCTGCAGCGCACGACCACCCATGCGATCAGCGCGCAGGAGGAGGCCACCCGCGCCCTGACGGGGTAGCCCACACCGTCGTGCCGGCGCGACTAGAGCTCGGTGGCTTCGATGCGGCGGTTCTGCTGCCGCCCGTCCTTCGTCTCGTTCGAGGCGATGGGCTGCTCGTCACCGTAGCCGACGGCCTCGATGCGGCCCGGGTCGATGCCCTTGGCGACCAGGTAGTCCATGCACGCCTGGGCGCGGCTCTGCGACAGCGCCTTGTTCTTCGCCGGCTTGCCGACGTTGTCGGTGTGGCCCGAGACCTCGAGGCGCGCCGACTCCTTGTGCGTCATGTATTCGACCACCGTGTCGAGCTGGTCGAAGGACTTGTCGCGAATGGTGGACTTGCCGGTGTCGAACTCGACGCCCTTGAGCACGAACCGCTCCGACTTGGGCTCCGGCCGAGGCGGCACGCCTGGCTTCGGCTCGGGGCGCGGCGGCGGGTTCCAGCGCTTGTATCGCAGCGTCAGCTTGATGTTCTGATTGGGCTTGTCCGGGACCGGCACCTTGGCCGTGACGTTCTTGCGCCCGAGGCTCAGGTACTCGAGGGCGTACTTCTTTCCCTTGGGTACCAGCACCTCGGCGAAGCCCTCGGCGTCGGTCTCCTTGGTGTAGAACTTCTGGCCCTCGGGGGAGGTCAGGGCGACGACGATGCCGCGGATCGGTCCCTTGTCCCTGTCGACCACGATGAAGCGGACGGCCGCCATGTCCAGCGTCGCCTCGATCTTCGACCCCTCGACGCCGCCCGGGCGGCCCGACGAGTCCGACTTGTTGACCTTGAATGTGGCCTCGTTGCTGTCCCCACCGGCAGCGCCGGCCGCGGCCGAGCCCCCCGAGTCCGAGCCGCCCGAGGTCCCATCAGCGCCCGCGGCGCTCGTGCTGCCCGGGTCGGAGCCTCCGCAGGCCAGGGTGAACATCGCGATGGTGACGAGTATGTGGCGAGTCATGGGATGGCTCCGCGGTTGGGAAACGATTTGCCGCAAGCTACCACATGCCGCGATGGGCCGCGCCGCCCTCCCCAAACGGTGTGAACGCCGCGGGGCTGTGCCGGATGCCGTGCTTTCTTCTTCCGCGTAGGCCGCCGCTTGCCACAAGCGTGCCACCGCCAGCTATGCTCCGCGATCGATGGCGGACATCGTCAACCTCAACCGGTTTCGCAAGCGCCGCGACCGCGCCGACCGCGACGCGAAGGCCGACGCCAACCGCCGCGTGCACGGGCGGACGAAGGCCGAGCGCGAGGAGGAGGCGACGCGGCGGGACAGGGCGAGCCGCGATATCGAGGGCAAGCGGCTCGACCCCACCGACCCCACCGGCCCCACCGACCCCACCGACCCCACCGACGACGATGGGGGCGCGTGATCGCGCGCGCGGACGCACGGACGTGAGCGTGCGACGACACATCAGGCGTGCGGCCCTCCTGGGCTTGCCGCTGTTGCTGGCCTTCCTCGCGTGGGACGTGCACCTGCCGTCGGCGATTGCGTGGACGCCCGCCGCTGATCACGGCGAGGGCGCGCTGCGTGCCGACGGGCTCGTCCTTCACACCGGCGACGACGACATCGTGTGGGCGACCCGCGGTTACGGCATCTACCGCAGCGTGGCCGGCGCGCCCTTCGAGCGCCTGTGGGTCCTGCGCACGCCCCCTGGCGAGGCGTGGGCTGGCTATTCGCGCACCGTGCGCCACCTCTTCGGATACCAGGAGCTGACCGAGCTGATCCCGCGGGCCGATGGCTCGCTCGTCGCGTTCGCGGGGGGGCGCGTCTACCGCGTAGCGCTGGACGCCGGCGGCCAGCGGGAGGTGCACCGGATGCGCTTCTATGGCCGTGGCGAGGGCCGCGGTGTGATGCCGCACGGGCTGACCGAGGATGGCGGCGGCAGGCTCTACTACGGCGAGTACCCGCGTCACGAGGAGAGCATGAAGCTCGGCCGCCGCCTGTACCGCAGCGACGACGGCGGTCGCAGCTGGCACGTCGCCTACGAGTTTCCGCCCGGACAGATCCGCCACATCCACTCGGTGCAGTGGGATCCGATCGGCGACAGCATCTGGGTCACCACCGGCGACGACGATGAACAGCCGCGCATCGGCTACTCGCGCGACCACGGCGAGAGCTTCACGTGGATCGCCCAGGGCGAGCAGCGCTTCCGCGCGTGCAGCCTGCTCTTCCAGGAGGATCGCGTTGCATGGATCCCCGACACGCACCGCGGCTTCCATGCCCAGTGGTGGGAGCGGGAGGGTGGGCGCATCGTCGAGTCGAGCACGGTGTTCGACCGCCCCGGTCACTACGCGCGCCCGCTCGATCGACACCGTGGCCTCGTCACCATCGGCCACCTCGAGCCGTCGCTGTGGCTGGTCGGCGCGCCTGGCGGCGTCTCGCGGCTGGCGGCGTGGGAGCCTGCGCCGCCGCTGCTGCGCGGGCCGTACCCGAACGTCCGCGTCGCGCGCAGCGCGCAACCCGCCGCCGGCGTCGTCCACGTGAACCCGCTGCGCACGACCGCCGGCGACGCGTTCATCCTGCGGCTCCCCGTGCCGCATCTGCTTTCCGCGGACGGAGCCCGCTAGCACTCCACTCGGCGTTCCACTCGGCGTGCCCTGGCGCGCCGCTCGGCGCTAGGCCCGCGCGAGGGCCGTGATGAACGCGGCGACTCCGGGCCACGGCATGCCGGGCGGCAGGTTGATGATCGGCTGCTCGACCCCCAGCTCCCGTCGCCGTCCGATCTCTCGGCGGCAGTGGAGCGGGTCGCCGGAGATGGTCAACGCCTCGATCATCGCGTCCGTGACCGCATCGGGCGCCTGCTTGCGCGTCGACTTGTCGCGGTAGAGCCGCTCGATCTCGTCGCACTCGTCCGCGTAGCCGAAGCCGCTGAGCAGCACCTTGTAGTACTCGCCCATTCCGCCGACGTAGAACGAGATGATCTCGCGGGCCTTCTTCGCCGCGCCCTTGCCCGGGATCGGGATGACGGTCGTGAACGGCGCGGTCACGATGTCGCCCGGGTCGCGCCCGGCCTTCGCCGCGCCCTCGGCGACCCATTGCCGCCCGTCGCCGAGCCTGTCGTAGGGCCAGAAGATCGGCATCCAACCGTCGGCCATCTCACCGATGCTCCTGATCGCGTTCTGCTTGAGTGCCGCCACGTAGATCGGGATGCGCGGACGCGTCGGCTCGAAGTCGAGCGTGAACGGCCGGTAGTGTCGTAGCTTCGCGTCCGCCTCGCTCAGTGGCCGGCGGTCGAGCAGCGTGCGCACGACGCGGATGACGTCGCGGGTCTGCGTCAGCGGCTTCTCGAAGTCGCGCCCGTGCAGCCCCTCGATCACGTCCTTGCCACTAGTCCCGAGGCCGAGAATGACGCGGCCGCCGCTGATCTCGTCGAGCGTGGCCGCCTGCATCGCGATCAGCGCAGGCGAGCGGCTGAACACGTTGATGATCCCGGTGCCGAGCTTGATGCGCTTGGTCTTGAGCGCGATCTCCGTCAGCAGCGAGAAGACCTCGTAGCCCCACACCTCGGGCAGCCAGAACGAGTCGTACCCGAGGCGATCGGCGAGCACCGCGGCCTTGACGTAGGTCCTGCGGTCGTAGTTTCGCCAGAAGGCGACGAGTCCGGCGGGGGGTGCTTCGAGCATGCCGCCGATGCTGTCACAGGGCGTCGGTCACGGCGACCGGAACGTGCGCGTCGGCGCCGACGCCCTGCAACCTCGGGCGCAGCTCACGCCTGTGCGAAGGCCTGCCCGATGACGGGGTAGACGTGCCGTGGCGCGTCGATGTCGGGTCCGTGGTGGGCCATCATCCCGCCGAGCGCTGCGAAGACGCGGCCGATCATGACGAAGTCGCTGGGCAGCTCGATCACCGGGTCGTCCTCCAGGGCGGACCAGAGGGAGCGTGCCGTACGCCGCAGCTCCGCCGGGTCGGGGAAGGCGAAGTGACCCTGCTCGAGCGCGGTGGAGACCTGTCCGAGCAGCGCGTCGGTGAACGCCAGCAGCGTCTCGGGCTTACCGGTGCGCGTCCGGAACCCGATGTCGTGCAGCAGCCCGGCGATGAGCTGACGGTCGCCCGCGAAGTACGCGCGCATGACGCTCAGGTAACGGTCGCGCTGCTCGGGGACGAGCTCCCGCGTGCAGCCGTAGTCGAGCACCACGAGTCGTCCGTCCGCGGCGACCATGAGGTTGCCCGGGTGTGGGTCGGCCTGGAAGGCGCCCGCCTGCAGGACCTGCCGCAGGTACGCCTCGAGCAGACGCCCGAGGTGCAGCGACAGCTCCTGCTGTGCATCCGCGTCGCCCTCGTCCGCGCGCGCCTTCAGCTCCTCGAGCACGTCGCTCAGTCCGCGGCCCTCGATGAAGTCCATCGTGAGCACGTGCGACGTGCTGAGCTCGTCGATGACCGTGGGCGCGATGATTCCGCCGTCGGTGTTGTGCTCGAAGAAGGCGGCGGCGTCGCGCGTGCTGTTGGCCTCCAGCGTGTAGTCGACCTCGCGCCGCAGGGCGTCGCGCAGCTCGGTGAGGATGGTCTCGTGATCGATCTCGGGGAGGCTCGATCGAATCGCCTCGACGAAGTGCTCGAGCAGATCCATGTCGGCCTCGATCAGCTCGGAGATGCCGGGACGCTGCACCTTGACGGCCACCGTGCGTCCGTCGTGGGTGATCGCGCGGTGCACCTGTCCGATGCTGGCAGCCGCCAGCGGCGTCTCGTCGAACTCCCGAAAGAGCGTCGACAGCGGCTCGCCCAGGCTCTCCTCGATGACCTGCTCGACCGCTTCGAATGCGATCGGCGGCGCGGAGTCCTGTAGCTGAGACAGCTCCGTGATCCAGGCGTCCGGCATGAAGTCGGGGCGGCCCGACAGCAGCTGCCCGACCTTGAGGAAGGCGCCGCCCTGCTCGGCACTGGTCTTGTAGAAGCGCTGTGCATTCTTCTCGTGGGTACGGTCGAGCAGTCGCTTGGCCGCGTCGCGCGAGATGAAGGCGGCCTGAAACCCGTACAGCCTGTAGCTGCCCAGGACCTTGCCCAGCATCAGACCGGTACGCGCCAGTCGCTGTACACGCGTCGACAGGGCGCCGGCGGGGCTCTCACCCGTCCCGTCCTCCGACTGGTCGACGAAAGGCGCGGCCACCTCGTCGACGAGTCCACGAGCCTCCCAGGCGACCCGCTCGACGCCGCGCACCGCGGTGTCGAGGATGCGCAACAGGACACGTACGTCCTCTGCGATGTTGATCGGTCGGCGGTCGCGTGCGCGAGCGCGTCGTCGAGCGCGTCGGGCGCGTCGTGACTCGGACTGCGCGGACCGCTCGGTCACGGCGAGCGCCGTGGCCTCCGAGGGGCGTCGGCGGGAGCGCCGACGGCTGCGGCGGCTTCGGCGTGGAGTGGACTCATCGTGGGTCTGGGCGGTTGTCACGGATGCACCTCGTAATGCGTTGTATTACAAACACGAAAGGTAATACCGCTCTCCCCGGTGCAGGGCAAGGCTTTTGTATTACAAAATATGACTACGCCCATAACGAGTTGAAATTACTCAAAGTTATACTGCTGATTCTGGCGCGGTCTTGTAATACCGATTGGCTCCGGGCAGCGACGCCGGCGGAGCGTCTCGCAACGGGCCTGCGCCGGGCCCCCACGCTGTCGTGGCCCTCAGCAGCCCCGGTCGGGCTGCACGGACAGGGCAACCCATGCGCCGCGACAGCGACGCGGGTGCTGTGCTTCAGGGGCTGCGGCTCGACCGCGAATCGGCCCGCGCCCGGCGGTTGCAGGAAGGTGCGCAGCACCACGCGGGTGCTGAGCGCGACGGTGCGATTCCACGGCAGCAGGTAGATCATGCGCGCCAGCGGGCAGTAGCCGAAGACGAAGAGCGCCGCGATGCCGACGGTCGTGATCGGCATCATGCCCTCGAGCTGGGGCACGAACGTGCCAAGCGCGAGCCACGCCGTGTGGGTGATCCTCAGCTGGGCGGGGAAGGCCAGCGCGCGAAAGCCGACCATCGCCCAGACGAAGACGGAGTGCGCGGCGCTGAACGCGACCACCCACTGCCAGTAGGTGCGGTCGACGAAGCCCAGCACGAGCAGGGCCCAGGTCACGAGCCACAGACCGGTGATCAGCCAGGTGCGCCGGTCGGAAGCCATCCTCTTCCAGGGCGAGTCGGGTACGACGGTGAGCGAGTACAGGTTTGTCATGGGAGCCTCCGGGGCCGTCCTCGTCGGCCCGGCTCACATGCATTGCAGCTCCCGTGCCGACACGCGCATGTGCGGTTTCCTCGCGAGAGACGGGGTGTCAGATGCGCCGGGGTCCAGGGCGACATGTCCTGTTGGACATGGGCGCAGACGTTTCGGACATGGCTCAGGCCCCGGCGCGGCCGCGCCCATGGATCACGGCGCGCAGTTCGTGCTCTCGCAGGCGCCTACCTCCGTAGCGAGCGCGACCGATAGCGAGGTCACACCGGCGAGGTCGATCAGGGCCATGCAATCCGGTTCGAAGTAGCAGCTCATCCCGACCTCCCCGTAGCGATTGCAGCAACTGAGAATCGGGTAGCACTGCGTCGATGGATCGCTGATGCAGTCGACGATCGGGTTCATGCAGCGGACGCACATGCAGTCGGCCGTCTCGGGCGTCTCGTCGCCACTCACGATGGCGTAGCACTCGTCGTAGTCGCGCGGCGGGGCGGCCAGCTCGGTGCAGGCTTCGTGGTAGCAGTCCACCGCGAAGGGGCAGTCGCCCTCATCGTTCAGAACACACAGCACGCAGCCGTCGCTGATCCTCGCCTGGCACTCGTTGACGTCCAGCGGCGGGCCCGGGACGGCATTGCAGGAGAACATCGTGAAGCAGGCTCGCTCCCTCTCGCCCTCGCTCGAGGTGCGCACGGGTGGTCCGCCGTCGCCGTCGCCGTCGCCGTCGCCATCGCCATCGCCATCGCCATCGCCATCGCCGTCGCCGTCGCCATCGCCGTCGCCATCGCCATCGCCGTCGCCATCGCCATCGCCATCGCCATCGCCCGCGTCCCCATCCGGTGCCACGCAGCGGTTGGACTCGCACACGAGGTCGTCATCGCAGCTATCCCCCTGCGTGCAAGCGCAGTCCTCGGAGCCGATGGGGCACTGGCCCGTGCCGCCGCCCCCGATGCAGGAAGCCGCGATGACGGCGAAGAGTGCGACGGCGGCCAGGGGAGGGGTTCGATCGCGCATGCGACCAGCGTGACCGAACTGAGGCGCTTACCGCAAGCGAGTAGACGGGACCACCGTCAGCTGACCCTCACTGACCGGCATACGTGCGCGCGCGGAGCTGCGCGCGCCCATCCGACCATTCGATGTGTGCAGCATGGAACGCGTCGCACCGACGGTCGTTCGGACGATGTTCTCGCAGCTTCTCGGGCGCCGAAGCCCATGGACGACGCTGGAAGCTGCGCGCTGCAAGCGCTGCGTCGAGACTGGCATGTGCGTTGCACAGTGGGGCAGTGCTCGCACATCGGCGGGCAAACAACCCTCACGAGGAGTGGAACGATGAGACCAAGGAACCCGGAGAGGTGGGCGCTGCTAGCGCTGGCGACGGCCGCGCTGTGTCTGCTCGCCAGCATGGCGACAGCCCACACCTATCCCAAGAACAAGTGCGTATCCGGATCGGGCTGCGAGCCGGACAACAACTACCACACGTGGTGCTACCGCAAGGTCGAGCGAACGCAGTCGCGCAACGCCTGGGAGGCACACCGTAGCTACATGAACGGCTTCAAGAACTTCACGATCAAGTCGACGCCCGATCGCTGCGGTTCCAAGACGGACCTTTGGCTCTACGACAGCACCGACCTGAGCGGTCTCGGCTTCTTCGCCTTCTACCAGTGCCAGAAGGTCAAGAGTAACGGCGAGTGCGAGCGCGCAAGCGTCTGGATCGACGACAACGTCCTCGAGGGACGAGGCTTCAGCACGACGCAGATGCGCAACGCCAAGCGCTCGCTGTGGTGCCACGAGGCGGGGCACTCGGTTGGGCTCGCGCACCTCAACGTGGCGCAGTGCGTCAACGGGTGCGGATGCATGTCCAACAACCTTCAGACGACGAGCCTCACCTTCAGCGCCTACCGCTACTACACGTCACACGACCGCTCGCACATCGAGAACGACCTGGACCGCTAGAGAGATCAGGAAAGGAAACACATCATGTACAAGACAACTATCCAACGCGTGGTCTCCGCAGCACTGCTGCTCGGCCTGGCCCTCGGCTCCGTCGGCTGCGGGGAGTCCAACGCACCTCCGCCCGACGAGCGAGCCAACCGTCTCGAGGAGGATGCGAGCTTCTACAGGCACCTGCGGCTGACGAAGATGCGCTTCATGGGCGAGCCGCTCACCGACCGGCAGCTGGTCGAGCAGTCCGACCTCATTGCGGTCGGTACGATCGTGAACGTCGAGGACGGCCGCTACGTCGGCGAGGGTGACGACGCCATACATACCCTCGTGGCGAAGCTGCAGGTGGACTCAGCGCCCGTCGGTAGCGCGGACGAATTCGTCTACTTCGAGACGCTGCGCGGCCCGCTGAGTCCCGTGGATGAGATGCAGAAGCTCATCCCCGACGACCGCATGATGGTCTTCCTGACCGACGTGTCGGCCTCGCCGGACGACAACCAGTGGAACGCGCTGGGTGCCGGAGTTCCGGAGGGCGCAGCGCTGTACCGCCTGGTGCGCCCGAGCGGCATGGTGATCGACGACCCCGCGGGCGTCATCCACCCGCTGGTGCACGAGGAGGAGTGGGCGTTCGGCGATCACCCGAGCCTCGACGCGGCCGTGCAGGCGGCGGGAGCGCTCTCGTCGACCGCAACCGGGGAGGCCAAGTAGCGCGAGCGAAGACACTGACAGTCAGGACGCCGGGGCCGTGTGCGGGTGCATGCGGACCCCGGCGTGCGTACGTCAGCGCCTCGGCGGCCGCGTGTGGCGCCGGCGGTGACATGGGGCGTCGTCGCATCGCGCGTGGCGGGCCTAGGGGACCTTTATGCGGTGGACGTGGATGGGGTGCTCGATGCCGCGCACCTCGGTGGTCAGCGCCTCGACCTCCATCCCGGAAACCAGTGGCCTGACCGCCTCGATGTCGCTGTCCGTGACGCACAGCTCGCGGGGACCCGCGAGCGCCTGCACCCGCGCGGCCAGGTTGACCGTCGAGCCGAACCAGTCGAGCTTGCCCCGGTCGTGCACACCGATGCAGGTGCCGCTGTGGACTCCGATCTTCAGCTCGAGTCCTTCGACGGCGCGCACCTCACGATGCATCGCGAGTGCGGCGCGCGTCGCGGCCTCGACCGATGGGAATGACGCCATGATGGCGTCGCCGATGTCCTTGACCCAGATACCACCGTGTTCGCTGATGACCGGGGCAAGCACCGCGAAGTGCTCACGCACGCGCTCGTAGGCGCGGAAGTCGCCGATATCGCGGTACATCGCCGTCGAGCCCACGAGGTCGCTGAAGAGCAGCGTGACGCTTCGGATCGTCAGCCCCCCGGAGCAGGCGAGCTGGTCGGGGAAGAGCTCCACGTAGGTTGGATGGTGGATCAGCCGTGCCGCCGTGTAGCCCGAAGGCGGACCGAAGCGATAGAAGTCGGCGGACTGGAACATCCACACGCGGTGCGTCTCGCCGGTCGGGTTGCGCACCGTCACCTCGACCTCGCCCGTCGGCAGCTCGTTGGGCAGGCCGATGAGCTTGCCGCGCTCGTCGAACTCGAGTGACAGCGTGCTTGCTGTCGGGCATTCGTCGTTCAACGCAACGCCAGCGGTCGGACACGTCAGAAGCAGGCCAGGCTCGGCTGTCGTCTTTGCGGTGGCCGAGGCGCCGGGCGCGACGTCGTCAAAGAGGAAGATCGAGCGCGCGAGAAACGAGGTGAGCGGTTCGCCATCGCGCATCACCACGCCCTTGCCGACGCCGTGGGTCAGCAGGGTCTCGCGGGCGGACAGGCGCGATGGATCCAGGCTCGGCAGTGGCCGCACCTCGGGGCGAACCGAGAACGTCACGTGGATCCAGTCGTCGAGCGCCAGGTCCTTGCCCTCGTCGCACATCTCGCAGTGGAAGTGGTTGTCGACCTCGCCCAGGCGCTCGACCGAGTCGATGAGCAGACCGCATCCGGGGCAGTTGAGCTCCCACCCGATGCGGACCAGACCCTCGGTGACCGCGTACAGCAGGTAGCGGACAGCGTCGTCGACCTCGAGCCCTGCCGCCGAGGCCCAGTCCACGGGACACGCGCGGTAGAGGTCGGCCTCGTCGGCGCCCCCGATCCATGCCTCGACAGGCAGGCGAGCGCCCGCGCAGCGCCGCTCCAGGTTGCCAAGTCGTAGTTCGAGATCGGCGGGGTCCGGCGGCATGGTGGGCGAACATACACCCGAACCAGAGCGCTGCGGTAGCTGGCCGTGTGCCTGCCTACAACGCGGGCGACGCCATCTGGCCAAAGCGCTACCCGCGGCGGCCATCACTCCCCGCCCGGTGTGGGACACCGTAGCACCTGTCTCGGGAACGTTCGGAGGCGCAGGTGCAGTACGCCGGGCAGAGAGTTGGACGATCGCGTCTGTCGCGACGTCGGGTGCGCGGCGCAGGACGGGGCGTGCTCACGCCGTGCCTCGCGGTCCTCGCGTGCACGGCGATGGCGGCCCCTGCATCGACCGTCCGCGCCGGCGGAATCGAGTACGTCGCCCCGGGCACCGCCGCGCTCGGTCGCGGCGGTGCGTTCGCGGCGCGCGCCGACGACCCGATGGCACTCGGCTACAGCCCGGCCGCGCTCGCGGACCTCGCCGGGCCGCAGTTGATGCTCAATCTGCACAACGCGTTCTACAGCTCCTGCGTGAAGCGCGACGGTGCCTACGGCGACCAGGTGGAGCAGCTCAGCGCGCTGACCGACGACTTCGGCGACATCGCGGACTACGGCGACACGCCGTTTCCGCGCATCTGCAACAGCAACCTCCTCAACCCGGGCGCGTGGCTCGCGTTCGCCTACCGCCCCACCAGCAAGCTCGGCGTCGGCGTCGGCGTACTGACCCCAGCCGCGGCAGGTCACCTCATCTACGGCGATGGACACGGCGCCACCGATGACGGCGAGCTGCCGTCACCGCTGCGCTACATGATGGTCGAGCAGAAGGCCATCGTCCTGCACCCGACACTGGGCGCGGGCTACCGCGTGACCGACTGGCTGAGCGTCGGGCTGTCGCTGCAGGCGGGCATCGCCGTCATCGAGGCGCAGAGCATGACGCTGCTCAACGGCTCGGAGAACGCGGCCGAGGACACGCGCAGCAACCTCGCGGTGAAGGACCTCTTCGTGCCCGCGGTGATCGGCTCGGTGCAGCTGACCCTGCACGAGGGCGTCGAGCTGTCGGTGTTCGGACGCTGGAGCGATGCCATCCGCGCCCACGGCGAGGTCGATGCGGACGTGAAGGCGTTCAACGAGAGCGTGGCGAAGTCGAGCAGCGATGACGTCAGCCTGACGGCGCCCCAGCCAGGCCACGTGGGCGCCGCCGTGCGCTTCGCGGATCTCCACACGCCGATGGACCGCGAGCACGGCAAGCGGCCGCTGCACGACGAGCGCTGGGACGTGGAGCTGGACGCGGTCTACGTCTTCGCATCCCAGATGGACGCGATCGAGGTGGACATCCCCCGGCTGCCGAACTTGATCGAGGACGGACTGCAGTTCGAGATGCCGCACGCGTGGAGCGACCAGCTGTCGCTGCGTCTCGGCGGCGACTACAACCTGCTGCCCGGCAAGCTCGCGCTGCGCACGGGCGTCCACTACGAGACCAGCGCGGTCGACGGCTCATACATGGCCGTGGCCTTCCAGCCCGCGCAGCGCATCGGGTTGCATGTCGGCGCGACGCTTCGGCTGGGGGCGGTCGCGCTGTCGGTGGCCTATGCCCACATCTTCCAGGAGACGGTGGTCGTACCGATGGGCGCGCAGGCGTACCCGCAGGTCGCCAAGAACGATCCCGTGCTGGTCAACGCCGGCACCTACGACAGTGGCTACGACGTGGTGTCGCTCGGGGTGAACGTTCACCTCGGCGGCTGAGACCGGGACGCATGAAAAGGTGGTTGTGATGAAGAAAAGCGCATTGGGTACATTGGGTACATTGGGTAGGACACTTGCCTGTTTCGCACTGGCACTCGGGGGCTGCGGCACCGAGGCTTCCGTCAACATGGATGAAGGGGGGCTGACGGGTGGCACCGGCGGGACCCAGGCCGGCACGGGGGGAGCGCTCTCCGGTACGGGTGGAGGCTCGACGGCGGTGAACGGCGGCGGCGGTGCGATGGCCGGCACGGGGGGAATGGGACCGATCGCAGGTGCCATGGGCGGCACCGGCGGGGTCGCCGAGGTCGAGCCGCCGCCGGACTGCGAGCGCGGGGTCACGACAGCCAGCTCCGTGCTGCTGATCGGCGACTCCTACATCGACCTCAACCTCAAGGCATTCGGCACCGAGCTCGAGCGCCTCGCCCGCGAGGAGGGCTCGCTCCCCGAGGGGCAGAAGTACGTCGACCGCTCGGTGTCGGGCAGCCAGATGGCGGGCGTCTCGCTGCTCGGGCTGATCCCCGACCAGTACGCATTCGAGAATAACAGCGACGGGCACATCAAGACGGTGGTGATGGACGGCGGTGGCAACGACGTGCTCGTGGGCAACCGCAGCTGCATCGACAACCAGGCGCCGCCACAGAACGCGAGCTGCGTGGACACGCTCGACGGGGTCCTGAGCACGCTCGCCGACCTGTATGCGCAGATGGCGGCTGACGGTGTCGAGAACGTGGTCTACTTCTTCTACCCGCACCTGCCCGGCGGCGGTCTCGGCGGCAACAAGGAGCTGACGAACCAGACGATCGACTATGCGATCGACCGCGAAGGCAGTGACAACGCGGTCACCGTTTGCGACAACGCGCCGCTCAACTGTGTGTTCGTCGACACGCGTGGCCTGTTCCCGGCGGAGGCCGTCGAGTTCCAGGACGGCATTCACCCCACCGTCGCCAATACGCAGAAGATCTCGGGGAGCGTCTGGCAGGCGATGAAGGCGGGCTGCATCGCGCAGTAGGCCGCGGCTTCCAATGCCGGTGTGGCGCTTGCGCCCGCCGGCTCAGCCCTCGAAGTCCTCGGGCGCGCCGGCTGCCTTCACCGCCGCATCGTGCTTGGCCTTGGCCTCGAGCAGCTGCGGCATCACCTGGTCGAGCTGCTCGGTGTTCCACAGCTGCTTCTGCCGGAACGACTTGATGATCGCCGGCTGCTGCATGATGCCGACGCGGCCGCCGGCCACGTGGATGATCTGACCGGTGACATCGCTGGCCGCCTCGCTCGCAAGCCACGCCACCACGGGCGCGACCTGCTGCGGACCACGGGTCGGGTCGTCCGGGTTGGCGGTGCGCCCCGCCGCCTCGATCAGCGGGATCGTCATGCGCGTGTCGGCGGCGGGCGAGATGGTGTTGACGGTGCATCGGTACTTGGCGAGCTCGAGCGCGACCACACGCGAGAAGCCGGCGATGCCAGCCTTGGCCGCGCCGTAGTTCGACTGCCCGAAGTTGCCGAACAGGCCCGACACCGACGAGAAGTTGATGACCCGACAGCCCTCGCGGCCACTGTCGCGGATGTAGCGGGCGAAGGGACGCGTGCAGCAGTAGTGCCCCTTGAGGTGCACCGCGATCACCGCATCCCACTGGGCCTCCTCCATCTTGTAGAGCGTGACGTCGCGCAGGATGCCGGCGTTGTTGACCAGGATGTCGAGCTGCCCGAAGGCGTCGATCGCGCTCTGGAAGATGGCGCGGCCGCCGTCCACGGACGAGACGTCGTCGTAGTTGGCTGCGGCCTCTGCACCCGTCGACCTGATCTCGTCGACGACCTCGTCGGCGACGTTCGCCTTGCCGCCCGTACCGTCGGTGGATCCGCCGAGGTCGTTGACCACCACGCGCGCGCCCTGGGACGCGAGCTCGAGTGCGATGCCGCGTCCGATGCCGCGTCCCGCCCCGGTCACCACCGCAACCTTGCCGTCCAGCTTTCCCATGTCTCCGCTCCTTGCTGATGGGCGGCGGGTCACGCGCCGGCCGAGGCCGAGGGTAGGGTGGGGAGCGAGCGGTGCCAAGCCGGCGCGCGGGTGTGGACCATTTCGGACACGGCGGCCCGCCGCGGCGACGTGCTACGCTCCCGGTGCATGCGGGAGGGAGGCAGCCATGATCGTGAGCAACACCGAGGATGTACCAGGCAAGACCATCGTCGAGTTCTACGGGGTGGTCAGCGGTAGCACGGTGCGGGCGAAGCACTTCGGGCGCGACTTCATGGCGAGCCTGAAGAACATCGTGGGCGGCGAGCTCAAGGGCTACACCGAGCTCCTGAACGAGGCGCGCACGGAGGCAATGGCGCGAATGGTCAAGCAGGCCGAGTCAGTCGGGGCCAACGCGGTGGTCAACGTGCGCTTCTCGACCAGCTCGGTTGCGCAGGGCGCTGCCGAGCTATTCGCCTACGGCACCGCGGTCAAGGTGGAGTAGGGCGGCGCGTCATGGAGTCCTTCGCACAGCTGGGCATCACGGCCGTCGTGCTCGTCGCGACCTACTTCACGGGTGGCTACTACGAGCGCAAGCACTTCCGCTCCATCCGTGAGCGGGAGCTGCGCTTTCGGGACATGCTCGTGATCACGGTGCCGCGGCTACCCACGGGTACCGTGGTGCAGCGCGCAGAGCTGGTTAGCGGCAACGTGGTGGTCTCCCTCGACTACTTCAAGCGCTTCATGGCCGGGCTGCGCGCCATCATCGGCGGTCGCATCAAGGCGTACGAGCCCCTGCTCGACCGGGCGCGACGTGAAGCGATGCTCCGCATGCGCGAGGATGCGCGCCGACGTGGCTTCGATCTCGTCATCAACACGCGGCTGGAGACCTCGCGGCTCGCGAACTCGGGCGGTAACGGCCGCGCCACCGCGGGCGTCGAGATCTTTGCCTACGGCACGGGTATCGTCTCCGCCCAGGGTGCGACCGCAGCAGCCCCCGTCGCGCCCGTCGCACCCGCCTGATCGAAAGTGAGCTGAGGGCAATGGCGAAGGCGTCTCCGCGGCTACCGGACGAGAGTGTCAACCTGCCGAGGACACACCGGCTGGAGAACGCGCGGGAGCTGCTCATCACGGTGGTCCTGCTGGGCGTCGTCGTCTACGCGGTGGTCGCCTACTTCGTGGACGTCGCCGTGTGGGCGCTGCCCCCGGGAGCCGATGCGAAGCTCGGCATCGCGGGGCTCGACGACTTCAGCGCGACGCGGGTGAAGGACCATCCGCGGCAGAAGGAGCTGCAGGGCATCGTCGACAACCTCGCGCGCGGCTGGCCCGACCGGCCGTACACCTTCCGCGTCGCGGTGCTGCGCGACAGTGCTCCGAACGCCTTCGCGGTCCCCGGCGGCAACGTCGCCGTGACGACGGCGCTGCTCGAGGACGGTGGCAAGACGGGCGGCAAGACGGGCGGCAAGACGGGCAGCGAGACGGGCACCGAGACGGGCAGCAAGACGGGCGGCAAGCGCGGCGCCGCCACCGAGATGGAGCTCGCATTCGTGCTCGGCCACGAACTGGGCCACTTCAACAACCGCGACCACCTGCGCGGGCTCGGGCGCGGCGTGTTGCTGTCGCTGCTCATGGCGGCCATCGGCACCGGGGGCAGCGGCGGCGGGCTGGTCGGCACCGCCACCGAGCTGGGTGCGCTGCGCTTCAACCGCGGCCAGGAGATGGCCGCCGACGAGTTCGGCCTGGGGCTAGTCCACGCGCACTACGGACACATCAAGGGCACCTTCGCGTTCTTCGAGCGCAACATCGAGGACGACGCCATTGGCGAGCGGATCCCGACGTTTGCGAGCACGCACCCCAGGAGCCAGGAGCGCATCGATGCGCTACGGGAGTACGCGCGACGCAAGGGCTGGGGCACCCCGTAAGGGCCATCGAGGGCCGTTCAGCCTTGTGGTCACCGCCGCCCTTGTCGGGCCCCGCCGTTCGGGGGTACTCAGTCGTCTGCGCTCGGGGGAGCGTTTGAGGGAGGGTGAGCGCATGGGAATTCTCAAGGACATAAGCACCGTCTACAGGACGATCAGCGCGGTGCGCGCCGCGCGAAAGCTCGGCGGCGACAACCTCATGTCGATGGGCAGTCTGATGGAGGACAACGCGGCCAGGCACGCTGATGGTGCTGCCGTCGTGACCGACCTCGGGACCACGAGCTGGGGCGAGCTCAACGCGATGAGCAACCGAGTTGCGGACGCGCTGTCGAAGTCCGGCGTGGGTCACGGCGACTGTGTTGGGCTCTTCATGCACAACCGGGTCGAGTTCCTCGCGTCCCTGACGGGCATCGTGAAGCTGGGCGCCGTCGCCTCGCTGCTCAACAACAACCTCGAGGGCCCGCCGCTCGTCCACTGCATGAAGGTCACCGAGGGCAAGCGCTTCATCTTCGGCGCGGAGGTGGGCGATGCCCTCGATGGTGTGCGCGAGGAGCTGTCGCTGACGCCGGCTGACTGTCTCTACGTGCCCGACGGCGATGAAGACAGCTGCCCCGCCTGGGCCCAGCGCCTCGACGTGCACGATGCCGCGCTCAACGCTGAAAATCCCGCCTCCACCGGCAAGGTGAAGATGGGGGACGCGGCGGTCTACCTCTTCACCTCGGGTACGACCGGGTTGCCGAAGGCCGCGCCTAACCGCCACGAGCGCTTCGTGCTCGGCGGGAAGGCAGTCGCGGACCTGGCCCTGGACCTGCACCCCGGAGAGGTCGTCTACAGCACGTTGCCGCTCTACCACGGTACGGGCCTGATCGGCGGCTACTCGTCTGCGCTCAGCGCGGGTGCGACGCTCGCGCTGCGCCGCAAGTTCTCCGCCTCGGGCTTCATCGACGACGCTCGCAAGTTCAACGCGAAGGGCTTCATCTACATCGGCGAGCTGATTCGCTACCTCATGAACACCGAGCAGCGGCCCAGCGACGCGGACAACCCGCTGACCTACTGCTGGGGCAATGGGCTGCGCCCGGACATCTGGATGGACTTCAAGCGGCGCTTCGGTGTCGATGTCGTCACGGAGTTCTACGGATCGAGCGAGGGCAACATCGTCTTCATCAACACGCTCAACCGCGACCGGACGATCGGGCTGACCGGCAACAAGATCTTCCTCGCCAAGTACGACGTCGACGAGGACGAGATACTGCGCGACGACAGCGGCCGCTGCATCCCGGCCGCGGTGGGAGAGCCGGGCCTGTGCCTGGGCCTGATCAACGAGGACGCGCCCTTCGACGGCTACACCAACGAGGAAGCCACCAACGAGAAGATCCTGCGCGACGTCAAGGTGCCGGGCGACCGCTACTTCAACAGCGGAGACCTGATCAAGCAGGTCGACGTCGGCTTCGCGTTGGGCATCCCCCACTACCAGTTCGTCGATCGCGTGGGCGACACCTTCCGCTGGAAGGGGGAGAACGTCTCGACCAACGAGGTCGGCGAGCACCTGAGCGGCTTCCCGGGCATCGACTTTGCCAACGTCTATGGTGTCGAGATCCCTGGCACCAACGGTCGCGCAGGGATGGCCGCCATCTCCGTGCCGCCGGAGCAGCTCGAGTCGGGGCTCGACATGTCGGGCCTGTCCACCCACGCCGCGGGCCTGCCGCCCTACGCGCGCCCCGTCTTTCTGAGGTTGCTCACGAGCGTCGACACGACGGGCACCATGAAGCTGAAGAAGACCACGCTGCGAACGGAGGCATTCCACCTCGACCGCTGCAGCGACCCGCTCTACGTGATGAAGCCGGGCAGCGACGGCTACGAGCCGCTCGACGAGTCGCACTACCAGGAGATCGTCGCCGGCACCGCCCGCTACTGAGCAGGCAGCGACAGCCCTTGACGGGTGCGGCGCAGTCGGTCATGAGTCGCTGAGCAATCCATGGGTGAGCCGAGCAGCACACAGAGCGCGCCGGGCGGGCAGCACGCGCCGGGCACGCGCCACCTCAAGCGGGCTGCCCTGGCGGTCGGAGCGCTCGTACTCGGTACGGTCGTGGTCTTCGCGTCGGTGCCGTACCTTCGCCACGGCGTGTCGGTCGGCATCGGGCACAGTGCCAAGAAGCTGTGTTCGAGCGCCTTCGTTGCGCGCACCGACCCGGCGCAGATCTGGAAGGACGAGCTCGAGCGCAAGATGCTCGTCATCGGTTCCTTCATGTCATGGCAGGTCGACGGCGGCCGGAGCACGGCGACGGTCGACATCTTCGGCTTCGGAGCCACGGCCGTCTATCGACCAGGCCTGGGCTGCACCTTGCTTGTGGAGCGGAGCGTCGAGCAGGTGCTCGCCGAGACGATCGAGACGCTGCCGCCACCCCGTCTGGATCCGGGCGCACCCTGGCCCGTGGGTGCGGCATCCGCGGTGGCTGGCAACCCCACCGGCATCGATCGGGCCGCGCTGGACGCTGCGGTCGACGCGGCGTTCGAAGAGCCGGTAGCGGGCCGCGCCACGCGTCTGACGAACGCCGTCATGATCGTGCACAGGGGTCGGCTGCTCACCGAGCGCTACCGACCGGGCTTCGACCCCGACAGCCGGCTGCACGGCTGGTCCATGTCCAAGAGCATCACCACGCTCCTCGCCGCGCGCCTGATCGAGATGGGGCGGCTCGCAATCGACGCGCCGGCGAACCTCGAGGCGCTGAACGCGGTAGGTGACGCGCGCACCACGATCACGCTGGACCACCTCATGCGCATGACGCCCGGCTTCGAGTTCGACGAGCGCTACCAGCCCGGCGACGACGTCACCGAGATGCTCTACGAGCACAGCGACCAGGTGGGCTTCGCCGCAAGGCGTCCGCTCGCCCATCCCCCGGGGACGCACTGGCTGTATTCGACCGGGACGACGAACCTGCTTTCGCGCGTCGTGCAGGATCGGAGCGGCGGCACGCTGCAGTCGACCTACGAGTTTTCGCAGCGCGAGCTCTTTCATCCGCTCGGCGTGACGACTGCGGTCATCGAGCCGGACGAGAGCGGGACATTCATCGGTGGCGCCCACGTCCACATGACGCCGCGGGACTGGGTGCGGTTCGGCCAGCTCATGGCGGACGATGGTGTGTGGCGCGGCCGTCGACTGTTGCCGGAGGGCTTCGTCGACTATGCGACCACGCCGACGCCGACCTCCGGCGGCAGCTACGGTGCGGGGTTCTGGCTCAACTCGCCCGGCGGCGCTTCCGCCCCGCCGCCCGAGTACCCGTCGCTACCGCGCGACCACTTCATGTTCCGCGGCTACGACGGCCAGTACATTGCGGTCCAGCGCGACCGCGGGCTGGTCATCGCCCGCTTCGGGGCGACGGCCGAGGGTGACGACAGCGGGTTCGAAGCACTGGCCGCAGCCACGATCGCAGCCGTCGGCGGGTAGCCGCAGCGCCGCGTGCGCGCTCACCATCCGAACGACACGGGCACCTCGATGTCGGGGTGGATACTGAGCCGCACCGGACAGGTGTGTGCGGTGTGCTCGAGCTTCGCGAGCGCCTCCAGGGGCAGGGCCGCGGAGACCTCCTCGGGCACGGTGAACGCCACGCTGAGTCGCTCGATGCGGCGTGGCGCCTCGGCCGTCATCGTCTTGGTGACCGTGACGTCGATGCCCTCGAGGTCCCAGCCGCTGTTCCTGGCGACGATGCCCATGACCGTCAGCATGCAGGTGCCCAGTGCGGTGGCGACGAGATCGGTGGGCGAGAACGACTGTCCCTTGCCCTGATTGTCCACCGGCGCATCGGTGGCGAGGGTCGTCCCCGATGGGTCGTGCCGCGCGTCGCAGTGCAGCCCGCCCTCGTAGCGAATGTCGATCTGAACCACAGGACCTCCGTTGTTGGCTGTCAGAGGGTGCCGGGCTCGCGTGATGCCGGCAAGCGGTCGCCGAGACCGCCGCCAGAGCGGTCCCGTCAGGTGCCGTTGTTTGCTATCCTGGCCGCATGCTCAGCGGAGCCGGGTGGGTTGACAGGGGCACGTGCATCCTCGCGTGTCTGTTTGCGTGCGTCGCCAGTCCGCTGGTCGCGCAGTCAGCTGCCCAAGCGCCGGCCCCGTCAGCTGAGCCGGCCCCGCCAGGTGAACCGGGTGCGACGACAGAAGCATCTCCTCGCGGTGTGGATGCCGAGGCCCGTGCGTTGTTCGAGGCGGGGCGGGTGGCGCTCGATGACGGCCGACTCGAGAGCGCGCTCGAATACTTCAGCAAGGCCTACGAGCTGAGCGATCGGCCGCCACTGCTGTACAACATCGCCACCGTGGCCGACCGGCTGCGCAGGGATGCCGAGGCGCTGGAAGCTTTCGAGTCGTACCTGCAGCGTGTGCCCGACAGTCAGCATCGAGCGGCGGTCGAGGCGCGGGTGGAGGTGCTTCGAAGGGTACTCGCGCAGCGCGCAGCGTCCGAGCCGGCGGCGCCTCCCGAACCAGCATCCGCTCCCGCGTCCGCGGGCGCCGAAGGGTCGACCGGGCCTGGCATCGCACCCTGGCTGGTCGTGGCGGCGTCGGGTGCCGTCGCGGTGACCGGCGGCATCCTGCTGGTGTTGGCGCTCGATGACGTGGCCACCGTCGAGGACGCACCCGACGCAACGAGGTGGTCCGAGCTGGAGGACGCCCACGACCGTGCTCCGCTGCTGTCGGGCGCTGGCATCGCGATGATCGGGCTCGGCGCGGTCGGCGTGGTCGCGGGGGTGCTGTGGGCGGGCGCATCCGACGACTCGCCCAGCGTGGCGGTGACGCCCGGCGGCCTGCGGCTGCGAGGTACGCTCTGATGTCGCGGACGCTCGGCTGCGTGGGATCGCTGGTCGCTTCGCTGTTGTGCGGCGGCTGCGAGGCGGAGATCCCGGAGGGCAAGCTGTTGTGCGACAGCGACGCGGACTGCCCCTCGGAGTTCGCGTGCCGATCCGACAGCCGCTGTTACAGCGGTGACGGCGCTGGCGACGGCGACAGCGGTGGTGACGGCGACGGCGACGGCGACGGCGACAGCGGAGGCGACGGCGACACGGGCGGCGACGGTGACGGCGATACGGGCGGCGACGGCGACGGCGACCCGGGCGGCGACGGCGACGGTGACGGCGACGGTGACGGCGATGGTGATGGTGACGCGCCGCCGACGCTCGCCGAGACCATGGTTGGGCTCACCAACCTGTTCTGTGACGGTGTCACCTATTGCGAGAGCAAGGCCGGCGCGGCGGTGACGCAGGTGGCCGGGCGGGCGCTGTGTCACCCGGCGGGCACCTTCGACCCATCGTTCGCCGAGTTGACCAGCGCCGTCGACGCGGGCCGAGTGATCTTCGACCCGCTGCAGGCCAGACGCTGCCTCGATGCGCTCGCGGACTTCGACTTCGGCTGTGCCGGCGGTGCCGATGGGCAGGGCGTCCCCGCGTGCGACACGGTCCTCACCGGAACGGTCGTGCGTGGTGGTGGCTGCGACATCAACGACGAGTGTGTGGACGGCAGCGTGTGTCTCGGCGACACCGACCAGTGCTCCGGCAGCTGCGACCCCCCGGTCACCGAGGGCGACGACTGCATCGAGGAAGAGGACTGCCAGCTGGGACTCGTCTGCGGCGACGGGCTGTGCCTCGCTCGGGCCGCTGCCGGCGCCGTCTGCAGCGCACACCGGCAGTGTCCGACGGACTACTTCTGCGACGTCACCTGCAAACCCAAGCCTGTTCAGGGTGAGGCGTGCACCGCGCCGCTCGGCGTCTCCACGTGTGCGACGGACCTGGTGTGCAGCGGCATCGACATGGTCCTGGGCGCCTGTGACCGCGGCGGCATGCCGAGTGCCACCTGCTCGTCCGCCGCTCCCTGCGGGGTCGGCCTCCGCTGCGTGATGGGGGGCAGCGGTGGCTCGACATGCATCGCGCTCGCGCGCGCCGATGGCCCCTGCCAGGGTCTCGATTGCCCGCCGGGTCGCTTCTGTTCACAGGCCGGCACGTGCGACCCGCGCCCGGTCGACGGCGAGGCCTGCGAGTCCTTCTGCGGTGGTGAGCCCTGCCCCATGTGCATCCAGGGCATCTGCATGAACGGGGCCTGCGGCATGCTGGCTGACGGCCTCAACTGCCTGCGCGGCTCGGTGAGCCCGTTCGCGGCGTGCGAGGGCTACTGCGACGATGCGGGGATGTGCGTCGCCAAGGAGGTGCAGGGCGACCCCTGCGCCGCCGTCGATCAGTGCGACGAGGCCCAGGGCCTCTACTGCGATCTCGCGATGGGATTCTGCAGGCTGCCTGTCTGCCAGTAGGCATCGCCGCACTGGTAGCCGCACGCGGAGACGCTACACTCGGGGCCGGGAACACGCAGGAAGGCATCGAGTGGGCACACGCAGGAAGCGCGCGAAGCGCGACGTGGAGAAGGACTATCCGCGCCGCCAGTTCATCCAGAAGTTACGCAGGCTTGCGGACTGCCTCGAGCGGGGCGAGCGCATGCGCATCCAGATCGCCGGCGAGCGGGTCTCGATACCGCACGATGCGACCATCAATATCGAGCACGAGCGCAGCGCCTCCGAGGAGGAGATAGAGCTGCAGCTGACGTGGCGGCTCGGCGAGGACTAGTCGAGCATTCCGCAACGCCACCGCACGTGTGTGCGCCAGCGTCAGCAGAAGACGAGGCTGGCGGTGATCGTGAGGGCCGTTAGTGGCAGGTCGACCCCATCGATCGTGAGCGGCGCATAGGTCGCGCGCGCGAGCTAAAGGGGGCGTCGCGGAGGGCGTCTCGCAGTGTGTGTACCGTGGGCCCACAGGTGCAGATGGCGTCCATGTGTGCGGTGTCGTCGCCAACGCGAGCCGCGCGCCAATCACAAGCGTCGGGGTGCGCTCGCGCTTCCAGCACGTCGGGCGGACGGTGTAGACTTGTCGTTCGCGGAATCGGAGTGCCCCTTACAGAGCGAGAAATCATGATCAACTGTCGCCATTTCTTAATCCTCCTTGTCCTGTGGATGACCGCCTGCGTGGGTGGCGGTACCGCCTCGATGGGAGGCGACGGTGACGGCGACGGTGACGGCGGTGGTGACGGTGTCGGCAACGTGGTCGTGTTCGGCGATGGCGATGGCGACGGCGGCGGCGACGGCGACGGCGACGGCGACGGTGACGGTGACGGTGACGGTGATGTGTCCGGCGACGGCGACGGTGATGGGGATGGTGACGGTGACGGTGACGGTGACGGCGACGGTGACGGTGACGGCGACGGCGATGGCGACGCACCGCTGCCCTGCTCGAACGACGCCGAATGTGATGACGGCCTCTACTGCAACGGCGTCGAGGTCTGTGTAGCGGGTACCTGCGGTGCCGGTCAGGCGCCCGGCGTCGCCGACGGCGTCGACTGCACGGTCGACAGCTGCGACGAGGACGCGGACGCGATCGTCCACACGCCCAATCACGGCAGCTGCGACGACGGCGCCTACTGCAATGGTGTGGAGCGATGCGATGCGGTGAACGACTGCGAGGCCGGTGGGGCGCCTGCCGTCGATGACGGCGTCGACTGCACCGATGACAGCTGTGACGAGGCCAGCGATTCGATCGTCAACACCGCCAACCATGGCAGTTGTGACGATGGCGCCTACTGCAACGGCACCGAGATCTGTGACGTGGTGGACGACTGCCAGGCCGGCGTGGCGCCGAGCGTGGACGACGGCGTCAGCTGCACCAACGACAGCTGTGACGAGTCGAGTGACTCGGCAGTGCACACCCCCGATGACAGCAACTGCAACGACGGTGCGTACTGCAACGGTGCGGAGACCTGCGACCCGGCCAACGATTGCCAGGCCGGGGTTGCACCCGACGCGGACGATGGCGACTCGTGCACCGTCGATGGCTGTGACGAGAGCAACGACGTCATCACCCACGTCTACAATCAGGCCTGCGACGGCGGTGCCAAGGTCTACCTGACCAGCTCGAACGGGGACCAGGGCTTCTATGGCTACGACGTCGCCAACGATGTGTGGTCGACGCTGACCAACCCTCCATACACCACGCACACGCAGCTGGCATCCGACGGGACGACTGCGTACCTCATGGGTGATGACAACAACATCTACGCCTACGACTCCGTCAACGATTCGTGGGCGGTCTCGGGAGCCGGGCCCGGCAACATGGTCTCGGGTCCGATCGGCATGTTCGTGTGGACCAGCGACGGCCTCTACTACTGCAAGGACGGGAGCACGACGCTCTACATCTATGCGGGCGGCACATGGAGCACGATGACGCTGCCTGCCAGTTGCTCATCGGCGGCGTCCTGGGACGAGATGGCGCACGAGCTGTACATCCGCACCTACAGCCAGCTGGGCTTCGTGGTGCTCGATACGACCACGAATACGGTGGCCCGCACCATCGCGGATGTGGAGAATGTCGGCGAGAACAGCCGCACGGGTTCCTTCCTGAAGGGCGACTTCTACACCCGCACCTGGGACGGCACATTCCAGCGCTTCGACGGTGTGAGCGGTGCGCGGTCGGACACCGGGGCCAACTCCGGCTCCGACCACACCGGCACGTACACGGACGCCCGCGCCGGGTTGATGTACATCTCTGGCTACGGCGGTGGCGCGACGGTCTTCGAGGTGTTCAATCCCATGAACGACACGGTTACACCGCTGGCGAACCAGCCGGCCGTGAGCGACCACTCCACGATCGCGGTGGTTCACCCGATCGGCTGCTCCTCGCTGGCCACCTTTTCGTACAAGCTCGACTCCGACGTCTGGGTCTGCTCCTACAATGCACTGCGCGACAAGACCTGGCCGCAGACCTATGGCGTGTGCAACGAGGCGGCGGGCTTCCACTTGGCGACCGTCGGACCGTTCACCGCACGCGGTCTGCCGACGGACGCCAACATCGCCCCGGCGCTGCAAGCTGCCCAGGCCAACGGCCACGATTTCATCACGACCGGTCACCCGGCCAGGAGTTGCAGCTGGGATAACGTCGCGACGCCCTACGAGACGACCAACGGCTTGGGCTACATCAACGTGGGCTCGACCTTGGGCAGCCACACGGACTGGCAGCAGATGATCGACGGCAACATCTCCGACCTCCGCAGCTGGCGCTCGGCCAACGACACCGGAGCGCACCCGCTGGCGAGCCTGTGCGTCAATGCCAGCGGCATCCCGGGGGCATACGTCTTCGATCACCGCTGGCGCTAGCGCGGCCGCCCGGGCCGCTTCGAGCACTTGCACGACCCCACAAAGCGCGGGACCGTCCAGGCATGGATGTGGACGATGCAATCGGGCTGCTCGCGGGCGGCCAACAGGGCGTGCGGAAGTGGAACGCCCTGCGGTCGACAGGGGGGGAGGTGCCCTCGCTCGTCGATGCGCAGCTACCCGGCGCGACGATGGCCGGCGCCGACCTCAGCGGCGCGGCGCTCGGCGGTGCCAATCTGGAAGGCGCGGACCTCTCCCGCGCCAACCTGAGTGGTGCGCAGCTTCAGGGCGTCAACCTGGCCGGTGCCAACCTGAACGAGGCCAACCTCAGCGGTACCGACCTCGATGCCGCGAACCTGACCGGGGCCGACCTTCGCGGAGCGAGCCTCGACGGTGCGCTGCTGTCGGGCGTCCTCGGGATCACGCAGGCACAGGTCGACACGGCCTCCGGGAATGCGGAGACGCGGCTACCCGACGGCCTCGACGCCCCCGGGCGCTGGAAGTACGCGAGCCACAACCCGTACTCGGTCTTCTAGTCGCGACCGCCTGCGGTGATCACGGTGCAGGTTCGAGCACGGCGACGGCGTCGAGATCGAAGCCGCCCGTGTCCATGTTGGGATAGGGGTCGTAGATGACTCGATCGAAGGCGTCCCGCGCCGAGCCGTCGCCGATGATGTCCACGACGCGCACGTGTGTGACCGACTGCAGGGCGAGCTGCCCCGCGACGACGGCCGGGTGCTGGCGCAACAGCGCGAAGTCGAACGGGCTGCCGTAGCCGCGCTGGTAGCCGCCCGCGAAGCCATGCAGCTGCTCCGGTGCGATCACTCCCTGCGGCGCAACGGGCTGCTGGTGTCGGCTCGCGCCGTCGAACGCCACGAAGTGCACGCCGTCGCTCGAGACCTCGATGCGCGCGAGCTCCAGGAAGTTCGAGGAGAAGCCGTTTTCGAACACGGCGAGCTCCGCGCCCTCGCCATCGGCGATCGTGGTCCCAAAGCCGAGCGTGATGGAGCCGCCATTGCCCAGGACGACAACGTCCGCGCTCGTTCCCTCCGCGCGGCCAAGCGCCTGGTCGGCGTCGCGCCACTGCGCACCGACGTCGGCTCCGGGCGTGTAGTCGATGACCTCGCTGGCCCAGGCTGCGACGCGCGCGTCATCCATGTGCACCGCAGGGGAGCCGGGTTCGGTGGCGGCGCCCGGGTACGCCTCGCGCACATCGTAGACGCGGCTCAGAAAGCCGACGGGCATGCACTCGGCACTCTCGATACGCGCGAAGACCCGCACACGTTGGCCGACGAAGGCTGCCATGGCGATCTGAGTTGCCCGCATCCACTTGTCGGGCTGGGCCGCAGACGCGTCGGGCGCTACGCCGACCTCGAGCGTGGCGCCCTCGACGGTCTCGAACTGAAGGATCTCGTCGCCGCGTACGACATCGAGGGCCTGGACCCGTGGCAGCGGGCAGCGATCGGGGCAGCCACCGTCCGCGAGGCACGGCATGACCTGCGCGCAGCCGCGGCCATCGAAGAACTGCGCCGCGGGGCACACGCAGCCGCCGGTGACGGCGTCGCAGCTGCCCGCGCCGCAGTCGAGCGACCCGCACAGGTCGGCCTCGATCACCTCGGTGAAGCCCGCGTCGCTGTCGCTGTCGGGCCGCGCGCCCGAACTCGCCGCATCCTGTCGCAGGTCCTCTCCGGCATCGCGCCCCGCGTCCCCGCTCCCGGACGCGCCGGCATAGCAGCCGACGCCGAGGGCGCCGGCCGCGACCAGTAGGGACCAGGGGCGGGGGGACAGCCGCATCACGGAGCCAGGGTGAGCCGTATCCAGCCACCACCGCCGCAGCCGGCGTTCATCGGGTCGGCGGGGTCGGCCGCGGCGACCGCTACCGCCGCATCCTCGTCGGCCGCGTCGGTGGCCGTGTGACACAGCCACAGCTGCCCGGCGTCGTCCCAGGTCCAGTCCAGTCGGCTCCACAGGTTGGCGTCGCTGGCGTTGCCGGCGTCGTTTTGGGCGATGGCCCAGCGGCCCGCATTGTCGTGTTGGCTGAGGTGCCACAGCGCGCCGTCGCTGCGCGACCACGTGTCGACGCCGATCGTATGGTCGAGTCCGCCGGCCAGATCTTGGCGGTCGCCGGCGATTGCGATCGGTCCTTGACCTGGCGTCAGTGTCGACCAGGAGAAGCCGCCGCAGCCGGCGTCGAAGTCCCCGGCGTCTGCGGGCGTGGCGTCGAGCGCTGCCTGTTCGGTGGCGGCGTCGAAGACGCCCTGGCAGTAGCGGAGCGCACCGCCGTCGTCCCACGCCCAGTCGAAGCGACTCCAAAGGCCGGGGTTGAAGGCGTTGTCGGCGCCGTTTTCGGCGATGATGTGCCGCGCGGAGTTGCTGAACTCTGAGACCCCGAAGCTCGCAGCGTCGGGCGCCCAGCCCATGAGCCAGCCGGGGTCGGAGACGCGATGGGTCCCGCCCCACTCGTCCTGGTAGGTACCGGCAATCGCCATCGATCCCTCGCCGGATGCCAGCGTGGACCAGGAGAAGCCTCCGCAGCCAGTGTCGAAGTCCGACGCGTCCGCGGGCGTCGCCTCGAAGGCATCCGTTTCCGTGGCGCCGTCGTAAACGCTCTGGCAGTAGCGCAGCGCACCCCCGTCGTCCCAGGCCCAGTCGAAGCGACTCCACAGGCCAGCGCTGAAGGCGTTGTCGGCGCCGTTTTCGGCGATGACGACCATCGCATCGTTGTCGTAGTGGGCGATCGCGAACGAGGCCGCGTCGGGCGTCCAGCCGAGCACCCACGACCCATTGTCGATGCGGTGCGCGCCCCCCCACTCATCCTGCCAGTCGCCGGCGATCTCGAGGTCGCCCTGTGGGTCCACGCCGGCATCCGGGTCCGGCTCCGGGTCGGTGGCCCCGGCATCCTCGTCGTCCGACTCCGGCGGGTCGGGCTCCATCGAGGCATCGAACCCGCCGTCCATCATCGGCATCCCGCCATCGTCGTCGCCGTCACTGGCCTCGTCACACGCCGCGAGGGCGCACGCACAAAACCCGATCACAAGAGCTCGCGCGCCTAAGCGCATCCATCGTCGTTCCATAGCAACCGCTTCCCGAGCACCCCCGAAGCGAACGCATTCGCGCGGGTACCTGCCCACTGTTGAGGCGCGCATTCCCTCGATGCACGCGATTCGATTTCCTTCAGCTGAAGGAAGCGAGGCAGGTTTTCGGACTCTTGGGCGTGCGTAGTACGCGTCTACTCGTCACATCTTCCCAGGCCACCATGGCCCAGTGATCGCTCGTGACTTTCGTTCCCAAATACCGCTGCGGGGCAGTCCCGGAGTCTCACCGGTGTTCCCTCTGGGCCGGAAGCTGATCTCCCGACACCTCGCGGACGAACATACGGAAGCGCGGCGGCCTGTCAAGCAGGCCGCCCGGGTGCGTCTACGCGCGTCGATGCAGGCAGCGGTGCCGCGCGACTACTGGAGGCAGTGGTTGAGCCCGCTCGTCAGTCCGCCGCCGGAGCCGGAACTCAGTGAGCCGTTCGGGTACGCGACCACGAAATTGAAGCACATCTCTTCGGTCGTACTGGTTCCGAAGTAGGTCGGCCTGCTGAAGGTGCACGTTGTCGTCAGGGTGTCGCCCGGCATCAGCACCGTGGGCGTCGGATAGCTCACCTGAAAGTCGAAGTCGAAGGGCTCGTCGACGAGCGTCTCACCGTTCGACGGGTTACCGCCGCGGTTGATGATCGTCTTCAAGTGCCGACCCTCGAGGTGCATGTGGGGCCAGCTTGTCAGCACGGTGATCGGTCCGCTCGAATAGTCAGGCGTGCACGTGCCTACCCACTCCGTAGCCTGGGCTCCGAACAGCTTGGACTCGTCACCGAGCCAGTGGATGCCCGCCGTGTTCGGTCGCGGCGTGTCGGCGACGCAGATCTCGAAGCCTGTCGAGTCCTGCTGCACACCGCCGGTGCTGTTGAAGTAGTGAATCTCGAACACGAAGTCCCCCTCGCGCGTGGCGAGTCCGACATCGTCGGGCAGGATCGTGTCGCTGCCGCCGGGAACCCAGCCGGCCAACAGCATGTCATCACCGTGGGTGCCGATGGAGGGCGTGACGCCGGGGCTCTGGTCGCCCGACGACTGGTAGACGAGCGTATGGTGGACGACGGGGGTGTTGTCCACGAGGTGGCGGATCGAGACCGCCTGCGGCGCGCCCTGCCACGGCCGCTTGAACACGAAGTTGTAGTAGCCCTCGCCCGTGGTGACGTTGTACGGCTGGCCGAGCGAGTTGGCGTCGGCGAAGGCTCGGAACTCGTAGCAGGTCACCTCGCCTGGCGGTTGAGTACCGCCGGTGCCCATGAGGCCGCCGGTGCCCACCATGCCGCCGGTCCCCCCGCCTCCGCCACAGCTCTCGCCGCTGTAGGGCGCGCCCTGCCCAAGCCACGCGTCGAGCGTCGCGAGCTCCTCGGGCGTCAGCTGCGGCTGGTTCGGCGGTGGCATGAGGTTGCCGTTGCCGTTGATGCGGCTCTTGGCGCTTGCATGCACGGCCGCTCCATCCGGCGCAACCGACTGGAAGTCCGCCTGGCTGACGAGCGGGAAGGGTGCGCCGCTGATCGGCGTGGCGCCATGGCAGAGGCCGCACTTCGCGTCCACGATCTGCTTGACGTCGCAGGGCATGCCGGTCGGCGCGGGCTGTCCGCCGCCGCCGCCACTGCCGATGAGGGCGGTTCCGCCCGTGCCGACGACATAGCCGCCCATGTTGTTGCTGTCGCCGCCCTGGTAGCCCGAGGCGCCGTCGTCACAGCCACCGAGGATCACAATCATCGACAGCGCCGTCACCCACGGCGCCTGCTTGTACACATCCATCAACACACCTCACACACAATGTCGCCCGCATGACCGGGACCCACCGCACCAGGGCACCGAGACATCTATGGGGCGATCAAACCACGGCGCAAGTCTTACCATTTGACCGATTGCGACACGCAAAATGTTCGGGCCGCCATTCGAGGCGCACGCAGCGATGGATGACTCGTGTCCTTATCGGTGGGCGACATCGACGACTCGGTGTCGCGCGCTTCTCGTGCACTATTTAGGGCTTTGCGGTTTGGTGCGGTCGCAGTGGGCGCACTACTGCGTGTCAGCGCGCCGATGTGTCCGGCCACAGATGCATTCGATTTCGGCCGCCGCTGTCTCAAGTAGACAAGACCGTCGTTTGCCACTGGAGTGCGTCATTGGTCAGTCCCGTTTGTTTGGCGCGTCGCGTGCGATCCTTCGACGACGAAACGCACACGCGACAATGAACTTATCTTGCGAGGCAGATAGTTCGGCGGGGCAGCGATGACCACGGTGGTGAGCCGTGATCCCCCCCGCGCGCCCGGCGCATCGGCCGCGCTCCGCGGTACGATGCGTCAACGGGAGGGTGCGGGTGGAGCTCACGCGGGGAATGCTCGTTCTGCTGACAGTCGTGGCAGCGGCCGGCTGGCTCGTCTATGTCGGCCGGCGGGTGTGGCGATTCAACCTCCGGGTTCGTGAGCTGTGGCGGCTGCTCGAAGACAAGGGGCGTGCCGACCGCGTCCGCGAGGTCCTGAAGGACCCGCTGAGCAACGTTCCGCAGACGCGCTATCTCTTCGATGACCGCGACTTCGAAGACCCCGAAGTGCGCGTGCTGAAACTCGAGCTTCGTCCGATGTGGCGCGGGGGCGTGCTGTCCGTGCTCTCGAGCATCCCCTTGATGCTGCTCATCCTCTGGCTCTGGGACAGCGCCGGGGCACCCTGAGCGGGCGCGCACGCGGTCCACCACGTCGCCCCGCGGCGCAGAGCAGCGCGTAGTACGCTCGCGGTGTGAGGGATGGCATCGGACGTCGCAGCATCAAGCGCGTCGCGCGCGTGTGGTTCATGCTCGAGCTACGCCTCGCGCGCCGCGTCAGTGCACTGCGCGTGCCACCTCGCTTCGAGATGGCGGGCGAGTGTCGGCGCTGCGCCAGGTGCTGCGAGGAGCCGAGCATCCGCGTCGGGCGCCTGCTCTACTACATGCCCACGCTTCGCCGGCTGTTCCTGGGCTGGCAGCAGCACGTCAACGGCTTCCTGCTGAAGCGCGTCGAGCGCGAGGGTCGGCTCTTCGTGTTCACCTGTAGCCACTTTGATCAGGAGAGCCGTGCCTGCGACAGCTACGAGTCGCGCCCCGCCCTCTGTCGCGACTATCCGCGGGCCCTCTTCGACCAGCCTTGGCCCGAGCTCTTCGAGCAGTGCGGCTACCGACCCCGTGACCGGGAGGGCGGCTCCCTCGACGAGGCGCTTGACGCGGCGGACCTCCCGATCGAGGCCCGCGCGCTACTCAAGAAGAAGCTGTACGTGAAGTGACTTGCCCTATGGCAGGAGCACGAGTCCACCCGACTGGTTCAGGTACTCGAGCTCCATCCAGCAGCGGGATCGCGCGGTCGAGGCCATCCGCACCTCATCGATGGTGCCGCCGAAGCCTCGCGTGTGCTCGTAGCTGCGGTTGCCGATGGCCGTGCTCAGCCCGCTGTCGTCGTCGACCGTGCCGGACGGCGCCGAGGACTGGGTGACAAAGGGGCGCGTGCCGTCGACGTAGAAGGTGGGATCGTTGAATGCGGAGTCCGAGTCGTATGTCACCGCCACGTGCGCCCAGCGGTCGAGACTGATCGGTACGTCCCAGTAGCCGACGCGATTGCTGAAGCTCATGCCGAAAGCGCAGGTTGCGCGAGCTCTGCACGTTTCGCACGAACAGGAACATGCCGGCGCCGACGGTCGCGCGGCCGGCGATGCGTCCCCGCACGTTGCCACCCCAGCCGGTCGGCCGGACCCACGCAGAGATCGCGCCGCCGCCGGTGAACAGTCCCGCCAGGCTGGCATCGGATCCCAGGGAGATACGGTCGTCCTGCCCGTCGAAGCCGGCGCCGTCGGCCACCTGCCCGGGGCTGGACAGCGCCCCCTCGTTGGTGCGGTGGTTTGAGTACGCAGTGGAGTCGGCTTGGTCGTCGTGCAGGTGCCAGACGCCTCGGTAGCGCGCGTCCCAGACCTGTGCCGGGCGCTCGGTGGGTCCGGCGATGGCCGGGTCGCCGTGGTGCATCGATAGGCGCGTGGGGGCGTTGGCGTAGACCACCGGGAGCGTGACCCACGCGAGAAGCGATCCGGTTGCCGGGTCATATGCCTCCAGCTCGTGGGCGCACGTCGAGAGCCCCAGCTCGTCGGTGAAGTAGATGTCGTCGCCTGCAGTGCTCAGTACCTCACCGCCCTGGCCGACTGCCATGAGTGCCTGGCTGGTCACGTTCGACGAGTACCGGGGAGTCGGTCAGATCGGTGGAACAGCTGGCGGGCAGGCCCGCGGGATCGATTGAGATGGCCTGGGTCGGGTGGGGGGAGTCTCTATCTCCATCTCCATCTCCATCTCCATCTCCATCTCCATCTCCATCTCCATCTCCATCTCCATCTCCATCTCCATCTCCATCTCCATCGCCCGCGCCGGCGGTACTCGCGTCGCCCGTGGCCGCGGCTTCGACTGCTTCGTAGCCAGACAGGCGGCAGGAGTACGCGAGGATCGCGCACGCGACCCCGAGCAGCCACAGTGAAACCCGCATCGCGGGAGTTCGTTCCAATCCGTCCAAGCCCAGCTCACAGGATACCGCTGGCCGGTGACCCACGCACGCCGACGGGTGGTCGAAGTGACGCTCATCACGGCCGCGGGGCGCGGTGATTGGCGTGGGTGTGTGGGTCTGCGCACACTGCGGCCGGCGCGCCTCACCCAGGCGATCGGTGCGATCGGCGCGTCTACAGCACGCTCTTGGGGATCAGGCGACGCCACAGCAGGCCGGCGCGCTTGACGATGCCCGCGTCGGCATCGGGGTTGGCGGCGGCCGTCACACGCCAGGCGTTGTCGCGCGCGATCTCGCGCCGCAGGTGGCGTAGCACGCCTTCGCTCACCTCCGCCGATGGGATGACCGTCACGCACTCGGTGTTGAGGTTCTCGCTCCGGGGGTCGAAGTTGAACGTGCCCACCACGGTCTGGCGGCTGTCCACGACCATCGTCTTGGCGTGGATCGCGAACACCGGCTGTCGCGTGATGCGCCTGGTCAGCTCGCTGCGCATCATCTCGGCGCGTATCGCCGCGTCCGGTCGCCACTCGTAGATCTCTGCCCCCGTGGCCAGCAGCGCCGCACGGTCGCGGGCGTATCCGCTGAACGCCTCGAGGTTGTCTGTCGACGCCAGGCTGTTGGTCAGGATCTTCACGTCGACCCCGCGTGCGACCGCGTCCGCGAGGAGCTGACGCGAGGCTCCGGTCGTGACGAGGTAGGGCGTCTGGATGAAGACCTGGTGCGCTGCGGCCTCGATCAGTGAGGCGAGCACCTCGGCGGTCACGCCACCGCCGGCGAGCCCACGGTCCCCCACGTTCTTGCCGGGAGCGTCCGAGAAGAAGCGCACGTTGCGCACCCAGTGAAGCTCGCCCGACGCGCGCACGCTGGCGAGTGCATCGGGCAGTCGATCGATCCGAACGCGCACCGAGGGCCAGAAGTTGTCGGGGTTGCACGCGTACTGTCGAAGCGCCTCGGCGGCGCCGCGCGGGTTGAGGTCGGGCTGCCGCTGCAACAGCTCGCCGACGCGCACCGTGAGGGGGTGGTTCCAGAACTGCTCGAAAGAGCGCTGTGCCTGGCTCCCTGCTTCTCCCAAGAGCAGCACGTCGCGGTCGCGGAAGTTGTATGCGTGGTCGTGGTCGAAGTACTCGTCGGCGATGTTGCGCCCGCCCGTGATCGCGGCGCTGCCGTCCACGATGAAGGCCTTGTTGTGCATGCGCTGGTTGATGCCCCGGAAGTCGGTGACGGCATTGCCGAGCGTCTCGATCAGCGTCTTGCCGACGTTGACGTTGGGGTTGTAGACCTTGATGCTCAGGTTCTCGATGGCGTCGAGTGCCAGCAGCTCCAGCGCATCTGCCTGGACGAGGATGTCGTCGACGATCAGGCGCACGCGGACCCCACGCTGCGCCGCCCGGATCAGGTAGTCCGTCGCGATCTTGCCGACATTGTCCGCCGAGAAGATGAAGTACTGGGCGTCGATGCTCTGCTCTGCGGACTCGGAAAGCCACGCGCGCAGCATCATCGCGTCGGCCCCGCGCTCGAGCACGAAGACACCTGTCTCGTCGGCCATGCGCCGCGACAGTGGTGCGAGCGCCATGGAGAGAGGCTCGACCGGCGGCCGCTTGATTGCGGCGCAGTAGTCATGCTCTGGCAGCGCGTGCTCGTCCGAGCAGCCGCAGGCGACCACGAGCAGCCACGCGAACCGCAGTACCACTCTGCTCGCCGGCGTCACGGCGCGAGTCTACGCCAGCGCGCCACGATGCGCAGCGGCGGCTGGCCGACGGGCGCGGCGGAAGCTACTCGGTGCCGCTGACGGGCGTGCTGATGATGACGTTGTTGTCGACATCGCCCGGATTCACCGCGGGGCGCATCGAAGGCGGGGAGTCGGGGGGCACGTCCTCGAACGGCACGCTCGCGGGATCGATGTCGGTGACCACACGGGTATTCCCGGTCTCGAACATCTCCTGCCCGATGCACTGCCTCGCCTCGCTCTCGAGATGGTTCAGCCGCTGACCGATGATGGCGAGCACCCGCAGTTCGTGGTCGCGCTTGGACGCGTCCTTTGCTGCCTCGGCGTTGCGCTGCCTCTGCTCTGCCATCATCGCGTGGGTGTTGATCTGCGTCAGCTTCTCGTTGAGGCAGTCGACCCGGATGATGTCGTTTTCGTTGCGCGCATCCGAGAGCATCTTCTGCACGCTGCGCCGCAGGCGGTCCGCGCGTGCGGTGACGCGCTGAGCTTCGGCGGATGCGTTGTTGCCTGCGCCGGCGGGCGGGTCGCCAGCCTGGGCCCAGGCGCTGGCCCCCACGAGCATTGCGAGCGAGAGTGCGGTGGCTGCGGTAGCTGTCGTGGATGGCCTGCGCATGATGGGCGGAGTCTGATACCTGCTGGGGACACGGGCAAGAGCCGTCGCTCAGATTCGCACCCCGCACGCGTCGCGCCGCCCTGCGGAGGCTCCCCGTGAATTTACGTAAATCCTGGCGGCTGCGCGCACGATCATGCGCACCCCAGCTCCCCGCTCCATTTTCGCCGGCAGGCATACTGTGCGCTCGCTCGCTTCGCTGGTACCGTCCGCGCCCAGTTCCAATGGGGATTGGGCGTGCGACCTGCACGAAAACCTATGGAGAAGCAAATGATCACGTTCAAGTCACCACTCACACTACTTCTGGCCGTGCTGCTCAGCGCTTCGATGACGCTGATCGGCTGTGGCGACGACTCGTCCTCCGATGACGGCGACGCCGGCGATCACTCCGGACACACCGGCGACGGTGACGGCGATGGCGCCGGCGATGGCGACGGCGACGGCGACGGCGACGGCGCGCCGATCGAGTGCGACATGACCGACTGCGAAGGCCAGAGCATCGAGTTCGCCGGCAACATGCTTCCGGTCGGCGCGTGCTGCATCTCCGCCGACGAGTGTGGCATCGACGCTTCCGCACTCATGATGGGCTGTCTGCCGCTGTCGACGCTCGACCAGTTCAGCATGGGCGACGCGGGCATGTAGCGCAGACTCTACCTCGAGCTGTTCGAGGCGATGTCACGGCACGGCGGACCGGCCCGGGAGGGCTCGTCCGCCGTTGTCGTTAAGTCAGTCCTCCGCGCGCGTGGTCGCAGCGGTGCGCCCCGCCTGCCTTCCGAAGAAGGTCGCGTCCGCGACGCTCATCCCGGATGCGTAGCCCTTGCTGGTCCGAGGGATGCCGGCCGCGGCTCGACCGGCCGCGTAGAGACCCCCGATCGGCACGCGTCCGGCGGAGAGCACCTCGCCCGTCGGGAGTGTATCGAGGCCGCCGAGCGTGAAGACGGCGGGCTTGATGTGCCGCAGGTCGTAGCTCACGAGCGCGAACGGCGGCTTGGTGAGCGGCGCAAGCCACCTGGGCGCCTTCTCGAAGTCCGGGTCCCGCCCCGCGGCCGCGTGCTCGTTGTACCGGGCCACGGTCCGCTGCAGTGCACCCTCGGGGAGCCCCGCCTCCGTCTCGACCTCCGCCACGGTCTCACCGGTGGCGGCGACCCTGGTGCCGACCACGTACTTCGGCCGCGCGTAGTGCGGCTCGTCGATGAACATGTAGATGCGGGGACTCGGCTGCTGCGCGGCGTAGTGTCCGACGCGAGCCAGGTAGGCGTCCTCGTTGACGAAGCGCTGCCCGTCTTCGTTGACGAAGATGCCGAAGGTCAGGCTCTCGGGCGGGTAGTGGCAGATGCTGATGAATGCCTCGCCCATGTGGATGGTGTTGCCGCCGGCGGCCTGTCCCATCAGGATCCCGTCGCCGTTGTCGTTGGGGTTGCCATGTCGCGTGCACACCGGCTCCAGCTCCGGGATGTGCTCGCGCGTCATCGTCTCGTTCATGATGAAGCCGCCGGTGGTCAGCACCACGCCGCGTCGCGCGCGCACGGTGGTGTCGCGACCATCCGAGCGCACGACGCCGCCGCGCACGACGCCGTGGCGGTCCTGGATGAGCGCGACGAGGCGGCTGTCGCAGCGCACGTCGGCGCCGGACTCCTCCACACGCTTGATCACGGTGGTCATCAGCGTGACGCCGCCGCGGTGGCCGGAGTCCGCAGGCAAGTGTCCGCGGGGCACCGCCTCGGCGTGCGCGAGGAAGGGTAGGGTCTGCTCGTTGCCGGTGTACTGCAGCGAGTCGCCCGTCAGTGCGACCACGTCGCGCCCCGGGAAGAAGCCGCGCTTGTACGGCACGCCCAGGGCTTCCATCCAGTCGAAGTGCTCGGCTGCGCCCTCGGTGAAGAGCCGCACCTTGGCCTCGTCCGCGTGGTCGCCGAAGGCCGCCATCAGGTAGCGGCGGAAGTTCTCGGTGGTGTCCGAGAAGCCCAGCGCGCGCTGCAGTGTCGTGCCGCCGCTGCCGCCGAGGTACATCTCGCAGGCTGACATCATCGTCGAGCCGCCCCCCGCGCTCGCGCGCTCGAGCACGATTACCTCGGCGCCCGCGCGCCGTGCCTCGATCGCAGCGCACGCCCCTGCGCCGCCGAGGCCCGCGATCAGCACGTCCGTCTCGACGTCGAAGCGCTCGATGGCATCGAGTGCGCGTATCTGGCTGGTCACCGGGGCGATGCTATCTGCGCCCCGCTCGCTGCGCCAGGCGTCGCGCTGGCGACCCGACGGGCCTAGCGCTCGTGCTTCGCGCGCTCGTCGCCCGCGAGCGACAGTTCGCCGTCGTCGTGCGCCAGGCTCAGCTCTCCGTCGGTGGTCCCGGTCTTCACCAGCGCGAGGTCGCCGGCGTCGGCGCCCTGAAGCCGCCCCTGGATCGCCACGACCGCCGCGCGGGCCGCCGACTTGACGGCGTCGCTTCGGAACAGGCCCGTGCTGCGCTCCATGAGCGCGGCCACGGCGTCGACCGTCCCGAGCTTCCCGAGCGCGATGGCGGCAGCCTCCTGTGCATCGGAGGAGTCATCCTCGAGGAAGCGCAGCAGCACGGTCTGCGCCGGCGCGGCATTGTCGTCGTACGCGAGTGTCATGAGCGCCCGCGCGATTCCAACCGCCGCTGCGCCTTTCGCGGTCGCTGCCCGCCGGTGCAGAGCGGGCAGTGACTTGCGCGTCCCCGTCGCCCCGATGCGCTCCGCGACCGCACCACACACGCGTACATCCGACACGTCGAGCAGCCCTTCGAGCTCTCGCACGAACGCGAACCCCAGCGGATGCGTGAGCTCGAGCGCGCGCAACCGGTGTTCCACCGGCAGCTGCTCGTCGCGCACGGCCGCGGCGAGCGCCGAGCCGTCTCCCTCGGCGATCGCGAGCTGGCCCGCGGCCAACACGCGCAGCTCGGGGTTGTCGAACTCGAGCGCAAGGTGGGCGGCCTGCGCGGCCGCGTTGCTGTCTGCGTGATGCGCGAGCAACAGGCGCAGGTTGGTGCGGCGGACCGACGCGACCGGGTCGTGCTGCGCGTTGTGCAGCAGGCGGGCCGCCACCGCCTCGCCGTCGCCGGACAGCGCCTTGAACAGCTCCACGGCCAGGCGTACCGAGCCGACCAGCTCTTTTTCGTTCACGCCGAGCGACGTGGTGGTCGCCTGCACGCGTCCGCGCTCGACCACGACCGTGCACGAGCGCATCAGCTCGAGCATCGTCCCGCGGGCGCCGGCCGTGAGGTAGGCGGCGACCGTGGCGTCGCTCCCCTCGAGGTAGACCTTGCGGTCGAAGGGGCGGTCGCCGATCTGCAGCTCCGTCGACCCCGGACCCTTCGCGAACCACTCGTGGGAGAGCCGCACGGTGTCAGGTCCGTGGTCGCCGCTCGCCACGATGCGATGGACCAGGGGTCCGTCCTGGCTCTGCTCCTCCACCACCGACACCGCGACTCCGTCGATGACGCCTTCCATCGTCACCAGGCTGCCCATCAGGCTGTACGACAGCCCGAGCTCGTCGGCCGCCTTGCCCGCCTTGTTGCGGGCGCGGCCCCGCAAGCCCGCCATGAGGGCGGTGATCGCAACCGGTATCAAGATGACGAGGAGGTCGGCCACGACGGTCCGGCTTTCAGAGCAGCCGCACCACCGTCTCGCCCTCCATCAGGAACGTCTTCCTGTGGAGGTCGTAGACCGTCGCGGTGAGCCAGCGGTTGTCGTCGACGCCGAAGGCGATCTCGAGTCGCGGGCGCGTGTCCCCGGGCGACTGCGGCGGGTCGAGCGTGCCGAGGGTGGGGTTGTCCTCGTTGAGCGGCACGATCAGCGCCTGTGGCTCGCCCTTTCCGAGCCTGTGCAGCGTGCCCCGGTCATCCCAGGCGAAGGTCGGGTCCTCGTCGTGTGCGCGACCGAGCTCGCACACCACCAGCTTGAAGTAGCTCTCCGGCTCACCGCGGGCGCAGGTGGGCACGAGCTGTCGCTTCCAGAGCGGCGTCTTCGTCGGGAACTGCGTGCCGCGCGGCACCACCACGCTGTAGTCGTGGCCGCCCGAGTCGACGTTGCGCGTGCGGATGGCGTAGTCGTGGATGATGTGGTCGCTGCCGGTGATGCGGTCGGCGGCCAGCGCGGTTGCACCGTACGCGACCGCCTCGAAGGGCTGCCACGCGCGCACGCGATCGCGGCCGAAGCGCTCCTCGAAGAGCGGGAAGACGCCCGGCAGCAGCGTGGAGCCGCCCACCATGAGCACGTCCTGCACGTCGGCGAGGGACGTCCGCTTGCCGTGGGCATCGTGGTCCAGCTCCTCGAGGCATGCCTCCAGCATGGAGTACAGGCCGCGCTCGCTCAGCACCTCGGTGAGGTCCTGCTTGCCCAGCGTCGCATCGGCGGCCCTGCTGTCCCCACGCAGCCGCGCATCGAACTCCCACGCGTCGCTGGGCGGCAGCATGTGAAACGGGACGTCGGCCTCGAAGAAGAGCGCCTCCTTGACGCGCCGTGCCTCCGCCAGCATCAGGGGCAGCCACGTTCCGGAGAGCAGCGAGTCGGCATCGTCGCGCAGCTGCGCATCCAGGTCGATGTCGCACCGCGTGCACACGCGCTGCAGCAGCCAGCGGTCCACGAGGTTGCCGCCCACGGCGCGGCCGGTCTTGGCGATGACGGTGCTGTGGCCGCGCTCGGCGGTCTGGGGCGAGAACCGGACGAGCGCCATGTCGAGCGTGCCGCCGCCGAAGTCGACGACCAGCGACAGCCGCTGGTGGCTGAGGCCGATGCCGTAGCCGAGCGCAGCCGCGACCGGCTCGTCGACGAAGCGAACGCGCTTGACGCCGAGGCGGTGCAGCAGCGTGGAGACCTCGCTGCGGTAGGAGTCGTAGGAGTCGACGGGCACGGTGACGACCAGCTCGCGGATACGTTCGCCCGTCGTCCGCTGCACCTCGGCGAACAGCTCGCGCAGGTACATCCAGGCGACCTCCCGTGCGGTGTAGCTGCGGTCGGGGCCGCGGCCGATGGGTCGCATCGGTGAGCGCGCGAGGTACCCCTTGAAGTGCGGCACGAAGTGCGTGTGCTCGTGGCCTTCGCTGGCCTCCAGCGCGGGGCGGCCGATCAGGGCGTGTTGCCCGAGCGTCAAGCTCTGGCGCAGCAGCGGCCACTGTCCGACGCGGCGTCTCCAGTCCGGGCCCGTGAGCACATGGGTCGCAGAGGGCACCAGCCGCGGCGCCTGCAGGTGATCCTGCTCGCCGGGCGCACGGCAGATCTGCGGTAGCTCGAGCAGGCGCGGACGTGCCGCGTCCGCGTCCCACCGTGCGAGCCCCGTGTTGGTCGTGCCGAGGTCCAGCGCCCAGACCATCGCGCAAGCTTGGCAGAGCGCCCACCGAGCGGCAACCGCATACCTGTCGTACCGACGCGGCTGCTGGCCGCGCAGCCGGGCTCGGGTACGGGCGGGGCGTCGTGTGCGACCTCGCGTGGCGGCCCTTGCGCCCGCTAGCGCGTGGTCGCCAGTGCGTCGAGTGCGCTCGCGAGGGACTCGGGCGCCGAGTAGAACGGGGAGTGGTCGGTGTCCAGCGTGATCACCCGCCGGCACGGCATCCGCCGGTGGAAGCTGCGCTGTAGCTCGATGTCGATGGCGCGGTCGCGGGTGCACTCGACGTAGCTTCGAGGTACGCGGCCGAAGTGTTCGTCTGTCGTCGTGACCGGCGTGCGGAAGCTCATCATAGGCTCCGGCTTCAGCAGGCCCGCCGCCCGCTCGGCCCAGGCATCGTCAGTGGCGTTGTAGAAGACCGGTCGTCGGCTCGCCGCCTTGATGGTCGAGGTCGAGCGGTCTGCGGAGAACTCGAGCGGCTCGGTATCCGCCGGCACCGCACGGAACTCGGCCAGCGCGCCCCCGAGCGTCTGGCCGCTAGGCAGCATGAATGCGGCCAGGTACACCAGCTGCTCCACGCGAGCTGGCACTGCCTCGGCGACCTGTGAGATCACGACGCCGCCGCGGCTGTGCCCGACGAGCACGACCGGCTCGTGCTGCCGCTCGATGAGCGCGCGCACCGACTCCACCCAGCGACCCATCGTCACGGCGTGGAGCGGGGTCGCGTCCTCGCCCATGCCAGGCAGGTCGGGTGCGAGCGCGCGATGGCCCCGCCCCTCCAGTAGCGGAACGACTCGCTCCCAGCACCAGCCTCCGTGCCACGCCCCGTGGATGAGTACGAACGTCGCCATCGCTGCCAGGCCTCGATGCTCAGGTGCCGCAGATCGCGCGGCACGGCCATATTGGCACAAACGTTCCGGTGTGAGGGCCAGGCCAGCTGAACATTGCGGAGGCGTCCCTCGCCTGAGACAATCGGGTGATGCGAGGGGCGCTCCGAATCACGTGGCTGTGCGCCATGCTTCCACTCGTCCTGGCTCCCGATCTGGCGGGGGCGGAGCCCGATGCGCTGGTCGTGACCGGCGAGCCATTCCACGTGGACGACCTGGGCGGACGGGCGCGGCTGCTGGTGGATACCACGGGGGCCATGTCGCTGGACGACGCGCGTGCGGCGGGTGATCGCTGGAGCACGGCGAGCGGTCGCGGCGCCTTCGACCGTGGCTACATGCACGGCGCAGCCTGGCTCACCTGGAGCGTGCACAACCTCGACGATCGGCCGAGGCTCCTGCGCTTCCTGGTAGGCACGCCCCAGATCGACCGTGCGGACATGCACGTCGTGCGCGACGGCGGGCGCGTCGAGACACAACACGCGGGCGACGCGCTCGACGTCCCACAGACCACACCCAGCTGGCGCCCCTCGCTGGATCTGGAGCTTCGCCCGGGCGAGCGCGTCGAGATCTTCGTGCGCGTCGAGACGACGAGCGCGATGAGCGTGTCCGTCGTCGGGATGGACCTCTCGAGCTACCCGCTGCAGTCGCGCACAGGGCATCGCTACTCCGGTCTGATGCTCGGGCTGCTGCTGGGACTGCTGGTCTATCACCTGGCCGCGTTCGTCTCCGGGCGCGAGCAGCTGCACCTCTGGTACACGGTGCAGACCGGCGCGCTCATGCTCTATGGCGCGTCCGTGGACGGGACAGCCGGGATGCTGCTGACGGGTTATCCCGACGTCGTCTCCAAATTGCCGGTCGTCGCGGTGGCCGTCCTCGGCCTCTCGATCAACCAGTTCCTGCGACACTTCCTTCATCTGGAAGTGCAGGGTGGATGGCGTGATCGGGGCTTCGTCGGCCTCGGCCTACTCTCCGCGGCCACGCTGCCGCTGATCCTTCTAGCGCCCGCGCGCGTTGGTGTGCCCATGGCTACGTCGATCAACCTGCTGGGGATCTTCGCGGGTTTGCTGATCGCCACCAGCGAGGCCCGTCGTCAGCCCGCCGCCGTCCGCGTCGTCCTCATCGGCTGGTCGGCCGTGGTCGTGATCGGCCTGTATGCGGGGACGGGGGCCCTCGGTGTTGGCGGTGAGCTGCAGGCGGGGCGCGACATGATGAGGCTCGCCTTCCTGTTCGAGCGAGTCACGATGGCGCTGCCGCTCGCGAGCCGCATCCGTCAGCTGCACGAGCGTGCCGACGCGAGCACCGCCGAGGCGCAGCAGGCGCGGCAGCGCACTGCGCGCGAGTCGCGGCAGCGCCTCGACGTGGAGACCAAGCTCCAGGCGCGGGAGGCGGAGCTGCGCCAGAGCCAGAAGATGGAGGTCGTGGGGCAGCTTGCGGGCGGTCTGGCCCACGACTTCAACAACACACTGCAGGTCGTGCTGAGCATGTCGGACCTGCTGCGGCGCGAGGGCATCTCAAGCGCCGAGCGTCAGGAGATGCTCGACAGCCTGGCCAACACCGCGGAGCAGTCCGCGGCCATCACGCGGCGTCTGCTGCTGTTGAGCCGCATCGACGCCAAGGCGCCGACGGCGATCGACGCAAACGAGATGATCCGGACACTGCTCAAGGTCCTGAAGCGCATCATGGGCTCGCAGATCGTGACGAAGCTGGAGGCCGCAGACGGTCCGTGTGTGGTGCGCGCCGACGCCATGCAGCTCGAGCAGGCGATCACGAACCTCGTCATCAATGCGCGCGACGCCATGCCGGACGGTGGCACCCTGACGATGCGCGTCCGCCGGGTCGGTTCCGCCGCCCTGCCGCAGGATCTCGGCGCGATGGCGGAGACGGAGTACGCCGAGATCGAGGTGGCGGACACCGGGTACGGGATCGAGAGCGAGGCACGCGCCCGCATGTTCGAGCCCTTCTTCACGACCAAGCCGGCCGGGTCCGGCACGGGGCTTGGGCTGGCGATGGTGCGCGGCATGCTGGACGCCCACGATGGCCTGATCGATGTCGAGAGCTCGCCGGGGCAGGGCGCGCGCTTCCGCCTCTACCTGCCCTTGGCGGATGCTGCCGAGCTGGTCGAGGCGCCCGCGCCCGAGCCCCTCGGTACGGGCACCGAGCGGCTGCTGGTCGTGGAGGACCACCCGAAGGTCCGCGTCTATTTCCAGCGTGTGCTGCGCGATGCGGGCTACGATGTGCGCACCGCCCGCGACGGCCGCGACGCACTCGCGATGTTCGAGGAGTACGCCGACGGCCCACCGGACCTGATCGTCTCCGATCTCGTCATGCCCGGGCTCACCGGGTGGCAGCTGCTCGAGGAGGTGCGCGCCCGCCGTCCAGAACAGCTGTTCCTGTTTTGTAGCGGCTACAGCGAGGAATTCGTGCATGAGCGCGTCCACCTCGATGCCGGCACGCGTCTGCTATCCAAGCCTTGCACGGGCGCGGCTCTGCTGGCGGAGGTGCGCGCAGCGCTCCAGGCGCCCCACAGCGAGGCACATCCCCCGGCCAGCGCAGACGATGTCGCCTAGGGCGACGGTCTTCCACCGCAGCCTTGATACTCCTGGCCAATTGTAGGATCTTCAGGGCTTCAGGAGGCCGGTGACCATGGCATACAGAATCTTGGTGTTGCTGTTCGCGATGACTGTGGTCGTCGTATCGGGCTGTGGAGACGACTCCAGCGATGACAGCGGTGGCGACGGCGACGGCGACTCGATGGACTCGGGGGCCGGCGATGGCGACGGCGACGGTGCGGGCGATGGTGATGGCGACGGCGACGGCGACGGCGATGGCGACGCACCCGATGCCATGACCCGCGCGAGCGTCGACGCTGGTTCGAGCGCCGACGCCGGCAACTAAGCGACGGCGATCGCTCGCGTCCGCGATGACGCGGCCGAATGACCCGCGCTGGGTACACTTTCGGACGACTGCGTAGCTGAGGTCAGCACGCGGGCCAGGGTTGCCCTGCGGCTTCAGCTTCCGATCCATTTTCGGACAGCGCGTTGCCGAGATGAACAGTTGTTCATTTGCGTGGCTCGGTTCAGAACATACATATGCGTACCCATCCCACGTCGACGAACGCCGAACCGGAGCGGCTGGCCTCCGACGACGCCCGCGGTGGCGTCGCAGCGCCAGAGGCCCTCGAGCTTCTCGGCTACATCGCGCGCCACAGCGCCAACCTGGGCGACGCGATCAGGCGCTTCATCCATTACAGTGCGCTGCTCGACGCCGCCGGCGAGCTCTCGTTGCACTGTGAGGGCGGAGAGGCTGCGCTCGTAGTGCGCGCCCACCCCGACGATGAGCTGGATCCTCGCGACGTGGAGTTTGCCTTCATCGCGCTGCGCCGTACGGCGGAGGAGCTGTGCAGCTGGCCCCCCCCGTCGCTCGAGGTCGAGCTCGCCGCGGGCCGGACGCCCCATCACGGGGCACTCGAAGCATCCCTGGGATGTGAGGTTCGCTTCGGTTGCCGTGACAACCGCATGGTGTTCGCCGAGGACTACCTCGCCCGGCCGATCCCCGGACACGACCGCAGGCTGCGGGAGATCCTCGAGCGCGAAGCCCGCGAGCTGCTGGGCAGGCAGGGGCCTGCCGACGGCATCATCCGGGAGATCTCGCACCTGGTCGCGCGCGAGCTGGACGGGGGCAACTCGAACTCGGACCACGTCGCGGAGATCCTCGGTATCAGCGTCCGCACCATGAATCGGCGCCTGCGCCGCGCAGGCACCACGTACAAGGCCGTCGTCGACGGTGTACGGATGGATCTCACGTCGCGCTATCTCGGTCAGACCGAGATGGGCATCGGTGAGGTGGCGTTTGCGCTCGGCTTCGCGGACGCGAGCTCGTTCAACCGGGCGTTCAGGCGCTGGACGGGCACGACGCCCGGGGCCTACCGGTCGACAATGCGCCGTCAGCAGCCGCCCGTCCGGACCGCAGCGGTAATGGACGTCCTGGAGGTCGGCCGCTAGCTTGCTAGGGCGTGTCGGGTGTGCCCCGGCTGCCCAGTGCGGGCAGCGGGATCTGGCTGGTCCGCCGTGCCTCGTCGTGTTCGAGCCCCAGCATCCGCAGGCCCAGCTCGGCGAAGCGCTCGTCGTCCCCACGCCGCGTCCGGTCGTCGAGCTTCGCCTGCATGCCAGCGAGCAGAAGCCCCTCGCAGGCGATGTAGAAGCTGCGCCGACCGGGCAGCTGGAAGCGGCCGCTCCTGAGGCCGCGGCTGATGTTGCGCGTGGATCGCTCGCCGAGGTGAGCCGCCACGCGCTCGCGCGCAGCGGGGACGCGCACCACGAACCAACCCCAGATGGGATCGGCCTCGACCATGCGCAGTGTCTGGCGGAACGCCACGCTGAAGATCTCGGCAGGGTCCGCGAGGGACGCGGTGAGCTCGTCGAGTGTATGGCGGAGCGACTCGACCGCGTCGTCGACAATCGCCTCGACGACGCCATCCTTGCCGTCGAAGTGGTTGTAGAGCGTCCCGAGCCCGAGGCCCGCGGCGTCCGCGATGTCGCGCAGGGTGGTGGCGTCGGCACCCTTGTCGGCCATCACGCTGCGCGCGGCGTCCATGAGCGCGTGGCGCGTCTTGTCCCGCCGCCGACGCTGTGGGTCGGCGTCGTGTGCTGGCGGCTGCCCCGGCTGCGCGGTCCTGGTCACCATCGGCCGCAATATGGAGCATCGCGCCGGATAGGACAACGATTGCCCGCCGCTCGGCCCGATTCGGCCGCGTCCGCAGGACGCTCCGCGCTGCGCGGTCCGCGCATGTCCGGTGCTGTCGGATAGGCGACGCCGCGGCGCTGTGGAATACTCCGCGCACGAGGGGAGGGTGACCATGGCGCGCTGCTGCAGGAACCACGGGGAGCTGGACGTTGCGCTGGCTATCGCCGCATTGCTGTTCACGTCGATGGCCGCCGTCGCCTCGGCCGAGGGCACGGCGCAGCTCGGCGTCGGGCAGGACGTCCGTGAGACGACCGTGATCAAGGTCGATGTGCTGACGGCTGGCGAGGTGATCCATATAGTCGCCGGCAACGGCACGGATCAGGACGTCGATGGGCTGACGCTCAGCATGCTCGATCCGGACGGCTCACCGGTTGTGGGCTCACCCTTCACGATTCAGAGCGGGAGCTCGGGGTACATCACGGGTCACAACCGCATCCCCGACCTCGCGGAGCTGCAGAGCGCCGGTCTCGAGATCACGGCGACCAAGGTCGGCAGCTACGAGCTGCGGTTCGACAACCTCGGCGTCTACGACCCGGCATACGACGCGGTCGTCGATCCGCTCGACATCGCGGTGACGCCTGCGGGCCAGCAGCCGATGGTAGCGCCCTCGGCGTACACGGGCAGCGGTCGCGTCCACAGCGACAAGTGGGTGATGAACGCGCACAACTTCATCGAGGCCGCCTCGATGAACAGCTCGGTCTTCGTCCTCACCCCGACCGGGCCGGGCACCGACTTCGTGTGGGAGCTGGAGCTCAACGGCCTCGCTGGCAACACCTACGACCTGACCGGCAACGACATCGGCCTGCCCGCACCGCACTCGGGCTTCTCGGAGGATCAGGGCATCGCCTTTGCGCCCGAGCCGCAGTTCGAGGTCTACCTGAACGTGCCGGCCGTGGCGCAGGGCGGCGACCCCACGCCGCAGGTCACCGGGTTTGCGCTCGACGGTCCGCCGGGCATGTGCGACTGCGCGGTCACATCGCTGGCTGCGTCGTTTGCCTTCGAGTCCAACGTCGATGCCATCTACGAGATCATCATCGACCTGAACGATGACGGGGTCTTCGATCCCGCCTCGGGAGATGTGCAGCTCAGGGGCTCGGCGGTGACCGGCAGTAACGTCGTGCCCTGGAACGGCCGCGACTCCGCCGGCGCGCTCGTGCCGGCCGCCGACTACGACGTGCGGCTCGCCGTCAGGCTCGGCGAGTTCCACTTCGTGGGCTCGGACATCGAGACCTCGCGCCCCGGTCTGCGCATGTTCGGTGTGATCGATGCCAACGGTGGCGCCCCCACGCCGGCGAGCCCGCGCGTGTCGGCGATGATGTTCTGGGATGACTCGCGCATCAACGAGACCCTGTCGGATCGGCACCGGGATCGGCCCGGCATGTCGGTGCCGCAGGACCAGCAGAGCATGCCGGAGAACACGGCTGTCCTCGGAGGGCTTGCGAGCAACCCCATGGACGCCGCGCAGTGCGGCGTCAACGCCCACTGCTGGGGGAACTTCCAGACGCGCGATCAGAACAACAACCCGATCGATCCCGAGAGCCCGGGCAACCATCGCTACATCGACACCTACGTCTTCTTCACCGAGTCCGTGCGTTCTGCGCTCGCGTGCGTGCTCGATGGATCGATCGACGAGGACATGGACGGCCTGACCAACGCCGAGGAGTGTGCGCCGAGCTCGGTGTTCGACCCGATGAACCCCGACACGGACGGCGATGGCATCCTCGATGGCGACGAGGATGGCGATCCGGACGGGCCCGGCGGTGGCGACCCGAACGACCCCGGTCCCGGTGAGCGCGACACCGACGGTGACGGCATCTCCGACGTCGACGAGCTCGGCGGAGACGTGATGACCGACCCGAGCAACCCCGACACGGACGGCGATGGCATCCCCGACGGTGTCGAGGACAATAACCGCGACGGCAACCTCGACCCGGGTGAGAGCGACCCCTCGAAGGAAGACACCGATGGCGACGGCATCCTCGACGGTGATGAGGACGCCAACCAAAACGGCCGCGTCGATGTCGGGGAGACGGACCCCGCGAGTGAGGACACCGACGGTGACGGCATCATCGATCCGATCGAGCAGGGCTTCGATCGCGACGGCAACCCGATCGACGGCGGCAACCTCACCGACCCGACCAATCCTGACAGCGATGGCGACGGGCTGCCGGACGGGATCGAGGATCGCGACGGCGACGGGGTCGTCGGCCCGTTCGAGACCGACCCGAATGCCGCCGACACCGATGGGGACGGCGTGAGCGATGGGGACGAGGACACGAACGGCAACGGCGTGTGGGATCCGGGAGAGAACAACCCGCTGGACCCGGACTCCGATGGCGATGGCGTACCCGACGGTGACCCGGATGAGGCCCCCGGGGGCGCCGCCGCCGATGAGGGCACCCCGGGCGATGGACCGGTTGGGGCCGCTACCGCCTGTGGTTGTCGAACCGTCGGCGTGCGCCCGCGTGCCTCCGTGCCGGCGTACGCTGCCATGGCGCTCGTCCTGCTCGTGGGGCTTCGGCGCCGCCGGCGCCAGCGGGCGTCCGGCAGCCCTTCGTCACCGACCCGCTAGTCGAGGAAGTTGCCGAGGATCTGCCCGCACCAGCCGGGCGACACCACGTCGCCGACCACGTACAGCGGATCGCAGTGACCCTCCGGGTGGGCGTCGGGATGCCAGTGGATGCTCTCCGGGGCGCTGCCGAGGGCGCAGTCTCCGTACTGAAGCCCGTTGTAGCCACCGGGGATCACGCAGCAGGCGCCGATGCCGAAGTGGGACTCGCAGGCCTTGTTTGCGAGCGTGTCGATGTCGTCGTTGGCACCGTAGCAGTAGTAGCCACCCACGCCGTTTTCGCGCACGAGGTTGCCGCCGCCCGGGTTGCCGCAGTCGATGCACATGTTGACGTACGTGCAGCCGCCAACGTCCACGTCACAGATGTCCCGGGAGCAGTCGTCCCCGTCGTCGCATGCGGCGTCGTTGGGCGCGTTGACCACACGGTCGAGGTTCTCGTCGCAGGTGTCGACCGTACAGGGGATGCCGTCGTTGGTGTTCGCTGCGATGCCGGGGCGGCAGCCCAGCTGCGGGTCGCAACGCTCGCTGCCGTTGCACCAGGCGCCGTCGTCGCAGTTGGCGTCGTCGACCACGTGCTGGACCTCCTGCTTGTTCTCGTTGCAGATGTCATTGGTGCACCCGATCCCGTCGCTCACGTTCGGCGGCTGGCCAGCGACGCAGCCTGCGACGATGTCGCACTGCTCGCCGCCGTTGCACCAAAGGCCGTCGTCGCAGCGGCCGGCGTCCGGCAGGTGCAGCACCTCGTCCGCGTCCTCGTCGCAGATGTCGTCGGTGCAGCCTACGCCGTCGTCCAGGGTCCGGGGGCTGCCGGAGACGCATCCACGGCGCGAGTCGCACCACTCGGCCCCGTTGCACCACAGCCCGTCATCGCACTCGTCGTTGGTGTCGCACGCGCGGCCGTCTCCATCTCCGTCGCCGTCTCCATCTCCGTCGCCATCTCCGTCGCCGTCTCCATCTCCGTCGCCGTCGCCGTCGCCATCTCCGTCGCCGTCGCCGTCGCCATCGCCGTCGCCGTCGCCATCTCCGTCGCCGTCACCATCTCCGTCACCGTCGCCATCGCCCGACCCGCCCCCGGCGGAGCTACCCGTGAAGCACGCGCTGGACAGTGCGAGTAGCAGACAGCAGAGCAATCGGATCATGGTCATGGGGCGGTCTCCTGGGCCCTCGGGGCGGTCTGCGCGCGCTGGTCGCATCAAATTCTAGCACGCGCACGTTGCTCGGGCGAAGACGGCTAGCCGCGGTCGAGTCCGCGTCGCGTCGGGCGGCGGATTACCGCGCGATCAGCTCATCGAGCACCGCGTCGAGGTGCGCCTCGGCGAGCGCGACCAGCTCCGCGTCCGTGCGGTCCTGGATCGGGTGCGGCAGGAACACGCGCGGCGGGCTGAAGCCGAGCGCCTTCGACTGCGACTGCGCCGCCTCGATGAACTGCGTCGTCGAGACGAAGACGGTTGGGATGCCCCGCTCCTCGAGGTCGGTCATGTCGTGCACACTGCACGACGTACACGAGCCTCAGTCTGCGAGCGCCTCGATGACCGCGTTGCAGTCCTCGGCGATCTCGCGCCGCAGGTCAGGTGGGGCCGGGCGCGCGAAGGTCGGCTTGCGGTAGCGCTTGACGGTGGCACCACGCGCGGTGAGCTCGCGCTCGAAGCTGTCGAGCAGGACGTCTCCGCGTGCCTTGGAGATGTCGAGCAGCCCGATCACCATGCCCGAGAGCTGTGTCAGTCGGTCGGCGCCGCGCCGCTCCGAGGCCATCCGCTCATCGCCGGGGTCGAGTACGGTCAGACTCATTCGCGCACCTCCATGGTCACCGGGTTACTGCCCATCTCTCCGTTGACCCAGCCACCAATGATGGCCGAAAAGAGCCCCGCACCGCCACCGGCGTGGACGATCAGGATGCCCTCGGGCCGAAATTTCGGAAGCGTCGCGTCCTTCAGCACCGCGGGCACGCCCTCTGCCATGCCGTGGGCGCCACGTACGATGTCCTCGCCGGCGAGCATCAGGCGCTCGCCCAGCTCGGCGCGCAGCCGCGTCTTGTCCCAGCCCGCCTCGCGGAACACGCGCGCGTGTTCCGGTGAGACCACCAGCACCGTGTCGAAGGCCAGCGGGAGCTTGGGGTGGCACTGCGTCTTCATGCACTGCGCAAAGCTCGTCACGAGCGACTCCGGATCGCGCGATAGCTGGTCGACGACCACGCGCGGGCCCTCGCCGGCGAAGACGGTCACCGTCGATGCGGTCTGCGCAAACCCTCGCTCGACCGCGAGCGACTCCCACGGCGAGTCCGTCTCCGCCTCTGCGAAGCACATCCCGACCTTGGCCGGGCTGCCCAGGCATGAGCGGTCGACCTCGCCGGGCCGCCCGCCGCCGACGTTGCGCACCACCAGGTTGAGCGCGCGGCCGATGGTGGCGTTGGCGCGGTGCCCCTGGCCCAGCGCGTTGCCGCCGGAGTTGATGCCGATGCGGCGCGCGTAGGGACCGTTGGCGATGACCACCGGACCGTGGGGCATCGTGGTGGCGAGCAGACCGTGCATCGCGAAGGGCTCCGAGCACGCGGCCTCCACCGCGGCGAGCACGACCGGGAGGTACTCCGGCAGGCAGCCCGCCATCACCGCGTTGACGGCGACCTTCTCGACGCTGCAGGGGGCGAGGTTCGGCGGGACCGTGGCGATCACCTCCTGGGGATCGCGTGTCGTGCCCGCGAGCATCCGGACCACGCGCTCGGGTGTTGGTGGGATGACCGGCAGCCCGTCGGACCAGCCGCGCGCGTAGAGGGCCTCGAAGGGGTCCTCCTCGTCACCGAACTCGACGCGGCGTGCGTGCAGCAGGTTGCCGTGGCGTGCGGCGAGCCGCTCGGCGTTGCGCGGCTCCACCGACAGCGACCCGCAGCCGGGACGCAGCTGCGGCAGCGCGGCCCCAAGCGACGCGACGCCGCTGAGCTCGACCCACTCACTGCGCTCCCAGCCCTCGGCGCGGCCGACCTCGGCGCCATCACGGCGACGGATCAGCGTGGGGACGATCGTGACGCCGAGCTCGTAGGACGCGCGCAGCTCGCGGTCGTCGGTCGGCGTCGGCACCGCAGGGAACGCGAGGTCGTCCTGCGTATAGACGGTCAGGGACTGGGGGTCCGCGTTCAGCTCGGCGAGCACCGGCTCGACCAACACACACGTCGGGCAGTCACGCTTGACGACGACGATCAAGCCGTCGGGGTAGCGGTCGTCGGCCACGGCGCATCCTACCAGAGATCAGCCGCCCAGCTGATCGGCGATCGCCTTCAGCAGGACCGCCGGCGAGAACGGCTTGTTGAGGAAGGTGCTGTCGCGACTGAGCGCTCCCACGGCCTCGACGTCGTCGGCATAGCCGCTCATGAAGATGACCTTCACCTTGGGGTAGCGGCGTTCGACGCGCTCGACCAGCTCCTTGCCGCCCATCGTAGGCATGATCACGTCCGTCACGAGCACGTCGACGTTGGTGCCCTCGGCGAGTACGTCGAGGGCTGCGCGGCCATCCCCCGCTTCGAGGACCGTGTGTCCGGCGTCCCGCAGTGCGCTTGCCATCACCTCGCGCAGTGCGGTCTCGTCTTCTACCAGCAGCACTGCCGCGCGCCCGCCGAACGCGCGTGGGATCGCCGTGCCCGAGATGCTGCGCGGCCGGCCCTTGCGGACCCTCGGCAGGCGGATGCGGAACGTCGCGCCCTCGCCCGGCTCGCTCTCGATGGTCACCGAGCCGCAGAGCTGCTTGACCACGCCGTAGATGGTCGACAGCCCCAGGCCCGTGCCGGCGCCTGGAGCCTTGGTCGTGAAGAACGGCTCCATCGCTTGCTCGCGCGTCTCGGCGTCCATTCCGTGGCCCTCGTCGGAGACGCTGAGCTCGACGTAGTCACCCGCCTCCAGCTCGTCCGTCGGGTCCGGCGCGCCGAGGTGCACCGAGCGCGTCTGAATGCGGATGCGGCCACCGTCGGGCATCGCATCGCGGGCGTTGATGACCAGGTTCATGACGATCTGCTCGAGCCGCGCCGGGTCTGCTCCCACCCAGCCCGCGTCCGGGTCCAGCGCACTGTCGAGCTGGACCGCATCGGGCAGCAGGCGCGTCAGCATGACCGTCATGCGATCGACAATCTGGTTGAGGTCGACGGGTTGCGGGTGCGTGACCTGCCCGCGGCTGAACGTCAGCAGCTGCGTCGTCAGGCGCGTGGCGCGCCGCGTGGCCGCACGGATACCGTCGAGATCGCGGCGCCCATCGTCGCCGAGCTTGCGCTCGAGCCGGTGCAGGTGAGCCTCGACGACGGTCAACAGGTTGTTGAAGTCGTGGGCGACGCCGCCTGCGAGGCGCCCGAGGGACTCCATTCGCTGCGACTGACGTAGCTTCTCCTGCAGCTGCTGGATCTCGCTCAGGTCGAGGATCTGGCCGATCGCCCGATGGGGCTTCCCCGCCCCGTCGCGCACGATCGCCACCGCCAGCAGGGCCGAGACGGCCTCGCCATCCTTGCGCAGGAAGCGCTTCTCGACCTGGTAGTGGTCGAGCTCGCCCGACACGACGCGTTCGACCCACTCGCGCTCGAGCTCGCGGTCCTCGGGGTGGGTGATCGCCGCAATGCTGCGACCGATCAGCTCGCTCTGCTCGTAGCCGAGGGTCCTGCACATCGCGCCGTTGACGCTCAGCAGCCACCCATCCATGTCCGTGATGGCCATCCCCGTGGGCGCGGACTCGAAGGCCGCACGGAATCGCTCGTCGCTGTCGGGCGGGGGGGCCACGCCCTGAGTGTACGCTGAGCAGGTGGGTGACGACCAGACGCGCCTACCGTGTCCGATCGCGTACCGATCGCATCCAAAAGCGGACGACCGGCCGGGCCTCTGCATCTAGGTTGCGGCAACTTCCCTGTGGGCACTCGCTGGAGGGCGAAATCATGAAGGACCTGTCGAAACCCGAGCGCGCCGTGCTGTGGCTGCTCTCGATCGCGATGGTGGCGGTCGGTGTCGGGCACTTCACGAACCCGGAGCCCTTCATTCGGATTGTCCCTGCCTACCTCCCGGCCCCTGCCGCGCTCGTGTACATCAGCGGCGCGGCTGAGATCGCGGGCGGGGTGGGGGTGCTGCTGCCGCGGACCCGTCGTGCCGCCGCCTGGGGGCTCATCCTGCTGTACCTGGCGGTCTTCCCGGCCAACATCAACATGGCGATCCACTCGATCCAGATCGATCCGAACAACCCCATGCCGATCTGGGCGATGTGGGCGCGGCTGCCATTCCAGGCGCTCTTCATCGCGACGGCCTGGTGGTTCACGCGGCGTCGCTCGGCGGGGCACTCGACCGCGGTCTGAGGTCAGAAGCTGCCGCTGACGCCGACCGATCCGCCACCGGTGCGCGGCGTCAGATGCAGCTGGACGCGACGGTTGCTCGAGGGCGGGCGCTCTGTGGAGACGCCTGGCGCCGCGAGCGCCAGGCAGGCCCGCGTGATCAGGCCCAGGCCGCCCGTGGCCATCATCACGCCCGCGATGCGAGGTGTCGCATCCGCGTCGGAGCCGGACAGCAGCACCGGCACAGCGAGCACATCGAGCGCGACGCCGGTCGCGAGCTGTCGCCGCGCGAGGTCGGGGCCCAGCCGCCGGCCGCGCTGCGCATGGTGCAGATCGACCAGCGCGATCGCCGCACCGCCGGCTGCAGCCAGCGAGGCCGCCAGCGGCAGTAGCTCGCTGTTGGACACCGGCAGCTCGTGCATGTCACTGGCGGCCGCCGGCGCCGTGAGCACCGCGAGTGCGGCGAGGGCGCCTGTCAGCGCGATGACTGTGCGCACGCCCTTGCGCGTCTCCATCCGAGTCCTGTTCGTTTGATGCATGCCTTGCTCCTCCGTTGAAGACAGCCTGCATCTGGCACCGTCGTCATGGCATGGCCCCGGGGGCCATCGATTGGGGATTGGGGGCCACCGGGGTCATCGCGGCCGGGGGTGGCCCGCGAGGCCGGGCGAGCGGGCGTGCTACGCTGCGGACGCGCGGCCAGGCAACGCCCGCGAGGGAAGGCAGGCGATGGCGCGCGCGGGAGCAGGCGGTGTTTAGCGCCCTCGAGGAGCGGGACTTCCGGCTCCTATGGGTGGGCGCGGCCAGCGGCTTCCTGGGCTTCTTCATGTCCGTCGTCGTGCAGGCGGTGGTGGCGTTCCAGCTCACCGGTGAGAACATCGCCGTGGGCTGGGTGGTCTTCGGGCGCGGACTCGCGATGGCGCTGCTCGGCCCCATCGGTGGGGCGATGACCGATCGGATCTCGAAGCGCGCCATCCTGCTCACCAGTCAGGCGGTCACCAGCGTCGTGTTCGCCGTGATGGCTGTGCTGATGGGCACTGGCGAGATGACGGTGACCTACCTCGTGCTGGGCGGCTTCCTCGTGGGGACGAGCTTCGCCTTCGTGGGCCCCGCGCGGCAGGCGTACGCGGTCGAGCTGGTGCCCGAGGCGAAGCGCGGCAACGCGGTCGCCATCAACCAGGTCGCGCTCAACGCCACGCGTGTCGTCGGTCCCGCCGTCGCCGGCTGGCTGCTCGCGCATCGCTTCGGCGCGACCGGAGCGTTCGTGCTCATGGCCGGGCTCTACGCATTCGCGATCGTGTGCCACGCCATGCTGCCGCGCTACCAGCACACGGGTCCGGTCTCCGAACGGGGGGTGCTGGCCGACATCGCCGAGGGTCTCAGGTACGTCAACTCGCGGCCGCACCTGCGCTCCCTGGTGCTCTACTACGTGCTCGTCATCATGCTCGGCTTCCCGTACGTCACGGTGCTTCCGGGGCTGGTCGAGCACGTGCTGCACCGCGATGCGCAGGCGGTGAGCGTGTTGTTCACGACCTCCGCGGCCGGCGGTCTGGTCGCCGCCCTCGCGGTGACCCCACTGGCCGACAGCCGGCGCGCCATCGCGGTGCACCTGTCGGCGGGTGCGGGCTTCGCGCTCTCGCTGCTCGGCCTCGCGCATGTCGAGACGATGTTCGAGGCGAATGTGGCGGTGATCGCGATCGGCGTCTCGACCGGCGTCGTCAGCACGCTCAATGGTGCGGTGCTGCTGCGCGCCACCGAGCGGCGCTACTTCGGCCGCGTCATGTCCCTGGCCATGATGGCGTTTGCCGGCTTCGGCCTGGTCGGCCTGCCCATCGGCCTGCTCGCCGATGTCTACGGCGAGCGATGGTGCCTGCGGCTGATGGGCGTTGCGGTCTTCCTCGTGGTCGTCGTGCTCGGCCCGGTGATCGCGCGTACCGAGCCGGCGCGCTAGCACCCTGATAGGCTGCGCAACCGTGACGACGTGGTCGACAGACAGTCCGAACGGGATCGTCCGTGGAGGCGTGGCAGCCCTGGGCGGGCCGGCCGTCTTCGCGTGCCTCGTCCTTTCGACCTCTGGCGATGTGGGCATCGAGCGCATGGGGGCGACCGACGTCACCGCGGCCTGGTTCCGACTGGCAGCAAGCGTGGCCCTGGCCGCGGTCGTTGCGATGGCGCTCCACAGTGACGATACGCTGAGCGCGGCGCTGCGCCGGCATCGGGTGCTGCTGCTTGCGATGCTCGCGGTGATCGGAGCGCGTGTCGCCTCGGTCGCGGCCGCAGCACAACCGACCGTTGCGCTTGGCGCCGTGGCCGGGCACGGGCTCGCGCTGGTGGTGCTGGTCGCGCTGACCGTCCTCGCCGAGCGGGACGCCGGCTGTCGGCACGTCCTGGCCCTCGGTGCAGCGCTCATGGTCGCCGGTCACGTGCTGTTGCTGACCGGCGCTCTGGCGATGGCGGCAGGCGGAACAGAGCTCGGATGGCCCTTCAGGGTGGCCACCCACCAGCACACGGCGGGCCTCGCGCGCTTCTACGCCTTCGGCAATCCCTTCTATTGTGCGCTGCGCATGCTGGCGTGCATCGGGCTGCTTGGCGCTCTGCCGTCGCGCCGATGGCGAGCCGGACTGCGCTGGGGCGGTGCGGTCGTGATCGTGAGCACGCTGTCGTTCGTGACCCTGCTGCTGCCGCTGCTCGGCTCGCTGCCGGGTCGGCGTCTGTCGCGTGTCGCGTCGGCCGCGTGCCTGTGTGGTGCGCTCATGCTGCTCTACGTGCACCCGCTGGAGCTGCACGTCGGCGGGCGCTCCCATCGCGTCGGCACACTCCACCCGATGTACGCCCGCGATGGGCTCGGCCCTCGCCACATGCCGCTGCACCAGGCGGGCGATGCGCGGCTCGGGTTGCGCTTTCACTGGACAGCGTACGCCTACCTGCTGGGCGGTGCGTCCACGTGCTTCGCGGAGCATCCGCTGCTCGGGGTGGGCGCCGACAACTTCGAGGCCAGCTGCCCGGTCCTCACGATGAACACCTACGGAGGCTGGGTCCACACTCGCCCTCACAACGAGTACCTCGGCCAGCTGAGCGAGGGTGGCTTGCTCGGGGCGCTCACGCTGGGGCTGCTGTCGCTGGCGTTGCTGCGCAGATGCCGCCTGGTGTCCACCGTCGATCCAATCGCCCGGCGCGCCCTGATCACCTCGCTGCTATGTGGCCTGGCCTCGCCCGTGTTCTTCGAGCTCTCGTTCGTCGCGCTGCTCGGCGGATTGCTGGTGCACCGTGAACGCGGCCAGGCGCCATAGGGTGCGTTGAATGGATGATGGTGTCCGGCTATCGTGACCCGCATCACGGGGTACCGACGTGGGTCTTTACGAACGCTACATCCTGCCGCCGCTCATCGACCTGTCCTGCGGGACCGGCCCGATCCGCAAGCAACGCGCGAAGGTCGTCCCCCACGCGACAGGGCGTGTGCTCGAGGTGGGCATGGGCACGGGCCACAACCTGGCCTTCTACGACCCTCAGAAGGTCGAGCTGGTGTTCGGCCTGGAGCCGAGCGCGGGGATGCGCGCGAAGGCCGAGCAGAACCTGAGCGCGTCGCCCGTACCCGTCGAGTGGCTCGATCTCCCCGGTGAGGAGGTGCCGCTGGCCGACGACTCGGTCGACACGGTGGTCCTGACCTTCACGCTGTGCACCATCGCGGACCATCAGGCGGCGCTCGCGCAGATGCGCCGTGTGCTCAAGCCGGGTGGCGCGGTGCTCTTCTGTGAGCACGGCCGGGCGCCGGACGCCGACGTGCAGCGCCTGCAGGATCGCATCAACCCGCTCTGGAAGCGCATCGCTGGTGGCTGCAACGTCAACCGGCCGATCCCGGCGTACCTCGAGCAGGCGGGCTTCGAGGTCCAGCAGCTCGAGACGATCTACCTGCCCGGCACTCCGCGCTTCGCAGGTTTCAACTACTGGGGCAGCGCGGTCTGAGCGCGCCCACCGCGGTCCGCTCCTATCGCCCAGCGCAGCGATTGCGGGCTCCGACACCGAGGCTTGCTAGCAGCCGCCCGTCCGCAGTCACGATGTGATGGTTCAACTTCGAAAGAGGGCGAGAACATGGATGTTCCACCGCCCTTGACCGGCGCTTGACGGCTGCGTGCGTTGACCCCAAAAGTGCGGCATCAAACCCGCCCAATGCGCTAATCTTGCGCGCGCCGTGGGGGCACCTGTCACGGGAAGCGCTTCCCGGCCGTAGTGTCCAGGCACAGACAGAGGACCTCGACCCATCATGTCCAAGGAATCCGCGCCCGGCGACAACGCCTCCGCTGGCGGCAGTGCCGTCTTCGCACGCAACGCTTTCCGCTTCCGATTTCCAGCAGCGATTGCAGCCCTCGTGGTGGTCTTCAGCCTCATGGGTGGAGGCTGGTCGAACGTCGAGGCGTTCTCCCTGAAGGTCGCCTCCCTCGGTGACGAGAAGCCGGAGAAGGTCCAGCCGCAGATCTTCGACCCGCGCAGCGACATCTGGTTCGACCCGGGTGACTCCGCGCTCAAGGCGTTCGGTGACCTCGAGGACCGCTTCGTTGGAGAGGACTTCGTGTTCCTCGCGCTGCGAGACGACAAGGACCCGATGGGTGTATTCGGCACTGGCACGCTCGAGACAATCGCCCGGCTGACGAAGCGCATCGAGACGATCCCGTACGTGCGCAACGTGCGCAGCCTGACCATGAACCCCTGGATCCGCTGGGGGCAGGCCGGGCCCGACGAGGAGGGGCTGCTCGTGAGCGACCTCTTCGAGGACGATCCGTCGACCTACTCGGAGCAGCAGCGCCTCGAGCGCATGGTCGCCATTCTCGGCGCAGCCCGTACGGCGAAGCTCGTCGGCGAGGAGCGCGTCCGCAAGGCGTTGCCCGCGGATGCCAAGTTCAGCGATCACATCGGTGAGCCACGCCTGATCAACGGCGTCGTCAGCGAGGATGCCCGCACGACGGCGATTCAGATCCAGATCCTGAGGCCCCGCGCCACGGACGAGAAGCTGGATGAGGTCTTCGGGTCGGGGCCGTCGGGCCCGCGCGAGGTCGGTCCAGTCATTTACAAGGCCATGGTGCACAGCGACGTGGTCGCGCAGCTGGAGCAGATCGTGCGCGACGAGAAGTCTACCCAGCTCTACATCACGGGCGTCCCCGTGCTTGAGAAGCACTTCCAGGAGGTGGGGCAGGGCGACATGAAGTACGTCGGGATGATGTTCGGCATCATCGCGCTGATGCTGCTCATCATCTATCGGCGCGCCAGTGGGGTGGTGACGCCGCTGCTGGTGGTCTTCGCGACCATCATGGGCATGAACGGCGCCATCTGGATCACCGGCGAGCTGCTCAACAACCTCACGGGCATGGCGCCGACCATGATGACGGGCGTCGCGATCGCGGACGCGGTCCACTTGATGACGGCGTACTTCATCCTGCGCCCGGCACACAGCGACAAGGCCTCGCTGATCATGGACGTCCTCAAGCGCAATGCGCTGCCGGTCTTCCTGACCTCGGTCACGACGGCGGTCGGCTTCTACTCGCTGACCGTGAGCGTGATCGTGCCGGTGAAGGCGCTCGGCTACGCGGCCGGGACCGGTACAATCTTCGCGTACCTGCTCACCATGACGGTGATCCCGGCGCTGCTGTCGCTGATCCCTCTCAAGAACACCGACGCCGCGGCCAAGGCGGTGGCCAAGGTCGACAACCTCGACGAGCCGCACTGGAGCGACGGCCTCGTCCGGCGTGTCCTCGCCCAGCGCGCCCCCCTCATGGCGCTGACCGTCGTGCTGGCCGGCATGTCGGTCGTCGGGCTCTCGCGGATGGAGTTCGGCACGGACATGCGGGTGATGTTCCGCGAGGGCGACATCGTTCGCCGGGATGTCACCTGGATCGGCGAGAACCTCGGCGGGACGGCCGACCTCGAGCTGGTCTTCCACTCGTCGGACAAGAGGGAGGACAGCGCGCGCCTCAACGCCCGACAGGAGCGCATCGCCGAGCTCGAGGTGCGACGTCTGGGCCCCGACCAGCCGCCGCTGAGCGCTGCGGAGAAGGCGGAGCTGGCGAAGCTGAGGGTAGAGGAGAAGCAGTACGTCCAGCTGCGCATCGGCTCGTCGGCCGAGTTTCTCGAGCAGCTCGACGGCTTCCAGCGCCAGGTGCTCGAGGAGGCGAAGGACCCGAAGTCCCCGCTGCGCATCATTAACCGCATGGACAGTGCGCTCGATGTGCTGCGCAAGATGCACCAGGTTCAAAACGAGAATAAGGCGGCCTTCTACCGCGTCCCCCAGGAGTCGGATGTGCCTGACTCGGCGCGCTCGCCCAGGGTCAACTACGACGAGATCCTCGAAGAGACCATGTACATCCCGGCTCAGAACGCGGACTCGCTCGTTGCCCAGTACTACCTGCAGTACGAAAACGGCGCCAAGCCCTCCGAGAACCTGGAGTCGCTGGTCACGCCGGATCGGCGCGGGTTCCGCATGACGACGCGCCTGGACATCGCCGACTCGTCGGTGATGCTTGCGGCGTTCGAGCGCATCCGCGTGATCCTGCGGACGGACTATCCACAGCTGGTCGGAACGCAGGCGGACGTCGATGGGGGCAAGGCGCTGTCCACGATGGAGATGACCGGCAAGCAGTACATGTTCACCAACATGTTCCAGCGCTTCAGCGACACGCTGGTGACGAGCCTGAGCCTCGCCCTGGCGTGCATCACATTGCTGATCGGGTTCGTGTTTCGCTCGCCCACCATCGCCCTGCTGAGTCTGATCCCCAACGTGCTGCCCATCGTCCTGCCGCTGGCCATGCTCGGGCTGCTGGGCATCGCCATCGACGGCCCGTCGGTGGTGGTCGCGACCGTGGCGCTCGGCATCTGCGTGGACGACTCGATCCACTTCCTGACCAAGTTCACCAAGGCCCGGCGCGAGGGCTACGGGATGGAGGAGTCGCTGCGGCGCGCCTTCCGCCAGGTGGGCGCCGCGCTCACGTGGACGACCATCGTCCTGATGCTCGGGTTCTCCGCGCTCACAATGGGCACATTCCGACCCAACATCGTCATCGGATACCTCGGGACCACCATGATCGGCCTGGCCTGGGTCGCTGACTTCGTACTGCTGCCGGCGGTGCTCAGCTACCTGGACCGCGACGCGGCACCCGCGACCCCTAATGCCAATGTACAGCCCGCCACGGAGACAGCATGAATACGCAGACCCGCATCGTCGCCCTCGCCCTCGGGGCTTGCCTCGCCCTCGCCATCCCGGGGTCGCCCGCCGCGGCCAACACCTCGGGTGTGGCCATCCCGAAGGCGCCCAAGTTCGACAAGGGCAACGCCAAGAAGTACGGCAAGCAGCTGGCGTACTACCTCCGCGCGCTCGATACGGGCTGGGTCGACTCCTATGCCAAGTCTCGCATGATCCTCAAGGACTCGGGTGGCGACAAGGTCGAGCGGGACACCACCCAGATGATCCTCGAGGGCGCCGATGGCAACAAGTCGATCGCCCGCTTCCTGAGCCCGGCCGACATCCGTGGCGTATCGGCGCTCACCCACGAGCACCCCAAGGCGACCGATGACAGCTGGCTCTACTTGCCCGCCTCCCGCCGCGTCCGCCGCATCTCGGGCGCCAACCGCACCGCCAGCTTCCAGGGCACCGAGTTCACCTACGAGGACCTCTCGACGGTCGAGCCCCGGCGCTACGACTGGAAGTACCTGAAGGAAGACAAGGTGAAGTCGGACGGCAAGACGGTGCCCGTCTCACTGCTCGAGGCGATCCCCAACTTCAAGGACACCGGCTACTCGAAGCTGACCGTCTACCTCAACCAGCAGTCCTGGCGTGTCGAGCGGATGGACTTCTACGACAAGGCCGGCCGGCTGCTCAAGACGCTGACGTTCAGCAAGTGGAAGCGGTACCACGGTCGCTTCTGGCGCCCGCACCTGATGGACATGCAGAACCGCCAGACGCGCAAGGCGACGGCGATCAAGGTCAAGAGCATGTTTCTCAACCTCTCGCTCTACAAGCGCAAGAACGGCACGCCTCGGTCGAACCTGCAGGATGCGCAGTTCACACGCCGGGCCCTCGAGAATGGATGATGCGTTCCGCAGGACTGCTGTGCGCCGCGCTGGCATGCCTCTCGGCACCGGCATACGCCCAGGATGCGCCCGCGCCGCCGGCCGAGGATCCGTCAGGGGCTGAGCCGCCCGCGCAGGGTGACCCAGCGGTTGCCCCGGCTGCCCCCGCTACCCCCGTTGCAGAGGCCGCGCCCGATACCGAGGCTCCGGCGGCACCCGCCGAGACCGGGGATGCGCCCGGGACGGGGACCGATGGGGACGCTGGCGAGGTCCCACCGGCCGACGCGGACGGCGCCGAGGGTGACAGCGTGCCGCCCGCCGACGACGCGGGTCAGGATGGGGCGTCCGCGCTCGATCCCACGGACAACACGGACGGCACGGACGACGCAGACGACGCGGACGGCCTCGACGACCTCGACGACCTCGATGATCTCGACGCGCTGGATGACCTCGACGCGCTCGATGACCTCGACGCCCTCGAGGCCAGCACCTCCGGAGAGGGCGGCGGCCTCGAGCTGCGCGCCTTCAAGGGGTCGATCGCCGGCGAGGGGCGCCTCTATACGGATGACCGCGGTCGGGGGCCAAACGACGAAGCGCTGTACTTCGAGGCGGAGCTCGAATTCGACATTGGGCTCATCGGCGGGCTGCACCTCGTCGCCCGCCCCTGGTTCCTGATCGACTCCCTCGACACCGAGCTGCTGCGCTACGAGCCGCTCGAGGCCTACCTCGAGTACCGCGCGGCCTCCTGGGACCTGCTGGTCGGTCAGTACATCGAGAGCTGGGGCATCGCCGACGCCTTCAATCCCCTGGACGTGCTCAACCGGCGGGACTTCGGGACCGGCGTCATCGATCCCATCGTCCGGGGCGAGCTCGGCGCCAGGCTGCGCTATCAATTCGAGGGCGGCTCGGTCGTCGGTGAGCCCACGGTCGGGCTGTACGTCGTGCCGGTCTTCCGCCCCACGGACTTCCCCACGGAGAAGAGCCGCTACAGCTTCGCCGCCGGGCCGCTGCCGTACGACCCGGACGCGGGCGACGAGCCGGACTTCCGCGACGGGGTGCTGTCGGCGCTGCGCTTCGAGCACACGCTCAACGCGGGCGCGTTCAGCGCGGACCTGCAGTACATCGGCGCGCGCGGCCCCGAGCGCTTCCCGACGTTCACGGTGCGCCCGCTGATGGCTCTGCCGACCGCGCTGATACCGCAGTACTACGGCACCTGGGTTGCCGGCGGTGGTCTACGCGCCGTTCCCAATGCCGACTGGTGGTCGAAGCTCACGCTCAAGGCGGAGGTCGTCTACAAGCGGCCCTACGCATTCGATGACGTGCCCGATCAGCTTCCCGAGGATCACGTGCAGATGGTGTTCGGCATCGATCGACTGCTGCCCGCGCTCTTCACCTCCCGCGACCAGCTCACGATCACGCTCGAGTACGCGCAGGAGGCCGGCGCCGACGACGCGCAGGCCGATGCGCGGCCGTTCGACTCCGATGTGATCGCCCGCCTGTTTTGGGAGGCGGGTGACTTCGCGCGCACGAGCATCGAGGCACGTGGCTTCATCGACGTCACCAACGGCGAACTGATCCTCGAGGGCATCGCGAAGCGCCAGCTGCGCTTCATCCACGATGACCTGAGCCTTCAGATGGCTGGGCGCTACATCCGACCGACCACCGAGGAGCCGAGCCTGTTTGCACGCTTCCCGAACAATCACAGTGTCGAATCGCGTCTTCAGCTCGACTTTTAAGGTCCCGGATCCACATTTTCGAATTTCATTTGAAAATAGGTGCGAGCTGCACCCACACTCGTTTTTGGGCGTAGAAGCACACCGCGCCCCCACTGTGGCAGCTGTGATCCACAGTGCGTAACGACATGTGGCAGCTGCCCGCAGGTGCTTCCACGCCTGTCCACAGGCACTGACCTATGAGCGACCTGCGTTTTCGCCTTTTGCGCTGACTATTGAGTGGGGCCATGTGGTTGCGACCCGCGCGGCGCCCCACTGCTGCCACGTGTGCGGTCAGCGGGGGAGCGCGGTGTGCCGACCGCTGTGCGCGCACTGGTGGCACTCCTCGCACAACGTGCCGCGATCAAGGGGGCCGGTGCACGTCCTGCGCCGTGTCCACTCACCGCCTTACCAATGGATCTAATGCAAAGGACTTAACGTCGTGAGTTCACGCTGTTACGGTCTAGAAACACAAGGAGGCGCTGCCAATGCGGGCAGTGGCCTCACGGACGGAGGGGTCGCGATGCACATTCCTAATTCTCTTCTGAACAGTGCCCACCAGCGTCTCTCTACGAAGGCGATGCCTTCGGTGATGGCTCTCCTCCTCACGCTCGCGTTCTCGGCCAGTACGGCCACCGCCCAGTCCACTTACGTGGTCGCATCCTGGGACGGCTCGCGCGGCCAGCCGACGCTCGCCGCGTCCCCCACCTACGTGGATGCGCGCAACGCCATCGACTCGCTGAGCCCCGGCAACGTTACGCACCGCGCGCTGACGGAGCTGACCGTCGCTAACCTCTGCGACGTCAACATGCTCGTCATCGACGCCACCTCGACCTCGCTCAGCGCGGCTGAGGGGTCGGCTCTCCAGGACTTCGTCTGGGAGGGCGGCACCCTGGTGCTCTCGGTCGGCATGAGCTCGCAGTGCAACGAGTACATGCGGGTCAACGACACGGCAGCGCTTCTTGGACTGAGCGTCCAGGGCTCGCCGAGCGCGTGCAACGCCAAGGGTAAATCGCTCCGGACGTACGCCGTGCCGTCGCTGCCCGGTGTCGCGGCCGTGGACGGGGCGCACGGGGTCGTCACGAGCTTCCAGAACCGCTGGGAGACGGGCCGCATCGTCGGTGCCGTCGCCGCGGGTGGATACGACCTCGCGGACGTGGGTGGCTCGACGCTCGCCTACTTCCCACGCGGCGCATACGGCTCTGGCCAGGTGCTGGTTCATATCAACAACCACTGGTTCATGAACCTGAGTAACAACGGCCTCTATGGCGGAAGCAACGACAACGACGCGCTCCTCCTCAACGTGACGGCCGAGGCGTTCAACGAGGCGGCCGTCTGTGACCCGGGCGACGTTGACACCGATGGCGACGGCGTGACCGACGACGTCGACCAGTGCCCGGGCCAGGACGACACCATCGACTCCGACAGCGACGGCGCACCCGACTGCATCGACGAGTGCGACACCGACCCGTCCAAGCAGGTCGCCGGCCAGTGCGGCTGCAGCGTCGCGGACATCGACAGCGACTCGGATGGTACGGCTGACTGCGTGGACGGCTGCCCCGCAGACGGTGGCAAGACCTCGGCCGGCACCTGCGGCTGCGGCACCCCCGACACCGACTCGGACAGTGACGGCAGCGCGGACTGTGTAGACGGTTGCCCCGCCGATGGCGGCAAGGTGGACGCGGGCATTTGCGGCTGCGGCGTCTCCGACGCGGACAGCGACTCCGACGGCACGGCTGACTGCCTGGATGGCTGCCCCGGCGACGCGGGCAAGACCGATGCGGGCATCTGCGGCTGCGGCGTCTCCGACGCGGACGGCGACGGCGACGGCACGGCCGACTGCGTGGATGGCTGCCCGGCCGACGGTGGCAAGACCGACGCCGGCGTGTGCGGCTGCGGCATCTCGGACGCAGACAGTGATGGCGACGGCGTGGAGGACTGCATCGACGCTTGCTCCGGCGACATCGGCAAGCAGGACCCGGGCATCTGCGGGTGCGGCGTGGCCGACACGGATGGCGATGCCGATGGCACCGCCGACTGCGAGGACGACTGCCCCGCGGACGCGAACAAGACGACGGCCGGTGTGTGTGGCTGCGGCGTAGCCGACACGGACGGTGACGGCGATGGCACCGCGGACTGCAACGACGGCTGCTCGGCCGACCCGGCCAAGACGGACGCGGGCATCTGCGGCTGCGGCATCTCGGACGTCGACAGCGATGGGGACGGCACGGCTGACTGCAACGACGGCTGCTCGGCGGACCCGGCGAAGACGGCTGCCGGCGTGTGCGGCTGTGGCGTGTCGGACGCGGACAGCGACAGCGACGGCGTGGCTGACTGCAACGACGGCTGCTCGGCGGACCCGGCGAAGACGGCTGCCGGCGTGTGCGGCTGTGGCGTGTCGGACGCGGACAGCGACAGCGACGGCGTGGCTGACTGCAACGACGGCTGCTCGGCGGACCCGGCGAAGACGGCTGCCGGCATCTGTGGCTGCGGCGTGTCGGACACGGACAGCGACAGCGACGGCACGGCGGACTGCAACGACGGCTGTGCCGGCGACGCGGCCAAGACCGCTCCGGGCGCCTGTGGCTGCGGGGTTGCGGACACGGACCTGGACGCTGACGGCATCGCCGACTGCATCGACGCCTGCCCGGCCGACGCGGACAACGATGCGGATGGCGACGGCATCTGCGGCAACGTGGACAACTGCCCCGCAGACGCGAACGACCAGACCGACAGCGACGGCGACGGCGCGGGCGACGCCTGCGACGCCTGTGCGAATGACGCGGGCAACGATGCGGACGGCGACGGCGTCTGTGCCGACGTCGACAGCTGCCCGGGCGACGCCAACCCCGACCAGACCGACAGCGACAGCGACGGCCTGGGCGATGCGTGCGACGCCTGTGCGAATGACGCGGGCAACGATGCGGACCTCGACGGTGTCTGCGGCGACGTCGACAACTGCCCCGGGGTCGCGAACAACCAGGACGACGCGGACGGCGACGGCGCGGGCGATGCCTGCGACGTCTGCGCGAACGACGCGGCCAACGACGCAGACGGCGACGGCGTGTGTGGCGACGTTGACAACTGCCCCGACGCTGCCAATGCGGACCAGACCGACAGCGACGGCAACGGCACCGGCGACGCCTGCGAGAGCGGCGGCGGCGATGCGGACGATGACGGCGTCTCCGACAACGTCGACGCCTGCCTCGACACCGAGCCCGGCGCGGTGGTCGGCTCGGACGGCTGCTCCGGCGAGCAGGTCATCGAGGACACCTGTGGCTCCATTGACGACCACGACAGCGGCGGCGACTACCTCCGCTGTGTCATCGGGGCGAGCGCCGACGCCAACGGCGACGGCCTGCTGACCCGCCAGGAGCGCAGGGCAGCGATTCGCTCCGCCATCCGCACGGTCATCCGGGACTTCTTCTCGAGGTGGTTCCGCCGCTAGGCCGCCAGTCGCTGTCCAGCGACGTACGTCCGGCGACGGGGTTACGGATGCGCGCGCCCGTGTGCTAACCCCTCCAGCACTAGTTGGAGGGAAGCATGCCGGACGAGCCCACGCCCTACACGATCGACATCCCGCAGGAGCAGCTCGATGACCTGCGTCGCCGGCTGCGCGCCACGCGCTTTCCGGACGCGGAGACGCCCGACGACTGGTCGCAGGGCCTCCCGCTGTCGTACATGCGCGAGCTCGTCGACCACTGGGCGGACGGCTACGACTGGCGGCGGTGCGAGGCCCAGCTCAACGCCTACCCCCAGTTCACGAGTGCTGTCGATGGAGTGGACATCCACTTCCTGCATGTCCGCTCACCCCACGAAGGCGCGCTGCCGCTCGTGATGACCCACGGTTGGCCGGGTTCGGTGATCGAGTTCATGAAGGTCATCGCCCCGCTGACCAACCCCACCGCGCATGGCGGCGACGCCGCCGATGCCTTCCACGTCGTGCTGCCGTCACTGCCCGGCTACGGCTTCTCGGGTAAGCCCACGAAGCCGGGCTGGACGGTGGAGCGGATCGGCCGCGCCTGGGGTCAGCTGATGGCGCGGCTCGGCTACGACCGCTACGTCGCCCAGGGCGGCGACTGGGGCTCGGCGGTGACCACCAGCATGGCGATGACCGAGACCGAGCACTGCGCGGGTATCCACGTGAACATGCCGATCGTGGGCCCGGACCCCGCGACGATGGGCGAGCTGACCGATGCGGAGAAGTCGGCGCTCGCGGGCGTCAAACACTACCAGGACTGGGACTCGGGGTACTCGAAGCAGCAGAGCACGCGCCCCCAAACCCTTGGCTATGGCCTGGCGGACTCTCCCGCTGGGCAGGCGGCCTGGATCATCGAGAAGTATTGGTCCTGGACCGACTGCGATGGCCACCCGGAGAACGTGCTCACGCGCGATGAGCTGCTCGACAACGTGATGATGTACTGGCTGACGAACAGCGCCGCATCGTCCGCCCGGCTCTACTGGGAGAGCTTCGGCAAGGGCAAGGGCGGCCCCATCACCATCCCCGTCGGCTGCAGCATCTTCCCGAAGGAGATCTTCCGCACGTCGCGGCGCTGGGCGCAGCGGCGCTTCGAGAAGCTCGTGCACTTCAACGAGCTCGACCGGGGAGGGCACTTCGCCGCGTTCGAGCAGCCCGAGACCTTCATCGACGAGGTCCGAACCTGCTTTGGGCACGTTCGGTAGCGCTCCGGGACTAGTTCTGCAGCGTGTCGCGGACCTTCTGCAGCAGCGTGTTGGCGTTGTAGGGCTTTGCGAGCACGGGCGCGTCTGCGGTCGCCTCGGTGGGCGCGTAGCCGCTGGTGAAGAGCACCGGCAGGTCGTCCCTTCGCTCGCGCAGCCGCCTGACCAGCTCGGGGCCGTCGATGTGCGGCATGACGACATCCGAGAGCACGAGCGAGACCTCGTCGCCATGCTCGTCGAAGAGCTGCAGCGCCTCGCTACCGCCCGGCGCATCGAGCACGCGGTAGCCTGCCTTGGTGAGCACACCGACCACGAGCGCACGTACCATCGGCTCGTCCTCGACGACCAGGATGGTCTCCTCGCCGCCCGGGGCGTCGGTGCTACGCGCGCTGTGGGCGGTGTTCACGGGGCGGTCGACCGTCGGTAGGTAGACGCGGAAGGTGCTGCCCTTACCGCGCTCGCTGTCCACCTCGACCATCCCGCCATGCTGCTGCGTGATGCCGTATACGACCGAGAGCCCGAGCCCGGTGCCCTCACCGACTGCCTTGGTGGTGAAGAAGGGCTCGAAGACGCGCGCGCGCACGCCCTCATCCATCCCAGCGCCCTCGTCGCGCACGCTGATCTCGGCGTAGCGGTCGGCCTCCGCCCACGGTCGCGACATGGCGAAGTCGGCGTCGACCTCCACGAGGCGAGAGCGGACGTCGATGCAACCCCCGTCGGGCATCGCGTCACGCGCGTTGATGCAGAGATTGAGCAGCACCTGGTCGAGCTGCGTGCGGTCGCAGGTCACGACGCCGACGTCGGGGGCGAGCTCCATCTTGAGCGGGTAGCGCTCCCCGAGCATGCGTCGCACGAGGCTCATGTGGTGGGCGATCGCATCGTTGAGGTCGAGGTCTGTGAGGAGCACCGGCTGGCGTCGGCCAAACGACAGCAGCTGACCGGTGAGCTCGGAGCCGCGCTCCGCAGCCGCCTTGACCCTGGCGAGCTCCTCGTGGGGGCCGGGCTCTTGCATGCTGAGCTCGAGGTTGCCGAGGATCACCTGCAGCATGTTGTTGAAGTCGTGGGCGACGCCGCCCGCGAGCTGGCCGATGGTGTCCATCCGCTGCGTCTGGCGAAGCTGCTCCTCGAGCTCGCGGCGCTCGGTGATGTCCTGCACGGCGCCGACCACCTTGGTGGGCTCGCCCCTCTCGTCGCGCAGGATCTGCCCGTCGCCCCACACCGTTCGCACCTGCCCGTCCGGGCGTATGATGCGGTAGTCGGTCGCCTGGCTCGTGCCCTCGTCGAGGATCCGCTGCGTGCGCGCGGTCAGCGCCTCCACGTCATCGGGGTGCACGGGCGCGAGTGCGCCCTCGACGGTACCGTCGAACTCGCTCGGGGGGATGCCGTAGATCGAGTGCAGCTCGCGCGTCCAGCGCACCTTGCCCGTCCGCAGGTCCCACTCCCAGCTACCGACATGCGCGATCTCCTGCGACCAGCGCAGCAGGTCGCGGCTGCGCTGCAGCTCCACCTCTGCCTCGCGTCGCGCCGTGATGTCGAGGAACGTCACGACGACTCCCGTCGTCTCGCCGCTCTCGGCAGACTTGATCGGCACCGCGCGGAAGACGGCCCATGCGACGTCTCCGGCCGGTCGTCGCACGCCGATGGTCACGGCCGGCTGCGGCTCACCCGTGATGAGCGCGCGCGAGACGGGGTAGTCCTCGATGGCGCACGGGCTGCCGTCCTCCCAGATGGTCTCGGTCTCGAAGTCGGCGGTGTAGCGATCGGTGAGCTGGTCGAAGCTCATGCCCAGGATTCGCAGCGCCTCGGCATTGGCGTCGGCGATCGAGCCATCCGGTTTGACGTGCACGAAGCCACCGGGGATGGCCTCGATCAGACCCTCGTGAAAGGTGCTGATCGGTCCGGGGTTGTCGCTACCGCTGTCATCCATCGTGTCCACAGTGCCCCGTTTGCCGCCAGTCGCGCAAGCACCGCAGGTCCTCCGCGGGCACCCGCATCAGAGAGCGGCGGCCGCCTTCTCGACCGCGTCGAGGCCGTCGTGCATGAAGAAATGGTCGACACCGGGGAGCACCGATAGCGCGCCCGCGGGCAGGCGCTCCACCAGGCTGCGCATGGCGGCGAGCGGCGCGTACACGTCCGCGTCGCCGACCACGATGTGGACAGGCTGGCTGACGCGCTCGAGCTCGAGCGTGCCGATCATGGCCGCGGGGGGGGCGACCAGCAGGAGACGCGAAATGCGTGCACCAGCCACGGTGGCTGCGATGGCCGCAGCCGCACCGAACGAGTAGCCGGTGGCGATCGCACCGTCACGCCCGGCGTCCATCGTTCGACGGGCGTGGGCAACGACGGCGGCGTAGTCCCCGGCTGCCTGCTGCAGGTCGCCGCTCGCGAGGCCCCCGCTGCCCCCGACGCCACGCCAGTTGAAGCACGAGGCGTCGCGTCCGGCCTTGCGCAGGCCGTCCATGAGCGAGCCCACGACGGGGTTGTCGATGTTGCCGCCGTACTCGGGGTGCGGAGGCGCGACGACCGCGACGGGTCGTGTTCCCGGTGCGCGCCTGCCCTCCAGCGCACAGCCTGCGTCTGCGGTGTCGATCGTGATCGCGGCGTCCATGTGTCAGGCTCCCGGCTTCGGGTGCTTGTAGTTCAGCAGCTGCGCCGCGGCCACCCCCGCTGGCGATTCCTGCCGCACCCGCGCCCCGAGTACGGCGGCGACAGCGACAGCGCGAGCGTGTAGGGTACGCCCGCCGGTTTGAGTTCCGGTCAAAGTATGGACCGGCCCGCAGCATCCACGGCCGAGGCGGAGACCTCGCTCTCGCCTCCCTCGCCCTTCGCAAACCCGCACTACCGCTGGTTGCTGGCCAGCAACATCACGTTCTTCCTCGCGCTGCACGGCCAGGCCGTCGTGCGCTCGTGGCTGACCTTCGAGTTGACCGGCAGCAAGCTCGCGCTCGGCCAGGTCGCGGCGGCGGTCGCGATACCAATGCTCCTGATGGCGCCCTTCGGTGGCGTCATTGCGGATCGCATGGCCCGCCGCGGCCTGATCCACGCGGCGCAGGCCGCGGTGCTGGCAAGTGAGCTCACGCTGCTGTGGCTGCTGGTCACCGAGCGCTTGCAGTTCTGGCACCTGCTCTGCGGCACGGTGGTCATGGGCCTGGCGTTCCCCGTGAACCTGCCCGCACGCGCGGCGCTCACCGTCACGATCATCGGACGCGAGGGGCTGACCTCCGCGATGGCGATCGCGATGGGCGCCATGAGCGCGACGCGCGTCCTGGGACCCCTCGTCTCGGGCATCCTGATCGACCTGGTCGGCGTCGAGGGTGCCTACGCCTTTGGCGCCATGCTCTACCTGCTTGCGATGCTCCTGCTCCTGGGGGTCCCTGCGGACCGGGCCCCGGCGGCACCGGCGGGTGGTCGCGGGTCGGTCTTCGCGGACATGGGCGAGGGCTTTCGCTACCTCTTCGGCAACCGCGTCATGCGTGTGCTGCTGCCCTTCAGTCTCGTTCCGCTGTTCCTGGCGATGCCCGCACAACAGCTGATGGTCGTGTTTGCCGAGGACATCTGGAACGTTGGCTCGAGCGGCTTCGGTGTACTGCAGGGCATGTCGGGCGTGGGCGGTGTTGCCGGCGCGATCCTCGTGGCGCGCACGAAGAGCACCCGGCGACTGCCGACGATGATGATCAGCGGGCTCGGGTTCGCGGTCCTGCTCGCCCTGTTCGCGCTGAGCCCGTGGTTTTGGCCGGCGGTCGTGCTCGTGATGCTCGGCTTCACGGCGGCCGCGGTCTTCGGGACACTCAACAACTCGGCGATCCAGCTGCTGATCCCCGACAACGTGCGCGGCCGGATCTCGAGCATCATGATGATGTCGGTCTCGCTGCCGCTGCTCGGGACGCTCCCCGTCGGCGCCCTGGCGGACCACGTCGGCGCACCCACCGCGGTGGCGGGTGCGTGCACGGTCTGCGTCCTGGTCCTCGCGCTCTTCTGGCTGGCGAGTCCATCGCTGCGTCGAGTCGACGAGGCGCTGGCCGAGAGCGAAACCGTCGAGTCGCGGCGCTGACGACGACGGCTGCGACCGGCGCGCTCGCCCGACCGGCTCAGGCGTTGGTGCTCGGCCGTGCGCTGACCGCCGCGTGCCAGCGGCCGAGGTTTTCGAGGTCCGCGGGGATCGGTACGCGGCATCGCACGCCGAAGTCGACCCCGCACAGCGCGGTGATGTCAGCCATCGAGAAGGCATCGCCCGCGATGAACTCACAGTCCGCCAGCCGCGCGTCGAGCCGCTCTCGAAACGCCGCCACCCTGCCTCGGCCGCGCTCGACCATCGCGGGGATCTGCGGCACCGGATCGTTGCGTCCGGGCAGTGCCCGATCGGCGAAGGGCGGCGCGGAGTTGCGCAGGATCTCGGCGGTACCGATGATGCCCTCGAGCTCGCAGATGTGTTCCCACATGTGGATTAGCCCAACCTGCGCCGGCGTGGTGCCCAGCAGCGGCGTGTCGGGGTGGAGCATCTCGAGCACCCGGCAGATGGCCATCGCCTCTCCGACCAGCGTGCCATCCTCCAGCTCCAGCATGGGCACGGTGCGGTGATCGCTGCGGCCGAGGAAGTCGGTCTTCAGGCCGGCGCCGTCGCCCACCTCGACGAGCTCGAGCTCGATGCCCTTCTCGGCGGCGAAGACCCGCACGCGGCGGGGATTGGGCGCGGGGTTCCAGTCGTAGAGTCGCATGCGCCTTGCGTACCAGATCGCGCACGCTGCTGCCACGGCGGACCGAGCGTCAGTGATCGACGGCTCGTGCAAGCACGAACGGCTGGACGATCACGAAGTCGAAGGGACGACTCAGGTCGGTCTCCCATGCTTCGTGCTCCTCGGCCGTGGGGCGCGAGAGCTGTTCCTCGGTGAGCCACGCCTCGACGGCGGCCTTGTCGTCCTCCGAGACCGCGATGGCGACGTCGATAAGGCTCGCGTCGCCACGCACGACGAACAGCGCGTTGCGGGCGGCGTGCTGGCGTAGATCCATCCACGTGACACGCGCGATCTCGGCCTGCAGCCGAGTGCTGGGCTCGCTCTCCATGGCGGCGGAGCCTAGCCCGCGGGGCCGCGCCGACCAAGGGTCCGGGGCCGTTTGTCCGCGGCTTCTGGCAGGTTGACGGTGATGGCGCCAGCGGGTTCAATCGACGGCATGCAGCTGAAGTTCACAGAAGACGAGCTCATGCGCGAGCACGACTACGCGCAGCCGCAGGTGGTTGCCGGCCACCGCCTCCACGGCGGGTTCGATGCCGCCGGCCAGTACGTCTCTCCGCGGACGGCGCTGCGTGGCGGGGCGGTCGACAACTGGACCGCTGCGCTTCGGCAGCGCGGGGGTGAGCTGTTCGAAGCGAACGCTTCGCTGCTTGCTGGCGCGCGCATGCCGACGCCGCAGCAGCAGAAGCTGCTCATGGTCGAGGGGCTCGGTCAGACGTTCTGGAACTCGCTCACGATCACCGGGATCATCGAGGGCCGCGGCCGCTTCCTGGCCGACGCCGCCTTCCCGTCGTTCCAGCCGGTCATCGTCGAGGACATCTCCGAGATGGCTCTCGGTCACATCCACACCGGTCTGCTCAAGGCCCACGGGATGGACGAGGGCGGCGATGTCGAGCGCGGCATCGGTGGGCACGATGTGATGTGGTTTGCCCTGCGCGACCTCGCGTTCGGCAGCACCGACTATCCGCAGCCGGAGGTGCCAGAGGTGATCTCGCGGCCCGACGCACCGAGCGGCAGTCCGATACCGCAGCTGCCTGACGCCCAGGCGCGCGTGCTTTCGTTCCTGATGAACCTACTCATGATCGAGTTCCGCGCCGAGCTCGGCTTCGAGGGCACGGAGGCCCTGCTGCGCGATGATGAGCTGTTCACCGATAGGCGCGCCGAGGCGCTGGAGGCCGCCGATGTCGTGCAGCGAATCCGCCAGGACGAGGAGGTGCACGTCACCTCACTGCGCCTGATGCTGGGTGAGGCGGCTTCGGTCACGTTCAAGACCGTCGACGGCGGGACGATCCGCGGCAGCGAGCTGATCGCGCCGTTCTGGGACGGCCTCGTGCAGTGGGCCACCGTGGACCAGCCACCGCTCGCCGCAAAGCGAATGCATGGGGTGCTGTCCGATCGCATCATGAAGCACGCCGATGGCGCCCGCATTCTGGAGCGCTTCGACGGCCTGAGCGCGCACTGATCGCGGGGCGCGCTATCGCACGGACTTGCGCAGCACCGCGATGCGGTGATGCAGCTGCGACAGCTCGTGCTCCAGGTGCCCAAGCTCGTCGTCCAGCGTGTGCACACCGGCGGCGAGGTACTCGCGCTCCTGCTCGGCCTGGGCTTCCTCCATGCCCGACATGATCACACCGATGAAGAGGTTGAGGATGACCATCGTCCCCAGCAGCACGAACGAGACGAAGAAGACGATGCCCAGGACGGGGCTCGCCTCCGGTGCGGTGCATGCGAGGCGCGACGCGTCGCCGTAGCCGTAGGCGTCGCAGCCGTACATGTTGATGTACATGATGTCGGTCCAGTCCTCGAGCGTGACGATGCGAAACAGCGACAGCAGCGCGACCTGCAGGTCCTGGAAGTGGACCGGGTCGTTGTCGCGGAACAGGAAGACCCCCGCGACCGCGTAGAGATAGAAGAGGATCATCAGCAGCAGCGAGACGTATCCCATCGAGGGGATGCTCTTGAGTAGCGCGCCGACGAGGACCTGCAGCTTCGGAAGGGCCTTGAGCAGCCGCAGCACGCGCAGCAGCCGCAGCAGCCGCAGCACGGTGATGGCCTGCGCATCGAACGGAAGCAGGCAGGCTGCCACGATCGCGAAGTCGAAGCAGTTCCACGGGTCGGTGAAGTAGCGGAGCGGCCGCGAGCCTTCGGCGCCCAGCTTGATGAGGATCTCGACGACGAAGATGACCAGGATCACGTCGTTGAGCACATCGAGCAGCGAGCCGTGCCGGTCCACCATGGTCGGGTAGGTCTCGAGACCCACGACCACGCCCGCCGCGAGGATCACTGTTGTTACGAAGCGTTGGAACGCGGCCGTCTCGGCGATGCGCGCGAGCTGCCCGGCCAGCGCCGTCCCCACGCCGGTCGGGTCCGATGGCGTGGGTCGCTCGGGTGGGCTGTCCGGAGCCGTCATGGCCGGATACTAGCGCGCCGGATGCACCGTGTGTGCGTCGTCGGTCGCCATCGCCGCCCTGGGAGCAATGCAGAAAGGCCAGCGCTGCGCTGCGCGCCGGGGCACAATGACCGGCGATGCGCGCCCAGTTCGTACGTACGCTCGCGTGGGCCCTCTCGCTCTACGCGCTCGTCATGCTGCTCGTCGCACTCGCGCACGACAGCCTGCTGTATCCGGCACCGACGCCGAGGCAGGCGGCGTTCGCGGACGGGGTGACGATCGAGGGACGCTGCGGCGCAGTCCCGGCCAGTGGCCAGCTGCTCGTGGCAAGCGACGGGGCGCCGACCGTCGCGCACTTCCATGGCAACGCCGAGCAGGTCGCCGACATCGAGCGGCTCGCGCTCAACCTCCGCGCGCGGGGTCTCGGCGTGCTGGTCGCCGAGTTCCCCGGCTACGGTGTCCTCGCGGATGCGGACCCGTCGGAGCAAGCGCTGATCGCAAGCGCCCGCTGCACGCTCTCGCTGGCACAGCAGCGCTTCGGGCTGCGGCCGGCCAACACGGTGCTGATGGGACGCAGCCTCGGGACCGGGGTTGCCGTCGCGCTCGCCGCGCAGGGGTGGGGCGAGCGGCTGGTGCTGCTCGCGCCCTACACGTCGATCCGGCAGCTCGCCGAGGGCGTCTATCCCTGGCTGCCGACGTCGCTGCTCGTTCGCGATCCCTTCGACTCGCTGCAGCGCGCCCGCGACGTCGACGTTCCGACGCTGGTCATCCACGGCACGCGCGACCGCGTCATCCCTCCGCAGCACTCCCACCGGATGGCCGAAGCACTGGACGCGCGCCTGCTCAGCGTCGACGCCGGCCACAACGATCTGTTCGCGCTTCAGGGCCATGTCCTCGTGCCGGAGCTGACGCGCTTCGCCTGGGCGTTCTGAGTCATCGGGCGGGCGGAACGCCGCGACCGGACGCGGAGTGCCCTTGCGCTACCCGGCCCGGACCCCGCATGATCGTCGGCAGGATGTCGAACCCCCCGGCGGACCTGCCCGCACCGCTCAACGCGCTGAAGAAGATCGCAGGTCGCTACGAGATCCGGGGCCGGCTCGCCCGCGGTGGCATGGGCGAGGTCTTCTCCGTGGAGGACACGGCCAGCGGCAAGCGCGTCGCGCTCAAGCGGCTCAACGAGCGCATGGCGGACAACCCCCACATCGAGCAGCTCTTCAAGCTCGAGTACCACACGCTGTCGCTGCTCCAGCACCCGCACATCATCGAGGTCTACGACTACGGGGTCGACGAGGACGGCCCCTACTACACGATGGAGCTTCTCGATGGTCACGACCTGCACCGGCTGGCGCCGCTTCCGTACGCGCTCGTGTGCCGTTACCTGCGCGACGTGGCTGCGTCGCTCGCGCTCCTGCACACCCGACGGGTCGCGCACCGCGATCTGAGTCCCAAGAACGTGCGCGTCACCAGCGACGGGCACTGCAAGCTGATCGACTTTGGCGCGATGGCGCACTTCGGCGTGACCACGGACCCCGCGGGGACCCCCCCGGTGGTGGCGCCCGAGACCGTGCGCGGTGCGCCGATCGATCACCGGGTCGACCTCTACTCGCTGGGTGCGCTCGCCTACTGGTTGATCACCGGCCGGCATGCCTATCCGGCCGAGCGCATCATCCAGCTGCCGGAGGCGTGGCGAAAGCCACCGCGTCCCATCGGTGGCGTCGTGGAGGATGTGCCGCAGCGGCTCGAGAACTTGATCATGAGCCTGCTCGACTTCGACCCCGGGGCGCGCCCACCGAGCGTCGGTTACGTGATCGAGGAGCTGACGACGGTCGCGCAGCTGCCCCCCGACGACAGCATCGACGACGCCCGCGCATTCGTGGCGATGCCGACCCTGGTGGGTCGCGCCCGCGAGATGGACAAGCTCGAGCGGGCGCTGCGCTCCGCGATGGGGGGCGAGGGGCGCGCGCTGCTGATCGAGTCCAACCCGGGCGTCGGTCGCAGCCGCCTGCTCTCCGAGCTCGCCATCCGGGCGCAGCTCGAGGGCGCGCTGCTTTCGCACGTCGACGCCGGACGCAACCGCGAGCCGCACGAGACGGCCCGCGCGTTGGTGCGCGGCGCGCTGCGCAACGTCTCCGATGCACTGCGCGCCGAGATCGAGGTCAGCGTGCTCGGCCATCTGCTGCCCGAGCTGGTGCCCGAGGGAAGGCCGCTGTCGCCGCTGCCCGACGATCCCCAGCAGAGCGCGATGGCGCTGCGGCTGGCGTTGCTCGATTGCTGCACGCGCCTGGCACGCCAGCGACCCCTCGTGCTGCTCGTGGACGACGTCCACAGGGCCGATGATGCATCGCTCGAGTTCCTGGCAGCGCTCGTCGGCGAGGGTGCGGAGCTGCAGCTGATGCTCGTGTGCACCGAGGAGCTCTCGGCGGTGCTGGCAGCGGGCGGAGCCCTCGACGTACTCAACGCGCGCTGTCGCCACGTGCGTCTGCACCGCTTCGACGAGGCCGAGACGACCGACCTGCTGCGGGCGATGTTTGGCGACCCGCCCAACACCGCCGGGCTTGCGCGCTGGATGCACGCGGTGAGCCTGGGCAACGCCGGTCACAACATCGAGCTGGCCTACCACCTCGTCGAGCACGGTGTGCTGCGCTACGTCGACGGTCGCTGGCTTATCCCCGCGCAGCTGCCGGACATGGAGCTGCCGGCCGATCTCACCCAGTCCATGGCGGTGCGCGTGGGGCAGCTGAGCCGGCCGGCGCGGGCGCTCGCCGAGCACCTGGCGCTCCTGCAGGGCAGCGCGCCGTTGCATCTGTGCGTCGCGCTGTGCGGTAGCCAGGAGGAGGCGTACGAGCTGCTCGACGAGCTGACCGGGCTGGGCATCGTCATCCGCAGCGACGACGGCTACGCGTTCACGCGCGAGCTGCTGCGCGAGGTGATTGCCGACGCGGTCGATCCCGCCGAGCGACCGCGCTCGCATCTGATGGTGGCCGATGCCCTGCTGACGGGAAAGGACGTGGAGCTCAACGACGAGATCAGGGCCGGGCTGCATCTGATCCGCGGTGGCGACGAGGCGAGGGGCGCGGACATGCTCGTGCACAGGGTCGAGCGCGTTGCCTCGCTGCTCCACGACTTGCCTGGCGCGGTCGAGGGCCTGGAGGCTGCGCTCGTCGTCTATGAGCGACTGGGTCGGCCGCTGACGGAGTGCCTGCGCGTGCGCACCAAGCTCGTGATCTGGAGCGCCGCCACGGGCTCACCGCTCACGGAGCGTCACGCAGAGCGGACGCTCACGCTGCTCTACCGCTACGCCGGGCTGCGCTGGGCGGAGCGCTTCGGCCCCATCTTCGGTCGCAGCCTATCGTTGCGTCTCGGTGCGCTTTTCCGCGGCATCGGTAGGCGGCTCACGATCGGTCGACAGAGCGGCCTCGAGGTTGCGGAGGCGCGCTCGAGCTTCCTGCGCGTGCTGGGTGCGCTGGCGGCCGCGCGGCTGTTCGGGATGGACCACGATGGCTCGCGGCAGCTCGCGCACCTGGCACAGCCCCTCGAGGGCTTTGCGTCGGGCAGCTCCGGTCACGCGATGGCGCTCTACTGCAGGGGGTTCAACGCCTATTCCTCGGGACGCCTGACCGCGTCGCGCAGCATCCTCGCGGAGCTGATCGAGGTGCTCGACAACCCGCGCAGCGATGTGGTCGGCGGCGAGCTTCCTGTGCGCACCCTGCTCGTCCATGCCCGGCTGGTGTTGGGGGTGATCCTCGCGCGCGAGGGTAGCGCCGAGGCGCTGCGGCTCGCGGATCAGCTGGAGGGGGAGGGGACGCCGATCGGAGCGCTCGCCGCCTGCGAGGTGCGCATGGTCTACCACCTGATGCGCGGTGAGCGGATGCGCGTCGGCGAGCTGCAGCTGCAGTTCGAGCAGCTGGCGACCACGCGCGGGACCGGCTTCCGGCTCGAGGCGTTCAACCAGGTGCTCTTCGGGATCGCGGGCAGCATGGCCGGCGATCTACTGGCCATGAAGTCGTCGATCGGGGCGCTCGATCACCTGCGGCGCCGCGACGCACACCTGGGGACGTTCGCGGACACCGTGCGCGGCATGTACCTCGTGGCGAGCGGGCGATTCCGCGAGGGCATCACGCTGCTGCAGACGGTGGCCGATCGGCTGCCCGCCTGGTCCGCCACCATTTGGCCTGGCGTGCGCGTCGCCCTCGCTAGCGGTTTGACCAACGTCGGCGAGATCGATCGGGCGCGCGGGTTGCTGTACGAGGTGGAGGCGCAGCTCGAGGGCGAGGTGAGTGGCCTCGACGTCACGCGGCTCGCGGTCCAGTGGCTGCTCGGTACGGGTGAGCTCACCGAGGGCAAGCAGGAGGCGGCGCTCGACCGCTTCGACGCGCTTGCCAAGCGGCTGGCGTCGGGCGAAGGCTCACCGCTGGCCCGCGGACGCACGCACGAACTCGCCGCCCGCGCTGCGCTCGCCTGCGGTGACCGCCCGCAGTACGAGCTGCACCTGAAGGATGCGCGCGAGCAGTACGGTCTCAGCGAAAACCCACTGTTGCTCGCGCAGGCGGAGTCGCTCGCGCACGAGGTCGACGAGCGGCGGCCGTTCAGCCACCCGCCCGACCCGAACGCGCAGGTCATGCACACGCTCGCCCCGCCTCCGCGCAAGCGCCGTCAGAGCCGCGGTGAGCTGCTCGGCAGGGCCAAGACGCCGCACGAGCGCGCCGAGCTGTGCCTGTCGCTCGTAGCCAAGCGTGCGGACGCGCGGGCGGGCGCCATCTTTCTCGTGGGCGATGCGGGGCTGTCGCCGGTGGCCACCCTGGGCGCCGAGCAGGCGACTCCCGCGCTCGCCTCGCTTGTGCGCGGGCACGTGGAGCGGATGCTCGAGGGGCATCAACATCGCGGGGCCGTGGGCCTCGACGACAGTGAACCACCGCTGTCGGAGGACTACACCGTGCACGACCTCTCCCACGTCGACGAGGGCCGCCTGCGGGTGGTCGGTGCGGTGGTGCTCGCGCGCGGCGGGCGCGAGCTGCGTGCGCCGGGCATCCGTGTGCTCGAGAACATGGCGCGTGAGCTCGAGCAGGTCGGCGACGTGCTGGTCGGTGACGAGTTCATCGCCTGAAGCATCGACAAGGCAGCACGGGGGCCGCCCGGGCGGGCATCAGCTGCCTGGGTTCATGCGCAAGCACCGCGCAGCTCCGCGACTCGCCGCTGCAGATCGGGCGCGCTGACCGCCGCCGCCTCCACCGCCTCGCCGCACACGATCTCGACGCCAGAGCGGAAGCCGCGCGGGGCCTTGGCCATCGCGGCGCCTCCCTCTCGGCTGAAGAAGCTGCCCCACAGTCCGCGCAGCGCCAGCGGCACGACCGGCACGGGCGTCGTCTCGACGATGCGCTCGATGCCCGCGCGGAAGGTGTTCATCTCGCCGTCGGCGGTCAGCTTGCCCTCGGGGAAGATGCAGACCAGCTCTCCCTCGCGCAGGGCCTCGGCGACCTGCTCGAAGGCGCGCTCCATGAGCGCCGCGTTCTGGTGGCGTGGGGCGATCGGGATGGCCCGGCCCGTGCGGAAGATGAAGCTCAGCACGGGCGTCTGGAACACGCGGTGGTCCATCACGAAGCGGATCGGACGTCGGCACACCGCCGCGAGCAGCGGCGCATCGACGAAGCTCACGTGGTTGCAGACGAGCACTGCGGGTCCGTCGGCCGGGATGTTCTCGAGGTCGGCCCTGCGTACGCGATACATCGCGTGCATCAAAATCCAGACCAGGAAGCGCATGAGGAACTCCGGCAGCAGCGTGTAGATGTAGACCGCGACCAGGACGTTCAGCAGCGCCGCGGCGAGCAGCAGCTGGGGCAGGTCGAGGCCGAGCGCTCGCATGCCGAGGGCGAACAGCGCCGCGGCGACCATGAACAGTGCGTTGAGGATGTTGTTGCCCGCGATGATGCGCGAGCGCTGGGCCGCCTCGCTGCGCTGCTGGATGATGGCGTAGAGCGGAACGATGTAGAAGCCGCCGAAGAGGCCCAGGCCCGCAAGATCGCCGAGGACGCGCAGGTTGTAGAGCTGGGCCACGAACTGTGCGGCGCCCACATCGGAGAGCCCGGTGGGCACGGCGCCAAGCGCGAAGCAGAGGTCGATGCCGAAGACGGTCATGCCGATGGAGCCGAAGGGCACCAGTCCGAGCTCGACGCGCTCGCCGCTCATGCGCTCGCACAGCAGTGAGCCCGCCCCAATGCCGACCGAGAAGGTGGTGAGCAGCAGCGCGACGACCGACGCGTCGCCGCCGAGCAGCTCGCGCGCGATGCTCGGGAACTGCGCCAGCAGCAGTGCGCCGTAGAACCAGAACCACGAGATGCCGAGGACCGAGAGGAACACCGCGCGGTTGTGCTTCGTGAAGCGTAGCGTCGTCGCGGTCGCCCGCAGTGGGTTGTAGTCGAGGCGCAGCGCCGGATCGCCGGGGGCTTCGGGCACGCGCCGGCTCGCGACGTAGCCCGCGACGGCCATCACCACCACGGCGGGCGCCACCAGCGCCATCGGTAGCGTGGTGCCGGCGAGCGTGCCGAGGATGATCGCCGCGAAGGTGCCCATCTCGATCAGCCCGTTGGCGCCGACCAGCTCGCGCTCCGACACGTGCTGGGGGAGGATCGAGTACTTGACCGGTCCAAACATCGCCGACTGCGCGCCCATCAGGAAGAGCACCGCCATTAGCAGTGGTGTGTGCTGCAGGTAGAGCCCGACGGCCGCCAGCAACATGATGAAGATCTCGGCCACCTTGATGCAGCGGATCAACCTCGACTTCTCGAGCTTGTCGGCGAGCTGCCCCGCGGTCGCGGAGAAGAGGAAGAACGGCAGGATGAACAGGCCAGCGCTGAGGTTGATCAGCATGGCGGCCTCGTCCGCACTGCGCGCCTGCCCGCCGAGGTGACCAAACGCCATCCCCACGACGAGTGCGTTCTTGTAGAGGTTGTCGTTGAAGGCCCCCAGCAGCTGGGTCCAGAACAGTGGGGCGAAGCGCGGGCGGGTCAGGAGTGTCGATTGGCTCATGGCGGTTCCTCGTTTTCGCCGCCGATATCGCAAGACCCGGGCCAGCGTGATGGCATTGAAATCACTGGCTAATTCCCGCCTGGTCCGGCACGGGCATACGCCCCGTGCACGCCGCCTGTACATCCCATGTCGGGCAGCAGCGGCATTTGACGCGGGGCGCGTGCTCCCCAACGATCGCGGGTGATGAACCGCCTCGCCGCACCCGCGCTCGGCTGCCTCACCCTGGGGCTCGCTCCGTTCGTCCCCGAGCCGCACGTGGTCGGCAAGCTCCGCTGGGTGCTCGGAGGCGCGGTCGGCATGTCCGGCCTCGACTGGTTCGACCTCGCCTTCCATGGGCTGCCCTGGCTCTGGCTGGCGGTGGCCACGGTGCAGCACGTGCGCGGTCACGCGGCGGGTGCAGGGCGGCGGCGGAGCGCTGCGGTGGCGCTGGCCGTGGCGGGTGCCGTGCTCTGCACGTTGTGGGCAACACTCCAGGGCTGAGCCGTGTGCGGCCATGTAGGGTGCACCGCGGGATTTCTGCGCGGTCGCGGCCGACGCGGTTTGCTACAATTGGCACGTGACCAGGTCGAAGACCGAGACCGTAAAGCAGCGCACGACGCTGACCATCGTCGTGGTTGGCGGGCCGGAGGCGATGCTGCATGCCGCCCACCGCGTGGCTCCCTCGATCGCCAGCGCGCGCGTCGTAGGCGCCAATGTCGAGGAGGTGGCCACCGTCGTCGCCGCCCACCGCCCCTTCGCGATCCTCGTCAGCGCAGATGTGATCGCGCTCGACCCCAGCGAGTTCGAGGCCCTGTCGCGTGACGTCGGAGCGACGCTCGTACCGGTCGAGACGCACGGCCTGACGCCGATCCAGATCTGCGATGCCATCACGGCGAAGCTCATGGATGCGCTCAATGCGCGCCTCAGCTGAGCGCTCCTGAAGTCCAACGCCGTAGGCAGCCGCGCCGTGCGGCAGGGCAGTGACCGCCGCGCGGTGCTCGCGCCGTCGCCCGCGAAGCCGTGTCGACGTCGGCGCCCGCCTTCCTGGGTCCGCCGTCCGCGGTGGAGTATCCTGTGCGCCGTGGCGCCCCCGTCCAGCGACCCCCGCGAGACCGCCCGCGACGCAGGCCGCGCGCCCTGGCGGCATGCTGCGCCGGACCGAGCGGTGCCGCGATGACAGCGCTTGTCGCGACGGGCTGTCTGCTGCTGTTGATGGCCATCGAGGTGCTGCAGCGCCCCTCGGGCTCGCCGCTGCTCGGGCTGCTGCTCGCGTTGCTGCTCGCCGCCGGGCTCGGTCCCGCCGCGGCGCTGCTTGGTGGGGCAGGGCGCACGCGCCCCTGGAGCTGGTCACTGCTGTGCGCGGCGCCGAGCGTGCTGTCGTGGAGCGCGCTCGACACCGCCATGCGGCGCGCCTTCGAGGTTGATCACTCGCTTGCCTCGGCCAGCGCGTGGGCCGCTGCGTTGCCGCTCGCACTGGGCGTCGGCGCGGTCGCATGGCTCGGTCTGCGACGTGTCGCAGTCCTCGGGCCGGCGGTGCGCGCGGCCGTCGCGCTTGCGGTGGCCGTCTGCAGTGCCCTCGGTTGCCTGCTCGTGATGCTGCCGCACATGTCTTCGCTGGCGATCCTGATCGCGTACGGTTACCTGCTGTTCGGGTTCGTCTCGTACGGCACGCGGCTGCGGCGGCTGACCTTGCTGCCCGGCACGCTGCTGTTCGGGCTGGCCGCGGCCCTTGGCCCTGCGCGCTACGTCGACCTGGCGGCTATCTTCGGCTGTACGGCGGTCGCCTCCCTGGGTTGCGCCGTGCACGTCGCGGGCCTGCGACCTCCGCGCCGCACCCCGGCGACCGTTGCGGCCCTGTGTGTCGTCTCGCTCGCGCTCGCACATCTAGTCGTCCGCCAGCTGCCCGACGCGTACGCCTCCGCGCGTGGGCACGGTGCGCTCAGCGGGCTCGTGCACGCGGGGCACGTCCTGAGCGACGTCGATGGCGACGGCTACGGCGCGGTGTTCTCACAGCGCGACTGCGCCCCCTTCGACGCTCGCGTCGCGCCGCACCGCCACGAGCGCATCGACAACGGCATCGACGACAATTGCATGCTCGGCGACGCGGGCGGCTCGGCGCTCGCCTGGGTGCGCGAGCAGGAGGCACGGCAGGCGCCGCCCCCAACCCTCGGCGGCGACCTGATCGTCGTGATGGTCGACGCCATGCGCTACGACGTGGCGCACTCCGCGCGGATGCCCGTCCTGCGGCGCTGGGCCGGAGAGGGGCTCGACTTTCGCCGCGCCTACTCGAGCTCCACCTTCACCGCCTCCGTGCTCGGCGGCATCCTCGCCGCGCGCCATGCCCCCGCCATCGAGCTGCGCTTCCTGTCGCGGCTCAGCGCCAAGCCGGTGCGTGCGCCCGGTGGACTCGCCCCGTGGCTGTCGAGTCGCGGCTACGGTACGGCACTCGCGGGCCGCCTGCGCAACACGCCGATCTACGAAGACGACGCCTACGCCGCCGGCTTTGCGGTCAGCGAGTTCACGACGCAACAGGACGATGCGGATACGGTGGCGCGCGCCGCAGTGCGCGCCTGGGAGCGGCTCGACGCCGGCAAACCCCGCTTCCTCTTCGTGCACCACATGCAGCTGCACCGGCTCGTGATGCTGCGCGCGCAGTACGATGACAATGCTGCCAGCGTCGATACGAGCCTTGGCTGGCTGCGGCAGCGCATCGGGAAGGATGCGACGTGGGTGGTGCTCTCGGACCACGGCGAGGAGTTCGGCGAGCACGGTGGGCACTTCCACGCCTCGACACTCTACGAGGAGGTCGTCCACGTGCCGCTGGTCATCGTCGGGCCGCGGCTCAGTCATGCGCGCGTCGACGCGGTCAGCCCGATCCGCTCGCTCATGCCCACGCTGATGGCGGCGGTGGGTGCGGCGCCCCAGCCGGCGGCGCGCGGCCCCTACCTGTGCCTGCACGGCCGTGACTGCGTGGACTTGCCCGCGCCGATGGCCCTGGAGCTGCCCGATCGGCACCTGCATGGACTCGTGCTGGGCGAGCGCAAGATCGTCCGCGACCTCGACCGCGAGCACGTCGAGGCGTTCGACCTCGTCGCCGACCCGCAGGAGCGTCGCCCCATCGTACCGGTGCCGCGCGACCTGCTCGACGCCCTGCGCCGCTGGGAGGACGGGGCGATGGACGCCCGACGTGCTGACGGTAGCTGGCCGTATCTGCAGCCGCCGCCGTGGCAGCGCTAGGCGCGGCGCTCAGGCCGCGACGGTCTTGAGCCGCACGCGGCGGCCGCTGCCGGGGTGCAGTCCCGCGCGCAACCCCGTCGCGTTGAGCTCGCACATGCTCACCATGCGCCCCTGCACCGGCACCTTGAAGGCACACGCGGCAAGCCGCGCCTGGCCGTCCTCGGTCCCTAGCTCGGTGGCGTCCATGAAGCGGTGGACCACCACCACCAGCGGCTGAACCGACCAGGGCTCGCCGCGCAGGACGGCCGCGGCGAAGCGAGCGGTCCACGCCCGCTCCTGAAGCACGCGGGAGGCGACGTAGCGCGGCCACTGCCACAGGTACCGCGGCGACTCGAGCACGAGCTGCAGCGCCTTGACGAGGCTCTGCAGTGTGGAGTCGCCATCCGGGGAGTAGCCGCGGAAGCCGCCCTCGATCAGTCGCGCGAGGAAGGCCCCGTCCGCCGGCGCACCCTCGCGGCGCACCTCCATGACACGCGTCTCGTCGCCGAAGCGGCACACGAAGGCGAGTCCGACCCGATTGCAGTCGGGGTGACCGAACACGAACGTATGCGGGTTGAGCTCGGCCCCAAGGCCCTCACAGATGCGCTCCCACAGTGCATCCATGCGGTGGGTCTGCCCGGGCGCCCGCGTCCTGCCCACGCGGGCGGTCGGCTGAAAGCTGATCATCCGGAAGGCATCGGCGTTGTCTGCGGTCCAGCGCATGACCGCCGGCACCTCGTCGAGGTTGTCGTCCGACACGGTGAACGTGTGGGCGGCGTACAGCTGCTGGCCTGTCGCGAGACGCAGCTTGCGGATCAGCGCCGCCATCCGGTCGCGCACCGCCATGAGCTCCGTCTCCGTGGTGTCCGAGGTCGTGCCGCGGCGGCCGCGCTGCGTGCTGTCGATGTGGATCCCGATCTTCTGCAGGCCCGCGTCGCGCATCAAGTGCTCGAGGTAGCTGGGGTCCTGGTCGAAGCGCTGCCCGTGGCTCATGACCATCGGGTCGAGCCCGATGTCGCGCGCGTGGCGCACGATGCGTGAGAGCGCGTGCCGCTCGAGCAGCGTGACCTCGCCGGAGGTGATCTGCACGTTGCCGCCGGGTCCGGTGTAGGCCCTGATCGCGTCGAGCTGCGCGGCGATCTCATCGAACTCCAGGGGCCGCGCGGTGTTGGCGTCGGAGCCGAGGTAACAGGCGGTGCAGCCGAAGTCGCAGGCCTCGTGGATGCCATGGGTTGCGGCGCAGCCGGGGCTCATGTGGCCGAGCCACTGGTGCGGTAGCGCGCGGACCGCCGCCGGCAGCTCCGAGAGGCGTCGATCCAGCACCAGCAGGCGCTCGCCGCGCGTCGTGGCGGCTGCCCTCCACGCTGAACGAATGCGATCCAGTGGTTCCAGCATGCTCACGCGATCCTCCAGTGTGCCTGCGCGGGCGCGGATCGCCGGCGCAAGCCTCGCGATGCACAGACGGCGAAGACGGCCGATCGTTACGCGGGCTCCCACCTGCGGTCTACCGCTGTCGCTCGCCGTGATGTAGAAACGACTGCTCAAATCGAAGGAAGGATGCCCATGAAGATCGGAATCATGTTCGCCAACGTCGGCCCCTTTGGGACGCCCGAGGTCCTGACGCCGTTCGCGCAGGCCGCGGACGAGGCGGGCATCGAGTCGCTGTGGACCGTCGAACACGTCGCGGTGCCGGTGGGCTACGAGTCGACGTATCCGTACAGCCCGACCGGCAAGATGCCGGGCCCGGAGAACTCGTCCATCCCCGATCCGCTGCTGCCGCTGGCGTTCGCCGCGGCTGTCACGAAGAAGATCCGCTTCGGCACCGGCATCCTGATCCTTCCGCAGCGGCACCCGATCTACGTCGCCAAGGAGGCCGCGACCCTCGACCAGCTCTCCGGTGGACGGTTTACGCTGGGTATCGGCATCGGCTGGCTCGCCGAGGAGTTCGCGGCGCTCGGCGTGCCCTTCGACGACCGCGCCTCGCGAACGCGCGAGTCTGTGGAGGCCATGCGCGCGCTCTGGAAAGACGGCCCCTATGCCCACGACGGCAAGTTCTTCAGCTGGCCGGCGATCGAGTCCAACCCCAAGCCGGTGCAGAAGGGCGGTATCCCGATCGTCATCGGTGGCCACACCGACATCGCGGCGAAGCGTGCTGCCCGCTACGGCGACGGCTTCTTCCCCGCCATCCCCGACCTCACGAAGCTAGACCATCTCAAGGGTGTGATGGCCGCGGAGTGTGCGAAGGTCGGGCGCGATCCGGGAGAGATCGAGCTGTCGATCGGTGGAGTCGCTACCCTCGACTACGTGAAGCAGTGCCAAGACCTGGGCGTCTCGCGCATCGGCATCCCCCCGATGGGCTTCGACATCGACTCGATCCGCAAGGGCCTCGACAAGCTGAACGACGAAGTGCTGTCGAAGCTCTGATATCGTCGGCGGTTGCCGAGGAACCACATCGCGGGCCGGGCGCGGGCGCTTCGTTACAGCCCGCGCATCCACTCGGGCCGCAGCGGGGTTTCGCCGCGCAGGGCCGAGTCGATGGCCTCGCAGATCGGCTCCCGGTCCCGCGGCAGCCGCCCGCCGAGGGCGAGGTGATTGGAGGCGTGGTTGGTGCGGAAGATCGCATCGGTTGGTCGCGCCAGATCGACGATGATGCGCAGCTCCTGCAACATGCGCTCGACACTGGGCAACTCGAACAGCCCCTTGTCGCGCATGCGCATCAGCGGCGTGTCCGTCGGGATCGAGGTGGTGAGCGCGGCGAAGTACTCCGGGTCCATCTGCGTGACGAGCTCGGCGGTCGCTTCGGCATGCTCCTGGGATCGCTCGGTGCCGCCGACGCCCAGCAGGGCGATCACACTGATGCGCATACCGGCTGCGTGGGCGCGGCGCGCCGCCTCGACGTGCTCGTCGTGTGTGGAGCCCTTCACGATGCGCTTGAGCGTGCGGTCGTCGCCGCTCTCGGGCCCGATGTAGAGCGTGGTCAGTCCGAGCTGCCGCAGCTCGGTCAGCTCGGCGTCGCTCTTGTCGAGGATGTTGCTCGCCATCGCGTAGCACGAGACCTGCTTCAGCTTAGGGAAGCCCTCGCGCGCCGCATCGAGGATGGCGCGCCAGTGGTCCATCGGGAGGATCAGCGCGTCACCGTCGGCGACGAAGATCTTGTCGATCGCGTGTCCGCCGCGCGCAGCCGCATCGCCCAGATCCTGCAGTGACTCGTCCAGCTCGCGGATGCGGAACTGCTTCGAGCGGTACATGTCGCAGTAGGCGCACTTGTTCCACGAGCAGCCGATGGTCGCCTGCAGGATGTAGCTGTTGGCCTCCGACGGCGGGCGGTAGAGCGGCTCGACGTAGCGCATGCGAGCCCATCCGAGCACGAACGACCGCCTCGCTCAAGCCCGCGTGCACGACGACGACGCGCTCGAGCGCGCCCGTCGTCGCAGACTGCTGCTCCAGCTACTCCGGCATCCAGCCGAACTGCAGGCGGTAGCCGCCCGGGTTGTTCGTCTTGCCGATGACCTTGCCGCGCTCCTCGTCGAACTCGGTCGGGAGGATCTCCCAAATCGAGCAGCCGCCGTCGTCGAGCTCGTGCTTGCGGTTGGCCTTGGTGCACTCACCGGAGCGCTCCATCGCCATCACGAACTTCTGGCCGGCCTTCGCGGGCATGCGGCGCATGCCGATGCCGATGAGTATCGGCTTGGGCAGGTTCTTCTCGAAGCCGTCGAACATCAGCGTCGCGGCGTGTCGGCTGAAGTCCTTCGCGACGAGCTTGTTGCTCGGACGCTCGCGGGTCTTCGCGAAGGTCACGACCGTCATGAACTTGTTGCCGGCCGGGATCTCCACGGTGAAGCCGCCGCCGATGTCCATCTTCACGCCGGTCGTCTGGTTGACGAACGACGCGACCTCACCTTCGCCCTCCTCGAGGGGCAAGGGTCCGCCGCCGCCGCTTCCGCCGGTAGCGCCGCCGCCGGTCGGAGCCGCGCTGCCCGCACCGCCAAAGGCGGGAGCCTTCGGCTCGAACAGCACCATCTGCGCGACCTTCTTGCCGGTGTTCTCGAACATGTGGCCGCGGACCGGGTCCTGGAACAGCGCCTTGCCAGCGGGCTGTTCGATGTCCTCGGTCTGGCCGAGCGCCCCGTGCAGCTTCGCCTTGATCCCGGTCAGGAAGTAGGCTGCCAGCCCTGGATGGGCGTGCATCTCGTCCATCACGCCGGGATCCCACGAGGCGTGCAGCACTCGGACGTGCTGGTCTTCGAAGACGCGCTTGTAGACGGCAGGTGACGCGCTCACCGCATCGAGGCTGTGGCCGTCGGGCATCGGCTTGGGGTCGACGCCCTGCTTGAGCTCGACGATCAGCGCCTTGGCCTTCTTCTTGCCGACGTTCTCGAAGGTGTGGGACTTGACCGCGTTCTGGAAGAACGCCTGGCCGGCGCGCACCTCGACCTTGACCGGGTCGCCGCTCTCACCGTGGCCGAGCGCCTTGAGGTCCGTCAGCGCGTAGAGGACGAGCGGCGGGTGGCCGTGCGGCTTGTCGCGTTGTCCGGGCTTCCAGGTGCCCTCGAGGATGCGCATGCGCGGGCTGTCGAGCACCACCTTGTAGACGTCGCTGGAGGCCTCGATCGGGTCGGCCACCGGCACGACCTGTGCGGCCGCAGCTGTATTGGTGGTGACCTCGGGCACGTGCTTCGGCGCTTCCGGGGCGTCACTCGGCGGAGGCGGTGGCGGAGGCGGCGCCTCACCCTCGGCGCCGCTCGTTGCGGAGGCGCTCGGGTCGGCGGTCGATCCGCCGCATGCGATGGCGAAGCAGCTCAGTGCGATGATCAGTGGGGTTGTGGAGCGTCGAAGCATGGTGAGTGTCCTTGCGGTGCGGAGGCCAAGAAACGGGTGACGTGTGCGGAGAGCGAGCGCGGGTGGGCCCTGTCGCGGGCCAGCCCCCCGGTCGCCTGCGAAATCCCGTGCGAGGGTACCTCCAATCGCGCTCCTTTGGTGCCGCCTATTGAGTCGCCGGTTCCATGCGAAGTCGCTTGACGCACGATACGCATGTTCAGTATCGTGGTCGACCTTCTGGAGGGGCGGACCGACCATGACGAGGCACGACAAGGTGAGCAATTACAGCGTCTTCGTGACGTTCAACAAGGAGTATCTGGTGGCGGACTCCTGCTGTGTCGGTATGCGGGATCGCCACAGCGGACGCTGGCAGGCGGTGCTGCCCAACCGGGTGCTGGGTTCGGTCCCGCGCGAGGAGCGCGACGCCGAGTTCGTCAGCGGCGTCGGCCCGCCGAGGGTGGGCGAGCGCCTGTGCATCCAGGTGGCTGGCAGGCGCATCGTGTCGACGCCGATCTTGGCGGTCGAATACCGCTGAGGCTTGCGGCTGCGGGGTCGCGTCACTATCTCTGCACGCATGATGCGTGGATTGCGCCAGGCGCTCTCTAAGCTGCTCTCGCTGGACGCGTGGGAGGCGCGGCTGGTCGTGCGTCGCGCGGGGCGCTACGCGATTGCAATCCGCAGCCGTGGCGAGGCCGTCACGCGGGTGGAGCTTGGCACCGACGATGCGGGGGCGGCCTTCAGCGCTGACCCCGACGAGCGCGAGCGGTTGCAGGGCGCTGGCTTCGCGCGCGCGGCCGGCCCGTCGGGCAAGGTGTGGGAGCTGCGCAGGCCCGACGACGACCCGCCCGACCCCGACGACGCGGCTGGCCTGGTCCAGCACGTCGTCGACGGGCTCGAGCTACTGGGTGCGGAGGCAGGCGCGATGACCTTCGAGATCACCGTTGACGCCGAGCCGCCGCCGGACAACCCGCGCCTCGTCGAGGCCATGCGCGCCACGGCCCGTGCCGCCGACGTGCCGAGTCGTCAGGCGCTCTATGCTGCGCTCGCCAACGGGCAGCTGGTGGTGCCCATCGATCCCGCCACGCTCACGGGTCCCGCGGACGCCCATGCTCCGCTCACGGTCGGTGAGTTCGAGGGCGGGCCGGTGCTGGCGGTGTTCTCCGACGTGCACTCCCTGCGCCGCTGGCGGCACGCCGGTCATCCGTGGGCGGGCGTGCACGGTGTTGACTTCTTCGGCCACGCCGAGCGCGTGGGCGCCACCACGGTCCGCGTGAATCCCGATGGCGCGGTGGGCGGCGAGCTGTATCAGAACGAGGTGTCCGCGATCGTCGAGGGGATTCGCCGCTTCCAGGCATCGACCATGAACTGACGCGCGCCGCGTAGTCGGGCGCCGGGGCGGTGCTTTACAGGTGCGCGGTCCACCCGCTATGTACTCACGGCTTCGTCGTGGTCATCAAAGCGATCCTAAACACGCTCTTTCTGCCGCTGTGGACCGTCTTCATGGTCTCGTTTGCGGTCAGCCGCGTCGTCCTCCAGCGCGACCCGGGCATCTTCCGCCGTCTGCAGCGCAACTGGGGCAAGGGCATCGCGGACTTCTGCGGCTTCCGCGTCACGATCCATGGTGCCGAGCACATGGAGCCCGGTTGCAGCTACGTGGTGGTGTCCAACCACCAGAGCCACATGGACATCCCGATCATCTTCATGACGCTGCCGACCACTCCCGGCTTCGTCGCGAAGAAGGAGCTCATGAAGGTGCCCTTCCTCGCCAAGGCACTCGACATGGGCGGCCACGTGATCGTCGACCGCAGCGACCGGCAGAGCGCGCATCAGTCGCTGGAGCAGGCTGCCGACGAGATCCGTGGCGGCAAGACGGTGCTGATCTTCCCGGAAGGCACGCGGGGCGCCACCGAGGAGATCTACAAGTTCAAGGGGGGTGCCTTCCACATGGCCAAGGGTGCCGGCGTGCCGATCCTGCCGGTGGGCCTGCGCGGGACGCGCAAGCTGTTCCCGAAGGAGGGCATGCTAATCCGCGGCGGGGCCGTGGAGGTGCACATCGGCGAGCCGATCGCGCCCGAGGAGATTGCGGACGCCGATCTCAAGACCGTCTCTGCGACGGTCCGCGAGCGAATCGCCGCGCTCGCCGACATGCCGCTGCTCTCAAAATAGGATCGGCAGGCAGCAGCCCATGTTGCAGTAGAAGTCGTCGCGGCACGGGAGCGCCTCGCCGCAGACCTCCCACTCGTCGCACGCGTAGCCGGGCCCCCCCGGCTCGACCTCATCCTCACAGGACGCCGGCAGGTCGTCGACCCCGCGGCCGGGGCACAGTTCGCACATCCCGCACTTGTTCTCGCACTCCTTGTTGCGCTTGCACGGCGGGCAGGCCTCTTCATCGTCGAGCCGATCCAGGCTGCAGGTATCCACCAGTCGCACGGTGAACTTCTCGTCGTCCTTGCGCATCTCGCAGCAGCCGAAACAGTCGCAGCCGTTGGGCGTGAGGTCCTTGCACGAGCTCACGCACTGCGCGCTCGGCTTGCACTCCGTCTCCGCAAGGCCGCAGGCGTCGACCCAGTCGTCCTCGTCTTGACGCTCGAGCGCGCCCGGCACCTCGCATCGCGCGTCGTGGTTGCAGTCGTCGTCCGCGCTGGTGGCGTTGGCGTCGAAGAAGCAGTCCTGGCAGCCAACCGGCTCTCCGCCGACGATGCCGGTCGAGAAGCTCGCCTCGTCGTCATCGTAGGGACCGGTGCACTCCGGATCGGCACCGTCGAGGAGTCCGTCGCCGTCGTCGTCGCGCCCGTTGTTGCAGAGGCAGTTGCCCTCCGCGCACAGCACGGTCGGCGGCTGCACCGACATCATCGGCTCCCCGCTGTCATCCGCCGCGGTGGCTGCATCCACCGGATCGGTCGCAACGTCGACGACCTGCTCGTCGCACGCCGGTGCGATCAGCACGAGTGCGGCCAGGAGGGTCGCGCGCAGGTGGCGGGGGGGCATCAGCGCGGAGCTTGCAGTGCCTTCAGTCGGGCCGCAACCTCCTGGCGGAAGCGTCCCTTCGGGTAGCGCTTCTCGTAGCGCTGCAGCAGCTCGGTCGCGCGCGACCGCTGCTCGCGGGTCGCATGAATGCGCGCCGCCGCGAACAGGGCGTTCTCCCCGGCGGGCAGCGCGCGGAACCGGTCGGCAACGTCGCGGTAGATGCGCGCCGCCTTCCGTCCCTCGCCGTCGACGAGCGCACACTCCGCCTGCAGCGTGCGCGCCTCCGCCCTCTGTGAGCGGGTGGGCCCGGCCGATAGCGCGCGCCTCAGGAGCTTGCGCGCCTCGTCGGTCCGTCCCGGAGCAATGCTAGCTCGGGCTCGCAGCAGCAGGTCGCCCACGTCCGCACGGCGCGCGGAGCGACCTGAGTTCCCGTCCGCCTCCTCGGGCAGCGGCTGGCCCTCGCGCGCAGCCTCCGTCGAGACAGCCTCGTCGACCGGCAGATTCCAGCGAGACCCGGCGGTCAGCTGCGCGTTGAGCACGCGGCCATCCGCCGAAAGCACCCGCACGCTGCCGTGCTCCACGCCGACGCCCCCGAGCGTGACCCAGAAGCGCGTGCCCGTGACCTCGACCTGGAAGTCGGGCGTCTCGACCACGAAGCGCGCCTTCGCGGCCGGGTCCACCTCGGCCAGCAGGCTGCCCTGGGTCAAGGTGACCGCGTGTCGCGCGGGCTGCCAGCGCACGCCGCTGCCGGCACGAAGCTCGACCCGCGCCGGTCCGAGCGCGAGCTTCGCTCCCCGCTCACTCGACAGCTCGCGTCCCGCCGGAAGTGCGGTCAGCGCAGGTAGCGGCGCCCCGTCCACCTGCACCGCGCCGTCCAGCACACGATCCCCCGCGCTCACCATCGCAGGCGCGGCAGGTTGCTCGTCCTGTCCCAGACCGATGAGCACGGCCGCGGCGGCCGCGAGCGCCGCCGTGGCGAGGGCGACCGGTCCACGCCGACGCAGCACCGACGGCTCGCGCCGGCGAACCGAGTCGCTCGCGGTCAGCGCGTCGTCCAGGATCGCACTCCGTCGCTCGCCATCCATCGAGGGCGCTTCGGAGTCGACCAGCCCGCGCAGTCCATCGAGCATCGCCGCATGGGCGCTGCAGTCGTCGCACTGCGTCAGGTGCTCCTCGAGCCGCAGCTGCTCGGCGTCGTCGAGTCCGCTCCGACGCTGGTCGATCAGGCGTCCGGCCGACAGGCATGCGAGTGAGGTCATGACTCACCCCCGCGGCTGGCCAGCTCCTTGAGCTGCGGGTCCTTGGCGGCCCGTGCGAGCAGCTCGCGGCGCGCCCAGAAGACCCGCGACTTCGTCGCCGCAACGGTGGCGTCGGTCAGCGCGGCGACCTCCTCCATGGAGTGCCCCTCGAACACGTGCAGCACGAAGGCGGTGCGCTTCTTGTGTCCGATCGCCTCGAGGTGATGCTGCAGCCGCTCGAGCTGGTCGCGGTTGCGGCTCTGGCGCTCCGGGTCCGGCCCGCCGTCGGCCAGGGCGTCCCACTGGTGCTCGGTCAGGCTCCCGCGGCGGCGGTGCTCGGCGCGCTTGAAGCGGTCATGGGTGACGCGGATCGCGATGCGGGCCAGCCAGGTGCGCACCTGGGCCTCGCCACGAAAGTTCGGAAAGGCGCGGATGGCGGCGATGAACGTCATCTGCAGCAGGTCCTCGACCTCGGAGGCCCCCGCCACCCGGTAGAGCAGCCGCTCGAGGAACTGGGAGTGGGTGCTCAGGACGGTCTGCAGCGCCTCCCGGTCACCGCGACGGCACGCCTCGACCAGGTCTTCACCCTCGACGGGTGGCTGGCGGCGTATGGCGTGAACGCTTCCCACGTATCCATTGTGGGCGGTGCCCGGCCGAGGTTGAACAAAAGGCGTCGAAAAACCGGGAAAAAGCTCGCCACCGGGCGCGTTCTGCAACGGTCGGCCCCTGGCTTTGCGGGCACGGAGCCGGGGATCGGTCGTTGCTATGAGGAATTATCCAGTGATTTCGAGCATCCACGGTCGCCCATCCCGCCAGGTGGGCTGTCGGCTCCGCAGTCGGCTAGGATGGCCGCCCGGCATCCCACCGGCCATCTCCGCATGCCGATCCCGCCCACTCACCGTCTGCGATGGCCCCCGGCCCAGCTGCCCGGCCCGGTGGCGGCCCTGATCGTCGGGTGCCTGCTCGGGATCGCGCCGGCCCCTGCCAGCGCGGACGACGACTGGCTCGGCGCCGACAAGGGTATGCACTACGGGGCGTCACTCATCATCACCGCGGGGGGCCACGGGCTGTCCGCGCTGGTTCTCGAGGAGCCCTGGCAGCGGGCGGTCGTGGGCGCCTCCCTCGGCATGACCGCTGGCATCGCCAAGGAGCTGCACGACCTCGCGGGCCACGGCGATCCGTCGTGGAAGGACATCGCGTGGGACGTGGCGGGCGTCGCCAGCGGCGTCGGACTCGCGTTGCTGGTCGAAGCGCTGCTGGCCGAGGATGACCCCGCGCCGGCGAGGGCTGCGCCGGCCGCCCTGACGATCCGCTTCTAGCGACGCATCCGGTGACGAGCGCGCTGGGCTCCCCGCTGCCCGGCCTAATCGGCTAGCCTCCGGTCGCATGGGCCCGACCGCGTGCCGTCTAGCCTTCGTCGCTTTCTCGCTCGCCGCCGGCGGTGCTTCTGCGCAACCGACTGTGGTGGTGATGCATGGCGAGCGCGCGCCGCAGCGCCCGGGGCTGGTGAGTGCGCTGCGCGTGCAGCTCGCGGGCATCGGTAACGCCGAGGACGGCGGCGAGCTGCCGCCCGGTGGCCTGCTTCCGCGCGTGGCGGCGGCGTCGGCAAGTGCACGCGGGAAGGGCGCGGTGCTCGGGGTCTGGGTCGAGCCCGAGGCGCCGCAGGATGGCGAGCAGCAGCTGGTGCTCTACCTGGTTGGCCCCAGCGACGGCCCCGCGCTGCTCGAGGTCATGCGCCTGCCGGACGGAACCGAGGCGGATGCCGACCGGACGCTGGCGCTCAAGATTCGAGAGGTCTTCGATCGCGTGCGCGACGGGACGGCTGCCCAGGCGATGGCCGCGTCGATCGCCGAGCCCACCGCGCCCAGCGACATTGCGCCGACGGTGTATGGCGTCACCGTGTCCGTCGGTGCGCTGTGGGCGCCTGCGCTCGTGGAGCGGGAGCCCAGCGCCGTCGGGCTCGAGACAGCCTTCGGGGTCCTCGCGGTGCGAGGTGACATGGCCTACGCGCTTTCGCTGCGCATCTCGCTGCCGGCTGGCACCGAGCTGCGGCGTGCGGGGCAGCGGCTGGAGCTGTCCGAGCGGAGCTTCCTCGGCGGCGTGACCGCCCATCGTCGCGACGGGCGCTTGCAGCTTGGCGCGCGGGTCGCCGCTGGCATCCGGCGGATCGACGCCGCGGGCACGACGCAGCGGGGTACGAGCCGCTCGGTCGACGCGGACGCGGCCGTGCTGCGCATGGGCCCGCTGGCACGCTTCGACCTGCTCGACCGGATGGCCATCGAGACGTGGGTCGGGCTCGAGATCAACGGCGCCCCGCGTAGCTTCGAGGTCAGTGGCATCGAGGTCGCGCGCTCGGGGGCGCTTCGCCCCTTCGTGGTGATCGCACTCGGCATCGACGCGATCTAGCGCAGCGGAGGAGGCCTTCCTCGCCTCCCCCGCGCACCCTTCACGCGCCGAAGTGCGCCTTGAGCCCCGCCAGCGCGCCCTGGTAGATGGGGTCGCAGAACTCCTGCACGCCGCCGCCGGCGTCGCGCCACTGCGAGGTCCATTCGACGAGCGTCTCGTCGGTGTCGGTGACGGGCAGCAGACGGACCGTCCCCAGGTAGCCGGCGACCGCGTCCTTTGCGACGGGGCCGGGGCCATCGTCGATGCTGTAGCTCAGGCTGTGGTCGTCGTCATCGAGGGCGACGAGGGTCTCGTGGAACGCGCCGTTGACGACGCGCTTCGCGCCCACGGCGTCGCCCCCCACCTCCCCGACGCGATCGACACGCTCGATCAGGGCGCCGAAGGCGCTCATGTCGTGGAAGTTGCGGATGGCTTGCCAGACGGCTGCGGGTGGGGCGGATACGACGGTCGAGTTGTGACATCCCATGCTGATTCCTCCGGTGTGGGCGACCTGTGTGGCCGCGACGAGAATGAGGATGGCTCCGCCGGGTGCATGCTTCAATCGCATATTATCTATCTAGGTATAACAATCACGCATGGTAGTATGGGCCCATGCGTCTCGCTGCCCTGAACCTCAACCTGCTCGTGCCGCTGCAAGCGTTGCTCGAGGAGAGAAATGTCACGCGCGCCGCCGAGCGCTGCGGCGTCTCGCAGCCGGCGATGAGCCGCAACCTCGCCCAGCTGCGCGGGCTGCTCGAGGACACACTGCTCGTACGCACGGCCGACGGCGTGCAGCTGACCGAGCGCGCCGAGCGCATCCTCTCGCCACTGGGACACACGCTGGGCGAGCTCGAGCGGGTGGTGGGTGACCGCCCGGCGTTCGATCCGGGGCAGACGACGCGGCGCTTTCGCATCGCTGCGCCCGACTACCTGGTCATGCTGCTCGGCCCCGCGCTCGGCAGGCGCGCCGCGGAGCTCGGATCGGGGCTGAGCTTCGAGTTCGTGGGCATGGAGCGCGACCGCTTCCAGCGTCAGCTCGAGACCGGTCAGCTCGACCTCGCGATCCATGCGTGCCTCGAGCTCCCGACGGACATCGGGCACACGCCCCTGATCGTCGATCGCTTCGCCTGCGCGATGCGCGATGACCATCCCCTCGCGGGCAAGCGGCTGACCGTCAAGCGCTTCGCCTCGCTGCCGCACTGCCTGATCGCTATCAGCGACGAGCGCAGCCCGGGCTCGGTCGACGTCGCGCTGTCGGACCTGGGCCTGAAGCGCCACGTGGCGTGCAGCACCCGGTCGTTTCTCTCGGCCGCGCACTTCGCCCTGCAGTCCGACATGATCCTGACGGGACCCGAGCGCATGTTGCGGCACTACGCGCAGCACTATCCCCTGTGCGTGTTCAAGCCACCGCTCGAGCTGCACGGCTTCGACTACGAGGCGACCTGGCACCGCCGCTTCGAGGCGGACCCCGGCATGGGCTGGCTGCGCTCCACGGTCGCGGAGATCGCCGATGGCTTCGAGCCCATGCCCGCGGCGCTCAGCTGGCAGGCCCAGTTCGGCGGCGGCGGCTCGAGGCGCAGGCGTGAATTGCAGCGCCGGGCGGGCACCGCCGCACTGATCTAGCGCTGCCCTAGGGCGTCGGCACCGCCAGCACGGACGGCGGCGGCTGCAGCAGGTGTGCCTTGGCCAGCTGCTTCGACAGCACCCTCGGGTTCGAGGTGGGCAGCTCGCAGCGGCCCTGCTCGCACACGAAGGCGGTCGTCTTGCCACCGATGGCGAGCTTGCCCTGCACCAACGGGATGAGCACCGAGACGTCGGCCACCGTCGCGTCGGTCAGGCGTGTCAGCACGCGGTTGGGCAGGTAGGCGCGCCGTGCGACATCGAGCAGCGCCGCGTCTTGGGCGCCCGCGTCTGGCGCCACGATGACGATCTCCTTCGGGAGGTCGTGGTAGTAGTCGAGCGCCGCGAGCATGCGCGTGGAGCCCGTGCCGCCGCGGCCAATCTCGAACGCGAATGCGCCGAGCGTGGCCTCCGCCCGGGCCCGGTAGGTCACGTCGGTGGTGAACTCGGCCAGCCGCAGCAGGTTCATCACCGCGACCGAGTTGCCGGACGGGATCGCGCCGTCATAGGTCGGCTTGTCGCGCGTCAACAACTCCTCGTGGTCGTCGCTGGTGGCGAAGTAGCCGCTCAGCTTCCCGTCGAGGAAGTGCGCGTCCTGGACCTTCTGCACGGCGATCGCCTCGCGCAGGTACTTCAGCTGCGTCGTCGCCTCGTAGACGTCGAGCAGCGCCGCCACCAGGAAGGCGTGGTCGTCGAGGTAGGCGTTGTAGCGCGCCTTGCCGAGTCGGTAGCTGCGCAGCAGCCGGCCGTCGGGCTTGCGCAGCTTGTCGAGCAGGAAGTCGGCCGCGCGCGCCGCCTGCGCCGTGTAGTCCTCGCGTCCGAGCACGAAGCCCGCGCGCGCGAATGCCGAGATCATCAGACCGTTCCAGGCGGTCAGGATCTTGTCGTCGAGCCCTGGCGCGGCCCGCTTCGCCCGCTCGGCGTAGAGCTTCGCGCGCTGCGCCTCGAGGGCCTGCTCGAAGGCTGGAAGTGCCATCGAGAGCTGCTTTGCGACCGCCGCGCGGCGGCGCTGGGTGTGCAGGATGGTCCGGCCCTCGAAGTTCCCGCGGGGGGTGACGCCGTAGTACGCAGTGACCAGCGCGGCGCCGTCTTCACCCAGCGTCCGGTCGAGCTCGTCGGGCGTCCACGTGAAGTAGTAGCCCTCCTCCTGGTGGCCGTCGGGGCCGATGCTGTCCGCGTCGGTCGCCGAGTAGAACGCGCCGTCGGCGTGCGTCATCTCGCGCACGACGTAGTCGAGCGTCTCGACCACCACGCGGCGGTGGTCGACATCGCCGGTGGCCTGGAACGCATCGAGGTAGACGCTCGCCAGCTGCGCGTTGTCGTAGAGCATCTTCTCGAAGTGCGGGATGAGCCAGCGTGCGTCGACCGAGTAGCGATGGAAGCCGCCGCCGACGTGGTCGTACATGCCGCCCGCGGACATCGCCCGCAGCGTCTCGTCAGCCATCCTGAGCGCGCCGCCGTCTCCGGTGCGGCGGTGGTAGCGCAGCAGCAACCCGATGCGTGCCGGCTGCGGGAACTTCGGGGCGCGACCAAAACCACCGAGCGTGGGATCGAAGCGGCTGGCGAGCGCCCGTGCCGTGCGCTCCAGGACCTCCTCGCCCGCCACGTTGCCCGGACGGCGCGGCTGGCTCGACTGTGCGATGCGCTGGCTCAGCTGGCTGGCCTGGGCGACCACGCCCTGCCGGTCGGTCGCATACCGCTCCTTCATCTCGCGCAGGATCGTCAAAAACCCCTTGCGGGCACCGCGCGCCCCGTCGCGCGGAGGGAAGTAGGTGCCGCCGAAGAAGGGCTGCTTCTCGGCCGTGAGGATCACCGTCATCGGCCAGCCGCCGCGGCCCACGAGCATGTTGACCGCCGTCATGTAGATGTCGTCGAGGTCGGGTCGCTCCTCGCGGTCCACCTTGATGCTCACGTAGTGCGCGTTCATGTACGCCGCGATCTCCTCGTCCTCGAAGGACTCGCGCTCCATCACGTGGCACCAGTGGCAGGTCGAGTAGCCGATCGACAGCAGGATGGGCTTGTCCTCGGCCACCGCCTTGTCGAACGCCTCCTGCCCCCAGGGGAAGAAGTTGACCGGGTTGTGGGCATGCTGCAGCAGGTAAGGGCTGCCCTCCTCGATCAGCCGGTTGGTGTACTTCGGGGCGCCGTCTTCCTCGAGGTGATGCGTGCGCGGCTCGTAGCCCTTGCCCTTGTCCGACAGCGCCTTGGCCAGGCGCGCGGCGAGCGCTCCGTCCACGTGGGTGATGCCGGGCAGCTTGGGGTCGCCGCCGCCCGCGTTGCTCGGCTCGGCAGCCCCCTGCTCGGGCGCGGGCGCCTTCGTCGGCGTGGCTCCCGTACGGCAGGCACCGAGGAGGCCAACCAGTGTGCCGAGGAGGGCGCAGTGGACAAGCGTTTCCGTCGCCAACGTACTGGGTGCTCGCATGGGTCCCCCTCCGGTTCGCTCAGCGTGCCGCGCGGCGCTTCTGTACGGCCGTCGCCAGCGTCTCGAACAGCGGCTCGGTGCGCTCCCAGCTCATGCATGCATCGGTGATGCTCTGACCGCGCGTGAGCGGGGCGCCGGGCTTCTGGTCCTGACGACCGTCGAGCAGGAAGCTCTCGAGCATCACCCCCATGATGTGGTCCGCCCCCTCGGCGACCTGGGCCGCCACGTCCTCGAGGACGGCTGGCTGGCGCGCGTGGTCCTTGCTGCTATTGGCGTGGCTGCAGTCGATCATCAGGCGGCGTTGGACGCCGGCCTTGTCGAGCTGCTGCAGGATCTCCGCGACCACCTCGCGCTCGTAGTTGGGGCCGCTGGTGCCGCCGCGCAGGATCAGATGGCAGTCCGGGTTGCCCTCGGTGGCGACGATCGCCGCCACGCCCTGCTTGGTCACGGAGAGGAAGTGGTGCGGATGGCTCGCGGCGCGGATCGCGTCCACCGCCAGCTGTACGGTGCCGCGGGTGCCGTTCTTGAAGCCCACGGGCATCGAGAGCCCCGAGGCGAGCTCCCGGTGGACCTGGCTCTCCGAGGTGCGCGCGCCGATCGCCCCCCAGCCGACCAGGTCCGCAATGAACTGCGGGGTAATCGGGTCGAGGAACTCGGTGGCCGTCGGCAGCCCCATCGCGTTGACGTCGATCAGCACCCGCCGCGCCTTCCGCAGACCGTCGTTGATCGCGTAGGTGCCGTCGAGGTGCGGGTCGTTGATCAGGCCCTTCCAGCCGACCGTCGTGCGCGGCTTCTCGAAGTAGACCCGCATGAGCACGCAGAGATCGTCCGAGAACGCCGCCGCGTGCGCCTGCAGCTTCTGGGCGTACTCGATGGCAGCATCGGGATCGTGGATGGAACAGGGCCCGACCACCATCACCATGCGGTCGTCGTCGCCGCGCAGGATCGCCGAGATATCCCCTCGGCCCCGGGCGACCGTCGCGAACACCTCGGTGCTGCCCGGAAGCTCCTCCATCAGGATCGCCGGTGGCAGGAGCGGCCGCAGGCCCTTGATACGTACGTCGTCGGTTGGGTTCAGCATGGTCTTACCCGGCGTCCTAGCACGCCTGCGGCTGTCTCCAAGGGGGGGGCGCCGCCTTTGTGTGGGCCGCCCCAGGGGGGGCCGACAAGGGGGGTGTCTATCCTACCTCTTTGGAATTGCGGGGGGCATTTGCTATCCTGCCCGCGCCCAGGATGGTTCCGGGCCAGGCGAATTTGGGCGCGCTCGGACACGACAATCCACCAACTCCGACTGCCGCTGCGTCGCGCATCGGCGGCTTTCCCATGGGCCGTTCCGCTCCAGCGGCGGCGGTTTCCGAAGCCAGACACGAGGAAGGGTTATGAGACTAACTGCAATGCTCTCGGTGGCGATGATCGCGGGGGCGTCCGCCGCCTGCGGTAGCTTCGCGCCGCCCAACGAAAAGCTCACCGAAGCCGAGGCCGCCGTGCGCAGTGCGCGCGAGGTCGGCGCACCGGAGGTGCCGCGCGCGTCACTTCATCTGCGCCTGGCCGAGGAGCAACTCGACAAGGCCCGTAACCTGATGGCGCGCGAGGAGTTCCAGCGCGCTGACCTGGCGCTCACACGGGCCAAGGCGGATGCCGAGCTGGCCATCGCCGTGTCCAAGGGCTTCGAGGTGGAGGCCGAGACCAAGGCCGCCCAGGACAAGGTCGCCAAGCTCAGGGCCGCCCTCGGGCGTTGAAGGAATGATCATGACTTTGCGAAACATCACGATCCTCGTCCTCGCCACCGTGCTGTCGGTCGCCTGCGGTACGCCGCCGACCCCCAGGCAGCTCACCGATGCGCGAGCCGCGTACCGCAAGGCCCAGTCGGGTCACGCCTCACGCCTCGCGCCGGCCGAGCTACACACCGCCAAGGTCGCGCTCAACGAGGCCGAGGCCGCCTTCAAGCAAGAGCCGGAGAGCGAGGGGACCGTCACGCTGGCGTACGTCGCGCTACGGCTTGCCCAGCAGGTCGAGAGCGAGGCCAACGCCAAGGCCGCCAAGAAGGACCTGGGCGTGGCTCACAAGGAGTACCAGGAGCTGCAGGGCAAGGAGATGCAGCGCACGCGTGAGGAGCTGGCCTCTGCCAAGCAGCAGCTCAACGCACGCGACCGCGAGCTTGCGGTGCGTGGTGAGCAACTCGCTGCGGCTGACAGCCAACTCGCCATGACGGCCGATCAGCTCGCCGCCGAGAAGGCGGCACGCGCCGCTGCGGAGGCGCGCGAGCGTGAGGCCATGCGCAAGCTGGCCGCCGCCGCCGCGATCAACGTCAAGGAGGAGCCGCGCGGAACGGTCATCATACTGCCGGGCAACGTCATGTTCGACTCGGGCAAGTACGAGCTGACGCCCGGCGCACAGAAGAAGATGATCCTCGTCGCGGGCACGCTCGCACCGCAGTCCGAGAGCAACAACATCACGGTCGAGGGTCACACCGACTCGCGTGGCAAGCGCGACTCGAACATGTCGCTCTCGCAGCAGCGTGCCGACGCCGTCGCCAACTTCCTGATCCGCAACGGCGTGCTCAAGGAGAGCGTCAAGTCGTTCGGCAAGGGGCCGGACGTGCCGCTGGCGAGCAATGACACCCGCGAGGGCCGTCAGCAGAACCGTCGCGTCGAGATCATCATCAAGCCGATGGAAGCCCGCTAGGCGACCTCGGTACCGTTCGCAGCGCCCCGTGGCCTGGCCGCGGGGCGTTTTGCGTTTCGAAGGCCGCGGCCGGCTGTCCGAGGTCCGAGGTCGAGCGTCGGCGCTATTCGGCCTGCGCCGTCTCGGTGGCCACGCACACGCAGTTGCGTCCCGCGGCCTTCGCCTTGTACAGCTCCGCGTCGGCGCACTTGATCAGCTCGGCCTTGTCACCGCCATGCTGCGGGTAGGAGGCCACGCCGATGCTGACGCTGACCCCGCCGGCCGTGTTGCCACCGATGTCGTGGAACTTGTAGCCCTCGACGGCCTTGCGGATGCGCTCCGCCTTGATGCCGGCCCCCGCCAGATTGGTCTCCGGCAGCACGAGCACGAACTCCTCGCCGCCGTAGCGTGCGACCACGTCCGAGATGCGACCGCTCGGTGGAAGGCCGCTGTCGCCACCGCCGGTGAGGACCGCTGCGAGCTGCGTGAGCAGCCGGTCCCCCGCCGGATGTCCCCACTTGTCGTTGTACGCCTTGAAGTGATCCACATCGACGAAGAGCAGGCTCACCTGATGGTCGTAGCGCTTGGCGCGCGAGATCTCCCGCCCGAAGAACTCCTGGAAGTAGCGATGGTTGTACAGCCCGGTCAGCCCGTCCTTGAGCGCGAGTTGCTTGAGCTGGTCGATCGCGAGCTCGAGCTCCGCGGTGCGGTCCTTGACCTCCTGCTCGAGTCGCTCGTTGGCCGTGTTCAGCTCGAGGTTCTTGGTCTCGAGTTCGGCGACCAGTCGGCGATTTTCCGACTCGAGCCCGGCCTCGCGCATGGCGCCACGGACGAGCCCCAGCATCTCCTTGAGGCGCAGCGGCTTGGAGACGAAGCGGTGGACGCGCGCGCGGTTGACCGCCTCCTTCAGCACGTCGACCTGGTCCGAAGCGGTCACCAGGATGCGGGCGGCATCAGGCAGGGCCTCGTTGCACCTGTCGAGCAGCTCGACGCCCGTCATGCCGGGCATCATGTGGTCCGCCACGACGGCGTCCAGCGTCTCCTTGGTGACGATCTCACAGGCGGCTGCGCCGTCGCTCGCGGTGATGACGTCGTACTCGCGGCGCAGGACGGTCGAGATCATCGTCACGATGTCCGGCTCGTCATCGACGACGAGGACGCGCGGTCGCGCCTCCTCCGCCTCCCCGTTTTTCCCTGATTCCGTCATCGCCCTGGCCGGCGCTTCCGACTCGATGCCCCGATCGCGCGCACGCCGAAGGTAGCATAATGCGCCTCGAATTGTATGCTGCCCGGGTCCCGATGGGCTCGGGGTCCGGGTCGCTTCCACGCATTGATGCGGGGCGGCAGGTAGGGAGGCCGGCTTGCAGATCAACGAGTGCCCACGCTGCTCGGTGCGGTTCCGGGGGGAGCTGGAGCGTTGCCCGATCGACGGGCAGCCGCTGCGGCCCGTCGACGATCCGCTGATCGGCAGGACGATCGCCGGGCGCTACCTGGTCGAAGAGCGGCTCGGGACCGGGGGCATGGGCACCGTCTACCGTGGTCGCCACCAGGTCATCGACCGCGACGTGGCCGTCAAGTTTCTCCATCCGCGATTCACCAAGGATGCCAAGCAGCGAACGCGCTTCCTCGGTGAGGCGCGCGCCGCCAACCAGATCAACCACGAACACATCATCGACATCACGGACTTCGGCGAGACCGACGACGGCTACGTCTACCTCGTGATGGAGTTTCTCGAGGGGCGGCCGCTGTCCAACGAGGTCGGGCGGGGCCCGCTGTCGATTCCGCGCGCGCTCTACATCTCGATGCAGATCGCTGCCGGGCTCGCACGCGCGCACGAGCTCGACGTGATCCACCGCGACGTCAAGCCGGCCAACATCTTCCTCATCAGTCGGCGAGGCAGCTCCGACTTCGTGAAGCTGCTCGACTTCGGCATCGCCCGCTTCGAGCGCGAGATCCGCATCACGGACCACGGACAGCTGCTCGGCACGCCCGAGTACATGGCGCCGGAGCAGATGCGCCAGGGCGACTCAGGACCCGCCGCAGACCTCTACGGGCTCGGCTGCGTCATGTACGAGATGCTCAGCGGGCAGACGCCCTTCCGCGGCTCAATGGCGGCCGTGCTGGTCAAGCACGTGAGCGAGACGGCGCAGCCGCTCTCCGAGCTGGTGAAGCAGCTGCCGCCGCGCGTCGAGCGCGTCGTGATGCGGCTGCTGAGCAAGGACCCGACGCAGCGCCACCGGGACGCCCACCACCTCGTCGATGAGCTGCGCGAGCTGTACGAGGCGATGCCGGGCGTCACGCCGCTCGATGTTCATGGAGCCGAGGCCGCGCCATCGGTACCCGCCGCCTCACCGTCGGTTCCCGTAGCCCCCGTGGCGGTGACGGGCGAGCGCGACTCGCTACCGGCTGACCGGCCGACGGTCTTCTCGGAGACGGGTGAGCACGGCTGGCGCCAGCGCGTGCAGGAGTACCGCTCGTCGCTGGCCGTCAAGCACCCCGACGGGGTGCCCCCTCCCGAGGTGCTCGAGGGGCTGGCGCGCATGGATGCGCTGCTGATGGAGGCCGAGCACATGCGCGTGGAGCTGTCGTCGGTCGCCCAGGAGGCCACCAGCCAGGCGTCCGAGGTCTCCGGCGTCCGCCACAGCATCGGGCACGCGCTCGACGAGCTCGCGACGGACGAGTCGAAGGTCGGGCGCACAATGGAGCAGCTGCGTCGCCAGCTCGACGCGGCGTTCCAGGTCATGGAGGGCTGCGCCGGGCACCTCTGCGAGATGGCCGGGCCGGCGATGCGGATGCCGAAGGCGGGTCACCTCATGGCGCAGGACAGCGTGGCGGAGGTGCAGGAGCTGGCGCGCCGCGTGCGGGTGTTCGCCGAGGCGCGCGAGGAGGTCACGCGCATCAAGGCCGAGGTCGAGCGCCACCACACGCACTGGGATGACCTGTGCTTCCAGATGGAGCAGCTCAAGGGCAGGCTCGGCACGCTCAACGTATCCTCGGGTGCAGACCTGGACGCGGCGTCGTCGCGCACCAACGAGCTCGACGCCGCGGTGCGTCAACGCCTCGACGAGCTGCTGCCAGTCTCCGAGGTCATCGCAGCGCACCTGCGCGTCGGCTGAGTACGGCCGCGCGCGTCACGTCAGATCGGTGACGAAGTCGTAGGCGAAGAGCAGTCCGACGACGAGCAGCACGGCGCCGGTGCCGCGGATCGCCATCGTTGCGCTACCGGGGCGAAGCCGCACACTGAAGCGCTCCACCAACCCCACCAGCAGGATGAACCAGACAGCCATCCCGAGGCAGGCGCCCAGACCGAACAGCGGCGCGTGGTGTTGGGACAGCTCGATGAGGCCCGAGCCGTTGACGAAGACGACCGCCGCGGTCCACGTGGCCAGCAGCGTCGGGTTGCTGGCATTTATGGTGAGCCCGAGCACGAACGAGCGCTTGACGCCCTCCTTCACAGCGGGCCCGCGATCGGTGGTCGCGTCGCGCGGCTCTCGCCGGATGAAGTGGACGCCGAGCACGAGCAGGATGACGGCCGCGACACCCCGCGAGACGAGGTCGATAATCGGATAGCTCTGCAGCAGCCCGGTGACGCCCCAGAAGGCGAGGTAGGCGTAGCCCCCATCGGCGATCGAGGCGCCGGCGCCGAGCGACCGGGCGGCGCGCAGTCGGCCGTCGATGATGCGCTTGACGACCAGCGCCGAGATCGGCCCGGCGACGGGCATCGCACCCGCGAACCCGAAGACGAAGCCAAGCGCGAAGGCGATCAACATACGACGTCTTTCTTCGACGCCGCGGTAATTGCGTCGCGAATCACGTGATAGCCCGAAGCCCATGCCCCCGCCAAGAGGGACCGGTGTCGTGTTCGCTATCGGAGGTTCGCCGCGGGTCCCGGGGTTGCCAAAAGCAGCGGCGCCAAGGATGCTTGCGCCGCCAGCTCCAGGAGCCGGCAAAAGAACATCGAGGAGATCACGGAGAACATCATGTTGGTTGATCGACGATACGGACAGCTGGCGCACGCGGCTCTCGCGGGTGCCCTTACGATGATCCTGGGGGCCTGTGGCGGAGTCGTGCAGTTTGCCGACGACACGACCCTGGCGATTGCGGGTGATCCCCCGCCGCCCCCGCCGCCCCCGCCCCCGCCGCCACCCCCGCCGCCGCCGAAGCCGAAGCGCGTCGAGGTGACGCAGGACAAGATCATGATCCGCGAGAAGATCCAGTTCGAGGTCAACAAGGCCGAGATCAAGGAGGAGTCCCACGGACTGCTCAACGAGATCGTCGCGGTCATGAAGGAGCACACCCAGATCAAGAAGGTCTCGATCGAAGGGCACACCGACAGCGACGGCAGCAGCAAGTACAACAAGAAGCTGTCGGACAAGCGTGCGGCCGCCGTGCGCGACTTCATGGTCAGCAAGGGCATCGCAAAGGGCGCCCTGGCATCCGTGGGTCACGGCGAGGACAAGCCCATGGCCGACAACGAGGCGCCGGGCGGCAAGGAGAAGAACCGCCGCGTCGAGTTCCTGATCACCGAGCAGGCGGAGATCAAAAAGACCTTCGAGGTGGACCCGAAGACCGGCAAGAAGAGTGAGGTCGCCGCGCCCGCCAAGCCGAAGAAGGCAGGAGCGAAGCCCGACAAGGCAGCGAAGCCCGACAAGGCAGCGCCTGCCGAGCCCAAGAAGGAGGAGAGCAAATGAAGACCGCACTCATGACCGTGCTGCTCGCCAGCTTCTTCGTCGGCTGTAGTTTCGCCGCACGCAACGAGACGATGTACAAGAAGGACACGCGCGAGCTGCTCGAGACCCGCAACGGCGAGGTCAAGGGCTGCTACGACGGGGCGCTGAAGACCGACGGGAAGGCCGCCGGGGTCGTCGTCGTGCGCTTCACCGTCCAGGCGGAGACCGGGCACGTCGTAAACCCCGAGGTCGACACTGCCCGCTCGACCGCACCGACCACCCTCAGCGACTGCGTCGTGGAGGCCCTCTCGGGGCTGACGCTGGATCCGGGGGACGCCCGCGACGGCGACGGCACATTCACGTGGGAGTTCGCCGCCAGGTAGGCGCTGGCATCCGTGCTTGCGCGGCAAGGCGCCGTCCGGAACCCCGGGCGGCGCTTTTGCGTTTCCGGCTGCCTAGCTGCCTAGCTGCCGCCGGCGCCCGCCGTGGCGGTGTCGTCGTTGCACTGCGCGGGCTTGGTCAGCTGGTAGGGCGGGCATGTGCAGCCCGGCGCGGGGGTCCCGTGCTTCACGTAGTAGCCGCGGTTGTCGCAGACCTGGTAGCCGGGGGTCGAGAGGCCCGGGCAGGGACAGGGCTGGCAGTGTCCCAGTGGAGCACAGGACTGCCGCTGGGGGCCCAGCTCGGCCGCTTCCGAGGTCTGCAGGCTGCACCCGGTCGTGCCCAGAAGGAGCAGGTAGCAGGCGGCGCTCAGACGACGGTGCGGCATTGGAGCGACATGGTGCACACCGCCGAGAATCGGCGCAACCGTGGTGTTTCACGCCGCTCCAAATTGCTTTTTTGTCGCCGTCAGCGTGGCGGATCCACTTCGATACCGCGCACCCGAGCGGCTCCACGTGGCCCGCAAACACCTATGAAAATAGGCCCCCGACGATCCGCACCCAGCCGGATCTCTATTTCGCTGGCGTAACTTTTTTATGGCGACACGCGAATTCTTTTTCGTCTGGGATCGGGCTCATTACCATTGCACCCATGCGGGACGGTGCGCTGGAGATCCTCGCCGCGGTGACGCGGAGCCTGACCGGTGAGGGGGTCGAGAAGGGGCTGCAGCACGTCGCCGACGCGGCCCTGTCGCTGACGGACGCCAACCACGCCTCCGTCCGCTTGCGCGGCGAGGGTCAGGCGTTGACCGTGGGAGCTCGTGCAGGGGCGGGCTCCGAGCGCCCGGCGCCCAGCTTCCAGCTCGGTGAGGGTGTGCTGGGCTGGGTCGCGCAGCATGGCTGCACCGCCAATGTCCCCGATGCCGGTGCGGACGCGCGCTTCCGCGACGACGAGGAGCGCCCCTTCGCGGCAGCCTCCGTGCTGGCCGTACCGATCCTCGACGGTGAGCGCACGCTGGGGGTGCTGTCGCTGTCGGCGGAGGCCCCGTCGGCCTTCGACGCCACCGACGAGGCCGCCGCAGCGCTGCTCGCGCACACGGCGGCGCAGGCGCTGGTGACCGATGAGCTCCGCCGCATGGCCGTGACCGACTCCCAGACGCTGGCCTTCAACCATGGCCACCTGATGCCGCGGCTTGCCGAGGAGATGGAGCGCGCCCGCCGTGGCGGCACACCGCTGTCGGCGCTGCTGCTCGACCTCGACCACTTCAAGCGCATCAACGACCGCCACGGCCACACCGTCGGCGATGCCGTCCTGCGCGCCTTCGCTGATCGCGTGCGTGAATCGGTCCGCAGCGTGGACGCGCTGATCCGGCGCGGTGGCGAAGAGTTCGTCCTGGTCATGCCCGACACCGGCCTACGCCGCGCGCTGGGCGTGGCGGAGCGGCTGCGTCGAGGCCTCGCCGAGGATCCGCTGGTGGTGTTCGACGACCTCGCGATTCTCCAGAGTATCTCGGTCGGTGTCGCGTGCTGGGATGGCCAGGAGTCGCCGCAGGCACTCGACGAGCGAGCCGATCACGCCATGTACGAAGCCAAGGAGGGAGGCCGCGACCGCGTCGTGAGCTCCTCCCCGCAGCGCCGGACGCGGCGCTCGTTCACCGCGCGTCCGGCTGTTGATCCGGCGCGGCCGCAGCGAATGCGGCGTCCCTGAGGCACCTGCCGTCGACCGCGACCAGCGTGGGGCAGCCCGACAGGTCGCAGCCGAAGCGGCGCGCGTTGTAGAGCTGCGGCACCATGCAGATGTCCGCCAGGCTCGGCCTCTCGCCGTAGAGGTAGTCACCGACGTGCCCGTCGTGCACCACCTGTGCCTCGAGCGCCTCGAGGCCTTCGGTGATCCAGTCGCGCCGCCACGTCTCCACCGCGGCGTCATCGAGGCCGAGGGCGGAGAGCCGCTTGCGCACGCGCATGTTCTGCAGCGGGTGGATTTCGCAGCACACCGTCAGCGCGGCTGCCCGTGCGAGGGCTCGCACGAAGGGATCGTCGGGTAGCAGCGGAGGCGCCGGATGCCGCTCGTCGATGTACTCGACGATGGCCAGCGACTGCGACAGCACGCGGCCATCCTCGACGAGCGCGGGCACCAGGCCCAGCGGGGTGATCTCGCGATACCACGGCAGCAGGTGCTCGCCCTTCGTGAGGTCGACGTGCTGATGGCTGGGCGCGATCCCCTTCAGCTGCAGCGCGATCCGCACGCGGTAGGCGGCCGAGGAGTTGAAGAACGTATAGAGTTCCATGGCGGTCCAAGTCTAGCGCGTATGCTGCGCCGCGCATCGGAGCCGGCGGGAGGTCCCGGGATGGGTGACGAGTGGGTCGAGGTCGTCGACGACGAGGATCGTGTCCTGCGGCAGGTGACGCGCGCCGAGATGCGGCGCGACAACCTGCTGCACCGCAGCGTCTCGGTGCTGTGTCAGAACTCGGCCGGTGCGATCTACGTGCATCGCCGGACCGACGACAAGGACGTGTGGCCTGGGCTTCACGACATGTTCTGCGGCGGCGTGGTGTCGGCGGGGGAGGGCTACGCCGAGGCCGCGCGGCGCGAGGCGCAGGAGGAGCTCGGCGTCCATGGCGTCGAGCCGAGCTTCCTCTTCACCCATCGCTACGATGGCGAGCACTCCCGCAGCCAGATCCACGCCTTCACCGTGGTCTACGACGGGCCGATCGTGCACCAGCCCGCCGAGGTCGCCTGGGGGCGCTTCTGTACGCTGCAGGAGATCGTCGACAACCCCGAGGGATGGTCGTTCGTGCCGGACGGCGCCGAGCTCTTTGGCCGCTACCAGGCGCTGCGGCGCTAGCGACCGCTACTGGACGTTGCCTTCGATCACGCCGGGCATGAAGTTGCCCTCGATCGGTGTGGCCGGGTCCGGGTCCGAGGAGACCGCGACGACCGTGACGACGGTGGCGGCAGCCACGACCACGCCGACGGCGGTCCACAACCACCAGGCGCCCAGGATGCTGCCGCCGTCGTCGGCTTCATCGCCGCCGGCAAACTCGTTGTAGGCGCCGTCATCCGACCCGTTGCCCGGCGCGGAGGCGGCCACGGCTGCGGGCGCGGGAACCGCAGCTGGCTCCTCCTCGGGTGTGCGGTCGAACGTGACGTCGAGCTGCTCTCGCTCGCTGACGAAAATCTCGCGTGCCTCCAGCTCTTCGGCGCCCTGCTGCAGGACCACGCGGTGACGCCCGGGTGCGAGCGGCACCGGAATGCCGATCGCCGCCTTCGGCCACTCGCTGTCGTCGAGCATCACCACGAGCCCCTCGTCCTCTCCGAGGATGAGGATCCGGATCTTGCCCAGGCGCGCCTCGGCCTGCTTGAGCAGCTGCTCCGCGGGCAGGCGCACCGAGTCCTCGAGGGCCGGCTCGCGCATCACACGCCGGAGGTGCTCGACCGCGTCACCGATTTCGCCGAGCTCGACCAACGTGGAGCCGAGGTTGTAGGCGACCACCGGCGACCAGCGCATCTGGAGCACGCGCGAGAAGCGATCGGCCGCCTGCGTCCAGTCCTTGCGATCCATGAAGTCGAGGCCCTCCTCGAACAGGGAGCGGGCGATGTTGAGCTGCTGCGCGTCGAGCTCGGGAGGTGGCTCGGCCGGCTGGGCCTGGGCCTGGGCACCTCCCGGTGGCGCCACGAGGACGACGGAAGCAGCCGCCAACATGAAGATGAAGATGCGAGTCGCCATCGAAGCCATTGGACGCGCCACGTGAACCAGGACGCGCAGCACGGACCGCCAGAATCATACACGTTCTGGACGGGTGAGAGCCCAGTTCGGGCGCACTCCCTCGACGGCCGCGACCATGCCCGTGGGATGATGTGGGGCAATGGGTGCGGTTATCGCGCTCACTGTTTCGGGACGTCATCCGTGGGCGCGTTGTACCGGACGGCGCAGATGGTGAACTCGGCGCGGCCCCGTGGCCGGGGGACGCTCACCTCGTCGTCGACCGCCTTGCCCATGAGCGCCTTGGCCATTGGGGACTCGAGGCTGATCCAGCGCTGCTGGGCGTCGGTCTCGTCCGGGCCGACGATGCGGTAGGTCGCCTGCGCACCGTCGTCATCCTCGAGTGTGACCCAGGCGCCGAAGAAGACGCGGTCGGTGGTGTCAGGTCGCTGGTCGACGATCGTCAGCACCTCCAGCCGCTTGCCGAGGTGCGCCAGCCGGCGGTCGATCTCCGCCAGCTTGCGCTTGCCGTAGATGTACTCCGCGTTCTCCGAGCGATCCCCCTCGGCCGCGGCCACGGCCACCGCCCGAGTCATCTTCGGGCGATCCACCGTCCACAGCCGGTTGGCCTCCTCCTCGAGGCGGCGGTAGCCGGCCGCCGTGATGTAGCTCGGCTTGCCCGACTCGTTCTTGCGCGTGCGTCTGCGCGACATCTGGGGCTACTTTCGCCGGCCTGCCGTCCGGCGTCCACATCGGGGTTGAGGGGGCCTGCACACCCCCACCCAATTGGGCGTACACTTCGTGCGCAAACACCTTTGCGATTGCCCAGAGGCTTTGGTATTTGGCCTAACCAGTACGCCACCGGCAGTAACGCAGGCAGCCCCCGAGGGGCCATTCCCCGCAGCCGAGGGCCGTACACAGAGGACGTCGAACGCCGCCGAAGGCGCAGATTGCGGCCAGAGTTTTCACCGCCATGCCAACCCACATCATCAAGAAGGGGCTCGACCTCCCGATCACGGGCGAGCCCAAGCAAGCCATCGATGCGGAGTCGCCGCGCGTGACGCGCGTGGCGGTGGTCGCAGACGACTTCCCCGGGATGAAGCCGCGCATGCTCGTGAAGGAGGGCGACGCCGTGAAGCGCGGTCAGCCGCTCTTCGAGGATCGCAAGACCGAGGGCGTGCTGCACTGCGCTCCCGGGGCCGGCACCGTCAAGGCGATCAACCGCGGCAAGAAGCGCGCGCTGCAGTCGGTCGTAATCGAGCTGAGCGAGACCGAGCTGGCTGGCGAGCCGGGCGACGACGACCTGCAGACGTTCGACAAACACCAGGGCAAGCCGATCGCTGAGCTGACGCGCGACGACGTCGTGGCGCTGCTGGTCGAGTCGGGGCAGTGGACCGCACTGCGCAAGCGCCCCTTCAGCAAGGTGCCGTCGCCGGCGACGACGCCGCACGCGCTCTTCGTCAACGCGATGGACACCAACCCGCTGGCCGCGCAGCCCGAGACGGTGCTCGCCGATCGCATGGACGACTTCAAGGCGGGCCTCGAGGTGGTGGCCAAGCTCAGCGGCGGCAAGACCTACCTCTGCGTGGCAGCAGGCTCGAAGGTCGCCAACGGCGTGACCTCGAAGGCCGAGGTGCACGAGTTCGGTGGTCCGCATCCCGCGGGCACCGCCGGGCTCCACATCCACACGCTCGCTCCGGTCTCGCGCAAGCGCGAGTGCTGGAGCGTCGGCTATCAGGACGTCGCTGCCATCGGCGCGCTCTTCGCGACCGGCAAGCTCGACTTCGAGCGTGTCGTCTCGCTGGCGGGTCCGATCGTCGAGAAGCCGCGCCTGCTGCGCACGCGCCAGGGCGCCGCGCTCGGCGAGCTCTTCGGTGAGGACGAGCTCAAGTCGGGCCCTGACGGCAAGCTGGGAGAAGGCGACTACCGCGTGATCGCCGGCTCGGTGCTCGGCGGCAAGCGCGTCTCGATGCCCGCCTTCGACTACCTCGGACGCTACAACCTGCAGGTCACGCTGCTGCGCGAGGGTCGCAAGCGCGAGTTCATGGGTTGGCTGCTGCCCGGCGCCGACAAGTTCTCGATCATCCCCACCTTCATCTCCAGCTGGCTTGGCGGCGCGAGCAAGCGCTTCGACCTAACGACGACCACCAACGGCTCGCCCCGCGCGATGGTCCCGATCGGCATGTACGAGCGCGTCATGCCCATGGACCTGCTGCCGACTTTCCTGCTGCGCTCCCTCATGGTCGGCGACGTGGAGCAGGCGGAGAAGCTCGGCGCGCTCGAGCTGTCCGAGGAGGACCTCGCCCTGTGCAGCTTCGTCTGCCCGGGCAAGGTCAACTACGGGCCACTGCTGCGCGCCAACCTCGACATCATCGAGAAGGACGGCTGATGAAGAAGCTGCGCGAAATACTCGACCAGCAGGCGCCGCTCTTCGAGAAGGGCGGCAAGCTCGAGAAGTACCACGCCATCTACGAGATGCACGACACGGGGCTGTTCACGCCGGGTGACGTCACCAAGACCGGCTCCCACGTGCGCGACGGGCTCGACCTGAAGCGCATGATGATCACGGTCGTGCTCGCGCTCATCCCGTGCATCGCCATCGCCTGCTACAACGCCGGCTACCAGGCGCACGTGGCGATCAGTGCCGGTGCGCTGCCGCTCGACTCGTGGCAGACGGCGCTCTACTCGCTGCTGGGCCTGGGCTTCGACCCGGCCGATGCCATCGGCTGCACGGTGCACGGTCTCCTCTACTGGTTGCCGATCTTCGTGACCACCATGCTGGTGGGCGCGGCCGTCGAGGCGACGACGGCGATCCTGCGTCATCACGAGGTCAACGAGGGCTTCCTGGTCACAGGCTTCCTGATCCCGCTGACGTGCCCCGCCACGATCCCGCTGTGGCAGGTCGCGCTGGCCACCGCCTTCGGCATCGTGTTCGCCAAGGAGGTGTTCGGCGGCACCGGCATGAACTTCCTGAACCCGGCGCTGACCGCCCGCGCGTTCCTGTTCTTCGCGTACCCCGCCGACATCAGCGGCGACGTCGTCTGGGTCGCCGCACAGGTCCAGTCGGTCGACGGCTACAGCGGAGCCACCTGGCTTGCGCGGGCCGCGGTCGAGCCCGGCGTGCTGCAGCAGGCCGGCGATGGGGTGTGGATGGATGCATTCCTGGGGCGCATCCCCGGCTCGCTCGGCGAGACATCGACGCTCGCTTGCATGCTGGGCGCTGGGCTGCTGCTGCTGTCGCGCATCGCCTCGTGGCGCACGATGCTGGGCGTCACAATGGGCACCTTCTGCATGGCGACGCTGTGCAACATGGGCGGCTCCGAGACGAACCCGATGCTCGCGGTGCCTTTCCACTGGCATGTGGTGCTCGGTGGGTGGGCCTTCGGTGCCGTCTACATGGCGACCGACCCGGTCTCGTCCGCGTTCACCGACTCCGGCAAGATGATCTATGGCTTTTGCATCGGCGTGCTCGTGGTGCTCGTCCGTGCCATCAACCCGGCCTATCCGGAGGGGATGATGTTGGCGATTCTGTTCATGAACATGTTCGCGCCCCTGATCGATCACTACGTCGTTCAGGAGAACGTCAAGCGAAGGGCGGCCCGCTATGCATAGCACCGGCTACACGGTCATGTTTGCAGGCGCCGTCTGCGTGGTGTGTTCGATTTTCGTCTCGGGCTCCGCGGTCCTGCTCAAGCAGCGCCAGATCGACAACGCCACGCTCGACCGTCAGAAGAAGGTCCTCGGTGTCGCCGGACTCTCGACGCCCGACGAGGAGCTCAGCCCCGCGGACATCAAGAGTCGCTTCGAGGGCGGCATCGTACCTGTGGTCGTCGATCTCAAGACCGGCGAGGTCGACTCGGAGACCGACGCCGCGACGTACGACCAGCAGAAGACCCTGGGTAACCCCGACACAAGCAGGGAGGCGCCCGACAACAAGGCCAAGGTCCGCCGCATCCCGAACAAGGGCCTCGTCTACCAGATCAGCAAGGACGGCGAGACGACCGGTCTCATCATCCCGATCGAGGGCAAGGGCCTGTGGTCGACGCTCTACGGGTTCCTCGCACTCGAGAAGGACCTCAAGACCATCAAGGGCATCACCTTCTACCAGCACGGCGAGACGCCGGGGCTCGGTGGCGAGGTCGACAACCCGCGCTGGAAGGGGCTGTGGCCGGGACGCAAGGCGTTCGACGACAGCTGGGAACCCAAGATCGAGGTGGTCAAGGGGATGGCGGGGTCGGTCGAGGACGACCCGTACCGCGTGGATGGCCTCTCGGGCGCTACCATCACGAGTCGCGGCGTCTCCGACCTGGTACGATTCTGGTTGGCCGAGGACGGCTTCGGGCCGTACCTCGCGCAGGTGCGCGCCGAGCAGGGCATTCGCTAGAAGGGCACGAAGATGGACGCCAAAACCAAAGCTACCCTGCTCGACCCGTTCTTCAACGACAACCCGATCGCGCTGCAGGTGCTCGGCATCTGCTCAGCGCTCGCAGTCACCACGAAGATGGAGACAGCCGTCGTGATGAGCGCTGCGGTTGTCGCGGTGTGCCTGTTCTCGAACGTGGCCGTCAGCGTGATCCGCAACATGATCCCGCCGAGCATCCGCATCATCGTCCAGCTGACGATCATCGCCTCGCTCGTGATCATCACCGACCAGGTGCTCAAGGCGTTCCTCTACGACATCAGCAAGCAGCTATCGGTGTTCGTCGGCCTGATCATCACCAACTGCATCGTGATGGGCCGCGCGGAGGCGTTCGCGATGCAGAACGCACCCGGCGCGAGCGCCGTCGACGGCATCGGCAACGGCTTCGGCTACGCCATCGTCCTGCTTGCGGTCGCGTTCTTCCGCGAGCTACTCGGCAGCGGCAAGCTGTTCGGGTTCACCATTCTCAAGCCCGTGACCGAGGGGGGTTGGTATGTCCCCAACGGTCTCATGGTCTTGGCGCCTGCTGCGTTCTTCCTGATCGGCATCTTCATTTGGGTCGTTCGCAGCTACAAACCTGACCAGGTCGAGGAGGACTTCCGTGTTGGAGCACTATTTGAGCTTAGCAACGAAGGCGATCTTCGTTGAAAACATGGCGTTGGCCTTCTTCTTGGGGATGTGCTCTTTCCTGGCCGTCTCCAAAAAGGTCGACACTGCGGTAGGGCTGGGCGGCGCGGTCATCTTCGTGTTGGCGGTCACCTGTCCGCTCAACCAGATGTTGAACACCGCGTTCCTCAAGGAGGGCTCGCTCGCATGGGCGGGCCTCGGGCACGTCGATCTCTCGTTTCTGACGTTCTTGACGCTCATCGGCACGATCGCCGCGATGGTGCAGATCGTCGAGATGGCGCTCGACAAGTACGCACCTGCGCTCTACTCGGCGCTGGGCGTCTTCCTGCCATTGATAGCGGTCAACTGCGCCATCCTGGGCGCCTCGCTCTTCATGGTCGACCGCGACTACACGCTGGGCGAGGCGACGGTCTTCGGCGTGGGGTCCGGCATCGGCTGGGCACTCGCGATCATGGCGCTCGCCGCCATCCGCGAGAAGATGCGCTACAGCAATGTCCCTGGTCCGCTGCGCGGCCTCGGGATCACGTTCATCGTCGTGGGGCTGATGTCGATCGGCTTCATGGTCTTCTCGGGAATCCAGCTCTAGGGCCCAGCCATGACCACCATCATCTTCGGCACGGTCGGCTTCGCGACCATCATCCTGCTGCTGGTCGCGGTGCTGCTGGTCGCCAAGGCCAAGCTCGTCGCGAGCGGCGATGTCCACATCAACATCAACGACGACACGGACAACTCCCTGACCACCGCGGGCGGCTCGACGCTGCTCAACACGCTGTCCGCCAACCGCATCTTCATCCCCTCGGCGTGTGGCGGGAAGGGGAGCTGTGGAGTCTGCAAGGTGAACGTCCTCGAGGGCGGTGGCGCGCTGCTACCGACCGAGGAGGGACACGTCAGCCGTGGCGAGGCCCGCGAGGGCTGCCGCCTGTCCTGCCAGGTCAAGGTCAAGCAGGACATGAAGATCGAGATCCCGGCCGAGGTCTTCAGCGTCAAGCAATGGCAGTGCAAGGTGCGGTCGAATCACAACGTCGCGACCTTTATCAAGGAGTTCATCATCGACCTGCCCGAGGGCGAGTCGGTCCCGTTCCGCGCGGGTGGCTACATTCAGATCGAGTGCCCGCCGCATGTGCAGAAGTACGCGGACTTCGACATCGAGGAGGAGTACCGCGGTGACTGGGACAAGTTCGAGCAGTGGAAGTTCGTCTCCACCGTCGACGAGCTGACCACGCGCGCGTACTCGATGGCGAACTACCCGGAGGAGGAGGGCATGATCATGCTCAACATCCGCGTGGCCTCGCCTCCACCGCGCCAGCAGGACGTGCCGCCCGGGAAGATGTCGTCGTGGATCTTCGGTCGCAAGCCCGGTGACGAGGTGACCATCTCCGGGCCGTTCGGCGAGTTCTATGCGCGAGACACCGACAACGAGATGATCTTCATCGGTGGCGGCGCGGGCATGGCGCCCATGCGCTCGCACATCTTCGACCAGTTCAAGCGTCTGAAGACCACGCGCAAGGTGAGCTACTGGTACGGCGCGCGCAGCCTGCGCGAGTCGTTCTACAACGACCAGTTCGACGAGATTCAGTCCGAGAACGACAACTTCAAGTGGCACCTCGCGCTGTCGGACCCGATGCCCGAGGACAACTGGGAGGGGTTGACCGGCTTCATCCACCAGGTGCTCTACGAGGAGTACCTCAAGAACCACGAGGCGCCCGAGGACTGCGAGTACTACATCTGCGGTCCGCCCATGATGCTCGACGCCTGCCGACAGATGCTGGACGACCTCGGCGTCGAGCCCGAAAACGTCCTGTACGACGACTTCGGCTAGCGCCCGATGGGGCCACCGAGCAGGCCATTGCCGGGGCGGGCGCGACGTCTGCTGCCGGCGTTCCTCGTAGTCCTGCTCGGCGCGTCCATCTACCGGATGGTGCTCGCCCCCGCTGCGGTCGAGCCATCACCGCCGGCCTCCCCCGCCGGCAACGGCACGCTCGTGCTGCGCGGCGAGACGATGGGCACGACCTACGCGGTCACGGTCGCGGCCTCGTCCGACGGGGGCGCTACTCGCTCGCTGGTCGAGCATGAGCTGTCGGCGGTCGACGCGGCGATGTCGACCTACCGTCGCGACTCGGAGCTGAGCGCACTCAACCGTGCAGACGCGGGCGCCGCGGTCGCGGTGTCGCCATCGCTGCGCGAGGTGCTCGTGGTCGCGCTCGATGTCGGCGAGCGCAGCGGCGGTGCGCTCGATGTCACGGTCGGTCCGCTCGTGGACGCCTGGGGCTTCGGACCGGCCGATGCGGGCGCCGCTCCCGGTGCGGTCGAGCTCGAGGCCCTGCGCCCGCTGTACGGCGAAGGCGCCATCGAACTGCAGGCCGCGGGCGTGCACAAGCGGTCCGCTGCCGTGCGCTGCGACCTGTCATCGGTGGCCAAGGGCTACGCGGTCGATCGAGTGTCGGCTGCCCTCGCGCGCGCGGGCCACACGAGCTTCCTGGCGGAGGTCGGCGGGGAGGTGAGCGCCCGTGGCGCGAGGCCCGCCGGCGGGGACTGGCGCATTGGCATCGAGCGTCCCGACGTACCCGGCCGCGCCATCCTGCGTGCCATCCCGCTACGGGACATCGGCATGGCGACGTCCGGGGACTACCGCAACTTCCGCCGGCTCGCCGAGGGGCGCGTGTCGCACATCCTCGATCCCCGCACGGGTCGGCCAGCGCAAAGCGCGCTCGCGTCGGTGACAGTGCTGCACCCGGTGGTCGCCCGCGCCGATGCCTGGGCCACCGCCCTTAGCGTCCTGGGCCCCGAGGAGGGCGCCCGCTTGGCCGAGCGCGAGGGGCTGCGGGCGCTATTTGTCGTGCGCGCGGGGCAGGGCGAGCTACGGTCCATGGAGTCGGCGGCGCTGTCGCGCTACCTTCGGGACACCAGCCCATGATGGCGACTTTCGTAATCACGCTCTTCGTCTTCGCGATCCTGATGGCCGGGATGGCCGTCGGTATGGTCAAGGGCCGCTCGCTGGCCGGCTCCTGTGGCGGCACGGGCGAGTCATGTGAGTGCTCGCCGATCAAGCGCCGCCGCTGCGAGCAGAAGCAGGCAGCCGAGGGTGTCGTAGCGGACGACGGCAACCACCACCTCGACGTGCTGCCGGACGACAGCGAACTCAGGTAGCCATCTTGTCGGTCAGGAACTGGCTGACCTTGTCGATGGCAATGCGCTCCTGGCTCGCCGTGTCGCGCTCGCGCACGGTGACGCTCTGGTCGCTCGCGCTATCGCCGTCGATCGTGAAGCAGTAGGGCGTCCCGGCCTCGTCCATGCGCGCATAGCGCTTGCCGATCGCCTGCTTGACGTCGATCTGGGTGACCATCTTCGTGCGCAGCTCCGCGTAGAGCTTCTGCGCCTGCTCCGGCATCCCGTCCTTGTTGACGAGCGGGAACACCGCGGCCTTGATGGGCGCCACCCGCGGGTGGAACTTCATGTACACCTTACTGGGTCGCTCCGGGTCCGGCGTGTACGCCTCGCACAGGATCGCGAGCACGCCGCGCGTCAGGCCGGCGGCCGGCTCGATGACGTGCGGGATGTAGCGCTCGTTCTTCTCCTGATCGAAGTAGCCGAGCTTGGTCTTCGAGTGCTCCTGGTGCTGCTTGAGGTCGAAGTCGACGCGGTGCGCCACGCCCTCGAGCTCACCGAAGCCGGGTGCGGTGAAGGGGAAGCGGTACTCGATGTCGAAGGTGCCCGCGCCGCCCTTGGCATAATGGGCCAGCTCATCGGCATCGTGGGGGCGCAGCTGCAGGCTGTCCGACTGCAGCCCCAGCGACTGCCACCACTTGCCGCGCTCCTCGCACCAGAACTCGTGCCACTTCACGGCATCATCGCCGTGGCAGAACCACTCCATCTCCATCTGCTCGAACTCGCGCGAGCGGAAGATGTAGTTGCGGGGCGTCACCTCGTTGCGGAACGCCTTGCCGATCTGTGCGATCCCGAACGGCACGCGCACGCGGCTCGTGTCGAGCACGTTCTTGTAGTTCAGGAAGATGCCCTGGGCGGTCTCCGGCCTCAGGTAGGCCACCGAGTCTTCGCTCTGGATGGCGCCGACGTACGTCTTGAACATGAGGTTGAACTGACGCGGCTCGGTGAGCGTTCCCTTGTCCTTGACGTCGGGGCCGATGATGCGCCCGTAGTCGGCGACATCGATGGACGTCAGCGGCAGCACCTCGAACTCGTCGGTCGAGCGCTTGCCCTTCTTGATCTTCTTGTCGGCGACCTCGGCCTCGCCCTCCATGAAGGCGAACATCGGGACGGCGGCGTCGCTGGTGTGCCGGTAGACGAACAGGTGGTCTTCGCGGTAGCGGCTCTTGCTCTCGCGGCAGTCGACCATCGGGTCGTTGAATCCGCCGACATGACCCGACGCCTCCCAGACCTTCGGGTTCTGCACGATGGCGCTGTCCAGACCGACGATCGACAGCGGCTCGCCGTCCGGGCCCATCGGGGGGCAGCGCACCATGTCGTGCCACCACGCGTCGCGCACGTTGTTCTTGAGCTCCGTGCCGAGCGGGCCGTAGTCCCAGAAGCCGTTGATGCCCTGGTAGATCTCGCTGGCGGGGAAGATGAAGCCGCGGCGCTTACACAGCGCGACCAGTTCGTCCATGGATACAGTCACTTGAGGCTCTCCCGGCCGCATCCATAGCACACTCGTCGGGGCGCGCGAGTGTCGGCGGCGGCGCTAGCGGTGGTAGACGCTGAACGCCTCGGTGATCCGGGGTAGCAGCGCGGACTTCAGCGCCACTTCCGAGATGCCCCCCGTCCGCACGACGATGAGCGTCGTCCGCACGTCCCGCGCGAGCGCGTCGAACTCGGCGGAGTCGAAGTCGTAGATGTCCTCCGAGACCACCACGGCGAACGGGCGCAGCTCGGTGACGAGGTTTGCGGACCCGGCCACGTCGGCCGTCGCGATGTTGGCGACTGTAAGCGTCTCGACCGTCTGGCGCACGGCGCCCAGCAGCCCGAGACCGCCGCCGACCACGACGACCGACATCGCGGACTCCTGCTGCACGGTGGGGCGGCGGCTACGGGACATGGCGCAATTCTACTTCGCCTGCGCTTCGCCGGAAAGCGTCGCGATGGCCTTGCGGATTGGACGCCGAATGCAGCGGTAGCAGTCCTGCAGGTTCAGGAAGCCGCACCCCTGCTTGGGGGCCCGCTTCCAGCGCTCGAGGGCGGGCAGCGCATCCTTGTCCCCCAGCTCCACGATCTCGGAAATAGCCTTCTTGCGGGACCTGCAGCCGCTGACGGTCTCGAGCTCAGCGATCGCGAGCAGGTACTTCGCGACCTCGTCCTTGGGCTCGTGGGCGAGCACCTTCTTGGCGGCGTCCTTGCGATCGGCGCGCCGGGCGCCCTCGATCATCGTGTGAACCTCGTCGGCCAGGGCCACAGGGATACCGGGGGTCACCATCGCCGCGACCTTCGGTTGCACGACCTCCTTGGCGACCTGTACGACCTGCTCGACCACCGTTGCGGCGATGTCCTTCTTGGCTGGCGCCGCCGTCTTCGTGGTCGATGGCCCCGAGAACATCGCGACGGCCACGAGCACGAGCAGTGCTGCGCCGCCGATCATCGCCTGCTTCTTCTGCGCCTCGGGAGGCTGCGCGCGGAAGCGCGTGTAGAGACGCGACGCCTGCGCCTGTCCTTCGCGGGCGACCTGGCTCACGCGCTCGATGGCCTCGTGTGTGCCGCTGGCCGCCTGTGCGGGGGCGGATGTGCGCTGCTCCAGCTCCCGCAGTGCGTCGCGCACGAGCCCTGCGTGCTCGGGTCGCTCCTCCGGCTTGCGGTTGAGCAGCTGCTGCACGATCGAGTTGAGCTCGTCCGGGATGTCCTTCTGCTCCGACGCGTCCGCGAGCGCGGGCGGCTCCTCGCTCATCTGCCGCGTGATGATCGACGTGATGTCGGGGCCATCCCACAGCTCCTTGCCCGCCACGCACTCCCAGAGCACCACCCCGAGCGCGTAGAGGTCGGTGCGATGGTCGACGCGGTCGCCGACGGCCTGCTCCGGCGACATGTAGCCGGGCGTGCCCATGATCGTGCCCACGCGCGTCAGCTCCCGGTTCGGCATCGCACCCTCGGGCGCCGGCTCCTCGCTCGGCGCCACGTGCGCGATGCCGAAGTCGAGGATCTTCACGAGCTGGCTGCCGTCATCCCGCGTCTCCACCAGGATGTTGTCCGGCTTGAGGTCGCGGTGGACGATGCTGCTCGCGCGCGCCGCCGACAGCGCATCGGCGACCTGCGCGGCCACGTTGCACGCCGTCCGCCAGGGCAGGGGGCCGTCCTCGAGGAACTCGCGCAGGCTGCGGCCGCGGACCAGCTGCATGACGAAGTAGGCGCCGCCCTCGGGCAGCGCGCCGTAGTCGATCGCGCTGGCCACGTGCGGGTGCTCGAACTGCGCCGTCGCCATGGCCTCGCGTGCGAAGCGGATCGCCACCTCGCCGTTGCCGGCCAGCTCCGCACGGATCACCTTGAGTGCGACCTGTTTGTGCAGCTTGAGGTGCCTCGCGACGTACACCGCGCCCATGCCGCCCTCGCCCAGGATGCTCTCGATCTCGTAGCGGTCGTCCAGCACCCGCCCGATCCACGGCTCGGCCGCGGGAGCCGAGGCCTCGCCGCCGGTCTGGGGCGCCTCGCCGAGCTCCGTGTGCGCGATTCCGGACGCCGTGCGGGGCGAGCCAGACCCGGCCTCGGGGTCGGGCTCGGCCTCGGCCGAAGGCAGCTCGGGCCGCGAGCTTTCGGGACTGTCCGCCACGGGCGGAAGCTACCACGAACGCGTCCACTCCAGGGCCGCACCGGCGGGGGATGGATGGCTCGGTTGTGGCATAAAGTGCGCTAGAAACGCCGCCGGCCGGGGGTTGGCAGCCCCGTGGAGCGTGCTAGAACGGGCCCCGATGACTAGCAACAAGGTGGTTAGCTAATGCCCGAGTACAAAGCCCCCCTGCGCGACTTTCGCTTCGTCTTCAACGAGCTGCTGGAGTTCGAGAAGCACTACGCATCCATCCCTGGCGGTGAGGATCTAAACGCCGAGATGATCGACGCGATCATCGGCGAGGCCGGGAAGATCGCCGAGGAGGTGATCGCCCCGATCAACCGCTCCGGCGACGAAGAGGGCTGCACCTGGTCACCGGAGGGGGTCACGACGCCCAAGGGCTTCAAGGCGGCGTACGACCAGTACTACCAGGCGGGCATCGGCAGCATGTCGCACCGCGAGGCGTACGGTGGCCAGGGCCTGCCGCCGTCGCTGGGCATGTCCATCAGCGAGATGATGGCCGCCGCGAACAACTCGTTTTCGATGTACCCGGGGCTGACCAATGGCGCCATGGCGGCCATCGACGCCCACGGGACCGAGGAGCACAAGCACACCTACCTGCCGAAGATGAACTCCGGCGAGTGGTCCGGAACGATGTGCTTGACCGAGGCCCACTGCGGCACCGACCTGGGCCTGCTGCGCACGAAGGCTGTCCCCGCGGACGACGGCTCGTTCGATATCACCGGCGAAAAGATCTTCATCTCCGCCGGCGACCACGACCTGGCGAAGAACATCGTCCACCTGGTGCTCGCGCGACTCCCCGACGCACCGGCGGGCACGAAGGGCATCAGCCTCTTCATCGTTCCGAAGTTCCTGCCCAACGCCGATGGGAACGCGGGCGACGAAAACGCCGTGAAGTGCGCCTCCATCGAGCACAAGATGGGCATCAAGGCTTCGGCGACCTGCGTGATGACCTTCGAGGACTCCAAGGGGTTCATGATCGGTCTGCCCAACAAGGGGCTGCGCGCGATGTTCACGATGATGAACGTCGCCCGCATCGGCACCGGCACCCAGGGCATGGCGCAGGGCGCGGCGTCCTACCAGGGAGCGCTCACATACGCGCGCGAGCGGCTGCAGATGCGCGCGCTCACGGGCCCGAAGTTTCCCGACAAGCCCGCCGACCCGATCATCGTGCACCCCGACGTGCGGCGCATGCTGCTGACGCAGAAGGCGTTCGCCGAGGGCTCGCGCGCCTTCGTTGCCTACCTGGGCAAGATGACCGATCTGCTGCTGCGCAAGGAGGGCACCGACGAGGCGGACCGCGCCGAGAAGATGCTCGAGCTGCTGACACCCATCTGCAAGGGCTTCATGACCGACACCGGCTTCGAGTCGGCCAACCACGGCATGCAGGTCCTCGGCGGGCACGGCTTCATCAGCGAGTGGGGCATGGAGCAGCTCGTGCGCGACGGGCGCATCCTGCAGCAGTACGAAGGTGCCAACGGCATCCAGGCGCTCGACCTGATCGGTCGCAAGGTGCTGGCCAACGGTGGCGCGACGCTTCGCGAGTTCACCGATGAGATCGAGGCGTTCTGCAAGGACGCGGCCGGCATCGACGGCATGGAGCCGTTCACCAGCGCGCTGCAGCTTCACGTGATGGAGTGGCACTCGCTCGTCCAGGAGATCCTGCAGCGCGCGCTCAAGAACCCGGACGAGGCGGGCGGCGCCTCCTACGACTTCCTGAGCTACTCCGGCTACGTCGTGTACGCCTACCTGTTCGCGCGTGCCGCAGCGATCGCTCTGCCGAAGCAGGGCGGGGAGGGCGCCGAGGCGGGCTTCTACAAGGCGAAGGTCTTCACGGCGCGCTTCTTCTTCGAGCGCCTGCTGCCGCGGACGCGCGGGCTGGTCGCGACCATGGCCAGCAGCTCCGACAACCTGATGGACCTCGACGAGGCGCTGCTCTAGCAGCGGCGGTCATCGCGCCCGCAGGCGCGGACGGTGTGCACGGGTGCTATCCTACGGCCCGTGCGCATCCTCGACTTCCGCAGCGACACGCTGACGCGGCCCACCGCCGCGATGCGCGAGGCCATGGCCAGCGCGGAGCTGGGCGATGACGTCTTTGGCGAGGACCCGACCGTCAACGCGCTCGAGGCGCGCTGCGCCGAGCTCGCTGGCAAGCAGGCTGCACTGCTGGTCCCGAGCGGCACGATGGCGAACCTGATCGCCTGCCGCCTGCACACGCATCCGGGCGACGAGGTGATCATCGAGCGCACCTCGCATCTCTATCGCTACGAGGCCGCCGGATTTGCGGCGGTTGCCGGCTGCAGTGTCGCGCTGTTGCGTGGAGAGGCTGGGCTGCTGCGCGAGGACCAGGTGAGCACCGCGCTGCGCACTAGCGACGTCCACCAGCCGCGGAGTCGACTGCTCTGGCTCGAGAACACCCACAACTTCGGTGGTGGCACCTACTACGGGCTCGATCGACTGCGTGGGCTCCGGGAGGCCGCTACCGCGGCGGATCTCGCGCTCCACATCGACGGTGCCCGCGTCTTCAACGCCTGCGCTGCCGCCGGGTACGCGCTGTCCGATGTCGCCGCGCTCGCCGACACCCTGTCGTTTTGCTTCAGCAAGGGGCTGGGTTGCCCGGTCGGGTCCGTCCTGGTCGGCCCGGAAGATCTGATCGCGCGCGGCCGCGGCATTCGCAAGATGCTCGGCGGCGGTATGCGCCAGGCGGGCGTACTGGCGGGTGCGGCGCTGTACGCACTCGAGAATCACGTGGAGCGACTCGCGGACGATCACCGCCGCGCCCGCGCTCTGGCGCAAGGTTTGCGCCAACTAGGTCTACCTCCGGCGCTCGACACGGTTCCGACGAACCTCCTCTTCGTCGACACGAGTCAATGCGCCGTCGACGCACCGACCCTCGCGTCTGCGATGGAGGCGGTTGGTGTGCGCGCGATCGCAACGGGTGCACAGCGTGTGCGGTTCGTCACGCACCTCGACGTCGATGACGCCGACATCGATGCGGCGCTCGCGCGAGTCGCTGGCCTCGACGCGCTGCGACAATAGTCGAATAGGCGAGGCAAGCACGCCGACGCTGTCGCTGGCTATTCGCGGGTTACCGACCGATAGAGGCGGGGAACGTGCCAGCAATGATGCGGGACTGAATACAACTATGGGGATACGCAGCGTGATCCGGGAACACTTTGTGACCGCTAGCTTCATTCAGCCACTTGCGGACTCCGCCCCCGGGCCTCACATTTACGGGGCGCGGGCGAGAGGAGAAAGGTCACAGTACAGATGTCTGCAAGCAGTGTGTCAGGGAAGGCGGCCGCAAGGTCCGCTACCCGTCCCGCCCGCAAAAAGAAGAGCGCCAAGAAGAAGGGCGCCAAGAAGAAGGCCGTGAGGAAGACCAAACCTCGGGCGAGCGCCAAGAAGGGCGCCCGCAAGGCCAAGCCGATAGGCAGCGCCAGATCGCGTCGTCGGGTCAGGGAGATCACGAAGCGAGCTCTCGACTACTGCGAGGGCTCAACCCCGACCGAGGCAGCGCCGATTCTCGGCGTCTCCGTGGACGACATGCGCAACATGAGGCAGGGGAACAAGCTCAGCGTTCCCATAATGCTCAAGATGGTGCGTGTCGGCCGCTTCGATCCGAAGTCGATCATCGAGGGACCGAAGCTTCGCAAGCTGAATGCGAAGAAGTCAGTGCGCGGCGCCCAGCAGCGCCTGCTCGACGGTCGCATTCGGAAGCTCGCGTGGACGCGCCCAGGCAAGGAGTGGGCGAAGCTGACGGGGCTCTCGGTCACGGGCGCCTACGGTCTGCGCTACGCCAGCGATGCGCACGTCACGCTGTATACCGTGCTCGGGTTTCTCGACGCGGGCCACTCGATCGACGAGCTCGTCTTCGGCGGCTGACCTCGCTCCTGTGAGATCCTGCGCTCACGCTCGCGTTGCGGTTCGTAGCCGCAGCGCGAGGGTGCGCAGTAGCGCCAGTCCGATCTCCGGCTCGCTCAGCAGCAGCGTGTCGAACTCGTCGGCGCCGAGCCGTAGCAGGCGTGCGTCGCAGGTGGCGCGCGCCGTCGCGGAGCGTGGCAGCCCGCTGATCAGCGCCATCTCCCCGATGCACGCGCCGGGCTGCACGCGTGCGACCTCGCGTCCGTCGACCACGATCGCCAGCTCGCCTCCCGTCACGATGTAGAGCGAGCCGCCGTCCGATCCCTGCTCGAAGAGCAGCTCGTCTTCGAACAACAGCACCTCCGCCGCGATGCCCGCGAGGTTTGCGATCGCGGGGGTCGACAGGCCCCCAAAGAGGTCGACCTTGCGCAGGAACGACATCGTGCTGACGAGCTCGTGCAGGTTGAGCTTCTGTGCCTGCATGAAGCGGGTTCGGCGCTGCGGCGGTGGCGTCGACGAGCCGTCGGCGGCGCGTGTGCCGCCGCCCTGGGTCGTGCGGATGCGGAAGTCGAGCGCGCGCAGCATCGCCCGTGCGATCGCGGGCTCGGTCACCAGCAGCGCCTTGAAGCGCTGGCCGCTGATCCGCAGCAGCGAGGCGTCCGTGCGCGCGTCCACGGCAGCCGACCGCGGCTGCCCATCGAGCAGCGCCAGGTCCCCGATGCACTCACCCGCGGAGAGCCGCGCCACCTCGGCATCGTCCACCATCACCGCCAGCTCACCCTGGCAGATGATGAACAGCTCGTCGCCGCGGTCGCCATCCTCGAAGAGGCGCTCCCCCTCGCCGAGGGCCGTCCACTCCGCGATCTCCGCCTGCTCGAGCAGGTAGTCGGCCTTGAGCCCACGAAAGAGCGGGACGTCCTTGAGGAACGAGACGATGTCCAGGCGCTGGTAGAGCTCGCGCTCCATGTCGTCGAGACGCTCGGCCTCGACCGTCGGGTAGGCGGCGCCCTGGTTGAGGTGGCGCACCGTGACGACCCGCAGCCACGACCCGGCGTCGAGCAGCTGCCCGCGGGTCGCCTCGCTCAGACCGTCGCTCGGCTGAGTCTGTTGCTCGGCCTCGATCCAGGTCTGCATCGCGTTGGCGGCGCGGCGCGCGAGGCGCCGCGGCAGGATGTTCTCGAACAGCTCGAGCGCGCGGATGCGCTCGCGGCCGGTCCCGCCGAGCAGGTTGTACTCGACGCGCTCGATGCGCTCCGCGTCGTAGAGCACCGCGCACAGGCACAGCAGGTGCTGGGCATGCAGGTGGGCGTCGTCGGCCATGACACTGCGGACGAAGGCGTCGTCGCGGACCTCGCGCAGGGCCGCCGCAAGCAGCTCGATGCGGTCGCAGAGGTGCAGCAGGTACGGGTCGACGCCAGCACCGGCCTCGTCCGCCACCGAAGGCCGGCTCTCCGCGCGCCCGAGCTGACGCAGCGACTCGGTGGCCGCCACCCGCAGCAGCAGGTCGCCGCCGGGCCGCACACATGACCAGAGCGCCTCGATCGCGCGCTCGCCGCCGACGCGACCGAGCACACGGATCATGCTGCTGCGACGCGCAGTCGGCGCACCGGGGTCGACGACGATGGCGACCAGAGCTGCGGCGGCGGCCGGCGGCGTGGCGGCCAGCGCGCGCAGCACCGCCGGCTGTAGATCGGGGTCGTCGATCGCCAGCAGCGCGTCCACGACGTCGGGGTCGCCCACCGAGGCGCAGGCGTCCGCTGCGGCGAGCCGCACAGCGCGGAGGTCGTCGCGCAGCAAGCTCGACAGGAGCTCACCGTGGCCGGGCTCACCGACCTTGCCGATCAGCTCGGCGGCCTGCATGCGCTCGTCCCGCTCACCGCTCTCCGCGAGCGCCCGCAGCTGCGGCGCGATGAGCGCGCTCCCGTCTTCGCCGCAGTGTCGTGCGATGCCGACGATGGCGGAGACGCGCAGCTCGTGGTCCTCCGAATCGAGCACGGGGGTCACCAGCGTCAGGGCCTCGGCGCCGTTGAGCTCGCAGTGGGCGAGCACGGCCGCCTGTCGTAGCGCCGGCCGGTCCGACTCCCAGGCGCGCGCAACGGCAGCCTCCGCGTGGGGATCGCGGCTCTCGACCAGTCGTCGGATCGCCCCGACCGCGACGTCGGTGTCGCGGGACTGCGCCAGCCCCGCGATGACGGCGCCAAGTGGACCCAGCTCACGGTCGGAGAGCAGCGTGTACGTCGACTTGATCACCTCTGCGTTGCGCGAGCGCAGGAGCTGCTCGAGCAGCGCCTCCGCGTCGGGGCTCGCGAGGATCTGCTCGATGTCGGTGGCGTCGAGCTGGTGCTCGCGCAGCGTCTCGGCGAGCGTCTGCTGGTAGCGCGGGCGCAGCTTGACGAGCGTCAGCAGCAGCAACATCGCGCACAGGATCACGAACATCGAAAGGGTCCGCGCGTCCGACTGCATCGTCAGGGCGCCGAGCAACAGCACGCCGCCCAGACCCTGGGCTGCGGGCGCGAGGGCGCCGCCCATGAGCGGCTGCGTGCGCGCCCGGATGCGGCTCGGCAGCGGCAGGAAGAGCAGCTCGCGCGACGGCAGGTCGAGCGTCTCCGCGAGGGTCAGGCGCAGGAAGTTTACTCCCGCCGAGAGCATCAAGAGGCCGACCGAGCCCAGACCGATCCCGTCGGCGCTGTAGAGCACCGCGCTCGCGGCGCCCAGCACCAGTGGCAGCACCGTGAGGCAGTTGACGATGCCGAGCCGGGCGAGCAGCCGGGGCACCACGAGGAACTGGAAGACGATCTGCGCGGCGCCCACCCAGAAGTAGAAGCTGCCGAAGAACTGCGCGAGGTGCGCCTCGTCCTTGCCGCTCGCCAGCCACTTCATCTGGTAGTCGACGGCCACTGCCATGACGATCGACAGCGGGATCATCAGTGCCAGCAGTCGCACGTAGGGGCGCTCGAAGATCACACCGAGGGCCACGCGACCCTGGCCCGCCTCGCCGGAGCCGTCGCCGGGCTCGTCGGCGCCGACGTCGTCGTGGATGGTCGGGTGCCGGCGCGAGATCAGCAGCGACAGACCCGCATTGAGGATGAGCACCGCGGTGCCGACGTAGATCAGGTCGCGCGTGCCGGTGATCGGCACCAGCATCTGGATGCCCCAGCCGGAGAGCACCGTGCCGACCGACATGCCGCCGGCGATCACGCCGTAGAGGCGCCGGGCGCTGCGGGGCGTGAAGTACTCGCCGGCGAAGGAGAAGCTCAGTGTGATCGACAGAAGCGCGCAGACCTCGAGCCAGATCGCCAGCGCGAAGTAGGCACCGCTACCGGAGCTCTCGACGAGCGGCCGCGTCGCCACGACGCTCAGGGCGATCGCGACCTGCGTACCGATGATCGCCGCCCGGCGCGACGCACGGGCCTGTACGAAGTCGAAGGCGAGGGTGGATGCGATGTTGCCGGCGGCGATGCCGACGTAGACCCACGGCAGGATGCGCGGCACCCGCTCCGCAGGCAGACTCGCGAGCAGCAGGGTGTCCCCGACGGTGGCGCCCACCGTGTAGAACATCCCGACGCCGACGAAGAGCAGGAAGAACCGTCCGACGAGCGCGTGCTCGCCCGGCTTGATGTCGAAGGCCTGTTGGAGGAGCTGTTGCATGGCCCCGGCGCACCCGCATGGTACCCCGTCGCAGGCCCGCTGTGCGACTGAGCGTCCCGCGTCTCAGGCGATCACTGCTCGCACTTGACCGCCTCGACCGTCGCAACCTGCGAGGTGCCCTCCTGGAGCGCCACCGTCTTGTCGCAGAGGTCGGCGAGACGCAGGATGCCCGACGGATTGCCCTTCTTCACCAGGATGCCGGAGCCGGCCTCCATGTAGGGCACGAAGTCGACCAGCTGCTTGCGCTCCTCGGTGATCGTGATCGACGACATCGCGATGTCCACCTGCCCGTTTTCGACCGCGGTCAGCAGGTCGTCGAAGGGCATGTTCTTGAACGCGACCTCCACGCCCATCTGCTTGGCGAGCGCGCGGGCGAGCTCGACGTCCGCTCCGGCCTCCTTGCCCATCTCCTCGAACTCCATCGGCGCGAACGACAGCTCCACGCCCACGTCGAGCGTGCCGTCGCCGAGCTGCACCGCAGCGTCCTTCTTCTCCGACTGCCCGTCGGCGCCCGGCGGATCGATCTTGCCCTGGTGGATGGCCCAGGTGTTGAGGATGCCGAGGTAGGTGCCGTCGTCGACGGTCGCCCGCAGCGCCATGATGGTCGCGGCGTGCAGCTCCGCGGCCTGCTTGCTGACGGCGATGCCATAGGTGCCCGTGTCGAACTGCGTCCCCGCGACCTCGAGCCGGCCGACCGACTCCCGCGCCATGTAGGCCATCACGGGGTAGTCGCCGATCACGGCGTCGACCTTGCCTGCCTTCACCTGCGCGACCGCGCTCGGCGTGTCCGGGAACGTCTTGATGACCGTCGGTTTGAGCCCGCTGCAGCCCCCCAGCAGGATGAGCAGGGGCGCAACACATCGCAGACCAGGGGAAAGCGTCGTCAGATTCATGCCTTTAAGGCTAGAGTCCCCCCCGACGGACTGTCAATTTGCCGCCATGGATTCCGCCTCCGCAGTGCCTGTTCGTTCGCAAATCCACAGCTCGTGCCCGCTCGGTGCGCTGAACGGGGGCCGCCGATGATGGGGCTGCAGGAGAACATCCTGGCGGCCATGGCGCTCGGCGCCGCGTGGCTCGCCTCGGCCGCGATTGCCTACCTCGGGTTCAACCGGCTGCTGACGATGATCCGCGAGCGCCACCCGGCGACCTGGGAGCAGCTCGGCAAGCCCGGCAAGATGACGCGCCTGTCGCAGGATGCGTCGGCGACGCTGCGCTCGATGGTGACCGATGGCGCAGACTACGCGACGGAGGACAGGGAGCTGAGCGATCACCTGGCATGGCTCTCCAAGGTGCTGCTCGTCAGCCGCCTGCTGTCGGTCGCGCTCGTCGTGTGGATCCTCGCGCTGGTCGTCGACATCTAGCGCATTGCTCGACCTCTGCTGCTGCCGTCTCTGTAATGGATGCGACGTCAGTGGTAACCTGGGCGGAACATGATCTTTCAGGAGTTCCACAGTCAGCGCGGGTGCATGTCGTACTTGGTGGGATGCGACGCCGAGCGCGTGGTGGCCCTGGTCGACCCGTCGCTCGACCTGCTCGGCGACTACCGCGGCGCACTCGCGTCCAACGGCTGGCGGCTGAGCCACCTGATCGACACGCACACGCATGCCGATCACTTCTCCGCCGTCCGGCAGCTCGCCGCGGAGCTGTCCGTGCCCGCGGTCCAGCACAGCAGCTGCCGCGGAGACTTCGTCGACCTCGCGGTGGATGACGGCGAGACGCTCGTGGTGGGCCAGCAGCGCATCCGCATCATGCACACGCCCGGGCACACCGGCGACTCGATCTGCCTGGTGCTGGAGGACCGCGTGCTGACCGGAGACACGCTGCTGCTCGGTGCCTGCGGGCGCACCGACTTCCCCGGTGGCGATGCCGCCGCGCTCTACGACAGCCTGTTCAACCACCTGCTGAAGCTCGACGGCTCGCTGCTGGTGTACCCGGGCCACAACTACAAACAGAAGCCCACGACGACGCTGGAGGTTCAGATCCGGGAGAACCCGCGGCTGCAGCAGAAGACCGAGGAGGCCTTCGTCGCCCAGATGGACGCGCTCAAGCTCGACCTGCCCGACCACCTCACCGAGGCGCTGCGCACAAACATCACCGGCGGTAAGACCGTCGAGACGCTCATCCGAGATGCGGCCCGCAGCATCGCCTTCGTCAGCCGCGCGGAGCTCAACGCCCGCATCGAGAGCGGAGACGGCTCGATGGTCGTGCTCGACGTGCGCGAGCGCGACGCGTTCGCCCAGGGGCACATCCCGGGCGCCGTCAACGTGCCGCGCGGCCAGCTCGAGCTGCGCGCCGACACCATGTTCCCCAACCCGACCGTGCGCATCGTGCCCTACTGCGACTTCGGCAAGATCTCCACACTCGCCACCGCGACGCTGCGCGAGATGGGCTTCTTCCGCGCGGTCGCGCTCGACGGCGGATTCGACTCCTGGCGGCAGGACGGCTACCGCTTCGAGAGCTAGCGCGCCTGGCGCTATCGGCCGAGCCTCTCAGTCCACCGGCGTCAGCGAGACATCGACCATCAGGTCGTCGCCGATGGACTCGAGCTGCTCGCGCAGCTCGTCGAGCGAAGCCGTAGAGGGGATGCGCAGCTTGGCGGTCGCCCTGAAGAGGGTCTCGCCACTCATCGGCGCGCTCTCGCAGCTGCTGCCGAGCTCCTCCACGTTCACGCCCTGCCGAGCGAGCGCATGGGCGAGCTCCCGCACGATGCCCTCGCGGTCCTGCCCCAGCACCGACAGCGTGTAGCGTGGGTCGCTGTCGTTCGCCGTCGCCCCGCCCGCGGTGCTGGTCACCGACAGGCCCGGGAGCTTCGCGAGTGCGGCTTCGAGGCCAGCGAGCTTCGAGCCGTCGACCACCACGCGCAGCAGTCCGGCGAACTGGCCGTCGAGGTGCGCCATGCGGCCCTCCTCCCAGTTGCCACCGTGCTCGGCGACCGTCTCGGACAGCGCCTCCACGAGCCCCGGTCGATCGGGGCCGATCACCGTCAGTACGATCGATGCCTTCATGCGGTCATTCTTCCACAGCGCCGAACGTGCGCCAAGAGAGCGAGGTGTTGCGGCGGCCGCGGGTCACTCGCAGCTCTGATCGTCGCGCCCGAAGGCCTGTCCGACGAGCGACATCGAGATCAACACGCACCCGAAGTCGGTGGCCGGATCGATGAAGCCGCACATGCCGTCGGGCCGACAACAGCCGGTGACCACGTACGGCATCGTCGGCATGCCTGCATCGACGGACGCGACGGACGCGTCGCCGGCGCCGGAGCCGGCGTCGACCACCGCATCGCCGATGATCTCGGTCGGACAGCGCTCGTCGGGGACGCCCGGCTGGTTGCGCGGCTGGCACGCGACCCGCGTCTCGGTCGTGACGATGGGTTCGCCGTTGTCCTTGGCGTCCTGCAGGATGTCGGAGACGGGCACCACGACGCCCGCGTAGGAGACGCGCGGCTCATCGGCCTGCAGCCCGCACGGGCTGCCGTCCTCGGTCTGGGGCTCGAGGCAGCACGGCTCGCCGCCCCAGCGCGCGTCCGTCGTCGTCGCGCTGCAGCGCGTATCGCCGCACGTCACCGTGGCCGAGATGTTGTCCGCTCCGGCATCGGGGCCGGGGCCCGGCTCGCTGCCCCCCGTACGGCCCGAAAAGCAGCTAGCGAGCAGCAACAACGGCGGAATTAGCCAGTGGCAGGGGCGTGGGGCCAGCGCGTGCATCTTCGCTACCATTGGATGCTACCGGGCGCGTCTAGATCGCGCCAGCAGACGTCAGTGGGCACAAACGCCCACCGTAGCCGCCGCTGGGGTGACGTTTGGACGTTTTCTCGCAGTAGACCTCTCCCGACGGGTAGGGCGCGGCGAGATCGGGGGCACTACAATCGATCGAGCCCGGGCACCGGTGAGCCTTCAAGGAGCCCCCTCTCTGGCGCGAGGAATACCGGTGTTTCGGGCTTATTTTTTCCAGTTTTAGCCGCCTGCGGCCCATCGCCGCGGCCCGCCCCTCCGCCGCCGCGTCCCGGCGGCATTTCCTGCGCTCGGCACCGATCGATCGGCTAGGGTTGCGCCCGCCGGGCACCACCCCGGGGAGGAGAGATCGATGGCTGAAGAGACCGGACTGTTCATCAGCGACCTGACACCGGGTCGCCACGTCCCCGGGGGGCCGATCGCCGACGGGCTGGAGATCTCCCCGGAGGCCTTCGAGGCGCGCTTCGGCCGCCTGTTCCACCGACCGGACGGCACGCTCGACCCCATCTACTTCAAGCTCGCGGCCTTCTGTAAGACGACTGCGGTGTCGGAGAACTCCCCGGCCAACCTCGGCGCCAAGAACGTGCTGTTCCACCGCCCGCCCACGTCGCTCGACGACGAGGCGAACACGACGGTGCTCGGCCGCAAGTTCCGCGAGCTCGGCGCCACCACCGGCGTCTGCCAGGTACGCAGCACGATCGGCCCCGCGGGCGCCGACCCGAGCCTCGTCTGGACCCGCGAGTGCATCGTCAACGGGCGCGGCGGCTACACCTTCGCCGACGACGGCACGCCGATGGACGACCGCGAGAAGATCGGCATCCACTTCGACCCGGCCACCACGGTGCTCACCGACCAGCGCCCGACGCTGGCCGACGGCGCCCTGTCCGCCGAGGACTTCCGCGTCGGCGAGGCCATCCCGACGGGGCGCATCAGCGTCCTGCGCCCCGACGAGATCTTCTGGATCACGCGCGGCCTCGGCAACAAGGCCAAGACGCACTACACGCGCGAGTCCGGCTACATCGTCTGGGGCCTGCTGACCATGCTCTACGGCGTCCACAACTACTCGCGGCAGCTCAGCGGCTGCCAGCTCGTCGGCCTCGACGTCGCCAAGCACCTCGCCCCGGTCTACCTGACCGAGCAGGTCCGCGAGGAGGAGTACGCGCAGCTCGACGCGCCGCCGCCGCCGGAGTTCATCTCCGCCACGCTGACGCCGCGGGCGGTCGAGGACTGGCCGGGCAAGCCGGGCGTCAAGCTCGTCACCGCTGCGCTCGACGTCTACAACAACGTCAACGCGATCGGCCGCGCCGAGTACGCGCGCCAGAAGGCCAAGAAGGCCATCGGCGGCATCGGCGACGACGGCCGCCTGCACGTGGGCGACTACGTGCTGCGCCTCGCGGCGTTCCCGCGCTGAGCACTCACTGCGTCAGGTGCGGGCAGCTCGGGCGCAGGTCGCGCACGCGGGAGCAGTAGCAGCCGCAGCTTCCGGGCGAGAAGCACTCGTCGACACCCGGGGGCTGTCCGCAGTCGCACTCCGGGCGGTCGCCGAGCTCGAGCAGCCGCTGCTCGTCGCGGTCGGTGCACGTGGAGCACGGCTCGCAGTCGCCGGGGCACGCGCCGCTGTCGAACGCGCTGCTGTTGTACCAGGGCGGGTCGCCGCCGCTCGAGCTCATGATCGTGCAGCCGCCGCCGTCCGCCGGCAGGCAGCACTGCGCGCAGCCCGCCTCGTCGGGGGCGCGGCAGCCGGGCGGGGGCTGGCCGGTGTCGCCGTCGCCGTCCCCGTCGCCATCGCCGTCTCCGTCTCCGTCGCCGCTGCCTCCGTTGTCGCCGTCTCCGTCTCCGTCGCCGTCTCCGTCTCCGTCGCCGTCACCGGCGCACCTGGGTACGCTGCCGTCTTCGGTGCAGGAGTCGGACCCGTCTCCGTCGCCGCTGCCACCGCTGTCCCCGTCGCCGTCCCCGGCGCACGTGGATACGCTGCCGTCGTCTGCGCAGGAGTCGGACCCGTCGGCCGTGCTGTCGGTGCCGCACGCCACGAGCAGGACGAGGGCGAGCGCGATTGCGAGTGATCGATGGCGTGGTCGCATGGTGCGAGCCTACCACCCGTCCCGGGGGCATGAGAGACTGCCCGCAGTCATGGCAGCACAATTCCTCACGGTCGGTGACGTGCGTCTGTGCGTCGATGTGCAGGGCGACGCGGCCGCACCGCCACTCGTCATGCTCAACGGCGCCTACCAGAACCACCTCGTGTGGACGCCGGTCATGCCCGCACTGCTGGAGCACTTTCGCGTCATCCGACACGACTGGCGCGGCAGCGGTCGGTCCACCGGCGGTGCGCGCCCTGACTACAACTTCCCCCAGTACGCCGACGACCTCGCGGATGTGCTCGACCAGCTCGAGGTGCCGCGCGCGCATGTGTGCGGCATGGCCTACGGCGCACGCATCGCGGCCCGCTTCGCGCTCAACCACGCGGGTCGCGTCGATCGACTCGCCCTCTACGACGTCGCCCTCGGGGGCCACGTCGACCAGGACGCGCAGAAGACGCGCAACGTCGAGGCCCGCGAGCAGCTCGCAGCGGCGGGTCTGCAGCCCGTCGAGGTCGAGGCTGCCTGGTTCGAGCACGTGCATCACAAGGAGGCGATGCGCTCGCTGACCGCGCAGCGCAACGAGCCCGACCGCACCGACGAGATGGCCGCCTGCACGCTCCCCACGCTGGTCGCGTGCGGAGACCTGGACCTCAACCTGCCCGAGGCCGAGCGCATCGCGGCCGTCATGCCCAACGCCGAGCTGCGCATCATGGAGATGACCGCCCACGCTTCGGTGTTCTGCCGCCCCGACGTCTTCGTGCAGTACCTCGTCGAGTTCCTGGCACCCGGCGGCTAGACTCGGCTCGAGCGTTGACCCGTGCGCTCCCCGCCGCTGTCGGCGTGCGGCAGGTGGGGGCCGTACTAGGGCGACCGTCGCTCGCGTCCGAGCAGCCATTGCAGGGTTTCGCTCTGCTGCACCGTGCGCTGTGCCGCGGGGTCGAGGTCCGCGTGGATCGCTGCGACGGTGTGCGGCTGCACGAGATTGGAGAAGTGCGTGTAGCCGTCGGAGCGGTAGATGCGGTCCGCCACCGCGATCGCGTCCATGAGCTGGGCGTCGTGCGCGCATGCCGGGCAGAAGCCGCCCAGCCCACGCGCGGCCATGAGTCCGGGCGGCAGCCGCGTCTCGGTGATGTGGCTCGCCTTGGCGTACTCGAGCGCCGGCAGGTCGTCGGTGAGCGGCGCCACGCCCTGTGCGAGCTGAGCGAGCGTCCGTCCATCGGCGGCAAACGTCAGCGCCAGTGCCGCCGGCCGGTCGACTCCGTGCGCGGCGAGGTCGGCGGCCGCCCCGGGCCTGCGCGTGAAGCGGGCTCCGACCGCCGCGAGGTCGAAGCTCGGCCGCTCGCCGTTCCAGCCCACGAGGATCAGCTCGCGCTGGTCGCCGACGTGCAGCGTCGCCTCCGGAAACACCTGCACGAAGGCGGCGACGAGGCTGCGGACCTCGTCCTGCCCCACCTGATAGGCCGGCAGCCACTGGCTGATGGCGCCGCCGGGCCGCAGCGCGCGGCGCGCCGCTTCGTAGAACTCCACCGAGTAGAGCGAGCCGACGCCGGCGGTCGCGATCGGCGGCGGCTCGAGCGTCACCAGGTCGTAGCGTCCGGCCGCCTGCTGCGCGAGCCAGTGCCGGCCGTCGTCCACGATGACGCGCACGCGGCCGTCGGACAGCACGTCCCGGTTGGCGTGCCTGAAGTGGTTGGCGTGGGCGAGCACGTCGCGGTCGAGGTCGGCGACGTCGATGCGCGCCAGCGGGTGCAGCGAGGCGGCGTGCACGGTGTTGCCGACCCCGAAGCAGACTACCAGCGCATCGCGCGGCTGCTCCATCTGCAGCAGCGGCAGGTGCGCCATGAGTCGCATGTAGCGCTGCGCGTGGGCGGTCGTCGCCGTCATCGGGTGGCCCGACGTCCACAGCCGCGCCGGCCCCTGCGCCGAGCCCGTCACCACGATCGTGTGCTCGACGCCCTCGTGGGCCGCGAGCGCCGACGCGCGGTCTACACGCCCCGCCGGAAACGCGGCCCACAGCAGCTGGTCTGCCGGCGCGGTCGCCGTCAGCGCGGTGACCGCGACCGCCGCCGCGATGGGCGCAAGCCACTGCTCGAAGCGCATCGCCAGCACCGCCGCGCCGGCGATGGCGATGCACGCGAGCAGCACGGCGCTGCGCTGGACGCCGAGTGCCGGGACGAGCCACAGTCCGACCGCGAGACTTCCCAGCACGTTGCCCGACGCGGTGGCAAGGTAGAGCTGACCCGTCCGCGTGCCGACCTCGCCGGCCCGCTGCGCGATGGCATTGGCGAGCGGAAACGCCGCGCCCATCGCGATCGACGCGGGCAGCACGAGCGCCGCGACGAGCCCAAGGTGCATGCCCATCAGCGCGAGCGTCGCCTGCGTGCCGCCGCCCGCGAGCACTGCCCGCAGCGACAGCTGGCCCTCGACGAGCACCCGCGGGTCCCAGTCGAAGAGCGGCCACAGCGCCAGCACCGCGACGGCCGCCTGACTGCACGCCAGCAGCGTGCGCGCGCGCCGCCGGTCGTGGGCCAGCGCGCCGCCCGCGGTCGCACCGAGCCACAACCCAACCAGATGCACCGCCAGCAGCGTGGAGAAGACCGCGCGGTACGCGCCGAGCGCGCTGCCGATGAAGCGCAGCCACAGGATCTCGAGCCCAAGCGCCGCGAAGCCGCCGAGGAAGAGCGCGGCGGTCACGCGCGGGTCGAGCGGCTCGCGCTGCTCGCGCTGCTCGCGCGCCGTCTCGCCCACGGGCCGCTCCGTGAGGCACAGCGCCACGACGCCCACGCTCGCGTTGAGCGCGGCGGCGATCAGCTGCGTCGCCAGCATGCCCACGGTGGGGATCAGCACCGCATCGGCCGCCAGCGCTCCGGCGGCGGCGCCCAGCGTGTTGATGCCGTAGAGCATGCCGACGCGCGCGCCCGCGCGCTGCACGTCATCGCCGACCTGGTGGCGAATGAGCAGGCTGAGCGTCGCGCCCATGAGCGTCGCCGGAACGCCGACCAGCAGCAGCGCCACCAGGCCCTGCACGACGGGTGACAGCGGCGCGGGCAGCAGCCATCCCGAGGGCCCGGGCACGTAGCCGGCGAGCGCGGCGGACCACGGTCCAACCGCCGGCAGCACCAGCGCGCCGAGCAGCCCGAGTGTGCCGATCAGTAGCTCGGCGAACCCGAAGGCGCGCAGCGGACGTGCGCCCGCGCGGTCGGCGTGACGGCCCGCCAGCATGGCACCGACGCCGAGTCCCGCGACGAACACGCCCGCGACGACCGCGGCCGAGACCACCGTGTGGCCGAACACGCGCGCAAACCCCCGCACCCACGCGACCTGCCACAGCAGTCCGCTGACGCCCGAGGCGAAGAACAGCAGGTGTACGGCGATGCGCGAGCGCATGCGGGCAGCTTAGGGTGAGGCGCGCTCGGGCGAAACCCCGTGCAGCTCGTCGATGAAGCGGTGGGTGCGATCGGCGTCGATGACCGCCAGGTACAGCAGGATCATGTTGAGCGAGAAGGTCACCACGCTCAGCAGCACGTAGAACACCAGGTGCATCAGCACGCCAGCGATCAGCACCGGCGTGCGCAGCCGCGGGATGAACAGGCCCACCGCGAGCACGTACTCCAGCACGACCGTCGTGGTGCCGAGCGTCGTCATCAGCGCGCGGAAGCCGGTCCACTGCGGGTAGTCCGAGTCCAGGTAGTAGAACATCAGGTAGTGCTCGAGCCGGTCGCCGTCGAGGAAGCCGACGAAGCTCTTGTCGTAGGCCCCCCAGAAGTAGATGGCGCTGAGCTGCAGCGCGATCAGCCGGTGGCCCCAGAGGTTGCCGCGCTCTGGCGGCACCGGTGCTGGGCATGCGCCGGTGCGGTGGGCGCGGCGAATGGCCAGCACCCGGTCGAGCGAGTACGAGCGGTCGCACGGCGTGAGCGCGCACAGCACGGTCGCCGCCAGCAGCAGGTAGTTGTGGTGGTGCAGCCAGTTCACGTACCCCTGGCCGTGCCCGATGTGGAAGTACATGACCGCGAGCACGCCGGCGGTGCCGGCCGTCGACGTACGCGACCACAGGCCGACCACCATCAGCGTGGACAGCAGCATGAACGCGCAGGACAGGGCGACGCGCTCGGGCGACAGATCCCGGTAGAGGATCATCTCGCTGCCGTAGCGCGCCCACACGAGCATCCCGAGCCCGCAGCGCATCAGCCCCGCTGGCCGCGACGAGCCCTCCGTGTGGAGGGCCCAGTCGACCACATCACGTGCGAGCTTCGCGGGCCTCATCGCGCCACCGTCCCGGTGGGCGCAGTGCGCGGCCTGCGCGGCGGCTTGCGCGCGCGCTTCTTCTTCCGCTTCTTGTGGGGGCGGTCGGGCAGCTTCGCCACGCACACGTTCTGCTCGCCCGCCACCGCAACCTTCCAGCCCCGGCGCGTCGACTTGCGCGCGTGCAGCCGGACGTCCGGCTGCGCGACCGGGTCCTGCGGCCGGTTTTGCAGCGCCTTGCAGAGCCGGCGCGCGACCTGGAAGGCCTGGCGCGGGTTTTCGATGCGGCGGACCGAGCGCGGCGCATTGCGCGCGGCCGTGTGTCCGAGCAGCGCGTAGCGGTCGAGCACCCGCTCGGTCCCATCGGCCGCGCGCACGCGGTACTCTACCGCCATGATGCCGAGACCCTTGAGGCTGAACATCGTCCACTGACGCGTGCTGGGGTGGCGCGCGTGCAGCACCTGGCGCGCGAAGGGCCCGCCCCAGATCTGCGCGAGCAGCGCGAGGAAGAGCGCGCCGCGCACCCAATTACGCCAGCGGGACAGCCAGCGGGGTGCGGTGCTGCTACCGTCTTCCGACGCGCCCGACATGCCCACGAGTGTGCACGCTGGGTGGAGAAGTCAAGCGTCGTAGCCGGGGCAAGCCTGTACGCGGGGCGCTCAGCGACTCGAGTCGTGCAGGGCGCGCAGGATCTGCTCCGAGCGCTCGAGCAACGCGGGCCGCTGCAGCTGCGAGAGGCTGAGGACCTGCTTGGTCGAGCCCGAGATCTTGCCCGACAGCGCCTCGTAGATGTGCAGCTCGACGATGCGCCGCTTGTCCGGTGCGCCCTTGTCCCGTCGCATCGTGCCGTAGACCACCGCGGCCGCGTCGAGGCCCTTGGCGATCTTCTTGACGCAGCGCGCGTCCATGCCGCCGCAGCCGTGGGCGAGGTCGAGCTGCCCGCTGCTCATCGCCTCGTCGCCGACCGCGTAGCCCGGCACACGCGTGGAGGCCTCGCGCAGCCCGAAGCTCAGCGCCCGCGCGTCCTCGTCGTCGCCGTCGGCCGAGTGCAGACCGAGCACGATCACCTTGCCGAACGAGACCGACGGCGCGCCGTCGTCGCCGCGGTCGGTCGCCTGCCTCGCCGCCCCGCGCATCGTCGTGCCCTCGGGCAGCTCGAGCTTTGCGACGCCCGACGGCGGCGAGCCCTCGCTGTTGTAGTCGTTGCCCCAGCAGCTGAGCTTGCCGGTGGGGTAGCGGATGCCGCACGCGTGCACCTCGCCGCTGCCGAGCGTGTAGAAGCGGCCCTTCGGCGCGGTCGCCTGTCCGTCCGTGTCGCTGCCCCAGCAGCGCAGGCTGCTGTCGGTCGACTGCGCGCACGCGTGGGCTGCCCCCGCCACCACGTCGACGTAGTCGCCGGCGGGCATGCCGCGTGACACGCCCTTGCCCCAGCAGTGCAGTGCGCCGCCCTCGCGCACACCGCAGGCGCCGTTGTCGCCGACGCCCAGGGCGATGAAGTGCCCCGACGGAGGCACGCCCTGCTGGTGTTGGTTGTCGCCCCAGCACTTGATGCCGCCGTCCTCGCCGAGCGCGCATGCGTGTGCGCGTCCGGCGCCGATGGCCACGTAGCGCCCCAGCGGCGGCTCGGCCTGGTGGGTGCCGTTGATGCCCCAGCAGCCGAGCGTACCGTCGGCCACCACCGCGCAGGCGAAGTCCTGGCCCACCGCGAGCAAGCGCAGCTGGCCGTCGGGTGCCGCCGACAGCGTGTCCGTGTCCTCGCCCCAGCACTCGGCGCCGCCGTCCACGCTCGCGGCGCACGCCTGCGTGTGTCCGATGCCCACCGCGTGGAAGCGACCGTCGGGCGCGTCCTCGGCGAAGCGGCCCCAGCACGTGAGCTCGTCGTCCGCATCGAGCGCGCAGCTCTGCGCGCCGCCGAGGGCCAGACGTGGGCCGGTCGGGGTGTCGGACTGTGAGGAGTGGTTGGGTCGGGCCGGCGTGGGGGAGTGCGCACACCCCGCGGCCAACAGACCCAGCGCAAGCAGGCAACGCATAGGCGCGTCGAGTCTACAACGGAGGCGACTTCACGCGTAGCGCTATTCCTGCGTGTGGGTGCAGCGCCGACCAGGTGCGACGCGGTTGACTCGATGTCGCATTGACCGCAAGACTCGTGCGATGGCCGCTCCCACCGCCTACCCGCTGCTCTGGTGCGACAACGTCGCCACGATCCTCGACTGGGCCATCAAGTCGCTGGGGCTGTCGGCCGCGTGGATCAACGCGACGGAGACGGGCGACTTCGAGCATGCGGAGCTGCGCTGGCCCGGCGGGCTAGTCTCGCTGAACATCAAGCGCGACATGTATGCGGATATGGGCCCGGCGGGCATCGCGCTTCGACTCGCTGCCAACGCGGACGTCGACGCCTGCCACGCGCGCGCGGTGAAGGCCGGCGCGAACATCGTGCTGGGTCCCGAGGAGAGCCCGGTGGCCTACAGCTTCACCGCCGTCGACCCCGACGGCAACCACTGGTGGGTCCACGCCGAGACGCCGATGTTCGATGAGCTGCGCGACCCCGAAGAGGAAGCGACGTAGCGCTCGCTGCTCGAGCTGTTTGCCGTTGGGTCTTCACCGCTGTCGGCGTGCGGCAGGTGGGGGTGGGGTGCGGCGGCTCAGACAGTCCTCGGGTTGACGTGTGCTCGCGTCGGCGGCGGCAGGATGCGCCGGGTCGGATGAGAGCGCGCGGTTTGCGTCGGGCCCTGCGGGGAACTCGCCGGCGCACCCCACCCCCACCTGCCTCGGTTGCGCGCGGCGCGGACTGGGGGCCGGCGTGCGCGGTGGTCAGGCGTAAGTGCCCCATGTCGATGTCGTCATGCGGTACTGCGGCGGGTGGGGTGGGGCGGCTCAGTCGGTGTTGAACTCGATCTGTCGACGAGCGGCAGGTGGGGGTGGGGTGCGGCGGCTCAGACAGTCCTCGGGTTGACGTGTGACCGCGTCGGCGGCGGCAGGGCGCGCCGGGTCGGATGAGAGCGCGCGGTTTGCGTTGGGCCCCTGCGGGGAACTCGCCGGCGCACCCCACCCCCACCTGCCTCGGTCGTGCACGGCGTGGACTGACGGCCAGGTGAGTGCGGTGGATCTCGAGCTCGAGGCGGTCTGACGGGCGGCTGGATGTTGGCTATCCTCGGGTGGTGGCGAAGCGATGACCTCCCAAGCGCGTGCCGGCTCCGATCGCTGGTTGCACTGGCTACCCGTGGTGTGGTGGGTGCTCGTCTGCGCATGGGCCGGGTGCGCCGCCCCCATGCCGCCGCCGACGATGCAAGCGGCTGCAGCCACGGACCCCGACCCCGCGGTTGCCACGGCAGCCGAGCGGCCGCCGGCGGACCCGAGCGTGCAGGCGCCGTCGGCCCCGGTGGATGGGGAGCCCAGGTGTCAGCGCGAGCGTAGACGCAACGCCGCGGCTGGATGGGATGGGGCGGCCAGGCTGTTCGCCACGGGAGAGGGCGTGTCGCCGCAGGCGTTCTCCCACGTGAGCCGCGGCGAGAGCCACGCGTGCGGGATCCTGTCGTCCGGTGGCGGCGTGCGGTGCTGGGGCCCCAGATCCTTCTGGCTCGCTGAACCGCCCGAGGGAGTCGTACTGAAAAGCGTCAGCGTGGGTCGCGACCTCGCCTGCGGGCTCGAGCCCGGCAGTGGCCACGCTGTATGCTGGCTCAACCCGCTCAAAGGCGGAAAGCCGGTCGCGGTGGCGCCGCCGGGCGTTTCCTTTACTAGCGTGAGCGTGGGTGCCGAGTATGCGTGCGGGGTGCGGGCCGCGGACGCGCAGGTGCAGTGCTGGGGCAAGGAGCACTTCGGGCGCACGGAGCCACCTGCGGGCGTTCGCTTCCTGCAGGTGAGTGCTGGCTACTCACAGACATGCGGCGTGCGCGCGGTGGACCAGCGCGTCGAGTGCTGGGGATGGGGATGGGATCGCCGTGCCCCCTGTGCCATCGGACCTTCGGCGGACGACCCGGGGCAGTGCGCCGGTCACCCGGACTTCCGGGCGCCGAACCCGCCCGCCGATGTGAAGTTCGAGCGCGTCAGCGTGGGCTATCGGTTTGCATGCGGCATCCGGTCTGAAGATCGGACCGCCATGTGCTGGGGCTCCGAGGAGGCCGGGCAGACCGCGCCTCCGGCTGACGCGGCGTTCGTGCGCATCGACGCCGGGATGTGGCACGCATGCGGCGTCCGCGCGGCCGACGCGGCGGTGCAATGCTGGCGAGTCCTGCACGGCGGGGGTGTGGACTGCGGCGGCTCCACGCCCCCATCGAACGCCGAGTTTCGCGAGGTCAGCGCCGGGACGGCCAACACCTGTGCGATCCGCAAGACGGACGGCCGCGTCCAGTGCTGGGGTGACAACATTCCGAGCGACATCGCAGAGTTTTGACGCAGCGGCCCACCGCCACTGCTCGGGTCGGGTCCTGGTGCCAGCTACTCGATCGCGAGTAGCTCGACGTCGAAGACCAGCATGCCCTTCGGTGCGCCGGCGCGCGGGCTGTTGTCGTAGGCGAGGCCGCCGGGGATCCAGAAGCGGCGTCGCTCGCCGACGACCATGAGCTGCACGCCCTCGGTCCAGCCGGCGATCACCTTGTCGAGGGGAAAGCTCGCGGGCTGGCCGCGTGTGATCGAGCTGTCGAAGCGGTTGCCGTCCGGCGTCCAGCCCGTGTAGTGGACGGTGACGCTGGCGGTCGGTCCGGGATGCGCCTCGCCGGTGCCGGCGCGCAGCACGCGGCTGGCGAGTCCGCTTGCGGTGACCTCGGCCTCGGGCGGCGCGGCGGCTACGTCGGCCGGCGCTTCGATCGACATCGGCGCAGCGTCCGCGGGGGCAGCCGCGGGTGTCGCGGGTGCGGTGTCGGCGGTCGCATCCGGGGCGGCCTGCGCGGCAGGCTCCACGGACTGTGCGGGCGCGGCCTGTGCGGCGGGGGCGGGTGTCGACGCACACGCGGAGGTGAGCATCACGAGCGACAGGAGGGTGGGTCGGGTCATGCGCCGGAGCATAGCGCAACGGCCGCGGCCGCAGTGGCTCAACCGAAGCGCGCGATGCCCCACGTCACGTAAGCCAGCACACCCACCAGCAGGGCGACGGGGCTGCGCAGCACATGCATGTCCAGTGCGCGACCGAGCCCGCGCACGCGCCCGGGTCCGACCATCCACAGCGCGCACAGCCCACCGCTCAGCGGTAGCAGCAGCGCGCCGAGCGGATGGTGCGCCCACGCCTGCGACAGGTCGAACGTCCAGGCGTGCACCAGCGCGTGGCCGAGGCCGCAGGTCGGACACGGCATGCCGGCGAGCAACATCAGCGGGCAGCGCAGCGGCGACAGTGCCAGCACCGCATCGACGCCGCCGGCGAGCTGCGCGATCGGCGTCGCGACCGCGAGCGACGACAGCCACAGCCCAAGCGGCAGTGCCCTAGAGGTCGTCGGAGCCATAGTAGCTGTTGATGTTGGACTGCTGGATGGCGTCGACGACGATCGACAGCCCGACCACCGACAGCACCAGTGCGATGAGGCTGTCGCTACTCGCGGCCCGGTCGCTGCAGTCGGCGATGTCCTCGGCCATCCGGTACTCGTGGTAGATGTGGTAGAGGCCGCACGTCACGATCGTGAGCAGCAGCCACGGGACGAAGTGGTACTTGTCCTCGCCCATCATCTCGTTGACCGCCAGCATCTGCTTGTGCTGGACGACCAGGTTGAACAGCCCGCACGTGATGAGCGTGAGGATGATGTCCGTGGGGATACTGCGGATGTGTTCTGGGGGGCCACCGCTCATGGCCCCAAGGTTACACGAGCCGCCGCCCGTGGGCGATGCACCCCGCGCTACTTGACGCTCGTCAGGCCGCCGGCGAACTCGATGCCCGAGACCTCCATCAGGTCGACCTCGCCCGTCGCGAAGTCCATCGTGCCAAACACCGGCGTCAGGCGCAGCTCCCCCTGGAACGACGCGCTGCTCAAGTTCAGCTCTGAGCGCCAGGTGTCGCTGCCGTAGGTCGTCACGAACGGCGAGCTGTTCTGCGGCTCCACGTCCGACGTCACCCCCAGGTGGATCGGTGTCGCGAGCGCGCCCGTGTAGGCGAAGCCCGCCTCGACCTCGACGGTCTGCCCCGGCTCGTTGCCCACGACCACCAGCAGCGCGAAGCGCGCGTCGGCCGCCACCGTGAACGCGAACTGCTCTTCGTACGTCGAGAAGCACAGCACGTCGGCCTCGTTGGTGGTCTCGATGCGGATCGGCCGCGGCGGGTCCAGCCGGCCTCCGTAGGATCCATAGGCGTACATCTGCGCGCCGCGTGCTCCGTCGGACGTGACGGTCAGCGGGCCGGCGGCCTCCGGGTCGGTCTCGTAGTGCGCGTTCGTGATGAGGCCCGCGTCCCCGGGCTCGGCGCCCTCCTCGATGACACCCAGCGCGATCGCCGCCAGCCGGCAGTACTCGAGCGTCCACTCCTCGCGCGTCAGCAGACGGTTGGCCGCGAAGTACAGCTGGCCATCCGTGTGGAAGGCGAGGGCGGGGTCGGCGATGCCGACGTCGAGCGACATCAGCGGGCCGTTGATGGCATACGGCTCCCAGTCGAACCGCTGCGGCGCGCCGCTGCCGCCGCCGGCGCCGATGCCGATGACCTTGGCCGCCGCCACGTCGTAGGCGACGTCGAGCTGCCGGTGGGTGCGGGTCCACGTCTCCTGCGACATGCGCTCGGTGGTCAGGTCGAACGCCAGCGCGTAGTTCGCCGCGCCCACGGTGCCGTGGGTCACGAGCGCGTTTGCGACCGGGTCGAAGGTGAGCGCCTGCGAGCTGTGGTAGCCCGACGTGCCGGCGAGCACGCTTGAGACGCCCGTCTGCAGATCGAACTCGAGAATCTCCCGCGGGTACTCCTGGAAGAGCCCGTACACGGTGCCGTCGGTCGTGTTCGTGGCCAGCGAGCGCGCGGGGCTCTCCAGGTCCAGCAGCGGAAAGACCTCGCCCGTCTGCACGTCGATGGCGGAGATGCGCGGCTGCACGAAGGTGCCGTTGCCGTTGTCGCCCTGGTGCGTCGAGATCAGCATGAAGCGGTCCGGGTCCGGGTCCGGGGCGCACCGCAGCCCACCGCCGTTGCCCTCTTCATCGGGCTCGTCGATCTGAAATGAATGGGTTGCCGCGCAGCGCTCGCAGTAGTCACCCTCGTGCCCCGCCTCGCAGACGCAGGCCAGCGGTGCGTCGTCATCGCTGTCACCCGCGTCGCTACGCTCGCAGCTCCCGCTGCCCGAGCAGACCAGGGAGAACGCGCACGTGCCGTTGCCGCAGAGGTTTTCGGTGCAGGGGTCGGAGTCGTCGCACTCGCTCGCGGCGGTGCAGCCGGCGGCCGTGTCGAGCGCGCCCTGCACGTAGTCGCACAGCAGCGCGCCGTGGCCGGTGTCCAGCATCCCGCCGCAGATGCCCCCCACGCAGCGGCCGTTGGCACACTCGTCGCTGTCCCCGCACTCGTCGCCCACCGCGTGCTGGGCGCGGCAGGTGCGCGTCGAGATCACCACGTCGCAATAGAGCCCCGCTGCGCACACGTTGGCGAGGCACTCGCTGCCCTCGCCGGGGGGCTGCACGCACAGATCGGTGTCCGAGTTGCAGGTGAGCCCGGGTTCGCACACGCCGAGCACCAGGAAGCCGTCCTGGCACGCCTCGCCCTCCGCGATCGGCACCTCCATCGGGTCGTCGTCACCGTCGCCATCACCATCACCGGGCGCGGACTTCATGCACACCGCGTCCAGCGCGCCGGGCAGGTCGCCCGCCACCTCCGAGCTGCAGCCCCAGCCGTCCACCAGCGTCAGCAGGTCGTCGTGGCACGCGGGGTCGAAGCTCGCCTGCGCGGAGGGCGAGTCCGCGAAGAAGCGCGCCGCCTCCTGCGACACCCGGTCCTCGCAGTACGCCTCGGTGGCGTCGCCGCAGCCGCAGTCGGCGTAGAGCACGCAGACGTGCTCGGCGTAGGCGTCCACGAACTCGCCGAGCTCACCGCCGAGCACGATGCCGTCGCCGTCGCCGCCTCCATCACCGTCGCCGCCGGCATCGCCGCTGCCCGTGCCGTCGCCGCCGCCCGTGCATCCCGCGCATGCAATCGCTGCAATGGCGGCCACCTCCCACAACCACGCACCCCGACGCATCTCCATGACGACCCCCACACCGCAAGCGTAGCAAGACCGGCCGCATACACCAGCGTGGCGACGGCCGCCGCGCATCCATCGATATGCGAGGCCACCCGTGACACCATCCGCGCATGCTCCGGCCCGCCATCATCCTGTGGCTCACACTGTACGCGCTCGCGTGCAGCGGCGACGACGCTTCGCCCGGGCAGTGGTCGGGCGACGGCGATGCGCGGTTCGCGGGCGATGGCGGCGCGCTGCCCACCGGCGACGGCGACGGCGACGTCAACGAACCCGTCACCCCGCCGGTCGACCCCTGCGCGGCCACCGCGCAGCTCCCCGGCGTCTGTCCGATCCGCGGGCTGTACGACGGGGTGCAGGTGATCGAGGTCACCGCCCCCATCGGTGCGGCCGACGCGCCGCTGCACTACACGCTCGACGGTAGCGAGCCCACCGAGGCCTCGCCGCGCTACACCGGTCCCGTCGCCATCGACGGCAACGCCGGGCGCGCCGTGGTCATGCTGCGCGTGCGCGCGCTGCCGACCGGACCGACAGGAGTCGCCCCCGGCGCCATCGCCACCCACAGCTACGTCTTCCCCGCCCACGTCGTCGACCAGCCCGCGCAGCCCGCGGGCTTCCCGGACCGCTGGGGCAACGCCGACACCCGCGACGGTGACTACGCCATGGACCCGCGCGTCATCGACCCTGCGCGCGCCGACGCCGTCGCCGGGCTGCGCGCACTGCCGACCGTCTCCATCGTCGCCCCGCCCGACGCGCTCTTCGGTCAGCAGGACGGCATCTACATGAACCCGGAGCGCGAGGGCGTGGAGTGGGAGCGCACCGTCTCGGCCGAGCTGCTGCCCTCCGCCGCGACCGGCCCGGGCTTCCAGGTCGACGCGGGACTGCGCATCCAGGGCGGCAGCAGCACCCAGGACTGGAAGGCCGCCAAGCTCTCCATGCGGCTGCTCTTCAAGGCGGAGCACGGCGTCACGCGGCTGAGCTACCCGCTGTTTGCCGACTCCACCGTCACGCGCTTCAACACGCTCGTGCTCGACGCCCACCTCAACCTCAGCTACGTGCACCCCGACCACGACCAGCGCGTGCGCAGCCAGTTCGTGCGCGACGCCTACGTCGCCGACCTCTGCAACGCCGCCGGCGCCGTCGCGCCCCACGCGATCTTCGTGCACCTCTACCTCAACGGTCTCTACTGGGGCCTCTACGAGCTGCACGAGCGCCCCGACGACGCCTTCGCCGCCGACTACCTCGGCGGCTCGCGTCCGGACTACGACGTGCTCAAGCACGCCGCCGACAACGTGGTCGAGGGCGACGGCGTCGCCTTCGGGCAGCTGCTCGACCTCGCCCGCGCGGGCCTCGACGACCCGGCCCGCTACGCCGAGCTACCGCGGCTGCTGCACATCCCGTCGTTCATCGACTACATGCTCGTCAACCTCTACGCCGGCAACACCGACTGGCCCCGCCACAACTGGTACGCCGCCCGCAACCGCATGGGTCCCGTCTCCCTGGACACGACCGACGACACCGCCGGCTTCCACTTCTTTAGCTGGGACGCGGAGCACGTGCTCAAGGACGAGCGCGACAACGTCTTCGATGTGAACGAGGGCCCGGGCGCCATCTTCCAGGCCCTGCTCGACCAGCCCGACTTCCGCGCCCGCTTCGACGCCAGGGCCCGGCAGCACCTCGCCCCCGGCGGCCTCTTCCACGTCGACCCCGCCAATCCAGCGGCCGGCCGCCCCGCCGCCCTCTACCAGAAGCGCATCGACGAGGTGCGCCCCGCCGTCGTGCTCGAGTCCGCCCGCTGGGGCGACAACCGCCGCGACCAGCCCTACGGCGTGGTGGAGTTCGATGCCGAGCTCGACTGGCTGATGCAGGAGTACTTCCCGCAGCGGTCGGCGGTGTTTGAGGGGCAGCTGCCGGGGATGTGATCATCCGAGGCCTGCAGCGAGGTTTGCCGCGGAGCTAGCCGGTGGAAACATCAATGATTGCGTCGACCCACTGGCATGGGTCGCGACATCGCTAGAACCGGTGCCGGGCGCGAGCTAGGGTAGGACTGGCTCGAGGAGGAACCATGCACCGCACCCACGTTGTCCTACCTATCGTCGCCCTTGCACTGGCCGGTTGCGCACCCGAGGGCCCGACCGCGTTCGTCGATCTCAATCTTCCCATCGACAGTGCGTGCACGGTCGACATGGGTGGCTCTTCCGATGTGGTGAGCTACCTGCCAAGCGGTCAGTACGATGTCGCTTCGAGACACGAGCGATCCTCCGAAGGTGCCTACTGCGCGCGCGACTACCACACGCGCTTGCGCGTCAACAGCTTCCTGCGGCCCAACGCGGACCGGGACCTGGGACGCGCGGAGCCCAACATCCTGATGGTGGACTCGGCGGAGGTGACGCTCCGATCGCAGACCGGCGCGGCACTCGACTTCGCAGGGGACCTACCCAATCCATTCAGGCTCATCACCAGTGTGCCCCTGTACCCGAGCCCCAACGACGAGCCGTCGGTCGCGGCGCTCACGGTCAAGACGATCCCTGCGGCCTACGCCGACTACCTCGATGACTTTGAGGGCCAGACCGTCGTCGCGGACATCCAGCTGTTTGGCACCACCACGGGCGACGTGGACATCGACTTCAAGGTCTTCCAGTACCCCATCGAGATCTGCAACGGCTGCCTGACCGGCTGCGCGACCAGCTTCACGTCGGACACCGCGGCGGAGAGCCGCGAGCAAGCCATCGGCGACGTCTGTGACGATGACAGCGGCCAGGATGGGCGCGTCTGCTACGACCCGGGCTGCTAGTCCGCTGGGCGGTTAGCGGATCCGGACGGGACGGTTGCGTTCACGCGCCGGGAGCTTGCGAGCACGACGGGTGCGCGGTGGCGGCGCGGTGCGCATCCGCTCGAAGCGACGGTCGACGAGCACGACACCCTCGCCGTCGCCGAGCAGCGTGCTCCGAAGGTGGTGTGGGTTGACGATCCCGTCGATCGCGGAGGCGTCGAGCGCGACGGTCACTCGACTGCCGGGCTCGCGCTCGATCAGGATGTGCTCGCTGCCCTCGCTGTCGGTGTGTCCGCGCAGCTCGCCGTCCACGCGCACCTCGACGCCCGCGAGGGGGATGCCATCGCCCGTCGCGACCCGAACCACCAGCGCTGATGCGTGCCTGCTCGCGTGGCACACCACCTGCGTCCGTCGGACGGTCGGGCCGCTCGTTGCGGTGTCGGGCAGGATGACCCGGCGCGCGACCCCCTCGGGGGCGTAGCCGTCCGGACAGCGGGTGCGCAGCCGGACCACCGCGCCCGGCAAGCCCATGACACGGCCCGCGATTCGGCCGTGCGCATCGCTGTCGCCGAGCGGCGCATCGCGTGCGAATACCGCGACGTCGCGCAGCGGGTTGCCGGAGTCATCGATGGCCAGGACCTCGAGCTCGAGACTCATCACCGGCTGGCTGCCGCATGCGACCAACGCCACCGACGCCAGCGCGTGGGCAGCCCCGCGCATCGCCGCGACTAGAGCTGACATCGTCGCCCCTCTCCCGCCCGCGAGCGCGTGCCGCAGTGGGCGAGGACCCGTGCGAGAAGCGGGTAGACGGGCTGCCGCGGGTGTCGCCGCGCGAGTTGCGCGTATGCGTCGCGCGCGGCCTCCAGGCTCCCCGAGGCGAGCAGCCCGCTCGCCTGGCCGGGACTCGCAACGGCATCGGTCATGCCGCCGTCGCCGAGGTCAGCATCGTCGGACACGACTTCTTCGATGTGAGTCGGCGCGTGCGCGGTGCGCTGCTGCGGACCGCTCGCGGGAGCAGCAGGGGCGGCGCCCACCACCACAACCCACGCGATCGCCGCCCCCAGTGCAGCGGACAGCCCGCCGGTGAGGAGCATCGGCAGGTGACGGTGCAGGCGCCGCCGTATCGTTGCGCCCGGTGCCGGTGACGGCGGGCTCGTCGCTGCCTCGACATCCACGCGCGTCTCCACGGTCGAGGGGCCGGGCTCGACGGCGCGACGCAGCGCTCGGGTCGGAGGCTCGATCGGCCTCACCCCGGGGGCACCCGGCTGCGCCCCCCCACGTAGGGTGGCGAGGACAGCCCCGATCTCATCCGACCGGTACTCGCGTGTCCTGGCCTCGTCGTCGCCGGCTCTCTCCGTGTCGTTCGGCACGCGCGGGTCGCTCACGACGCCCTCCGCGTGGGCTGCTCGTTGGGCTGCAGTGCGCCGTGCGCGTCGAGCGAGAAGCGATCGGTCACACGGAACCCCGTTGCCCCGAAGCCCTCCACCTCGCACACGTGTGTCACCCGTCGCCCGCCGGACGCGCTGCGATCCATCTGCACCACGAGATCGATGGCCGACGCGATCTGCGGCCGCAGCACCTGAACACCCAGCCCCGCATCGGCGAGCAGGCAGTACATCTCCAGTCGGCGCAGCGCGTCGTAGGGGTGGCTCGCGTGAATGGTGGACAGCCCCCCCCCGTGGCCGGACGTCATCGCGTGCACCAGGTCGAGCGCCTCGGCGCCGCGGATCTCGCCCACGATGATCCGATCGGGCCGCAGCCGCAGCGTCGCCCGAAGCAGCTCGCGGATCGTTACGCTTGCGCGCTGGGCTCCCCCGAGCTCGCACGCCTCGAGCTGCACGAGGTGACTGCGCCGCAGCTGGAGCTCCTGGGCGTCCTCGATGACCACGACGCGTTCACGGTCGGGGATCTGCGCAGCCAGCACCGTGAGCAGGGCGCTCTTGCCCGATCCGGTCCCGCCGGACACGAGGATGTTCGCGCCCGCGAGCACGCGCGCACGCAGGAACTGGGCTGCCTCGAACGTGAGTGACCCGGCACCCACGAGCTCGTCCAGGTCGAGCTGCACCCGCCGGAAGCGCCGCAGCGCGAGCATCGGTCCTGCGGGTGCCGCCGGCGGGATCACCGCCTCGACCCGCGAGCCGTCGGGGAGCCTGCCCTCGAGGATCGGGTGTCGGGCATCGACGCGCTTCCCGATGAACTGGGCGATCGCGCGAACCGCGGCCATCAGCGCGTCGTGGTTCTCGAAGCGGTGCGTGCAGCCGTGCAGCTGCCCCGCTCGCTCGTAGAACACCAGCTCCGGGCCGTTGACCATCACCTCGCTGACGTCCGGGTCGTCGAGCAGAGGCTGGATGGGTGATAGCAGTGCCATCACATGGTCGTGGTGCAGTGGCGTGTCAGCGGCGGGCATCGGGGCTCCTTGTGGGCGGGGGCAGGGCGGCATCCAGTCTGGTGAGCAGCTCGCGCGCGTCGGCATGGGGGTGTGGGGCGACGGCGAGGATCTCGAGGTGCTGTCGCGCCTGCGCCGTCTGTCCGAGGCCGAGGTGCAGGGTCGCGACCAGGTACCGCAGCGGCGGGCTATCCGGATGGGCTTCGAGCACGGGCTGTGCGTGCATCAGCGCGGCGCGCAGCCGCGAGGCCCTCAGGCACACACGCACAAGGCCGGGAAGGGCCTTGATGGCGGGGTAGCCCGCGCGCACCGCGAGCGACATGTATTGCTCGGCCTTGAGCAGGTCGCCCTGGCGCGCGAGCGTGCGGCCCGTCGCATGCAGCGCGGCGGCATCGGAGCGGGCGGGGTCCGGCGTCCGCGACGGCACCGGTGTGGTGCAGCCGACCGTGATCCCCGCCGCCACCAGCAGCGCGAGGGCTTGCCCAGGCCGGCGGCCCCATGACCGCCCGCGGTCCCGCGCTGACGTCACGACGCCACCGCCGATCCGGAGATCAGAAAGGGCCCGATCAGGACGAGCAGGATGCAGCCCAGCAGCAGCATCATCGGGACCGTGAGCCACAGTGCCGCGCTGCTCGCCGCCTCCTCCGCGATCACGCTGCGGTGGCGTCGCAGGCTCTGCGCCTGGATGTGCAGCACCGGCGACAGCGGGCTGCCGCGCTCCTCGGCCTGGACCACGGCGTCCACGAAGCGCCGCACCGTCTCGGTCGGGATGTTGTCGGCCATCGTGCGCAATGCATGCCGGCGCGTGTGACCGAGACGCAGCGCCTCCAGCAGCAGCGACAGTTCGTCCCACAGGGCGCCGCGACCACTGGCGCGATTGGAGACCTCCTTGATGGCTCCGGCGAAGTCCAGCCCAGCATCCATGGCGAGCGCTGTCAGATCGAGGGTTGCGGGCAGGTTGCGCTCCACGTCCCTCGCCCGCCGTGCCGCAATCTCGCGGATGCGCAGCAGCGGGAGGATACCCAGCAGGCATGCGCAGGCGCCCGTCGTCGCTGGCGACCACTCGAGCATTGGCGCCATCGCACTGCCGACCGCGCCGGCGACGAGCGCTGCGACGATCGAGATCGCGATCAGCTCGGAAGCCACCATCCCCAGTGGGTAACCGGCGCTGCGCAGGAGTGCGGTCAGCCTGGCATCGAGTCGGCGGCCGAGCCGCCGTGACAGGGGCATGGCGAGGGCGCGTACGATTGGCTCGGATGCGCGCCAGACGCCGTGGTTCGCGAGCGAGCGCGTACGCGCGGCACCTGCGGGGCCGAGGCACGGCGGAGGTGTGACCGACGCACGACCGAGGCGTGCCCCGGTGGCCGCACCGAACAGCGTGGCCAGCGTCAGACACGCCCACCGTACTTCCCAGTCCAACACCGGCTAGACCTCCACCCGCACGATGCGCCGCGCGGCGACGATCGCGAGCGACCAGAGCAGCAACGCGCCACCGACGACGGCGTGCCCGCGCGCGCTGGCCGCAAGCGGCGCGAGGAAGCTGGGGTCGACGAAGTGCACCGCACCGAGCAGGGGCATCGGCAGCATGGCGATGAGCCGGGTCTGGCCGCGACCCTCCGCGGTCTTCGTGCGCACCACGCCCTCGAGGCGAGCGATCTCACGCAGCGTGCCCGCCGTGGACTGCAGCGTCGCGGGAAGGTTGCCTCCTGTGCGAACCGCAAGCCGCATCAGCAGCACCGCGCCGGACAGGGCCCTGCTCTCGACCCGCGCGGCCATCTCCGATAGCCCGTCCTCGAGGGGTGTCCCGAGGCGATGCCGTGACAGTACCCGCTCGATCTCCTCTGCCAGGGGTCCACGCGTGTTGCGCGCACTGGTCTCGAGGGCGGTGGTGAGCGCCGGCGTCGAGTGCAGGGAGTTGGCCAGCGTCACCAGCCAGCCGTCGAGGTCATCCTCGATGCGCCTTCGCCGTCGGGTCGCGAGCTGATCGACCACGGCCCCGGGACCGACGGCGACCAGCGGCACCGCGAGTAGCGGCCAGGGGTGCCACAGGGCCGTCGCAAGGCACGCGAGTACAGCGGTGCAGATCAGCTGGCCGGCGACGAGGTCAGCGCTTCCGATCGGCGCGCGCACGAATGCGAGCTCGGCCGTGAGCTGTGCCCGGTGCCCACGCAGGGCGGGCCAGGGTGCGTCCGAGTGCGGGCGGCATGCGTGTGCCCACACGGCCGCCAAGCCCGTGAGGAAGCACAGCAACGCTGCGCCTGTCGACACCAGTGTGACGGGGGCTGGGCTCACGGCACTCGCTCCTGGGGCAGGGCCGCGAGCAGCGGGGCGAAGCTGGCGAGGTGGCCGGTGGGGCGGAACGCGGGCTCGCCACCATCGCGTGGGGGGCTTGCGCGGTAGAGGTCCTGCAGTTGAACGCGACCGTCCTCGTCGATGCCGACGACCTCGGCGATCGCCACCACCCGACGGCTGCCGTCGCCGAGGCGGGCCTGCTGCACGATGAGGTCGATGCTGCCCGCAATCTGATGCCTGATGGCTGACAGCGGCATGTCGACCCCCGCCATCAGGCACAGCACCTCGAGACGCCGCGCGGCGCCGTCGGGGCTGTTGGCGTGCGTGGTGGTCATCGAGCCGTCGTGTCCGGTGTTCATCGCCTGCAGCATCTGCACGGCCTCCCCCCCGCGGCACTCGCCGACGATGATGCGGTCGGGCCGCATCCGCAGCGCGTTACGCAGCAGGTCGCCGATCGAGTACTCGCCCTGGCCCTCGAGGTTCTGCGGGCGCGACTCCAGGCTGACGACGTGCTGCTGCGCGAGCTGTAGCTCGGCGGCGTCCTCGATGGTGATGATGCGCTCGCCCTCGTCGATGCTCGATGACAGCACGTTGAGCAGGGTGGTCTTGCCGCTGCCGGTGCCCCCGGACACCACGATGTTGCGGCGCGCGCGCACCGCGCGGTCCAGGAAGTCCGCCATCTCGATGCTCATCGAGTGCGTGCGCACGAGGTCAGCGAAGCCTAGCGGGCGGCGCTGGAATTTGCGGATCGTGATGCATGGACCGCGCCGCGCGAGCGGGGGAATGATGGCGTTGACGCGCGAGCCGTCGGGTAGACGCGCGTCGACCAGCGGGGTCGACTCGTCGATGCGTCTGCCTAGCGGTGCAACGATGCGCTCGATCGTCGCCTGCACGGATGCGTCGTCGGTGAAGCGCAGCTCCGTGTGTTGCAGGCGCCCGGCGCGCTCGACGTAGATGGACTCGGGGTGCACGACCATGATCTCGCTGACCTCGTCGTCCTCGAGGAGCGCCTGCAGCGGGCCCAGCCCCAGGACCTCGTCGAGCAGCTGCGCTACCAGCGCCTCCGCGTCCGGCTCGCCTGCGCACAGCCGCTGCAGGGCTGCGCCCACCTGCGGACGCAGCGCATCGGGGTGCGCGCGACCGCGCTCCAGCGCGACCAGGTCGAGCTCGTCGAGCAGCGCATGGTGGATGCGGCGGCGGCGATCGACCGCGTGTGACCCCTGGGGCTTGACGCCGGCCCACAGATCGAGCTCGAAGGGCCCTACCTGCAGCAGCGCTCCCAGGCCGGCGTCGCGCCGCTGCTTCGTGAGGGGCTCGCCGTCGAGCGTGCTGCCGTTGGCCGAGATGTCTTGCACGCTCAGGCGCGCACCGTCGAACTCGACACAGGCGTGACGTCGAGAGACCAGCTCGGAGCAGAGCTGCACGTCGCAGGCGATGTCGCGTCCGATCCACACCGGGCCGCTGTCCGGAAACTCGTGGGGCTCGCCCCCATCCTCGCTGTTGGCGGCACGTACGACGATGCGGATCATCGGCCACGACCTCGCGCACTGGCGCCTTGGGGGTCGTGGCGGTACAGCGCGGGCGGGGTTGCGCCGTCGTACTCGGTGTACGCGTCGAGCGCCTCGGCGATGCGCCGCTTGGCACCGCGCCCGACCGCGTCGACGACCGAGGGCACTACCAGGATCACCGCCTCGCCTGCGCTGTCGTGTGCGGAGCGGCTGCCGAAGAGGGCCCCGACGATCGGGATGCGGCTCAGACCCGGCAATCCGCTGGTGCCTCGAACCTGTGACCTCGAGGTCAATCCAGCGATCACCAGGGCCTGGCCCAGCTCGAGGTTGACGACCGAGTCGAGGCTCGACGTCGTGCGGCCGGGTACGCCGGTTCCGTGGTCCTGTGCCAGGTCGGAGATGTCCGCGTGCACCGACAGCTCGATCCTGCCGCTCTCCTGGTCGTAGCGCGGGCGCATGTGGATCTCGCTTCCGTAGGCGATCCGCTTGAGATCGCCGGAGAGCCCGCCGCCGACAGGGATGTTGACCTCGCCGCCGCCCGCGAACTTGGCCTCGCTGCCGTTGGCGGTGATCAGGGCGGAGTGTCGGAGCAGCTTGGCGTGCCCGGCCACCTCTGCCATGTCCAACCGCGGCAGCGCCTGCTCGGCCACAACGCTGGCATCCGTGATCGTGCCGTTGAGCAGATCGACGCTGGCCTTCGCGCTGTAGCCCCCCACCGACCCTGGCCAGGCGACGCCGAGCTGGTGCACGTAGCTCTCGTCGAAGCGCACGAAGTAGACGTCCAGCCGAACGTTGGCGCGCGGCTGGACCGAACCGGGCCCGTACATGTCCGCACGCTCGGCACGACCGCCGGTCGGTTCGCCGCTGACGACGATGTCGTAGCTCCGCTGTCCGCCGCCTGTGGTCAGCACCAGCAGGCTCGTGGTGCCGGGGCGCTGACCGACGATGATGAACCGCTGGCCGTCCTGGGTCAGGCGGATGTCAGCGACGCCCGGCAGGCCCTCCGAGTAGCTGACGACGTCACTCGCATCGAGCAGCCGCTGGCCCCCGACCGGCAGTGCGAGCTGTGCGGCAGCGCCGTCGGGCATTGCGGCGGCGGGGTCGGCGTCGACCATGGCGAGTCCGATCCAGAGTGCAGCGTGCAACATCGCCCGGGGCGTGTGGGGCCTAGCGCGCATCGGAGCCCCCGGGCCTGGGAGCCGGGGCTGCCTTGCTGAGCAGGAGGTCGTCCGGGTGCCGAAGCGTGACGTGCAGGCGCCCGCAGTCGCGCGCGTCCGCGAGCCGACGGCTGTCATCGACGCGCACGCCGACCGTGAGCGCACCGCGGGCCGAGCGGCGCGCGGTCGTCCCGGCCGCACCCAGGTCGTCGCCGCGTGCGAGCACGATCAGGTTCTCGAGCACCGTGCGCGTGCGCACCCGGCCACCCGGGTTGGGCGCCGCACCCGCCGACGGAGTGCAGAGCACATCGACCCGGTCGCCCGGCTGGATCAGGGCGGAGAGCTCGCCCGCCGCCGAGATTGCCATCGCCCGCATCCCGTGGGGGACTCGCTCCGACAGCCTGAGGTCGCCGGCGGTCAATCCGGTGAGGTCCGACCACAGCAGGCTCTCGTCCCCGCGGCGATCGCGCGTCAGGCGTGTGCCCACCAGCTCGTCGATGCGTGCCGCAGGGATGTGATGGGACTCGACGTGCCGCTCCGGCAGGCGACGCCGGTCGAGCATGCTCGCGTCGAGTGCGGCTCCGGCGGAGACGTCGCGCGTCAGTCCCACGATCTCGACCGGCGGTCCGCCCGAGACGCGCCTCTCGAAGCGTGCGAGGTGCAGTTGCATCAGGATCAGGCTGAGCAGGCCGGCCGCAATGCTCAGCGCGGTGAGTCTTCGTGTTGTCGTCATCGTCGGTGGTCCACGCACAGCTCATCGGTCGGTGGTGCGGTGGGTTGCCTGCACCGGCGCTTGCGACTCCGGTCGCGTCTCATCGCGTCACGACCAACTGGCGGCCATCGGCGTCGACGGTGACGAGGTGGGTGACGCCTGTCCTGTCGGTGGCCGAGAGCGCGAGGCCGCCGCGGGCACCGCGGGTGGTGTCGCCCGTGGAGAACCCGCGCGCCCTGAGCTCGTGGCCGTAGCGCTCGAGTGCTTCGACCGCTTTCGGTTGTGATCCGTCACGACCCAATGTGAAGGAGACGAGCTGTGCGCCGCCGTCCTGGTCAGCCGCGTGGAGTGACAACCGGGCGCCCGGCGGTCGCGGTATGTTCAGCGGGGGATGGGGCACGTCGCCGTCATGGCGCAACAGGGTGGCTGGGCGCACCGCGCCACGACTGCGTAGCGAGATCACCGCTGAGCCGGTCTGTGTGCGCCGCGCCGCGGTGACTCGGAGCACGCCGGGTAGCGTCAGTTCGCCGTCGGCGATGAAGCGATGCGTCCACTGGGGCAGCGCCTCCGGAACGACCCGCGGCCGCGGCTGCACGCAGGCGACGAAGCCCCGCTCGTCGTTACGCTGGCCGACCATCGCCGCCGGCAGTGCGATCGCTGGCAGAAGATGGGGGAGCGTCCAGCCACGTGTCGTGTCGTGCCACAGCTTGCGCCACATGGGCTCCGATGCGACGCGGCACGCGGCCGTGGCGTCACCCAGGACCGCAGCCACAGATCGCCTATCCGCAATGGACTCGACCTCGAGTGTGAGACCGTTGACGACGATCGTCTCGCGGTGCGCTTCGTCCGCGCGCGGCGCCCACGTCAGTGCGCCCTCGCCAACCGCAGACAGGGCATCGTGGGATTCGGCCAGCGCGTGATGCACGGCCGCTGCGGCGACTACGAGCTGCACGGCCAGCAAGTAGCTGGCGACTCTGATCCATGGTGCCATCGAGTGTCCTTCCTAGAAAGTAGTCAGCGCATCGAACAGCTGGCGCGCGACACCCGACGCGTCGGACGGGATGACGTCACACAGCACGTGGTGGCTCGCGCTCAGCCGGAGCGGGCCGCGGCCTACGAGGCCGGGTGCTTCGGTGGAAAGGCTGGCCCGCTCGCCCCGCCCGAACAGGCCCTCGATGGCGGCTCCGAGCAGCGGGAGCTCGCCGGCGCGCTCGAAGAGGGACGTGCGAGCGCCGGCCCGATCGATCGCGTCGGCGGTGTCCCGCGCGAGCGCGTCGCGCTCGACTCGCCCAGGCTCGCCAGCCGACGTGAAGGCGCCATCGCACTCGGGGGCCACCGCTTCGGGCCTGCATCCGGCCCGCGCGTGCACGAGGGCGCAGTGGCGAGTGCGCTGCACGAGCTGCCCGCTCGCTGCGTGCATGCGATGCAGGTGCAGAGCTCCCATTAGCAGCAGCCCCAGGACCGGAAGCAGGATCACCGCTTCGACCATCGCGGCACCTTCGCGTCTCACACTCGGCATCAGTGCGCCACCATCGCGTCGCCGAGTCCGAGCTGGTCCTCGAGCGCATCGCAGAGTCCGGGCGTGATGGTCCGGCCGACGCTCCTGCAGGCGCTGTCGAGTGCACCGGCGCGTTCCCCGCGCCCGTCGCCGTCCGAGCCGGCGCTCCCGTCGAGCCGAAAGCGGCGCAGCCGGGTGCGCCAGCGCATCTGCCACAAGGACAGCTCGGCGGGTGCCGCTGCATCGAAGTAGAACTCGGCCTGCGCGATCGCGAGCCGTCCAGCGGCCGGTGCCACCGGACCCGCCGCGCGTCCGTGGCTGGCGGCCGCGAGTGCTCCCGCGAAGCGCTCGCCGGACGCGGCGTCGCCGCCGACCGCCGCACGCAGCTGGAAGTGCTCACCCCCCATGCGCGCGGAGGCATCCAGCGCGAGCGGCACCTGGTCATCGTCCCGCTGCGCGCCGTTGCCGGCGCCCGACGCCTGTCGCGTCTCGCGCCGGCTGCTCGTGCAACCGAGGACGTGCACGACCTCGATGCCATCCTCCCAGCCTTCGCGTGCCCGGGATGGAACGACGAAGGTGTCGCACACCGGGCGCGGCCACCCATCCGGTGCGTCAAGGGGATCGCCCGCCTGTGCCTGCCAGGCCTCGTCGTGCATGCCGTCGCGTCCGCAGGGTGGGCGGTCGCCGCGCTCGAGGGTGGGGCCTTCGAGCACCTCCGTGGTCGCGACCAGGGTGCGGCCGCCGCGACGCACGTAGCTGCGCCGCACCTTCCGCTCCTGCCACAGGAAGCCGTCGAGCTCGGTGCCGGATCCCCGCAGGGGTGGCTCGCACGCGATCCGTGCGAGCACGGCACGGCCCACGTAGGCGCCCTCCGCACCGCAGTCGGTCTCGCACTCACCGCTCTGCGGGTCCGGCTGGGAGCGTCGCTCCTCTGCAAGCGCGTCACGGCACAGCGCCTGCACGCGTCGCGGGTCTCCGCCCTCGCCCTCGGTGAGGCGCTCCCCGGCCGCGCGGCAACGGGCGCGGGCTGGAAGCTCCGGGTGCGCCGTCTCGATCGTCAGCGTCGTGCGCGGCGCCTCCGAACCGCCTGCGCCGCAGAACCAGTCGGCGTTTCCGCCCGTGAGGTCCGATATCGGTCCGCTCAGGAAGTCGTCCACGCCGACCGCCGACAGCGGCAGCATGACCAGCTCCCCCGTGAGCTCCCCAGCCCGGTCGCAGAGCAGCGAGTACTCGCCGTTCTCCACCGGCAGCGTCCAGCTCGCCGGCACCGCGATGCCCACGCGCGCAGGCGGCGAAAACTGCTGCACGACGTCCAGCACCCGCGCTTGGCTCAGCGCGGGCACGGCGGTGCTTATCGTGCGAGCGGTCGTGTGCAGCGTGCGCAGGCCCGCGTGCACCGGGTCCTCGAGCTGCGCGTAGGTCTTGCGGGCGCTGAGCATCACCTCGGTGAGCGGCGCGATGCTGGCGGCCGCCGGCGGGACGAACCAGCCGATGGCGGTGGCGAGCGCGATGCCGATGATCGCCAGCGTCTCGGTCAGCTTGACCGCGACCAGGGTGGCCAGCAACGCGGCCATCGTCAGGTTGATCAGCACCAGCACGTTCATGCCGCGCGCGTGCACCACCGCCGAGGCCAGCGCCGCCGCATCGGCCGCGTCCTGCATGCGCTCACGGTGGGCGATGGCCTCGCCGATGCCAGCGATGTGAAAGACCACCGCGCACAGGAACACCGCCGCGAACACACCCAGCAGCATCATGCCGCCACGGCAGTCGTCGATCAGCGATGGGCGAGGGCGGCCGACGGGGGCATGGGGTCGAGAGACTGGCATGGCGCACCCTCCCCATCGGGCACGGGTGCGGCCGGTTGCGTGGCTAGGGGTGCTCGCGGTTGTGTTGGGTCACTGGCAGCGACCTGGCGGACTCGCCGCCGGTCCGCATGGTCGTCTTGCACTCGCCGGTCCCCTCCACGGTGGCGTCCAGCGTCTCCGCCTGCGGGAGGCCCATCGAGCTGACCATGCTTCCGCCGCCACCCACTCGGTAGCGGGAATCAACGCAGGGTTGGCCCTCTACACCTTGGCCGAACTGGCGATGAGCCAAGCTAGAGTCCACCAGGTGCGACCGTCTGGCCTACGTCGTTGTTGCCCCAGCACTGCGCCTGGCGATCGAGTGCGCGCAAACCGCACGTGTGAGAGCCACCCGCGCTGAGGCTGCTGAAGATCACGCCCACCGGCGGCGTCCGGCGACCGTCCGAGTTTGAGCCCCAGCACAGCACCCGCCGGTCCGCCGCCCGGATGCCGCAGCTGTGCGAGTTGCCAACCGTCACGTCGGAAAGCGCGACCCCGCCCGGTGGCGTGGACTCACCGTTGCTGTTGCGACCCCAGCATTGCGCCTGCGAGTCCGATTCGCGCACGCCGCAGGCGTGAAAGACTGCGACATCCGCCACGGTCATCGCGACACCGACCGGGGGCGTGCCTTCACCGTCCCGTTCATCACCCCAGCACTCGGTTTCACCATCCAACTGACGCACGCCGCACGCCATGCGGCGGCCCACCGCCAGGCGCCTGAAGGGCACACCCGTGGGCGGGCTCGTGCGGCCTGCCGCGCTGCTTCCCCAGCACTGGGCTTGCCCGTCCGATGCGCGCAATCCGCACGTATGCGCCTCACCGGCACCCACGCTCGTGAACTCGACGTCCGGCGGTGCAGAGGATTGCCCATTCCCGTCGGAGCCCCAGCATTCGACGTTGGCGTCCGCTGCCCTGACGCCACAGGTGTGGTCCCAGCCTGCGCTCACGCTCGCAAATGCCACGCCTGGCGGTGGCGACGACTGACCGTTGTCGTTCAAGCCCCAGCAGCGCACGTGCCCGTCCACATGGCGGACCGCGCAGGTGTGCGACTCACCCGCGCTCACGCTGGCAAACATGACGGGCGCGTCGAGCTGGCCATCGGTGCCCCGGCCCCAACACTGCACGTGACCGTCGGCTTGGCGGATGCCGCACACGTGGGCGCCTCCGGCGCTCAGCTGACTGAAGACCACTCCCACCGGCGGCGTCGACTGCAGTCGATCGTCCAGCCCCCAGCACTCCGCATGACCGTCGGACACCCGGACTGCGCACGTGAATGCACCACCCGCGCTGGCCCCACTGAAAGCGACACCGCCGGGCGCGTTGGAGCGAAAGTCGCCCTGGTGTCCCCAGCACTGCACGTCGCTATCGAGGGCGCGCACGCCGCAGGTGTGCCCCTCGCCGGCCACACCACCGGCGCTGACGCTCACGAAGGCGACACCTGCGGGCGGCGTGGAGCGGCCGTTGGCATCGCTTCCCCAACACTCGACCTCGCCGTCGGCCTCACGCACGCCACATGTGTGCTCGTAGCCGGCGCTCACGCTCGAAAACGTCACACCCGCCGGTGGGCTCGCGCGGCCAGAGTCGTCGAGCCCCCAGCACTCCACCTCCGCGTCCCCCGCCCGGACCCCGCAGGTATGCGCCTGACCCGCGGAGACCGACGCGAACGCAACCCCTGCCGGTGCGCTCGAGCGCCCATCGCCACCATCGCCCCAGCACTCCACCAGGCCATCGACCTCGCGCACGCCGCAGCTGTGATCACCCCCCGCGCTCACGTCCGTGAACACCACCCCAGGGGGTGGGCTGGCCTGGCCGTCAGCATCCAGCCCCCAACACTGCACCTCCCTATCCAGCGCTCGCAGCGCACAGGTGTGCCGCCTGCCGGCGCTGACCTTGAGGAAAGCGACGGCGCACAGGTCCTTGCCGTCGCAGACGCCACAGGTGTCGACCACCGCCGATCCGTTGCAGATGCCGAGGCAGTCGGGCACGGAACCACCGTTGCAGGCCCCCGCGCAGTCCTTCACCGCGCCGCCGTTACAGACGCCCGCGCAGTCCTCCACCGCGGCACCACCCCACACGCCGGCGCAGTCCTGGGGGCAGTCGTTGGCCGGGTCATCGTCGCAGACGCCACACATGTCGAGCGCCGAAGGCGTGCTGCAGCCACCGCCGATGGGCACGACGCCCTCGGGCGTGCCGCACATGTCGCCCTCATCGGCGACGCCGGTGCAGTTGTTGTCCAGCTCATCACAGATCTCGATCTGGCCGGGGTGCACCGCAGCGTCGCCGTCGTTGCAGTCGGTGCCCAGCAGCGAGGCGCCCGCAACCGGGTCGCAGCTCTCACTCACCACCACGAGTCCCCCGAAGAGATCGCCATCGGCGTCCGCGTACCACGACACGACGTTCTCCTCCTCGTCAGTGCTCCCGTCGCAGTCGTTGTCCTTCCCGTCGCAGACCTCGATCTGCCTCGGCCGGCGCTCCAGGTCCGCGTCGTCGCAGTCCCCACCACAAACCGCGCCGTTGCAGCATGCGTTGGAGGCTTCGCCGTCGCCGTCCGCATCGAGCATGCCCACGGTGGTGTCGTCGCAGTCCTCATCGTGGTCGTCGCATACCTCGACGTTGCCAGGGTAGCGGTCACCATCGCCATCGTCGCAGTCGTCCCCCAGTGAGTCGCCAGCGGCATCGACGCAGGCGCCGTCGAGGTGACCATCGCCGTCTGCGTCTGGCGCCAGGTTAAGGCACGCAGACTGCTCGTCGCTGCAGCTGTCGAGCGTGCACGCGACGTCGTCGTCGCAGTCGATGGGCTCGCCCGCGGTGCAGCCGGCTGCGTCCGCGTCGGCGCCCTGGGGGTCGCAGCGCTCTTCGCCGGTACAGAACAGCCCGTCGTCGCAGTCCGCGTCGATGTCGCATCGGTCGACCGCGCCTCCGCGCCCACCGTCGCCCGCGTCCTCGCTGCCCCCGTCGGATCGACCGCCCGCGGAGTCGTCGCATCCAGTACCCAGCGCGAGGCACAGCAGAGCAAGCGACAAGGTGGCGTCGAATTTACGTGTCACGGTTACCCCCGGCGCCGAGCGTAGCATCGGCACACTTACGATTCGACTGGCAGGCGATACAAGTGCTGGATGCTCCGCAATGGAAACGTCCTCGCAATGCTCGGTCTGTCCGCGTCGCTTCACGCGTGCACCGGGGGGTGAGCATGGCGCACCGTCTTCATCGGGCGCCGGGCTTGCCGGTTGCGTTGGCGACTGTCAGCTGACGAGGCGCGCCCACTCCATGTGCAAGCTGCGCACGTCGGCCGGCGGGCACGGGTCCACATTTGCGGCGTCCATATCGTGCGGCAGCTTGGCTACAGACCTGGCCCGCCGAGCGTGGCGTGCGCCGACGGCCTCCGCTCGTCAGCCGCAAAGCTTCGCAGTCGCCCCTAAAAGTCGTCCGACCGCATCGTGCCGCTGAGCCCCTTGGCCTCGAGCGCCTCGTCGTCGCTTGGGCCCACCTTGGCAGGCTTCACCGGTGTCCTGATGCGCTTCGCCTTGACCGCCTTGGCCGCGTTGCTCGACCTGGCGGTCTTGGTGGCCTCGGCCTTCGGAGGGGGCGGCGGCTCTTCGGCGACGGTCGTGGTCGCCTCACTCGGCTTGACTTTGTCTATGCGGCCGACCGTGGGCGCGACCGCGGGTTCTTTCACGGCCTCGGGTGCAGGGTTCGCCGCAGGCGCTGTCGGTTGCGGCGCGACGGCCGATGGCACTGTCTCGACCGGCGGCTGCGTCGGCGCAGCCATAGGAGCCGGCGCTTCTCCGCCCGGCGACATCAAGAGCCACGCGCCGACCGCACACAGCACGACGACGGCGATGACCGCAAACACCCGCGAGCCCTTTGGCTGCTCGGCTTGAGGGTCGGTCCGGTCGCGCGCTTGATCGTCAGACTCATGAGGGGACTGCGCGGGGGGATCGGTCAGCTGCGTCTCCGCGAGCTCGATCGCGCTCGGCGGCCTGGCGCTGACACCAGCCCACTCGCCGCTGTCGGGCACGGCCTCGTCGTCTTCCCCGTTGGCGTCGTCGGCATCCGCGCCCGCCGGGCGCGGTGGCGGCTTGCTCAGATCGAACTCGAGGGTGGCGACCGCGGACTTGGGCGCCGTGCTCTCGGGGGATTGATGGCCGGGCGTCGTGCCGGCCGCCGGTGGCGCACTGCTCCGCTGGGTCACGCCGCTCTGCAGACCCTCCGGGCGGTCCTGGCTCTTGCGCGGTGAGGCGTCCGGCACGACCGGAATGGACTTGGCGAACGCGTCGGGTAGGGCGGCGCGCACCCTCGACAGGTCTTCGAGCAGCGCGCCCATGCTCTCATGGCGGTCCTCGCGCTTTCGGGCCATCGCCTTCGCGATGAGTGCGTCCAGGGCCTCGGGGACGGCCGGATTGTAGCGCGTGGCACGGGGGGCCGGCTGCGTTGCGATCTTCACGATCAGCTCGTTGTACGTGTCGCCGTCGAAGGGGATGCCCCCGGTGCAGCACTCGAACAGGACCGTGCCCATCGCGTAGACGTCGGAGCGCAGGTCGAGCTGTTTCTCTCCGCGCGCCTGCTCCGGAGACATGTAGTACGGGGTCCCGAGCATCGCGCCTGTCTGTGTGAGGCGCGTGACGCCGTCGGGGGCCTGCTGCACGAGCTTGGAGATCCCGAAGTCCAGCACCTTCGCCGAGGCCGTCCCGTAGCCGTCGGGGCTGTCGCACACGAAGATGTTTTCGGGCTTCAGATCGCGATGCAGCACGCGGCGCCCGTGGGCGGCGTGCACGCCACGCGCGGCGTCGATGATGTAGCCCAGCAGCGCGTCGATGGTCGCGTCGCCGTCCTCGAGGATGAAGTCCAGCGGCTTGCCTCGCAGCAGCTCCATGACGAGGTAGCAGCTGTTGCCGTCCTGGCCGACGTCGTAGATGTCGACGACGTTTGGATGCTGGATGAGGCCCGCGACCTGGCTCTCGCGGATGAACCGCTCGACGCCACCGTCGCGGTCGAGCAGCTTCGGCAGCATCCACTTGACCGCCACCTGCTTGCCCGTGGTCTGGTGGCGCGCCGAGAGCACCACGGCCATGCCGCCCTTTCCGAGCATGCCCTCGACCTTGTACTTGTCCCCGATGACGTCGCCCAGCTGGGGCAACTCGGCGGCATCTCGGGTCGTGCTCGAGGGGGGCATCGCGGCGCGTCGATCTTACCCTTGAAGCGGTCACCGCCGCCACGTCGGTCGCCGTCCGGGCAACCCTGCGAGTGCGCTTGGTCGCGTAGGGCGATCCGCAGGTTGTAGGGCAGGTACCCACCCCTGCCTTCCTGGTAGCCGCGGCCGCGCCGCGATAACCTAGCACCGCCCCCGATGCGACGATCCGAGCCGTGTTCCCCGCTGCGTCTGGCCACGATCGCGTGCGCCGTGCTCCTCTGCAGTCCCGGTTCCGTGATGGCAGAGGGGTCGTCCGCAGACGCGCAGCCGCCGGCGCAGCAACCGTCGGAAGCGTACGACGCCGCCATCCGCGCTGCGATCACCGCCTTTGCCGACAAGGACCTCGGCGTCGCGATGGCGCAGTTCGTGTCGGCCCACGCGCTGTCACCGAGCGCGCGCACGCTGCGCGGCATGGGCATGGTCGCCTTCGAGCAGCGGCGGTTTCGACGCGCCTACGGCCACCTGCAGGCGGCCCTCACCGATCCGCGAAGAGCGCTAGGCGCTGCCCACCGCAGCCACGTCACCGACCTGCTCGCGCGCTCCCGAAGCTTCCTCGGCGTCTACCGGCTGACGCTCGCTCCCGAGGGCGCGACCCTGACCGACAACGGCGAGCCCATCACCGCGTCTGGGACCGGCGAGCTGTGGCTGCCCCTCGGCCGCCACGTCATACGCGCGAGCGCCGACGGCCACGTCACGCAGCAGGTCGAGCTCGAGGTCGTCGGCAACGAGGAGCAGCCGCTTTCGATTCACCTCGTCCCCGGGCAGGACCCCGAGACGGCGGCCGTTCCATTGGAACAGCCCGTCAGCCAACCCGCCGCCCGCGACGCTGCCGCTGAGCCGACGGAGCCGACTGAGCCCGATGACGAGTCGGCGACGACCACCGAGCTCTCTGATGCGGACCTGCCGCACCTTCCGATCGCGCTTGTGCTCGTGGGCGGTGGGCTCGTGGCGGGCTCCGTGGTGACAGCCATCCTCCAGCGCGGAATGCAGTCCGACTTGGACGACCTGTGCGGCGAACAACGTGTCTGCGTCGCTGCCGACGAGACAGAGGCCAGGGAGCTGCAGTCCGACGGCGAGACGCTTGCGCTCATGACCGACATCTTCCTTTTCACAGGCGTCGCCGTCGCAGCGACAGGTGCCTTCCTGTGGGTATTCGATGATGGAGCCGAATCGGATCGGGCCCCTGTCTCTGCAGCAGCAGTCTGTCTGCCCAGCGGCTGCTCGGTGTCCACGCGGGTGGCCTTCTAGTGCGGCCGCGCCTCCAACGCCGGTTGATGACGATGCTAGCGCCGTGGGCGCTGTGCGTCCTGCTATCCGGCTGCAGCGCCATCGCCGACCTCGACTTCACCACGCAGCCCGCGGACGGCGGCGCGGCCACCGGCGACGGTGATGGCGACGGTGATGGCGACGGTGATGGTGATGGTGATGGTGATGGTGATGGCGACGGTGACGGTGACGGTGATGGCGACGGTGACGGTGACGGCGTCATGGATGCGGCTGTCCCGGACGCGGGCGTACCTGACGCCGACACTCCCGACGCGGACGTATCGGACGCTGGCATGGGCGATGCGGTGCTGCGGGTCGCCACTTGGAACCTGAAGGTCTTCGGTCCAACCAAGGCGGGCCGCCCCGAGATCGTTGCCGAGATGGTCGACATCATCCGGCGCTACGACCTCATTGGTCTTCAGGAGCTCAAGGACATCAATGAGCAGGCGCCCTTCGTTCTGATCGACGCCGTCAATGCTGCACCGGGGCCGAGCTACGCCATGGTACTGAGCGTGCGCACGGGCCTGCAGCCGGACGATACGTCCAACAGCGACGAGCAGTACGCATTCATGTACCGCACCGACGTGCTTCGGCAGCTGGCGCCCGCCGATACCGTCTACCCCGACGACGCGATGGACTACTTCCAGCGCGAACCACATGCCGCGCGTTTCGAGACGCTCGACGGAAGCTTCGACTTCACGGCAATGAACAGTCACGTGCCGCCGAGCCTCGCGCTCGAGGAGGTCGGCGCGCTGCACTTCGCCGTCGAGTGGGCGCGGGCCGCTTACGCGGATGACGACATCATCCTGCTCGCCGACCTGAACGCAGACTGCGACTACGCCACGTCGATGGAGCTGGACGCGCTTCAACTACGAACGGGACCGTATCAATGGATCGTCCCCGACGACGCCGACACCAACGTCACCGACGGCTCCGCGTGCGCCTACGACCGCATCATCCTCACGGACGAGGCGGTCACCACGTTCGGCCCGACCGCGATGGACATCGTATGGGGCGTGGACGACAGCTTCATCGACACTGGCATCTCCAACCACTGGCCGGTGTGGGCTGAGCTCAACCTGGAGTGATGCCAGCAGCGCGGCCATCGTCAGGTTGATCAGCACCAGCACGTTCATGCCGCGCGCGTGCACCACCGCCGAGGCCAGCGCCGCCGCATCGGCCGCGTCCTGCATGCGCTCACGGTGGGCGATGGCCTCGCCGATG